>QFCS01001170.1_pt1 | contig 206417 bp, 199 predicted proteins | sample 3576561 | NCBI WGS metagenome assembly QFCS01
ACCCGAGGCTTCGTCTTGATAGAGGTGTTCCTGCGCCACGCCAGCGGCGGTCAGAGCGTCGATCTGCAAATCCAGCGTCTGTGAGCCGTCGGCCTTGGATATGCGGGCGTAGCCCAGGTTCATGATAGTCTCACAAACGAACGTATACGCGACTTCGAGGAACAGCCCTCAAGCGGCATTCGAGCGTGTATCATATCCCGTATCGTAAATAAAGTTTAGCAAAGGAAGTCGTTCCTAGAAAACGAGACACCCAATGCCCCGAATGCAAATCCTCACTTCCGCCGAACAGCATGTGTTCGGCACGCCGCCCATTTTCAACGCCGCCCAGCGAAAGGCGGTCTTTGATCTGCCCGGCGCCTTCCAGAAGGAAGCCGAAAAACTGCGCGATCCAATCCATCAAATCGGCTTCTGGCTGAACGCCGGGTATTTTCGCAACGGGCACCGGTGCTTTGAGCCGGAAGATTTTCATGCCCGCGACATTGCCTACGTGGCGACGCGGCTTGGGCAAGACCCCGCCCTGTTCAGTCCTGCGGCATACCCGGCGCGCAGTCGGCAGCGTCACTGCAAAATCATCGAGAAATTGTCCGGGTTTCGAGCAATGGACGACGGCCATGAAGCGCGCCTTGTCGAAACAATCGACCGGCACGTGGCCGCGCACGATACGCCGAAGGCGATTTTCCACGCCGCCGTCGAAAAGCTGACGTCCGAAAAAGTCGTGCTGCCGCCCTACCATCGGCTGCAAGAGGCGATTCTCTCGGCGATTTCCAGACTCAGAATACGGCAGGCGAAACTGATTGAGAAGCGGCTCTCAAAAGAGCTGCAGGCTGAGCTCGACGCTCTGCTCGAAGAGACGGATGATGAAGACGGAGATCGCCGGTATCGCCTCACCGCGCTGAAGCGCCATTCCCAATCGGTCCGCCCTCAGGAGGTCAAGGCCAGGTTGGCCGACCACGACAAGCTGTCGCAGCTGTACACGCGGCTTGATCCCTTGGTCGGGGCTTTGGGGTGGGATCAAAAGAGCGTGCGGGTCTACGCCCGGGCCGTCATAAAATCCGACGTTCGGGATCTGCGGCGCCGCAGCGCCGCGGATCGGCATCTGCATTTGATCGCGTTCGTCGCGCACCAATATTACACCCTGCAGGACAACCTGATCGCGACACTCCTCAGTTCGGTCAAGGCGGCGGAGAACACCGCGGCGCGCGAACACAAGGATTGGTGTTACGCCGAGCGCAAATCCCAAGCCGCCAAACTGAAGGCGCGGATCGCGGCCTTCGAAGCGCACTTCAAAACCGCCATGGCGACGTTAAAGCAGGTCTTCGACGCGAGGGATCTCAGCGACTCCGAAAAGCTCGCGAGCCTGGAACTGCTGCTGTTCCCCGCCGATGACCCTCCCGTGCTCTCCGACGAGATCCTGCGCGGCATGAAGGAAGACGCCGATCTCACCGGCGACGACGGCGCGCAGTACTACAAATTCCTAGAGGGAAAGTCGCGCCGCCTGCAAAATCGGGCGGCGGGCGTTCTAAAATCCCTGTCGTTTCAAGCGGAGGCGCACATCAATCCGCTGTTCGCCGCGCTCAGCCATTTTCAAACGGCCGGCGGTAACATCACCAAGACGGCGCCGATCCTGTTTCTCGATTCGGCGGAACGGGCGGCCGTCGGCTCTGGGGACGCCTTCAGACCGTCGCTGTACAAAGTCCTGCTGTTCCGACGCATCGCACAGGCGATCAAATCGGGCAGCATCAACCTGTCGCACTCCATCAAATTCCGCCCTTTGGACGGCTACATGATCAGCATCGATCAATGGCGGCGTGAACGCGACGACCTCCTGGCCCATGCCGGCATGGGCGCGTTTTCCGACCCCGATCAGGTCATCAAGGCGTTGGAGGCGGCCTTGGCGGATCAATTCGCCAAAACAAACAGCAACATCGCCGCCGGCGCCAACACTCACGTCAAACGCATGCCGTCCGGCCATCTCACGCTCAAGACGCCCAAACAGGAAGACGTCGAGGCCGGGACCCTGTCGCGCTATTTCCCCCAGCGCCACTTCGTGCCCCTCACCGAAATCTTGGCGACGATCGACGGCGCGGCGGGATTCTCCGAGAGCTTGACCCATCTGCGCCGGCAATACGGCAGACCGGTTCAGCGCGCGGTACTGTTCGCCGGCGTCATAGGCATGGGATGCGGAATCGGCCTGCGCAAAATGGGTCGGATCTCCGGCGCCATCAAAGAGGACGCCCTGGAGCACGCGGCCGACTGGCATTTCTCCCACGAGAACATCGTGGCCGCCAACGACCGGATCGTCGCCGTCATGGACGGGCTGGACCTCCCCGAGATCTATCGCCGGCAGGAGGGGCAGACCCACACGGCCAGCGACGGCCAAAAATTCGAGGTCTCGGCGGACTCGCTCGATGCCAACCGATCCTACAAATATTTCGGCAATGGCCAGGGCGTCAGCGCCTACACCTTCGTCGATAGCCGCAGTTTCCTATGGTACTCCACGGTCTTCAGCGCCGCAGAACGCGAAAGCGCCTACGTGATCGACGGGCTGATGCACAACGACGTCGTCAAATCCGACATCCACTCGACCGACACCCACGGCTACTCCGAGGCGGTTTTCGGCGTGACCTATTTGCTCGGGATCGCCTATGCGCCGAGGATCAAATCCCTCAAGCACCAAACCCTGTACGCCTTTCGGCCGATGTCCCAGCAGGACCGCAAGACCTGGGCGGCCCAACCGCAAAAATACGTCGACGAAACGGTCATCCGCAACCACTGGGAAGACATTTTGAGGCTCGTCGTCACCATCAAGCTGAAAAAGGCCACGGCCTCGGATATTTTCCGGCGGCTGAATTCCTACTCCAAACAGAACGCCCTCTACACCGCGCTCAAGGCTTTCGGCCGGATCGTCAAAACCCTCTTCATCCTGCGATACATCGACGACGTCGCCCTGCGCATGGCAATCGAAGCGCAATTGAACCAGGTGGAGCTGGCCAATCGTTTCACGCGCGCCGTCGCCGTCGGCAATCCGCGGGAATTCGCCTATGCCCACCAGGACGACCAGCAGGTCGCCGAGGCGTGCAACCGCCTCATCAAAAACGCCATCATCTGCTGGAACTATCTCTACCTCGAGATGCGCCTCAGATCGTCGGACGCCGCTCAGCGGAAGGAACTGCTCCTCGCCATCAAAACGCACTCCCCGATGTCCTGGGCTCATATCAACCTGCTCGGAGAGTACGATTTCTCCGACGCCAAGCTTACCGACAACCACGGAATCCTCCCCCTAAAGTGAGGCCTCGAAATCGGGCCGATTTTGGGGGGAAGAAAATCCGGAATTTTATAGGTATCACAATAGATTATCGGAAATCCTATGTCGCGATACGTACCTTTGCCGGGACGAACCCTTGATGGCCAGAAGCAGATCGGGTGCGCGCTGGACCTCGTCGATGATCGCCTGGTCAAGCCCGCGCACCAGCCCGGCCGGATCGGATTTCGCGGCAGACAGGGTCGTCGCGTCGTCAAGCGTCAGATAGGTCCGGGATTTCTCCGCGAGGGAGCGGGCGAGGGTGGTCTTGCCTGCTTGCCGGGGTCCGGCCAGCATGACCACCCTGGTATCCTGCAGGGCCTCATGGACGCGATGGGTTGCATGACGAAAAAGCATGGCGGTCTGAAGCCCAATCAGCACCTAAATGAAAGAGTGTGGGCGTCTATCTGAAATTATCTCCACGGCCAAATGAAATTGCACTTGAGGCCGCGAAGCCTCGCCCGTCGGTCGCCGGCGACACCGGGTGCGCCCGCTCGCTCAAAGCGGTGTCGAGCCGTTCGATCCGCGTACGCATCGCCCGGGACAATTTCACTGACGGCGATCATGCAGGCGTATCGCTGGCACGATCCGAAGACCGTGATGCGCTACGGCGCGAAGCTTGCAGCGAAAAATGGAGCGAGCGCACGGCTGGCGATGCGGTTTTCCGCGGCGCAACAGCGCGGGTGCTGCCTGTGGTCGGGAGGTGTTGGTTGATCGGTCCTAGCGCAGGAGGCGGAGCGCGACATCGCGATAGCTCAGAGGATGAACATTGTCCTCTGAGCGAAAGCGCATCAGATCGAGCGTCTCATCGCCGAAGGTCGCCGCGACAGAACTGACCGTGTAAGCTTGGGCGCGCGCATAAGGCAGCAACCAGATGACACGCTTCGCCGAAACGCTCGTTCGGATTTTCAGGAGCTTATTGAGAAGTCCCTGACCGGCCATATCATTTGATCCTATCGCAAAGATCGATGTCCCGTAGCGCTTGGCTGGCCGCCGCCAAGCAAGGATCTGGGCTGCAGTGGCGCGCTCGGTTGCCTGGACATCGCACTGCTGGGCGTAGCGGGCATTGATCGCCCGCGCCGTGCCGACGCCAGTGCTATCACCCAGGATAAGGCATTCGAACATGCGCGAGCCGCTCCTTGCGAACAGGTTAGCGCCAGCAGATTGAAAGCGAAATCGAAAATCAGAAGGTCATGATGGTCGAACAGGGGAGGGGCAACATCCACAGGCCTCGGTGCTCAGCTCGTCGACGCGGTCCGCCAGTTCCGTAAGGTCAGCCTCGGCCAGGATGAAAAGATCGTCCTCATCGGCAAAGAACATCTTGGCGCGTTCCTGCTCTTCGAGAAGGTAGGGCTCATCGTCGAACCGCTGGTGCCACTGGCTGTCCACGAACTTCATGAGCTCAGACCATGCGGCGGCTTCGGCGTCGTGGACCGTAATCGCCTCAACGCCCTGATAGACAATGAAGAGGACCGTCACCAGCATAGCTCTATCCGCCTGGAGGTCGGTGATCCCGGCGCAACATCCGCTTCACCTAGCCTCATTCACGTTGTGCAACGCAATATGTAGTTCTCCGACCCTTGATTTATCGGCGATTATGCGATGGAATGTTGCCGTTTGGCGGCAAGAAAAATCATACCGGCTGATGCTTTTGCCTTTACGTCTGCGATTAAGGCTTTGCTCACCATGATTGGGTAGAGGAGGGCAAGGCAGGGACGTCAGGCGGGGCCGACACACGCCGGGTGCAAATCTGGGGCGAGTCGTCGGAAGGGTGATGGCATTATCATGGCGCATCTGACACAGGTCGAGATCGCGAACTGGATCGCTCTTTACGTCGCCGCAGGCCTGTGTTGCGGCATCGCGGTCATTTTGTCGGTCGCAACAACATTTATCGAAATCTACCGCGAGCGCGCGTGGACAAATATCGATTCTTTCGGCTCCGCTGCTCTCTTCCTGCCAAAGACCTGGTGGCGCTGGCAGAAGCTCTATTTCATATCGACGCCCGTCACCCTCGGCATCGTGGGCGCTTTCGCCGTCTCGATGTCATGGAGCTGACGGCCACCGCAGCGCTGTAGAAGATTAAGCGTTGAGCGCGTCCGTCAGAATGGCGCGGACATGGCCCTCGTGGAGATGTGCCGGCGTGATGCTGACCACCGGGGCGATCTGCGCCATTCGTGGATGCGTGACGGCCTTCGATGCCTTATAGTCCTCATCCTCGAAGCCCATTGCTTCCACGACGAGCTGCCGGATCTCGCCCGTGGAGCGCGAGCGAGCCTCGAGGAGGAAATCCGGCCTGCAGGCGCCGATCGGCGTCAGCTTGTCAAAGACGGGCTTCTCGATCGCGATGTCGATCCCATCCCGATCCAAATAGTGCCGTGCCGCCAGCAACTCGCGCAAAACGGTCCGCTCAAACTCTGAATCGACGGGAATGAAGCGCCTGCCCGAATAGATGGGCTGGGCATAGGCCCGCAAAGGCGCGTAGCCGTGCGCTTCGGGATATTCGCCGGCCACGACGATGACAAGATAGGGGCCCTTGATCGGATTTCCCCGCACAGACGGGGATTGAACCCGATTGGCGATCACGACGGGCTCGCACCCCGCAACGATAACTTGCGCTCCTTTGAACGCGGGCGAGAAGAGGGTAAGGAACGCTTGGGGTGCATGGCCTCGCGGCCAGTTTCGAGACAGCTCGCGAAGTCCGGCATAAACGCGGTTGCTGTGAAGCGCCTTGGCGTGGGTCCACAGCGCTCGACCGAGCTCGATGCCAGGCGCGATCTCCATCTTACCCGCGGCCGCGGTGAGCGCGTTGAACTCGTCGCTGATCGAATGGTCGACCAGATCATGCGACAACGGCGCGCAGAGGTTGAGGCCCGCCACGTCGAGAAGTCGCCATAGCAGCCGCGCAAGGCGGGGCACCGAAGCATGTCGGGTCCGATCGTCGCTTGTGTCTTCCTCCGGTCGCTGGGCCAGCTTCTCGGGAGCGGGCCGCAAAACCTCGAAATAGCCTGTGGGAGGATCCGCCGGTGTTTGATGAGTACGGATCTCGGTGATACGGTTCGTCACCTGATCGCGGAAGAACGGGCAATCGGGTTGGTGTTCGGGGCGCTTTGAGCTGGTGAGGCGGCGCAAATAATAGGTCTCCGCCTCGGAGAGAAAGGCAGGGGTCAGGATGGGTGGCGCCGTGTCGTCGTCCCGGCAGTCACATGCGATCCACTTACCGCCAATCCGGGCTTGCTGGACCAACATGATGCCCGCTTCCTCGTCCCCTCGGGAGCCCTCGCCGGCGTACCATCGGACCAGAGCCGACCTGACAGGGTCGGGGAGGGGGATTCGGCGCGCACTGCGCCCGTCGCCATGGCGATCGATCAACCACATGAACGACCCTTTCGGAGGAGGAATAGGGGATTCTCACTCAGGTCGGCGGGATTGACAATCCCGTTCTGTCGATCCCCACTTTCGAAATGGCGGTTTCGGGAGGCCGAAAATGAGGTCTTATCTTCTTTGCGGTGTAGCAATCCTGATGGGCAGCGCGTCGATGCTGCAGGCGGCGCCTCAGGATAGAAAAGCCGTTCGCTCCGTGCAGTTGATCTCGATGACGGGCGCCACGCCAGCACCAGCGTCGGCCGAATCGCCGGGGCCGGACGCAGGACGAGGGGTGGAAACCAAACCGTCGGTCGACATTGGGGTGGTGCTGGGGGAATTTCGGGTGCATGATCTCAGCCGGCGATGGGTCGAATTTCAGATGGCCAACAGCTTTACCCCTCGGACTCCTTCAGCGGCGCAGGCAGCCGCCGACGACGATGATCCGTTCGCGCATGTCGGGGTAGCCCAGCTCGGCGCAGCGCCCGTCGCAGGCTATACGATCCCTTCGGTATCTTCGATGCCGATTCCGGCATGGATGAGGGGCGGGCCGGTGTTTGCGGCCGCAGTTAACCGCTATGTGCCTGGCTGCATCGCCGCCGGCTATCGACCTAGCGGCTTCCTCACGGCCGACACCGAATATCGTCGGCAGAACTACTATTCGATGATGAGCAACATCGCCTGCCAGTACGGCATCCCGGTCGGCCTGTTCGATGCGATGATCATCCGTGAGAGCCGCTATCAATCTGGCGTCTATTCCCCGAAGAACGCCTTCGGCTTGACCCAGCTCATGCCGGACACGGCAGTGGGCCTGGGTGTAAATCGCTACAATGTCGCGGATAACCTGCGAGGCGGAGCCAAATATCTGCGCGAGCAGCTTGATCGGTTCGGTCAATACCACTTGGCGCTCGCGGCCTACAACGCGGGACCGGGCAGGGTGCGCAACGGCCTCGTACCGCGGATTGCCGAGACCCAAGCCTATGTCGACGATATTCTCCTGAACTGGTCTCGATTGAGCGGGCTCTCGAGAGTTGGCACGGTTCAGACACCGTCATCGCCTGCGCCGTCGGTCCAGCGCGCTCGCTTCGGGCGTTCGGCCACCGTGTCGACCTTTTGAGGTGTCGGTTTCTTGACGGCGTTCCAGCGAATAATGGATTGTTGTTCGTGTCATTAGGGAAAACGCGACAAAAAAAAGCCCGTCGGGGCTTGGTCGCTATATTGCGAGGTTGGCTATTTCTGAAAGATTGGCTCTGCGAACGAGAACGGAACTGACTTCCTTGACCAGCCTTTGGACCACCGCTGCTTGCAGTGGCCCGGCCCATTCTCGTCGGACTTCGGAGCCATCCATCCCTTCAATTTCTTCGAGGGCTGCGACCAGCATTGAAGGCAGACCTCTGAACATTTCGCTGAGCATTGCAATCAGGGTCGCGTAGCGCGCGTCGTGCAGGAGCTCCTGGTCGCGAAAAGCCTCTACGCGAATGATGGCTTGGATAATGTTTATGTCCAACGCGTGCAGGACCGTCTGGAATTCGACCAGCGTCATGGCGGCGCGCTTGGCTGGATCGTGATGCAGAATAAGGGCGAGGCGGGTCTTGCTGATGCCCGTCTTCAAGGCAAGCTTGCGTTGACCTGTGTCCTTCTCGGCCATCGCCTGAAGGATCATTGGAATGTAATCCCGCTGCGCATCGTCAACCGCTAATGCGGTCGCCGCTGTTGCCTCTATCCTGGCAAGGGATGACATTGCCTGGCCCCCTGTATTCCGCTCGGACTCGAAGAGGAGAACATACCAGCACAGCCATTGCAACCCCGTCCAGAGCCGAACATTGCCCCACGATGAAGCGGTAACTACTTGAGACGAACGACATTTTCGTCTTGCGACTCGTTCGCATTCGCCTCGGCGCATTTTCCTTTCGGCTCGTCGAGGCCGAGCCGTTCAAGTACTCGCGTCGCCTTCTGTTCGACGACGTAATCAAAAAGCAATATTGACAGTGCATCGCCGACCGTTAGATTCGATCCAATCTGGCTCCCAAGTCGCTTCTTTGCTTCGACAAGTGAATCGGCGCTGGAGCGCGAGATACTGAGGTAAATCCGGATATCGCCTTTCGTCGGTATCGTGACGAGGTGATCGCGTATTATCTCGGGATCATGCTCCTCCATTTTGCAACTGAAGGCGGCTCGAGAGTTAACCAGGCTGGCAAGCGTCTGATATCGCTTGGTCTCATTGGAGCGAAGGCGCAGACTCTCGGTGGTCAGGTGAAAAAGGTGCTCTGAAATATCGAGAGCATAGCCGCGAGAGTCCCCACTCATTCCTGCACGTCCCTCACCCTGTTATAGGTTTACCCTCGGCGAACGGCCGACCCGCAGAGCTTAGTTGAATTCTAGACGCCTGAAACCACCTCGATTCCAGAGCGCGAATCTACTCGCATCCATACCGTATCGCAATTGTCCGAAAGGCCGCCCCGATATGTGGGGCAGGGTGCCCTGACGCACGGGGCGAGGTGCCCCGGGATTAGCGGCAGTGCGCCCTGCCCGACGGGGCAGGGCGCCCCGGAAACCGGGGCAGAAGGTCCTTGCGCGGTGAAAATTTTCACCTTTCCCCTTATGGGCGCGAATCAGGCGATTTTCCTCTTCGGCGCAGCCTCCAGGGTTTCGACGATGCGCTGACCCAGCAACGCCTTGAGGACCTTGCGGTCGACCTTGCCATTCTTGTTGGTTGGCAGCTCGGCTACGTCGATCAGCTTGCGAGGCACCACCGGCTTGGGAAGAAGCTCGCGACAGCGACGGATCACCTCCGCATGCGAAACATCACAACCCGCAAGGAAGCCGACCAGCGCATCTGCGCCGCCGATCCCGTTTTCCCGCCATGGCACCACCGCCACGGTCGATGTCTCGGAAGCTCTGCGGAGGATTTCCTCAACCTCCTGCATCTCAACACGATAGCCGCCAACCTTGAGCTGATCGTCGACACGGTGTTTGAACACCAGGCCGATTTCGGGATCGTTGAGCACCCAGTCTCCGCTGCGATACCAGCGCTGCGGGCCGGAGCCGCCAATATCGGCTTCGAAGAAACGGCGGCTGTTGGCCTCGGGATTATTGATGTAGCCGGGGCCGACCTGCGGACCACCCAGCATCAGTTCTCCCTCCTCGCCCGGTGCGACCGGTACGCCATTCGCATCGACGACAATGGCAAACTGGCCGTGATTGGCCTGACCTATGGGTATGGTCAGTGAATCGTCCATCGCGGAATTGGGCTGATACCGTGCGTAGGTGATCGCGCCCGCCTCGGTGGGACCATAAAGATTGAAGACCGCGCTGTTGGGACAGGCCGCCTGCCAGGCCTGGACCACGCTGGTCGGTAATGCCTCCCCACAGAAGCTGCTGTAGCGGAGCGATGGTACTGAGTTGGGTACGAGCTGACCCATACGGTTAGCATTTGCCGCCGTTACCGGGACCGAATACCAACAGGTGATCTTGTGCTTGCGCACGAAAGCCAAGCGATTGAGCGCGTCCTCCGCCAACATCAGCCACACCGAAGCACCCGCCGCCCAGGTGACGAACAGGTCGTGCACAATGGGATCGAAAGTCAGCGCAAAAAGCTGGGTTACGCGATCTTCCGGAGTGAGCGGCGCGAACTTCTCTACCGCGTCGAGGTAGGGAACGACGTTGCGGTGGCACATTCGGACGCCCTTTGGCTGCCCTGTAGTGCCTGAAGTGAACAGGATATATGCGCTGCTGTCCGGCGTTGCGGTGGGAGAAAAACCCTCCAGCGGCGTCAGCGGCAAGATTGAGTCCGGCAACCTGCGCACGCGCGCGGGACCGTCGGTTATGAAGATGCCTGGATCGCAGCCAAGTTCAGCGCCATGGCGCTCCGCCGATGTGAGCGACGCCGCATCGCAGACCAGCGCCCCCGGCTTGACGATCTGCAGCATGACATGCTGGCGGTCGTGCGGCTCATGTGGATTGACGGGCGCGAACGGGCGACCGCACAAGAGCGACGCCAGCACGCCGACATAGGCTGAGAAGGTCTGCTGCCCCAGGATGCCGATCGGTGCATCGGCGGGCGTGGTGCGATCCAGTTCGGCCGCCAGTGTGCAGGCCGTGTCGAACAGGTCGCGATAGGAATATTCCGTTCCGCCGATCCATAGCGCCAGGCGATTTTGGTGGCGCTCGGCGGCATCGATCAATCGCGTGCCTAAAGTATCGACCTTCATGCCTGTCTGCCTCGGGACAATGTCTTTCCAGATGCGGCAAATCGTTGCAGATGCGGCTTAAATTCCCGTTAAGCCGCTCGATAACAAGCACATCCCCTGGGATAATTTCAGTTGATACCGAATGCCCGACCCATCAGCAGGAACGAGTCCGAGAAATCGCCGGTCTCGTAGAAGGCGACCAGCGCGCCACCCAGCGAGACATAGGCCATCGTCATTGCCCAGCCCACGATCTTGCCTGGCCGCGTCTTGAAGAACTTGATCTTCCGGCGCTGCGAGAAGCGTTGCCATTGAATCGCGAACGCCTGGCCGCAACCATGCCACAAGCCCCATGCAAGCCAGTGAATCGTGCCGGCATGCCAGAGCCCGACAAGCAGGAAGGTGACGATGACAGCAAGGTGCGGATTTCGGGTGATGCCGATCATCGGCATATATACGTAGGCGCGGCACCAGCCGGTGAGCGACATATGCCACCGCTTCCAGAAATCCGTGATGTTGGTGGCCAACAGCGGATAGTCGAAGTTTTCCATGATCCTCAAGCCAAACAGACGGCTCGCGCCGATGGCGATGTCGGTATAGGCTGAGAAGTCGAGATAGAGGATCACCACCGCGACGAAGAGGTAGGCCCAGACCACGAGCGCGCCCTGCTGCCCGCCGACGCCATGGGCGAAATCAACGATATTTTCGCCGGCCAGATAGACTGCGAGATGGGTGAGCTGGTCGACAAGGATGAAGCGCTTCACCAGACCTTGTGCGATCCGCGTCAGCCCCTCCACCACGAACGCGAAGCGGAAGGTCGTCTCCTTATGCGCCTGAAAATGATCGAAGCGCTCGATCGGCCCGGACGTGAAGGTGGGCATCAGGAACATCCAGGACACGAAATCCTGGATGTTGTGCGCCGGCAACGTGCCCCGGCCGCGCTCCAGCGCGTAATGCATGAGCTTGAAGGCGAAATAGCTGATGCCGATCGGAATCGCGATGTGCGCGAAGCTGCTGTCGGGGATCAGGAAGGAGGAGATCTGCGGCGTGTATTTGTACCAGAACAGATAACCGAGCACGAGGAAGAACATCCACGTGGTCATCCGGATCTTGCCGATCTTGTTCGGCAGATACGGCGTCGCCGCGATTGAGGGATCTCCCTCGATCACCGCGATCCCCGGCGTCGGCGCGGCATATTTGAGAACGAAATAGACGAACAGCGACAGCGCCACCATGAACGCCACCGACACCGGCGAGATCAACGCCAGCACGGTGAAACTGGCGATAATCAGGATGCCCGCGCGGAAGCGCGCAGGCGCCAGCCAATAAACCAGCGGCGCAAGGCCAAGGAACACCCACCAGCTCAGATTCTGGATCACGGCTCGATTCCCCGCCTAGAAGCCCTGGTACTGGAACGCCGAGACGTTCCCGTACAACGCGGCCAGACCGACCGCCGAGAAGACAAGAAGCACGCCCATGACAATGCCCTGCGCCACCTGTCCGATGCGCCATGGCGTCACCGGGCCCTTTTCGGGCGCCCATTTCCTTTTCATGACCGGGGGTCTCCGCGCGTCATATCGGCGACGCATTCGGCCAACCGGGAGCGCAGGCGTGCCTGCCAGGCCGGATCGGCAATGTGATAATAGTCCCTGAAGATCGACGGGGGCACCGCGACGCCATCAGGCAGGCGGCAATAATAAGCGCCGAGATTGGCGGACAGCCGCGCCATTTCCTGAAGATGGATTTCGTAGCGCTCGCGATCCACGGGATTGGCGAGCAGCGCCGGAGAGATCGGCGCTTCGAAGAGGACGATCCGGTTGCCGCGCGCCTTCAGGCGGGTCGCGGTATCCGTGAGCAGATCGACAGCGATCTTGCCGGGCCGATAATTGGCCTTCAGATTCTTGAGAATTTCGGCGCTGTAGGTCGAAAGCTTGATGTCGGTCTGCTTAAATACATAGCTGTCGATACGATACTCGGCCGGCTGCCGCGTGGCATAGCGCAGCGAGATCATCGAAGCGTTGCGGATAAAGAAAAAACGATTGTCGAACAGGAAGTTGCCTGTCGTGCGGCGGGGCCGGGCGTTGAGGATAGAGCGCACCTGCTCGTCCGGCCACTCCGACCGGAAGCCGAGCCGGGCCATCCGGTAATATTTGAGCAACTCGGCGGTATCGCTGCCAAGCCGGTCGAAGCCGCTCGACAGCATGACGATGCCGGGCGTTTGCCGGGTCGCGTAATCCGCCAGCGCAGCTTCATCGAGCGCGCCCTGCAGGGGCGAAATCAGGAAACGAACGTCCCAGTCGCGGCGCGTTGCCCTATGCATGTCCGCCGTCATGCGCTCGTCGCTGGCGAGTGCCTGGGCGATCAGCGAATTCCCGATGATGTACAGGCGCGGTGGTCCGCCCACTGTCTTTGGGCCATAAGCCAGCTTGAACGCCTCGCTGGTCGCGAAGCCTTCGGCGTCGGTGCTGCCGCGCGCGAGATAGGGAGCGAGCGGGCCGGCGAGCCGGGTAGGCGTCACGCCAACGAAGACGCCAAGCGCAGTCGCCACGAATGACACCACCATAATGGTCAGCGCCAAAAGGCTGGGCGTCGTGAAGCCCGACCAGAAGGCGGATCCGACTTCCCCGAGGCGCGTCGATCGGCTTTTGGCAAAGCTCTCTGATGGGACCGGCATCACGGTCGATTCTCGAACAGTTTGCGCACGCCCGCGAAATCGATCTTGCGGTTGGGCGTCAGCGGAAATTCCTCAAGGATGCGATATTCGCGCGGCTGCATGAAATTCGACATGGCATCGCGGCAGAAGATCTTGAGCGCGCGCACGGCATCCTGCGAACCTTCGGGCAGCGTGATCGCGGCAACGACCATTTCGCCCATCAATTCGTGCGGTACGCCGACGACGGCGACATCCTGAATGAGGTTCGATCCACGAATGATCGTCTCGATCTCGTCGGGGCTCACACGGACGCCCATCGACTTGATCAACCGGTCGCGGCGGCCCTTGACGTAAAGCAGGCCCTGATCGTCCTTCCAGCCGAGATCGCCGGAAAAGACAGCCATCGGCGGTTCCACGCCGTCCTGCGTCCACAAGGGATCGGGGCGGCGCGTCCTGGCGGTCGCTTCGGGATTGCCCCAATAGCCGAGGAACACGCCGGTGCCGCGATGGACGATCTCGCCCTGCTCGCCGGGGGCGGCCTCGGTGCCGTCCTCGCGCAGGATATTGATCGAAACGCCCGGATAGGCGTGGCCGACCGATTCAGAGAATTGCCGCGCGAGATGCACGGGCAGGCCAGCGCCCCGATAGGTCTCCGTCATCCCGTAATTCAGCGAGATGTCGCTATGGCCGAACAGCCCGAGCATTTCCTCGAAGATCGCAGGGGCGATCTTGCCGCCCGTGTTGGTCACAAGCCGGATCGAGCTGAGATCGGTCTCGCGAATCGGCGAGATGCCGCGGATCAGCAGCGCGGCGATCGACGGCAGGCTGGCGAGGATCGTCGGCCGGTGCCGCGAGATCGCCTCGCACAGCGAGAAGGGGTTGCGCGCCTCAGGCAATATCTGGGTGACGCCGAGCAGCAGGGTCGAGAGAAGCTGGCCATAGCCATAGTCGAACGACCAGGGGATCGGGCAGAGGATGCTGTCGTCCGGCCGAGTGCCCAAATGTTCTGCGACCATGCGGCAGCCGGCCAGCAGATTGGCGTGCGACTGCACGACGCCCTTGGGGAGGCCGGTCGAGCCGGAGGTGAAGAAGACGGATGCGGGTTCGTGATCGTGGACGCCTGTCGCTGCGTCCGGCGCGGCGCCGAGATCGGCGGGTGCGGCGAGGGCGCTCACCGGCACTTCGGTCGCCTCGCGCGCGGTGGCAAGATTCTTGTCCTCGACGAGCGCGAGGACAGGACGGGTCAGGGTCGCGGCGTGGGCATAGTGGGTGATGGGCGCCTCGTCGTTGACGAGGACCATGACCGCTCCCAGCCGCCAGATCGCCAGGATCGCACCGGCAAGCTCAGGAGAATTGGCTGACCAGACGAGGCAACGCGAACCCGCGCCGACGCCCCGCCGGGCCAGATCGATCGCCATCGCGTCGGCCATGGCGCGGAGTTCGCCATAGCTGACGGTGCGATCACCGCAGATCAGTGCCGCGCGAGTGGCGTGGGCGCGTGAAAGCGCTTCAAAGATTCGCCAAAGAGCCCCCATGACCGCACCCTCAGGCGGCGTCCGAAAGCTTGAGCTTGGCGTGCGGCTGGGCGCGCCAGTGGTTCAGCCGGCTTTCGGTCGCGTCCGACAGCGTCTTGCCTTCGATGATCATTTCGACCGGCTCGGGGTGGCTGATGAAGCGCGTCGGGCTGGCGGTGATGCCGTAGGCGCCTGAATTGGCGACCGCCAGCACATCGCCAACACGCACTTCGGGAAGCGAGATGTCAGTGGCGAGGATGTCGATCGTCGTGCAGAGCGGGCCGACCAGATTATATTTGGCGGGCGCGCCTTCGGGATTGGAGACGTTGGTGAAGCTCCAGTTGCGGCGGATCACCGTGCCCATCATGCCGCAGGCGGCGAGATGGTTGTTGAAGCCCGCGTCGCACAGGCGAATGTCGACGCCGCGGCTGCGCTTTTGAGCAATCACGCTGGTCAGCATCCAGCCGGCTGGGCCGACGAGCCAGCGGCCCATCTCCAGGATGCACTCGCTCTTGGCAAAGCGCGGGTCAGCGCGGAATTCGTCGAGCTGCGGCATCACCAGCGCGGCGAGCCCCTCGACATCAAGCGGCTGATCGCCGTCGATATAGGGAACTCCGAATCCCGATCCGAAGATCAGCTTCTTCGGCGTGATGTCGGCATAGGCCGAGCATTTGCGGAACAACGTGATGAAGATGCCGTAATTTTCGCAAATCGCTTCGGCCTTCAGGCTGTTGGTGCCCGAATAGATGTGGAAGCCGATCAGGTTCAGCCCCGGCAGCGCCTTGACCGCATCGATCGCCTCTTCGATCTCCTCCTCGTCGACGCCGAACTGGCTGGCCTTGCCCGCCATGTTGACGCCGAAGTGGCGGGGAGATGTCGCGGGATTGATCCGGATCAGCACATCCTGGGTGATCTTCAGGCTGACGGCGATCTTGCTCGCGATTTCAGCTTCCGCCACCGATTCGAGCACAAGTTCGCCAAGGCCGGCGCGCAGCGCATTCTCGATCTCGCCGACCCGTTTCGCCGGGCCTGAGAAGGTCATGCGTGCGGCTGGGCAACCTGCGTCTTGGGCACGTTCCAGTTCAGCATAGGACGAGATGTCGTAAGTTGCGACTTCCGGCAGCATCCGGCGGAGCAGTTCGATATTCGGGTTGGATTTCACGGCGAAGCTCACCGCGAAATGCCGACCGAACAGCTCCTTCAGCCTTGCATAGCGAGAGCGGATGATGTCGAGATCATAGACGTAGGCGGGCGTTCCCTGCGCCGCCGCCGCCTTCAGAAGATTGTCGCGCAAAGCTGCGTCCATTGAACTGAACTCCCTGCCGGCAATCAGGCTTGCTGACGGTTTACATAATCCTGAATCCGGGAGATGCTATCGAAATTCCCGAGATTCACGTCGGAAGGCGCGATGCGGATACCACCTTCGGATTCGACGAAGGTCATCAGCGAAACCAGCGCGAAGCTGTCGATGATGCCCGAACTGAACAGCGGGGTCTCTGCGGTGAGATCGCTGACCTCGATCGCGAGGTCAGTCTTCAGATAATCGATCAGCGCGTCCTGGGTCAAACTCATGGCCATACTCCTTGCTACGGGCAATAATCATTTGAAATCGTCGGAAATCCGGGCTCCCCGCACTGTGGTCACGGTGAATGGGCACAGAATTCCAGCAATCGTTAATCAATATAAGCAGCCGCCATTCTGATCCTGGAGACCTGCCAAGTCTTTCATTCTTCGGGTTATATCTTTGGTTCTATCCAGTTAAATTTTCGATAAGCTTGTTGGCCTTCATGATTGCACCGAAACGGGACATCATCATTATCGCCAGTCATTCTCTTTCCGTATATTTGATAATTACTTAGGAATTTTTAACATCGTCTCCAAAAGATTGTTAACGATAAGTAACCGAGGCTGTTTCCGCCGGAATCGCGCGCCGAACGGCAAGCGTCCACAGAATCAATCCGACGCGCGAAGTCGGATCGAAGGCGGGAGTAAGGAAAGGGGGCTTTTTTGCGGCTTAGGTTTTCGCGCTTTTCGACGGCGCGAATCGCAGAGCAGCGCCGTTCATGCAGTAACGAAGCCCAGTCGGCGGGGGGCCATCGTTGAACACATGGCCGAGATGGCCGCCGCAGCGACGGCAATGCACTTCCGTGCGGGCGTAGCCAAGATCATGATCGACGCGCGTGCGCACGGCCTTGGGCAGCGGCCGCCAGAAACTTGGCCAGCCGGTGCCGCTGTCGAACTTTGTCCGGGCGCTGAACAGCGGCAGCGCGCACCCCTTGCAGACGAAGACGCCGGCGCGATGTTCGTCGTTGAGCGGACTGGTGAAGGCTCGCTCGGTCGCGCGCTCGCGCAGCACGGCATAGGCTTGGGGGTCGAGTCGCTTGCGCCATTCGGCGTTGGACAGCGTCACTTCAAATGTTTCGGCGAGCGCTGGAGTGCCCCCCATTCCGAACAGCAGCGCGGTTATGGCGCAGCCGCTCATCTGGAGAATCGCATTGCGCCGGGCAATCATTTGCATGCGCCGCTTCTAGGAAGCGCGAGCTGAACGGCGGCTGAGCCAGCGCCGCAAGCCGCCGCCGCCGGATTTGAGAACGCTGCTGCGGAACATCCGCGCCCCAATCCGGATGATCGCCGTCACGGCTACCATGTACCAAATGATCGCGAGCAGATGCGGCCACAGTTCCGGCCGCATCGCGCCCCGCGCCAGCATCGCATAAGGCGAACTCCATGGAAAAATGCCGGCTAGGATCGCGGGCAGGCCGTCGGGCTGCTCAATCACCGCCGTCGCAAAGCCGAACACGATGAGTTGCCCAAAGGTGAGCGGCATCGAGAGCGTCTGCACTTCTCGCACACTCGCCGCCTGCCCGCCAATGCCAAGGAACAGCGCCCCGACCAGGAGATAGCTCGCCATGAAATAAAGGATGCCCAACGCCACGAACATCGGCCAGCCCACCGCCGGCACGGGAAGGTTGGCCATCCGGCCGGGCGCAAAAATCTCGGCTGCTCCCAACGCGGCCGTAGACCAGATCGCAATGCCGGTGAGCGACATTCCGAGCATCGCAATCAACTTGCCCATGAAGATCGCATCGACCGGCACGGCCGCCGCCAGCACCTCGATCACCTTATTCGACTTTTCCTCAAGCAGGTTAGAGAGCAACATCCCCGACAGAATCATCGTCAGCAGCAGCAGCAGCAGCTGCGCGCCCCGCGCCAAGACTGAGCGGTCCGCCTCCACCGGCCGGACGATGTCGGCCACGGGCATATGCTGGACCTGCACCGTCGGAACAAGCACTCCGATTTTCGCCAGCGCCTGATCGCGGCGCATTTCGTTGAGGATCCAGTCGATCTCCGGGGCGTAGGCGGTGATCGCCGCGCGTCCGCCGCGCAAAACAGGTTTGTCGGGCAGGCCGCTCAGCACCGCTATCGCGCCACCGCTGGCGAGCAGCGCCGACCCCTGTCGGATCGGATCGCCCTCGGGCCGGACGAGCTTGAAATCGGGCACTATGCCGCCGAACGACTTGTTCAGCTTCGCACGCGCGTCGGCGATCGCGTTGGCCTCCTCTTGCGGCGCGATGATCGCGATCACCGGCGTGGCGGTCTGCTGCATCTTCGCGCCGACCGAGCCGAAGGTAACGCCGAATATGATGGGGAGCAGTGGTCCGATCAGGAACAGAATGAAGGCGCGCGACCAGACCGACGCGACATAATCCCTCCGGGCGATAACCAAAGCGGCGCGAAGGTTCGCGTTCATTGCGCCTCTTCCATTTCGTTCATTGCGCTGGCGACCGATTCGCCAACGATATCGACGAACACGTCGTGCAGCCCCGGCCGTTCGATCGAAAGCGCCTCGATCCCCGCGTCGCCTGCGATCAGTCGCGCGAGCAGCGGCTCGATGCCGGTTTCAGGCAAATCGAAGGTCCAGCGCCGTCCGTCGCGCCGGGCGCCTTGCGGGAATGCATCGTGCCACGGCCCGTCCTCGCGCCGGGTGACGAGCGTCACGACGGGACACATCCGCCCGCGCGCGTCGGCCACGCTGCCTTCGAAGCGGACCCGGCCGCCGACGATGATCGCGATCCGCTCGCACAGCCGCTCGGCATGGGCGATGACATGCGTGGAAAACAAGACCGTCACGCCGGCTGCCACCTGCGCGCGGATCAATGCCTCGAGGCGCCCCTGATTCAAGGCATCGAGACCGGAAAAGGGCTCGTCGAGGACGATCAGGCTCGGCTCGTGCACGATTGTGCCGAGGATCTGGACGGTCTGCGCCATGCCCTTGGAAAGCGTGCGGATGGGGCGGCGGGCGGCATGGCCGAGACCATGCTCCTCAAGCAGGCGATCAGCGCGGACACGGCCCTCGGCCAGCGGCAGGCCGCGCAGCGCGCCCATGAAGGCGATGGCCTCGCGCGGACTCATGGTCGGGTAGAGGCCCCGTTCCTCCGGCAGATAGCCGACGCGGGTTGCGGCCTTCAGCGGCTCCGTGTGGCCGAGCAGGCTGCGCTCGCCCGAATCGGGATCGATGATGCCGAGCAAGGTTCGCAATGTGGTCGTCTTGCCCGCGCCGTTAGGGCCAAGCACGCCGTAAATCATGCCAGCCGGAACCGCGAGATCGACGCCGTCGACCGCGCGCACGCTGTCGAACAGCTTGACCAGCCCTTTTGCCTCGATCGCGAAAGCTTGCGTCAAACGCCGGTCCTTCTACCTATGCTTCGTGCCTAGCCCATCGCATCAAACTGACAACGCCGCGTTAAGCGCCGCCATTAAGGAACAGGCCCGCATACTCGGCTTCGCGGCTTGCGGTATCGCGTCGGCCGACGCGACGCCAGAGTCGGCCGCACGTCTCGCCGAATGGATCGCTGAGGGCGCGCATGGCGACATGCTCTGGATGGCGGATCGCGCGCATCAGCGCGGAAGGCCCGGCGACCTGTGGCCCGAGGTGCGTTCGGTCATCATGCTGGGGATGAGTTATGCGCCAGCCCAGGATCCGCTTGCGCTGGCCGACGTGAAGGATCGCGGACGAATTTCGGTCTATGCCCAGGGCGCGGACTATCATGACATCGTCAAGAAGGCGCTGAAGGCGCTGGCCCGTTGGCTGGTGGCCGAGGCGGGCGGGGAGCTGAAGGTGTTCGTCGACACCGCGCCGGTGATGGAAAAGCCGCTCGCCGCCGCCGCCGGCATCGGATGGCAGGGCAAGCATAGCAATCTCGTCAGCCGCACCGAGGGAAGCTGGCTGTTCCTCGGCGCGATCATGACGACGCTCGACCTGCCGCCCGATGCGCCGCATGCCGATCGCTGCGGCAGCTGCGACGCGTGCCAGCGCGCCTGCCCGACAAACGCCTTTCCAGCGCCCTACCGGCTCGATGCCCGGCGCTGCATCTCCTACCTCACCATCGAGCATAAGGGGCCGATCCCGCTCGAGTTCCGCGAGTCGATCGGCAACCGCATTTATGGATGCGACGATTGCCTGGCGGTGTGCCCGTGGAACAGCTTCGCCGATTCGGCGCGGGCGCATCGGGCGTTCGTGGGACGGGCCGAATTCGCCGCGCCCAGCCTCGCCGATCTGCTCGATCTGGACGATGCCGGGTTTCGCACGGTGTTCGCCGGATCGCCGATCAGGCGGATCGGACGCGACCGGATGGTGCGCAACGCACTGATCGCGGCCGGGAACAGCGGGGATATCGACCTGTGCCCCCGCATTGCGGCGCTGGAAGCGGACCCGTCGCCGCTCGTCGCCGAGGCGGCGCAGTGGGCAATGGCCCGGCTCACCACGGTGCGGTAGAGACGAGAGCGATGCAGAGTCTGCCGATCTTCCTCAAGCTTGCCGGACGCCCGGTCATTCTGCTGGGTGAGGGCGAGGCGGCGAATGCCAAGCGGCGGTTGCTGCTGAGAGCCGGGGCAAGACCAGTTGGCGAGGAGGATGACGAGGCCCGTATCGCCATCATAGCCTGTGAACGGGAGGATGATGCCTTGGCGGCGGTCGCACGGCTCCGATCGCGCGGTATCCTCGTTAACGCGATCGACCGACTGGAGCATTGCGATTTCACCCTCCCAGCTATCGTTGACCGCGAGCCTGTGCTGATCGCGATCGGGACCGGCGGCGCTTCGGCGGGAATTGCCAAGACGCTACGGCTGCTGATCGAAAGGATGCTGCCGCCCACACTTGGCGCGCTCGCAACGGCGCTGTTCAACGCCCGTGGCCGGATCAGGGCGCGCTGGCCAGACGCTGTTGATCGTCGCATGGCGATCGATGCGGCGCTTGCGCCGGGAGGCCCGCTCGATCCCCTTTCGGACGCCGGCAGCGCCGATGTCGAACGCTGGATTGCCGAGCCGGCGGCCATCGTCGCGAGCGTGGAAACGATCGCACTTCGCTCTGGCGATCCCGATGATCTGAGTCTTCGTGAGGCGAGGCTGCTGGGGCGGGCGGATCGGATTGTGCACGATCCCGACATTCCCGAAGCGATACTTGGCCGCGCGCGCGCCGACGCGGTGCGGATTGCAGGAAATGCCGATACAAGGCAGGACTTGCCGGGACTGACGCTTATCGTGAAGTGGGGCGAGTGATGCGCCAGTGGTATCTGACACGCAGCGGCGACGGAACGATCCTTGAAGATCAGAAGGGCGCGCCCGGCTTCACCTGGATTCATCTCGACGGTCGCAATGGCGAATCGCTGCGCTGGCTCGACGAGGAAAGCGGCGTCCCGCAGCCCGCAATCCGCGCACTGAAGGCGGTCGAGACTAGGCCACGCATTGAGCTTTATGACGGCGGCGCGCTTATCAACCTGCGTGGCTTGGGCGCAACGCCTGACGACGATCCCGACGATCTCGTCTCGATCAGGCTCTGGGCGGAAGCGGGAAAGGTGATCTCATTGAGCTTTCGCTCGCTGCGCGATCTCGAAGTGGTGCGCGACCAGATGGCGCAAGGCCGGCTCAAAGATCCCGGCGACCTGATTACTTCGCTCGCCATGCAGATCACTGAGGATCTCGATCCCCATATCGCAGAGCTGGGCGATTCGATCGACGAATGCGAGACCGACCTCTCCGCTGAACGCGCCTTCGTCCTGCGGCGGACCATCAGCCGCGTGCGATCGGAAGCGATCGGCTACCGGCGGTTTGTCGTTCCACAGCGTCAGGCGCTCGAGCGCCTGTCCACGCTCACCTGCGGCTGGCTGGATGGCGACGATCAGATCCATCTGCGCGAGGCGGCCGACCGTTTCGCCCGGATGGCCGAGGAACTGGAAGCGATCCGCGAGCGATCGGCGCTGCTGCATGAGCAGCTAACCGACCTGCGCTCCGAGACGATCGAGACGCGCGCGCTGCTGATCTCGATCGTCGCGCTGATCTTCCTGCCGCTAACCTTCGTCACTGGCCTACTTGGTATGAACGTGGAAGGCATTCCCTACGCGCACAGCCCGTGGAGCTTCTGGGGCGTGGTGATCTTCTGCGTGGTGATCGCGGTGACGATCTCCGCCTATTTCATCAGGGCGCGCTGGTCGCGGCACTGATCCGAGGGTCAGGACTACCCCGAATTTCTGAGGGCGGTCGCGATCGCGTTGATCGAAAGCTGGATGCCTTCGCCCACCCTGGGATCAGTTTCTCCTGCGCGATGGCGCTTGAGAAGCTCGACCTGAAGCAGGTTAAGCGGCTCGATATAGGGCAGCCGCAGGCGGATCGAGGTGTCGAGCGACGGCTGCTTTTCGAGCAGGCGGGTCTGGCGCGTGACGGACAGGCATGCGTCGTGCGTCGCCTGCCAGTCGCCGCGGATGCGGCCGAAATAGGTTTCGCCCATCGTCCGGTCCTCCACCAGCGCGGCATAGCGCGCGGCGAGCGTCATGTCCGATTTGGCGAGCACCATTTCCATGTTCGCAAGCGTTGTCTGGAAGAAGGGCCATGCCTCTGCCATCTCGCGGAGCAGGCCCTTGTCCTTGAAGCCCTTCAGCGCTTGCCCGACGCCGTACCAGCCGGGCAGCATCACCCGCGCCTGTGCCCAGCTGAATACCCAGGGGATAGCGCGCAGATCCTCAATCTTGTCGCTCTTGGTGCGGCTGGCCGGGCGCGAACCGATCTTGAGGCCGGCAATCTCCGCGATCGGAGTCATCTGCCGGAAGAAGGTGCGGAAGCTGTCGTCGCCATAGACGAGATCGCGATAGGCGGCGAAGGCGGTGGACGACAGCGTATCCATCGCTGCGGCGAAGCGGCTGCGGTCGGCGTCCGGGATCGCGGGTCCGTCGAGGCTGGCGAGTAAAGTCGCCGAAGCCATTGCCTCCAGATTGGCGATCGCGCTTTCGGGCGTGCCATATTTGGCGGCGATCACCTCGCCCTGTTCGGTGATGCGGATGCGGCCCTGCACCGTGCCCATCGGCTGGGCGAGGATCGCCTGGAAGCTCGACCCGCCGCCCCGCCCGACCGCGCCGCCCCGACCGTGGAACAGCTGCATCCCGACATTTACTTCGGCAAAAACCTTGGCGAGCTTGGCGCTGTCGCTGTGCAAGCTCCAGACCGAGGTGAGATAGCCGCCGTCCTTGTTGGAATCCGAATAGCCGACCATCACCTCCTGATGGCCGCGCGCCTTGGCGATGTCCGCGACATCGGGCAGCGCGAACCATTCGCGCATGATGCCGGGCGCGTTTTCAAGGTCGCCGATCGTCTCGAACAGCGGCACGACCATGATGTCGGCGCTCGGCGGATCGCCGGGGCGGTAGAGGCCGACCTCCTTGAGCAGGATGTGCACCTCCAGCATGTCCGAGATGCTGTTGCACTTGGAGATGATGTAGGTGGTGATCGCCTGCGGGCCATACTGCGCATGCGCGTCCGCGGCAGCCTTGACGATGGCAAGCTCGGTGCTGGTTTCCTCGCCATATTCAGTGAAGTGGCTGCTGAGCGGGCGGGGCGAGGCCAGTTCGCGCCGGAGCAGCGCGACGCGGGCCTCCTCGTCGAGCGCGAGGTAATCCGCCTCGACGCCCGCTTTGGCGAGCAGCTCTGCCACGACGCGCTCATGCACGTCGGCATTCTGGCGAAGGTCGAGCGTGGCGAGATGGAAGCCGAAGGTTTCGACCGCGCGGATCAGGCGGCCGAGCGCGCCGCCCGTCGCCATCGTCCCGCCGCCGTCCTTCTGTAGTGAATGGGCAATGGCGACCAGATCAGCCCGAAAAGTCTGCGGATCGGGATAGGGATCGGCGGCCAGGCGCGCCGGACGGGCGGGAGGCTTGCCGGCGATCTGCTCGAAGGTAGCGGCCAGCCGGGCGTAGATGCCGGTGATGGCGCGGCGATATGGCTCGTCGGACCGCGCGGCGCCGGTATCGTGGCTGGCGGCGGCGAGCTCGTTCACCTCGTCAGTCGCACCGGCATGCTCGGTCGAGATCGAGAGTTCGGCGCCAAGCTCGTGAAGCTGGTCGAGATAGTCGGTGATGACCATCTCGGCGGCGCGGCCGAGCGCGAGTTTCAGCGAGTCCGCCTTGACGTTGGGATTGCCGTCGCGGTCGCCGCCGATCCAGCTGCCGGGGCGCAGGAAGCTTCTGGGACGCTGGCCGAGCGCCCGTTCCCACCGCGCGTAAAGCGCGGGCAGCACCGGCAGGAATATTTCGCGCAGATAGGACAGCGCGGTCTCTACCTCATCGGCGACGTACAATCTTTCACGGCGCAACGGACGGGTTTGCCAGAGCAAAGCGATCTGGCGCTTGAGCGCGTCTTCTATCAGGTCCCCGCCGCGGGTCTCGGTCCGCCCCTGATCGCGCAGCAGCATTAGTGCGGCGATATGGTTGCGGTGATCAATGATGCTCTTGCGGCGCACCTCGGTCGGGTGCGCGGTCAGCACCGGCGCGATCAGGCTGTGGTCGAGCAGCGCCATGACCCTGGCGGTATCGACGCCCTCGTCTGCCAGCCGCTTCAATGCGGATGCGAGATCAGCGCCCGGCTCTGCCGCGACGCCCTGCCGGTCCTCGGCCAGATTGGCGAGCATCGAGAACAACATGAAGCTCTGGACGAAGGCGAGCATGTCGTCGAGACCGAGGCTATCGAGCCCGGGATCGATCTCGTCCGCCCCCGCCAGCCCGCGATGGCGATCGACCGAGGCCGAGCGGATATACTCGATCCGCCGGAAGAGCTGATCGCCCCCATAGGCACGGATGACATCGCCGAGCAGGCGGCCAAGATAACGGATGTCCGGATTCTGCGTGATCGGAATAGCGCGCGCCATGCCGTCATGCTGCGACGCAACACGAGGCAAGTCAATTGCTTCCATGCCATTCACATAGTTGTGCTGCGCAACTTGCTCCAGCCATGGGCGATTAACGAATGATCAGGCTTCGAGTTCGACATCCCAGTACAGCCAGTCGCGCCAGCTATCGTGGAGATAATGCGGCGGGAAGCGGCGACCATGATCCTGTAGCTGCCAGCTGGTCGGGCGGATCGGCTGAAGCGCCAGATTCATGCGGGCCTGGCGCGGGGTGCGGCCGCCCTTGCGCAGGTTGCATGGCGCGCAGGCGGCGACGACATTGTCCCATGTCGTCCGTCCGCCCTGAGCGCGGGGGATGACGTGATCGAAGGTCAGATCCCGCGTGTCGCCGCAATATTGGCAGGAGAAGCAATCACGCAGGAACAGGTTGAACCGCGTGAAGGCCGGATGGGCCGAGGGCTTCACGAATTGCTTGAGCGCGATCACGGAGGGCAGCTTCATTGTGACGTTCGGGCTGTGGATTTCGCGCTGATAATGTTCGACGATGTCGACGCGATCGAGGAAGACTGCCTTGATCGCGGTCTGCCACGGCCACAGGCTGAGCGGGTAATAGCTGAGCGGCGTATAATCCGCGTTGAGCACCAATGCGGGGCAACTGTCTGGATGTCGGATCAGATCGGGATGGTACATAAAGGAAAACGACCCCTTTGCTGCCGAAGCGCTCGCAGGTCGCCATCATCCCGTCGCACTCGGGGCGCGAAGCCGACCGGCTCCCGTCTCCGTTGCCGACGCTCCTTCACTGAGTTGCGTGACGCTATCATGACAGCACGCCCCGCGACTCGACGTCAAGGGCCAGTTTCGTGATATCCACAGTCTCGCGGTTCGCGCCCAGTCCGACGGGGCAGCTACATCTCGGCCACGTCTATTCAGCGATGCTGGCGCATGATTTCGCGCGGGAGCGGGGCGGACGGTTTGTGCTGCGGATCGAGGATATCGATCCCACGCGCTGCCGTGAGGAGTTTGTCGAGGGCATCTTCGAAGACCTTCGGTGGTTGGGCCTCGACTGGAATGGCGGTGTCATCCGCCAGTCCGAACGCCTGCCGCTCTATGCCGCAGCCTTGGACAGGCTGCGGGAAATGGGTCTGCTTTATCCCTGTTTTTGTACCCGGCGCGATATCGCTGCCAGCGCGTCGGCGCCCCATGGGCCGGACGGGCCAGTCTATCCCGGCGCCTGTCGTGGACTGAACGACGCGGAACGCACCCGGCGCATGGCGTCCGAAACGCATTGCTGGCGGATCGACATGGCGCACGCCATACAGCGCACCGGCCCGCTCAGCTGGCATGACGGCATCACAGGAGAAATTGCTGCCGATCCGACGAGCCATGGCGATGTCGTGCTCGCGCGCAAGGATGCGCCGGTCGCCTATCATCTCGCAGTGACGATCGACGATGCGGCCCAGGGAATCAGCGATGTCGTGCGGGGCGAGGATCTGTTCGCCGCCACCCATGTTCACCGGCTGCTGCAGGCGTTGCTCGGCCTGCCGACGCCTGTCTACCATCATCATCCGCTGCTGCGCGATGCCGAGGGGCGCAGGCTCGCCAAGCGCGATGGCGCCCCGGCGCTGGCGGATTTGCGCGAACAGGGCCAGGATCCCGCTTTGCTGCTCTCCGGACTGCGCAATACAATGGTTGGCAGCGCTCCCTCGCGCGCCTAGATCAGGCAGATGCAGACCTTTCTCGCAATCTTGCTGATCCTCGCCATGCTTGCGACGTTGTTCGCGCTCATTCGGGGCATCGTGCAGTTCCTCAAAACCAGCCATGAGGACCTCGCCAATCCAGGGCCCAGCCCGTCAGGGATCAAGCAGAACAAGGCGATGCGGATGCGCATCATCTTTCAGGCGCTGGCGATCCTGATCGTCATCCTGATCCTGATGCTCGGATCGCAGAGCTGAGCCTGTCTTGGTCAAGCTGACCAAAATCTACACCCGCACCGGGGACGCCGGGGAGACCGGGCTTGCTGACGGATCGCGGCTCCGCAAGTCGGAAGCGCGCATGGCGGCAATCGGCGATGTCGACGAAGCCAATTCAGCGATCGGCCTCGCGCTGACTCGGATCGGCGAGGCGGAGGCTCAGGCAATGCTCGGCCGCATCCAGAACGAATTGTTCGATCTTGGCGCCGACATCGCCACGCCAGGCGAGGATTTCGCGCCCTCCGAAATGGCGCTACGCATCGTGCCCGCGCAGATCGCGCGGCTGGAGCGTGAGATCGACGCCATGAATGCATCGCTGGAGCCCCTGAGAAGCTTCATTCTCCCGGGCGGCACTTCAGGTCCGGCGGCGCTGCACCTTGCCCGTGCGATCGTGCGACGGGCGGAGCGGTCGCTGGTGCGTGCAGCTGGAGAGGTCGCGATCAACCCGCTGGCGCTGTCCTATCTCAACCGCTTGTCCGACCATTTGTTCGTGCTGTGCCGGCATCTCAACGCGGCTGCCGAGGGCGACGTTCTGTGGAAGCCGGGGGCGACGCGCGGGGATTGAGTTCGATTCCGCACTGAAACAAAAGCGTCGTTCAGGCGATTTATGGTGAGAAGGGAAAACCATGCCCGTTGCCACCAATCCCGGAACGATCATATCATCCGGTCTCGCGGACCAGTATCAGAGGGTCCGCGCCTTGAGCGAAGCGATCGTCGCGCCGCTTTCGGATGCTGACGCGACCGTCCAGCCGATGGACGACGCCTCCCCCGCCAAATGGCATCTCGCGCACACAACATGGTTCTTCGAAACCTTCGTGCTGCGCGATCATGTCGCCGGTTATCAGGCGTTCGACGAGCGTTTCGCTTACCTGTTCAACAGTTATTATGAGGCCGAGGGCGCACGCCATGCCCGGCCCCGGCGGGGGATGCTGACACGGCCGTCGCTGGAAAACACCCTTGAATGGCGCAGTCGGGTCGATGAGGCGTTGCTTGTTGCGCTGCCGCGTTTGCCAGAGACGGTGTTGGATCTGATCGAACTTGGGCTGGCGCATGAACAGCAGCATCAGGAATTGATGCTGACCGATCTGCTCGCGCTCTTTGCGGAAAATCCGTTGCAGCCCGCAGTATGGCCGCATGTCGAAATCGGGCTGGGCGCCGCTCCTGCGCTGGAGTGGATCGAGGGGCGACACGGTATCGTCGAGATCGGCCATGATCTCGCCGACGGCTTCGCCTTTGATTGCGAGGGGCCGCGTCATCCGGTGCTGCTGCACCGTCATGCGCTGGCGAACCGGCCAGTGACGAATGGCGAATGGCTCGCCTTCATCGGCGACGGGGGATACCGTCGGCCTGAACTGTGGCTGTCGGACGGCTGGAGCTGGGTGCAGGCGCTGGGGATCGAAGCACCGCTTTACTGGCGCCGCGATGGTGAAGCATGGCACGATTTCGGGCTGGATGGGCCGCAGCCCGTCGCGCTTGCGTCACCAGCCACGCATATCAGCTATTATGAAGCCGATGCCTATGCGCGCTGGGCCGACGCGCGGCTGCCGACCGAGGCCGAGTGGGAGAGCGCAGCCGCCTTCGATCCAGCTTCAGGCCATCAACTCGATGACGCGGGGCCTGTCCGCCCGCAGGCAGCGCGCGCCGGAAAGGGATTGCTCCAGATGTTCGGCGACGTCTGGGAATGGACCGGCAGCGCTTATCTTCCCTATCCGGGTTTCAGACCGGCCCCAGGCGCGGTCGGCGAATATAATGGCAAGTTCATGTCTGGTCAGCAAGTGCTGCGGGGCGGCAGCTGCGCCACGCCGCGCGGCCATTTACGCGCTTCCTATCGCAACTTCTTCTATCCCCATCAGCGCTGGCAGTTCACCGGGCTGCGGCTGGCGAAAGATCTGTAACCATGCTCCTTGAACTTGATCGCCCGCGCCTCCCCGAAGTCGATCCCGCATTCCGGGACGATGTGCTAAAGGGTCTGTCCGCACGGCCCCGCACAATCCCGGCGCGCTGGTTTTACGATGAGACCGGATCGCTGTTGTTCGAGGAGATCACGCGGCTTCCTGAATATTATCCGACCCGCACCGAAACCGCCCTCCTGCGCCGCCATGGCCAGGAGATCGCCGCGCTGACGGGACCGGGGCGGGCGGCGGTCGAGTTCGGTTCGGGATCGTCGGCCAAGACGCCTCTGCTGCTCAACGCGATCGACCCCGCAGCTTATGTGCCGATCGACATTTCGGGCGAGTTCTTGCGTGCTTCGGCGGCGGCGCTTGCAGAAGGCTTCCCCGGACTTCCGGTGCTGCCGGTAGAGGCCGATTTCCTCCGGCCCATCCGCTTGCCCCGCGCGATCGAGGATATGCCGAGGCTCGGCTTCTTTCCCGGATCGACCATCGGCAACCTGACCCCGCAAACGGCCGTCGATCTGCTGCGCGCCATGGCCGCGAGCCTAGGCAACGATTCGATGCTGCTTATCGGTATGGACCGTATCAAGGACCCGGCCATCCTGATCCCCGCCTATGACGACGCGCAAGGCGTAACCGCAAAGTTCAACCTCAACCTGCTGGTGCGGATCAACCGCGAACTGCAGGGCGATATCCCGATCGATGCCTTCCGCCATGTCGCCCGGTGGAACGATCATGCAGCCCGGATCGAGATGCATCTCGAGGCCATGCGGGATTGTCGCTTCACCGTGTCCGGCGAGATCTTCGAAATCGCCGCGGGCGAAACCATCCACACCGAAAACAGTCACAAATATGGCCGTCGTGACGCCCGGCTGCTGCTACGTGCGGGCGGATGGGAGCCGGTCAGCGAATGGACTGATCCGGATGATCTCTTCCTGATCGTCCTCGCCAAAAGCACAGGGACCGAAACCAGTCCGTGATCCTTGCCGCCCCCGCCGGGAGCACCTAAGGGCAAGGCATCGATTTCAGCGGGGAGCGTTATGGACAAGATCGCCGTCATTGGAGCCGGGCAAATGGGTGCCGGCATCGCGCAGGTTTCGGCACAGGCAGGCTATGGCGTCTATCTGTCCGACATTTCCATTGATCGCGCTCAGAAGGGCAAGGACGGGATCGCGAAGCAGATCGGCAGGCTAGTCGAAAAGGGCAAGCTGGACCAAGCCGCCGCAGACGCCATGGTCCAGCGGATCGAGCCGATCTCCACCTACGACAAAATCGGCGACGCGGGCCTCGTAATCGAAGCCGCGACTGAACGCGAAGACATCAAGCGGGTGATATTCGGCGAGGTCGGCAAGGTGCTCGGCGCGAATGCCGTGCTGGCGTCCAACACCTCGTCCATCTCGATCACGCGGATGGCGCAGATATCGCCTGATCCGACCCGCTTCATCGGCATGCACTTCTTCAATCCCGTGCCGCTGATGCCGCTGCTTGAGATCATTCGTGGCCTCGCCACCAGCGATGCGACGGCGAAGATCGCGGGCGATTTCGGGGCAAAGATCGGCAAGGAAACCATCTTCGCCAATGATTCCCCGGGCTTCGTGGTCAACCGTATCTTCCTGCCGCTGCTCAACGAAGCGTTTTTCGCGCTGGGCGAGGGGCTGGCCTCGATTGAGGATATCGACAAGGGCGTGAAGCTGGGCCTCGGCCACCCGATGGGACCGTTGTTCCTCGCGGACATGATCGGGTTGGATACGATCCTCGAAATCCTGAAGGTATTTCAGGGCGACACCGGTGATCCCAAATATCGGCCTGCCCCGATCCTCGTAAAATATGTCGAGGCGGGCTGGCTGGGCCGCAAGGCGGGGCGGGGCTTTTACGACTATAGCGGGGACAAGCCTTCTCCAACCCGCTGATGGCGTGCCGTCACAGCATCTGGAATAACCGCAGGCTCCTGCTATAGGCGCCGCGATGTCTACGAACGAGACCCTCGATCCCGCCCTGCTCGCCAAGGCGGAAACGCTCACCGAGGCGCTGCCTTATATGCAGCGCTATGCGGGCGAGACTTTCGTGGTCAAATATGGCGGCCACGCCATGGGTGATCCCGAGGCGGCGCATGATTTCGCCGAAGATGTCGTGCTGCTCAAGGCAGTCGGGATCAATCCGATCGTCGTGCATGGCGGCGGGCCGCAGATCGGTGCGATGCTGAAGGCGTCCGGGATCGAGAGCCGCTTCATCGATGGTCTGCGCGTGACCGACGCTGAGACCGCAAAGGTCGCCGAAATGGTGCTGTCCGGCGCGATCAACAAGGAGATCGTCTCCTGGATCGGCAAGGCCGGCGGGCGCGCGGTGGGCCTGTCCGGCAAGGATGGTCGGATGGTCATCGCCGAAAAAGTCCGGCGCACCCAGAAGGACCCCGACAGCAATATCGAGCGCGAGATAGATCTTGGCTTCGTCGGCGAGCCGGCGGATGTCGATAGGCGCGTGATCGACACAATCTCGAAGGCTGGCATGATCCCGGTGATCGCGCCGATCGCCATCGGCGAGGATGGCGAGACCTACAATATCAACGCTGACACGATGGCGGGCGCGATTGCGATCGCGACGGGCGCCGCGCGTTTGTTCCTGCTAACCGACGTGATGGGCGTGCTCGACAAGGAAAAGCGCCTGATGACCGATCTCACGCCGCGCCAGATCGATGCGCTGCGCGAGGACGGCACGATCAGCGGCGGCATGATCCCCAAGCTGGAGACCTGCGTCGACGCGGTCGAAGGTGGGGTGGACGCGGCCGTTATCCTCGACGGGCGGGTGCCGCACGCGATGTTGATCGAGATCTTCACCAAGCGTGGCGCAGGCACACTGATCCGCGCCGAGTGATCTCGCGCTCCGATCCACATTGCCGGGGGCATTGCGCTTCGGCTAACAGGCACATGTCATTCAGGAGGTAGGTCGATGCTCCCACTGCTCCAGATCATCGATCTGCTGCTCTCGGTACTCATGTGGATCATCATCATCCAGGCGATTCTGTCCTGGCTGGTGGCGTTCAATGTCATCAACACCTACAATGATTTCGTCCGCCAGTTGCTGTACGCGCTCGATCGGATCACCGAGCCGCTTTACCGGCCGATCCGCAAGATCATGCCGGATTTCGGGGCGCTTGACCTCTCGCCGATGGTCGTTCTGCTGCTGATCTACATCCTGCGCCAGATCATCCTGCCTGCACTCTTCTCCGTATAACGAAGCGACCGTTCGACCGAGCAGGAACAGGGGGCAAATCCGCCCGCTGGCGGGCGAAGTGCGGCTGATTGCCACGGCGGGTCTCAGGCAAATGGAAATGGCTAATCAGCGGTAAAACGCAAACGGCTACAAAGGCTTCAGGAAAGAGCGTCATCAGCGGATGGGCCGGGAGCGTCACCCCCGCGCCAACAATCCGAGGATGCCTGGCAGGGTCTTGGCAACATCGTCATCACAGGGCCTGTCTCGTTTCATGAATAGTTTTTTTCGTTCCAAGCTGGCCAGGGAACTGGCCGCGCTCATCAGACAAAGGCGGGGATTGCTGGATGCGATTCCGGGACTGAAGCAGAGCGAGCCGCTGCCGATCCGCGACGATCTGGAATATTTCACTGACCGGCACAGCAAGCAGGTGAAGCTGGCTGCTCGGGCGGCCACCGACGCGGCGCGCGAGGCGCATATGAAGATGGCGTGGATCTATCGCGCCAAGGCTGCCGAAGCGCTTCGGGTCGCGATGCAGCATAATCGCGATGCGCTGCATCTGTCCCTGATGGACCTGCCTTCGGATCGGAACCGGGATCTCGAAACGCTGTTGGATCAGGACCGCGAACAGATCAGGCCGATGCCGACCGGGCGATCAATCTCGGGCTGAAGCGCAGGCTGCGACAGGGCGCATTGGCTCTTGTAGCGGCCTGATGCGTTCTTCCTTCGAGAGGAGAATGTAATGGCCACGCAACCCCCACCTGATCCAACGGCTCCACAGGAGGCGCCGCCGGGCGATCCGATCCCCACGCCAGTTGACGATCCCATTCCTACCCCGGAGGACCCGCCCACCTTCATTCCCAATGATCCGGTGGAGACGCCCGAAACGATTCCGCCCCCGCCGGATTGACGTGGCGGAACCCTTGCGCGCGCCGATGATTGAATCGGCCGCGAAAGGATTTCGGACATGGCCGCACGTGCATATTGGCAGGGGCAGATTCGCCTCGCGCTCGTCTCGATCCCGGTGGAGATTTACTCGGCGACCCGCAGCGGAGCGACGGTCGCTTTCCACCAGATCCACGAACCGTCGGGCAAACGGGTCAATTACGAGAAAGTCGTGCCGGGGATCGGTCCGGTGGACCGTGACGAAATCCTCAAGGGCTATGAATATAAAAAGGGCAACTATGTCCTGCTCGACGAAAAGGAGATCGAGGCGGTCAAGCTGGAGAGCAAGAAGACGCTCGAACTGACCCAGTTCGTAGATGCCGACAGCATCGATCCGATCTATTTTGACAAACCCTATTATGTGGTGCCGGCCGACGACCTCGCGGAGGAGGCGTTCATCGTGGTGCGCGAAGCGCTCAGGCGTTCGAAGAAGGTCGGGATCGGCCAGCTTGCGATGCGCGGGCGAGAATATGTCGTCAGCCTGAAGCCGTGCGGGCGCGGGATGGTGCTGGAAACGCTGCGCTATGACGACGAGCTTAACAAGGCGACCAGCTATTTCCGCACGATCGGCGATGCGAAGCCGGATGCGGACCTGCTTGATCTGGCGACGACGCTGATCGACAAGAAGAGTGGAGAATTCGACGCAAGCGATTTCCACAACCGCTATGTAGATGCGCTGAAGGATCTGATCGAGAAGAAGATCAAGAATAAGGGGGCGCGGATCGAGACTGACGAGGCCGACGAGAAACCGGCGCGCGGCGGCAACGTGATCGATCTGATGGCGGCGCTGAAGAAGTCGCTCGACAAGCCGGGAGCCGCGCCGGGCAAGGCGGCGAATGATCGCAAACCCGCGCGGAAGACGGCGGCGAAACCGAAGGCCAAGGCAGCGCCGGCTCGTAAAGCCGCCGCGCGGAAACGCGCCTGACGGGGTTGGCAGATGGCCGCCCGATCAAACCCTCTGTCTACCTACAACGCCAAACGCGACTTCAAGAAAACGCGCGAGCCCAAGGGCATACGCGGCCGGGCGAACGGCAACCGCTTCATCGTACAGAAGCATGATGCGACACGCCTGCATTACGACTTCCGCCTTGAGCTGGATGGCGTCCTGAAGAGCTGGGCCGTCACCAAGGGGCCCAGCCTCGATCCCGAGGATAAAAGGCTGGCGGTGCGGACCGAGGATCACCCGCTCGCCTATGGCGATTTCGAAGGGACGATCCCCGAGGAGGAATATGGCGGCGGGACCGTCATGCTCTGGGACGACGGAACATGGGAGCCGATCCCCGGCAAGGATCCGCGCAAGACGATCGAGGAGGGACATCTCCATTTCATCCTGCATGGGAAACGTATGAAGGGGGAGTGGTTGCTGGTGCGGATGAAACCGCGGGCAAAGGAGAAGCGCGAGAATTGGCTGCTGCGCAAGATTGAGGATGATTTCGCGGGCGAGAGCGGGGAGCTGGTCGACAGGGAAGTGACCAGCATCGTCTCCGGCCGCAGCATGGCCGAGATCGCGAACGGGCGGGGCGGCAAGGCGGTTTGGCATTCGGATTGCGCTGAGGCCAAGAAGGACCCGCAACAGGAATCAAAACCGAAGCGGACGCATCATATTGCGAGGTCGTCAGGCAAGCCGCCAGCCTTCCGGCCGCCGCAACTTGCCACGCTGGTCGATCATGTGCCGACCGGATCCGGCTGGCTGCATGAGGTGAAATATGATGGATACCGAACGCTGATCGCGGTCGGCGGCGGGCAGGCGCGGGCGTTTACGCGAACAGGACTGGACTGGTCGCAGAAGTTCACAGGCATCGTGACGGCGTTCGAGGAGGTGGACCTGCCGCCCTGCCTGATCGATGGCGAGGTGGCGGCGCTGGCCGCGGATGGGAAGCCGAGCTTCAAGCTGTTGCAGGAGGCGTTGAAGGAGGGCGGTGCGGCGCTCGCCTATTTTGCGTTCGACCTGCTCGAAGAGGATGGCGAGGATCTGACCGGCCTTCCCAACCGCGAACGCAAGGCGCGGCTGGAAGCGTTGTTGAAGGGCGTTCCCGAGCCGATCCATTACGCCGAACATGTTGCGGCGGGGGAGAAGCTGTTCGAGGCGCTGTGCCGCGAGGGCTATGAGGGGATCATCTCGAAGCGCGCTGACGCGCCCTATCGTGGGCGGCGGACGCAAAGCTGGCTAAAGGTGAAATGTACCTGCCGGCAGGAATTCGTGATCATCGGCTGGACGACCAGCGACAAGCAGCGCGGGTTTCGCTCGCTGCTGCTGGGGACGAAGGTGGGCGACACGCTTCATTACGCGGGCAAGGTCGGGACCGGCTTCACCATGGACCGGATCGACGAGCTAATGGCGAAGATGAAGCCGCTCCAACGGAAAAGCGCACCAGTCGAGGATGCCCCGAGGGCTGCGGTGCGTGGCGCGCATTGGATTGCGCCAAAGCTCGTCGCGGAGATCGCCTATACCGAGACGACCGCGTCGCTGGGGCAGGGCGGGGTGCTGAGGCATCCGAGCTTCCTCGGCTTGCGCGAGGACAAGCCCGCCGGGGAAGTTACGCCGGAGAAAGCCATGCCGGTTGCGAGCAAAGATCCGTTCGGGATCAAGATCACAAACCCGGATCGGGTGATCTATCCCGAGAACGGGATCACCAAGGGCGAACTGGCGGCCTATTATACCGCAATGGCCGATCCGCTGCTGCGTTTCATGGGTAGGCGGCCCGTCAGTCTGGTGCGCTGTCCGCAGGGGCGGGCGAAGCATTGCTTCTTCCAGAAGCATGATTCGGGCAGCTTTGGCGAGCAGGTGCTCCACGTGCCGATCCGCGAGAAGGACGGGGACGAGGCGGACTATCTCTATGTTAAGGACGGCGCCGGGATCATCGCGTGCGTCCAGATGGGGGCGATCGAATTCCACGGTTGGGGATCGCTCGTCGATGATGTCGAGCGGCCGGACCGGATGGTGTTCGATCTCGATCCCGATGAAGGGGTCGATTTCGGAGGCGTCAAGAAGGCCGCGCTGGTCGTGAAGAAGGAACTGGAGGCGCTGGGCCTGCGCAGCGATCCGATGCTGTCGGGCGGGAAGGGCATCCATGTGATCGCGCAGCTCGATCGCTCGGCGGATTGGGTGGCGGTCAAGGATTTCGCGCGGCGGTTCGCGATCGCGCTGGGCGAAGCGAAGCCGGAGATGTTCACCGCAAACATGAAGAAGGCGGAGCGCAAGGGGCGCATCTTTCTTGATTGGCTGCGGAACCAGCGTGGAGCGACCGCCATCATGCCATGGGCGGTTCGGGCTCGGGAAGGCGCGCCGGTCGCAACGCCGATCACATGGGAAGAACTTGACGGGGTTGGGAAGGCTTCGGCCTTTACTATCGCTGATCTGGCGGCGCTTCGGGAAAGAGCGGGATCGCGGTGGATGGCGAAGTGGTGCGCGAAGCCGCAGAAATTGCCGGAGCTGTAACGGCCGGGAAAGAGGCCGGCGGCATATCGCCTACCGGCCTCTCCACTCTGTTTATAACGACATGGTTTCGGAAAGATTTAAGCGGATGGTTTAATTGGCCGAGGCGTCGCCCCGGCCACTGCCGTTCGCCATCGCCGATCCAGCGAGCGAGCCGTTTGCCGAACCATTGACCGAGCCTGCGGCCGATTTCGCGCCGTTGACGGCCTGACCGGCGGTGCTGGTGGCGGTATCGCGGACCTGGCCTGCGGTATTCTTCGCAGTGGAGGCCGCCTGCTGCGCGGTGCTCGTCACCTGATCGGTGCCGACAGCCTGGACGTTGGCGTTGGCGTTCTTCGAGGCGCTGGCGTTGGCGCTGCCCGAACCAGTCACTGAGCCGAGCGTGGAATTGGTGGCGCTGTTGACCGTACCGCCGACCGCGCCGGTCAGGCCGGCATCAGCGCTGGCCTTGCCGCTCTTGGTGTCGACATTCTTGTTCGCATGGCCCGAGGCGCTGCCGTTCAGCGTGCCGACGGTCGTCGAATCGAGCGTGCTGCCGAGGCCGCGCGCCGATCCGCCCAGGCTACCGCCGAGTGTCCCGCCCAGGCCGCCAGTCAGACCTCCGCCGAGACCGCCGCCGCCCAGCAACTGCGCATTGGCCGGAAGAGCAGCGAGGGCGATCGTCATCGCTGCGGTCAGGATCAGTTTCTTTTGCATCGTCTGTCTCCGAATATTGTATCGAGAGCGGGTTTTCCGTCTCTCCACCGATGCAAACGAGCCAGCTTCCGATTTTAATCCGCAAGCTATGCAATATTCGTGGTTAACATCTGATTTTGTTGGTTAATTGCGACATTTGCCGCAAATCAGGCCACGCCCGTAGAGCTTGTCTGGCCCACGTTTTCCCAAGTCGACCGCCTCGCGATCGAGCAACGCAATATCTGGCTTCGCCTGCCCTGCCAGCCGTGCCGCGACGAGGGGTGCTGCATAAGATGTCCCCCTGAGCGGCACCGTGCCACCCCCCGCTCTGGCGCCTGACATATCAGCGCCGGGCGCGGCATAGTCGAGATGAAGCGCGCGCCCTGCCTCGATCAATGGCCGGTTGCGGGCGTCGACGCCGGTAACCGCGATCACGCCCGGATAGGATGCCGGATAGGCGGGTGGCGCCGCCGGGCCGTCATTGCCGACGGCGGCGACGATGAAGGTGCCGCGCCCGCGCGCTGCCGAGACCGTCCTGGCCAGCAGGGGATTGGAGGGGCCAACAAGGCTGATCGAGATCACGGTGACGCGGCGGCCGGTCATCCATCCGATCGCCTGCGCAATGGCGAGGGCGTTGCCGCCAACCGGGGTCTTTCCATAAACGTCAGCAGCGAGCAGCGACGCGCCGGGCAGCACGCCCCTGAAACTGTCCTGCCCGACGATAAGTGCAGCGATGGCCGTGCCATGAGCGCTCGGCTGGGGTGCGCCGCTGACAAAACCGCGTTGTTCGATCGGGCCCGAGAGCGATGGGTGCTGGCCGACGCCGCCGTCGATCATGCCGATCCTTGCGGCGCTGGCCGACTGGCTGGCGGCGAGCAAACCGGTGGTGGGCAGGGTGGGGGCGCCGCTTTCGAAATGGAGCTGATTCGCGCTCCATTCGCCGGGCGCCGCCTTGCGGATGGTTTTGAGCGCACGAGCGAGGGGCATGCCTTTCGGCGGGGCGAAGCGGGCGGTGCGTATACCGAGATCGCCGATCTCGTTCTGATCGAGCAGGACGAAGCCGGCCTCGCTGGCCGCTTCAAGTCCGGCGGGGCTGATGTCCACCCCCAGCACCTCGCCGCGCACGGCGGGATTGCCGCGATCGTCGAGTTCAAGCGTGTCGCGGTTACGCTGGACCAGGCTGGTCAGGCGGCTGACCCGGTCGGCTGCAAGCTGACGGACATTGTCAAGCAGTGCGCCCGTGCGCTCCGTAAGGGGATCAAGCACCGGCCCCGTGACGCTATCGACCACGCCGCCCACCCCGCCGACCGTCTCGCCTACCGGGGCGAGTACCTGCGCCGTCGCCACCGCGGAGACGGTCGCGGTCAGGGTAAGCAGGAAGGTCGTCATGGTTCGCATTGTTTCGCTTCTACAGTTTTTACGTTAGCTCTGGGATTAAACGTTCGGGCACAACCGTTTCATCCACGAACGGACAGGACATGGCGACAGGCACGTTCGAGGACGAGATGCTGGCATTGCTGCCGCGGCTGCGGCGCTTCGCCCGTTCGCTCGCCCGCGACGCGTCCGATGCCGACGACCTGTGCCAGCTGGCTGTCGAGCGCGCGCTGAAATCGCGCGAGCGGTGGCAGCCGGGGACCAGACTGGATGCGTGGATGTATCGGATCATGAGGAATATCTGGATCGACGAGGCCCGCGCCCGCACGCGGCGCGCCCAGACCTTTGCACCCGAGGAAGACGGAATGAACGTCGGCGACGATGGGCATGAGGCGATCGAGCGCAACGTTGCCATCAGCGAGGTCGATCGCGCCATGGCGAAGCTGCCCGACGAGCAGCGCGAGGTGATCGCGCTCGTCCTGGTCGAGGGACTCGCCTATAAGGAAGCCGCCGAAATCCTAGAGATCCCGATGGGGACGCTGACCTCGCGGCTGGTGCGCGGGCGGCAGGCGCTGGTGCAGATGCTGGAGGCGGCATGACCATCGACGACGAACTGCTGATAGCTTATGCCGATGGTGAATGCGGCGAGGCGGAGCGCGCCGAGGTGGAGCGTGCGCTGGCGGCCGACCCGGAGCTTCGGGAGCGGCTTGAGGTGCATCGCCGGATCGCTGCGCGGCTTTGGGGGCATTATGGCCCGGCCGCCGAGGCGCCGGTCCCGGATCGACTGGTGGCCCTGCTAAAGAAGCCGAATGCGGAAGTGATCGACTTCGCCTCAGTCAGGGCAGCGAAGGAGGAGAAAAAGCGGCTGCCCGGTTGGGGAAGCTGGGGCGCAATCGCCGCCAGCCTTGCCGTGGGGGTAATGGCCGGCCATCTCGCATTGCCGGGCAGGGGCGGCGTGGTCGAGAGCCGGCAGGGCCAGCTCATTGCGCGCGGTGAACTGGCCAAGGCGCTTGATATTCAGCTTGCCTCGGCAACGGCCGATGATGCGAAGGTGCGGATCGGGGTCAGCTTCCGGGATCAGTCCGGCCGATATTGCCGTACTTTCGAAGCTGGCGGGCTATCCGGAATCGGGTGCCGCTCGGCGCAGGGCTGGAACCTTCCGATCACGCGTTCGTCGGGCGACGCATCGGCACAAGGCGATTATCGCCAGGCCGGATCGGGTGACGCCCTGGTGATGGAGGCGGCGACGGCGATGATGAGAGGCGAACCGCTTGGTCCCAAAAATGAACAAAAAGCGCGTGATAATGGTTGGCGTTAGCTTATTCACCTTGAGCTAAGGCTAGAGGGCGCTAACGGACAGGCGTGAGCTTCGAACCACAGAGCCTCGACTCCGCGGCGCGCCGCACCATCGTAGCGATCGCCGCGACGGCCCTGCTTTCCGGCTGCGCGGCCGGCCCAGACTACCACCCGAAATCGGCCGAAGCGCTGGGCGTGCCCCAGCGCTACACCGCCGGCACAAGGGATGAGGCGCCTGCCGAATTGACCGGCTGGTGGAGCCAGTTCGACGATGCTGCCCTCACCAGGCTGATCGAGCGCGCGATCGAAGCCAATCTCGACATCGCACAGGCGGTCGCGCGGTTGCGGCAGGCGCGGGCAGCGCTTGTCCAGTCGCGAGCCGATCTGCTGCCGAGCCTCGATGCAAGCGCCAGCGGCGGGCGCAACATTGACAATCAGCGCAAGGACAGCAGCAGTTTTTCCGCCGGCGCCAATGCAAGCTGGGCGATCGACCTGTTCGGCGGTACGCGCCGGTCCATCGAGGCGTCGAAAGCCGATTTGCAGACGGCGGGCTATGATCTCGCCTCGGTGCGGACGGCGATCATCGCTGAGGTGGCGGTCAATTATGTCGATCTGCGCGAATCGCAGGCCCGGCTCGGGATCGCGCGGGACGTTCTGGAGACCCAGCAGGACAATTACCAGATCGCCGGGTGGCGCGTGCAGGCGGGACTCGTCTCATCACTCGACGTCGAGCAGGCCCGGACGCAGCTGGCCCAGACGCGGGCTACGGTGCCGGTGCTGGAGACCGCCGTCGCGGCGGCGCAGAACCGCCTCGCGGTGCTCACGGGCGTCGCGCCCGGCGCGCTCAACGACGAACTGGCGATGATAGCGCCTATTCCGGTCGGTCCCGCCGAGATCGCGGCTGGCATCCCGGCCGACACGCTGCGCCGCCGGCCCGATGTGCGGGCTTCCGAGCGCGCGCTGGCGGCGGCGACGGCGCGGATCGGGCTGGCGCAGGCGCAGCTTCTGCCCGCGCTGAACATCAGCGGCAATGTGGGGACATCCGCGCTATCGACCGGGGGCCTGGGGGATGTCATCACCGGCGGCCTCTTCGCGACGCTGAGCCAGTTCATCTTCGACGGTGGCCGCAGGCTTGCGGCGGTGCGCGGCCAGCGCGCGGCGGCGGAGGGAGCGTTTGCGGCCTATCGGCAGTCGGTGCTGAATGCGCTCGAGGATGTCGAGAATGGGCTCGTCGCGCTGCGATCGGCGGCCGTTAGGCAGGCAGCGCTCGGCGATGCGTTTGAATCCGCCAGCAACGCCGCGATCTTGGCACGCAGCCAATATCGCGCGGGATTGACCGATTTCCAGACTTTGCTTGATGCCGAGCGGCAGTTGCTGAGCGCGCGCGACAGCCTGGCGTCGGCCAAGGCCGATCAGGCGACCGCGCTTATCCAGCTTTATCTTGCCCTGGGCGGCGGATGGGATCCGCAAGCCCCGCTCCCCGACGGAAGACAGCCATGACCGAAGAGCAGCACAGCCAGGCCGATCTCGACGCCTTCCTCGGCACGCCGCCGGATTCGCCGTGGCGGAAGCGCGCGATCTGGGCCGGCGGAGCGATTCTGCTGGTGGCGCTGCTGTTCCTGCTGACCCGCTGCTACAGCAACAGCGGCATCTCGCAATATATTACCCAAGAAGCGACACGCGGCCCCCTCAATGTCACCGTTTCCGCGACGGGTAATCTCGCGCCGACCAATCAGGTCGAGGTCGGCTCGGAAATTTCGGGTACGGTCGCGCAGGTGCTAGTCGATTTCAACGATCGGGTGAGAAAGGGCCAGACACTCGCGATCATCGATACCGATCTGCTCGACGATACGCTCAAACAATCGGAAGCGACGCTTGGCGCGCGTCGAGCGGACGTCAATCAGGCGCGCGCGACGCTGGCCGAGGCGCAGGCGACGCTCAACCGCTTCCAGCAGGTGTCTAAGCTTTCGGGCGGCAAGGTGCCCGCCAAGACCGAGATGGAAACGGCGATCGCCACGCGCGACCGGGCCGAGGCGGCGCTTCGTTCCGCCGAAGCCAATGTAATCGCGGCGGAGGCCGATGTTTCCTCCAATGCGACGCGTCGGCAGAAGGCCGTGATCAAGGCGCCCGTCACCGGCGTGGTGCTGGCGCGCAAGGTCGAGCCGGGCCAGACGGTTGCGGCTTCATTCAATACGCCGACCCTCTTCATCCTCGCCGAGGATCTCGCGTCGATGCAGCTTGAGGTGGCGATCGACGAAGCCGATGTCGGGCAGGTGAAGAAGGGCCAGAAAGCCACCTTCACCGTTGATGCCTATCCGGGCCAGACCTTCCCGGCGACGATCGAGCGGGTCAATGTCGGCTCCAACAATCTGGCATCGAGCAGCTCCAGCTCGTCGTCCACAGCGGCAGCGTCCACATCCACTGTGATCGCATATGACGCGATCCTGACGGTCGACAACAAGGGCGGCCAGCTGCTGCCGGGCATGACGGCGACCGCCGATATCTCGGTTCAGTCGTTGCGCGATGCGTTGCTCGTGCCGAACAGCGCGTTGCGTTTCACGCCGGGCCAGTCCGACGCGCGATCCGGGCAGCAAAGCCAGGGGCTCATGACCGGCATGACCGCGCGTCCGCGCGGCCGGAGCCGTGGCGGCCAGCAGGAACGCAAGATCGGGATCGGCAGTCGCCAGACCATCTATGTGATCGGCAGCGACGGCGAACCGCAGCCGATCGAGGTTGTCACCGGCGCCAGCGACGGGCGCAACACGGCGGTGACGTCGAAGGACCTGAAGCCGGGCATGGAGGTGATTACCGGCCAGCGGGCGGCGCAGTGAGCGATCAGCCGCTCATCTCCCTCCGCGGCATCACCAAGACCTTCGGATCGGGGCAGGCCGCGTTCCAAGCCTTGAAGGGTGTCGATCTCGACATCGACGCGGGCGATTTCGTTGCGGTGATGGGGCCTTCGGGCTCGGGCAAGTCGACGACGATGAACATTCTCGGCTGTCTCGACGTACCGACCTCCGGCGAATTCCTGTTCCACGGCAACCATGTCGAGAAGCTGGATCGCGACCAGCGCTCGCTCCTGCGGCGCAAATATCTCGGCTTCGTATTCCAGGGCTTCAACCTGCTCGCGCGCACCACCGCGATCGAGAATGTCGAGCTGCCGCTGATCTATCGCGGTTCCTCAAAAGAGGAACGGCGCGATATGGCGATGGCGGCGCTCGACAAGGTCGGGCTGACGCGCTGGGCTAACCACACGCCAGCCGAACTTTCGGGCGGGCAGCAGCAGCGCGTGGCGATCGCGCGGGCGATCGTGACTCATCCCGACGTCCTGCTCGCCGACGAGCCGACCGGCAATCTTGATACCGAACGCTCGATCGAGATCATGGAATTGCTGACCGATCTCAACCGCAATGCCGGGATCACCATCCTTCTGGTAACGCATGAGGCGGAGATGGCTGCTTTCGCCCACACGATCGTTCACTTTCGCGACGGGTTGGTGGAAACGATCGAGAAGAAGGAAAAAAAGCCCCTCCCTTTCAAGGGAGGGGTTGGGGTGGGTAAGTCCGCCGAAGGTAACGCGTCCCCTCTAGAACTCCACCCCCCGACCCCCTCCCCTGAAGGGGAAAGGGAATAATGCTCGGCACCACCCTCATCCTCGCCTTCCGGGAGATCAGGCGGCATTTGCTGCGGTCCTTCCTGACGATCCTTGGGATCGTCATCGGCGTGGCAGCGGTAATCACGATGGTGACGCTCGGCAATGGCGCGACGGCGGCGGTGAAGGAACAGATCAGCTCGCTCGGCTCGAACATCCTGTCGGTCCGCCCCGGTCAGCGCATGGGTCCGGGCAGCGACGGCGAAAGCCCGCCGCCGCTCCGCGATGAGGATATCGAAGCCATCCGCGAACAGATCGCCGGCGTGCGCGCGGTTGCGGGACAGGCGCAGACGACCGCCACGGCGGTGCGCAACGCGCAAAACTGGTCGACCACGGTCAACGGCACCACCAACGATTATTTCATCGCTCAGCGCTGGACGCTGGCGGAAGGACGGCAGTTCACGCCCGAGGAGGAGCAGGCCGGCAAGGCCGTGTGCGTCATCGGCAACACGATCGTGTCCAACCTTTTCCAGGGCGTCGATCCGGTCGGGCAGCGGTTCCGCGTCAAGGATGTGTCCTGCACCGTCATCGGCGTACTCGCGACGCGCGGGCAGGGCGGGTTCGGCACCGATCAGGATGATACCGTCATCATGCCGCTGAAGCTGGTGCAGCGCCGCTTCACCGGTTCGCGCGATCTGCGCTCGCTGATGGTGGCGGTCGACGACGATTATGACACGCAAGTGGTTCAGCAATCGCTGAAGGGATTGCTGCGTGAACGGCGGAAGCTGACGCCGGAACAGCCCGACAATTTCAGCATCTTCGACACGCGCCAGATCTCGGATGCGATCTCGAGTTCCACGAAGGTGATGACCGGGCTGCTCGGCGCGGTGGCTGGGGTGAGCTTGATCGTCGGCGGCATCGGGATCATGAACATCATGCTGGTCTCGGTTACCGAACGGACGCGTGAGATCGGCATCAGGCTCGCGATCGGGGCGCTGAGCGCCGAGGTCCTTCTTCAGTTCCTCGTGGAAGCGGTGGTGCTGTCCAGCCTGGGCGGCGTGATCGGGGTCATGTTGGCGCTCATCGCGACGGCGGTGCTGGCGCCCGTGATGGGCGTGCCGTTCATTTTCGACCCGTTCATCAACATCGTGTCGTTCATGTTCTCGGCGCTGATCGGGGTGGTTTTCGGCTATTTCCCGGCGCGCCGCGCGGCCGCCCTCAATCCGATCGACGCGCTACGGCACGAGTAGAGATCACAGCGGTGCTTAGCGCTCGATTGTGAGCGCAATTCCCATGCCGCCGCCAATGCAAAGTGTCGCAAGGCCCTTTTTCGCGTCGCGCTTGTCCATTTCGTAGAGCAGAGTGGTGAGCACTCGCGCGCCGGACGCACCGATCGGGTGGCCGATCGCGATCGCGCCACCGTTGACGTTGACGATCTCAGGGTCCCAACCAAGCTCCTTGCCGACGGCCAGCGCCTGTGCGGCGAAGGCCTCGTTTGCCTCGATCAGATCGAGATCGGCGAGTTTCCACCCCGCCTTTTCCAACGCGATCCGGCTGGCCGGCGCAGGGCCGATGCCCATCACCGACGGATCGACGCCGCACGTCGCCCAGCTGGCGATCCGGCCCAGCACCGTGGCGCCGCGCTTGGCGGCATCCTCGGCGGACATCAGGATCAGCGCGGCAGCGCCGTCGTTGATGCCGCTGGCGTTGGCCGCGGTGACGGTGCCGTCCTTCTTGAAGGCAGGCTTCAGCCCCTGCATCGCCTCGATCGTCGCGCCCGCGCGGATATATTCGTCCTCGGAGACGATGGTGTCGCCCTTGCGGCCCTTGATCGTCACGGGGACGATTTCGTCCTTGAAGCGGCCCGCTGCGCGCGCGGCCTCAGCCTTGTTCTGGCTGCCGACGGCGAAGCGGTCCTGATCGTCGCGGGTGATCTGATATTGCTCGGCCAGATTCTCGGCGGTGATGCCCATATGATATTGGTTGAACACGTCGGTCAGGCCGTCATGGACCATGGTGTCGGTCAGTGCGATATTGCCCATCTTGGTGCCGCCGCGCAGGAACTGGCTATGCTGGGAAAGCGACATGCTCTCCTGCCCGCCGGCCACGACAATCCGGCTATCGCCCGTCTTGATCGCCTGAGCGCCTAGCGCCACCGCGCGCAGGCCCGATCCGCAGACCTGATTGATGCCCATCGCAGCGGCTTCCTTGCGGATGCCGGCGTTGAGCGACGCCTGGCGCGCCGGGTTCTGGCCTTGCCCGGCGGTTAGCACCTGACCAAGGATGACTTCGGAAACCTCGTCCGGCGCGACGCCCGCCTGCGCAAGCGCGGCCTCGATCGCGACTCGGCCTAGCTCATGCGCCGGGGTGCCACCGAAAGATCCAAGAAAGCTGCCTACGGGGGTGCGCTTCGCGGCGACGATGACGACATCGGACATGGCTAGAAACTCCTGCGATGGGATCGTTATTTTGCAGCGCCCCTAGCAATTATGCTGCAGCTGCGAAAGCCAATGATGCAGCGGCTCCCATAATACGGCCCGTGCCCGTCCTCCGATGATCATGCCGACATGACCCTGCTGGAGGACAAGGCGCTCGCCGATCGCCGGGGCGGTTGCAGCCGGAACGATCCTGTCGCTTGTCGAGATAATATTGAGCGCTGGACAATCAAGCGCGGCGGCTTCGATCTTTTTGCCGCCAACATGCCATTCGTTCTTGCCAGGCAGATCGCCAACGAAGAGATCCTCGAACATCTCCCGCGCGGCAGGCAGGGCGAGCGGCGGGCCGTCATTCGCCCAGTCCTCCAGCACGACGAAGGCGCGCGCTTCAGAAGAGTCCGGGGCCATCTTTCCAAAGGCGGCATATTTGGAGAGCGTACGCCGCGGATCGAGCCGCCAAAAAGCGCTCTGCAGCATCTCCATTGGGAACAGGTCGAGCGCTTCGGCCGCGCCGCGCCCCGTCCCCCAGATCCCTCTGAAGCCTTTCAGCGCGTCAGGCGGATAGCCCGCGAAATTCCACGGCGCCGCGATCGTCACCAGCCCCGCCAGCGGAACATGCGCCGCTGCGGCGATCGCCATCGTTCCGCCCAGGCAGTAGCCCACCACCGCGAGATCCGGTCCGAGATCGCGTATCAGCGGGATCAGCAGATGCTTTATATGGCCACCCACCGACAGATCGGCATTGCCGTCACGCGGATCGCCCCAGTTGAGCAGCAGCGGACGCAGTCCGGTTGCGGCGAGCCAGCGCAGCAGGCTGTTCTCCTCGGTCAGGTCAAGCACATGCGGTGGATTGATCAGCGACGGCACGAACAGGACGGGCCGGCCGCTCCCGCCGAAGTCAGTGACGCGCACACGGCCTTGACGCAGCACTTCGGCCATTGGTGCGGGCCGCTGGGGGCGAGGCGCATCCTGATAGGCGCGCACGCCGGCAAGCACATCCCGGACGAACTGGGCGTCGTCCTTCGCCTCTTCCAGCAGGATCTGGAGGAACAGCGGCAAGGGCCGCGGCTCATGCTGTGTCATCACGGGATGCTGCGCCGCAGACTCATGTTGCGCTGCGGAAACGGTTGATGCTATTGAAGACGCTGGAGTATCCAGCGGATTGGATGAATTCATGGCGAAATCGTCGGGCGGCTCGGGCACGGTCATCATCAAGAAATACGCCAATCGGCGTCTCTATAATACCGAAAGCTCGAGCTACATCACCCTCGATCATCTCGCGCTGATGACCCGCGAAGGCCGCGATTTCAAGGTGATCGACGCCAAGACCGAAGAGGATATCACCCACAACATCCTCACCCAGATCATCATGGAGGAGGAAAATCGTGGGCAGACGATGTTGCCGGTCAGCTTCCTGCGGCAGCTGATTTCGCTCTATGGCGATTCGATGCAGGCGATGGTGCCGCAATATCTCGAAGCCTCGATGGAGGCGTTTCGTCGTAACCAGGCCCAGTTTCGCAGCGCGATGGAAGGCGCCTTTTCCGGCGGGCCTTTTGCTGCGCTGGCCAAGCGCAATATGGAAATGTTCGAAGCGGCGGCAAGCGCCTTCCAGGGTGCGAAGAAGAACGGCGAAGGGGTTGCCGAAGCTGCCGGCGGCGCTGCCGAATCCGACGATGTGTCGACGCTCAAGAACCAGCTCGCGGAACTGCAAGCCAAGATCGACAAGCTGGGCAAATAGAAGCCCGTAACGTCGTCAACACGACGCGTTGATTTAAGCGCTCATACGATCGAACCGGATAATCACTGGATTGCCGATCAGCCGCGTGACGCCGGCCGCGCGCAATCCTTCCTCGATGGGCTTGAGCGCGCCCTTGGATGCGCGGTGCAATGCCATAGGCATTACGAACTGGTTGCGGGTTGCCACGGAGCGGAAGCCATGCTGCGCAAAAGTGCGGCGGATCGCGCCGTCCCAGAAGGTAGTGTAGGTCCGCGTATTCTTCTCGATTGCCTTTTTGAGCGGGAAGGTGAGCAGTGAAAGCACGTTGACGCTGCGCCACGTGGGATAATCGATGATTATCGACTTGTCCGCCACGCGGCAAAGCTCCGCCACTAGGCGCGGCCAATCCTCGATATGCGAGATCAGCCGAACGCTTACCAATGTATCGAAGGACCGTTCCGCGAACGGCAGGTCGAGCATATTGCCGATCGCGAATTTGACATGATCGCCATTCAGGCGCGCAGCACAGCTCTCGTCGCTGCCCACCACCGTTACGGCGCAGCCGAGGTCCGCGATTGGGCTTGCAAGCTGGGCATGGCCGCCGCCGACGTCGAGCACGGTACGGCCCTCGAGCGGATGGCCGTCCTGGAGCAAAGCCAGCACGCTCTTTTGCTGTACGTCGAGCATGTAGGCGCCCGCCGGCCCGCGGAACCGCGAAGCGTAATTCTCCGAAGAGGTCTCGATATCAGGCGTTTCAGGAAAGGGGAGCGTCGCCATTACGACACCTTTTTTCGCGCGAGGAGGCCTTGATCGTAATACCAGTCGACGGTTTTGCGGAAGCCCTCCTCAAGCCCGAATTGCGGCTTGTAGCCAAGCACGCGGCGCGCCTTTTCGATCGAGAAGGCGCGGTTTGAGCTATAGAACCCAAGACGGCGGCGATGGAGCGGAGGCGAGATGCCGAGCGGGCGGAATACGATCTCGAACCCGTGGGCGACCAGCTTCATGAAGCCGTAGGGCAGCTTGAGCCACGGCGGGCGAGCGCCGATCGTTTTTGCGGCCGTCCCGACATAATCGCGCAAGGGTACATAATCCGCCGCGCCAATGATGAAAACGTCGTTCCGCGCCTCGGGCACGGTCATCCCGAGGATCATGCCCTGCACCAGATCGTCAATGTAAACCGGATGGAAATTGGGGCATCCGTTGCCGACGAACATGAAAATGTTTTTCTGCAGCATGCTGAAGATCTTGAACATGCGCATGTCGCCGGGGCCATAGATACCGCAGGGGCGGATCACGACGGTCTCAATTTCGCCGTTCTTGCCTTCCTCGCGCACCGCGAGCTCGGCTTGGAGCTTGGTCTCCTGATAAACGTCCAACGGCATGAAGGGCGCGTTCTCGTCCGAAGGCGTGTCCTTGACGCTGCCATGCACACCGATTGTCGACGTGTAGACGAAGCGGCGGGCCTTGGCCTTCTTGGCGGCGGCGAGAAGCTGCAGCGTCGCTTCGTAATTTATCTTGCGATATTCCTCGGGAAAGCCGTCGGTGCGATACATGGCGGCGAGGTGAAAAACGGTGTCCACGCCATCGACCAGCTTATCGAGAGCGGCATCGTCGTTAAGCTCTCCAATAATGATGGTAAGGCCTTCGGCCGGCTGGATTTTTGAGCCATCCCGGTAGAGCGCCCGGACGAGGTAGCCTTCAGCGAGCAGCCGCCTGACCAGCGCTCTCCCGGTAACTCCCGATCCACCGGTGACGGCGACCGTTGGTTTCGTCACTGTGGCCATACGCAACTGACACTCTCCTTCGCCGGAACGTCTCACGACCCCCACCGTGTGAAAATTCCAAATATGGTCGCCTCGGATATAGAGCCAAAGCGACCGGATCAAGACAAGCACTTGTCTTCATTGAGACATACCAGACAGATCTTACCGTATTGAGAATCTCAGCCGATCAACGACACGGCCTTCCCGATCGATCATCGCCAGCGCGTGCGTGCCGGGGCCGGGTAAAATGAAGCCCGGCTGCTCCGCCGGACCGAGGGGTTTGCGATCAAGCATAAGGCGGTGTCCCGAAATTGCGCCGGTCGTCATGATGCGGATGCGCTGGCGATCAAGTGGGATATCGGGGTCGAGCGCATAGACGCTGCCCGCGACCGGCGCGGTGATGCGCGGGCGCTTGGCCTCGGCGGGTGCGGCCGCGAACTGGGTCTGGCTCGTTCCGGTCAGGAAATATTCCCGGCGGGGCGGCTCGATCCCACCAGCGAAGGAGATGGTGCGGGTTTCGATGCCCGGCGGTGCGGGAGGCGCATGGCCAGGCCAGTCGCGATGGAGCGCCAGCATCACCTCGCGCCAGACCGGTGCCGCGCCGCTGGTGCCGGAAACGGCGCGCATCGAATCGCCTTCGAGATTGCCGATCCAGACCGCGACGGTGTAGCGATCCGAAAAGCCGATGCACCAATTGTCGCGCATCGCCTTGGAGGTGCCGGTCTTGACCGCTGCCCAGAAGGGCAGGCGCAGCGCGCTATCTATCCCAAACGTCTGCGCGCGGGCGCCCGGATCGGCCATCATGTCGGCGACGATCCAGGCGGCAGGGGGGGCGAAGATCGGTCGGAATTCGCCTGCCGGGTCGGCCTTGGCCAGCCTGATGGGAGACCAGCGCCCATCATTTGCCAGGGTGCGATAGGCATTGGCCTGTTCGAGCAGCGTCACCTCGGCTGATCCAAGCGCCAGCGAGAAGCCGTAATAGCCGCCATCTTCGGTCAGGCCGTGATAGGCGAGATCCCAGAGCCGATCGCGGAAATTGTCGACCCCGACCAGCAGCAAAGTGCGCACCGCCGGCACATTGAGAGATCCCGCGAGCGCGCTGCGCGCCGAGACCGGCCCCTTGAAGCTGCGGTCGTAATTTTGCGGCACATAGAGGCCGGAGAGCGTGTCGAGCTGCACCGGGCTGTCGTCGAGGATCGACGCGGGGGTGAGATAGCCGCGCTCGATCGCGGCGGCATACAGGAACGGCTTCAACGTCGATCCCGCCTGCCGATACGCATCCGCGCCATCGACCGCCGCCGCTGTCGATCCGCCGCCCACCCCGCCCACATAGGCGAGGACATCGCCAGTCTTGTTGTCGAGCACGATTACCGCGCCGTCGCGCGCACGCCGGGTGCTCAGCCCGATCAGCTGGCGACGGAGTGCGATCGTGGCCACACGCTGGATACCCGTATCCAGCGTGGTCTCGATCCGCATGCCCGGCTTCTGCAGCAGCCGGGTCGCGAGATGCGGGGCCATGCCGGGATCGTTGGCGAGTATCCGTACCGGGCCGAGCGCTTCGGACGCGCGAACCGTAAGTTGGGGACAGTCGCTCCGGCGTATAACGCACGCTCGCCGCGCCACGACGAGGGGAGTGGCCTGCGGATTGGGAAGGAGGGCGGTCAGGATCGCCGCTTCATCCGCTGAAAGCTCCGACGGAGGCTTGCCGAACAGGCTCTGCGAAGCGGCCATGACGCCTTGCGCCTCGCCCCGAAATCCTGCGAGGTTGAGATAAGCTTCGAGAATCTGGTCCTTTGTCCATCCATCCTCGATCGCTATCGCTGTACGCATCTGGCGCGCCTTGTCCCACAGCCCACGCCGCCCCGGGGCGGCGAGGTCGGGGACGAGAAAACCGGCAAGCTGCATCGTGATGGTGGATGCGCCGCGCACGCGCTTGTCCTGCCAGCGATCACGGATCGATCCTGCAATGGCGAGCCAGTCGATGCCCTTGTGCGTGCGGAAATTGCGATCTTCGGAGACAATGACGGCGTCGCGTAGCGCGGGGGCGATCTGGTCGATCGACACCCATTCGAGGCGACGGCGGCTGAAATCGACGCGGATGCTGTCGATCAGGCGGTCGTTGCGGTCATAGAGCCAGCTTTCGGACGGCTGCCAGTTTTTGCGGGTCTCGACGTAGTTTGGAAGCGAGGGGGGCCAGGTTGCTAGCCACAGCAGGAAGGGCGCGAGCAGGAGAGGGAGCAGCAACCATTTAGCCCTCTCCCGCATGCGGGAGAGGGTTGGGTGAGGGTCTTCTGCTTCTTGTTTTTTCATCGGTAGAAAGCAGACGGAAGAAGGCCCTCATCCAAACCTTCTCCCGCTCGCGGGAGAAGGCTTAAGAGCGTTCTTTCCCTCACTTCATCGCCACCGTGACGGGCTTGTTGGGCACCGCCGTGCGGATATCCGGCGAATAGAGCGCCTCGACGCGGGTCGGGGGAAGCTGGAAGGTGCCCGCGCCGTTGAGCCGCACTGCATATTCGACCGTGAAGCGCCCGCGCGGCACCCAGCCAAAATAGCCGCGCCACGCATCCTGCCCGCGCTCGACATAGCTCGGCTGGACACCTTCGCCGTCCGAGGCCTGGGCCGACAAAGCCGCCGATTGGCCGCCGAGATCGCCGACGATGGTCGCGCCGCCGGGGATGGGATCGTTGACCACGACCCAGTTGCGCTCGGCGCTGGCGTCGACCGTGATGCGGATCCGCAGCACGTCGCCGCGCGTCAGCTTGCCGGGGACGCGGCGCTGGATGACCTCGACCCGCTTGGTCATGCGGTAGCCGGCAAAAAGCGGCTTCGCGAGCGGGACGGCGGCCTTGAGCGAGACCTGCGCCCATGGCCCGGCGCCGCCCGATTGCGACAGGACCAGCGGCGCCGATTGCGACGGCAGCGGCAGGGTGACGAGCGGCGCCGTGCTGCCCGTTGGCCATGCGACCGAGCGGCTGGCACCGGCAAGGCGGAGGCTGGTCATCCCCGTCACCGCACCCGGCGGATAGAGGGCGGCGAAGCGGCGGGCGACCACCGTGCCCCAGGCGTTGGCGGTGGTCGCATCCCAATGCCCGCGCCGCTGGCGGAGCGCGACACCGACCATCATGCGCGCCGTCTCGTCCTGCCAGCCGGGGCGGCCGAGGATCGCGCCGAGCACGCGGATTGCCACCTCGTCGCCGGTCGACATCAGCCACCACGGCGCGGCGTTGTTGTCGACGAGATCGATGCGCGAGCCTTCATAGACGATGCGGGTGCGCAACTCGGTTTCGGCCTGGATCGCCCAGTTCGGATTGGCCCCGGGGGTGCGCTGGGTGGCTGTCAGCCAGTCGGCGAGCGCGGAGCTTTGCATGTCCTTGGGGTTGATGCCGATCTGGCCGAGCAAGGCGGCATCGGACGCGCTGTTGCGTGCGAGCGCGGCCAGCGCGGTCAGCTTTTCGAGGCGCTGGTCGCCACCTCCGCCAGTCTCGCGGGTCAGGCGTCCTTCGACGACAGACCGCATCGCGGCGATCATTTTCTCGTGGTTGGCCTCGGGGATCTGCCAGCCATTTTCGGCGGTGATCGAGAGGGCATAGGCGGTCAGTGCGATCGATCCGTCAAGGCGCTGTTCGGGGAAATAGCGGAGCAGGCCGTCCTTATCGAGATAGGCCGGGATTTCGCCCGCCAGTCGGTTCCAGCTTCCCACATCGCCCGCGACGACCGCCTTCGACAGCAATTGCTCGAAGCATCCATAAGGGTAGGCGAGCATATAGGCGCGGACGCCATCGAGCGGTGGGGCGAGGCTGTCGCTCAGGCGGATATCGACTGAGCCTCGGCCCGGCAGCGCGCCTGCGGGCGGGGCGAGCGGGATCGACGTGTTCGCGCCGACACGCGCCAGCGTCGCCGCCCAGACTTCGAGCGGGACGGCGGGGACGATGACTTGCGCCGCGGTCATGCGATCGACTGCCTTGCTATCGGCGGAGCGCGCGTCGAGCGTCCAGACCAGCTTGTCGCGATTGGCCGGGGCCTTGAGCCGCCACGTTACGTTCGCGGCGGCACCCGCCGGGATATCGACCGTCAGCGGCGGTGTAGTGCCGACGAAAGGCGCGACAGTGGGTTTCGCCGTGACGCGCATCGGCTTGTCCGAGCCGTTTCGGAGCGTGAAGGTCGCGCCATAGAAATCGCCAGAACGGACCAGCGGCGGCACGCCCGAATAGATGCCGAGATCCTGCGTCGTGCGGATCGCGATGCTGCCGGTGCCGAAGCGGTCGGGGCCCGCCGAGGCGATCGCGACGAGTTTGAAAGAGGAGAGGGCGTCGGATAGGGGGACGCTCATCTGCGCGCGACCTTGCGCGTCAAGCGGGACGCGGCCCTTCCAGAGCAGCACGGGCCGGAAATCCTCGCGATTCACTTGGGAGAGATCGCCGCCGCCACCGCCCGCCGCGACCGCCTTGCGGCCATAATGGCGCTTGCCGACGACCTGCATCTGCGCGGTCGAGGTGAGAACCGACAGTGGCCTTTCGCCCATCATCGCGTCGAGCAATTGCCAGCTCTGGTTGGGGGCAAGCTGGAGGATCGCCTCGTCCACGGCGGCGAAGGCGATTTCGGCCGACTTGGGCGGCTTGCCGTCTGGCCCAGCGACCTTCACGCCGACACGGGCGACGTCGCGGACATGATATTTGGCGCGGTCGCTGCGGACATCGACGGCGAGGCGTCTGGCCTCCCAGCCGACATTGATCTTGGCCGTCCCCATACGGAAGCTGGGCTTCGCGAGATCGACCAATGCGGTCGGCTTGGCGGCGAGATCCTGGAAGAAGGGCAGGTGCCAGCGCCGCGCGAAATCGGCCAGCCACAGCCGCCAGCCCGCCACGCGCCCGCGCACGGCCAGCACCGAGACATAGACGTCGGGCGCGTAATTGCCCGCCAGCTTCACCTTGACGACGGGATCCTTGCCCGAAAGCTGGGTGACGAAGCTGGAGAGCACGCCCTCGCGCTCGACCGTCACCAGCGCGGTCGCCGAACGGAAAGGCATACGGACCTGGAAGCGGGCGGTATCGCCGGATTTATACTCGCGCTGCTCAGGTACGACGTCCATGCGGTCGCCATTGTCGCCGCCGAACCACCAGTCGTCGTCACCCGCCAGCCAGACCGAGGTGGTGGCGATCGCTTCATTGCCGGCATCGTCGCGGGTGGTGGCGACGGCATAGACCTCGCCCGACACGCCGGGATCGAGTGCGCAGGAGGCGAGACCCTGTGCGTCGGTATAGGCCGAGCAGCTTGCCTTGAGCTTGGTCACCTTCGCGCTGTTGTCGTAGGCGTAGAAGCCGCCGATCAGCCGCCGCCGCGCGGAGATGATCTCGCGGCTGTAGAGCGCGACCTTGACCGCACGTCGCTTGATCGGATGCCCGTCGAGATCGATCGCGACCAGCTTGAGGCGCAGATCGTCCTGCTTCATCATCCAGCCGTCGGTCTTGATTCCAAGCTGGACGGCGGCGGCGTAGAGCGGCACGCGCTGCGACGCGGTCAGCATCTCGCCGTTCGAGTCCGGATAATCCATCTCGACCGCCAGCGTTGCGCCACCGGCCAGCGTCTTGGGGATCGCAACATTGCTGTGGGCGATGCCCTGCCCGTCGAGGGTAAGCGCCGTCAGTTCGGCGGGCGGGAGCGGCGGGGCGATGTCGCGATTGTCGCCGTCGAGCGAGGTGATGCCTTCTGTGAGCGGAGTGCCGCCGAAGCTCCAGCCGTCCCAGCCCTTGGGCGTCGGCACGCTTGTGTCGAAAGTCGCGCGCAGCGTCACCGGCAACTTGGCGGCGCCGCCGCCCGACAGATAGCCGACGAACAGATCGACCGGCACCTGCGCCGGCCTCACCTGCGCCTCTCTGGGGCCGGAGACGGTCGCACGCATCGTCGGCAGGCGATATTCGTCCACGCGCACCGACTGGCCGGTGTAGATCGTGTCGTCGCCGACCTTGACGTTCAGGTCATAATCGCCCTGCGGCGCGCCTTGCGGGGCGGTCCACTGGCCCTCGCCGATGCCGTCGCGGCCGAGCGTCACTGGCATCTCGAAGATCGTGTCCGACCCGCGATGGCTTAGCTGGAGCGTGCCCTTCAGCGCCTGGGCGGCGAAGCCGGCGGAGACCAGACGGCGCAGGAAATGCTTCATCTGGACGGTCTCGCCCGCGCGGATCAGAGTGCGGTCGAAGACGGTGTGGAAGATACGGGGCTGATCCTCCCAGCCGAAAGACATGTCGAAATCATAGGGCTCGATGCCCTTGTCCCAGCCGGTCAGGGTGAAGCTGAAATCGTCGCCCTTGCGCGCGGAGACCATCAGCGCGTGGCTGGTTTCGTCATCGCAGGAGCCATAGCTTTCGGGCGAGGGCAGGCCGGGCGGCACGCCAAGCTGGCCCGCGCCGTCGGTGGTGCCGTGGGCGAGGCGTTTGCCGGTGCAGCTGTCGCTGATCTGGACCTGCGCGCCCGCGACCGGCCTGCCGGTGTCGAGCGCCGTCACCCAGGCGAGCGAGCGGCCACGGCCCCATTTGAAATGCACCGCCATATTGGTGACCAGCGCGCCGGTCGCGACATAGCGCGGTGTGTCCCGACCAAGCAGCGCGCGGCCCAGCGTCGGGCTCGCCATCTCCACGACGTAGAAACCTGGCTTGCCGAGCGGGATGCCCACCACCTCGAACGCCTTACCCTTTTCGGGCAGTGGTAATGATTGCGCCTTGGCGCCCGCACCCAACAGAGGCGTGTCGCGGGTGTGGTTGACGGTGATGGTCTTGCCGCCTTGTGGCTCCTCACGGAAATCATTCTCCTCCGCCTTGTCGAGGCGGCGCACCCAGTCGGCGATCGTACCGTCGCCGCCCTCGACGCGGAGCGACTTGCCGGAGAGCTTGAGGATGTTCTGGCGCAATGCCGGTTCGACGTTTCGCACCGTCACCGGCAGCACGCCGCCTTCACCCGCTTCAAGAATACCGAAGGTGGCGGCGAACTTGACCAGCGGCGGTGCGGTGTCGAAGCGGATATCGAGCGGGAAGCGCTGGGCATTGCTCAAGGGACGGCCTGCTTCATCGCGGATATCGGCGGGCAGGGTGACCTTGCCGGTCATCGCCTCGAGCGTCTTTGCCTTGAATCTCACTGACGAGACAAAGGCTTCGGTCTTCTGGTCCTCGCCCTCACTCTTCTTTTTCTTCTCGGGTTCGAGCGTCGTGCCGTCGGAAAGCGTGATCCGGATCGCATCGGCCTTGGCCCTCGGGATCGGCGCGCTGAACTCGACCGTCGCCGGCTCGATCGGGTTGCAACCGGCGCGCGGGTTGGTGCGTGAGCAGGCGAACTTGGCCGTGAACTCCTCGATGATCTTGTAGTCGAAGCGCTGGACCCGACCGGCGGCCCGGCCCCCGCGCTGGATATTTTCGGGCCAGACCAAAGCCATGTCGCGGCCCGGCGGCAGCGGCCGGCGGCATTTAAGCGCGATCACGGCGCCGAGCGCCTTGGTGCGCGCGGCGGCTGTATCAGGGAGGCCGCCGACCACGCCCGCTTCTTCAAGGAAACGGGAAACGCGCCAATCGTCCTTGCCGATGCCGTTCAGCACCATGCCCGGCACATCTGGCTTGAGCAGATCGACCGGGATCTTTTCGCCGATGCCGTCCACCGCGCAATAGGCGTTGGCGGCGACCGACTGGCGTGACGCGGCGACGTTGGTCGCGACGAGAAACACCTGATCTTGCGCGATGGTGCCATCGTAACGCTGCGGCATCACGGCGCGCACCGTCGGCCCGCCGGTGTCGATCGTGAATTTGCGCTGGCCGCCGACTGGCTGGCCGGCGAGGCTCTTGAGATCGTCCTTCAGCGTCAGCGTGCAGTTGATCCCGCCGGGCAGCGCGCGGGAAAATTCATGGACGAAGGTCTGGCCGTCGATCCAGCGACCCTCGCCAGTCACTGAGCAGGCTATATCGACCGGGGCGGCGGCGCGTAGATCGCCTAGCGGCACCATCGGTTCGGAAAAGCGGATCGTATAGCGCTCGACCGCTCCGTCGCCATTGCCGGGGGTGGCCATGATCACGCTCGGCGCATTCACGCCGGACGCCGCGATCGGCCCGAAGGCGAGCAGCACCACCGCCAACCGCACCAGCATGCTGCGCATCTCGTCCCCCTTGCCGCTGTCGTCAGTCTATTGCACGGCGTGCAGGCTTGCCAGCTTGTATCCTTTATATTGTTCGCGCAGTTCGGCTTTCATGATCTTGCCCGTGCCGGTCAGCGGCAAGGAATCGACGAACAGGATGTCATCGGGCAACCACCAGCGCGCGATATGTTTGGAGAGATGGTCGCGCATCGTCTGCTCACACACCTCGGCATTCGGCTTTCGCACCACCAGCAGGATCGGCCGTTCCTCCCATTTGGGATGGGGCACGCCGACCGCAGCGGCCTGTAAAACGCCGGGGCATCCGACCGCGGCATTTTCAAGGTCGATCGAACTGATCCATTCGCCGCCGGATTTGATAACATCCTTGGCGCGGTCAGTAATCTGCATATAGCTATTGGGGTGGATGACGGAGATGTCGCCGGTGCTGAACCAGCCATCGGCGTCGACAGCGCGCTCTTCCGCCTGAAAATAGGTGTCGACTACCCAAGCGCCTCGAATCTGGAGCTGGCCCGGCGTCTTGCCGTCGTGGGGAAGGGGCTTCGATTGGTCGTCTACGATGCGCAGTTCGACCCCAAAGGCCGCCACGCCCTGCAGGCGGATATAATCGATTTTCGCCTCGCGATCGAGGGTGTCCCAATTCTTGGGATACGCGCAGACGGTCCCGACCGGCGAGATTTCAGTCATCCCCCAAAGATGCTGGAAATTGACGCCCATATCGATGAAGCGGCCGATCAGCGCGCGCGAGGCCGCCGATCCGCCCACCGAGATGTGCCGCAACTTGCCGAAATCGAGGCCATTGGCGTCGATATATTGCAGCAGGCTGCTCCACACGGTCGGCACGCCGGAACTGTGGGTCACGCCTTCCTGAACGATCAACCGATGCATCGTCGCGACATCGGCTGGCACCGCGAATACCATCTTAGCGCCCGTCATCGCGCAGCCGAACGGCATGCCCCAGCTTGCGGCATGAAACATGGGCACGAAGGATAGCGCGGTGCTGGTATGCGAAAGATCGAAGGCATCGGGGCTGATCGACAGCATAGCGTGCAGCACGGTCGATCGATGCTCGTAGAGCACGCCCTTGGGATTGCCGGTGGTGCCGCTCGTATAGCAGAGCATCGCCGGATCGCGCTCGTCGCCTTCATGCCAGCGATAGTCGGCGGCCTCATAGGCGACGACCGCCTGAAACTCGTCGTCGAGGCAGATGAAATGCTCAACCGTGCCAAGCTGTGGCTTGATGCGCTCGACGATCTCGCTGAACGCGTCGTCATAGAGCAACACGCGATCCTCGGCATGATTGACGATGTAGGCGATCTGTTCGTCGAACAGTCGCCAGTTAATGGTGTGGATGACGCCGCCCATCCCCATCGTACCGAACCATGAGACGAGATGCCGCACATGGTTTTTAGCGAGCGTGGCGACCCGGTCGCCCGGCTTGATGCCCAGCGTGTCGAGATAATGCGCGAAAGCCCGTGAATCCCGCGCAACGCCCCGCCAGTTCGTGCGGTGGACCGATCCGTCCGTCTCGCACGTCACGATCTCGCACCCGCCATGGACCTGCTCGGCATGATCGAGCAGACGCATCACGCGCAGCGGCCAATCCTGCATTCTTCCCAGCATCTTGTCTCTCCTCGACGCAGGATGCGCGAATTACCGGGTCATTGACAATGGTGATCGTTATTGCCGCGCGAGATGATCGAGATCGGCGGTGGTGTTGATATTATGCCAATCCGTTTCGAATTGAATTTCCGTTGCACCGCAAAGCTTTATCCAGCTCCGGATCGACCGATCTCCGGAAGATGACAGATGCTGTTCGAGCAACGGCGCAAGGCTGCTCGGCCAGACGCCCAGCAAACGCTGCCCGGCGACACAAGCCGGCCCCGCCCCCAAGGCCTCGGCGAGCGAATCGGGGATCGGCAGGACATCGCATCCGGCGGTCAGCACGGCGTCGAACCCATGCATCTTGGCGTGGAGGAGCGCCCCGCACAGACCGCCGAGCGGGCCGAGGCCGGGTTCGGGACGGTCATCCACGGTGTCCAGCCCGGGCCATGCCCGGCCGCAGATTATGAGCGCATCGGTCTGGCGGCACAGGCCTGCGGCCACATGATCGATCAGCGCCTTGCCATCGAGCAGCGCCGCGCCCTTGTCCGCGCCGAAGCGCGTCGCCTTCCCTCCCGCAATGATGGCGCCCAGAAGCTTCATGATCCATCCCTACCGCGTTCGGGCTGAGCTTGTCGAAGCCGTTGACGCGCCGCTGGGATTGGCGGCAATAGGCCATGCCCGTTTCCAAGCCGCTCGCCCGCCGGGGTGTCCTGTTCGTCCTGTCCTCCCCATCGGGTGCCGGCAAATCAACGATTGCGCGCAAGCTGCTCGAAGCGGTGCCTGACATCTCCATGTCGATTTCCGCCACGACCAGGCCAATGCGGCCCGGGGAGGTTGATGGCGTCGACTATCATTTCGTGTCGGTCGAACGTTTCAAGGAGATGGTCGCCGCCGGCGAATTCCTCGAATGGGCGCATGTGTTCAACCATCGCTACGGTACGCCGCGTAAGCCTGTCGAGGAGATGCTCGAATCGGGCCGTGACGTATTGTTCGACATCGACTGGCAGGGGGCGCAGCAGCTTTACCAGCAGGAAGGCGACGTCGTGCGCGTCTTCATCCTTCCGCCCTCGATCGAGGAGCTGGAACGCCGATTGCGCACGCGCGGCACCGATGACGACGCGGTGATCCGTGACCGCATGGATCGCGCGGCCAGTGAAATAAGCCATTGGGACGGCTATGATTATGTCCTCATCAACGATGATGTCGATCGCTGCTTCGATCAGGTCCGCAAGATTCTTGAAGTCGAGCGGCTCAAGCGAAAGCGCCAAACGGGGCTGATTGGTTTCGCGCGTTCACTGATGCGGTGACATTCCTCGAACTAATGCGTTAGTCTTCCCGCAAACAGGGAGGATGCCATGGCGCGTGCGATGATCGGGGGCCTTCTCGGGGGCTTGGCGCTTTATCTGGTCGGGTTCCTCTTCTGGGGGACGCCGCTTGCGAACCTCGCCTTCTCAAGCCTTGACGATCAGCGCGGCGCGGCCTTGCAGGCGGCGTTGGCCCAATATCTCACCGAAAGCGGAACCGGCACCTATGCCGTGCCCTGGCCGGGCAGCGGCGAAGGCACCATCCTGTTCGGCAAGGGGCCGATCGCCACGATCCATTTCGTGCTGGGCGGCTTTCCCGTGGTCGATACGACATCGCTGATCTGGGGCTTGATCATGGCGTTGATCACCGGTCTCGTGATTGCGGCCGCGCTGCACGGCATCGGCCATCGGGTGCTGGAATTCGCGGATCGCGCCCGCGTCGTGCTGCTCTTCTCCTTCGCAGCCGCTTTCTATCTCCACCTCGGCCAGCCCGTGTTTAACCATTATGGCTGGGGGTATTTCATCTACATGTTTTTCTCGGATTTCATCGGCTTGTCGGTGGCGGGGATCATCGTTGCCCGCTGGTTCTTGCCGAAGGGCGCCGTCGCTTCAGTCCAGTAGCCGGACGAAGCGCGCCGCCGCCAGGAAATCACGCTTATACGCTTCGCGGGCGTCGGCGGCGAGTTCGTCTTCGCCCCATTGCTCGGCCTGCCAGAGTTCGTCGAGATGGGTCACGGCGAACATGGTTTCGGCGTCCCGCTCGTCGTGGACGACGGCGAGGCCGGCGAGGAGCGATCCGCTGATCGTCACCAATGGAGAAAGCGCTGCAAGCTGGAACGGGTCTAGAGCATGCACCGCCGCGCCAAGCCGCTCGACCGTCGCCCGCGGCTGATCCCGGTGCATGATCCCTGTTACCAGTTCGAAATGCACGTCGTAGCGCGCGCGGGCCCAGTCCAGCAGCGGATCCCATTCAGCCGACTGGCGTGCGACAAGTTCCGCCGGCTCGGCCGCCCGGTAACAGGTGACGTCGGCCTCGCCATAGGCGGCGAGGGTCCCGGCGAAGGCGTCGGGATCGGGCGCCACCCGGTCGATCGCCGCATTGGCAAGGCCGGTGAACGGCATCTCGTGGGGCTGAAAATCCTCGCCCCGTGTCGCCCATTCGTCGGCGATGGCGTCGGCGAGCGCCCGCGTGGGCGTCAAAAGCGGAACGCGGGCGGGCGTCTTCAAGGGACGGCCATCGAGCGCGATCTGCCACCCGCCTTCGGCCGAAGCGGTGCTCACGGTCTTCCAGAAGCGCTTCATGCGCCGGGGGGACTCCGCCATCTGCGGATCAGGAGACGCGGCAGCAGCAGCGACTCGAGGAAACCGATTGCGAACAGGATGCTGCCGATCAGGTCCGATGGTTCGATCATCCGCGAGCCGATGATGCCCATGCCCAGCAGCATCAAGGCCACACCCGATGCGCGGAGCATTGTCAGGATTATAAAGCGGGTGCGGGCAAGGTTGTCCTGCTCCTGCGGGGTCATGGATGGTTCCTCGCGATGGTGACGATGTCGCCGGGCCGTTCGGCGACGTGATGCGCGCCCTCGGCGATCAGTTCCTGCGGCGCATGATAGCCCCAGGCGACGCCGATCGCGGTGACATTGGCCGCCCGCGCCATGCCAATGTCGAAAGCGGTGTCGCCGATCATCAGCGTATCTTGCGGCATTGCGCCGGCGTCGGCCATGGCCTGGTGGATCATCGATGGATGCGGCTTGGAAGGGTGGCGGTCTGCGGTCTGCAAGGTCACGAAATGATGCGCGATGCCATGATGATCAAGGCAGAAGGCAAGCCCCCGATCCGATTTTCCCGTCGCCACGCCGAGCAGCCAGCCATCGGCGACGAGCGCCTCGATCAGCTCCGCAATACCGTCGAACAGCGGCTCGTCGATCATTCCAAAGCCGCGCAGCCGCTGGAAAGCTGTCTTGTAATCCTGGCCGAGCTGGCGCTGCAGCGCGGGCGCGGCGTCGGGTGCCAGCGCGCAGACCGCCTCGTTCAGGCTCAGCCCGACAATGCGCCGGATCGCCACGCGGTCAGGCGGCGCCAGCCCGCCGCGCTGGAAACTATCCTCCATCGCCAGACAGATATTGTGCTGACTGTCGACCAGCGTGCCGTCGCAATCGAAAATGGCGAGGCGGTTCATGCCCTGTTGGCTCGCCCGCGTCGCTCGCCCTTGCGCGCCTTGCGCGCCTGTTTGGCTTTCTGTCCGGCGGCGCGCTTCTTGCCCTCGGGCGTTTCGCTGAACTTCACTTCGTCGAGCGGCAGGTCGCCGTCCGCCGGATCGAAGCCAAGCAGCGTCATGCTCTCCGCGAAATGCGTCGGCAGATCAGCTGAAACGTCGATAACTCCGCCGTCCGGATGATCGACCCTCAGCCGGCGGGCATGGAGGTGCATCTTGCGGCTCACTCCGCCGGTCAGGAAAGCGTCCTGACCACCATATTTGCCGTCGCCCACAATGGGATGTCCGATCGCCGCCATGTGGACGCGCAGCTGATGGGTGCGGCCGGTGAAGGGCTGCAGTTCGACCCAACAGGCGCGGTTGCCGGCGCGCTCGATCACGCGATAGCGGGTGCGCGCCGGGCTGCCCTCTTTCTCGTCGACATGCATCTTCTCGCCGCCCGTCCCCGGTTGTTTGGTGATCGGCAGGTCGACGGTGCCGTCATGGATCGAGGGGACGCCAGTAACCAGCGCCCAATAGACCTTGCGCGCCGTGCGGCTCGAAAAGGCCTTGGCGAAATGACCGGCGGCGCGGGCCGAGCGCGCCACCAGCAACACGCCGGAGGTATCCTTGTCGAGCCGGTGGACCAGCTTGGGCCGACCCTCGGCTTCGAAGGTGAGCGCGTCGAGCAGCCCGTCGAGATGCTTTTCGGTCTTGGTGCCGCCCTGAGTCGCCAAACCGGGCGGCTTGTTCAGGACGATCGCGGCCGGATCGCGGTGCAGCACCAGCGATTGGGCGAATTCCGTCTCCTCGGGCGACAGCGCCGGGCGTTCCCGGGGGGGCTTGGCCGTCTTGGGCGGCGGCGCGGCTTCGACCGGGGGGATGCGGATGACCTGTCCAGCGAGAATGCGGTCGCCCGGCGCGGCGCGGCTCCCATCGACGCGCAACTGCCCGGTGCGCGCCCAGCGCGAGACGATGTTGAAGCTCGCATCGGGAATATGGCGCTTGAACCAGCGGTCGAGCCGGATGCCGTCATCATCCTCGGAAACCGTGAAGGTCCGGCCGCTCTCGCTCATGCCAGCGCTCGTGTGAGCATGACGCCGAGGACCACCATCAGAACCGCGCCGGTCACTGAAGACACCGCGTAGGCGCCAGCTATCATGTAATCGCCGCGCACGAGCATGTTGTAGGTCTCCAGGCTGAACGCCGAGAAGGTGGTGAAGCCGCCGAGCACGCCTACGCCCAGGAACAGGCGCAGCGGCTCGCCGCCGTCAACGGTGCGGGCGAGCGTTCCAGCCAGCACGCCCATCAGCAAGCCGCCGAGCAGGTTGGCGATCCAGGTGCCCCATGGGAAGCCCGGCCCCATATGCTGAAGCGCGACCTTGCTGAGATTGTAACGGAACCCGGCACCGATCGCGCCGCCCGCCATGACCAGGATCATCTGAAGCATGGCGGGCGATGTAGCGCGTGGAGAGCGCGGGTGCCACCATCACTTCGTCATTCCGGCAGAAGCGAGACTTTTCCCCGGCTCGTCATCCCGATGGAAATGGGGATCCAGACGCACTCCACGGCGATGGATCACTGCGTAGCGAAAATGGATCCTGACTTACGTCAGGATGACGCTAAAAGAATGGCTTGCGCAAGGTCCCGCGACGCTCGGATGACGTCGATAAGGTCTTACCGCCCGTGATTGACGATCATGTCGACGTCGGTGCCGCCGTCCTTGCGGGCGTTGAACGTCAGATAATAGACGCCGTCGTCCTTTTCGCGGGTGCCCGCCAGGATATGTTCGCCGCTGGCCAGCTGATGTTCGGCGGTGAAGCCGTTGCGGATGGCCTGGGTGTAGTAGAAATCGATCAGCGTCTGGAGCTGGGTCTTGCTGGCGAAACTTACCAGCCGCATGCGGCACGGTGCGTCGTTGTTGCCGGCCGCTTCGGTCACCTGCCCATCGGGATAGAGCGGGAAGGCGGTGGGCAGCAGCGTGGCCCAGCTCGCGCTGTAATGGAAGTTGCGGTCGCAATCGCCGCTCGGCTGTTTTCCCTTGGCGGCCTGATCCTTGGCGCGCTCTCCGAGCGTGATGCTGCCGGTCCCGGTCGCCGTCGTTGGTGCGGGCGCGCGCATCAGCTTGCCGGGCGCGACGGTAGGACCGCCCTTGCCGGCGACTGGAATCGATGCTTCGGAGCCGGTCGATCCGGTGCGGCCGAAGCGATTGGCCGGGCCGACCAGATTTGGATCGACCATGATCTGATCCTCCAGCGCGTTCGCGACGGCCGGATCGATCTCATTGGCCGCCTTTTGCTTGTCCTTGCCACCGCAGCCAGCCATCGCCAGCACCAGCGCAGCGCTCGTCATCGCACCGAAGGCACGCATCTTCATCGTCGAACTCCGAATAAAATCGTGTCTGCCTACGCCGGAAGGGGTTGAGGAAGAGTATAAACACGCCATTTTGCTTAAGGTCCGCATCCGCGGCACGGAGAGGAACATATGCTTAATCTGTTTTCGCTCATCATCGGCGGCATCGCGCTGATCCTCGCGGCGATCGCTTTCTTTCCGCTTGTGGGGTGGGCGAACTGGTTCATCATTCCGCTCGCCATCATCGGCGCGGGGATCGGTGCGATTTCGAGCTCGAAATCGGGCCGCAATCTCAATCTGTTCGTGATTCTGGTCGGGATCGTGCGTTTGTCGATCGGCGGCGGGATTCTCTGATTTTCGCCCAGAACCCGATCGACATTCGGGTGAGGCCTGAATGTTGATCGGTCCTAGCGGTCAGTCCCGCCGCAAATTACCTCGCCGGAACCTTCGCTGCTGCCGGTGCATGCCGGATTGCCCGCGATGATGATCCGACCGGATCCTTTGAGAAGATTGCGTGCCGAACGGTTGGCCATAAGCCTGATTTCACCGGCGCCGATCAAGGATATATCGGCATCGTCGGCGGTGAGGGCGGCCGCGTCGATCTCGCCCTCGCCCTGACTGCGGATACGCGCCTGCTTGGCTTTTCCGGCCAGTTTTGCGCTTCCGACACCGTTGATGCCAACGGTAAGCTGATCGACATCGAGCCGATCGATCCTTGCGCGTCCGGCGCCGGTGACGATCAGATTGAAGCTGGCGCCGGTCACGCGATCTATGCTGATGTCGCCGGCGCCGATGACCGACAATGCCGTGACGCGCGGCGCGCCTACATAGACGACGGCGCGCGCATTGGCTTCAGCGCTATCTCCGACCCAGTTGGTACGATCAATGCCGATCATGAGGGTATCGCCGCTGGTTTCGATGCGGAGCCGGTCGATGCCCATCCGATCGCCTTGGGCGCGTGCGGTGGGTGAGCCGCCGGTCACGATCTCGACCGTCACCGGCCCGACGACGCGGACGCGCGAGAAGCTCGTCACGCTGAAGGTGCGATCGACCGCGAGTGCCGGGCCGGCGGTGAGCAACGCGCAAAGAAACAGGATCAGCCGCATGACGCCGTTATCGTCACAAGCCGCAAAAAAGAAAAGAGCGGCCCTTTCAGACCGCTCCATTCTCGCTCTCGGCAATCCGATTTAGTCGGCCGGTTCGCGCAGAAGCTTGGCGTTGGCCTCGGCCGCCTTGCGCAGGATGTCGAGGATCTTGTCCTGTGCGCCGCGTTCGTCAGTGGCCTCCATCGCGCCCAGCTCGCGGGCGAGGCGGCTTGTGGCCGCTTCAAAGATCTGGCGCTCCGAATAGCTTTGCTCGGGCTGATCGTCCGCACGGAAGAGATCGCGCACCACTTCGGCGATCGATACCAGATCGCCTGAGTTGATCTTCGCTTCATATTCCTGCGCACGGCGCGACCACATGGTGCGCTTGATGCGCGGGCGGCCCTTGAGGGTGAGCAGCGCTTCCTGCAGCGTCGCGTTGGACGAAAGCTTGCGCATGCCGACGGACTCGGCCTTGTTGGTGGGAACCCGCAGCGTCATGCGTTCCTTTTCGAAGCGCAGCACATAGAGCTCGAGCTTGGCGCCGGCGATCTCCTGACTCTGGAGTTCGACAACACGGCCAACGCCGTGCTTGGGGTAAACGACATAATCGCCGACAACGAAGCTCAGCGCATTTGCGACCATAATAGTGCAGACCTTTCCGTGACTAGTCGCGAACGACCTACGCGCCAGAATCGCATCTTCATGCGCCCCAGACCCGCAGGTGAGCGGCAACTCAACTCCACATTTTAGACTGCGGATGAGGGGGACCATCCGCCTTGACGCGGCTTTTGTAACAGATTTGTAGAAAAAAGCCAACGCTGGGATCGCCGCAGACGCAAAAAGTCTGCGGCGTCAGCTAAGGCTGTCACAAGATGTGGAGCGCGTCAGTCGCCTTTACCGGGCTCCTGGGAGAAATACTTCTCATATTTGCCCTCTTCGCCCTTGTGCTCGTCAGCGTCGGCCGGAGCGTCGCCCTTGCGGGTGATGTTGGGCCATTGGGCCGAGAAGCTGGTGTTGAGCTCAAGCCACTGCTCGAGCCCATTCTCGGTGTCGGGCAGGATCGCCTCGGCCGGGCATTCGGGCTCGCACACGCCGCAATCGATGCATTCGTTGGGATTGATGACGAGCATGTTCTCGCCTTCGTAGAAGCAGTCGACGGGGCAAACCTCGACGCAATCCATATACTTGCAGCGGATGCAGGCTTCGGTGACGACGTAGGTCATGCGTTAGTTCCCTTGAGCTTTGCTAGCCTGCTATTTCGGCGCAACCGGCGCGTCAACTACCGATTGGGCGACGAGATCCGTGATGCAGGTCGCCGCCTCCGGCGCCGGGCCGCGCCGCGCGGGCAGGGCTTCGACCCGCAGGACGCGCACGCGGTCATGAAGGGCAAATGTGAGGACGGAGCCGATTTTTACGGGGGTCGAGGTTCGTTCGACGACGCGGCCGTCGATCCGGACCCTGCCCTTTTCGACGATTGCCTGAGCGGCGGTCCGCGTCTTCGCGATGCGGGCGAACCAGAGAAACTTGTCGAGCCGGAGTGCGCTTTCAGCCACCTTTCCTCCTCAATACCTCCAACGCGCCAAAGGCATTGCTAGGGGCGACATCGCTTTGCGCGTCCCTGGACGGACGCCCGGCCCGGCTGCGCCAGCGCCAGAGATCGCCCTGACGGCGGAAGCCGAGCTCATTCAGCAAGCGGACGAAGCTTTCCGGATGAAGGCCAAAGGAAATCGCCATTGTTGCGTCAGGCACGAACTCTGCACGCGCAGCGGCGGCCTTGACCCTGGCGTCGTGCAACAGCCGGGCGAGCCGTTCCGCCATGTCCACGCGCAGCATCTGCTTCTCGACAGCGCGGTATCCAACCGCATTCCATGCCCGCGCCGTGTCCCGGTCTTCGGGCCGCATCACCGTAACCGCCCCGATGGGCGGAGCCGACGTCACAGGAAGCTCTTCCTGAACAGCGCCGAGCGCCACCCGCCAGCGCAGCGGTTCGGGCTTGAGCAACGCGGGGATGAAGATATCGAGCGCGCCGATCCGGATGCCGAGCTTATGCCCTGCGTTTCGCGCTTCCTTGTCGAGCCCGTGCAGCATCTTTTCATGATGTCGGCGCGGCAGCACGCCCAGCGCCTGCCAAAGCGGTGCGTAAAATGCACGTAAGCTGGGCGATACCGCCGGATCTTGGGATGCCTCGGCCAGGTTGACCAGCGGCGCGAGATGCTTGCCGACCATTGTGTCGATCCACGCTGCGAGACGCGTTTCGATCCCTTGGCGCAGCGGCAGCGGCAAGGGATCAAGCGTGCGATGCAGTATCAGCCGGGGCTTGAGGACATTCTTCCCCCGACCGAGCCGGGCCACGACATCGCCCTTCCAGAAGATCGCGACGGGCAGCCCTGCATCAGTCGCCAGCGTCAAAGCAGTGTCATCGTCAGCAGCCAAAGCCTTGGCGCGTCGGGCCAGTTCACTTCCCAGCCGGCGTTCGGCGGCGGCGAGCAGGCGCTTCTTGTCGGCCAGCCGGGCGGTGGGATCGACGCGAAAGCGGAAGCCTTCAAGCTTGCCGATCGGCTCGCCGTCCACCGTCACCTCGCCATCATCCGCGATCACGACCGGCAGCATGTCGACGCCGCGCGCGCCCAGATCGCGCATCAGCACTGAAGTCCGCCGGTCGACGAAGCGCTGGGTCAGTCGCTGGTGGAGCGCGTCGGACAGGCGGGTCTCGATTTCGCGCGTGCGTTCGGCCCAGCTCTTCGGCTCGGCCAGCCAATCGGAGCGATGGGCGATATAGGCCCAGGTGCGGATCGAGGCGATGCGGTCGGCGAGCGTCTCGACGTCGCCTTCGACCGTATCAAGCCGGGCGAGCTGGTCGGTGAACCAGGGCACGGGGACGTGTCCCTCACCTTCGCTCAGATGGCGGAAGAGCGTGCCGACAAACCGGGCATGATGCTCGGCGCCGGTCTTGCGGAAATCCGGCAGACCGCAGACATCCCACAACCGCTTGACCATGCGCGGCGCGCCGGTCCGTTCGCTCACCCAGCCTTCATCAGCAAGCCGCTTGAGCACCGCGAGGTCGATCGCCTCCGGCGCGGCGCGCAGACCGGGCATGTCCGGGCGCTGCTCCAAATCAGCGATCAGCGCGCCGATGCTATCGAAGCCGAGGTCGCTTTCCCGCCAATAGAGGTGGTCGAGCGGTGGAAAGCGATGCTCCTCGATCGCCTCAATCTCTTCCTCTTCGAAGCCGTCGCCCCGCCCGTCATAGGAAAGCGTGCCGAAGGTGCCGTCACGCTGGTGCCGCCCGGCGCGCCCCGCGATCTGGGCCATTTCGCTGATCGCCAGTCGTCGCGTCCGCCGGCCGTCGAACTTGCGCAAAGAGGCGAAGGCGACGTGCGTCACGTCCATGTTGAGGCCCATGCCAATCGCGTCGGTTGCGACCAGATAATCGACCTCGCCCGCTTGGAACATCGCGACCTGCGCGTTGCGGGTATGCGGTGAAAGCGCACCCATCACCACCGCCGCCCCGCCCCGCAGGCGGCGCAGCATTTCGGCCACGGCGTAAACTTCTTCGGCGGAAAAGGCGACGATCACCGAACGCGGCGGCAGGCGCGAAAGCTTGGCCGATCCAGCGTAACTCAAGGTAGAAAAGCGTGGACGCGCAATAACTTGAACTTTCGTGACGAGCGTCTTCAACATGGGTCGGAGCGTGTCCGAGCCAAGGATCATCGTTTCCTCGCGGCCACGCGCGCGAAGCAGCCGGTCAGTAAAAATATGGCCGCGTTCGGGATCTGCGCCCAGCTGCGCCTCATCCAGTCCCACAAACCCGAATTCACGATCGAGTGGCATGGATTCCGCCGTGCAGAGGAACCAGCGCGCCTTGGGCGGCAGGATCTTCTCCTCGCCGGTTATCAGCGCGACCTGATCGGGGCCCTTGATCTTGACGACGCGGTCATAGACTTCGCGCGCCAGCAACCGCAGCGGAAACCCGATCATGCCCGAAGAATGGCCGCACATCCGCTCGATCGCGAGATGCGTCTTTCCGGTATTGGTCGGTCCAAGCACCGCTACCGGTACAGAGGGATCGCCAGGGGCCATCGATAATCAAGATCGTGTGTGCGGCAGGCAAAGACAAGGCCATATTTCGATATATCCACAGCTCCCTTCGTCGCTGCCAGAGTCACGGTTCGTCGCAACGGGACTCCATTAACCATCGGTTTAATTTGACTTTAACCATTAAGGGCCACAGTCTTTTGGGAAATTCGGGCGTGTTGTACCTTTCCCGGATAGTGCGTGGGTCTTAGGGGGATGTCGGGGTTGTACCAGCGGATGGAAGGGGGCTTCGGCCCAGCCGGTGGCGCAGCGGTCTTCACGCTTGATCGCTCCCTTGCCACATCGCCAATCGATCTTTCGCCAGCCCGCAAGGCGCTGAGCGATTTCAAGCATCGGCTCGAGGAGCTGGACCTCGTCGTCGATCTCGGGGCGCGGATCGGATCGCGCGAATGGTTTCGTGGCGCCGCCACCTGTTTCGCGCTCTGTGCTTCGGCCTGGTCGCTTGGGCCGAGCTTCGACGCGCTGCCCGGCGCGACCGCTACGCCGATGGCCCCCGCGCAATGGGAGCAGGCGCGCGCGCTTACGATTGCGCCGCTGGCCCTGGGGGCCGACACCGGCCGCCGTATGGGCGCCACCGACACAGTTGAAGTGCTTGCTGAAACGCCGGATCGGCCGCGTATCGAGCTGACCGCCACGCTTGGTCGAGGCGACGGCTTCGTCCGCTCGCTGCAGCGTGCTGGCGTGGGCAAGGACGACGCCAACACGGCCGCCGACCTTGTCTCCAGGGCAGTGGCGCTTGGCGATCTCCAACCCGGCACGCGCATGGATCTGGTGTTGGGTCGCCGCGCAACCAAGAAGGATCCGCGTCCGCTGGATTCGCTGAACTTCCGCGCCAAGCTCGAACTCGCTTTGGCCGTGGAGCGCCCCGGAGGCGGCGGCGCACTCGGGCTTCGCCGCATCCCGATCGCGGTCGACGACACCCCGCTCCGGATCAAGGGCGTGGTCGGCGACAGCCTCTATCGCGCCGCGCGCGCCGCTGGCGCGCCGGCTGAGGCGGTGCAGGCCTATTTGCGCGCGCTGGGCGGCTTCCTGTCAATCAACCGCGATGTCGCGGCGGACGACAAGTTCGATCTGGTGGTCGCGCAACGGCGCGCCGAAACGGGGGAAGTCGAGATCGGCAACCTGCTTTATGCAGGCCTCGAGAAATCGAAGAAAAAGATTCAGTTGATGAAGTGGACCATTGGAGGCCGCAGCGACTGGTTCGAAGCCTCGGGCGTCGGCGAGCGCCGTGGCACCTTCCAGAAGCCGGTGGTGGGGCGTCAGACGTCGAGCTTCGGCCTGCGTCTCCACCCGCTGCTGGGCTATACCCGCTTCCATCGCGGCGTCGATTATGGCGCGGCCAGCGGCACGCCGATTGTCGCGGTGTCGGACGGGCGCGTGGTCTTCGCCGGGCGTCATGGCGGCCACGGCAACTATATCAAGCTCAGCCATTCCGGTGGCCTGCAGACTGCCTATGCCCATCTCAGCCGGTTCGCGGTGAGGTCGGGCGCCTCGGTGCGTCAAGGTCAGGTGATCGGCTATGTCGGTTCGACTGGCCTCTCGACAGGCCCGCATCTTCATTTCGAAGTCTACAAAAATGGCGCTCCGGTCAATCCGACGGGCGTGCAGTTCATCACCCAGCCGCAACTCGCTGGCGCGGAACTTCAGAAGTTCAGGGGCCAGCTTGCGAACTATCTGACCGTCAAGCCGGGCGCGGAGCCAGTGTTCGCCAAGCGCGCCGCCGACCAGCCTGAAGAGAAGCGCGCGGAAACCGCCGCCAAGGCTGAAGCGAAGACCGCGCCGAAGAAGGGCTGAGCCAACGTCCGCAGCGGCAGCTGGATCAGCTTGCCTGCTCGTGCTTCCGCATCATGTCCGTCACGCAATTCGCCAGCGCGTGTCTCTGCTTTTGCTGCCAATAGGGCTCGGCAATGTGGAAATAATCGGGAAATACACTCGCGGGCGGCTGCGCGGAGGCGGGAGGCCGACAATAATAGGCCCCTAAATCCCTCGCCACTTTTGGAGAGGCGGCAAGATATTTGTTGTAGAGTCTGCGATCGGATGGCCGGGTGAAGATGTCGTCGGACATCGGCGCTTCAAAGAAGATGACGCGTGCGCCGCGTTCCTGCAGCCGCTTGACGGTGAGCGCGACGAGATCGATCGCGAGCTGGTTCGGCCGATAACTGTTGTGCAAATGCCTGATGATCTCGCCACGATAGCGCAGGGCCATCTCATGCGTGCCATCAGTCCGGATGTAGGAATCGATCCGGCGATCAGCCGGCGTCTGGACCAGGAAGCGCAACAGGGTCGATGTCGCGTTGAGCAGCAGAAACTTCCTGTTGTCCACCACATAGATGCCGGTGCGCCGGCGTGGGCGTTCGTGCAGGATGGTTCGAACCTGATCGTCCGTCCAGTCGGAGCGGAGGCCGACGCGCGCCATCTTGTAGAAATGGAGATAGTCTTCGCGCGTCTGGCCGAAACGATCAAATCCCATGGACATCACCACGATGCCCGGAACTTGCCGAGTGGCATAATCAGCCAGCGCAGCTTCATCGAGTGCCCCCTGGTACGGCGTGGTTAGCATCGAGACTGACCAAGGCTGGCGGGTCGCGGCTTGTAGATCCTTCGCCATATCGCTGTCGCTGGCAAAAGCCTGCGCCACAATCGAATTGCCGATCAGCGTAAGGTGGTGTGAATTCGGCGCGTGGCTTGGGTTGTAAGCGAGCCGGAACGCCTCCACTGTGGCGAACGCCTCATTGTCCTTCGTCGCGCGCGGCACATATTGTCCGATGGAGCCAGCCAATGTTTGGGGCGTGACGCAGGTCAGCATCAGGCCGGCCGCACCGATCGCAGCGCATGCCATGAGCATGAGCGCTGGCAGGCTGGGCTGGCAGAAGCCCTCCCAGAAGGCGCGTGCGGTCGCGGCGAGTTTTTCGCCAAATGGCGTTTGGCGTTCAGCGGTCATTTTGGACTCCGCGCGCTGACGGCCTTGGCTATGCCGTCGATGATGACATTTGCCTTGGCGCTGGCATCCCGGAACTGGGCGGCATTCGCATAGGCTCCGAAGACGAGAGTGATCGAAGCAATCGCAAGGGCGATGCGCCGGTGCGTGGAAAACCACGCAAAAGCCGATAGAAGGATCAGCGCGGGCATGTGATGCGCGGCATACAGAAATGTCAGCCGGCCATACATCAGATGCAAGGCGGTTTGGCAGAGCAGGAAAGCAATAACGGACAGCAGGATAGGCCGCCGAACGGCATCTTTTAACCCCGCTTGCACGGCCAGGGCCAGCAGCATCAGCCAGGCAACGATCGCGATGATCTGTGCAACCGGCGTTGGTCCCAGCGCGATCGGCTGGTTGTTGAGTATGAGCTGATGGGCCGAGCGGATGACCTCGGCCGGGTTAGCGATGATCGCGCCCACCCATATCGACCATATCGCCGAAGCGGCGCTCCAGTAGCTTTCCGCGCGATCGCCGGTGGCCGTTGAGAAGGCTTGGGTTTCCCGGGAAATCTCGGCCGGTATGATAAAAAGCTGCGCGTGCGGGAAAATGTAGAGTTGTATCGTTGCAAGCGCCAACACGGCCGCAAAACCCGCAACGCCGATCAGGATCGCCCGCACGAGCGGCAGATTGAAGAAAAGCGATGCCAGGCCCAGGCTCCAGTTCGTCACTGTGCCTGAAAGGCTGGCTGCCGAGCCAAGGAACCAGAACCAATATTGTTCGCGCGACGCCGCGACAGTCGCCAGCAGCATCACCGCGACGGTCAGGCCGGAGAAGGCATAGGTCTCAACGAACCCGAAATAGGACAAATAGCTGGAGCTCGCGATCATCAGCAGCGTGAACAGCGCCGTGGCGGCGCGCGGCAGCCCAAGCCCGCGAATGGCCAGCGTCATGATGGTCGCGGTCAGAAATGCCGTGCCCCCGATGGTAACCAGAACCGCCGCGAACCTGTCGACGCCGGCGATGATGAGCAGTCGTGTCGGCGGCAGGCTGAAGATAGAAAAGAGCGGATGGACCGAAGATCGGATTTGAGCTTCGGAGAGCCGATCGCGCATCGCGTAGAACACGCGGATCGGATCGGCATCATACCAGACGTCGTCGCCCATCATCTGCATCAGTGGAGATATTGCCCGCATGCAGAGGATGCTGACGATGACCGCGACAAGGCCCATTCCCAGGGCGAGCAGCACGTCACGCCGGTCGAAGCGGACGACAGGCCTGGGTCCGAGCGGACGGACCTTGTTGAGGAGGCTGGTCAGGAACATGGGACTCGCAGCGCTCACAGGGCGAGAAGCATGATCGCGCCAGTCAGCAACCCGACCAGCAGGCTGTTATTGTCCTTCATAGCGAAGACGATCGGATCGTCGTGCATCAGGCGTCGATGCGCCATCAGCAGGATGCGCGCGATCCAGTACATGAACAATGGGCACACCAGCCAGAGCAGCTGGGCATTGTTATACTCCGCGTGCACCGCCGGTGAGGAAATCCAAAGCGTCAGCACTGTGACGGCGTTGAAGCCGGCCGCTGCTGCCAATGCGGCGACGATCGAGAGGTCATCGAGCTTGTAGTTGCGGTTGGTCGGGCTTGGCTTGCCAGTGTCCAGCCGGGCGGTCAGTTCGACATAGCGCTTCACCAGCGCCAGGCTCAGGAAGAAGAACATTGAAAAGGCGAGCAGCCATTCGGAAAGCACGACCCCGATCGCCACTGCGCCCGCCAGGATCCGAATCGTATAGAGCAGTCCTAGCGTTACCACGTCGATCAGCATCTTGCGCTTCAGCCACAGGCTGTAGGCCGTGGTGAGCAGGAAATAACCGATCAGCACCGCGAGGAAGTTGACCGAGACCTGAAGCGCCACGAACATCGAGGACGCCAGCAGCACTACAGCGAGCAAGCTGGCGTGCATCGGCGCGATCATGCCGGCTGCGATGGGGCGGAAACGCTTGGTGCGATGCGCGCGGTCTTCGGCGATATCGATCTGATCGTTCAGGATATAGACGCTTGAGGCGCACAGCGAGAATGCAATGAACGCCGTCAGGGTGGTCAAGGCGTTGCCCACGCTGAAATTGTGCGATGTAAAGAAGGCGACGCCGACCAGCGCGTTCTTCGACCACTGGTGTACCCGCATCAACCGGAGCCATTGTCCGATGCTGGCAGCCTTGGACGGCAGATGCACGGAATCCGGATGACGCCGCCTGACCTTCCAGGAGGTCAGCGCTGGCGCGCGCACGCAGATCTGTAGTCGTGCGATCTGCCAGATTTCCAGATCGGCGGAACTGTTACCGATATAATCGAAATTTCCCGCGCCGAACTCCCGTTCCAGCAACGCGGCCTTGGCTTTGCCGGAAAGGTTCAGGGTCGTGGATGATCCCGTGCAGCCGTCAAAAAGCCCCAGATGGTCAGCGACTTTCTGGACATATTTTTCATTGCTGGCGGAGACGAGATAGGTTTTGCGGCCCGCTTGGCGCGCCTTCATGATCTCTTCGATCACATCTTGGTCATAAGGCAGCAGGCTTGCGTCGACGTCGATCCGCTCGGCAAGAAAACCCTTCAGCGCGGCCTTGCCCCGCAAGAGCGCGAACAGCACGGTGAAGATCGACAAGGGGTGACGCCCGACGAATGCGAACAGTGCTTCGATGAGAAGATCGGAACGTATCAGGGTCCCATCAAGGTCAATCACCAGAGGAACTGTCGGAACACTGTGCTTTTTATGGTAATTCACGTTGCGCCGCCCAATAAGTTAATTTGCGTCAGCTATCCGCAGGATTTCTGAGACATTTCGTCACGGTAGCGGCATCTATATCAAAAGACTTACTGATCTCTTCACGAGCATAAGGTTAATCGATCCCAATCTGGGCCGATGGTCATGGGCTTGCTTGCTGTCATGCGGCCGCTGGAACTACCGTCCCTGCGTGCGCCACCGCTGGATGACGCGCTGGAGCATTTCAACCTCGCCGCCCTCGCGCGCCCAGAGCTCTGAGAAGATCGGATCCTGCGATGCGGGCCGCTTGTTGGGATCGAGATCGTCGAAGGCTACGCGGATCGGGATCGACACGCCTTCGCCGCAGACGATCGCCTCGCGATTGCGGAGCGCCGGAATGGAATCGAGGAAGCCGCGCGCGCCTTCCGGCATTGCCGACTTCACGAACGCCTGATCGCGTTCGTTGTTGAGGCGCATCGATATGATCGTGCCGCACTGGGAGAGCACGCCTTCGGCAAGATCGGACGGGCGTTGCGTGATCAGACCGAGCGAGACACCGTATTTGCGGCCTTCCTTGGCGATCCGCTCAAGCACCCCCCGGACAGCCTGCCCGGTCTTCATCTGATCGTTGGGCACATAGCGGTGCGCTTCCTCGCACACGAGCAGCACTGGGTGCTGCTCCTCGCCGCGTGACCAGATGGCGTAGTCGAACACCATGCGGGAAAGCATCGCAACCACCACGGAGACGATGTCGGATGGCACGCCGGATACGTCGATAATCGAGATCGGCTTGCCGCCCCCCGGCATGCGGAACAGCTTGGCGATGAACTCGGCCATTGTGTCGCCGACCAGCATGCCAGAGAACATGAAGGTGTAGCGCGGGTCCGACCGCATCTCGTCGATCTTGGTCTTGACCCTCATGTAGGGCGCGCTGGTGCCCGCCTTGTCGAGCTTGCCCATCTCGGTCTGGATGATCTGGGAAAGGTCGGTCAGCAGATAGGGGATCGGGCTGTCGACGGTCAGCTTGCCCATACCTTCGGCGACGCGGCTTTTGGAGCGCGCTGCCAGCAGGCATTTGGCGAGGATGTCGCAATCGGCCTGGCGCTCGTCGCCCTGCGAGGTGATGAACACTTCGCAATGCTCGGCGAAGTTCATCAGCCAGTAGGGCATCGAGAGATTGTTGACGTTGAAGATCGCGCCCGTTTCCTTGAACGCCTCGGAATATTCGCCGTGCGGGTCGATCATCATGATGTGCCCCTTGGGGGCGAGCTCGCAGATGCGGTGGAGGATCAGCGCGGTCGAGGTGGATTTCCCGGTGCCGGTCGATCCCAGCAGCGCGAAATGCTTGCCCAGCATCGCGTCGATATAGAGCGCGGCACGAACGTCCTTGGTGGGATAGACGGTGCCGATTTCGACATGCGGCCGCGAATCGGCGGCGAACATCTGCTTCAGGTCCTCGCCGTCGACCGGGAAGATGCGGCTGCCGGGCACCGGATAACGGGTGACGCCCCGGCGGAAGAACTGAAGGCGATTGTCCTCTTTGCTGGACAGACCTTCACCCAGAAAGTCGATGTCAGCGACGATCAGGTCGCCATCGGCCTCGGCCAGCCGCATGGTGCGGACAATGCCAACCAGCCAGCGATTGTCGAGCATCACCTTGACATGGCTGCCGATATTTCCGGCCGTGGCTATTGTGGGATCGTTGCTGCCGCTAAGCATGGACAGGATCGGGCCGTCGAGCGTGATGCGCGATCCGCTGCCGGATACCTCGAGCACGCGTCCGATTTCGACGTTCGCGTCGAGCGCCGCCGATTCAAGCGCCCGGCCGAAGCCTTGCATACCTGTCATGTCGTTCATGGGCTTTCCTGCAGAGCAAACTCGGCAAGAAGTGTACGGCATCGAACATTAAGAAAGGGGCAACGGCAGGCGTTACCAAAGTCTAACGGCGACGGAACAGGACGCTCGCTCCCCATCCGAACAACAGGGAGATCGCCACCGCGCACAGCCCGTAAAGCACGCCGTGGCGCTGCGCCGACATGGCGACGAACCGCTCGAATCCCGACTTGTCGATTTCGATATCGCGCACCGCCACCGCGAGCACGCGGCCATCCTGAATCAGGAAGGTCTCGGCTGTGTACTTGCCGACGGGAACGCGTGCGGGCACGTCGATTCGCGCGCGGTAGAGCACGTTGTCGGTGATCTCCACTCTCTTGGCATTTTCCACGTAGAGGCCGCCACGGCGCTTGAGATCGACCAGGCCGCCTTCGAACCGCTTTTGTTCATCCGCAGCCTCAAGGCTCGAAGGCGAAAGCTGGAGATTGTCGACGCCAAGTTCATAAATCGCGGCCGTGCGATCGTTCACCAGCCCGGACAACGGGCGCGATGAGGCGACAGCATAGAAGGATGGCATCGATCGGAAGCGGGCGCTGTCCGCGTTCATCCAGATGCCGGCGATCTTGCGTTTTTCACGGACGAGGATCGGCTCGGCGGGTCCGCGCAGGACGACGGCGATGTCGGCGCGGCCATCGGGCACGCGGCCGCCGGGATATAGGATCGCGCCGAACAGCAGCAACTCGGCGCCGGTGAAGCTGTAGATGATGTCGATCCGCCGTTGCGAAACGTCGGGCACGAGCTTGGGCTGCGTCGCGGCGATCAGGAGCGGTGCGATCACCATCAGCATTGCGGCGCGCAACCTCACAGCGGCTCGACCGTGAAAATCTCGTCGGGCCGCCAGGTCAGCCCCAGCGCCATGCGGAACGCGACGGTCAGCACGATGAAGGCCAGCAGCAGGCGGAGATATTCGGGCTTCACCTTCTGCGCGAAACGGGCGCCGAACTGTGCGCCGGTCACGCTGCCGATCAGCAACAGCGATGCCAGCACGATATCGACCGACCGGGTCGTCACCGCATGCATCAGCGTGGTCGCGGCGGTCACGAACAGGATCTGGAACAACGATGTGCCCACCACCACGCGAGTGGACATACCCAGCAGGTAGATCATCGCCGGCACGAGGATGAATCCGCCGCCGACGCCCATCATCGCGGTGAGGATGCCGGTCGCCACGCCCAGTCCGAACGGGGCCAGCGGCGAGATGTAAAGTCCCGATCCGTAGAAGCGCCAGCGGCCGGGCAGGGCGGCGATCAGCGGATGGTGGCGGCGGGTGACGGGCGCGGGAGGACGGCCCTGGTGCATGGCGACCAGACTGCCGATCGCCTCGCGCGCCATGGAGACGCCGATCCCGCCGAGCAGGATCACATAAAGCATCGCCACTACCATATCGATCTGACCCGTGGCTTGCAGTCCACGGAAGATGAAGCCGCCCAGGATTGTCCCGAGAGCGCCGCCGGCGACGAGCACGAGCCCCATGCGGATATCGACGCCGCCGCGCTGTCGGTGCGCCAGTACGCCGGAGACGCTTGCTCCGGTGATCTGCGGGGCGGAGGACGCGACCGCGACGGATGGCGGGATGCCGTAGAAGATCAGCAAGGGCGTCGTGAGAAATCCGCCGCCCACCCCGAACATGCCCGAAAGCAGCCCGACGAGCCCGCCCAGCCCGATGATCACCAGGATGTTCACCGACATACCGGCGATGGGCAGGTACAGATTCATGGCAGTCGACCGCTAGCGCGATTTGGCGGCGCTGCGAACAGTCAATCGCTAAAAATCGCTCGCCAAGGTAACAGCCACGCCCGATCCGGGCGCAGCGTCGCCCGCCACACGGACGCGATAGTCCGCTGAAATGCTGAAGGGCTGCTTCGCCACCTTGATCGGCACGCGCGCATGCGGCCCGACGTCGAGCCGCGCCACGCCCGGCTGCGCTGCGCCCCACATGCCAGCGCCTACGCGGGGGCCCTGCTCGGATGCAACTGGGCGGCTCAGGCGCACGGCGCCATCGGCAAAGAGATCACGCCGTTTCGCGCCGACAACGCCCGCCTGGCCATAGCCGTCCAGCGTCAGATCCATCGGGAGGCCCGGTTTCCATACGCCGCCCGCGACATAGGCGGACCAGGCATTGCGGCCCTGCTTGCCGATGGCGACGCGCCGTTCGGCCGCTATCCAAATCGGCTTGCCCGGCAGCGGATGCCATTCTCCGCCGATCGCCGCTTCCGCGCCGTCCACGTCGTCAAGTGGGCTGGAGAGGCGGCCATAGAGGGCGGTGCGGAGCTGCTCGCCCGAATTGACCCGCCAGCGTACGCGCGCGCCGGCCTGACTGCCGCCCAGCTGGCCGGTTGCCGCCAGCGCCCTGCCGTCGCTCCCTTCCCGCACGAACATCCAGGTGGAACCCGACCAGCGCGAGGCCGCCCGGACGGCAGTGTCCAGATCCAGCCGGGGCGATGCCGCAGGCGGAACAGGGGTCAGAAACTCGGGCTGGTCTGCATTGGCGGCGGCAGTCTGCAGCAATGCGGGAGCATGGTCTGACATGATTGGCTGCCGGGGTGTCGCGGCGGGTAGCGACAGGGTCAATTGTTGTGGCGCTTCGTCTGCCAAGAAAAAGCGCGCCGCCCAATTTCTGGCGATCATAGGGATACTGGTCTTGCCTTCCGCCTCGCCATAAATTTCCGGCTGGGACGCAATTGCCGGCGTCTCCACGACGGAGGGAATCAGCCAGAAGGCCCGGCCGGCGCCCCAGAGCGACAGGACAATCACGGCGAAACGGAGCGGAGCGCCTTCCCTCCTCATTCGGCGGGCAGGGCCGCAGGAAAGATGTGGCGGGTCTTGTCCCAGGTGAGCGCATGGCCGCGGAGCAGCTTCCAATATTCCCACAAGGCGCGCCGCGCGGCCGCCATGGCGATCAGATTGGAGGTAAGGATCCGTGGAATGGAGCGAAATGCTTCCGCATTGCCGTAGAATTTCCGCACGGAGGTGAACCGCATCGCCGCGCGCCACAGCAACAGCAGTCCATTGCAGGCCATGAGCAGCACAAGTCCGTCTGCCAAAGGTTCCGGTTCGGTCGCGGCTATGAAGTGGGCCGCCATCGATGCCGTCCAGAGCAGCAGCGAGGCATAGCCCGCGCTCACGACCAGCGCGGCCAGCAGCGCGCGCCGATCCCGCAGCCGCATCCAGAGTTCAGCCCAATGCCCATGCCAGCCGAGCCGATCCCATCCGGCAAGCGCGATGCCGACCATCCAGCGCGTTTTCTGGCGAACGGCGGTGTCCAGCGTCTCCGGGAAATGCGCGCGCACGGCGACGGGCAAGCCGCCGCGCGTCGCGGGCACGGATACGAACGCGCCGCGATAGCCGAGCTGCGCCAGGCGGAGGCCGATCTCATAATCCTCGGTCAGGCAATTCTCGTCGAACGGCTTGCCGCCGCCCCGCATCGCCATGCGCGCCATCGCCTCGCGGCTGATCGCGCAGCCGACGCCAGCCGAGGGCACGCCCGCGCCCAATGCCTCGCGCACCACGAGCTGCCGGTCATGTGCCTCGGCGAACTCGTCGCAATAATGGCCCGCCACCCAGCGCGAGCCGGCGCTCGGCAAGGGCAACACCGGAAGCTGGACGAGATCGAAATGCTCGATCATCCGATCGAACAGCCTCAGTTCGGCGGAATGGATCACGTCCTCGGCATCATGGATGACGACTGCCTTGTAGCGAATGCCCGTGGTAGCTTCGTCGTGCAGCAGAGCGCGCCAGATGCGGTTGAGGCATTCCCCCTTGGTCGTCGGCCCCAGGACCCCGCCTTCGACCAGCCGTACCCGCCCGTCTGCGCGGGCGATGGTCCTTACTTCGGCGATGGTGCGCGGATCGTTGGCGTAGGTCCCGATATAGATCCGGTAATCCTCATGATCGATGCGGGCGAGCGCGGCGCGCACCATCCGGCCGATCACCGCATCTTCGTGCCAAGCCCCGATGAGGATGGCGATGCGGCCCGGCCGGTCGGGCGGCGCGAGATTGTCCATGGAGGCGGGCGTGTAGATGCGGAAGATGATCTGGCGACGCCAGATCAGTCGCACCAGCCAAATGCCATCGACCAGAAAATCGTCGAGCCCGCCAATGAATAGTCCCACTGCAGCGAATAGAAGAAGTTCGTGCAGAATTACATCGACCCAATCTGTCATTGGACCGGCCCCCTTTTGCGGGATCAGATAATAGAAATATGGTTAATTGCCAAGCATTTCGAAGTTCAAGCATACGGCCCAGAAACGATCATTTGAATTTCAACTCGTTTCTGCATTGTTATAGCACAATATATAGTGATCTCGCTCCGTTTAAGCGTGCATTTGTTGTGTGAGGTCGATACAAGGATGTCATGAGCATCAAGCCGCTTAACAGGGTCCATTCGGCATTTCGCAACTTCCTGCACGCTGAAGCGGCAGGCGGAATCATCCTGATGGTCGCGGCCGCGCTCGCCTTGATCATTGCGAATTCGGCATTCGCGAATCAGTATTTCGATCTTTTCCACATTCGACTTGGTTCGTGGGACCTCCATCACTGGATCAACGACGGGTTGATGGCGATCTTCTTCCTCATGGTCGGGCTGGAGATCAAACGCGAGTTCATCGATGGCCATCTGCGATCCTGGTCCGATCGCGCGCTTCCGCTTATCGCGGCGGCGGGGGGCATGGCGGTTCCGGCTGCGCTCTTCCTGTTCGCAACGCGCGGCGATCCCGATCTGGCGCGCGGCTGGGCGATCCCGGCGGCGACTGACATTGCCTTTGCGATCGGCGTGCTTGCGCTGCTTGGCCGCCATGTGCCTGGCTCGCTCAAGATATTCCTGACGACCGTCGCGATCGCGGACGATCTCGGCGCTGTGCTGATCATCGCGCTGGCGTACACCGCCAGCATCAAGGGCATCGCGCTGCTCGGGGCTGCGGTCATCTTCTCTTCGATGCTTCTGATGAACCGATCGGGCGTCAAGGCGCTGTGGCCCTATCTCGGGCTTGCGTTGTTGCTCTGGGGCGCGGTGCTGGCTTCAGGGGTGCATGCGACGGTTGCAGGCGTGCTCGCGGCGATGACCATTCCGATCACGCCATCACCCGGCGCCCCGGACGCTGAAGATTCCCCTCTGCATCGGCTGGAGCATGCATTGGCGCCGTGGGTCGCCTTTGGCGTCGTGCCGCTATTCGGTTTTGCCAACGCCGGGGTGTCTTTGGCCGGCTTGGGGATGGAGAAGCTCCTGTCGCCGTTGACGGTGGGGATCATCGCGGGATTGTTTCTCGGAAAGCAGCTCGGGATTTTCGCCGCGATCTGGCTGGCCATCACGCTTCGGCTGGGGACAAGGCCGCAGCATGCCAGCTGGGCTCAGCTTTATGGCGTGTCGTTGCTTTGCGGCATCGGATTTACGATGAGCCTGTTCATCGGCGGTCTGGCCTTCCCGAACCCGATCTATCTGGACGAGGTGAAGATCGGCGTGCTGGCCGGCTCGCTCCTGTCCGCCTGTATGGGCGCTGCGATACTGCTGCTTGCGCGCAATAAAAATCCGGCCCGACAAAGCGGGCCGGATGATCAGTATTGACGCCTTATTGTTTAGCGAACCGCGCCGCGGCGGAACAGATTAACGATCGCCAGCAGGATCACGGCGCCCAGGAAGGACACCAGGAGCGATCCGGCGCTGAGCGCGCCACTGGTTATCGGGGGTGCGCCAAGCAACGGACTAAGCAGAAACCCGCCAAGCGCCGCGCCGATGATGCCGACAACGATATTCAGGAAAATGCCCTGCTGGGCGTCGGTGCGCATCACGATGCTGGCCAGCCAGCCAATGATGCCGCCGACAATAAGCATAAGAATGATACCCATGTCGCCTCCTCTATCCTTCCCCATGCACTCTGAAGGTAACAAAGGTTGAGGCGATAGTTTGTTCCATAGCCGTTTCGTCTGCGACGAATGGATCAGATAAAGGAAAACCCGCCGGAACTTTCGCTCCGGCGGGTTCCATAACCAAAGAAATACAGAGGATTAGGCAGCCGCGGCGAGTGCGGCCAGCAGCAACAGCGCAACGATATTCGTGATTTTGATCATGGGATTAACCGCAGGCCCGGCGGTGTCCTTGTAGGGATCGCCCACAGTGTCTCCGGTCACGGCCGCCTTGTGCGCGTCCGATCCCTTGCCGCCATGATTGCCGTCCTCGATATATTTTTTGGCGTTGTCCCATGCGCCGCCGCCAGAGGTCATCGAGATGGCGACGAACAACCCGGAGACGATCACGCCGAGCAGCAACGCGCCGAGCGCAGCGAAGCCCTGCGCCTGACCGGCCACGGCCGTGATCACATAATAGACCAGGATCGGCGCAAGCACCGGCAGCAGAGACGGGATAATCATCTCCTTGATCGCCGCCTTTGTGACCAGATCGACGGTCCGGGCATAGTTGGGACGGCTGGTCCCTTCCATGATCCCCGGATTGTCGCGGAACTGGGCACGGACGTCCTCGACGACCGATCCCGCGGCACGGCCCACCGCTGTCATGCCGAACGCGCCGAACGCGTAAGGCAGCAGCGCGCCGAGCAGCAGCCCGACGATCACATACGGATTGCTCAGCGAGAAATCGACCGCCAAGTCGCCGAAGAACGCCTTGAGATCCGCCGTATAGGCCCCGAACAGCACCAGCGCCGCCAGCGCCGCCGATCCGATCGCATAGCCTTTGGTCACTGCCTTGGTGGTGTTGCCCACCGCGTCGAGCGCGTCGGTGCGCGTGCGGACATCATCTGGAAGGCCCGCCATTTCGGCGATGCCGCCCGCATTGTCAGTCACCGGACCATAGGCGTCGAGCGCGACGACCATGCCCGCCAGCGCCAGCATCGATGTCGCGCCAAATGCTACGCCGATCACGCCCGCAAGCTGATAGGCGATGACGACCGCGATCACGATCACGATCGTCGGCAGTGCGGTCGATTCCAGGCTGATCGCGAGCCCTTGGATCACATTGGTGCCGTGGCCGGTTTCGGAGGCCTTGGCGATGCTCCGCACCGGGCGGTAGTTGGTGCCGGTATAATATTCAGTGATCCACACCAGCGCGCCCGTGACGGCGAGGCCGACCAGGCTGGCATAGAACAGGTTGATCGCCGGAAAATCCGCAAAGCCGGACGCTGTCGAGATTTGGAAGGTCTGCGAAAGATCCCCCAGCGCATAGCGCATCGCAAAGTAGATGGCGGGGATTGAGAGCACCGCCGTGGTCCAGAAGCCCTTGTAGAGCGCGCCCATGATCGAGCCCTTGGAGCCCAGACGAACGAAATAGGTACCGATGACCGACGTGATGATGCAGACGCCGCCGATCAACAGCGGAAGCGACATCAGCGCGGCAATGCGCTCGGTGCCGCCGCTGGCGAGCAAGGCGATCGACACCATCGTCACGCCAAGCGTCACGACATAGGTCTCGAACAGATCGGCCGCCATGCCGGCGCAGTCGCCGACATTGTCGCCCACATTGTCGGCGATCACGGCTGGGTTGCGGGGATCGTCCTCGGGGATGCCGGCCTCGACCTTGCCGACGAGATCGGCGCCGACATCGGCCGCCTTGGTGAAAATGCCGCCGCCGAGACGCGCGAAGATCGAAATCAGCGATGCGCCGAACGACAACGCGACGAGCGCTTCGATGATCGTGCGGTCATTGCTGTCGCCGGGGACATGTCCGCCGGGGCCAGTGAGATACCAGTAGAAACCGGCGATCGCGAGCAGGCCAAGGCCGGCCACGAGCATGCCGGTGATCGCGCCCGAACGGAACGCGATGGTCAGGCCGCCCTGCAGGCTGGTGCGTGCGGCCTCGGCCGTGCGGACATTGGCGCGCACCGAGATGTTCATCCCGATGAAGCCGGTCACGCCCGAAAGCAGCGCACCGACCACGAAGCCGATCGCCGAGATCGCGCCGAGGAAATAGAAGACGAGCGCGGCCACGATGACGCCCACAATGGCGATCGTGCGATACTGGCGGCCCAGATAAGCGCCCGCGCCTTCCTGAATTGCGGCTGCGATGGACTGCATGGTTTCGTTGCCAGCCGGAGCGGCGAGCACTTGTCGGCTGGTTATAATGCCATAAAGTACGGCGATAATACCGCAGGCTATGGCGATCTCTACAATCGGCATTCCTTCTCCTTCCCACTGTTTGGGCCGGGTGCCTCATTGTTAATTCTGGGGTCGCCCGGATTGCGCGGTTTTATGCGGGACCGTTACGCCCTAGGCAACCCGTCAATTTCCGTGCTGATAACCGAGGCTCAATGGCAGCGGGACCGCGCCATTCTTGTCGCACACCGACAGGCCGGAACCGGCGCTGAACTGCCCTATTGCAACTGCGCTAACGCCGAGCGCGATGATCGGGTCGTTGCTGGCGGAAGGGGCGGCGAAAAGCAGTGCATAATCGTCGCCGGCGGTGGCTGCGGCAAGCCGCGCGGCGCGATCATTCCCGAAAACCAGGGCTTCCGGCGATAGCGGAATATTGCCCAGGTCAACGGTTAGGGCGAGTTCGCTCGCCTCGGCGATCCGGGCGGCGTCGATCAGCAGGCCGTCTGACACATCGGCCATCGCATGGACGAATGGGGCGAGCGCCCGGCCCTCGCGCAGCTTCGGCATCGGCAGGCGATACGCCTTGAGCAGCCGGCGGGGCCCTTCGATCTCGCCGCGAGCAATGCGCAGGCCCAGCCCGGCATCGCCGATCGCGCCGCAAACCCAGAGGATATCGCCCGCATGCGCACCGCGCCGGTCGGGCACGGGTGCTGCCGCCTCTCCAAAGGCGGTCAGGCCGAGCGTTCGGGGTGTGCCGGGCGCAACTGCGATCGTGTCGCCTCCGAGCAGCGCCACGCCGAAATGATCGAGCGCACGGCCAAGGCCTGCAACGAAGGTGTCGTCCCAATCGCTGTCGCCGGCCAGCGTGTAGCCCAGCACGACACCGATCGGCTTCGCGCCCTTGGCGGCAAGGTCGGACAGGTTCACCGCCAGCAGCTTCCAGGCCACGTCGCCGGGCGGATCGCCGGGAAGGAAATGGACGCCCTCGGCGATCATGTCATGGGTGATCACAAGCTCCCGGCCAATCGGCGGGGCGATCACCGCCGCATCGTCGAGCAAACCTCTCGCGCCGGGGTGGCCGACGATCTTTCGCAAAGCCGCGATGAAGGCGGCTTCGCCCGTCACACCAGCGTCACCGCCGCGAAACCGGCCACGAGCAGGACGAGAAATGCCGTCGCCACCAGATTCAACCGCTTCTCGATGAAATCCTGGATTGGCGCGCCAAACCTGCTGATCAGCGCTGCGATCAGGAAGAAGCGCGCGCCGCGCGTGATCAGAGCGGTGATAACGAAGATTCCGAAATTGAACTTGGCGAGACCACTGGCGATGGTGACCAGTTTGAACGGGATCGGCGTCAGGCCCTTGATCAATATGATCGCCGCGCCCCATTCGGCGTACCAATTCTCGAAATCGGCTGCGCCTTTTTGCAAGCCGTAAAGTCGGATTAGCCATTCGCCAACGGTTTCATACAGGAAATAGCCGATCGCATAGCCAAGGATGCCGCCCGCGACCGACGCGATCGTGCACACCAGCGCGATCGTCCAGATCTTGTCGCGGCGCGCCAGCATCATCGGCACCAGCATCACGTCGGGCGGGATCGGGAAAAAGCTGCTTTCGGCGAAGGATACCGCGCCCATATACCGCATCGCATGGCGGTGCCGCGCCATCCGCAGCGTCCAGTCATACAGCGCACGAAACATGACTACCCCCGAACTGCTTTCGCAACTGCGTCGAGCAGCCCGTTGACGAAACCCTTTTCGCGCTTGGCGTAGAAGGCGTCGGCGACATCGACATATTCGCTTATAACCGTGGCGGTCGGCACGTCGATACGCGCGATCAGCTCATATGTGCCGCAACGAAGCACCTGCCGCATCGGCCGATCGAGCCGTTCGAGGTTCCATCCTTCGGCGAGCCGGGCGGCGATCGCCGCATCGATCTCAGCGCGGCGCGCATCGACGCCCTTTACCAGATCGTCGAAGAAGCTGACCTCGGCATCGGCATAACGAACGTCCTCGATTTCCTTGCCCAGCCGGTGCTGGTGGAACTCGTCGAGCAGCTTCGGGAGCGCCGTGCCCTCCATCTCCTGCTGATACAGCGCCTGAACCGCTGCGAGCCGGGCGGCAGAGCGGGATCGCGCGCGTTCGTTGACCTTCACCATCAGAGCCGCACCCCCACCGAATGGGCATGCGCGGGAAGACCTTCCGCCTCCGCCAGCGCCACCGCCGCCGGCCCGATCGCCGCCAGTGAGGCAGGATCACAGGCAAGAAAGCTCGTCCGTTTCATGAAATCCAGCACTGACAATCCTGATGAAAAGCGCGCACGTCGTCCGGTCGGCAATACATGGTTAGGGCCGCCGACATAATCGCCGACGGCTTCGGGCGTGTGACGGCCGAGAAATACAGATCCGGCATGGCGGACCTTGGCGAACAGCGCGTCGGGATCGTCGACGGCGAGTTCAAGATGTTCGGGAGCGAGCCGGTCAACCAACGGCAGGGCATCGTCCAGTGCGGCGACGAGGATGATCGCCCCATTATCAGCCCAGCTCGTCCGCGCGGTCGCCTGCGTCTGAAGCCGTCCAAGCTGCTGTTCGACAGCTTCGGCGGTGCGGTTGGCGAAGGCGGCATCGTCGGTGAAGAGGATCGACTGGCTGGTTGGATCATGTTCGGCTTGGCTGAGCAGGTCGGCGGCAATCCAGTCGGGATCGTTGGCGCCGTCGGCCACGACGACGATCTCCGAAGGGCCGGCGACCATATCGATGCCAACAACGCCGTAGAGTTGGCGCTTGGCCTCTGCGACCCAGGCGTTGCCCGGGCCGACGATTACATCGACGGCAGCAATGCGACCCGTGCCGAACGCGAGCGCGGCGATCGCCTGCGCGCCCCCGATCCGCCAGACCTCGTCAACGCCCGCCAGTTCGGCGGCGGCGAGCACGAGCGGGTTGATCGCCCCATTTGGCGTGGGCGTTACCATCACCAGCCGTTCGACCCCTGCCACCTTGGCGGGAATCGCGTTCATTAATACGGAAGATGGATAGGAGGCCCTCCCCCCCGGAACGTAAAGCCCGGCCGCTTCGACAGGCCGCCAGCGCGCGCCCATACGGACGCCGGCGGCGTCGGTCGTCTCACTGTCGCTCGGGCGCTGGGCGGCATGATAGGTGCGGATGCGCTCGGCGGCGAGTTCGAGCGCCTCGCGCAGATCGGGGGCGAGGCCAGCAAGCGCGGCGGCGCGATCTTCCTTGCCGATAGCCCAGCCGGATTGATCGAGATCGTGCCGGTCGAAGCGCTTGGTATAGTCCGCGACGGTGGAGTCGCCCCCGGCCTTCACCCGCGCGATGATGTCGCGGACGACGGTGGACACATCCTCGTCGGCCTCGCGGCGCGCATTGACCAGCGTGTCGAAGGCTTCAGCGAATTCGGGCTGGCGGGCGTCGAGCCTAAGCGGCATCGGCGGTGCCCACGGCGGCGCGGAACGCCTCGACCAGCGGCGCGATCACCGCCGCGCGGGTTTTGAAAGCCGCGCGGTTGACGATCAGGCGGGCTGAGACCTGAGCGATGATTTCGACTTCCGCAAGGCCATTGTCCTTGAGCGTTCGGCCCGAGGAAACGAGGTCGACGATACGGTCGGCAAGGCCAAGCACCGGCGCGATCTCCATCGCGCCGTTGAGCTTGACGCATTCGGCCTGCACGCCGCGCGCCTCGAAATGCTTGCGGGTCAGGTTGGGATATTTGGTCGCGACGCGGACATGGCTCCACTCGCGCGGATCGTCACCCGCCGCCATCGCCACCGGCTCGGCGACCGAAAGGCGGCAATGGCCGATGTTGAGATCGACGGGCGCGTACAGCTCGGAATAGTCGAACTCAAGCAGCACGTCGGAGCCGACGATTCCGATCTGCGCCGCGCCATGCGCGACGAAGGTCGCGACATCGAACGCGCGGACGCGGATCAGGCTGATGTCGTCGCGGTTTGTGGCGAAGCGGAGCGCGCGGCTGCCCTCGTCAGAAAAAGCCGGTTCGGGCACGATTCCAGTGCGCGCGAGCAACGGCAACGCCTCTTCAAGGATGCGTCCCTTCGGGATTGCGATGATGATCGGCTCAGCCATGGCGGGCGGGCTTTACCGATACGGCGGCAATCCGGCAACCACGGGGCCTCCAGGAAAGTGGTTTTGCAACCTGTCCCGACCCTGCCGCCCGTGGCGCCTGCGATAGGGAGCGGGGCCCGCTAGGTCGCGGGAGCGTCCTGGACTGGCACGATCTTGATTTCCACGCGCCGGTTCTTCTGCCTGCCGTCGGGGGTGTCGTTGGACGCCAGCGGCTGGCTCGCGCCAAAGCCCTGTGTGCCGATCCGCGCGCTCGTGACGCCCCGCATCGTCAAATAATCGGCCACCGATTTCGCGCGGTTCTGCGAAAGCGGGATGTTGATGGCGTCTCCACCCGTCGAATCGGTGTGGCCGTACACATCGATATAGGTCTTGTCATATTGGGCGAGCGTGCTCGCCACATTGTCCAGCGTCTGCCGGAACTGGGGCTGGATCGCGTAACTGTTGGTTTCGAAGGTGATGCCGGACGGCATGTTGAGCAGCAGGTCGTCGCCGTTGCGGACGACCTCGACATCGGTGCCCGCCGTCTTTTCGCGCAGTTCGCGCTCCTGCTTGTCCATATAGGTGCCGACTGCGGTCCCGGCGAGCGCGCCGATGCCAGCGCCCACGATCATCTCGGTGCGCTTCTTCCGTCCGCCGACCAGCGCGCCTGCGCCGGTGCCGACGGCCGCGCCCGCCAGCGCGCCGATCGCGGCCTTGGACATGCGCCGCTCGCCGGTTTGCGGATCGGTCGTGCATGCCGTGGTGGCGACAAGCGTCACCGCCAGTGTCGAACCCAACAAGCTGTTTTTCCAGGCCATCCTGATCACTCCCGATGTATTTTGGAAAGAAACCGAAACTCTCTTTCCGCGCGGACTGTTCCTTGCGGACGCGTTATGAACGGCCGAAGCTGAACCTCGGCTTTCGCATATCAGAGCAGCTCGGCCGTCTGAATGAACAGCCACAGGCCGATCGCGAGGAACATCAGCGCCGCGATGATCCGCACCGTGCGCATCGGCACGCGCCTGATAAGCTCCTGACCGAGGAATACGGCGGGCACGTTCGCGATCATCATGCCGAGCGTAGTGCCCAGCGTCACGGGCAGCACCGCATGGAAACGCGCCCCGAGCGCGACGGTCGCGATCTGCGTCTTGTCGCCCATCTCGACAAGGAAGAAGGCGATCAGCGTCGTGACGAACGCCCCAAAGCGGGCCGGTTTGTCGAGCGGCTCGTCGAGCTTGTCGGGAATCAGCGTCCAGGCCGCCATGGCAATGAAGGACGCGGCGACCAGATAGCGGAACCACTGCCCTTCGAGGACCGACGCCGCCTGCGCCCCCACCAGCGCGGCGAGGAAATGGTTGGCGACCGTCGCGGCGAATATGCCCGCGATGATCGGCCCCGGTTTCCGGAACCGGGTGGCCAGCACGATGGCGAGCAGCTGGGTCTTGTCGCCGATCTCGGCGAGCGCGACGACGGCGGTGGAGGTGAGCAGGGCTTCCAAGGGATAATCTCCGGGCCGGGCGAACAGCGATTCCAACGACATCGCATATCCCGCCCGGCCGAGCGGAGATGCGACGCCATTGGTCTCGCCCGAACGGTCTCCCGTTCCCCCTGCACCATGGCCTCTCGGCCAAGTATGTTGATGCAGAGGCCCGTCCCGAAGGACGGCTGGCTACTCCCCAGATGACGGGGCTTGCCTAATGAAGTCCCCATTGCTTTGCAAGCGACGGCGCTATCTTACCGAGCCGAGATCATTCCCGTCTTCATCGCAATCGGCGCGCTTCCCTGTGGACGGGGCAGATAGCCGTCGATGATCTTCCGCCAGCGCTCATAGCCGATCGCGCTCAGGTGGATGCCGTCCGCCCTGAAGCAATCGGGATCGGGTTCGTCCATGTCCAGCATCAGGCTGGCGGACACATCGACATAATCGAATGCGCCGATCGCGCTGCTCTGGAGCAGGATTTCGCGATTGGCTTGCTCAAGCGCCGACCGCCAACCCCAGCGCGCCGGGCTCGACTTCATCGACAGAAAAATGATGTGCGCCTTGGGGAAATCCTCATGAAGCTGGGAGAGGAGCTTGACGACATCCTGCGCTACCGCGCTCGCGTCGCGGCCCATGACGATGTCGTTCTCGCCGACATAGACGATGATCGATTGCGGCGCGTAATTGGCGGTCAGCAGGTCGTAATTGGCTAGCACGTCGCGCACGGTGGCGCCTCCGAACCCGCGATTTACCGGGCGATAGGCGGCGAAATCGGCCTTCACGTTCCACAGCCTGATGCTTGAGCTGCCGATGAACAGTGTGCCGACCGGCTCGCGTTTCGCGCTTCGGTCGATCTGCGCGAACGCCATCAGCTGGGCATCGAATCGACTTGGCGTGATTGCCTGCGCGGGCCATCCTTGTTGCGCCTGCGCGCCCGCCGGCACGTTGGCCGTGGCAAGCGCCATTGCTCCGATGGCATATAGAATCATGCCGGCTACACCCTGTTTTTTACCCGCACCCATTTTCGCGCAAATCGCACGATTTTTCTAAGACTTTCTTTCAGGCCATCGTTCTCATCTCACCGCGCGGCTCGCCCGCATTGACACGCCGGATCGCACCCTGACATCCGGCGTTCATATTAACCATGAAACAAGCCCCGCGTTTTGACGATCGGTAGTTCCCCTATGCGCGCTCCCCATCAATCGGAGCAGGCCCGCCAGCTTTCGGCTTCGATCGGCATCGCGCGGGTGTTGTGCATAGTCGGGATCGTCTATGTCCACGCCTGGACGGGGCTCGTCGGCGCGGACATCATCAAGCTCAACGATACGGCTCAAGGCATGATGCGCTGGTCGTTGATCGAGCTGCTCGGCCGCAGTTCGGTGCCCTTGCTGAGCATCATCTCGGGCTGGCTCGTCGCCGCATCGCTCACGAAGCGCAGCTGGCACGTCTTCCTGCGCGGCAAGGCGCGGACCATATTGGCGCCGATGGTGCTGTGGAATGCGCTCGCGATCCTGTTCGTCTCGGGCGCTGCGTGGCTGGGCTTCATACAGGCGCCGCTTCCGACGACCTGGCGCTGGACGATCGACGAGTTGCTCTGCCTGCTCACCCCGAACGACATCAACGTGCAGATGTCCTTCCTCCGGGATCTGTTCGTCTGCATGGCCATAGCGCCCTTGCTCGTTCGCCTGCCGAGCTGGCTGCTCGGCGTGATCGCCGCCTTGACGGTTGGCTGGGTGATCTCGGGCTTGTCCTTCATCCTGCTGCTCCGACCCTCGATCCTGCTATTCTTCACAGTGGGCCTCCTCGCTCGCCGTCATGAGCTTGCGGTGTGGATGGCGACGCGCCCGATCGCGATGGTTGGCGGTGTCTACTTGATCCTGGCGGCCACTTTGGTCTGGCTGGAAACTGTCGGCGAGGCGCGGGGCATCAATGATCCCACGCTGATGGCCTCGGTTGATCTGATGATGCGTTGTGCGACCGCGCTCTTCTTCTGGTCAATCGCCTGGCGTCTGGCCGACAGCAGCGCTGGCAAGTTCATCCTGCGCTTCGAGCCCTATGCCTTCCTGATGTTCTGCTCACACCTCATCATGATCTGGCTCGGGGGGCCATTCATCGGCCAGTGGACCGGAACCATGGGGTCGCCCTTCTATCCAGCCTTCCTGTTGGCCCAGCCCTTCCTCGTGTTGGGCGCGACCGTCCTGCTCGGTCTTGGCATGAAGGCGCTCTCGCCGGCAGCGGCTGAACTCCTCAGCGGCGGGCGATTGGCTTCGAGGGCGCCGGAGCGCCCCGCGCGGCTGCAACCGGCTATCCAGACGAGCTGATTAACCCCCGCCCGGCCCATGCTGCGCCCCCGGCCGCCGCGCCGGCTGGCGTTGCGGCCCGCGCGGGCTCTGCTGCCAGTCGATCCGGTAGAGATCGAACCGCCGGTCGGTGAGATTGCGCACCGTCCCCTCAGCCCGCGCCCAGGTAAGGTCGGCCAGGTTGACGTCGGCGATGGTCAGCGTCTCGATATTCTCGCTCGCCTCCGCCGCAATCCCGTCGCGGGCAAAGGGGAAGTCGCACGGCGTCAGAATGCACGACTGGGCATATTGCACATCCATATTCTCGACGCCCAGCAGATTGCCGACATTTCCGCTCATCACCACGAAGCACTGGTTCTCGACAGCGCGGGCCTGCGCGCAATAGCGCACCCGCATATAGCTTTGCCGGTTGTCGGTGCAGAAGGGCACGAAGATGATCCGCGCGCCTTCGTCCACCAGCCGCCGCGCCAGCTCAGGAAACTCGCTGTCGTAACAGATCAGCACCCCGATCGGCCCGATATCGGTCTGGATCGCCTCGACCGCGTCGCCGCCCCGGATGCGCCACCAATAGGCTTCGTTGGGGGTGGGGTGGATCTTCTCCTGCGCGTGGATCGCGCCGTCGCGGAGACACACATAGGCAATGTTCTGGATGTCGCCGTCCTGGGTCCGGGTCGGGTGCGATCCGGCGACGATGTTGATGTTGTAGGCGATCGCCATCCGCGAGAGCGCCTTGACCAGCGGTTCGCGGTGCGCGGTGAGCTTGTCGATCGCATCGGCGGGCGAAATATCGGATTTCTCGAAGGACAGCAGCGAAAGCGTGAACAGCTCGGGAAAGCAGATGAAGTCGGATTTATAGCCCGACGCCACATCGATGAAATATTCCACATTGCTCAGGAAATCGTCGAAATCCTTCACCGCCCGGGCCTGCAGCTGGCAGGTCGCCAGCCGCACGCTTTCGACATCGCGCGGCACGCGGTGCTGGGGCGGCTCGTCCTGATTCACATAAGGGTTGCGCCAGACCATGTGCGCCGCGAACCCCATCGACGGCCCATCCTCGGGCAGATAGCGCGGCAGCACGCCGATCGGCGTGAACCCGTTGGCGATCTGGAAGGTCAGCACCGGATCGTGGCGGATACCTTCCTCGACTTCGCGAAGATACTCTTCCGGCCCGTCAACCTTGCGCGCCGCGCGCCGGTAATTGGGCATCCGCCCGCCGAACACGATCCCCTTCAATTCCAGACGTTCGGCCAGCGCCCGACGCGCTTCATATAGGCGCTTGCCGATCCGCAAATTCCGCTGTCGACTGTCGACCGCCAGTTCGAACCCGTACAGCCAGTCCCCGGTCGGATCGTGCCGGCTGCCGAAGCCGTTGCCGCTGATCGATTCCCAGTCATGCGGCCCAAGCGCGACATCCTCGTCGATCCGGCTCGCCGCGCAATAGCCGACCACCTTGCCCTCGTAGAGCGCGACGAACTGCCCCTCCGGGAAATTGTTGATCTGCCCGCGCACCATGCCGGCGGTGTAATTCTCGAAACTGGTGCCGGCATAGGTCCGCCCGATCAGCCGGATGATTCCGGGCACATCCTGTGTGGTGGCGGTGCGGACCTGAAGCTTCGGCGGGGAGCGTGTGGGCATGGACGGCTTTCGTTTCGGTATCGTGCCTGCCTAATGCGATGCGGCGATGACAGGTTCCGTCAGAGGACGGAAGGCAGATGACCCATGCTTCCTAAAACCCTCTCCCGCAAGCGGGAGAGGGTTGGGTGAGGGTCTTCTTTCCCGGGCAGAAAAAGCGCGGTCTTCTCACGCCTGCGGGAAAAGGTAACGCGCCGTCCGGAAAAACCATTTTCCTACAGCCTGCCCTTCATGCCATCCCCGATTGGTGACCATATGCATTTCAAATCCGCAAGCTGGAGGCACGAAATGACGCTGGTTTGCGCATGCGCGACGGTGTGACTTTAGTGTGAACTTAGGAATGGATCGCCCGCCGCAAGCGCCCCTTCCCGCCATAACGTCACGGCCCTATAGACGCCCCATGTCCGACGATCTCTTCGCTTCAGCCACCTCCACCAGCTCCGGAAATTACGACGCCTCGGCGATCGAGGTGCTTGAAGGGCTGGAGCCGGTTCGCCGCCGCCCCGGCATGTATATCGGCGGCACCGACGAGCGCGCCTTCCACCATCTCGCCGCCGAAGTGCTTGACAATGCCATGGACGAGGCGGTGGCGGGGCACGCCACCCGGATCGAAGTGTCGCTACAGGCCGGCAACCGGCTGACTATCGTCGACAATGGCCGCGGCATGCCGGTCGATCCGCACCCGAAGTTTCCGGGTAAATCGGCGCTCGAAGTCATCATGACCATGCTCCATTCGGGCGGCAAGTTCAGCGACAAGGCCTATGCCACATCAGGTGGTCTCCACGGCGTCGGCGTCTCGGTGGTCAATGCGCTGTCGACCGAGACCATCGTCGAGGTCGCCCGCAACAAGGAGTTGTACCGCCAGACCTTCTCGCGCGGTCATGTCGTAACCCCCCTCGAAAAGCTGGGCGCGGCGCCCAATCGGCGCGGGACGAGCGTCAGTTTCACACCCGACACCGAAATCTTCGGCGAGCATATGATCTTCAGGCCGACCCGGCTTTACCGGCTGGTCCGCTCCAAGGCCTATCTGTTCGCGGGTGTTGAGATCCGCTGGCGTTGCGATCCGTCACTGATCGGCGACGATACTCCGCCCGAGGCGGTGTTCCAGTTCCCCGGCGGCCTTTCCGATCATCTGCGCGAGCAATTGAGCGGCCGCGAATGCGCGACCTCCGAATTCTTTTCGGGCAAGCAGGAGTTCCCGAACGCGCAAGGCTCGGTCGAATGGGCGGTCGCCTGGCCGCTCTGGTCGGAGGGCAGCTACAGCTATTATTGCAATACCATCCCGACTCCCGACGGCGGCACGCATGAACAAGGGCTTCGAGCGGCGCTGGTCAAGGGCATCCGCGCGTTCGGCGAACTTGTCGGCCAGAAAAAGGCCAAGGATATCGCCGCCGAGGATATCGTGACCGGTTCCGAGCATATGCTTTCGGTCTTCATCCGTGACCCGCAGTTCCAGAGCCAGACCAAGGACCGGCTGACCTCGCCCGATGCCGCGCGGCTGGTCGAAAATGCGATCCGCGACCATTTCGACCATTTCCTCGCCGATAATATGGAGCGGGGCCGCGCGCTGCTGGGCTTCACGCTCGATCGCATGGATGAAAGGTTGCGGCGCAAGGCCGAGCGTGAGGTCAAGCGCAAGACCGCGACCTCGGGTCGCAAGCTGCGTCTGCCCGGCAAGCTCACTGATTGCGCCAATGACGATCCGGCTGGCACCGAGCTGTTCATCGTCGAGGGCGACAGCGCGGGCGGCTCGGCCAAACAGGCGCGCGACCGCAAGACACAGGCGATCTTGCCGATCCGCGGCAAGATTCTCAACGTCGCCTCAGCCAATAGCGCCAAGATCGGCGCGAACACCGAGATTGCCGATCTGATTCAGGCGATCGGCTGCGGCACGCGCGATCGCTGCATCCCCGAGAATATCCGCTATGAGCGTATAGTCATCATGACCGACGCCGATGTGGACGGCGCACACATTGCCACTTTGCTGATGACCTTCTTTTTTCAGGAAATGGCCGATCTGGTGCGGCGGGGGCATCTCTATCTTGCCCAGCCGCCGCTTTACCGGCTGACGGCGGGGTCGCAGAGCCTTTACGCCCGCGACGACGCCCATCGCGCGGAGATCGAGGCGGGGCCGTTCAAGGGCAAGAAGGTCGAGGTTGGCCGTTTCAAGGGCCTTGGTGAGATGAACCCCATACAGTTGCGCGAGACAACTATGGACCCGAAGACCCGTACCCTGATCCGCGTCACCCTGCCGCAGGAATATGAGGAGCGGATGGGCGTGCGCGATCTGGTCGAGCGGCTGATGGGCAAGAATCCCGAGCACCGCTTCCAGTTCATCCAGGCCAATGCGGCCACGGTGGATGAGGAGGTTATAGACGCGTGATGTGCCGCTTGTCCACGAGAGCGGACCACAAAAAGGTAAGGCCCTCGTTCCGGGGGCAGGGAACGAGGGCCGACCTGGCGTTCGTCACGCAGGGGGTCCACTTTCGATCGGGCAACAGGGGGGAAATCCCGATCGCGTGTAACCACTGACACTGCTTATAGGGGGGCTATCCTGTCGCCGAGATGAATGATCCTGTCAGCCTCGCGGTCCTTTCGGTCGCGGATCGTTCCAGCGGAACGTCTCGTCGCTGATCGGGACATTGAACTGCTGATTCGTCAGCCGCACCGTCGAACGGTTGCCCTGCGCGTCGATCACGGACCAGCCTTCCAGCATCAGCCCTGCGGGCGCGCCCGCGCGGCGGGTGAAGGCGATCGAGATCACGCCGAATTCAGGCCGTTTCGGATCACGTGCCTGGATGACCACCACATTGGGATCGGTCGCCGCCACGGGCTTGGCGAATCGTGACAGGTCGGCCTTGGGATTGAGCAATATCGACAGCGGCGAATCGCCGATCGGCCAGCGCGACACCTGCTTCACCGCATAGTCGATCATCGTCAGCGCCTTGCCGTCGCCCACCACGAGCAGCTTTGCGGAAGGCTGATATTCGAACCGGATACCGCCCGGTCGCTTGATCGACAACTTGCCCGTCAACGTGCCGCCATTGCGGTCCGTCTGGGTGAAAGCGGCCGTCATCGTCCGCACCGCACGAAGATGCGCCGAGACCTCGTCGAGCGGGGATGGTGCTGCGGCGATGAGGAGAGGCGCCATGAGCGCGAGGGAAAAGTGCTTGGTCATGCCTCTCTAGTACGGGTTGCTTGTGAACCCGTCTTGAACTTTATCGTCCGAGGAAGCGCCCCAGGTCCGCCACGTCCACTAACACCTCGCGGCGGCCGACATGGTCGGGGGTGGAGATGATGTCGTCTTTTTCCATGCGTTCGATCAGGCGGGCAGCGCTGTTGTAGCCGACGCGGAGCTGGCGCTGCAGCCAGCTGGTCGATGCCTTGCGGTTCTCGACCACGAGCTGGATCGCCTTGTGGTAGAGCTGAGTCTCGGGATCGTCGGGGCCGCTTGGCGCGCCCTCCATCGCCCAGCCGCCGTCCTCGGGCTCCTCGGTGACGGCCTGGATATAGTCCGGCGTGCCCTGCCCACGCCAATGGTCGGCGATCGCGCGGACTTCCTCGTCCGAGACGAACGGGCCGTGGACGCGGGCGATCTGCTTGCCGCCGGGCATGTAGAGCATGTCGCCCTTGCCGAGCAGCTGTTCGGCGCCCTGCTCGCCCAGGATAGTGCGGCTGTCGATCTTGCTTGTGACCTGGAAACTGATGCGGGTCGGCAGGTTGGCCTTGATGACGCCGGTGATGACGTCGACTGACGGCCTTTGCGTCGCCATGATCAGGTGGATGCCCGCTGCGCGCGCTTTCTGAGCAAGGCGCTGGATGAGGAATTCAACTTCCTTGCCTGCGGTCATCATCAGGTCGGCAAGCTCGTCGACGATCACGACGATCTGCGGCAGCACCTCGCATTCCAGCTTTTCTTCCTCGTAGATCGGCTGGCCGCTTTCGGCATCATATCCGGTCTGGACGCGGCGGCCGAGCGACTGGCCCTTGGCCTTCGCCGCCCTGACCTTTTCGTTGAAATTGGCTAGGTTGCGCACGCTGACCGAGGACATCATGCGATAGCGGTCCTCCATCTGTTCGACTGCCCATTTGAGCGCGCGCACCGCCTTTTGCGGCTCGGTGACGACCGGCGAGAGCAGATGGGGAATATCGTCGTAGATGCTGAGTTCGAGCATCTTCGGATCGATCATGATCATCCTGCACTGCTCGGGCGTGAGCCGGTAGAGCAGCGAGAGGATCATGCAGTTGAGGCCCACCGACTTGCCCGATCCGGTGGTGCCGGCGACCAGCAGGTGGGGCATCGGCGCCAGATCGGCGATCACGGGATCTCCCGCGATATTCTTGCCGAGGATCAGCGGCAGGCCGGCTGAATGGTCCTCATAGGCCTCGCTCGCCACCAGCTCGTGCAGCACGACCGACTCGCGCTTGGCGTTGGGCAACTCGATGCCGATCACCGTCCGCCCCGGAATCGTGGCGACGCGCGCGGAGAGCGCTGACATGTTGCGGGCGATATCGTCGGCAAGAGCGATCACGCGGCTCGCCTTGATGCCGGAGGCAGGCTCCAGCTCGTACATCGTCACGACGGGGCCAGGGCGCACCTCGACGATGCGACCCTTCACATGGAAGTCGTCCAGCACCGATTCGAGCAAGCGCGCATTGCGCTCGAGCGCGGCGCGATCGATTGGGGCGGACGAAGAGGGCGGCGCGGCCTTGAGCAGATCGAGCGGCGGAAGCTCATAGGTATCGCGCAGATCAAGCTTGGTTTGCCGCTCACGTGGCGGACGCGGCGCGTCGGTCTTGGGGCGTGCCGGCTCGGCGATCACTGGGCGGGGCGCGTCATCCACTGGCGCCGCGACGGCGCGAGGCGGGGCAATACGCTTGGGCTTCGCTTCGGCAACGGGCGGCGGGGGGGCGTCGGATCGCGGCCGAAACCAGCGCAACAGCCAGTACCGCTCGATTTCGTCGAGCCGAAGCCCATGGAACCAGAGCGCAACGCCGCCGCCGGCGATCAGCAGGGACAGCAGGGCGCGAACCGGAAAAGCCCATTCGGGGGCGGGCAGCAGGTTGGTCATCGAAAGCGCGAGGGTTGAGGCAAGCAGGCCGATCGCGCCTCCCAGCCCGGCGGGCAAACCAGCGACGGCCCCGCCCCGCAGCAGCGCGAGCGCTATGCCGATCAGCGCGGTCGCGAGCACCACCAAAGCCAGATCACGACCCCAACGCCCGATCGGCGCCGCACGCCATAGCCGGGCCGCGATCAAGAGTGGCAACACCAGCGCCAGCGCAATTGCGGGGCCGAATAGCGTCAGCAGGATGTCGGCAATCCAGGCGCCCGGCGCCCCGAGAAGGTTGACCGGACTCCCGCCCGCCGCAGTGTTCAGGGATTGATCGGTCGTGTGATAGCTCGCCAGAGCGAAGGCGATCACGAACACCAGTGCGAATACGCCAAGCGATGCGGCCATCGCGCCGCTGCGCCGCGCCAGAATATGCAGCCGGTCCCGCCACCCTGCGGTCGCCGTCGCCGGCATGCTGATCGTGACCATCGATCCCGCTCCATTCCGCCGGTCATTCCCCTGATGACGGCGGTGCAAGAATCGCCGTTAACCAGCGTCCGGTCAATAGGTGGCGCGATCAGGCGCTTGAGAGAAAAGGAAAGATGGTTTTCAGATAGCCTTAAGCGGACAGAATCAGGGCCTGTAGAAGTCGGCCGGGACTGGCGTCGGCTTCTTGCAGGATTTCAGGATACCGCGTTTGCATTCGTCGTTCTGGATGCGCCAAGCCGCCATCGCGTCAGCGTAAGCCGTTTGCTGCCTGGCATAGGCCTCCTGATCCATTTCAATTTTCTCACGGCGCGCGACCACTTCGGCGCGAAACGACGCGCGGTCCAGTTCATACTGGTTCTGTTGGGCGTCACTTACAGCTGTGTTGGCTTGAGCATTTGCTGCGACATTATTGTTGAGAGCTTGGGTAACGGGTTGTTCGCGCATGTCGGCCGCGGTTGTCGCAGGGGTCTGCGCGAAGGCGAGGCTGGACATCACCAAAACCGACGGCGTAGCGAGTATAGAGAACAAGCGGGACATGGGAGATCCTCCGTGATGCTTCCGAGCGGGGCCACGCCTTGCGGCGCAGCCCCGAAACAGCGTCAAACCTTGTTGATGACGCCCTTTACCGCGCCCTTTGCCTTCTGAGCGTCACCCTTGGCCTCCTGCGCGTCACCTTCGGCACGGATGTAGGGGCGATCCGTTGCATCGCCGATGGCGCGTTTTGCCTTGCCGATGGCTTCGTTCGCGTGGCCCTTGGCCTTGTCGATTATCTCACCCATGAAGCTACTCCTTCTGCGAATTCCGGGGGCTGGAATCCTGCATTGGGAACGAGCGGCTCTGCGGCGAAGTTCCCTTGCGGAGGCAGATCGAGGGTCCGCTGGCAATCAGGCGACACGCTCAAGATCGCGCGGTACGCCAGGCCGCCCCTCGCCCATGTCGACCAGCAATCCTGTTCGGCAATTATCCAATGTCGATTATAACCATTTCTCGATAAATATACGCCAGAATGCGGTCGAACGCATGGCCGCCTTCGGGCAGCGGCCGTACTGAACAGGGAGGAAATATGTCCAATATGAAACTGTTGGCGCTCGCCGGGGCGGTTGGCCTGCTTTCGGGTTGCGGAACGACGGGCAGCACCCAGGAACCTCCATTGAAGCCGATCGCCGGCAATCCCGCATCCGCCGAATCTTGTCCGGCACTGGGAAGCCGCAACTGGTCGGCGCGCCTTACCCGCTCGGGCGGCGCGGCGCCGAAGCTGACCCTCACGATCGATGGCGAAGTGGATCTGCCGACGCCCGGTCATACGCCGGTTTGGAAGACGGGGATTTCGGACCGGGCCAACCCGCCCGGCATGCAGATCCTGCTGTCGTTCGATCCGCCGTCGCCTGACGACATGGTCGCCCAGGTCGTGTCGATCCACCGCGTCCATTATTCAGTCGATGTGGCCTATCCGCGCTATCGCTACATCATGATCCGCTGCGGCAATGCGGCGCTGGTGAATATCCCGGAGGTCCAGGTTCAGCCTTGAGAGCTTGCCCTTCCCGCGCCGAGGCGCGATGAGGGCGGCGATGACTGAAGACGATATCGCCCTCGCCGGCCGGCTGGCAGACGCTGCCGGATCGGTTATCCGGCCCTTGTTCCGGGCACGCTACACGATCGAGACCAAGGCGGACGCCTCGCCCGTCACCGAGGCCGACCGCGCCGCCGAAGCGGCCATGCGCGCGATTCTCGAGGGCGAACGGCCGCACGATGGTATCGTCGGTGAGGAATATGGCGTCACTCGCGAAGGCGCAGATCGACGCTGGGTGCTCGATCCGATCGACGGCACGCGCAGCTTCGTCACGGGGCGCCCGATCTTCGGCACGCTGATCGCGCTGATCGAGGGTGAGACGCCGGTGCTGGGCATCATAGATCAGCCGATCCTGCGCGAGCGCTGGGTGGGGGCCAAAGGGCGCCCGACCATATTCAGCGGCGCACCGGCGAGAACGCGGGATTGCGGGCTGCTCGCCCAAGCGCATCTCGGTACGACCTCGCCCTATCTGTTCGACGCAGACACCCGGCCAGGCTTCGAGGCGGTGGCCGGCGCCGTGGGCAATCTGGTGATGGGCGGCGATTGCTACAGCTATGGGTTGCTCGCGTTGGGGCAGCTCGATCTCGTCATCGAAAGCGGGCTCAAGCTTTACGACTTCGCCGCTCTTGCGCCGGTGGTCGAAGGCGCGGGCGGGCGGATGTGCGACTGGCAGGGCAATCCGCTCAGCGCCGCGAGCAATGGGCGTGTGATCGCGGCAGGTGACGCCGGGCTGGTGGACCAGGTGCTGTCCTTGCTTGGCTAAAAAAAAGCCCCATGAGGGGATGGGCGGCCGTTTTTCCATCCTTATATGTGATGACGTACAGCTTTGAAGGGATATGTGATGGCGCGCCAGATGAAGATTGATTTCGTCTCAGATGTCTCCTGCCCTTGGTGCATCATCGGGCTGCGTGGCCTCGAAACGGCGCTCGATCGGACAGGTGACCTGATTGACGCGCATATCAGCTTCCAGCCCTTCGAGCTCAATCCGGCGATGCCGCCCGAGGGGCAGAACATCAATGAACATGTTCGGCAGAAATATGGTTCGACTCCTGAGCAATCGGCAGAATCCCGGAATATGATCCGTACCCGTGCGGCCGAGTTAGGGTTTGCAATCAACTATTCGGATGCCAGCCGAATCTACAATACGTTCGACGCCCATCGCCTGTTGCACTGGGCCGAGAGCGAGGGTCGGCAGGCCGCACTGAAACACGCGCTGTTTCAGGCCTATTTCACGGATGGCCAAAGTCCGGCCGACCATGAGGTATTGGTCGCAGCCGCCCAAAAGGCAGGATTGGACGCTGAGGTCGCGCGCGAAGTGCTGACATCTGGGCGCTACGCTGAAGACGTGCGTCGGGCCGAGCAGTTGTGGCAGTCGCGCGGGATTAATTCGGTTCCAGCCATTGTAATTGACGACCGCTATCTCATTTCGGGTGGGCAACCACCGGAGGCGTTCGAGCAGGCGTTGCGCAAGATAGCAGCGGAGGCCGCCTAGCCTTTCTTTGGGCTTCCCGTACCTACATCCTTGCGCGGTTCGCCCTTCCTCGTGCGTTGGGCGCTAGCGCTGGCGCCGTTCAACACAGGGCCGCACGCAGCCGATTTCGCGTCGCCGGGATCAATGAAGGCGATCACGGCCGCCAGAGGGGTGGCCACCAGTCCGAGGCCAGCGCCAACCCCTGCGCGAGTCAGTAGTTCAGGTGTAATGACCTGCAGGCCGGGTTTGGCGAAATAGCCGTTGATGCCGACCGGCGATTGCAGCGAGACGAGGCTGAACTTCTTGCCGTCGGCGCGCAGAGCAAGGTTCAGCGACTCATCCTTGAAGCTGAAATTGCCGCGCCCTGTAATGACGTTCCGGGTGGTATCGATGAGGATCGGGTCTGCCGCCGCCACGCCGTCGCGGACCGTGAAAGCGATCAGGCCGCAATTGATTTGAACCGGCTTTTCCAGCTTTTTCGCAAACATCTTGGTGATGAACGTGCCAATATCCAACTCGGACAGCTGGATGTTGCGCGTCCACATCGTGCCCTGCGGCAGGATGATCGCGATGCGCCCGTCAGATGATGCCAAGGAATCATGAACGGTATCGCCGCGACCTTTAAGAAGGACCCGCGCCTTGATGACACCGGTCGTGCCCGATTCCTCAAGGCCCCAGCCTTTAAGCAGGCGACCCATGGGTGTCGGCGCCAGGCGGATGTCGTAGTCGGTCAGCACGGGCTGCTGCCGGGCGTTGATGTTGATATCGGACGACACATGCCCGCCCGACATATCGAAGGTAAGGGGCGAAAGTTTGAGCAGGCTGCGATCAAGATCGAGCGTCAGCGCGATGTTCGACACCGGCAGGTTGGGTGCCCGAACGTCCCGCACCGCATAATTCACATGCGCATCGAAGGCCTTGAGCGCATCGACGCGAAGCTGGGCGTCGGGCAGGATACGTGGTGTCCCGCCGACCTGTGTGATCGCGCCCTTGGCTCCCTGAGCGTCGAGCTTTTGCGGATCATAGCCCACGAAAGGGCCGACATCGACGATATCAACGCTGCGTGAGTTGAGATCCGCATCGATCCTGAGCCGCGCGTTAGGTTGCGAAATCGTCATCTTGCCGGCGAGGTCGCTTTCGCCGAACGCGCCGTTCAGGCGGGTGAAGCGCCACTCCTCGCCCGCCTTGGTAAGGTGCGACGTGAAGCGATAGCTGCGCGTGTCTGGCACGACGACGCCAAGGAAATCGAAAAGGCGCGCAAGATTGGCGCCACGCACCTTTACGGTCAGGTCAGCGCCTTCAAGTTCGGTCATGCCGGGCAAAGTGCCGAAAACGCGCAAATTATCGCGGGCCGCGCGGGCATTTAGCAGAAAGCGATTGCGGCCGCCCACCACGGTTTCATTGGGTGACAGCAGCGTACCGTTAAGCGTGAATGACCGGCCCCGCATAGCGCCGGTGCCGTCGAAACGCACATTCTCGCCCGCAAGTCGTGTGTCGGCGGCGCGGATCGTATCGAATCTGATGTCGGTGACCAATTGCATCGGCGGATCGCGATAGCGCAACGTCGTACCCGTAATGGCGGCGCGGCGGATCAGGGGCAAAGTAAGCGGTTCCCCTTTCTTGTTCGGATCGCCGAATGTCCAGGTATTGCGCTGGCCCTTGTCATCCCATTCGAGATCGACATGGCCCTGGTCGAGCAGAAGCTGGCGCACCCGCGTCTTGTCGCCGAAGATCAGCGAACCAAGCGAAATGCTGCTGTCGATCAGGCGCGATTCGAAGAAATTGGGTTTGGTCGCCCATGCGGGGTTGGAAACGGTCAGGCCTTCCGCCCGGAACTGGATGTTGAGCGGGTTCATGTAAAGCTGGAAGCCGTTCGCGACCTTCACTTCGCGCTGGCTGACGCGGCTGGTGATCCGTTCGAACGGGCCCTTCAGGAAGCTGCCCTTGGTGATGAACAGGATGAGCCAGGCCAGAAAAATCAACGTGATAAGGCCGATCACGACCCACATCAGGATGCGCAGGGGCCGGGGACGCGCGCGGTGCCGCGGGGGCGCGTCCGCATAATCGGAGCCGCGATTGGGCTGGTCCAGCATGGGGAAAGAACCGCCCGCGCGGTGAGTCGGTTCCAGCGGGTTGCCTTTGGGGCGGTGGCCAGTTATAGGCGCGCGCTTCCGCGATTTGAGGGATGGTCCGGCCGGTATGGGCTGCCGTGGCTGTTCGCAAGCGTCGCATATAAGGAGACGAAAATGCCCAAACTCAAGACCAAGAGCGGGGTGAAGAAGCGATTCAAGCTCACCGCGACCGGCAAGATCAAGCATGGTGTCGCCGGCAAGCGCCACCGCCTCATCAGCCACAATGCCAAGTATATCCGCCAGAATCGCGGCACGTCCGTCCTCGCCGAGGCCGATACGCAGCGCGTGAAGCTCTGGGCGCCATACGGCCTTAGCTGAAGAGGAACGCTTAAATGTCACGCATTAAACGCGGCACGACCACACGTGCCAAGCACAAGCGGATCCTGGAACAGGCCAAGGGCTATTATGGCCGCCGCAAGAACACGATTCGCATTGCGCGTCAGGCCGTCGAAAAGGCCGGCCAGTACGCCTATCGCGACCGCAAGGTTAAGAAGCGCAGCTTCCGGGCGCTCTGGATCCAGCGCATCAACGCCGCCGTCCGCGCCGAAGGGCTGACCTACGGCGTGTTCATGCACGGGCTGAAGCTGGCGGGCGTCGAACTGGACCGAAAGGTCCTGGCCGACATCGCCATGCACGAGGGTGAGGCGTTTAGCGCCATCGTCGCCCAGGCGAAGGCGGCTCTCCCCGAAGGCGCGCGCGTCGCCGCCTGACGGATTGCTTCAGTTTCGCTACAGGGGGCGCGGATTGCGATGGCATTCCGCGCCCCTTTGTGTTTGTCACGCGCGCATCTTATGGCCAGCGCCGAACAGGGATTTTTGAATCAATGACTGATGTAACGGGCCTCCAGGCGGAGCTGCTTGATGAGGTGGCGGGCGCATCCGGGCTCGACGCGCTTGAGGCGGTGCGGGTCAAGGCACTCGGCAAGCAGGGTGTCGTGACGGCGCTGCTCAAGACGCTTGGCGGCATGACGCCAGCGGAAAGGCAAAGCAAAGGCCCGGAAATTCACGGTTTGCGCGAGGTTGTGACCAGCGTCATCGCCGAGCGCAAGGCTGCGCTTGAGGCGGCCGTGCTTGAGGCGCGGCTGGCGACCGAGCGGCTCGACATGACGCTCCCCGTCTCGACCGGTCGGCAGGGATCGGTACATCCGGTGAGCCAGGTGATGGACGAGCTGGCGGAGATCTTCGCCGATCTCGGCTTCGCGGTCGCGACGGGCCCTGAGATCGAGGACGACTGGCACAATTTCACCGCGCTCAATATTCCGGAGACGCACCCGGCGCGGGCGATGCACGACACCTTCTACTTCCCCGATGACAAGGCGGTAGATGGCCGGAAGATGCTGCTCCGTACCCACACCTCGCCGGTGCAGATCCGCACGATGACGAGCCAGAAGCCGCCGATCCGGATCATCGCGCCGGGCCGTGTCTATCGTTCGGATTCGGATGCGACCCACACGCCTATGTTCCACCAGATCGAGGGTCTGGTGATCGATCGCGGGATCCATATGGGCCATCTTAAATGGACGCTGGAGACTTTCCTCAAGGCCTTCTTCGAGCGCGACGATATCGTGCTGCGCCTGCGCCCCAGCTACTTCCCCTTCACTGAGCCTTCGGCCGAAGTAGACGTTGGCTACACGCGCGAAAAAGGCCGGCGGGTGATCGGCGGGTCCGAGGGCTGGATGGAGGTGCTTGGTAGCGGGATGGTGCATCCCAAGGTGATTGCGGCCTGCGGGCTCGATCCCGACGAATGGCAGGGCTTCGCCTTCGGCACCGGTGTCGATCGGCTGGCGATGCTCAAATATGGCATGGACGACCTGCGCGCCTTCTTCGACGGCGATCTGCGCTGGCTGCGCCATTACGGCTTCCGCGCGCTCGATGTGCCGACGCTGTCGGGGGGAGTGGGCGCATGAAATTCTCCCTCTCCTGGTTGAAGGACCATCTCGAGACCAGCGCATCCGCCACCGAGATCGCCGAGACGCTGACGCGCATCGGGCTCGAGGTCGAAAGCGTGGAGAACCCGGCCGATGCGCTACGTCCCTTCACCATCGCGAAGGTACTGACCGCCGAGCGGCATCCCCAGGCGGACAAGCTGCAGGTGCTTTCGGTCGACGACGGCAGTGGCAAACCACTCCAGATCGTCTGCGGCGCGCCCAATGCGCGGGCTGGACTGGTGGGCGTGCTCGGGCATCCGGGCGACTATGTGCCGGGGCTTGACGTCACGCTGAAGCAGGCGGCGATCCGGGGGGTGGAATCGCAGGGTATGATGTGCTCGTTCCGCGAGCTTGAGCTGGGCGACAGCCATGACGGCATTATCGAGCTGCCCGCGGACGCGCCGGTTGGCGCTGCCTACATCGATTATGCCAGGCTCGACGATCCGGTGTTCGACGTCGCGATCACGCCCAATCGGCAGGATTGCATGGGCGTGCGCGGCATCGCGCGCGATCTCGCTGCGGCGGGGATCGGCACGCTCAAGAAGCTCGTGATCCCCACGATCAAGGCTACGGACACTTGCCCCATCGATATCCGCACCGACGATCCCGAAGGCTGTCCCGCCTTTTTCGGGCGTGTCGTAAAGGGCGTCAGCAATGGCGCGGGGCCCGAATGGATGACTGCGCGGCTCAAATCGGCGGGGCAGCGTCCGATATCGGCGCTGGTCGACATCACCAACTATGTGATGCTCGATCATGGCCGCCCGCTGCACGTCTATGATCTCGCCAAGCTGAAGGGGGCGCTGGTCGCTCGCAGGGCGCGTGAGGGCGAGACGCTGATCGCGCTCAATGAGAAACAGTACGCGCTCGACAGCAGCATGACGGTGATCGCCGACGACGCCGAGGTGCACGATATCGGCGGGATCATGGGCGGCGAGCATTCGGGCGTGATCGAGACGACTACGGACATCGTCATCGAATGCGCCTATTTCACGCCGGAAAATATCGGAAAGACGGGCCAGAAGCTTGGCCTCACCTCGGATGCGCGCAGCCGTTTCGAGCGGGGCGTCGATCCGGCGTTCCTCGACTCGGGGCTGGCGATTGCGACCCAGCTTGTGACCGAGATTTGTGGCGGCACTCCGAGCAAGGCGATCGAAGCTGGCCGCCCACCCGACGGAATACGAACCTTTCGCTACGATCCTGCGCTGTGCGGGAAGCTTGCGGGGCTTGATGTCGCTCCCGACCAGCAGCGAAAAATCCTGCAGGAACTGGGCTTCGGCGTGGATGGCGGCTGGACGGTGCGTACGCCAAGCTGGCGGCGCGATATCGATGGGCAAGCCGACATCGTAGAGGAAGTGGTGCGGATCGCGGGAATCGATTCGATCCCTTCGACGCCGCTGCCGCGCGCCGAGGGCGTGGCGAAGCCGACCGCCACGCCAGCGCAGGTGGTTGAACGTGCCGTGCGCCGCACCGCTGCTGCACGCGGTCTTTCGGAAGCGGTGACGTGGAGCTTCGTCAGCGAGGCCGAAGCCGCAGCTGTCGGCGGAGGCGCGTGGACGCTCGCCAACCCGATCAGCGAGGATCTGAAGGTGATGCGGCCGTCGCTGTTGCCCGGCCTGCTGATGGCCGCGCGGCGCAATGCCGATCGCGGCGCTTCGTCGATCGCCCTGTTCGAGATCGGGCGGCGCTACCTGGCGGATGGCGAGCAGATGATGCTGGGCCTGATCCTTGCGGGGAACCAGGAAGATCGCAATTGGCGCACCGGCAAGGCCCGCACGTTCGATGCCTACGACGCCAAGGCTGAAGTCATCGCGCTGCTCGCGGCCGCAGGCGCGCCGGTCGATCGGTTGCAGGTGATGGAGCCGGTCTCGGGCGTCTATCATCCCGGCCAGTCGGGTACATTGCGGCTTGGACCGAAGACGGTGCTGGCTGAGTTCGGAACGCTGCACCCCGCGACCGCGAAGGCGTTCGATATCGATGGCAGTGTGGTGGTCGCGGAAATCCATCTCGACGCGATCCCCGCAAAGCGTTCAAGCGGGCGCACCCGCGCAGCTTACGCACCGCCTGCTCTCCAGCCGGTAAAGCGCGATTTCGCCTTTCTCGTGCCTGAAGCGCTGCCGGCTGGTGACTTGCTGCGTGTGGTGGCGGGGGCGGACAAGGCCGCGATCATCGACGCCAGCCTGTTCGATGTGTTCGCCGGCCAGGGCGTCGCCGAGGGCGAGAAGTCGCTGGCGATCGAGGTCGTGCTCCAGCCCGGCGAGAAGAGTTTCACCGATGAGGAACTAAAGACGATCGCTGACCGCATTGTTGCGGCCGCCGCAAAGCTGGGGGCAAAGCTGCGGGGTTAATCCCGCAGCAATTCGTTGATCCCGGTCTTCGCCCGGGTCTGGGCGTCGACACGCTTCACGATCACCGCGCAGTAGAGCGACGGGCCGGGTGAGCCGTCCGGAAGCGGCTTGCCGGGAAGCGATCCGGGGACGACCACCGCATAGGCCGGCACGCGGCCGACGAACACCTCGCCGGTGGCGCGGTCGATGATCTTGGTGGACGCGCCGAGATAGACGCCCATCGACAGGACCGCGCCCTCCTCGACGATCACGCCCTCAGCGACTTCGGACCGCGCGCCGATGAAGCAGTTATCCTCGATGATGACCGGGCCCGCCTGCAGCGGCTCAAGCACGCCGCCGATGCCCACACCGCCGGAAAGATGGACATTCTTGCCGATCTGCGCGCAACTGCCCACGGTGGTCCAGGTGTCGACCATGGTGCCTTCGTCGACATAGGCTCCGAGATTGACGAAACTCGGCATCAATACTGCACCCTTGGCGATGAACGCACCCCGGCGGACGATCGAACCTGGCACGGCGCGGAAGCCAGCCTCGCGGAATTCCTGCTTGCCCCATTTGTTGAACTTGGACGGGACCTTGTCCCACCAATGCGCATCGTCCGGGCCGCCCGAGATTTTTTCCATGTCGTTGAGGCGGAAGGACAGGAGAACGGCCTTCTTGAGCCACTGGTTGACCTGCCACTGGCCGTCCTTCTTCTCAGCAACACGCGCAGATCCGTTGTCGAGCGCCGCGAGCGCGCTGTTCACCGCGTCGCGCACTTCGCCCTTGGTGTCGGCGTTGACGGAATTGCGCTCGTCCCAGGCTTTTTCGATGATGGTCTGCAAATCGGCGGTCATATTCACTTCGTCTCCCTGATTTCGGTCAGCCAGCGCCCGATATCGTCGATCTCGTAATCGATGAAATCCGGATGGGCCTCATGGCTTCCCCGTTCCGAGCCATTGTTGACCCAGACCGTGGTCATGCCCAGCGCCTTGGCCGGCTTGAGGTTACGCGCCATATCCTCGACGAACAGCGCGGTCGAGGGGGTGATCGCGAGCCGCTCCACCATATCGGCATAGCTTTCGGCTTGTGGTTTGGGCCGATAGGCGCAGGCATGGATGTCGTGGATGGCCTCGAAGCTTTTTGACAGGCCGAGCTTTGCGAGGACGCGGGACGCATAGGTGGCGTCGCCATTGGTGAAGATCAGTTTGCGTCCGGGCAGGTCGGCGACCGCCTGGACCAGTTGCTTGTCCTCGACGACCGAGTCCATTTCTATGTCGTGCACGAAATCGAGGAAGTCGTTGGGATCAGTGCCATGATGCGCCATCAGGCCCGCAAGCGTGGTGCCATGATCCATGAAATAGCTCTTCTGCACCCGCCGCGCCTCGATCGGGTCGCAGCCTAGAAGCCGCTGGATATATTGCCCCATGCGGACATCGATCCGGCCAAACAGATCGGCCGAAGGTGGATAAAGCGTATTGTCGAGATCGAAGATCCAGCAATCGACATGGGCAAGCGCGGGGAGCATGGCGCGCGCCTACCCGAGGGGCGACTGCACAGCAACTGTCGCCATGGAGCCAAAGGGCTATGGTTACGTTTCAGTAAGACTTTTCATGGTTAACAGGGAAACCATGGCCAAGCATCGCACCCTCCTCCTCGCATCCTGTCTCTCTCTTCTGGTCGCCGGATGCGGCGGCGGCGGTGGAGGAGGTGTCGGATCGACGCCGACACCTACGCCCACGCCCACACCCACGCCCACACCGCCTCGCAGTCCGACGCCCACACCGACACCTGCACCTACGCCCTCTCCAACGCCGACGCCGAGCGGCACTTTCACGCAGGCAGAGTATCAGGCGGGCAACACGAACGGTGGTTCCAACGCCGCCTATCAGGCCAAGGCGGTTAACGCCTACAATGCCGGGGCAACGGGCGCCGGCGTGAAGATCGCGATCCTCGACAGCGGTCTTACCGACGCCAATGGCGAGTTCACCGGCCGGATCGATTCCGCGAGCAGGGACATGGTCAGCAACCGTGGCTTCGCCGATGGCGATACCGAGGATGGGCACGGCACGTCAGTCACGGCGGTCGCAGCCGCGGGCGCTAACGGCAAGGGGATCCTCGGCGTCGCCTATAACGCGACCGTGCTCGCGTTGCGCACGGACGCTGTCAACAGCTGCACCGGCAGCGAGGGATGCCAGCATTTCGATAACGTGCTTGCGGACGCGGTTGATTATGCGCGTACCAACGGCGCGCGTGTGATCAACATGTCGCTGGGCGGAAGCGCCATGAGCAGCGGTTTGAAAGCAGCTGTAGGCCGTGCGACAGCGGCGGGCGTCATTGTGGTTGTCGCCGCCGGCAATTGCGGCGCTGTCACGGCGGATTGTACCGTCGCTGAAACCCAGCCGGACGCTTTTGCACAATTCGCCAATGATCCATCGGCGCGTGGCCTCGTCATTATCGCCGGATCGCACAACGTGCTCGCGCAAAATAGCTCGACCTACGTGAAATCCAATTTTGCGAACCCCGCCGGCACCTATGCCAATTTCTATCTGACGGCGTTGGGCAGCAGGGTCATGACGTTCGACGATGTTGGCGATTATTACCTGTATTCAGGGACGTCCTATTCCGCCCCCGCAATTTCCGGCGCGGTGGCGTTGCTCGCCCAGGCATTCCCCAATCTCACGGGTGCGCAGATCGTGGATTTGCTGATGAGCACCGCCACCGATGCTGGCGATCCGGGGACGGATGCGGCGTTCGGGCGGGGCATCCTTAATCTTGCCGGCGCTTTCCAGCCGCAAGGATCGAGTTCGCTTGCCGGGAGCGCGGTGCCGGTGTCGCTCGATAATAATGCCACGCTTTCGCCGGCTATGGGTGACGCCAATACGTCAGTTTCCGGTCAGGCGGTGTTCCTCGACAAATATGCCCGCGCCTATAGCTTCAACATCGCCAGCACGATCCGCCGGATGGCCGCAATCAAGCCGCTGACGAATGCGATCGCCAATGATGCGCGGCGCAGCACCATCGATCTCGGCGGCGCTTCGATTGCGATGCGCGTCAGCGGGATGAGCATGCTAGCCGATCCCAATATCGCGCGCTGGATGGGCGAGGATTCGAAGGCTTTCTCCAATCGGCCCGATCCGAAGCCGCGCACGCTGGGTGGTTCGGTCTCACTGCGGCTGGGTACGAAGACGACTGGCTTTGCGAGCTTTGGCGAACGGATTGATGCCGCGCCGGCGCCGGAGGCAAGCTTCCTGATCGCCAATGATCCCACCAACACCCCCGGTTTCGATGCGAACCGGGATATGGCGCTCGGCATGCGGCATGAGCTTGGCCGCTGGTCACTGACCGTTTCGGGTGAGCAGGGTAATGCGCGCCGCCTCAAGCCGGGCGAGACCGCACCGCGCTACACGCTGCTGAGCAGCCGCGCCGACCGGGCCTTCGGGCCGCTTCGGTTCGGTATTGCGGCGGGCATGATGCGGGAAGACAGTTCGGTGCTCGGTGCGCGCTTTGGCGCGGCGCTGGGTGGCGGCGGTGCGACAACATCGCTGGCCGATCTCGATCTCGGCCTCGCGATAAATGAGACCTGGAGCCTGCGCGGTCAGTGGCGGCAGGCCTGGACCCGTGCCGATCCGGGTGGCACGCTTACGAGCGGACGGCTCCGGAGCAATGCTTTCAGCTTCGATGTCGTCCGTCAGGGTAGCATCAGTCGGTTCGGTGTCCGGGTTGCGCAACCGTTGCGAGTGGAGAGCGGCGGATACCGGCTGAATCTGCCGACGGGCTATGATTATGCGACGCTGACGACCAGCTATACGCCGACGATGCTGAGCCTCGCCGCGCGGGGCCGAGAGCTTGATTTCGAGGCCAATTATGGGCGGGTGTTGGGCGCGGGCTGGATCGATACCAACCTGTTTTTCCGGCGCGATCCGGGGAATATCGCCGCGATGTCGAACGACGTCGGCGCGGCGGTGCGCTTCACGGTTGGCTTTTAGACGGTAAAGCTCTCGCCGCAGCCGCAGGCGCCCTTGGCGTTGGGGTTGTTTAAGACGAAGCCGGCGGTGAAATCGTCCTCGACCCAGTCCATCGTCGATCCGACGAGATAGAGAACCGAGCCGCCGTCGATGTAGAAGGCGGCGCCGGGCGTCTCGATCTTCTCATCGAAGGGATCGGCTTCGCTGATATAATCGACCGAATAGGCGAGACCCGAACAGCCGCGACGCGGGGTCGAGAGCTTCACGCCGATCGCGTCTGCGGGCGCATTCGCCATCAAATCCGCAACGCGCGCCTCCGCGGATGGCGTGAGGATCACGGCGGCGGGGCGCTGACGGGTCTTGGTCTCGGTGGTCATCAGAGCATTCCCAGTTCAAGCTTGGCTTCGTCCGACATCTTCTGCGGATCCCAGGGTGGATCCCAGACGAGATTGACTTCGGCGTCGCCGACGCCCGGCACCGCGCCGACGCGCAATTCCACCTCGCCCGGCATCGATTCCGCGACGGGGCAATGCGGCGTGGTCAGCGTCATAGTCACGACTGTGTGTCCGTCATCGGTGACGTCGACGCCGTAGATCAGGCCCAAGTCGTAGATGTTTACCGGGATTTCCGGGTCGTAGATTTCCTTGAGCGCGGCAATCACGCCATCATAGACCGAACCGCCGGGCTCTCCCGCGCCGGTTTCCTGCGGCTGCTGCTTCAGAAAGCCTTCGAGATAGTCCGCCTTGCGCGGCACATTTGCTGTTGCCGGCTCCGCATCCTCGACGCGCGCACGGGGCGGCGTGTTGACGCTGTCTACTTCCTCGACCCTGATGTTCGGTTCATCACTCATCCGAAAATTCTCGCCACTCGTTCAAGCCCCCGCACCAGTGCGGCCACATCCTGTTCACCGTTGTAGACCCCGAAGCTCGCCCGCGCGGTCGCCGGCACGCCGAGATGGTCCATCAGCGGCTGCGCGCAATGATGTCCTGCGCGGATCGCCACCTGTTCCTCGTCCAATATGGTGCCGATATCGTGCGGATGCACCCCCTCGACCGCGAAACTGACGATCCCGGCGCTGTCCTCCGGCCCGAACAGGCGGAGACTATTGATGCCGTGCAATGCCTCCCGCGTCGCGCGGACCAGCGCGGTTTCGTGCGCGTGGATCGCGTCGAGGCCAATGGAGTCGACATAATCGATTGCCGCATGCAGCCCGATGACGCCTACGACATGCGGCGTTCCCGCCTCGAAACGGGCGGGCGGCGGAGCGTAGGTGGTTTTCTCGAACGTAACACGATCGATCATCGCGCCCCCGCCATGGTAAGGCGGCATCGCATCGAGAATCTCGTGGCGTGCCCAGAGCACGCCGATGCCCGTCGGGCCGTAAAGCTTGTGGCCGGAGAAGGCATAGAAATCGCAATCCAGCGCCTGCACATCGACCGCGAGGCGCGGCACGGCCTGGCAACCGTCGAGCAGCAGCTTCGCACCGACGGCATGCGCGAGATCGGCGGCGCGGCGCGCGTCGAGGATCGATCCCAGCACGTTCGAGACATGAGCGAGCGCGACCAGCTTGTGGCGCGGGGTCAGCATTGCCTCGACCGCGTCGAGATCGATCTTGCCGTCTACGGTCAGTGGCGCGACGTCGATTGCGATCCCGGTACGGTCACGCAGCAGCTGCCAGGGGACGATGTTGCTGTGATGCTCCAGCGTCGAGAGCAGGATGCGGTCTCCGGACTTCAAACCGTTGCCCCAGCTATGGGCGACGAGGTTGATGGCCTCGGTCGCGCCGCGCACGAAGACGATCTCGTCGGGCGAAGGGGCGTTCAGGAACTGCGCGACGCGGCGGCGCGATGCCTCGAACGCGAGCGTCATGTCGGCCGAGCGCTGATAGACGCCGCGATGCACGGTCGCATAGGTCTCGGCATAGCCGCGCGTGATCGCGTCGATCACCGGCCTGGGCTTCTGGGCCGTGGCGGCGGTGTCGAGATAGGCCCAGCCCTCGGGGATCGCCGGGAAATCGGCGAGGACATCGAGCGGGCGGGTGGAGGCGAGCGTGGCCATCAAATCCTCCCCGGCACGGGGAGGGGGACCGCGCGAAGCGTGGTGGAGGGGGCTTGAGGCTGGGCGAAGCGGCTGCGCAAGTGGCGGGCCCCCTCCACCAGCCTGCGGCTGGTCCCCCTCCCCATGCTGGGGAGGACCTTCATATCACAGCCTCCATCCAGCTTTCCGCATCCCTGGCGAAAGTCTCGCGCACCGCCTCATCCCCGATCCGGTCGATCGCGTCGGCGACGAAAGCGCGGGTGAGCAGGGCTTCGGCGCGTTCCGGGGTCAGGCCGCGCGACTCAAGATAGAATAAGGCGTTGGCATCCAGTTCGCCGACGGTGGCGCCGTGCGCGCATTTCACGTCGTCGGCGAAGATTTCGAGCTCGGGCTTCAGATTGATTGTCGCCGTGCGCTGCAGCAGCAGTCCGCGCAGCGATTGCTCGCCGTCGGTCTTCTGCGCATCGCGCGCAACTTCCACGCGGGCGGCCATGCTGGCGGTCGCCTTGTTGTCGGCGACAGCGCGCCAGAGCTGGCGGCTGGTGCCGTAGGGCGCGGCGTGGCGGACGAGGATCGCGGCGTCGTGACGCTGGCTACCCCGCGCCAGCAGCGCGCCGCCAACCTCGGCGTAGGCGCCGTCATCGGTGAGCGTCACCGCGCCGTCGATGCGGGTGCCGGCATCGCCCAGCGCAAGGACGGTGGTGGTCAGGCTGGCATTGCCGGCGACCTCGCCCTCTTCGCGGAGCGAGACGAATCCAGCGGTTGAGAGAGTACGGATCGCGCGCATCAGGCGGGCGCTGTTCGCAAGGCTGATGCTAGTCAGGCGGTTGGCCCAGCCTTCGCCCACGAACGTCTCGACGATGCTGGCTTGCGCATCCTCGGCCAGCACGATGCGGGCCGGGACATGGTTCGCGCCGCCGGTGCTGGCGTAGATGATCTCGATCGTGGCGGGCGCGGCATGGTCGCGGCCAAGGGCGAGCGTCCAGCCCTTGGCCGAAGCGGCAAGCGTACCGAGCGGGTGGGCGCTGCGGGTTTCGGTTGGGCCGATGGCGATGCCTTCGGGGCGGCTGGCGGCGGTGTCGAGCTGGCCGTCCACGAACAGCAGGCGAGGGCCGTTGCCGATCCACAAGGCGCTGACGTCGGGCGCTTTTCCTGCCGGCTGCGCGTTTGCGAGCGCTGGCAGGGCGGATAAATCCGACCAGCGCCACGCTTCGTCATGCGTCGTGGGGAGGGCGAGCGTCACGGCCTGCCGTCCGTAACTTCACAATCATCACGTATCTTCACACTGTGCGCACAAGGCATCATATTGATTCCATTTGATTTTATGGAATCGCTCATTGCACAACAGGATGGTTGTAGGAAAGCGCTCATGCCGCCAGCCCTTCGCCCATTTGGGCATAGCCCTCGCGTTCCAGTTCGAGCGCGAGTTCGGGGCCGCCGCTGCGGACGATGCGACCGGCGGCCAGCACATGGACGAAGTCCGGCTTCACATAATCGAGCAGGCGTTGATAATGGGTGATCAGCAGCACCGCCTTGTCGGGCCTGCGCATGATGCGGTTGATGCCCTCGCCCACGACGCGCAGCGCATCGATGTCGAGGCCGCTGTCGGTCTCGTCGAGGATCGCGAGCTTCGGATCGATGATGCCCATCTGCACCATCTCGTTGCGCTTCTTCTCGCCGCCCGAGAAGCCGACATTGACGGCGCGCTTGAGCATGTCGAGGTTGAGCCCGAGCGCATCGGCTTGCGCGCGCGCGACCTTGAGGAATTCGGCAGCGCTGAGCGGCTCTTCGCCGCGCTGTTTGCGCTGCGCATTGAGCGCCTCGCGCAGGAACTGGACATTGGAGACGCCGGGAATCTCGACCGGATACTGGAAACCGAGGAAGAGGCCGGCGGCGGCGCGCTCATGCGGGGCGAGTTCGAGCAAATCGTGGCCGTTGAAATCGACCGAGCCGCCCGTCACTTCATAGCCGGGGCGGCCGCCAAGCGTATAGGCCAGCGTCGACTTGCCCGCGCCGTTCGGCCCCATGATCGCATGGATCTCGCCGGGATTGATCGCGAGCGTCAGGCCCTTGAGGATCGGCTTGCCGTCGACTTCGGTCTGGAGGTTATTGATTTGGAGCATTGTCATTTCTACCAAAGTGAGATTGTTGGATCGCCCGTCGCGGAGATCGCGAGCGCCATCCAAGCCATTGTGCGGCCCCGCTCGGCAATGAGCGCCGATTTCTCATCTTCGCCCTTGGTCTGACCTCCCGCATTGATGTAGCGCTGGGAAGATGTCTTCAGGTGCCGGCAATTCGGCGAGGTTTCAAACTTCGCACCTTCGCGAACATTGAAAAGGCATTGCTCAGCATCTCCGTAGAAAGCGAGAGCAGCGCTCTCTCGTTCGTTGCCCGAACACCCAGCAAGTAAGAATAATGAAGCTAACATCACTGCCCGCATCACCCCACGATCCTCTTATGTGGAGCCCTATCGTCATGCCAGCGGAGGCTGGCATCCATGGCTCTTTCCACGAACGCTGCCGCTTGTACCCATAGAGATGGACCCCAGCCTTCGCTGGGGTGACGGGTGGAGTGACGCGCGGGGTGGGCGCTAAAAGCCCTCTTCCTCGGGGAGAGGGTTGGGTGAGGGGTTACTAATCGCGAAGCGGGACGCTCGCCTGTGGCTCGCTCCGCCTCACCCCGACCCTCTCCCCGCCGGGGAGAGGGAGCATGGTGGGTCGCCATCATCCGACGGAGCCTTCGAGCGAGATGCCCAGCAGCTTCTGCGCTTCGACGGCGAATTCCATCGGGAGTTGCTGCAGCACCTCTTTCGCGAAGCCGTTGACGATCAGGGCGACCGCCTGCTCCTGATCCAGCCCGCGCTGCATCGCGTAGAAGAGCTGGTCGTCACTGATCTTGCTGGTAGTCGCCTCATGCTCGATCTGGGCGGAGGGGTTCTTCACCTCGATATAGGGCACGGTGTGGGCGCCGCATTCGTGGCCGAGCAGCAGGCTGTCGCACTGGGTGAAGTTGCGGACGTTTTCCGCGGTCGGGCCGACGCGGACGAGGCCGCGATAGGTGTTGTTCGATTTGCCCGCGCTGATGCCCTTGGACACGATCGTCGAGCGGCTGTTCCTGCCGAGGTGGATCATCTTGGTGCCGGTGTCGGCCTGCTGATAATTGTTGGTGACGGCGACCGAATAGAATTCGCCGACGCTGTTTTCACCTGCGAGCACGCAGCTTGGATATTTCCAGGTGATCGCGCTGCCGGTTTCGACCTGGGTCCAGCTGACCTTGCTGTTCCGGCCCTGGCAAAGCGCGCGCTTGGTGACGAAATTATAGATGCCGCCCTTGCCCTGCGCGTCGCCGGGATACCAGTTCTGGACGGTGCTGTACTTGATTTCGGCGTCGTCGAGCGCGACCAGCTCGACCACGGCGGCGTGGAGCTGGTTCTCGTCGCGCTGGGGCGCGGTGCAGCCTTCGAGATAGGAGACGTAGCTCCCTTTATCCGCGACGATCAGCGTGCGCTCGAACTGGCCGGTATTCTCGGCATTGATGCGGAAATAGGTCGACAGCTCCATCGGGCAGCGGACGCCTTCGGGGATGTAGACGAAGGTGCCGTCGGAGAAGACCGCGCAGTTCAAGGTGGCGAAATAATTGTCGTGCATCGGCACGACCTTGCCGAGCCACTTCTTTACATGCTCCGGATATTCGCGGATCGCCTCGCTGATCGAGCGGAAGATGACACCGGCCTTCTCAAGCTCGGCGCGGAAGGTGGTGGCGACCGAGACGCTGTCGAACACCGCATCGACCGCGACCTTGCGCGCGCCCTCGACGCCCGCGAGCACCTTCTGCTCCTCAATGGGGATGCCGAGCTTTTCGTAGACGCGCAGGATCTCGGGATCGACCTCGTCGAGCGACTTCAACTCGGCCTTCGCCTTGGGCGCGGCGTAATAATAGGCGTCCTGATAATCGATCGGCGGGACGTTGAGCTTGGCCCAGTCGGGCGGGGTCATGGTCAGCCAGTGGCGATAGGCCTTGAGGCGCCATTCGAGCATCCATTCCGGCTCATTCTTCTTGGCCGAGATGAAGCGGACGGTGTCTTCGGACAGGCCCTTGGGGGCGAAATCCTGCTCGATGTCGCTGGAGAAGCCCCATTCGTAAGTGGAGGCTTTTTGGGCTGCGGCGAGGGCTTCGGCGTTTTTGGTGGCCATCAGTTCACTCCCGACAGGCTGGCCAAACTTACGCCGCCAAGCGTGCCCTTCACCGCCGTGTTGACTGCGCCCCAATGCGGCTTGACTTTGCATGCGGTCTCAAGACCGCAATCGTGGCGGCCTTCCTCGACGCAGGCGGTCATCGCGATCGGGCCTTCGACCGCCTCGACGATATCGGCGAGGCTGATCTGAGCGGGATCACGGGCGAGGCGGAAGCCGCCGCCGATGCCGCGCGTCGATCTGAGCAGGCCAGCGATAGCGAGGCGGCCCATCAGCTTCTGCGCGGTCGGGAGCGGCACGCCAGTTTCCTCCGCCAGCATCGCCGCAGACACGGAGATGCGCCCCGCACGCGCCGCGGCGGAGAGCATTACGATTGCATAGTCGCTCAGGTTCGAAAGCCGCATGACCCTAAATCGGATTGATTCGTTCCGATTTGCAAATGGGGATGCCGCGCGGGCAGGTCAAGCCATGATCCGCCCGGGCCAGCCTAGCTTGCCGCCGCATCGGAAATGTAGTCGTTGTCAACATTGCGTTCGAGAGCTATAAATCCGGCATGACCACTGAAACCGAAATCCGCAGCTATCATCATGGCGATTTGCGGCGCGCGTTGAGCGACGCGGCACTGGCATTGCTGGCGGAGGAGGGGGGGTGGAACTTCTCAATTCGCGAACTGGCGCGGCGCGCTGGGGTTTCGCACAGCGCGCCCAACAAGCATTTCCCGACCAAGCGTGATTTGCTTGCGGCGCTGGCGGGGGTCGGATTCGATATGTTGCGGGAGCGCATGCTGGCCGACAGCGCTGGCGTGGAGCCGGCCGATCTGGCGCTGGCGGCCACCTGTGTGGCTTATGTACGGTTCGCGGTCGAAAAACCGGCGCTTTACCGGCTGATGTTCGGTCCCGAACTTGCGGGCGACGCAATGCCCGATGAGACGGCGGCGGCGGGCATCGGCGCCAAGTCAATGGTTGAAGACGCAGTCCTGCACGCGGCCAAAGCCGGGTTGCTTCGCTTTTCAGCCGATGACCAGCACGCCAGGAGCGGCGCGGCGCTGACCTGCTGGTCCGCCGTGCATGGGCTGGCGATGCTGCTGATCGACGGGAAAGCATCGGTATCGTCCCCTGCGGGCATGCTTGCCGGGGCGATGGTCGCGAACCTGATGACGGGTCTCAGGCGCCAGGTTCCCTAGCCGCCGAGCGGGTTTACGTTCGTCAGGAGCTCGACACCGCGATCAGGCGCATCGTCGCGCCACCGGACCGATCCGAAGGGCCGCTCCAGCATGCGGCGGATCTGAGCCGGCTCCGGCCCCCGATGGAAGGCATAGGCGCGGTCCTGAAGCGCAATATCCTCAGCCGTGTATCGGTCGCGCAGGCGCAAATAATCGTGCCACGTGGGGCAATGATAGCGCTCGGTCCACAGCTCCGGATCAGCGATGTCGCGGGAGATTGACCAGTCATAGGCGCCGTTGCGGTGCCGGGTCTGGTGAACCTGCTGCATGACGCCATAAAAGGCCCGGGCGTCGGCCTGATCGACACGATATTCGACCTCGACCACGATCGGCCCGCTTCGGCCGGTCAGCGCCAACGCGAAGTGCGGCGTCTCCAGCCCCACGGGTTCGTGATCGCCGCCGTCCATCCGCGGCATCGGGAGCCAGTGGCCAAGCAGCGCGGTGACCGTCATCAGGGCGGCGGAAATCAGCAGCGCAGCGGTGAGTCCATAAGTATCGGTCGCATGCCCCCACCCCCAGCTGCCGATCGCGATGCCGGCGGCCGACGCTGTCTGGAAGGTCGCGAGTGTGCGCCCGCCGACCCAGCGGGGCACCGAAATCTGGATGGCAATGTTGAACAGGGTCATGCTCGCCATCCAGCCGCCGCCGATCAGCGCGAGCGCGACCAGCGTTACGATGAAATGGGTGCTGACACTCACCACCGCGATCATCGCCGCCATCAGGAGCGCCGCGACCGCAAGCACCCGATCATGATCGAACCGATCACGGATCAGGCCGATATTGAGGGCGCTCGTCACCGCGCCGACACCGAACGCGCCAAGGGCTATGCCATATATGAGCGCCTCGCCCTTCAGCAGATCACGGACGACCAGCGGCATCAGCGCGAAAACCGATCCGCCGGCAAGAGCGATGGAAAATGCGCGGATGAGGATGATGCGGATGGGGGGCGAGTGGAAAACGTAACGAACGCCCGAACTGATGGCCCGGTAGAGCCGTTCCGGCGGCAGGCGCGATACTTCCGGTTTGCGCTGCCACATCAGCATCGCGATCAGCAACGGGATATAGAGCAGCGCATTGGACGCGAAAGAGGCAACCGTTCCCGCTGCCGCGACGATCACGCCGCCAAGCGCCGGGCCGATGCTGCGGGCGATGTTGAAGCTGATTGCGTTGAGCGTGATCGCTTGCGGCAACACTTCGGCCGGCACCTGTTCGTTCACGGCGGCCGCCCAGGCGGGCCAGAGCAGCGCGGTGCCGCTGCCGATCAGCATACAAAGGATAAGCAAGGTCCACGGGCCAAGCATGCCGGCGGCGGTCAGCAGCGAAAGCGCCACGCTGCCGATCAGTGATATCGCCACCGCGACCAGGCCGACGCGACGGCGATCGTACATGTCAGCGATCGCGCCAGCCAGGATCGCGAACATCATGACCGGCAGCATGATCGCGCTTTGCACCAGCGCGATCATGTCGGCGGCGGTCGTGAGCTGGGTCATCGCCCAGGCGGCGCCGACGCCGAGGATCATCAGCCCGAAATTGGACATGAGGCTGGCCAGCCACAAGCGGCGGAACAGCGGCACGCGCAGTGGGGCGTGGATCGGCGTCCGCGCCTCGCTCCGTCCTTCTCGATCGCCGTTGGAAACCATGCCGTCCTCAGTCCGTCGCAGCCGATGCCGCGTGACGGGACAAATGGCAATGCGGCTCGGTCAGTTCCCCTGCTGCATTGCCTTCCACTGGCGATAGTTAAGCTTCGCCTCCTGCACATAGCCGCTGCGCGCGATAAGCCTGAGAATGGCGCGATTGACCAGATTGGCGGGAAAACGCAGGGGACGGGCGAAATCGACGAACAGGACGATGCGGCGTTCGACGCTTTCGTTCCAGGCGCTATGGATGAAGGTGTCGTCGAAGATCAGGCTGTCGCCCTCGCGCCAGTGCCGTTGTTCTCCGGCGACGTCGATGCCGCAGGCGTCTGCCCGTTCGGGGATCAGGATCCCGAGATGATAACGCAGTACGCCCTTGTACGGCCCGCGATGGGGCGGGAGGCGCTTACCTGGCTCGAGCACCGAGAAGAACGCGGTGGTAAGGCCGGGAATGTCCTTGAGCGCTGCCCAGGTTGCCGGGCAGCGCGCGATATTATCCTCGAAGCGCAGGCCGTAGCCTAGAAAGAAATAAGTCTTCCAGCGGCGATCGTCGGAAAGCTTCGCCTGATCGGCGGAGATTTGCTCGAAACCGGGGATCGGCCCATCATGCTTGAGGAGATCGAGCACCTCACCCCGGATAGCGGGGTAGAAGCTTTCCATCCGTTTGACCCATGGAAAGGCACCGCTTGCAAAAAAGGGCCGATCGCCGACCCGCGAGAGCCGGCCGAGCAAGCGTTCGATCGCGGGCATCATCCCGCCGGCGAGGCTGAGCGTGCGGGGCGGTGGAGCCGCGGTGCTTGTCGTCATGCCGCGACGGCTTCGGAGACGACGCCGATCCGGTCGAGTCCGATCAGCGCCGCCTCCCCCGGCAGTGGTTCGAAGGAGGGATTGCGTGCGAGGATGTTCGTCCGTTCGCGCGCCACGTCGCAGATTGTCAGGCCAAGCGGTTTGGCGCGGCCGGGATAGGCACGCGGCGGGGCGATCTCGTCACAGCGCAGGGTGCGCAGATAGAAGGGGCGATGCCGCGCGGTGACGGTCGCGGTGATCCGGCTGCGGGGGTGCAGGTCGGCGGTAATGAAGGGCAGGCGGAGCATGGCATAAGCCAGCTCCGGCACGCGGCCGCTGAGCGCGGGATCGACGCAGAAGCAGTTTGCATCGACCAGCCGCTGCCCGCCACCGACCAGCGGCTTCAATTCGTCGGGAAAGGCATCCAGCGCGGGAGACGTTTGCCAGGGCTCGGTCACCACATGGAGCCGGATCGATGCGCAGAGCACGCCCTTGAAGCGCAGGGCGATCGTGGCGGCATGATCATCGTCGTCATGATCGTCCAATAGCCTGCCGTCAGCCTGCCAGTCGGCGGCGCCGGCTTCATGATAAGCGCGGTAACGCAGCGCGTAGACCGCAGCCGCTGTTTCGGCGTCAGTGACCATTTGATATTCGGCATGGCGCAGCAACAGCCTGACCCGATCATGAAGCGTCCCGTAGTCGTCGAGAAGGGCGCGCAGGTCCTGCGCCAAAATCGGCGTGTGAAGCATGATTCCATCCCCGGAAGAATGAAATCGATGCTAACAGTCAGGCCTATTTTCCGGGCTTCGAGACGCGTCCATTTCGCTCGGAAACCACGGGTTCCCGCCGGCAAACGCATCCATAACGGATCATTTGACCTCAGGTTATCTGGGTCAGCTCCGGCAGCGCCCGGATTGCCCTGCGTCGTTCCAGCGAAAGCCGCATCACGAGGGGCGGCTGGACGATCAGCTGATTCGGCGTGACGCCGACGAACTGGCGGAACTCCCGGATGAAATGCGATTGATCGGAGAAGATGTCACCGCCAACATCGAGCCAGGAGCGGGCGCCTTTCGACAGTTCATTCGCTGCCTTGAGCGCCCGATATTTGCGCGCGAGCAGCTTGGGTGGCGCACCATAGGTTCGGTTGGCCAGCCGTTCGACCTGTCGGGTCGACATGCCGATCTTTTCGATCAGCGCATCGACCTCGGGCGAGCGCGATGAGGCCAGCCACGCATCGGTGATGCTGGTGAACCAGATATTCGGTTCCGGCACGCGCATCATCAGCGCGCCGATCAGCTGATCGGCCACTGCGATCATGTCGGACTGATGCTGCATACCTTCAAGCACGCCGAGCGTCTTGAGCAGAATCTCGCCGAAGAGCGGTTCGGCATCTTCGATGCGGTTGGAATAACGGTTCGCATCTTCGCGGATCAAGGCAGCCCAACCGGCGGGCTGAAGGCCAATGCCCAGCACGAGCAGCGGCCCGGTGGCATCGAAGCGATAGGCGCCGAACGTGGGGCCAAGCAAGCTGACGCGAGGGGATTGCGCGCGATCGCCGTCAAGGAAATCATAAACCGCGCTGCCCCGCACCAGGAAACGAAGCTGCGGCAGATCGGCCCGCATCACATCGGTATAAAAGGGCAGGTCGGCATGGAAGATATAATAGGACGAAACGACGCTCCGGAGCGAAGGAGCGGGCACATAATATCGCAACCCGATCGGCGTTCCCAGTTCGCGCACACCACACCCCTGCCATGCCCCGGAGGGCTAATATCCTAAAATGGCACGAAAATGGATTAAAAATACAGTTGGCAGAAAAAAGCCCGGCGGAGCTGGGCTCGGCCGGGCTTGAGTAAAAGGCCTTCCTTTGGAAGTCCTTCGGGTCGCAAGGTGGCGGATAAGGGGGATCGAGCCGCGTGTATTGAACAGATTCGACTTCCGAGCCAAAATTAAGCAACCAAATGCTTCTTATGAGACGGTTTTGACCCGGCGCTCCGGCGCTGCCATAGGCAGCCCATGGCCCTCTACACGCTGTTCAAGCCATTGGTTTTCGCGCTGGATGCCGAACGCGCGCATTTGCTTAGTCTCAAGGCTCTGGCGGCGGTGCCGTCGCTTTCACCTGTTCCGGCTGATCCGGTGCTCGCTACGCAGGTCGCTGGGCTGGATTTTCCAAACCCCATCGGGCTGGCGGCGGGCTATGACAAGGATGCCCTCGCACCCGGTCAATTGCTTGGGCTCGGCTTCGGATTCGTCGAGGTGGGAACCCTAACCCCGCTGCCGCAGGCCGGCAATCCCAAACCGCGGCTGTTTCGGCTGGTCGAGGACCGGGCAGTGATCAATCGGATGGGCTTTAACAATGGCGGGCTCAGGGCGGCGGCGGCGCGGCTTGGCAGCGGCAAACGGCGGGGTGTCGTGGGGGTCAATATCGGCGCCAACAAGGATTCTACTGATCGCATCGCCGATTATGTCGCCGGCGTGCGCGCCATGGTGGGGATCGCGGATTATCTGACGATCAACATTTCCTCGCCCAATACGCCGGGTTTGCGTGCGTTGCAGGACCGGGGAGCGCTTCAGTTATTGCTCGAACGGGTCATGGCGGCACGGGGGCTCGGGATTCCGCCGATTTTTCTTAAGGTCGCACCCGATCTGGAGCCGGGCGATATCGACGATATCGCGGCGGTAGCGATCGAACAGGGCATTGACGGGCTGATCGTTTCCAACACGACTATCGGCCGGCCGCCGCTCAAATCGTCTTTTTCATCCGAAATGGGCGGATTGTCCGGAGCGCCGCTGAAGGCGCTCGCCCTCCAGCGGCTGCGCGATTTCCGCAAGGCCACGGGCGGCGCGCTGCCGCTGATCGGGGTCGGCGGGATCGCCAGCGCGGAGGACGCCTATGCCCGAATCCGGGCGGGCGCGTGCCTCGTGCAGCTCTATTCGGCACTGGTTTACGAAGGGCCGGGGCTGGCGAAACGGATCGCGGTCGGACTCAAGGCGTTGCTGGCGCGCGACGGTTTCGCCACCGTCGCGCAGGCGGTCGGCACGGAATAGGAAGGTCGCTGTCATGATCGCCCGGTTGCTCGCCTTTTTCCTGCTATGCCTGCCGATTACGGCGCACTCAGCCGGCGGAATCGTCTCCACCGCCAATCCGCTCGCGTCCGAAGCGGGCCGCGAGATCCTGCGCGAAGGCGGTAGCGCGGCCGATGCCGCGATGGCGGTGATGGTGGCGCTGACAGTGGTCGAGCCGCAATCCTCCGGGATCGGCGGCGGCGGGTTCCTGCTCTATACTGACGGGAAAACCGGGCGGATCGCCACGATCGACGGGCGCGAGACTGCCCCTGCTAGCGCCACGCCCAACCGCTTCCTCAATCCCGACGGCACGCCGATGCCGTTCATGCAGGCCGCGCCGGGCGGGCTTTCGGTGGGCGTGCCGGGCAATATCGCGCTGATGGCGAGCGCACATCGCAAATGGGGCAAGCTGCCCTGGGCCAGGCTGTTCGAACCCGCGATCCGGCTGGCCGAGCACGGCTATACAGTTCAGCCCATCCTTGCCGGGCGTCTCGCGATGCTGGCGAAGATCTGGGCCGATTTTCCGGAGGCGCGGGCGATCTACTGGCAGGACGGGCGGCCCAAGCAGGTCGGCGATCGCGTCGTCAATCCGGCGCTGGCGAAGACGCTGCGTCAGATCGCGAAGGAGGGTCCGGCGGCGTTCTACAAGGGCGATGTCGGCAAGGCGATCAGCGCGGCCGTGGCAGTTGCGCCGCGCAACTCTTCGGCACTGACGGCTGAGGATCTTGCGGCGTATCGGGCGAAGGACCGGCCGCCGGTGTGCGGGACCTACCGGACATACCGGATCTGCGGGATGGGGCCGCCATCGTCCGGGGCAAGCACGGTGCTGTCGATCCTGGGGATGCTCGAGCGGTTTGACATGAAGACGCTCGGCAAGAACAGCCCGGTGGCGTGGCACCTGATCGGCGAGGCGATGATCCTCGCTTATGCCGACCGCGAGAAATATCTGGGCGACAGCGATTTCGTCGAAGTGCCGCTCAAGGGGCTGCTCGATCGGCGCTATCTGCGCGAACGATCGGCGCTGATTTCCGAGGGACATACTCGCAGCGATTATCCGGCCGGCAAACCCGCCGGCGCGACGATGCTCGCCGTCACGTCGGCGCCGGACGAGCAGGGCACCACCCATTTCGTCGTGCGTGACGGGGCCGGCAACGTCGCGTCGATGACATCGACGGTGGAAGGACCGTTCGGGAGCCAGCTGATCGCCGGCGGAATGTTCCTGAACAATGAGCTGACGGATTTCAATTTCGTGCCGGAGAAGGATGGCAAGCCCGTCGCCAACCGGGTGCAGGCGGGCAAGCGGCCGCTTTCGTCGATGTCGCCCACGATCGTCTATGATGCCAAGGGGCAGGTGGTTCTCGCGCTCGGCTCGGCAGGCGGCAAGCGGATCATCATGCATGTCACAAAGACGCTGATCGGCGTGCTTGACTGGGGCCTGGACGCGCAGGCCGCAATCGCGCTTCCCAACATCTATTTCCGCGACAAGGCGCTGCTGATCGAAAAGGGCAGCGCGCTTGAAGCGATGGCCCCGGCGCTGACCAGGCTCGGCCATGTCGTGTCGCCCGCCGATCTGGATTCGAAGGTGAACGCCGTGCAGCTGACCAAAAGCGGGTGGCGCGGCGCGGCCGACCCGCGTAGCGAAGGTGTCGCACTGGCCGAATAGAGCCGGGCTGGAAAGACGCTGCGGGAGAGTTCATGCGCGAATTCGAGCATTTTCCAAATCTTGTCGCGATGTTCCTGACGCGCGCTGCGGAGAATAGCGACAAGCCGTTCCTCTGGGCCAAAAAGGACGGCGCATGGCAGCCGACGAGCTGGAACCAGGCGGCCGATCAGGTGGCCTCGCTCGCGGCGGGGCTGAAGGCTCTCGGCTTGAAACCGGGGGACCGGGTGCTGCTGATTTCCGAGAACCGGCCCGAATGGTGCATCGCCGATCTCGCGATCATGGCGGCGGGCTGCGTGACCGTGCCGACCTACATCACCAACACCGAGCGGGATCACCTCCATATCCTGGAGAATAGCGGGGCGCGGGCGGCGTTCGTCTCCAACGCGAAGCTCGCGCGCGCCTTCATGCCAGCCGCAATGCGGTCTTCGAGTTGCGCCACGGTGATCGGGTTCGAGCCGCTGCGCATCGGGCAGGCGGGCGATATCGGTTTCGCGCTCTACGCCGACTTGATTGCCAGCCATCCACCGGAGCCGATCGTGGCCGATTTCACGCGTGAGGATCTTGCCTGTCTGATCTACACCAGCGGCACCGGCGGGGCGCCGCGCGGTGTGCGGCAGCATCATGGCGCGATCCTCTGCAATGTCGAAGGCGCGGTGGACATCATCGCCGGCGATTTCGGCTGGGACGATGAGATTTTTCTCAGTTTCCTGCCCGCGAGCCATGCCTATGAGCATACCGGCGGTCAGTATCTGCCGATCGCGCTTGGGGGGCAGATCTATTATTCGGAAGGACTGGAAAAGCTCGCTTCCAATATCGAGGAAGTGCGGCCGACGATCATGGTCGTGGTGCCGCGGCTGTTCGAGGTGCTGCGCCAGCGCATCCTCAAATCGATCGAGAAGCAGGGGGCGGTGCCCAACTATCTGTTCAAGCGCGCGCTCGATATCGGCGCGCGCGATTATGCGCAGACCAAGCGGCTGCGCGACCTGCCGATGGACGTGATCCTCGACCAGACAATCCGGCCCAAGATCGCCAAGCGCTTCGGCGGGCGAATCAAGGCGATGGTCTCGGGCGGGGCGCCGCTCAATCCCGATGTCGGCATCTTCTTTCACGCGCTGGGGCTGACCTTCCTGCAGGGCTATGGCCAGACCGAGGCGGGGCCGGTGATCTCCTGCAACCGGCCGCGCGCAGGGCTGCGAATGGACTCGGTCGGGCCGCCGCTCAAGAATGTCGAGGTGCGGATCGGCGAGGATGGCGAAATCCTCGTGCGCGGCGAACTCGTCATGCACGGTTACTGGAACAACCAGCAAGAGACCGAGCGGGTGCTGAAGGACGGCTGGCTGTACACCGGCGACATCGGCATCATCGATGAGAATGGCCGGCTCGCGATCACCGATCGCAAGAAGGACCTCATCATCAACGACAAGGGCGACAATGTCGCGCCTCAACGGATCGAGGGCATGCTGACGCTTGAGCCCGAGATCGTCCAGGCCATGGTCCATGGCGACCGCAAGCCCCATCTGGTCGGGCTGATCGTTCCCGATCCCGAATGGTTGCGCGATTGGGCGGACGAAGCCGGCCTGCCGCCCGAACTGTCGACGCTGAAGAACAATCCAGCCTTCCATCGCGCGCTGGGCGTGGCGGTCGATCGGGTGAATGCGGGGCTGTCGGTGATCGAGAAGGTACGGCGCTTCATCATCGCCGACGAGCCGTTCACGATCGAGAATGAGCAACTGACCCCATCGCTCAAGATCAGGCGGCATGTGATCCGGAAGGTTTATGGCGATCGGCTAGACGCGCTTTACCGGGCGCAGGGGTGAATCAGTTCCCCGCATCAGATTGGGACAATCTTAATCAGTCGATCTATTGTGATACTTTAGGGAATATTGGCAGCATTGCCCAATGCTGATAATATGATCTGATGAGAGCCGCCAAAAGTGGAGCAATATCATTATTGATATGCTTTGCGTTGTCGTTCATTTTGATCGGACCAATTTATGGTTATGTCAGGGGGTTATTAACCGATAAATATACCCAGTTGGAAAATAAGGCGCAATTGGCTGAGGAGGTAAGGCGACAAGCATCTGGAGAAACGGTGTTTGATAGAGACATCCGCATCCCCGTGTGTTTTCCAGACACTAACCCCTGCCAAGACAAGTTGTTTATGATGGAGCGCAAAGATCGTTTGTTGCCATCTGGGCTGACGGGGAGCATTTCGAGCGCCATAGACGCAAAACATGAGGAAACCGTTGACCAGATACTGCGAGATAGTTCTCCGCTTAAGCAAGTTTCTTGGCCGGTGCTTTCTTTGCTAAAAAGCTGTCTGGATGCCAGCGTTGCGGCAAGACTGTGCAGGCAATATGTCCGCCACCTATTCGAGCAGATCCCTGAAGAGCGCAGCCGGGAAGTGATGAACAAGATAAGCGCCGCTGATCGGGAGAGAGACACGGAGTGGTGCAGAATTAGTGGCTATTTTGAAGCGGGTGGGTTGAAACGGTCTGCAAATCACCGCTGAAATCACTATTCTCCCCAATCCACGATCGTCCAGCCGCGTTGCTTCGCCAGCGTGCGCAGTTCATCGTGGGCGTTCACCGCGAAGGGCTCGTTCGCCCATTCCAGCACCGGCGCGTCGGAGGCGTGGTCGGAATAGAAGCGGATGTGGGACTGGTCCCGGGCGATCCCCTCGCGGTCCATCCAGGCCGTGATCATGCGGAGCTTGGCCGGGCCGTAGCAATTCTCGCCGTCCACTCGGGCGATGACGCGGTCGTCGAGGCCGGTGAGGCTGTTGGTGGCGATCACATCGTCGAAGCCGAGTTGTTCGGCAATCGCCTCGACATAGAGGCGGTAGGAGGCAGTCGCCATCACAAGGCGGCGGCCGGCGGCGCGATCGGCCGCGATGGCATCGAATGCGCCCGGATGGACATTGTCGGTGAGAGTCTTTTCGGCAAAGCTCGCGGCCACGGTGGCAAGTTCGCTCCTGCGCGTGTGCGGCCCCAGCAGGATGCGCTGGTTGAGTTCCTTTAGGCGCTGGCGATCGATCAGCTTGAGCCCGTAGGCAATCACGGTCAGCCCCACGATCGGGAGCAGGATCAGCCGCCAGGGCGCAAGCCGCATGGCGGCGTGACGCAGGAAGCCGGGATAGGTCGGCACCCGCGTGATGGTCTTGTCCATGTCGTAGATGGCGATCTGGTGCACCACGGTTCCCTGTTCCGTCCCGCCGTTCAGGCTGGGCTTGTCGAAGCCCTTCCTCTTTAAGAAAAGAAAGCCCTTCGACAAGCTCAGGGCGAGCGGTGATCGTGCCGCGTTATAGACCCGGCACGATCGGCCAGTGCGGCCCTGACAATCCCATGACCTTGAACAGGGTTCCCATCTGATCGGGATGGATCAGCCGCATGCGCGCGGCGGCAAGCTCGGCGGCGCGGGCGGGATTGGCGCGGGTGAGCTGATCGGCGCGCAGATCGATCCCGATCGAGACAAGCCAGTCCCCCTGATCGACCGGCCCGCGCGTACGAATGCCCTTGATCGATTGTGCCACGCGCTTGAGGGCGGAGAAATCGACGTGGGCGGTCAGGTCGCTGCGGCCGGGACGGATGAACGGGTCGGCATAGGCATGGGCGTGGACAGCCTGCAGCGTGTCGCCGGCAAAGCGGTCATGATAGCCATAATCGATCACGATCATGATCCCGCCCTGCGCGGCGAGCCGGCGCGCAAGGCTGCGCATCAGGCCGCGCGCTGCGGTGGATTGTTCGTAGACGCTGGAGGTGTGGGCGTCGCGCAGATCGGCGGGGATCTTGTGTTCAGCCGGCGTCTGGCCCGGAACGGTCGCAAAGCCGTCAATATCGTCGTGCCGGATCATCAGCTCGCGCCAGCCGAGCATCGTTTTCACATATTGCTCGACCGGCATCGCGTCGAAAAATTCGTTGGCGATAATCATCAACGGCACGTCGGTCGGCAAGGTTGCCGTCGTGTCGTGCCAGACGGCATTGGGTATCATCTCGGCTTGCGAGGCGCGCAGGAACGGGCTGGTCTCGACGAAATGGACCGGCGGCTCGAGATCGACCAGCGCCATCGAGCGCAGCGCATCGACCGCAAGCGTGCCGCGTCCCGGCCCCAGCTCGACATAAGCTGCATCGCCGCCCGCCTGCCGCCAGCAATCTGCGAGGACCAGCCCAATGAGTTCGCCGAACATCTGGCTTACTTCCGGGGCGGTAATGAAGTCGCCCTTCACCCCGAACGGATCATGATCCGAATAATAGGCAGCGTTCGCCAGGCCCATGAATCGCGAGATCGGGATCGGTCCCTCCTCCGCGATCAGCGCCTGCAGTTCATCCTCTACCGTGTGTTGCTCGGTCGGCATGCGCCGACTTAATACAGCGATTGTTACGGAATTGGAAAGAAGCTTGCCGATCAGTCGGTTGCCAGAAAATCAGGCGACGCTCTCGCTGCCCGCGATCGGCTCGACCCGCTGGCGGCGGCTCTTGGCGGTAAGGATCAGATAAAGGCCGCCAAGCAGCATCGGCACTGTCAGCGTTTGCCCCATGGTCAGGCCCCAGGAAAGGACGCCAAGGCCCTCGTCGGGTTCGCGGAAGAATTCGACGATGAAGCGCGCGAGCCCGTAGCCCACCATGAACAGCCCGACGAGCTTGCCCGGCTCATAGCGCGCCTTCGTTTTCCAGAAGGCGAACCAGAGGATGGCGAAGAGGACGATGCCCTCCAGCCCCGCTTCGTAGAGCTGGCTCGGGTGGCGGGGCACCTCGCCGGCATAGGCGCCGGGGAAGACCATCCCCCATGGCACATTGGTCGCGCGGCCCCACAGCTCGCCGTTGATGAAGTTGGCGATACGGCCAAAGAACAGGCCGAAGGGCACGCAGCAGGCGATGTAATCATGGATGCGCAGCCAGTTCAGCTTGTTGCGCCAGGCGAGGTAGAAGATGCCGACGCTCATGCCGATTGCGCCGCCATGGAAGGACATGCCGCCTTCCCACAGCTTCAGGACATCGACCGGATTCTGCCAGATTTCAGGCTTGTAGAAGATGCAGTAGCCAAGCCGCCCGCCCAGCAGGATGCCCAGCGTTGCGTAGAACACCATGTCGTCGGCGTGGCGGCGGGCAAGCGGTGCGCCGGGCTGGGCGATCAGCTTCAGCATATACCACCAGCCGATCAGAATGCCGCCGATATAGGCCAGCGAATACCAGCGGATCTGCAGGAAACCGAGATCGAGCGCAATCGGGGAGAGGCCGAGATCGGTCCAGCGGATCGCTGCGGCGGCATCGGCGAACAAGGTGGTGATCAAGGCTGGTCCTCGCGTTTTGCGCGGTCATAAAGCCAAGTCCGCCAAAGCGAAAGGGCAGGTTCCGATTGACGGCGGATATCAGTGCCCGGCGTCGCCTGGGCGTTCCCGGTAGCCGGGCAGCGTCCAGCCAAAGCTGAGCGCGGCGGCTCGCAAGGCGAACCCCGCAAGCGCACCGATCAAGCCGGCGGCAAAGGTGTCGATGCCCAGCAGAGTAAGACCGACGAAGACGCCTGATCCCAGGATTGCCGCTGAAACATAGATTTCCCGGCCGAGCAGGATCGACGGCTGGTTCGCCAGAACGTCGCGGATGATGCCGCCGAAGGTGGCGGTCAGCACGCCCATCGCAATTGCCACCAGCGGCGGCACGCCGACGCCGAGCGCTTTGGCCGACCCAATCACGGCAAAGGCTGCAAGCCCGATGGCGTCCAGCCAGAGCAGCGTCCTGAAATGCCAGACACGCGCTCCAAGCAGCCAGGTTGCAATCGCCACGGCGGCGCAGACGGCAAGATAAGTATTTTCACGAACCCAAAACACTGGAACGCCGAGCAGCAGATCGCGCAGGGTGCCGCCGCCAATCCCGGTGATCGTCGCGAAGAAGATGAACTCGACGATCGTATGCTTCCGGTGCGCGGCGGCGATGGCCCCGGTTGCGGCGAATACTCCCACGCCTCCGTAGGTCAGGATGAGATTGAGAATTTCCATTGGCTCTCCAGATCGGAGCGATCAGCCCTTGAAGCTGTCCTTGGCCGCACGCCGCGCCGCCAGTTCCTCCACCGACGCGGCGCGCATGAACGGATTGGTCGCCCGCTCGAGCGCGATCGTGGTGGGAACGGTCGCCTCGCCCTTGGCGCGGGCGGCGTCGACCGCTTTCATACGATCCGCCAGCGCCTGGTTGTCGGGCTCCGCGACCAGCGCGTAGCGGCCGTTGGACTGGGTATATTCATGCGCGCAATAAGCGCGGGTCTCGGGCGGCAGCGCGGAGAGGCGACGCATATTGTCGAACATCTGCGCCGCCGTGCCCTCGAACAGCCGGCCGCAGCCCATGGCGAACAGCGTGTCGCCCACGAACACGGTTTCCTCTGAGGGGATATGATAGGCGATGTGGCCGGCGGTGTGAGCCGGCACCTCCATCACGGTCGCTTCGACGTCGCCGAGCTTGACCGTGTCGCCTTCGGCTACGGTGCGGTCGAGCGTCGGGATCTTGTCCTGCTCGGCGGCGGGGCCGGTAATGAAGGCGCCGGTCGCGGCCTTGATCCCGGCATTGCCGCCGGTGTGATCGGGATGCCAGTGGGTGTTCCAGATCTGGGTGATCGTCCAGCCGCGCTGGTTGGCCTCCGCCAGCACGGGCTCGGCGACGGCGGGATCGACGACCATCGTTTCGCCGCTGACCGGTTCGTGGACCAGCCAGATATAATTGTCGCTAAGTGCGGGGACGCGGACGATTTCGATCATGACATGCCTATACGCTTAATCGGCGACCGCGTCATAGCCTGCGTCGGTGAATTGGATCAGGCAGAAGCCGTGGCCGAACGGATCGGCGAACATCGCGATGCTGCCCCAGTCGGCATGGCGGATCTCGCCTTCCTGCACCGCGCCCGCCGCCAGCGCGCGCTCAACGGCGCTGGCGAGATCGTCAACCGCGATGTCGAGATGGACCGGAGTCCAGTGACGGCGATAGTCGCGAGTTTGAGGATTGCCGGGGGCGATGGGATGATCCTCATCCTTGAGCAGCAGCCAGATCGGGGCGGGCAGGCCGAGCAGCTCGACGCCGCTATAGCCGAAGCGGCGGCCCGGCTTCAGATCAAAGACGATGCGGTAGAAGGCCTCCGCGCGCGGCAGATCATCGACATCGATATTGACGATCAGCCTTGCTTCCGCCGCCATGACGTCAGGCCAAAGCTGCGTCGCCGAGCAACGCCATCGTCTCGCGGGCGAGTCGTTCGGTCAGCGCCTGCGCCGGTTCCGGGCGGCCGAGCGGCGCGGCCTGCCCGGCCCAGAAGTTCGCATAATCAGCTTCCGAGACCTTGCGCAGTTCGGCGAGCGCAGCCGAGGCGTAAGGGAAAGGTGGTGCGGCGGGATTCACTGCGCCCAACTCGTTCATCAGGCGGTTGCGCATGCCACGCGCGAGTCGGCCGGTGAAGAGGTTGGTGAAGGCCGTGTCCTCGGCCTCCGGCCCGGCGAGGCGTGCGCGATGAGTGGCGGAGATCAGGCTTTCGGGCGTGTGAAGATAGGCGGTCCCGAGTTGCACCGCGGTTGCGCCAAGCATCAGAGCGGCGGCGATACCGCGCGCATCGCCGATCCCGCCCGCCGCGATCACGGGCAGGTCAACGGCATCGACGATCTGCGGGACCAGCGCCATGGTGCCGACCGGATGGTGCCCGGCGAGGAAATAGCCGGCATGGCCGCCCGCCTCGCCGCCCTGCGCGATGATCGCGTCGACGCCTTGCGCGGCGAGCCATCTGGCCTCGGCAACAGTGGTAGCGTTGCCGAACAGGAGCGCGCCAGTCGCGCGGGCACGGTCGAGCAGAGCGGGTTCGGGCAAACCGAAGTGGAAGCTGATAATTTCGGGCTTCACCTCCTCGATCACCGCGCACATCGCTCCATCAAAGGGCGCGCGGAGCGATGGCGGGGTTTCGGGCGGGCCGACCTCTTCTTCGGCGTAGAAGGGGGCCAGCGCCTGATGCCAGCTCGTCTCGTCGGGGGCGGGGCCGATGATGTGGCAGAAGAAGTTGACGTTGAGTGGCCCCGATGCGGCTGCGCGCACCTCGGCGACTTGCTGGCGGAGCTGGTCCGGCGTGATCGAAGCGCAGGGCAGCGACCCTACCGCACCGCCCTTCAACGCCGCCCCCGCGAGCGCAACGCCGCTCGACCCCGCCATCGGCGCCTGCACGATCGGGACGGCAGCGCCAGTCAGATCGCGGAAGCGCTGGCCCGGCATCGGCGTTACCAGTGGCCCGTATTGGGCATCGACGCCCAGGGCTCGGCCGGGGCGAGATGCTCGCCTTCCTGCAGCAGCTCGATCGAGATATTGTCGGGGGTGCGCACGAACGCCATGTTGCCGTCGCGCGGCGGGCGGTTGATCGTGTAGCCGGCGTCCCTCAGCCGCTGGCAGGTTTCGTAGACATTCTCGACGCGATAGGCGAGGTGGCCAAAGTTGCGGCCCTCGCCATAGCCTTTCTCATCCCAGTTATGGGTAAGCTCGACCTGCGCATCCTCGTCTCCGGGTGCCGCGAGGAAGATCAGGGTGAAGCGGCCCTGCTCATTATCAAAGCGGCGGATCTCGCGCAGGCCCAGATGTTCGAAGAAGCGGACGGTCTCGGCTGGGTCCGAAACCCGGACCATGGTGTGAAGATATTTCATGGCGTCACTATAGCGCGTTCAACGTGCCGGCGCAGCCTCGGTTTCCAGCTTCGCGATCGCCATGCGCGCGGCGTTACCAGCATCGTTGCCGCTCTTGTCGAGCGAGATCGCGCGCTCCCAGGAGCCGCGCGCCATATCACGCTGCCCCTGTTCATAAGCGATGTTGCCCTGTTCGTAGGCAATCGCGCTGGCGGTGGGGGCGAGGCGGGCGGCTTCGCGGATGTCCTGCTCGGCGCGGGGAAAGTCCTTCTGGCGGCGGGCGAGGGTGGCGGAGAGCAGCCAACCCATCGGGTCTTCCGGCACCAGCTTGAGCGCGGCGTCGAGATCAATGCGCGCAGCCGCAGGCTGATCCGCCGCGACCGACGCGCGGGCGCGATCCATCAGCGCCTCGCCACGCATGGGATCGCTAAGCACCGGCAGAGCGAGCGCGCGGTCGAACGCTTCCTTGGCCTTGACCGCTTCGTCATTGGCCAGCGACGCATTGCCCGACTGGACCCAGAGGTTCGCGGCTCGGCCGTCGCGCTGGAGTTCGGCGTCGCGGGCGGCCTGTTCGAAGGCAGCGGCGGCTTCGGGCCACCGCTCGGATGCGACATAGGCGAGCCCCGCGCATTGTTTGGCAAGCAGCCCGCCGCTGGCGGACCGCCATGTCTCTGCTTCAGCGACCGCCTTGTCGGGATTCAGGCTCGCGAGTGCGGCGCAATCCTTGAAGCGTTGCTGGTCGGCGGACGGCAAGGGCGTTGCGGCAGCAAGAAGGAGCATGGCAAGCATGGGATGTCTCTGCTTGAAAAGAGCTGCACCGGCACTGAACGGCGCAATGCCCGCCTTGTCCCACGGCGCGCGCTGGCGCAATATGGCGCTGAGAGGAGCTGACAATGACGGGCATCCCCGATACGGAGCGCGGAGCGCGCCAGCAGCTTGCCGCCTGCTATCGCGTATTTGACCATCTCGGCTGGACCGAGCTGATCTATAATCACATTACGCTGAAGGTGCCGGGTGAAGACGGCGCGTTCCTGATCAATCCCTATGGCCTGCATTTCAGCGAGGTCTGCGCATCGAACTTGGTCAAGATCGACATTGACGGAAACCGGCTCGACGATAGCACGCACCCGATCAATCCTGCGGGCTTCGTCCAGCATGCCGCATTCCATCGCGCGCTGCCCGAGGCTCATTGCGTGATGCATACGCATACCACGGCGGGGATGGCGGTCGCATCGCTCAAGGATGGGCTCAGCATATCCAATTTCTACAGCGCCGGGCTTGCCGGGCAAGTGGGCGTGCATCCGTTCGAAGGCATCACCACCCGCTCGGACGAAGGCCCCCGCCTGATCGCATCGCTTGGCGGGAAACGTGCGCTGATCCTGCGCAATCACGGCCTGCTCACGATCGGACGAACCATCCCCGAGGCATTTCTGCGGATGTGGGCGCTGCAGCGTGCCTGCGAAATCCAGCTTGCCGCGAACGGGCCAGTGGAGCCGGTCGATCCGGCCATCATCGAAGAGCATCGCCGTAATCTCTCCCAGATGGTGAAGATCGGAAATATTGGCGATGCCGAATTTGCCGCGATGGTGCGGCTGGTGGATCGAAAAGATCGCAGCTGGCGCGATTGATCCGGTGGCCAATGCTGGCGTAGAGCGGCTGCGATGACCAGTTTCACCGTCAACGGCCAGCCCGTCCACTACAAGATGGACCCGGAAACGCCGCTGCTCTGGGCGTTGCGCGACGCCTCAAACCTCACTGGCACCAAATATGGCTGTGGCGCGGGGCTTTGCGGGGCCTGTACCGTGCATGTCGACGGCAAGGCGGTGCGTTCCTGCCAGATCACAATCGCGGCGGCGGAGGGCACGTTCGTCACCACTATCGAGGGTCTTTCGCGCGACCGTAGCCATCCGGTGCAGCAGGCCTGGGTCGCAGAAAATCTGCCCCAGTGCGGCTATTGCCAGCCGGGGATGATCATGGCGGCTGCCGCGCTGCTCGCCGAAACGCCGCGTCCGTCGGATGAAGATGTCGACGCAGCGATTACCAACATCTGCCGCTGCGGCACCTATCCGCGCATACGTCGCGCTATAAACCGCGCGGCTCGGGTGCAGGCTGGCCGCGAACGGCTCGCCGCCGCTCCCCCCGGTGGCATCGATTTCGAAGACGCCGCCGGCACCGTCCCGGCATTGACCCCGCCCAAGCCCGGCCCCGGTTCGAAAAAGCTTTCTGATCGCTGACAAGCGGGTTCAGGACTCGCTCAGGCCCGTGCGAGCAGTTTATGCTTCAAGGACGGCCCTCGCCGTTCGTCGGAGAGTAAACAATGCGTAAGGCAATCACGATGCTGCTGCTGGCGTCCGCGATCGCGGCCCCGGCGATGGCGCAGGAGGAACGCGGCCGATATCAGCGTGGCGATGCCGTGCAGCGTCAGCCGCGTCCGGATGTTGCGCAGAACCGTGCCGAGGTGCGGCAGAATCGGGCTGAAGTCCGCGCTGGGCGGGCCGAGGTGTCGCAGGGCCGGCAGGAGGTTCGCCAGCAGCGCGCCGAAGTGCGGCGCGACTGGCGTCAGGGCAATCCGGCCGAAGCGCGCCGGGATGCCGCTGAATTGCGCCGTGATCGCATGGAGGTGCGCAATGACCGGCGCGAGCTGAACAACGACCGGCGCGAAGCCTGGCGCGACCGTCAGGCGATTGCCAATGGCGCCGCCAATACGCCCGCCGAGCAGCGCCGCGACTGGCGTCAGGATCGTCGGGACGACCGACGTGACGGGCGTGACGCCGTTCAGGACCGCCGCGACTGGCGTGAGGATCGCAACGATCGCCGCTGGAACGACGCCGATCGGCGCAACTGGCAGGATCGGCGCGACTGGCGCGACCGCAACGACAATCGCTGGACTGACAATCGCGGCAACTATGACCGGGATTGGGGCCGTCGCGACGGGGACTGGAACCGCAACTGGCGCAACGACCGCCGCTATGACTGGCAGCGTTGGCGTAACCAGAATCAGGACCGTTACCGCATCGGCCGTTACCACGCGCCCCGCGGCTACAGCTATAATCGCTGGTATGTCGGCTCCCGGCTGGATCCCTGGTATTATGGCAGCAGCTACTGGATCAGCGATCCGTGGGGATATCGGCTTCCCGAGGCTTACGGCCCCTATCGCTGGGTGCGTTATTTCGACGACGTGGTGCTCGTCGACATGCGCTCCGGCCGGATCGTGGACATCATCTACGATTTCTTCTGGTAACGCCGGTATCGGCCAGGAAAGGCGCGGGCTTCGGCTCGCGCCTTTTTTATTACGTTGATTTAACAAAGCTTTCCCAAAGCTGACCAATGCATTCCCGGCCCATTCAGGCGACTCGTGCGAAACCCGTATTCGACATCGGCGTTCAATTGACGGCCGATGTGCCCAAAAGGAGGATAGAGTTATGCGTAAAACGATAATCCTGGGTCTGCTTGCCGCGACGATCGTTCCGACGATGGCGTCCGCGCAGACTGCCGAGCTGCGGCGTGACCGCGAACAGATCCGCGAGGAGCGCGGCGAACTGCGCAATGCCCGCCGCTATGGCGATCGCCAGGACGTACGCGAGGAACGTCGTGACCTTCGTGAAGCCCGCCGCGAACATCGCGAAGACTGGCGCGACTATCGCCGCACGCATCGCGACGTCTATCGTCAGCCAGCCTATGTCGGGCCGCGTGGCTATCGTTATCGTCCGGTCGTGATTGGCCATCGATTCGAGCCGATCTATTATGGCCGCCGGTATGTGATCGCCGATCCGTGGCGCTACCGCTTGCCGCGCACAACCGGCTTCCAGCGGTGGGTCCGCTACGGCAATGACGTCGTACTTGTGAATACCCGCAATGGCCGGGTGGTTCAGGTCTATAACGGCTTCTTCTGGTAAGAGGCGACAGCGGCCCGGGCGCGATGCGTCCGGGCCGACTTGTGACATTGATGTAAGTAACTTAGAGCGAGCCGCAACATCCTATCTGGAGATGCTGAATGTCCCCAAAGCTCGTTCTGCTGGTAAGCGCGGCCATCGTAACTGCGGCCTATCTTCCCGCCCAGGCCGCTGACCCCGCTCCAGCGGCGCAGGCCGCCGTTTCTCAAGCCGACGCCCGGCTGCTCAAGCTCTTCCATGACAGCGACGAAGCCTCGCTCCGGCGCAATCCGATCAACGCGATGTACCGGGGCGACCTGCGCTATGCCGACCGGCTCGGCGACTATATCAGCGACGCCTATTTCGACGCCGAGCGCGCTGCGGGCGAGAGCGATCTCAAGGCATTGGCTGGAATCGACAAGGCACAGCTCAACCCGGTCAACCAGATCGCCTATGACGTCTTCAAATGGCAGACCGAAATGGGGCTCAAGGCTCTGACGCCGGACATGCTCGCGCTTACCAAGGTCCGGCCGCTCGACCATTTCTACGGCTTCCAGGTCTTCTATCCCGATCTCGCTTCGGGCGAGGGTGCGGCGCCCTTCAAGACGGTGGCCGACTATGAGAACAACCTCAAGCGCCACGATGATTATGTGCGTTATCTCGACGCCGCCATCGCGCGCTTTCGCGAGGGCATGAAGACAGGTGTCGTCCAGCCCAAGCTGATTGTGCGCAATATGATCGAGCAGTTCGATCTCCAGATCGCCCAAGGCATTGAAGGATCAACCTTTTACGGCCCGATCAAGAAATTCCCAGAGGGTATTTCGCCCGCCGATCAGGCCCGGCTCAAGGCCGCTTATGCTGCGGTGATCCGCGACAAGATCCTGCCTGCCGACAAGCGCATGCGCGATTTCCTCGCCAACGAATATCTGCACGCCGCGCGCGAAGGCGTCGGTCTTTCCCACATGAAGGGCGGCGACAAGCTTTACGCTTATCTGATCGAGCAGAATACGACGCTGCCGCTCAGCGCCGACGGGGTGCACAAGCTGGGGCTGAGCGAAGTCGCGCGCATCAAGGGAGAGATGGAGAAGGTCAAGGCGCAGACCGGCTTCAAGGGATCATTGCGCGCATTCTTCGATCATGTGCGCGACGCCAAGGAGTTCCAGTACGCCTCCAAGGAGGAGATGCGGCAGGCGTTCCTGACCATCGGCAAGACGGTCGACCAGCATGTGCGCAGCCAGTTTTCGCTGATTCCGAAGGCGCCTCTCGAAATCCGCGCGGTGCCGGAATATCGCGAGAAAAGCGATGCGGGCGGTTCCTATCAGCAGGGCACGCCGGACGGGACGCGGCCCGGAGTCTTCTATTATAATTCCTATGATCTCCCCTCGCGATCCAAGGTCGGCAACGAGACGCTCTATCTGCATGAAGCCGTGCCGGGGCATCATTTCCAGATCAGTCTCGCGCAGGAAAATGAGGCGCTGCCGAGCTTCATGCGCTTCGGCGGCAACACGGCCTTCGTCGAGGGCTGGGCGCTCTATGCCGAGACGCTCTGGAAGGAGATGGGGGTCGAAAGCGATCCCTATCAGCGCTTCGGCGGCCTCAATGACGAAATGCTGCGCGCAATGCGCCTGGTGATCGATACCGGCCTCCACGCCAAGGGCTGGACCCGCGAGCAGGCGATCCAGTATTTTCTCGATAATTCAAGCCAGTCGGCCAATGACGCGCGCGCCGAAGTAGAGCGCTACATCGCCATTCCGGGGCAAGCGCTGGCCTACAAGATCGGCGCGCTGACCATCCTCCGGATGAAGGCGAAGGCGCAGAAGGAGCTTGGGCCGAAGTTCGACGTGCGGGCGTTCCATGCGCAGGTGCTCGATACGGGCGCGCTGCCGATGGGCGTGCTTGAAGCCAAGATCGAGAAGTGGATCGCGGATCAAAAAAAGGCGGGCTGAGGTTGCCATCTACCCCAGCCCGTCTCGGCATCGCCGACGGTTCAACATGCGACGATCGAAGGCCCGTTCTTAGTCGAAGCTGTATCTGAAATTGACGCCATACTCGCGGGGATTGCCCAGCGAGGCCAATGTGCCAATGCCAGCAAGCGACAGCTTCTGATTGAAATATTTCTCTTTGAAAATGTTGCGAGCGTAGGCACCGATCTTCCACCCAGCATCGTCCGGTCCCCAGCTGATGCTGGCATTAACGAGATCGACTGGGCCGACGCGTTCGACGGGCAGGTTGGTGTAGCTGGTGAATTTTGAGCTCGTGTAGCTATATTGCCCCGTTGTGGTGAGCGTACCGTTGCCCATCGGCTGTTGCCAGTTAAAACCAACTGCCGCGTTCCATTTCGGTGAGTTCATGAGGCTGTTGCCGGCATAGGAGGCGGGCACCAGACCGCCTGTCGAGGGGTCTAATATTTGGGTATCATACTCTTCGTATTTCGCGTCGAGGTAGGCGAACGATCCAGTTAAGGTAAATCCCTGTACCGGTACCGCCGTCACCTCCAGCTCGAACCCCTTGGTTCGCGCCTTGCCGGCGTTGGCGATGCTCGCTGAATTTGCGCCGGAAGGATAAGTGATGTTCTGCACGACCTGCATATTCGAATAGAAATTGTAGAAGCCAGCCAAGTTGATACGTAAATGGCGGTCCAGCAGATCTGCCTTGATACCAGCCTCGACGGTATCGAGCTTTTCGGGATCGAACGGCCCAATATCCTGGGCAATCGCGATACGTCCTGTAAACCCGCCAGATTTGAAACCGCGTGCATAGTAGCTGTACAACATCACGTCCGGATTGACCTTGTAGTCTAGGCCAAGTTTCCAGCCCATTTTGTTCCAGGACTTCTTTCCGCTCGCCACGATCAGGCTTCCCGGTATGAGCGGGTCGTTGAAAGTTGCGACACCGCTGGGATTGATTGTATTTGCGGTAGTGGATGTCGCGCTGGTCCTTTCGTGGCTGTAACGTACGCCCGCCTGAAAACGCAGAGCCGGTCCCAGCTGCTGGTAGAGCTGGGCAAAGCCGGAAATGGACGAATTTGTCTGTTCCTGGGTCTGCGGCTGGCCCAGACCGGGTACGAACCCGTTAAGCTTGCCCTGCTGATCCAATGTATAATGTTGACGAAAATAATAACCGCCGACGATCAACCTGGTGCTTTCGGTCACATCGATCAGATCGCGAAGTTCCTGGCTGAACTGATTATGTTTCACACGGCGATGGGTCTGCAGCCAGACATTTGTGGTTGCATCGTCGTCCGAATAAAGATCGTTGTCATAGTTTCTATAAGCAGTGATTGACGTCAGATCGCCAATTCCACTCTTCAAATTCTGGGTGAAGGTGATCGAATAGGTGTCGCGATCATTGCTGTCCGGCTGATCGTAGTTCAAGCCCCGTTTGAATGCGAAAGGATCCGTCGTTTCACCGGGCACATAGAAGAGTTCGCCGGGATTGGCGATGATGATGCCGGTCTGAGATCCGTTTCGACTGCGGACATATTCGCCGATCAGCGTCGCGTCGTAGTCGCCGGACGAATATTTCAGATAACCGCGTAGCGTCGTTATATCCTGATCACCGATGCGGCGGTTGTCGGCATAGTTGCGAAAAAAGCCGTCCCTCGCATTGTGCAGAACGCTTATCTTGCCGGCGAGATTCTGGGTGATCGGAAAGTTGAGTGCGGCGTTGATTTCCAAGTGATTGTAATTGCCATATACGGCTTCGAATTCTCCACCGAACTTTCCAGTAGGCTGTTTGGTGACGACGTTGATCACGCCGCCAGTTGTGTTCGCGCCGAAAAGCGTACCTTGAGGTCCGCGGAGCACTTCGACGCGGTCAATGTCGAATAATGAGAGCAATGCTGCGGTATTGACGCCTACCACAACCCCATCAACGACTACCGATACGGTTGTACCCACATAGGGATCGGCGTCGTTCACACCCACGCCCCGAATAGTGAATACTGCAGAATCCGGTGAATTCGAAAATGAGTTAATTTGCACGTTGGGAATGGAGTTGGCCAGGTCGGAGATATTGTTGACCTGCGCCGCAGCGAGGGTGGTTCCCGTCAGGGCCGTCACGGATATCGGAACATCCTGTTGACTTTGCGCCTGTTTTTGGGCGGTAACAACAATTTCTTCTAGCCCCCCGCTATCGGCGCTTTGCTGCTGTGCCAAGGCGGGCAAGGATGCCGCGAGACTTGTTCCGGCAAGCAGAAATGACAGTTGTTTCCTAAAGCAGGCAATCATTTTCCCCTCCATTTTGTGCGTTTAAGCCGCATCTGTGAAATGCCGACGCATCTACTATGGGGCATACTTGGATCGGAGCGACTGGCACATTAGCCAGCACCAGAGGTTAGATTGTCCGTGAGGAACCGGTGATAAGGCGGTGTTGAAAGATATTGAGTGGAACTAAGTTAAAAGCATCCGTGGTGACGGGGATCGGCGTCTGACGAGCCTTATCACGGAATACCGACAATGGAGCGGGCGTTGCCCAAAGCGGTTTGCCGGCGAAATGCTAGAAGGCCCAGCTCCGCCGAGAACCGGCATCGCTGCTGGCATAGCTTGGCCCGGCGGGCTGTCCGTCCGCGGTCTGGCCGTAATCCATCACGCAGAGATAGTCGTATGCGGCGTGCGGGCCGCATCCCACGCCAGCGAACCGCAGGTTGGGGGTGAAGATAACGGTGCGGTGGCCGCGATTGGCGACGCCGTCGTCCACGATCAGGCTGCGCACCACGCCCACCGGATCATTCTCTCCATATGAAATGGTTTCAGAGACGAAGCGTCCGCCGCCGCGCGCCGTCACGCGCTTGCCTGGTGTCGCGCCGCTGCGCGATACATGCCCCCAGCTACCGCGATCACCTTGCTCGGCAGCATGGTCATAGGCCGCCAGCGCCAGCACATGTCCGCGACGCAACGGCGGAAGCGGATGCTGTCGTTCGAGGAAGGCAATCGCCTCGTCCACGGCGCGGACGCCCTCGAAGGTCATGCGCTCTCCCTGTCGGTCGGAAACGATCCGGCCACGGAAGGCAGCGCGGTATTCGCGAAGTTCCCGGGCATATTCGCGCGGCTGAGTACGGGCGAAATTGATCTCATCCAGCACGGCGTCTTCAAGCGACTTTGCATAAGCCGGCCATGCGGCGGCCACACCAAAACACAGCAGCAAGAAGCTGCGCAAGACACGCTGCATAGAAATTCCCCAAGCTCAAGGGGAGGCTGCCGGACTATGGTTAACAAGCCAATAATACTTGCGTTATGTTTGCGGCCAAATCGTTGATTTGAGCGGTGAAACGACTTTGTCGCGTTCAGCGCGGCGACAGGCGGGCGGGCGTAAGCGCCGCTTATGTGGAGCGGCGTATGAAACGAATCATGTGTGCCTTGGTTTTGGCGTCGTCAGCGCCGGCAGTTGCGGCCCAGCCTTCGGCCGATTCGGGAATCGTGCTTGGCGAGCGACCGATCGCGCGGACGGAGGTTATTGCCTTTATCCGCACGCAGTTCGCGACGATGGACGCCAGCCGTGACGGTTATGTGAGCCCGGCCGAATTCCAGGCTTTTCTCGCGCGGGAAGATCTGAACGTGCCGGACGGGATCGGCCATATCGGCAGGCGCTGGTTCGATAAGAGCGATGTCGATGGCGACGGGCGGGTCTCGACCGAGGAAGCGCTCAGCAGGCCGCTGCAGATGTTCGATATCGCTGATCTCGATGGCGATGGCGTCGCTAGCGTCGAGGAGCAGTCGATGGCGCAGACGCTGCTCGGCCAATAGCCGGTCAGCGCGCCCGCAGGGGCAACCCGTCGAGCTTCGGCAACTCCTCGAAGGTAAGCATGCCGTCCTTATCGGTATCGAGTAGCGCGAAGCGTTGGTTGATCGCGGCGAGATATTCGCCGCTGGTCACGCTGCCATTGATATCCGCGTCCGGGGATGTGACCGGCTCCGGAATATCGAGAATGCCATAGCGCGATGCACCCTGCAGGCTGGCACGTGCGGCCAAGGCCTTGCGGGTCTTCTTGTCCGGTCGCTTGGCTGCGGGCTGGGGGCGGGGCGGTCCGTCGGATTTGGCGCCTTCCGGCCGCAGTCCGCTTATTTCGGGGGCAATATCATATTCGTAACGATCTATCTCGGCGCCAGCGATCGCGCCATCGCCATTCTGATCGAGCAGCCGGAAGAAACGCTGCGCATCCGCTGCGAACTCCGAGGGGGAGACCCTGCCATCATGATCGCCGTCTGCTTGCCGGAACCAGCGGAGCATCTGGTCCTCATCGCCCTTGCCACGGAACGGCTCGCCCGACGGGCTGATGAACAGGTGCGGATAGATGGGCGGCGGGATGTCGCGGGGATCAGGTTTGGCATTCGCTGCGACACAACAGGCGGCGCAGGCAAGGAGGAATCCAACACGAAACGCAGGCATTGGTTCTCCCCCCAGCAATTTCCATCATGTTCCCCGGCGGAGGCCGGGGTCCAGTCAAGACCGGCCCGATACTGGACCCCGGCCTTCGCCGGGGAGCAGGCTATTCCACTATCGCGCTGTCCCAAATCTTAAGGTTCACGCCTGCAGCGCCTCGGCGATCAGCTTGCGGCTGTTCGCGACGCCGTAGAGCGCAATGAAGCTGCCCATGCGCGGGCCCTGACTAGAGCCGAGCAGGGTTTCGTAGAGCGCCTTGAACCAGTCCCGCAGATTTTCGAAGCCGCCGGACTTGCCGATCTCATAGACCTCGTTCTGGATCGCCTCGGCATCGGCGCCTTCGCCGAGCGTGGCCAGGCTGGCGTCGAGCTTGCGCAGGGCCTCGGCCTCCTGATCGGTCGGCTTGCGGCGCTGGAGCGTCGGGGCGATGAAATCGCGGTGATAAGCGATGGCGTGGCCGATCAGCGCGTCGAGCGCGGGATAGCTCTCAGCACTCGCATCCGGCACATAGTTGCGCAGATAGCCCCAGATCACTTCGCGCTCAGCGTTGCCCAGCACGCCCACCAGATTGAGCAGCAGACCGAAGCTGATTGGCAGCGGCTCAGGCGGCGGCGGGCCGTTATGGATGTGGTGGACCGGGTTGCCGAGGCGCTGTTCGACCGGCTGGCCGGGATAATTGCCCCGGAACTGCCAATATTCGTCGATCGCGCGCGGGATCACGCCCATGTGGAGCTGCTTGGCCTTCTTCGGCTCGCGATAGGCGTAGAAGGCGAGGCTCTCCTCCGGGCCGTAGGTCAGCCATTGTTCCAGGCTGAGGCCGTTGCCCTTTGACTTGGAGATCTTCTCGCCCTTTTCGTCGAGGAACATCTCATAGTTGAACCCCTCGGGCGGGCGGGCGCCAAGGACACGGGCGATCTTGGAGGATTGGGTGACCGAATCGATCAGGTCCTTGCCCGACATCTCGTAATCCACGCCCAGCGCGACCCAGCGCATCGCCCAGTCGACCTTCCACTGGAGCTTGGCACGGCCGCCGAGGATCGATTGTTCGACGGTTTCGCCGCCATCGTCGGTGAAGCGGATCAGCCCGGCTTCGGCGTCGATTACCTCGACTGGAACCTGCAGGACGACGCCCGATTTCGCGCTGACCGGCAGTACAGGGGAATAGCTCGCCTGCCGCTCCTTGCGCAGCGTCGGCAGCATCACGCCCATGATCGCGTCATAATGGCGCAGCACCGATTTCAGCGCCTCGTCGAAGCGGCCGGCCTTGTACTGCTCGGTTGCGGACATGAACTCGTAATCGAAGCCGAAGCGGTCGAGAAATTCGCGCAGCATCGCGTTGTTGTGGTGCGCGAAGCTCTCATATTTGCCGAAGGGATCCGGGATGTCGGTCAGCGGTTTGCCGAGATTTGCCGCCAGCATCTCCTTGTTCGGCACATTGTCGGGCACCTTGCGAAGGCCATCCATGTCGTCGCTGAAAGCGACGAGGCGCGTCGGGATATCCGACATCTCCTCATAGGCGTGGCGGACCATGGTCGTGCGCAGCACTTCGTTGAAGGTGCCGATGTGGGGCAGGCCACTGGGTCCGTAGCCGGTCTCGAACAGGACATGGCCCTTTTCGGGCGCGCCCTTCTCGTAGCGCTTGAGCAGCTTGCGCGCTTCCTCATAGGGCCAGGCCTTGCTGGCGAGCGCGGCGTTGCGGAGCTGTTCGGGGGTGATGGCTTCAGTCATGGCCGGGGTTCTCTACGGCCAAGCTTCGTGGATACACAAGGATGCTTGCTAAGGAATGCGCCGCGCCGACACAATCCGAACCGGCTCGGCGAGCATCTGTCCCCTCATGATGCCTTCACCTTCGGTCGGTGAGGTCGGCTCCTGGAGGATGTGGCGGACGACATCCATGCCTTCGACCACATGGCCGAACACGGCGAAGCCGAGATTGTCGCCGGCCTGCTTCGGATCGGCATCCATCGAGGTCAGGTTTCCGATGGTGATGAAGAAGCTGGCGTCTGCCGTCCCCGGCGCGTTGCGCGCCATCGAGATCGCGCCGTCGGTGTGGGACAGCCCGGTCACGGTAGTTGGCTCATGGGCGATTGGCGGCAGGAACTGCTTGATGTCACCGCGAATGCCGCCCTGAATCAGGCCGAAGCCCGGCGCAACATTGACGGCGCGGTAGAAGGTGATGCCATCGAAGCGTTTTTCATCGACATAGCGCAGGAAATTGGCGGTCGTGATCGGCGCGCGGGTTCGCTCCAGCGCTACGACGATCGCGCCTTCAGTCGTCTCCAGCCGGACCTTGGCCAGTGCAGGGACAGGCACGGTCGTGTCGTCGGTTTGCGCAGAGAGCGGGGCCGACAGCATCAGTAGCACAAGGATGATGAATGGCTTGAGCATCGAAACCTCTCTTCCACGATCTATGAGATCAGTGAGAGGAAGCGGGATGCTGGGTCAAGCCTGTCCTGAGCGGAGTCGAAGGGCCCGGCATGACGGAAGGGCATGTCTTACGGAAATTTACGCTCCTGACCCGAAACAGCCTTTCCCGAATTTTAACCCTCCTGTGGTTGGATGCGTAACGAAGGGATACGGACCATGGACGAGAATCGCAGGCAGCTTCGCATCACGACCGATATTCCGGCGACGCTGATATCGGTGCTCGATACGCGCGAGGGACGGATCATCGATCTGTCCGAGGGCGGCGCGCAGATCAGCGGCGCGAGCTTTCCAGCCGGGACCCGGTTCCAGATCGATTGCATGGAGCAGACGCTCTACGCCAGGGTGATGTGGGACGAGGTGGACCGGATGGGCGTCCGTTTTGAATTTCCGCTGTCCAGCGGTCCGCTGTTCGATGCGATGCAGCTGGCGGCGCAGCCTTCGCGGCCATTCGTCGGCGGGCTGCGCGCGGCGCGGCCTGTCGGTTTCGGGCGGCGGGCTGCCTGAGACTTGTTCCCCGGCGAAGGCCAGGGTCCAGCTACGACCGTTTCGATTCTGGACCCCGGCCTTCGCCGGGGAACTGCATCACCTAAAGAAAATTGTTCGGCCAGATGATCGTGCGCCACATGTGCGCGACAAGCGAGCCGTCGAAGCCAAGGCCCTCCTCGGGATCGAGGAAGTGGCGGCCGATGATGTCGGTGAAGATGTCCGGATCGACCTGCGGGCCATCGTCGAAGAAATAGATGTCGTTGAGCGTCACCAGACGCGCGCTCATGTACCAGCGATGCGCGCGGGCCGCTTCGGCGTCGCGGCGGATATAGTCGGGCGGGACATAGTCCGGGCCGAAGAAGCGGTAATAGCTTTCGGGATATTCGTAACCGACGCTTTCATCGGCAAAATAGCGCAGCGCCTGATGATATTTGACGGCCCAGGCGATCTCCTCGTCCACATAAGGGCCGATCATCTGCGCGCCCCAATAGCCGTGATCGGCGCGGATCAGGCAGGCGTTGGAGATGTCGTGCAACAGGCAGGCGAGGACAATCTTTTCCTCATGGCCATCGTCCAGCGCGCGTTTGGCGCTCGTCAACACATGGCGGATCGTGACGCCGGTGCCGCGATGCTTCAGGAAATCCATGAGCGTCGGCCGGGGCGGCATCGGCGGCAAAGCGGGGTTGTCGCCCATCATGAAGACGGTGTCGCTGTTGAGTTGGCGTAACAGCGCCAGTTCGTCGACCTCGATCCCCGTGCCCATGGTGGCGATGGGCGAGAGGGCGATCAGGCGTTCGCGGCCAGCCTGTGAGGGCGGATCATATTCAGGAGCACACATATAAACACCGTTCGGGCTGAGCCTGTCGAAGCATCTCTTTATCTTTCGGGATGAAAAAGGAGAAGAAAGCGCTTCGACAGGCTCAGCGCGAACGGTTTTCGAGGGACAATGTGTTTCTCTTTCGTTCCGGCTGCGCTAGCAGGACCAGGTGGCCGTAGATCTCCCATATCCCGCGCTTCATGCGACCCATGGCGGCATGTGGATCGCGCGAGCCAATGGGACCACGGCGGCGGTCGGCCGGGGCGAGGCGATCGCGCAGGCGGCCGATACGCCGACGATCCTGCTCAACGCGCCGCTGGTCGCTGCCCGGCTGGGATTGAGCGAGCTTTCCGGGCTCGATCTGCTTGAGCTGTTCGCCTTCGTGCATCCCGCGCGTTTTGCGGTGCCGACGCCAGCGGGGCTGGCGCGGGCGCTCGGCCTGGAGCCGCCCGCCGATGATGGCGCGGCGGCCGGATTCCTGCGGCGGGCGGCGGCCGTGTTGCTTGCGCGGATGGGCGCGGACGACTGGATCGAACGCGACGGCGCGTGGACAGCGGCGCAGGGGTTGCATCGGGCGCGGTGGCCATGGGCGCCGCTGGTGCTGGAACATGTCGCCCAACCCCAGCGCAGCGAACGCTGGCTGTTCTCGCGTCTGCCCGAATGGGAGGATGCAAGCGGACGACCGCCGCCCCGGACGGTCATACTGGATGAAGCGGAGGTCGTGGCTGATCTCGCGCGCCTGACCGGGACGAGCGCCGAGCCGCGCGAGGGGCAGGTGCGCTATGCGCAGGCGACCGCGCAGACATTCGTCCCCCGGATCGCGGAGGGACAGCCCAATGTGCTGCTGGCGGAGGCCGGGACCGGGATCGGCAAGACGCTCGGCTATCTCGCGCCCGCGACGCGCTGGGCGGCGGCGGCCGGCGGGACGGTGTGGATATCGACCTATACCAAGGCGCTCCAGCGGCAGCTCGATCGCGAGACCGATCGCGCCTGGCCCGATCCGTCGGTGCGCGGGCGCAAGGTGGTGATCCGCAAGGGACGGGAAAACTATCTTTGCCTGCTCAATCTTGAGGATGCGCTGCAAGGCGGGTTCGCGGGACGGGCGGCGATATTGGCGCAGCTGGTGGCGCGCTGGGCAGCCTATAGCCGGGACGGCGATATGGTCGGGGGCGATCTGCCGGGTTGGTTGCCGTCGCTGTTCAGGCGGGCAGGGTCGATCGCGCTGACCGACCGGCGCGGGGAATGCGTCTATGCCGGCTGCCCGCATTACCGGAAATGCTTCATCGAACGATCGGTGCGTTCGGCGCGGGAGGCCGACCTCGTCATCGCCAACCATGCGCTGGTGATGATCCTCGCCCAGCGCGGATCGGACGAAGGGTGCGGGCTCGACCGGATCGTCTTCGACGAGGGCCATCATCTGTTCGACGCCGCCGATTCGACTTTTGCGATCGGGCTGACCGGACAGGAACTGATCGAGCTGCGCCGCTGGATATTGGGGCCGGAGAAGAAGGCGCGGGGACGCAGGCGGGGGCTGGCGGCGCGGCTCTCGGATGTCGCGTCCTATGATGAGGGCGGTGACGAAGCGATCCTCGATGCAGCGCGCGCCGCCGAGAATTTGCCGGGCGAGGGCTGGCTCGGGCGGATCGGCGAGGGGTTGGCGCTCAATCCGATCGAGCGGTTGCTCGCCGCGACGCGGGCGACCGTTTACGCGCGGGCCACGGCGCAGGATGCAGGATTCGGGCTGGAGACAGAGGCGGCCGAACTGGATGGCGCGCTGATCGCGGCGACCGCGCCCGCGCTCGAGACGCTCGAATCACTGCTCCGCCCATTGACGCGGCTGGGACAGCGGCTTGAAGCGGTGATGGAAGATGCGCCCGACTGGCTCGACGGGCAGGCGCGGGCGCGGGTCGAAGGCGCGATTGCCGGTCTGGGTTTGCGCTGCCGGATGCTGCAGGGGCTGATCGCGCTCGTCGCGCGGCTAGGCGGGCCGGCCGATCCGGACTTCATCGACTGGCTCGCGGTCGATCGGGTCGAGGGGCGCGAGTTCGATGTTGGCATCCATCGCCGCTGGCTCGATCCGACCGTGCCGCTGGCTGAAACGGTGCTGAAGCCCGCGCATTCGGTTGTGGTGACCTCAGCCACGCTGCGCGCGGCCGAGGGCTGGGACGCGGCGGATGCGCGCACCGGGGCTGTCCATCTGGAGCGCAGCGCGCGTCATTTCGCGGTGCCGAGCCCGTTCGATTATACGCAGCAGGCCGAGGTGTTGATCGTCACCGATATCCGCAAGGGCGACATTCCTTCGCTGGCCGGGGGCTATGCGCGATTGATCGAGGCGGCCAATGGCGGGGCGCTGGGGCTGTTCAGCGCGATTCATCGGCTGAAGGCGGTGCACGCGCGGATCGCGGATCGGCTCGCGCATGAGGGGTTGCCGCTTTACGCCCAGCATGTCGATCCGCTCGATACCGGCACGCTGATCGATATTTTCCGCGACGATCCCCATGCGTCGTTGCTCGGGACTGATGCCTTGCGCGACGGCGTCGACGTGCCGGGACATTCGTTGCGGCTGGTCATCATGGAGGGCGTGCCTTGGCCGCGACCGACCGTGCTGCACGGCGCGCGGCGTGCAGCGGGCGGGGGTGCGGCGCATGACGACGCCATCGTCCGGGCGCGGCTGGCGCAGGGCTTCGGGCGGCTGATCAGGCGTGCGAGCGACCGGGGGCATTTCGTGATTCTGTCCGCGGCGATGCCCTCGCGGCTGCTCAATGCCTTCCCGGTGGGAGTGCCGATCCGACGCGTATCGCTCGCCGAAGCAGCGTCGATTGTCGCCGGGCGGGACGAAAACGGGATCGGGCACGATAATGCGACCGATTCGCGTCTTTCATCCGTCACGCCTTTGTTGCATCAGAAGCCCGATTGAGGTCGGAGACTGCATGAAAAGGCTGACGCTGCTGCGCCACGCGAAATCGGGCTGGGACGATCCCGTGGCGCGAGATTTCGATCGGCCGTTGAACGAGCGCGGCAAGCGAGCGTCGGAAACGATCGGCCGCTGGCTGAAGGATCAGAAGATTTCCTTCGACTATATCGCGGCTTCGCCAGCAGTGCGGGTGGTGGAAACGATCGAACATGTCGCGATCGGTTATGGTGAGGCGATGACGCCGGTGTGGGACAAGCGCGCCTATCTGGCGTCCGGCTCCTCGCTGCTCGATATCGTGCATGAAGCGCCCGAAGACAGCGAACGGATGCTGCTCGTCGGGCATAATCCGGGGTTGGAGGACCTGATCCTGTCGCTCGTGCCCGATCAGTCGGGCGATGATGTGCGGGATGCCGTCGAGGAGAAATATCCGACGGCGAGCCTTGCCGAGATCGCGTTCGACGCGGCGCATTGGGCTGACATAAAGCCCGGCGCCGGCAAGCTGGTCTATTTCAAGCGCCCGCGCGATCTCGATCCGGCGCTCGGGCCGGAAGCGACCTGATCAGGCAGCGAGATCCTTTTTGAGGGCGTCCGCAAGACTCTGTCGAATCGCGCGCAGCTCGCTGACGAGCCGATCCGGAACAGCAGCGGATGGCGACGGCGAAGCGGCAGCAGGCTCGTGGCCGGCCTTGCCTCGCTCAGACAGCAGCTTCTGCACGCCCTTGATGGTGTAGCCTTCGCGGTTGAGCAGCGAATCGATCCGCATGACCAGCGCCACATCCTCGGCGCGGTAATAGCGGCGATTACCGGCGCGCTGGAGCGGCCGAAGCTGGGGAAAACGGGTTTCCCAGTAGCGCAGGATATGCTGCGGGATGCCGAACTGGTCGGAAACCTCGCTGATCGTCTTCAGCGCGCCTTCGGCCTTCTGGACTCGGCTCGCCACGACGCCTTATCCCGCGATCTGATCGCGCAGCAACTGCGACGCACGGAATGTCAGCACGCGGCGCGGCGCAATCGGCACTTCGATGCCGGTTTTCGGATTACGCCCAACACGCTGCCCCTTGTCGCGCAGGATGAAGCTCCCAAAGCCCGAAATCTTGACGTTCTCGCCCTTTTCGAGCGCGACACTCATATTGTCGAGAATCTGTTCGATGATGGCCGAGCTGTCGGCCCGTGAAAGGCCTACTTCCTTGTGAACCGCTTCGGCAAGATCTGCTCTCGTCAACGTCCCGACCGCCATATTTTCTCCCCCCGGATTACTTAACGCAGCTTTTACAATATCGCGTCACATTGATCCAAGCTAGTGAAATCGGGGGATTTAAAGCCGGATCGCGGCTGCCCCCCAGGTGAAGCCGCCACCCATCGCCTCCAGCACGACCAGATCGCCCGGCTTGATGCGTCCGTCACGAACCGCGACGTCGTAGGCAAGCGGCACCGATGCGGCCGACGTATTGGCGTGTTCGTCCACCGTCACGATCACTTTGGAAGGGTCCAAACCCAGCTTTTTGGCCGTTGCATCGAGGATTCGGCGATTGGCCTGATGCGGCACGACCCAATCGACCTCGCTGCTCGGAATGCCGGCCTTGGCAAGCGTTTCCTCCAGCACGCGGGACAGGTTGGTGACGGCATGTTTGAAGACTTCGGGCCCCCGCATGCGCAGCTTGCCGACCGTCTGCGTGGTCGATGGACCGCCATCGACATAGAGCAGCTGGTTGTGGCGGCCGTCGGCGTGAAGGCACACGGAGAGGATTCCGCGCGAATCACCTTCGGGCAAATCCTCAGCTTTCAGCACCATCGCGCCCGCGCCATCGCCGAACAGGACGCAGGTGCCGCGATCTTCCCAGTCGAGGATCCGGCTGAAGGTTTCGGAGCCGATTACCACCGCGATCTTGGCGGTGCCTCCGCGCAGCATGTTTTCGGCGACCGAAAGCGCGTACAGGAAGCCCGAGCAGACGGCGGCGATATCGAACGCCACGCAGTCGTTAATGCCAAGATTAGCCTGCACGATCGTGGCTGACGCCGGAAAGGTCTGGTCCGGCGTGGCGGTCGCCAGCACGATCAGGCCGACTTCGGACGCATCGACCCCCGCGGCCGCCAGCGCCTTGCGCGCTGCCTCGGTGGCCAGGCTGGAGGTGGTCTCACCTTCGCCTGCGATATGGCGCCAGCGGATGCCAGTACGCTCTACGATCCATTCGTCGCTGGTATCGACGGTTTCGGCCAGCTCTTTGTTGGAGACGCGCCGTCCTGGCAGCGCCGATCCGCTGCCGGCAACCACTACTCGGCGCGTCATGCGGCCGAACCGGCGGCGACCGCATCGGTCGCATGGCGGGCGTGGATCTGGTCGAGGTCCTCAGTGATCCGACGGGTGATCTGGTTCGTGACGAGCTTGCAGGCGACTTCGATGGCGTTGGCCACGCCCGAAACGTCAGCGCCGCCATGGCTTTTCACGATGATGCCGTTGAGGCCGAGGAAAACCGCGCCATTATGATTGTTCGGATCGAGATGGACCTTGAGAAGGTTGAAGGCAGGACGGGACAGCAGGAATCCCGCCTTGGACCGTAACGAGCTGGTGAAGGCGCGGCGCAGCAGGTCGGTGATGAAGCGAGCCGTTCCTTCGATCGATTTCAGCGCAATATTGCCCGAGAAACCGTCCGTTACGACGACATCGACTTCTCCGGTCGAGATGCTGTTGGCCTCGATGAAGCCATCGAAGCGCAGGTGGAGGTGATCGGCGGCGCGCAGCTCTGCGGCGGCTTCGCGCAGCTCCTCGGTGCCCTTCATCTCCTCGGTGCCGATGTTGAGCAGGCGCACGCGCGGCACGGTCACGCCAAGGACAGTGCGGGCATAGGCGGCCCCCATGATCGCGAATTCGACCAGATTCTTCGCTTCGCATTCCGTGTTGGCGCCAAGATCGAGCATGATCATGTCGTTGTCGCCCAAGGTGGGCAGCAGCGCGGCGAGCGCAGGCCGGTCGATGCCGGACATGGTGCGCAGCGAAAGCTTGGACATCGCCATCAGCGCGCCAGTGTTGCCGGCCGAGACGGCAGCGTCGGCATGGGCCGCCTTCACATCGGCTATGGCAAGGCCCATCGAGGTCGTCTTGGCCCGGCGAATCGCCTGGGCGGGTTTGTCCTCGCCCGAGATTATATCCTCTGCATGGACGATCGTGCTGGCTTTGGCGAGCGCGGGGCGGGCCGAAAGCTCCGCCCGGATTTCGCTTTCGCGTCCGACCAGCCGGAAGCGCAGCGCCGGATCACGCTCAAGCGCAAGCGCGGCGCCGGCAAGCATGATGGGCACGCCGCCGTCGCCACCCATCGCATCAATCGCGATACGAGGCGCTGATCCGGCGGACATCGGCTGGGATCCGCCTGGTTCAGGCCTCGACGGAAACGACTTCGCGGCCATTATAATGACCGCACGCGCTGCACAGATTGTGCGGGCGCTTCAGCTCGCCGCAGTTGGAGCATTCCTGAAAAGCCTCGGGCTTGAGCGCATCGTGGCTGCGCCGCATGTTGCGCTTCGAGGGCGAAGTTTTTCTCTTGGGGACGGCCATTCGGCACCTGTTCCATTCAGCCTAAACGAATAACGACGAGCTTTGCCGCATGTTATTCGGCGACACCAAAGTGTCGCCGAGCCAGCGGCCGGCTCGTCGCGAGTGGGGGTGCCTATACTGATTTCGCGCCACGTTGCAAGTGCCGGCGGCCTATGCTTCTCTCTCCAGCCTTGGAAAATGAAGCGGGGGATGAGGATATGTTGCCGATCACACTCACCATGGCGGGCGCAGCCGTTCTTCTCCATATCTGGCTGGCACTCCGATGCAGCATGGTTCGTGTGCGCCAAAAGGTTTTGATCGGTGATGGCGGCAACCCGACGATGCTGACCCGCATGCGCGCGCATGCGAACTTCATGGAGAATACGCCTCTCTTCCTCATCCTACTTGGCCTGATCGAAATGGCGGACGGATCGGCGCGCTGGCTGTGGGCCGTGGGGATAGCGTTCATCCTGGCGCGAATCTCCCATGCGTTCGGGATGGACCGCCCGGCGCCCAACCCGCTGCGTGCGGGGGGCATGCTCGTTACCCTGACCGCGCTGCTGGTGCTCGCCGTTGCGGCGATCCGGCTGGCCTATCAGGCCGGGCAGCCGGTGGTGATCGGGTAAGATCTGCTCAATGCAGTTCCCCGGCGGAGGCCGGGGTCCAGTCGGGGACGGAAGAGGGGCCTGCTGCTGTTCGTCAGCCTTCCCAACTGGACCCCGGCCTTCGCCGGGGAACATTCGGTTTGACAAAGGTAGTTTTAGCCAGCCAGCACCCGGTCCCCGACGAAGGGGTTGCTTGCCCTTTCATGGCCGAAGGTCGACATCGGGCCGTGGCCAGGCACGAAGGCGGTGTCGTTGCCCAGCGGCCACAGCCGCCTGGTGATCGATCCGACCAGATCGGTATGGTTGCCGCGCGGGAAATCGGTGCGGCCGATCGATCCCTGGAACAGTACGTCGCCGACCAGCGCGAGCTTCGACGGCGCGTGGTGGAAGACGACATGGCCGGGGGTGTGGCCGGGGCAATGATACACGTCGAGCACTAGATCGCCGACCGTCACCTGATCGCCGTCGTCAAGCCAGCGATCAGGCACGAAAGGCTGGCCCGGGATGCCGAAATTCTGGCCATCGCCACCCAGCCTATCGATCCAGAAAGCGTCCTCGCGGTGCGGGCCTTCGATTGGAACGCCCAGTTCAGCGGCGAGCATGGCCGTGCCGCCGCAATGATCGATATGGCCGTGGGTGACGAGCAGCTTCTCGATGGTCACGCCGTGCTGGGCGGCGGCGGACTTCAGCCGATCCAGATCGCCGCCAGCATCTACGAAGGCACCCTTCATGGTGCGCGTGCACCAGAGCAGGGTGCAATTCTGCTGAAAGGCCGTGACGGGTATGATCGCCGCCTTGAGAGGCTGCTCATCTGCCGGGAAGTTTCCGTCTGTCATGTCCGGCACATGGCGACTGAGATGCCCCGTTGCAACCGGAGAGCATCAGGAGGATAGCGCACATATGCCGCCGTCCGACCTTTCCCGGCCTTTCGTGCTTCTCGACGATGCCAGTCCCAATGGCGGTCCGGGCCGGCTGTATAGCGATCCACTGGCAACGATCGTCGCTACCAGAGGCGTCGATGTGGGGCCGGCACTGGAACAGATTCGCGCCGCGTCCCGCGCCGGGCGTCATGTCGCGGGGTATTTCTCCTACGAGGCAGGGTTCGCGCTGGAGCCGCGCTTCCGCGAAGCGCCGGCAAGCGAAGATGGCCCGCCACTCCTCTGGTTCGGCGTATTTTCAGCCTGTGAGCCCGCCCCGCACGGCCTGCTGCCTGACCCGGCCGGCGCGTGGACAGGCAAGCCTCAGCCACGCGTTTCGGAAGCAGATTATGTCGGCGCGGTTAAGCGGACGCTCGCCTATATCGCGGCGGGCGACATTTATCAGGCCAATATCAGCTTTCGGGCCGACGTGCCCTTCGTCGGGTCGCCGCTGGCGCTCTACGCGCGGCTGCGGGAGGCTGGCGGCGGCGGCTGGGGCGGAATCGTCCATGACGGGCGGCATTGGCTGCTGTCCTGCTCGCCTGAACTGTTCTTCGAGCTGAACGATGGGCGCTTGCGGGCGCGGCCGATGAAAGGGACGTTGCCGGCCGACGCGACGGACGAGGCGCTGCGCGATGATCCCAAGCAGCGCGCCGAAAATCTCATGATCGTCGATCTGATCCGCAATGATCTGTCGCGCGTGGCCGCGCCGGGCAGTGTAGCCGTCCCCTCGCTGTTCGATATCGAACATTATCCGACCGTGTTGACGATGACGTCCACCATCACGGCTGATTTGGCCGCGGGCAAGGATGCGATCGACGTGATCGAGGCGCTGTTTCCCTGTGGCTCGATCACCGGCGCCCCCAAGATCCGCGCCATGGAGATCATTGGCGAACTCGAACAGGATCGGCGGGGGCCTTATACCGGCTCAATCGGATGGATCGCCCCCGATGGCGATGCGGCTTTCAATGTCGTCATCCGCACGCTTATGATCGAACCGGATGGCGACAGAGCCGTTATCGGCCTCGGCTCCGGAATCGTCGCGGATTCAGACCCGCATGCGGAATGGAGGGAATGTCTTGGCAAAGGAGCGTTCGTGACCGCCGGGGACCAGCCGCTTGACCTTATCGAGACGATGCGATTCGACGCCGACGAGGGTCTGTGCGAGCTCGAACGGCATATCGCGCGGATGAAGGCAAGCGCCACCGCGCTGGATTTCTGCTTCGACCGGCATGCGCTTCGCAACGATCTTCAGGCGGCGACCTTTCGATTGCGCGAGACCAGCCGGGTGCGCGTGCGGCTTTCGAGAAGCGGCGCGACGGCGATCGAAGTGCGGCCGATGCCGACGACACCGGAGATTGCCGAGGTGGGCGTGGCGCCGATGCCGGTGCCGCCGGACGATTTCCGGTTGGCGCACAAGACCAGTGATCGTGATTTCTACGACGATGCGCGGGCGGCATCCAAGGCGTTCGAGCTGGCCTTCTTCGATGCCGACGGGTTCGTCACCGAAGGCAGCTTCACCAATATCTTTGTCGAGCGGAACGGAACGCTCGTGACTCCGCCGCTGTCGCGAGGCCTGCTGCCGGGGATATTGCGCGAGCGGCTGATCGAGGAAGGCAAGGCAATCGAGGGCGACCTGCGGCCCACTGATCTGCAATTCGGGTTCTTCCTGGGAAATGCCCTGCGCGGGTTGATCCCCGCACGACTTGTTGCAGGAGCGAAGGCGCCCGGTCTATAGGCGCGCGCATTTAACCAGAAGGGTAGAAAAATGGGCCTCACATCCGCCGCTCTCGACCGAATCAAGCCGTCGCCGACCATCGCCATGACTGGCCGTGTGATCGAACTGAAGGCAAAGGGCGTCGACGTGATCGGGCTCAGCGCGGGCGAGCCCGATTTCGACACGCCCGATTTCGTCAAGGACGCGGCAATCGAGGCGATCCGCAAGGGCCAGACCAAATACACCAATGTCGACGGCACCGCAGAACTGAAGGCAGCGGTCGCGGGAAAGTTCAAGCGCGACAACGAGTTGGTCTATGACGCAAGCCAGATCAGCATCAATGTGGGCGGTAAGCATACCTTGTTCAACGCGCTCGTGGCGACGATCGATCTGGGCGACGAGGTCATCATCCCCGCGCCTTATTGGGTTAGCTATCCGGACATCGTCAATTTCGCGAACGGCACGCCGGTGTTCATCAAGGCGGGTGCCGACCAGAATTACAAGATCACCGCCGAGCAGCTCGACGCCGCGATCACGCCCAAGACCAAATGGGTGTTGCTGAACTCTCCATCCAACCCTAGCGGCGCGGCCTATACCGAAGCCGAACTGAAGGCGCTCGGCGAAGTGCTGCGCCGCCGTCCGCACGTTTGGGTAATGGCCGACGATATGTATGAGCATATCGTCTATGACGACTTCAAGTTCACGACCATCGCGCAGGTCTGCCCCGATCTTTACGAGCGGACGCTAACGGTGAACGGCTGTTCCAAGGCCTATGCGATGACCGGCTGGCGGATCGGCTTCGCGGGCGGGCCCGCGCCCCTCATCAAGGCGATGGCCAAGCTCCAGTCGCAGTCGACCTCCAATCCCTGCTCGATCGCTCAGGCGGCGGCCACGGCGGCGCTCAATGGCCCGCAGGATTTCCTCAAGGAGCGCAACGACGCCTTCAAGATACGGCGCGATCTGGTGGTCTCGATGCTCAACCAGATCAACGGCTTCAACTGCCCGCGGCCCGAAGGCGCCTTCTACGTCTATCCCGACGTGTCGGGCGTGATCGGCAAGGCGACCCCGGCGGGCAAGACCATCGCCAACGATTCGGACCTGATCGATTACCTGCTCGACGACGGCCGGGTGGCGGCGGTGAACGGCGCGGCGTTTGGTCTCGAGCCGGCGTTCCGGATCAGCTACGCGACGTCGGAAGCGATCCTCACGGAGGCCTGCACGCGCATCCAGACGGCGGTTAACGCTTTGCGCTGAAACGAGCCTTGGTAGCCGACGAGTTGCCTTAACATTCAGGCAAGTATAAGTTCCGCCTCGATTTCCGGGGGCGGAGACGCGCAATGCGATTCAATTTGCCGGCTGTTTTTGGTTGCCTTGCACTAATCTTCGCCGTCAGCGTGGCGGTGACTCGCAGCGCCGAACTGATGGCCGAAGGGCCGGTTATCGTTCCTGCGCCAGCCTATCAGGCGCCTGCCTCTAAGGGTTTGGAAACAGCCGTTTTTGCAGGTGGGTGCTTTTGGGGCGTGCAGGGCGTGTTCGCGCATGTGAAGGGCGTGAAAAGCGCGGTGTCGGGTTATGCCGGCGGTGACGCCAAGACAGCGCGTTATCAGCAAGTGGGCACCGGCCGGACCGGCCACGCCGAGGCGGTGCGAATCGTCTTCGATCCGACCCAGGTAAGCTACGCCGATCTGTTGCGCATCTATTTCTCGGTGATCGCCGATCCGACGACGCTCAATTATCAGGGGCCGGATTCAGGCCCGCAATATCGCACTGCAATCTTCCCCACGACGCTCGAGCAGAAGGTCATGGCCCAACGCTATATCGCCCAGCTCGGCAAGGCGGGGATCTGGCACAACCCGATCGTGACGCGGGTGGAGGCCGGCAGCTTCTATCCAGCCGAGGCCTATCATCAGGATTTCCTGATGCGGAACCCTAACCATCCCTATATTCGCATCAATGACCTGCCCAAGATTTCAGCGCTGAAGCGGCTGTTCCCTCATGAGTATCGCGCGCAGCCTGTGCTGGTGAATGCCGGTTAGGCGTCCCCGCCGCTCCCATAGGGGCGCGTCAGGATTTCGAGGACGTGGCCGTTGGGATCCTCGAAATAGCAACCACGTCCGCCATCAAGCCGGTTGATTTCGCCCGGTTGTACGCGTTGAGGGTCGGCCCAGTAGGTCAGCCCCTTCTCTTTGATCCGCGCGAATGCGGCATCGAATTCCGGCTCGCTGATCAGGAAGGCGTAGTGCTGGAGCGCGACGTCGCCCTCCTTCTCCATGAAATCGAGCGACACATCATTGTCGAGCGCGACCACCATGAAATGGTAGAAGGGCTGCGGCGCGGGCAGTCCCAGGATCTCAGCCATGAAGGCCGAGGATTTCCGCTTGTCGTGGCACCAGACGATGGTGTGATTGAGCTGCGCCGGCATGTTCTCCCCTTTGTCTCACCGTCGAAGCAGGAAGACGGCATGCTCTGCGCGCAAATTTGCGCCTGCGGGAGATATAGGACGGGCATTGCCGGACAGGAACCAGGCGTTCTCGACGATCACGCCGCGTTCTGCGACGAAGGCGCGGAAATCGTCGATGGTGAGCTGGTGGATATTCTCTGTCTCGTACCAGCTGACGGGGAGAGCCGCCGTCACCGGCATGCGTCCGCCCCACATCAGCGCCCAGCGCACGCGCCAGTAAGCGAAGTTGGGGAAGGAGACGAAGGCGCGGCGGCCGATCCGCAGCAGTTCCTCCAGCACGCGATCGGGCGCGCGGGCGGTCTGGAGGGTCTGGCTCAGGATCGCATAGTCGAAGACGTCGTCGGGATAATGAGAGAGATCGGTGTCGGCGTCGCCCTGCACAACCGACAGGCCCCGCCCTACCGCCAGCGAGACGTTAGCCGGGTCGAGCTCAAGCCCGCGCGCGTCCACGCTCTTGCGGTCGCGCAAATAGGCCATCAGCGCGCCGTCGCCGCAGCCGATATCGAGCACGCGGGAGCCCGACGCGACATTGTTGGCGATGATCGCGAGATCGGAGCGCAGGCCGTTGGTCATCCTATCGCCCTCAGGAAGCCGTCGACGATGCGGTTGAGTTCGGGCACGTCCAGCAAAAAGGCGTCGTGGCCGAAGGGCGAAGACAGTTCGACGAAGCTCACCGCCGCGCCGGCCGCGTTGAGCGCATGGACGATCTCGCGGGTCTCGCTGGTCGGGTAAAGCCAGTCGGTGTCGAAGGAGACGAGGCAGAAGCGCGTTGCGCTGCCCGAAAAGGCATTGGCGAGCAGGCCGCCATGCTCCTCGGCCAAATCGAAATAGTCCATGGCGCGGGTGATATAGAGGTAGCTGTTCGCGTCGAAGCGATCGACGAAGCTGATCCCCTGATGGCGCAGATAGCTCTCCACCTGGAAATCAGCGTCGAAGCCGAAGCTTTTCGCATCGCGCGCCTGCAGACGCCGCCCAAATTTCTCAGTGAGGCCCGCCTCCGACAGATAGGTGATATGCGCTGCCATCCGGGCGACGGCGAGGCCCGCGCTGGGTATGACATTGGCAGTATAATAGGCGCCGTCGCGCCAGTTCGGGTCGGCCATGATCGCCTGACGTCCGACTTCGTGGAAGGCGATGTTCTGGGCCGAATGGCGTGCGGCGGACGCGATGATGACGGCCGATCGCACGCGATCGGAATAGGTCGCCGCCCATTCCAACACCTGCATCCCGCCCATCGATCCACCGATCACCGAGGCGAGCGTCGCGATCTGGAGATGATCGAGCAGCATGGCCTGCGCGCGCACCATGTCGCGGATGGTGATGACCGGGAAGCGCATCGCATGTGGCTCGCCGGTGGCCGGATCGGTCGATCCTGGTCCGGTCGATCCCATACAGCCGCCCAGCACATTGGCGCAGACGATGAAATGACGGTCGGGATCGATCGGCTTGCCCGGCCCGACCATGCGCGGCCACCAGCCCGGCTTGCCGGTGCGCGGGTGGGTCGAGGCGACGAACTGGTCGCCGGTCAGCGCGTGGCAAATCAGGATCGCGTTGGAGGCGTCGGCATTGAGCGCGCCATAGGTTTCATAGGCGATGTCGATCGGCCCGAGCTGCGCCCCACCATCCAGCCGCAGCGGGCCGGGCAAGGTGACTGAGCGGGCGAGCCCGTAGCGCTGATCTTCCGACATGAGGCGCTGGGGCTAGGGGCGGGACGCGTGGCTTGTCAATGATCCCCGCCGCGCATAGAGCGCCAGCCCATGACCGGACCCGTGCCCAAACCCTGGATCGATGCGATCGCCCCCTATGTGCCGGGGCGGGCGACCGATGACAGCGGGCGCAAGCTGATCAAGCTTTCCGCCAACGAAAATCCGCTGGGGACGAGCGAAAAGGTTGTCGAGGCGTTCGAGCAAGGGCGCGGATCGCTGCACCTCTATCCTGATCCGGGCGCCACGGCGCTGCGCGAGGCGATTGCGGCGAAATATGATCTTGATCCGGCGCGCGTGATCTACGGCACTGGATCGGACGAGGTGCTCCATCTGGCCACCGGCGCTTTCGCAGGGGTGGGCGATGAGGTTCTGTTCGTGCGCTATGGCTTTTCGGTCTATCCGATCGCGGCGCGGCGCGTGGGCGCGGAGCCGATCGAGGCCGATGATCGCGACTATGCGACTGATATCGACGCCCTGCTCGCCCGCGTGAACGAGAAGACCCGCGTGATCTTCATCGCCAACCCGAACAACCCGACCGGCACCTATAGCGGACGGGCCGAGATCGCGCGCCTGCACGCGGCGATTCCTTCGGATTGCCTGCTGGTGATCGATCAGGCCTATGCCGAATATCTGGATGCCGAGGAGGAGGACGGTGCGCTTGCGCTGGCGCGGGAAGCGCCCAACGTTTTGGTCACGCGCACTTTTTCGAAGATTTTCGGGCTTGCGGCGGAGCGGATAGGCTGGGGCTACGGCCCGGCGCCTGTGATTGCCGCCATGCACAAGATCCGCGCGCCTTTCAATGTGACGACCGCCGGGCAGATCGCGGCTGTGGCGGCGCTTGCCGATGAGGATTTCGTCGAGAAAAGCCGCGTGCATAATCGCGAAGGCTTGAAATGGTTCGAGGCGGAGATCGCAGGACTCGGCAATTTCGGTCTGCGCGCGGTGCCAAGCCGGGCCAATTTCTCGCTGGTGCTGTTCGAGGGCAAGCTGACCGCCGACAAAGCCTATAAGGGGTTGATGGAACGGGGCTATATCGTTCGCTGGCTGCCGGGGCAGGGGCTGCCGCATGCGCTGCGCATCACCATCGGCAAACCGGAAGATATGCAGGCGATCGTCTCGGCGCTGCGCGAGATGTGCGGAGCGGCGGGCTGATGCTGCCCTTCGCGCGAGTCACGATCATCGGGCTGGGGCTGATCGGCTCTTCGATTGCGCGCGCGATCCGGGCTGAGATGCCGACGGTGCGAGTCACCGGCTACGATGGCGATCCCGACGTGCGGGTAAGATCCGAAGCTTTGGACTTTTGCGACGATATCGCCGACAGCGCGGGCGCTGCGGTGACCGATGCCGATCTCGTCATCCTGTGCGTGCCGGTGGGGGCGATGGGGGCTGTCGCTTCGGAGATTGCTGATGATCTGCCGCCTGATGCCGTTGTCAGCGATGTCGGATCGTCGAAGGCGAGCGTTGCCGCGGCGCTGGCCGCTGCCCTTCCGGGCGCCACCATTGTTCCGGCGCATCCGGTCGCGGGCACCGAGAATAGCGGGCCGGAGGCGGGCTTCGCGACATTGTTCCAGGGCCGCTGGTGCATCATCACGCCCGAAGAAGGCGCCGAAGAGGCGCCGGTCGCGCGGCTGGAAAGCTTCTGGCAGCGGTTGGGCGCCAAGGTCGACCGGATGGATCCCAAGCATCATGATCTGGTGCTGGCCGTCACGAGCCATCTGCCGCACCTGATCGCCTATACGATTGTCGGCACGGCCTCGGACCTCGAAGGCGTGACGCGCAGCGAGGTGATCAAATATTCGGCTGGCGGCTTTCGCGACTTCACCCGCATCGCCGCGTCCGATCCGACGATGTGGCGCGATGTGTTCCTCGCCAACAAGGACGCCGTGCTTGAAATGCTTCAGCGCTTCAGCGAGGATCTGACCGCGCTCCAGCGCGCGATCCGCTGGGGCGACGGCGACGCGCTGTTTGAACTTTTCACCCGAACCCGCGCCGTCCGCCGGAGCATCATCGAGGAAGGTCAGGACGACGAACGGCCGGATTTCGGCCGCCAACATTAAGGTCGATCGAGCACGTTGATCGCGGCATGAACCCGCGCTTCCGCTTCTGCGCGCGGCAGGCCGGGCGGAATGATCTCGCCGAAGCGAAAGGTGACGATGCCGGGGCGCTTGAGGAAACCGTTGCGCGCCCACAAGCGGCCGCTGTCCAGCGCGACTGGCGTCACCGGTAGGCCGAGCTGCTTGTAGAGCCCGGAAAAACCCGATTTTAGCGGCGGCCGTTCGCCCGGCGCGACGCGGGTGCCTTCGGGGAAGATCAGAATCAGGCGGCCGGCGGCAACGGCCTGTTTGGCCGCGCGGAGCATGATGCGGAGTGCGCCCGCGCTGCCCTCGCGAGTCACGGGGATGGCTCCGTAGCGGGTGGCGAGCTTGCCCCACAGCGGGATATCCGCCAGCTCCTGCTTAAGGACAATTGCGGGTTCGTGGAGAATCAGCACCAGTTCTACGGTTTCATACATCGACTGGTGCTTGGCGGCGACGAACGCGTTGCCGCGCGGGATTTCTCCCTCAACCCGGCTTTCGATGCCGACGAGCACGCGGCAGCACCAGCGATGAAAGCGCGCCCAGCGGGCAACATGGGGGCGCAGGTCCGCTCCCAGCCAGCATGCCGCCAGCGTAATCAGCACGATCGCCGTCGTTCCGGCATGGAAGATCAGTGCGAACAGCAGTGAGCGAATGAAGATCATGGACCCGTTACTGGCCGATCAGCGCCAGGCCGCGGCGCAGCACATATTTGTTATATTCCTTGAGCAGCGGCACCAGTTGCGGCTCGCTCGGCACCGCATCGGCGATCACCGCGACATCCGGCCCCACCGCCTGGCGTAGATCGAAACGCGCGCGCGCCATGTGCCAGTCGGTCGTCACCAGCCGCACGCTGCGGTAACCCCGCTTACCGAGCCAGTCCGCCGCCTCGGTCGCATTGGTCCGTGTATCGACTGATTCGTGGCCAAGGTCGATCTGGCGATCGAACAGGCGGCGCGGCGCGTCATATTCGGCGGCAAGCTCGTGCGGCTTCACCCGCCGATCGACGCCGGACACCAGCATGCGCTTGGCCTTACCCGCCTGCAACAAACTGATTCCGCGCTGGATACGGCCGGGGCCACCGGTCAGCACGACGATGGCGTCGGTCGTTTGCTCCTCGGCCGGACCGGGCAGCATTGCGACGAACAGCACGAAGCCGATGGCCCAGAGCAGAACAGGAATGGCCACGAGGCGGGCGATCACAGGATTCGTCCCAGGACATTCAGGATGGTGATGCGCGCGGTGGCCATCGCGAGCCCGGTGCCGGCGAGCGGCAACAGCACCAGCAATAGCCAGCCTGCCGCCGGCAGCGTGATCGACCCGACCAGTTCCGATCCGAGCCCCTCGATCTGCTGCCCGAGCAGCAATATGACGAGACCGGCCACGGCAAAGCCCAGCGCCCCGCCGAAGAGCGCATCCATGGCGATGCGGCGCTGAAAGAGATTGGCGATCTGGATGTCGGTGGCGCCGAGCAGATGCATGACGTCGATTGTCGGACGATGATTATCGAGCGCCGCGCGCGACGCGAGCACGACGGTGAAGGCGGTCGCGGTCGCCATCAGCAGCACGACAGCGAACGCAAGCCATTTGAGCATGCCAAGCAGCTGATCGAGCGGCGCGAGCCATTGCGCATGCTGGTCGATCCGGGCCGAGGGGGCCACCGCCTGTACGGCGTCTCCGATCGCGGCGATCTGGTCCCTGGCGTCCGTGGTGAGATCGACATCGATCATCTCTGGCATCGGCAGGTCCCGTGTGTCGAGACCTGCGCCGATCCAGGGTTCGAGCAGTTTCTGCATTTCGCTCGCCGCGACGCGCTCGACACGGGCGACATCCGACATGCGGCGAAGCTCCTGCATTGCTGCTTTCGTCTGGCGCGCCCGCGCGACGGGATCGGCCTCGACGATCTGCACCGTGATCCGCGCGGCCAGCCCGGCGCGCAGATGCGAGGAGGCGTGGCGCAGGCCGAGCCCGGCGGCTGCCGTAAGCACCGTCAGGAACATCATGATGGCGATCACCCACGGCATCGGCCCGGCGGTCTTGCGCTGGGGCAGCATGCCGCTCTGGCGCGGCTGCGGAAACGGCCATGGCACCTTCATGTCTCGTCCTGCGGCGAGCGCGGCGGATGGCGCAGCGCGCCCGTGGGATCGGACACCCGACCCTTTTCAAGCCGCATCAACTGCGAATGCGGCACGCGCGAGAGCAAGTGGACATCATGGGTGGCGACCACAATCGTGGTGCCGAGCTTGTTGAGCGCGTCGAACAGGAAAAGCAGCCGCCCGGCCATTTCGGGATCGACGTTGCCGGTCGGTTCGTCGGCGACGAGAATGTCAGGGCGGCCGATCACGGCGCGGGCGATCGCCACACGCTGCTGCTCGCCGCCCGACAGCGTTGCCGGACGGGCGTTGGAGCGGCCTGAAAGCCCGACCCAATCAAGCATTTCGCGTACCGGCGTGTCGATCTCACGATCCTCCAGCCCCGCCACCCGCAGCGGCAGCGCCACATTGTCATAGGCCGAAAGATAGGGGATCAGCCGGAAATCCTGAAATACGACCCCGATCTTGCGGCGGAATGCGGGAAGACGCGAGCGCGGCAGGGTCACGATATCTTCGCCGAACAGGCGGATCAGCCCCCGGCTCGGCCGCTGCGCCAAATAGAGCAGCTTGAGCAGCGACGTCTTGCCCGCGCCGGAGGGGCCGGTGAGGAAGGTGAACGAGCCCGCCGCCAGATTGAAGCTGACGTCCGACAGAGTTTCCGCGCCTGTGCCGTAGCGCAGACCGACATTCTCGAATTGCAAGATGCCCGCCATCGCGGTTCAGCCCTGAATAGCCCCGAGACGCCATGGCACAGCCGGATGGTCGACGTAAAGTCAGGGCAAGACTTGCAGCGGCGCTGCGGGCATGGTTAGAGATGGCGTCAAGGGATCACCACAAGGTCGATCAGGCTGCTGGACGAAAATAATCGATGATACTTTCCTGCCCCGCCTGCAAGACCCGCTATCTTGTCCCGGACACCGCGATCGGGCCGACCGGGCGGCAGGTTCGCTGTGCATCGTGCAAGCATAGCTGGTTCGAAGAGCCGCCGGCCTATGAGCTGAAGGCCCCAAGCGCTGCGCCGCAGCCTTCCGCGCCGGACGGCGAGCCAGCAGCCCCGCCGCCGATTCCTCCCATTCCCGAGCCGCCGCGCACATATAGCGACGATCCGCCGCCTGCGCCGGATCCAGGCCTCGATCCTTTCGCGCACGAGCCGCCGTTCCGGCCGCGCCGCAACCGGATGAAGCTGCTCACCTGGGCGGCCGCCATGTTCGCCGTGATCGCGATCGGCGCGACGCTGGCGCTGCTCACGATGGGCAGCGGCGGCATTTCGTCCAAGCTCGGATTGACCAAGTCCGAAGGGCCGTTGATTATCGAGGTCACCCGCAAGCCGGATCGTGATCGCATGCCCAACGGCAACGAACGGCTGATCGTCAGCGGTCGCATCATCAATCCGACCAGCGAGCCGCAGCCCGTGCCCGATATCCGTGCCGAGCTGCGCGATGTGCAGGGCCGCACGGTCTATGGCTGGATGATCGCGCGGCCGGTGCAGATGCTCCCGCCCGGCGCCACCGCCAATTTCGACACCGCCGCGGTCGATTTTCCGCGTGCGTCGCAAGCGCTCAACCTGAGCTTCGCCGACTCCTCCGGCCAGTAGGCGCCGGTGCGGATCGGCATCCTCACCGGCGGGGGCGATGTGCCGGGGCTCAACCCCTGCATCAGATCGATCACGCTCTCCGCGATCGACCTGGGATGGCAGGTAACGGGATTTCGGCGCGGCTGGGACGGCTTTCTCAGGATCGACCCGGACGATCCCGCAAGCATCGCCGCCTATACCTACAGACTGGATCGCGAGGCAGTGCGCGGAATCGATCGCATGGGCGGGACGATCCTGCACACCTCGCGATCCGACCCCCGCACCACCGAGGACGGCGACCGCACCGATCATGTCCTCAAGGTGCTCGAATCGATCGGGATCGATGCGATGGTGACGCTCGGCGGGGACGGCACGCTGCGTTTTTCGGCGCATCTCTCCTCGCTCGGCTTCCCCGTCATCTCGATCCCCAAGACGATGGACAATGACGTGTTCGGGACCGACTATTGCATCGGCTTCTCGACTGCCGTCAGCCGTTCGGTCGAAGCGATCAATGCGCTGCGCACCACCACCGAGAGCCATGAGCGGATCGCCGTGGTCGAACTGTTCGGGCGGCGAAGTGGCGAGACCGCGTTGCTCTCGGGCTTTCTCGCGCAGGTGGATCGGACCGTCATTTCCGAAGTGCCGGTCGATCTGGACCGGCTGCTGCCGTTGCTGGTGGCGGATCGCAAGTCGCGCCCGTCAAATTATGCGATGTGCGTGATCTCCGAAGGCGCCTCCATCGCGGGCGCGGAGGATGGTCCTGATACCGAACGCGCGAAATCGGCAACGCAGCGCAACGAGGTGGGGGTCGGCCATCATCTCGCCAAGGCGATCGAGGCGCGCACCGGGATCGGCACGGTGGTGCAGGAACTGGCTTATCTGATGCGCGCGGGCGAGCCGGATGCACTCGATCGCATGGTGGGCTTCGCCTTTGGCGGCCTGGCCGTCCAGCTCATCCAGGCGGGGGAGACCGGACGGATGGTGACGCTGACCGACGGCAATTACTGCCATGTGGCGGCTGATACATTGCTCGGCGGCACCAAGGTGGTTGATGTCGAGGGGCTTTACGATCGCGCCAATTATCGCGCCAAACTCGCCCGCGTGCAGGGGAAGCCCATGTTCCTCTACTGAAGAGGAGGGCGCGTTACATAAGATTCGACTCTTCTTGATCGTGAGAACATAATGTGAACAATCTCACCGAGTCGAGGCTGTCATGCTCAATATCATTCCCAGCATCCGTCCAAGGCATCGCCTGTTTTTCGCGCTGTTCCCGCCGCCATTGGTGGCAAGGCGGATAGCGCACTGGGCCGAGCGCTTCGGTCCCCATGCGGCGTTGGTGCGGGCGGATCGCCTGCATGTCAGGCTCGATATCCTTGACGATTCTGACATGTTCCCGTCCGATGTCGCGGAGCGCCTGATCGAGGTGAGCACGCTGATTGCCGCCGATCCCTTCATGATCGAACTGGATCAGGTCAGCGGCGGAGGGGGCACGATTGCGCTACGCCCGCGCTTGAGGAATCCGGCGCTGCAAAGTCTGGCCAGCGCGATATCGGGCGCACGCGCCGAGGCAGGGATCGCTGGACGCGAGGGCTATCGATTCAGTCCACACCTGACCTTGCTCTATCGTGAGGGGCGGCCGTTCAGCGAGACCGTGACGCCCTTCGCTTGGGAGGTGAAGGAGTTCACGCTGGTCCACAGCCTGCTCGGCCATACCCGGCATGTTCCTTTGGGATCATGGCCGCTGACAGGCAAAAATCCGGATCAATTAGATCTGTTCTGACAGGTGCGAACGCTTTGATGCGACGGGCCATTGCGGAGCACGTTCGCCTTTGCTAGAGGCTCGCGCCTGCCAACGCCCCGGTTCGCCGGGGCCCTTCTCGATGTGCGGTCGTGGCGGAACTGGTAGACGCGCAGCGTTGAGGTCGCTGTGGCCGAAAGGCCGTGGAAGTTCGAGTCTTCTCGACCGCACCAAGCAGTCAGAAACGAAAACGGATTTTCGCCTTCGGGCGTCCTGCGCCTGCAGAATGGCGCAGTCCTGCCGGGTTTCACGGCAGGTCAAAATCAAGGTGAAGCCAAAGACTCTCCGGATGGTCCCGCGCCGGGACCACAAATATGCCGGATTCTCTACCCGCCCTTCCCATTTGCCGAGCAGGTCATCGGTTGATGCGTTGCTGGCTGCTTCAGCATCGATACGCAGCTTCGCCTCGCGACACGGTCGGGAAGACCTCGATGCAGCGGGTCCTGATGATCAAGGATCCAACGAGCGAACACAGGGCCGCTTCGACCTTGCCGATCTCGCGCAACTAGGCGCCAAGTAGATGGGCAGTGGCGAACATGGTACGCAGATGCCCTGCCTCTTCGATGTCGGAGAGCCGGCGCAGGGCAGCTTTCGCTCTTTATCAACGACATGTACAATCGTTGGCGCTTACGTTCCGCGCTCGGCTATCTCAGCCCAACGCACTTCGGGGAGCAACACACCCGGCTCATGGTCAAACCCGCAGCCTGACCCTGTCCGCCGCCAGGGGGCCACTCCAATCGGCATGAGCCGCGGCAGCAATATTGCCGCGCCAAACGCGTCGAATGCCAGAGCGCCCTTCAATGGGCGGATTTTGACCAGTTACGCTATGTAGATCTCACAAGCCTGGCCCGAAATATCGTCGATGTGGATATCGCTCGAGCACACTGGCGTCCATATGCGTTCGGGAAGCCTATTTCGACGCGCGCTACTTCACCGGCCCCGCGAGCGCCGCCTAGCGAAGACTGACCATTGGGCGCCGGGAGCGCCAGCGACCTTGCACGCTCCGGGGCTAGAGATCGCCGCCGGAAGATGTAGGCGCCGGCCGGCTGCGGAGCCAGGCGGGCGCAGCGGTGAGCAGCAGCATGATTGATGGAGCCGCGCCGGCGGCGCAAACGCCATGCCAGCCAAAATGCTCATAAGCCGCGCTGGCCATTGCCGAGCCGAGCGACGCGCCGACGAACGAGCTAGTGATGAAGATCGACGTCAGCCGGGAACGCGCGTCCGGAACGAGGCGATAGATCGTCGCCGCATGCAGAACCTGCAGGCCCATGAAGGCGATGTCTAGGAGGAGAATGCCCGCGACCACCGGCACCAGACTCGTCGTCCCGAAGGCGAGCAGTCCCCATGAGGCGACCAGCGTCGCCGCCAGCGCGACAACCAGAAGGTCCATATGGCCTCGGTCGCCGAGCTTGCCGATCGGGCCGGTTGCAAGCGCAGCCCCGGCGCCGAGAAGGCCGAACAGGCCGATGGTAGCGACCGGATAGTCATAAGGGGGGGCGCTGAGAAGAAGTGTCAGGCCGGTCCACATCGCGCTGAAACTCGCCATGCCCAGAAAACCGAACGAGGCGCGGTGGCGCAGTTCGCGATGCCGGGCCGGCAGCATCGCGAGCGACTTCAGAAGGCTTGTGTAGGGCGTCGCTCGTACGCTCCGCTCCGACGGCAAAACTCGGCGGAGGCAGATCAACAGGATGAGGATGAGCAGCGACGCCAAGATGAACAAAGCACGCCACCCGAGCGCTTGCGCGACGAAGCCGGAGATCGTGCGGGCGAGAAGGATGCCGAGCAGATTGCCGGTCATCACGCGACCGACAACCTCGCCCTGAGCCTCGGCCGGTGCGAGCGAGGCGGCGAAGGGGACGATCACCTGCGCGGCGCAGGAGGCAATGCCGGTCAGTAACGACCCCGCGCTGAACAGGGCAAGCGACGGGCTGGCAGCGATGCATGCCAGTCCGACGGCAACGATCACCAGCAGGATGGTGAGCAACCGGCGACGATCGGTCACATCGCCGAGCGGGACGAGGAACAGGACCCCGAGAGCGTATCCGACTTGGGTCAATGTCACGAGGAAGCCGGCCTGCGCCGAACTGGTCCCGAACTGTCCGGCGATCGGTTCGAGTAGCGGCTGCACATAATAGAGATTGGCTACCAGGGTGCCGCTCGTCGACGCCAAGAGCAGAAGCATCGTTGGTGCAAGGCCCAGGCGATAGCGCGACATGGGTCCGGATTTTGCCGTATTATCAATCATTTCTGTTCAAAAACCTTTATCAGGGGAGCGTCGGATATCATCGCTCGCGCGCCCCTTCCGTCACTAAAACGCTACACTACACGGAACGATACGTATCGTCTTGTAGAATATCTTGCCGCGCTTTGCGCAAACGATCGGCGCGGTTTCGGGCGCGTGCCGAGCGGCGCAAACGCGATAGGCCTCACGCAAGCCTCCATAGCTTCTCCCTCAGCAGAGTTGAGCATAGTTTTCCAATATTTATTTGCTAGAGCAAGAAATGTGTTTGCAATTAAATAACGTGAGGTTATCAAAGCACCGGAACGAATCGACTGCAAAAAAAGCGTCGGTCGCGGAGAGGTGGGCGTGGCGGTCGAGAAGATCATCGCCGAAAGCGGACAGATCGGTATGGCCGTCGATGACGCGGGCCGCCTGATGTCCGGCCCGGCCGAGGCCTTCCCCCTAAGCGGCTCGCTCACCGATGTGATGTTAACCTGCTTAGCGCGGCGCTGCCGCGCACGCGCGACCGTCCGGCGGATCCGGCGCCTACGGAATGCGCAACCGCGTCAGTTCGTCTGATCCGCTGAAACCGGTCGGGACGGCTTGAACGATCCGTACGGTCGCGCCGATTTGCGTAACCCCTGAAGGAGAAATGACATGTCCGCTCCCGTCCCTTCGCGCCAAGCCTTCATTGTAACCACGGTGATTATCGCGGTGATCGCCGCCCTCGCGGCGGCCGGTAGTGCGGCATTGTCACTTCCGGTCTGGGCCATGTTCATCGGCTGGATCGCATTCTTCACGCACATTGGAACCACCCGGACTGCCTTCGAGAATCTGGCATGTGTCGGTCTCGGTATCGTCATCGGCCTGATCGCGGGCGTTTCCGTGCCCGAGCTGGCTGCAGTCGTCGGGCCTGGCTTAGCACTGCCGATGGTGGTTTTCGCCGTCGCCCTGATCGTGGTCGCGCTCCGCGGGCTTCCGGTCATGAACAACCTGCTCGGTTATTTCCTGGGTATCGTCGCGTGGTTTGCCGCGCATCTCGAGCCCTCGTTCGAAGGCCTTGCGCAGCTTCTCAGCGCCAGCGCAGTCGGCTCGGTCGCCGGATGGGTCTCGCACACCCTTCCCTCGTGCATCCTACCGCAAGCTGAAAACGCTGGCGAGGTATTGTAATCTATCTGGCCAAGGCCGGGCTGCCACCATCCGTGCGCCATATTTAGTTGCTAGAGCAAGAAATGTGTTTGCAATTAAATTCGACGCGTTTATTAGAGCGGTCGGAGCGAATCGCATTGAACGACGTATCGCCCGAGGAGAGTGGAGCATGATGGTGGGGAGTTCCGATCCGGAAGCTGGATTGTACATCGCGGAGATCGCTGAGATCTCCGATCCGGATGTCTTCAGGCAATATGTGGTGGCGGTTCCGGCGACTGTGAAGCGTTACAACGGCGTTTATCTGACGCGCGGCCATCCGATCGAGGGACTGGAAGGTGTGCCGCCGCACGGCGTCGTGGTCACCAAATTCCCGAGCATTCAGGCTGCGCACCGTTGGTATAACTCTCCGGAATACAGTGCGATCCGCGGCATCCGTCAGCGTTCCGCGAGCGTTCGCAACTTTATCGTGCGAGCAAATTGATGTCTGAGTTTGCCCGCATCCATCTTTGCAGAAATGCGATGAAGACAGTCACGGCGGCACTGTTCGGCGTGATGTCTTTCGGGTTTTATGCCAGCGCGGCTTCGGCTCAATCTTCTTCGGTGTCTGCGTCTCCGCCGATGAGTGAAGGTGCTGTGCCTGGGGCTGCTTCCGGACTCTACATCGCGGAGATCGCGGAGATTACCGATCCGGAAACCTTCAGGGAATACGCGGCGGCGGTCCCTGAGACGGTGAGGCTCTACAAGGGTGTTTATCTGACGCGCGGTCACCCGGTAGAAGGACTGGAGGGCGAGCCGCCTCGTGGTGTCGTGATTATCCAGTTTCCCAGCGTTGAGGATGCGCGTCGCTGGTACAACTCGCCCGATTATGGCGCAATCCGCGGCATTCGTCAGCGTTCGGCGAAAGCGCGCAACTTCTTTGTGCGAGCAAATTGATGCTCACCTTCACCCGCAATCAGTCTCGGAGAAGTCGATGAAAGTGTGGATGATTCCCACAGCGGCGCTGGGCGCATTTTATGCCGCACTCGGAGCAGGTGCGGCGTCAGCCCAGTCCGCCCCGGCGCCTGTGGCGACGCCGGCTCCGCCGAGCGCGAGTCCTACGCCCGATGAGGGGCCGTGGTTTCCATCCAAATGGGGCCCGGATGACGAAATCGGCGCCGCCAATCTCCTCAGTCCGGAACTGGTGCTGAAGGCGATCAAGCTGGTCAAGACCGGGAAGGTCTATCAGCTCGGCGTGCCGATCGACGACAAGTTCCCGGCCGTCCTCCATCGGCGTTTCGAGCTCTGGAATGTGCCCCCCGCGCCGACGGGGGACAAGTCCGAGGGGCCGAACAAGTTTACGATGAACGACGAGCTGATTGTCGCTTGGACGGGTGTCGGAACCCAGCTCAACGGCGTTGGCCATATCGGCATCGATCACGTCTACTATAATGGCCACCACGCCAAGGATTTCGTGACCGTGAGGGGCGTGAAGAAGCTTGGCCTCGAGAAGACGCCGCCCATCGTAACCCGCGGCATTCTGATCGATATGGCCGACTTTTACGGGCTGGAAATCGTACCCGCTGGAACCGAGTTCTCGATCGCGGATATCACCGCAGCCCTCAAGAAACAGGGTACGAAGATCGAGAAGGGTGATGTCGTCCTGTTTCACACAGGTTGGCTCAAGCTCGTCGGCCGTGACAACCAAGCATTTTTGTCTGGCGAACCTGGTATCGGTCTTGATGCCGCGAAATGGCTTGCAGACCAAGATATCGTCGCCTTCGGCGGAGACACCTGGGCCTCGGAGGTCGCGCCTCGCAAGGATGGCCAGCGCATACCGGTCAACCAATATATGGTTGCGAAGCGGGGCATCTACAATGTCGAGCTGACCGAAACGAGCGGCCTCGCGCGTGACAAGGTGTACGAGTTCCTCTTCGTACTCGGCCATCCTTTGTACATCGGAGCAACGCAGGAAATTGTTAATCCTATCGCCATCCGGTGAAGTTGAGTCCAACTAAAAGTGACAGGATAATATTTCAGACGCAATATAAAACATTATATTTGGTCTTAAATACAATATTCAGAACGCTTAATTGAGGTGAGCGAGATAATGCTGTTCTCGCAACGGGGTCATGTGTTCTGTGCTGTTGTGTGAATATCATGCAATAGATAAATTAGGTGGGAGAGAGAAGATGCATATCGCTAAGAGAGGCGGCATATCCTGGTGCGCGCGCGGCGTGTCCATTTTGGCGTTGTTGGCATGTGGCACGGTTGCATGGGCGCAGGAAGCAAGTCCGGCGCCGGCTGGCGAGCCGGAAGCGCAATCCGACGCTGCCTCACAGGCGCAGTCGGACCCCGATAGCAGCGATATCATCGTGACAGCGCAGCGCCGGTCCGAGCGTCTTCAGGAGGTGCCCATCGCGATCACGGCGCTCAGCGGCGAAGGGATGGCTGAACGCGGCCTTACCGACCTGTCGACCCTGCGCGGCGTCGTTCCAGGCCTCACCATATCGACCTTTGCCGGCTATAATGCGAGCAATCTGGTCTCGCTCCGCGGAGTCAGCGGACAGCCGCTGCCTATCGGCGGCAGTCAGGCGACTGCCCTCTATGTCGACGGCGTGTTTCTCTCGCGGCCCGACGCCGCATTTTTCAGCCTCGATGATGTCGAAAGGATCGAGGTTCTCCGCGGCCCGCAAGGCACCCTTTACGGCCGCAATGCGACTGCGGGTGCGATCAACATCATCACGCGGACGCCCGACGACACGTTCACTGGCGGCCTCCAGGGCAGCTATGGCAACTACGACACCGTGATGTTTCGCGGCTCGCTGGCCGGCCCGCTTGGTGCCGGCCTCTCGGCCAGCATATCCGGCGCCTATGACGCGCATGATGGCTATTTCATCAACACGGTGACGGGCAACCGGGTCGGAGAACAGTTCTCGGCTACGGGTCGTCTCAAACTCCGCTATGCAAGCGACGGGGGGTTCGAGGCGGTGCTTTCGGCGGACTATACCAAGGCACATTCGCATGACCAGGCGAAGCGACTGTATGACGGCAGTGTCTTCGTTGGCTTCGGCGATCCGCGCTTCCTCGCAACTGATATCGAGAACCGTATCTTCAACCACCGGAGCTCTTACGGCTTCGGATTGGTTATGAACGCCGAATTGCCGAACGATTTCGTCCTGACTTCGATCTCCAGCTATCGCAAGATTAACGCGGCTTCAGCCTATGACAGCGGCGGTTCCGCGCTCGCCGATTTCGTCTCGACCAGCCGCAACCGGAGCGAATCTATCAGCCAGGAACTGCGCGGCGTGTACAGCGGCGACGGGCTGCGCTTGACCTTCGGCGGCAACTATTTTCGCGAGAAGGCGCTGTTCATTCTCCAAGTGAACCCGCCCCCCCCGCCCGCAGTGGGCGAAACGCCTCGCGATACGAGCACGCTCGACGCGCTCGCCGCGTTCGGGCAGGTAGAGGTCGATCTTTTGGACAAGCTCACGCTTGTGGGCGGGTTGCGATTCAATCACGAGAATCGGGATTTCCTCGTCGACTATACACAGGCCTTCCCGACGCGGGCGCTCGCGCAGGGCGGCAAAGTCAAGGATACGGCGCTGCTTCCCTCGGGCGGGATCAATTACAAGCCAGCCGGCGATATTCTCCTCTACGGCAAGATCAGCAAGGGATATCAGGCGCCCGGCTTCAATTTCGCGCCTGGGATCGTGGCGCCCCCCAGCACCTACGCATTCGGCCCCGAAACGCTGCTCGCCTATGAACTGGGCGCGAAGACGCAATTCTGGGACCGCCGGATCACGCTGAACGCCGCGCTCTTCTGGTACGATTCCAAGGATGTGCAGATCCGCTCGGCGAGCCTCCCCGTGGGCGCGACCGTCGTCAGCAACGCGGCTTCGGCGACAACCAAGGGCTTCGAGGTGGATTTTTCGGTGCGCCCGGTCGATGGTCTGATGCTTACCGCGCAGACCACCTATTCCAAGGCAGTGTTCGGCAATTTTTGCGAGCGGTTTAGCGGTGCCACGCCCCTGGGCTCCGATCCGCAATGCAGTCCGGGCATCGCTCAACGTCGCGGAAATACGCTGGTGCAGGCGCCGCGTTGGTCCGGCGGTACCAGTGTGAACTATGAGCTGCCGATCGGAGAGGCCGGCAAGATCAACGCCAATCTGACCTATTCCTTTCAGAGCAAGGTCTTCTATTCGACTGCCAATCTTGCGACCGCCAGCAACAATGGATGGCACCGGCTCGATGCGAAGCTTGGATATGCATTCGACAATGGCCTGGAAATTTACGCCTATGGTCGCAATCTGACCGACGACCGGTATCTCGGCTTCTTCTATTTCCTCGGCTCGTTCCAGTCGGGCGTTCTCAACGATCCGCGGACCTATGGTGTTGGGGCACGTTTCCGCTTCTGAAGCGATGCAGTTCGGCGGATTTGGGTGGAATTCTTAGCAATTTCCCCGGAGCGCGGTTCTCTGGCGCAAGCGTTTCCAGGTGAACGTAGCTCCTGAGTAATTGCTAAGACAATTAAAACGACAGCGCAGAGCGGCTTGGGAGACAGCAAGCCGCTGCATTTTGGGAGGGCAATATGAACTCAGGATATTTGAGATATCTTCTCGCATCGGCGTGTTGCGTCATGGCGTCGGCGGTGGCGTACGGACAAGAGGCATCAGGGACAGCGCACGAACGGGAACGCACCGCCTCGGCGGGAGTGGAGACGTCCGGCGACGAAGCGACTCTTGCAAGCGGCGAAATCGTGGTGACGGCGCAGAGGCGTGCCGAACGATTGCAAGACGTTCCCATCGCAATCAGCGCGCTCAGCAACGAAAACATGGTCCGGCGCGGGCTGACTGACCTGTCGAACCTGCGGGGGGCCGTACCGGGGTTGACCGTGTCGACCTTCGCCGCCTTCAATGCAAGCAACCTGATTTCCATTCGCGGCATCAGCGGCCAGCCCTTGCCAATCGGCGCGAGCCAGGCGACGGCGCTCTATCTCGACGGCGTATTTCTCTCGCGGCCCGACGCCGCCTTTTTCAGTCTTGACGATGTCGAGCGCGTCGAGGTTCTGCGCGGCCCCCAGGGCACGCTGTACGGGCGGAACGCGACTGCCGGCGCGATTAACATCATCACGCGTACCCCCGACGACCGTCTGACGGGCGGTATTCAGGCGAGCTATGGAAATTTTGACGCCGTGATGATCCGTGGATCGCTGAGCGGTCCGCTTGGCGGGGGGGTTTCCGCGAGCCTTTCGGGATCCTATGACGCCCGCGACGGCTATTTCACGAACAGCATCACCGGGAACCGGATCGGCGAGCGGCATCAATATTCGGCGCGCGCTAAGCTCCGCTACAGCAATGACGCGGGCTTCGATGCCACGCTTTCGGGTGACTACACACGAGGTCGGGGCCATGAGCACTGGAAGGCACTCTATGCGAACGGGACCAACGGTGGCCCGCTCGTCGGCCTCGGCAACCCCAAAGTCCTCGCAACCGACATCGAGAATCTGGTCTTTGCCAATCGTGCATCGGGCGGTGTCTCACTTTCGATGAACGTCGAGCTGAACTCGTTGGTAGACCTGACGTCGATTACTAGCTTTCGCGAAGTCACGGCCGCTACTATCTATGACAGCGGTGGCGATGCTCTCAACAATTTCGTCTCGTTCGGCGACAATTACAGCCGCGCGTTCAATCAGGAAGTCCGCGCGGTATATACCGGTGATACGTTGCGGATCACTGGGGGCGCCAATTATTATCACGAGCGCGGCCGTTTTATTCAGCAGGTCGGAACGGCTCCGCCCGCCAGGGCAGCAACCCCACGAGACAGCACCGATCTTGAGGCGATCGCCGCATTCGGACAGGTCGAAATCGACCTCACTCCCCAGCTGACGCTCGTCGGCGGACTCCGGCTCAACTATGAGACGCGCAACTTTCTCATCGACTACACCAATGCCTTTCCGACGCGCGGGGGATCGCAGGCGGGCAAAGTTTCCGATACGGCGGTAATTCCCATGGGCGGAATCAACTACAAGCCCGGTCGGGACGTCTTGGTCTATGCGAAGATTAGCAAGGGCTATCAAGCACCGGGTTTCAATTTCTCGCCTGGTGTCGCCGCTCTTCCGGGGAATTTCAGCTTCGGCCCGGAAACCTTGCTTGCCTATGAAGCCGGCGTCAAATCACAATTTTTCGATCGCCGCGTGACGCTGAATGCCGCTGCCTTCTGGTATGATTCGCAAGGCGTGCAAATCCGCTCGCCAAGCCTTCCCGTCGGCACGACGATCGTCAGCAACGCCGCTTCGGCGACGACAAAGGGGTTCGAGGTCGAACTGACCGTCGCGCCCGCCGAAGGGCTGACGCTCAGCGGCCAGGCGACTTATCTCGATGCGACCTTCGGCAGCTTCTGCGAATTGGTTACCCCGCCGAACCCGCGGGCGAACAATAGCCTCTGCACTCCGACGACTGCGCAGCGGGGAGGCAACCGGCTGCTTCAAGCACCACGCTGGAGCGGTGGCGCGAGTGCCAACTACACGCAGCCACTCGCCGATGGCAGCGCGATCAATGCAAATCTTGCCTATTCGTTCGAAAGCAATGTCTTTTTTACGACAGCGAATCTGGAGGGGGCATCGAATGGTGGCTGGCACCGGCTAGACGCGCGGCTCGGCTACCAAATCCTCAACGGGCCTGAAATCTACGTGTACGGCCGCAACCTGACTGACGACCGCTACGCAGGTTTCATCATTCGCATCAACAACGGTTCATCAGCGAGCATCAGCGAACCCAGAACCTACGGCATCGGGGCCCGTTATCGCTTCTGAACCGGGCAGACTACGCCCGGATGGCCCTCGGGGGCGCTGCCGCGAGAAAGGCGAGCCGGCGTGTTCCGTCCCCGCGCGTCGCATCATTTGCCCTGGGGATGCGGCACCTCGGTCACAGGGAAGCGACGTAAAAAAGGTAATTGCTAGAGCAAGAAATGTGTTTGCAAGTAAATACAGAGTGCTTATGATGATTGGGTTCGCAAACCGGAGGCCGGTTGACCGCGGGTTACTGCGACCATTCGGCCGACACAATTCGCTTTTCGCGATACGGCGTGCGTGATGTGTCGCCTCGCTTCGCCCGAGCAGCGGACGAGCGCAGCGAGCCTTTCGGGAAAGGATATCGAGATGGTGCAGGAGAGTGCGGTGCAGACGGGAGAGGCCGGAGTGCGGGCAATGCATTGGATAGATGGTGCGTGGCTGTCTTCCGACCGGCTGGGCTCGAGTATTGACCCGGCGACGGGAAAGGTGATTGGCACCTATCCGGAAGGCGGAACGGCCGAGGCGGCAAAGGCAATCGATGCTGCGACGCGGGCGTTTGCGGACGAAAGCTGGACTTGCGATCCACAGCGCCGGAGCGTTGCGCTGATGCGGCTTGCCGACGCCTATGAGGCGAGGCTGCCAGAGGTCATTGACACGCTTTGCCGCGAGAACGGCAAGATTCGGCCGGAAGCCACCTTCGAAGCGGGGCTGATCCTAAGGGGGCTGCGCTTCTCGGCGGGCCTGGCGACGCAAAGTTTCGGACGGATCATTGATCCGCGGCCAGGCTTTCAATCGATGTCCATACGTCAGCCGGTCGGCGTTGCGGGACTGATCATTCCGTGGAACTCGCCGGCCTATCTCTCGATCCGGGCGCTGGCGCCAGCGCTGGCGGCGGGATGCACGGCGGTAGTGAAGATGCCGCATCAGGCAGCGCAAACCGCCACGCTGATGAGTTCGATCATCGCAACCGTGGCGGAAATTCCCCGTGGCGCAGTCAACATCTTCGTTGAAGCCGGTGCAGACGGTGCTCGCCTCCTTGTGAGCTCGCCGAAAGTCCCTGTCGTGAGCTTTACGGGGAGCGCAGCGACCGGCCGAATGATTGCTGCGGCGGCCGCGCCCACGCTCAAGCGAATCGGTCTCGAACTCGGCGGAAAAACACCGCACTTGATCTTCGACGATGCCGATCTCGACGCGATGCTGCCGGTCCTAGTCAAGTCGTCGACCGTCTTCGCCGGCCAGTTCTGCATGTGCGGGAGCCGGATACTCGCTCAACGCGGCATCGCGGATCGTGTCCGCGAAGGCCTCGCCGGGCGCCTCAGGGCCGTCAAGCCGGGGCCTGCCGCAGATCTCACCAGCGATATGGGACCGCTGATCGATCGTGCTTCGGTCGTCAGGGTGGACGCGCTGGTCGAAGCGGCTCTTGGAGCCGGGGCGCGGGCGATCGTGCGCGGAGGTCCGGTCGGTGACGCGGCGCTTGCCGGTGGCAATTTCTACCGGCCAGCGCTGATCGAGATCACCGATCCCAGCCTCGCGATCGCACAGGACGAAGTGTTCGGCCCGGTGCAAACCTTCCAAGTGTTCGACACCGAAGAAGAAGGAATCGCGCTCGCCAATAATAGTCAATACGGCCTCAGCGCCTGCGTCTGGAGCAGGGACGTCGATCGGCCAATGCGGGTGTCACGAAAGCTCGAAGCCGGGCTCATCTCGATCAACAGCTGGGCTAATATCGCTGTCGAATTCGAGGAGGGCGGTTTCAAATCGAGTGGCCTTGGTCGTTTGGGCGGTGTCGCAGGCCTCGAGGACTTCGTCGAATACAAGCAGATTTCGCAGACCTTTGGCGCCGCCGATCATCACTGATCGCAGAAGCTTCATACCGATTGAATTCAAGGAGACTGCAGATGCGCGGTAAGATCGCACTCGAGGAGCATTTTGCCATTCCGGACACGCTGCAGGATTCAGCCATGTTTGTGCCGGACAATCACTGGAGCGAGCTTCGGTCACGACTGCTCGACATGGAGCAGCGACGGCTCGACGAAATGGATACTCATGGCATCGAAATGATGTTGCTGTCCCTGAACGCGCCAGCGGTGCAAGCGATTCCGGATCGCGCCGCGGCGATCGATCTCGCCCGCAAAGCCAACGATCACCTTGCCGAGACAAGCCATCGCCGACCGGGGCGCTTCCAGGGTCTTGCTGCGCTTCCCATGCAGGATCCGGATGCGGCAGCGCGCGAGCTCGAGCGCTGCGTGAGCGAACTTGGCTTTCGCGGCGCGCTGGTAAACGGTTTCACTCAGGTCGACGATTCCGGCAGCACGGCATATTATGATCTGCCGCAATACCGCCCGTTCTGGGCGACTGTTCAGTCGCTACATGTGCCCTTCTACCTGCATCCGCGCAATCCGCTGCCGGCCCAAGCCGGCATCTACGAAGGCCACCCGTGGTTGCTCGGTCCGGCATGGGCATTTGGACATGAGACAGCTGTCCATGCGCTCCGGCTGATGGGCTCCGGGCTTTTCGACGAATATCCTGCCCTCAACATCATTCTGGGTCACATGGGCGAAGGCCTGCCGTACAGCATCTGGCGGGTCGACAACCACAATGCATGGATGGAAGGCTGGAAGCCATATCGGTCCGAGCATCCGTTAGGCCATTATTTCCGGCGCAATTTTTATTTGACCACTTCGGGCAATTTCCGAAATCAGACGCTTATCGACGCAATCCTCGAGGTGAGCGCCGATCGCATCCTCTTTTCCGCCGATTGGCCGTTCGAGAATGTCGATCATGCCGCCAACTGGTTCGATGCGTCCACGATCAGCGAACTCGATCGGGAAAAGATCGGTCGGAACAACGCACTCGAACTTTTTCGGCTTGATGACGTACTGACGCCGACCGCCGACATGCTCCCGGCCTTCGCCGCAGAATAGGGTAACGAGCGCCGTGCATGCCTTCAACTACAATGGGCTGCCATCGCGGATCGTTTTCGGCGCGGGCGCAATCGAACGCTTGCCGGAGGAGCTAGCGAAGCTTGGCATCAAGCGGCCTTTGCTGGTGTCGACACCGGAGCAATACGATAGCGTCTCAGCGCTGCAACAACTGCTTTCAGAACCTCCTGCGGGAATTTTCGCCGAAGCAATGATGCACACGCCTGTCGACGTGACCTTGCGCGGCGTCGCGCATGCCCGCGATACGGGCGCTGACGGTCTGGTGGCTTTGGGAGGAGGGTCGACGACGGGGCTATCGAAGGGGATCGCCCTGCGCACCGGCATGCCGCAAATTATTCTGCCAACCACGTATGCGGGTTCCGAAGTCACGCCGATCCTAGGGGAAACCCAAAGCGGCCAAAAGACAACGCAACGTACCGACCGGGTGCTGCCCGCGACGGTAATCTATGACGTCAACCTCACGTTGAGTTTGCCGGCAGGGCTGTCAGGCGTCTCCGGCTTGAACGCCATCGCCCACGCGGTAGAGGCGCTCTACGCGCTCGATCGCAATCCGATCGTTTCCCTGATGGCGGAGGAGGGAATCCGCGCACTGGCGCATGCCCTGCCCAAGATCGTCGCAAACCCCGGCGATGAGGGTGCCAGGAGCGATGCGCTCTACGGCGCCTGGCTCTGCGGTGTCTGCTTGGGGTCGGTCGGGATGGCTCTGCATCACAAGCTTTGCCACACGCTGGGGGGCTCGTTCAACCTGCCGCACGCCGAAACCCATTCCATCATCCTGCCTCACGCCGTGGCCTACAATGCGGCGGCTGCGCCAGAGGCAATGGGAAGGATCGCGCGGGCACTCGGGACGGCTGACGCGGTGGATGGCCTGTATGACCTGCTCTTGCGGCTCGGCGCCATTCACAGCCTTCGAGACCTCGGCATGCCGGAGAGCGGCATAAATGTAGCAACCGAGGTCGCCCTTACAAATCCGTATTGGAACCCTCGGCAGCTCACGCGCCAGGGCCTTCGCGCTCTAATCGCGTCAGCGTGGGCCGGTGAGCGGCCGCAGTCAAATGGTTGAGTTTGTGGAGCAGGACATGACCGTCGAGGAATCCGAGCAGACTCGCGACGACCTCTATTTCAGCGAGACGCACTCCGACGCGGTCGTCAACGCCCGAATCAACGATGCGGTCGCAGATGCTCGCCTATCGCTCATCATGAAGGCTGCGACCCGTCACTTGCACGCCTTCATCAAGGAGGTCGAACCCACCCATGACGAATGGTTGGCCGGTCTCGGTTTTCTGACTCGCGTAGGGCAGATGTGTTCCGACTGGCGCCAGGAATATATCTTGCTCTCCGACGTGCTGGGGGTGTCGATGCTCGTCGATGCAATCAATAATCGTCGTCCGTCGGGCGCGACCGAGAATACGATCCTCGGGCCATTCTATGTCGTCGATCCACCGCAGCGCGCGAACGGCGACACGATATGCCTTGATGGTCTCGGCGAGCCGCTCGTCGTGCGCGGGCGCGTCTCCACGACGAGCGGAGAACCACTTGCGAACGCCAGCGTCGACGTCTGGCAAACCAACGGCGATGGCTTCTACGACATTCAGCAGAAAGGCTTGCAGCCCGCCATGAACATGCGTGGCGTGTTCCGCACGGACCAAGATGGCCACTACTGGTTTAGGTCGGTTCGCCCGCGGTTCTATCCAATCCCTTCGGATGGCCCTGTCGGGCAGCTGCTGCGTACACTTGGCCGGCAGCCCAACCGGGCCGCCCACATCCATGTTGTTGTGTCAGCGGAAGGCTGGGACACCGTCATCACACACATTTTCGAGCCCAACTGCCCCTATCTCAATGACGATGCGGTTTTTGGGGTGAAAGCGAGTCTGATCGGCGACTTTAAGCATCGCACCGGTGCGGAGGCAGCCGGGGCAGCTGGTTTCGCCGGTATCGATTCCTTTTGGGAAGTCGAGGCCGACTTTGTGCTCGCACCCTCCACCGGGCGCAAAGCCTTCATACATCAGGTCTGATCAGCCCGCGCGCCGGATCCGCTGTGTGCGTAGCGGCTGGTGTGTGCGCACATTGGCGCGGCTGATTTCTTTCATGGTCTTGCCTTCGGACGCGGCCAAGGGCGCGTGCTCCCGAAGATTGCCGAAGACGCGCGTCAACATTCCTTTGAGCAGCACCACTTCGTCCTCGCTGAAGCCGTGGGTGGCGATCTCGTCATACCTCATCGCCCGCGGAATCCAGCGTTCCACGGTTTGCCGCCCAGTTGGCGTAAGGGAGACATGCACCGTGCGTGCATCGGACTCGAGGCGTTCGCGTCGGACAAAGTCGAGCTTGATCATTCTGCCGATCAGACGCGAGAGCGAAGAGACCTCGCTTGATACCATCTCAGCGAGATCGACCAGTCGCTGATCGTCCTTTTCCCAGAGCGCGGCAAGCACACGATACATATGCAGTGTCATGCCAGCTTCGGCCAGTTCTCCGGCGAACACCTCGCCCATTCGTACCCCGACGCGTGTGAGCAGATAGGGAAACGCGTTGGTGAACCGGTATTCCGACAAGATGGTATCTCCGAAGCAACTAGAGTTCGAATGATATTTGCTAAAACAATGGAATTCAAGCGGGGATAGTGCGCTGTCGATGTCTGCGCCGAGACGCGTCGATCACGCGGCCAACATGTTTGCTATTGCAACAATTGTGTTAGCCTGTATAGCTTTGACCGGTATAGCAACGCGTTAGCAAGCGTACCCGACGCTAAAGCGCTGGTTGACGATCCGAGGGGCTGGGGAGGACTCATGACCGCCGAGACGGGTTTTTCACGAACTGCCAAGATCTTCCACTGGTCCATGGCGGCAATCATCATCGTCGCATGGCTCATCGGCTTTTATGCTGCACATCTGCGCGGCGATGTCCCGCGAGGGGGGACGTCCCTAAATCTCCACAAGGGCCTTGCTTCGACGGTTATTTTTATCGTGGTCGCGCGCGTAATCTATCGCCTGACGCACCGGTATCCCAAGCCGCTCGCCACAACGCCGCCCGCTGCCGCTTTGGCCGCGAAGATCGTGCACATTCTTCTGATTGCGATCGCGATGATCGCGGCGCCGCTTACCGGCTGGTTCTGGAGTTCGGTCGCGGGCCATCCCGTAACCCTGCTCGGCGTGGTCGTTCTGCCCCCGCTCGTCCCCAAAAATCCCGATCTCTATGACACTGCCATGTGGGGCCACCGCTATGTCGTTTGGTTCGCGGGTGCCTTGATTGCGGGCCATATCCTCGCCGCGCTGAAGCACCATTTCTTGGATCGGGACACCGTGTTGCGGCGTATGCTTCCTGATCGTGGACGGGAAGAACCCCACGAATGAGCTGTAAGATCTACCCCTCTGCTACGGCGGCATTGAGCGGTCTGCTGTTCGACGGAATGACCATAATGGCCGGCGGTTTCGGGTTATCCGGCAATCCGGAGCATCTGATAGCCGCAATTCTCGATACCCGGGTGCGTGATCTCACGGTGATTTCGAATAATTGCGGCGCAGATGGCTTCGGACTCTGGACCCTTCTGAGGGCCGGACAGATTTCCAAAATGATCTCATCCTATATTGGCGAGAACAAGTTGTTTGCTGAGCTTTACCTGCGTGGCGAATTGGCACTTGAACTCAATCCGCAAGGTACGTTGGCGGAACGGATTCGTGCCGGCGGCGCCGGAATTCCGGCATTCTACACAAAGACTGGTGTTGGCACCATCATCGCGGAAGGAAAACCGGTCGAAGAATTTGAGGGCGAACCTTATGTTCGCGAGACCTGGCTGCGCGCCGACCTGTCGATCGTCAAGGCATGGCAGGCCGACCCGGCGGGAAACCTCGTCTTTCGCAAGACCGCGCGCAATTTCAATCCCGATATGGCGACGGCGGGGCGTTTCACCGTCGCCGAGGTCGAGGAAATTGTGCCCGCCGGCGACTTGGACCCCGACCATGTTCACACACCGGGTGTCTATGTGGACCGCGTCGTGCGCGGAGAGCGGTATGAGAAGCGTATCGAACAGCGAACGGTGCGACCTCGTTTGAAGGACGAGGGGCTACACTGATGGCATGGACACGCGACCAGATGGCAGCTCGTGCCGCCCTCGAGTTGACCAATGGTGCCTATGTCAATCTCGGCATCGGCATTCCGACCCTCGTGGCCAATCATGTGCCCGACGGCATGGAGGTCACCTTTCAGTCCGAGAACGGGATGCTCGGGATCGGTCCCTTTCCATTTGAGGGAGAAGAAGACCCCGACCTGATCAACGCGGGAAAACAAACGGTGACGGCTTTGCCGACTTCCAGCTTCTTTTCGTCATCGGCGAGCTTCGCAATGATCCGCGGCGGCCATATCGATCTGGCGATTCTGGGCGGCATGCAGGTCGGGTCAAATGGCGATCTTGCGAACTGGGCGGTTCCGGGAAAAATGATCAAGGGCGTTGGCGGGGCAATGGATCTGGTCGCTGGCGTGAAGCGCGTGGTCGTCGTTATGGAGCATGTCGACAAATCGGGTGCGCCCAAGATTGTCGACAAATGCAGCCTGCCGCTGACCGGAGCTGGTGTCGTCGACGTGATTATCACTGATCGAGCGCGCTTCGATATCGATAAGCTGGCGGGACGCTTGGTGCTGACCGAACTTGCCCCGGGCGTAGAAATCGACGACCTTAGAAGCTCAACGGGAGTCTGGTTCGCACTGTCCGAAAAGTTCGGCGGATGACGGAGGCGTTCGTCTGCGAAGCCGTCCGCACGGCAATCGGGCGGGTTGGCGGCAAGCTCGCTTACACCCGCGCAGATGACCTAGCCGCCATGGCCATTCGCGGCTTGGTTGAACAGCTGCCGGATCTTGATCCCGCGATGATCGACGAGGTTATTCTCGGCTGTGCAAACCAGGCGGGCGAGGACAATCGAAATGTCGCCAGAATGGCGTTACTTCTTTCGGGGCTGCCGCCGATTGTCCCTGGCGCGACTATCAACCGGCTATGCGCATCGGGACTGGACGCCGTCGGGATGGCGGCGCGCGCGATCCAGACGGGACAGATTAAGCTGGCGATCGCGGGCGGCGTGGAGTCCATGACCCGTGCTCCATTTGTCATGGCCAAGCCGGTTCGCGCATTTCAGCGTAGCGCGGCACTCGAAGACACGATGATTGGCTGGCGGTTGATAAACCCGCAAATGCGAACGGAATATGGAGTTGATACGATGCCGGAAACGGCAGAAAATGTAGCTGAAGCCTATCAGGTTGCGCGCGCGGATCAGGATGCGTTTGCTTTTGCCAGTCAGCAGCGCGCGTCGCGAGCGCAGGCGAGCGGCTATTTTGCGGACGAGATCGTGCCCGTCAGCGTGCAGGACATACGAGGGAATCTCGCCACCTTTGACACCGATGAGCATCTGCGGCCTGCCACAACCCTGGAAGGCCTTGCTGCCCTTGATGCGCCGTTTCGCGCCGGCGGCTCCGTAACCGCAGGCAATTCGTCGGGCATCAATGACGGCGCGGCTGCCATGTTTATCGCCTCCGAGCCCGCTGCGAAAGCGCACGGTCTTTCTCCGCGCGCTCGGATACTTGGGATGGCCACAGCGGGTGTTCCGCCCCGCCTGATGGGGATCGGCCCCGTTCCTGCGACGAAGAAGCTGCTCGCGCAGCTCGGCCTGTCAACGAAGGATTTTGACCACATCGAGATCAACGAGGCTTTTGCTGCCCAAGCCATCGCGTCACTGCGCGAGCTCGCGATCGAACCAATCGATGCCCGTGTTAATCCTCATGGCGGCGCGATTGCATTGGGCCATCCGTTGGGTATGTCCGGATCGCGGCTCGTGCAAACAGCAGTCCATAACCTGGGGCTGACTGGCGGGAAACGAGCTTTAATCACGCTTTGTGTCGGCGTCGGTCAAGGCGTAGCCATGGCGTTGGAGCGCATCTAGGCGATAGCGCTGTATGCCGGCGCGGGCAGAGAACAATGAAAATGCAGCTCCTTATGTGGGAGAGCGGGCGCCGCATGTTGCTCGATCTGCACCTTTTTGCCTCAAGCAGTTCAATGATGGCATCAAGACCTGCGATATCGGCCTCCAGCCGGAGGCGGTTGCCTTCTATTACGATTATCGTGACAAGCAGGAGACCGCCCGCGCCGCCACGTTCGTCGGCAACTGCACCGCGCTGACAAACATGCCGCGGTTGCGCGCCCATGGACTCGAGATGAATGTTTGGTTGCATTTGAGGGCGTCTATCGCGATACAAAATTCCTAGAATGGCATCAGGTCAGCCCCGCGAGCAGCTTCAACAACGTCGTCCGTCCGGATTCCAGCCTGCCGCTTCCGAATGCCCCAAAAACGGCATTCAACATAACGCCGAGCCATAGCTTCGACGTTGGAAGCTCAGGTGGCCCGCTGCTGTCCTACTTTGTCAGTCGCCTCTACGAGCAGACCTCGGTCATCGTGACCACCAACCTCGCGTTCGGCGAATGGCCATCGGTGCTCGGCGACGCCAAGATGACGGCTGCGATGCTCGACCGGCTCACTTATTATTGCTACATCGTCGAGACCGGCAACGAGAGCTGGCGGTTCATGAACCGCGAGGCCGCCTAACCCCTTACCTCGGACCCCCATCCCGCGGGTTTATCCGGTGGGCCCACAGGCACCTCCCATAAACGCCGCCTCCTGCGCTCCTGATGGCGCGCGGTGCCGTCCGCGGGTCCCCCTATGGACTACCGGGACAACCCGCCAACACCTATCCAAAGGGGTCAATGCCGGGATCAACTTCCCCCACCGCACCGGTTGACACAGATTTCCGATAAACAGTGCGGGAACAATGATCGCTGTCCTAACTTTGAACGCAGATGCGGCAAAGGCGATCAGCCACCCTACATAGCATCCGGATGGTGGGCGCTTGCCTGTCCATACTATTTGTCGCCGGGTGCGGATCGGAACAATCAGCAGATTATACGCCGCAGGTTACGCAAGAAGACCGTCAAATCGGTGAAGAGCAGCATCCACAACTGCTCGCCGAATTTGGCGGAGAATATGCGGGCCGCCAAACACTTTATGTAAGGGAAGTTGGGAATAAGATCGCTTCGGCAGCGGGCCTAAATGGGCAATGCACGTTCACCCTGGTCAATAGCGATGTCGTCAATGCTTTCGCGGTTCCGGGCTGCTATATCTACGTGACGCGTGGCTTGCTCGCCATCGTCGGCAGCGAGGCGGAGCTTGCCTCGGTCTTGGCTCACGAAGTCGGTCATATCGTTGGCGCGCACGCGCAGCGGCAGCAATCTCGCTCCTTATGGAGTATGCTGGGCGTTATTGCTGTAAGTCTCGCCGGTTCAGAGCAACTCACCCGTCTGGCAGGGCAGGCAGCGCAATTCTTTTCGCTGCGGTATTCGCGCACTCAGGAATACGAGGCCGATACGCTGGGAATCCGCTATTTGCAGACGGCGAGCTATGATCCTTATGCGGCGGCTGATATGTTGGCGGCCCTCGGTCGACAAGAGCGTTTTATGTCCGAAACGCAAAGCCATGACGAAGCGCGAGCCATTCCAGAATGGGCACGCAGCCACCCTCTCACTGACCGTCGCGTGGCGCGCGCACGTGAGATAGCCATGGACACCGGCCTAACGGACGATGCCCTGCCGGAAAATGAGCCTGCCTATTTTAGACAGGTGGACGGCTTGCTGTATGGTGACGATCCCGAGCAGGGTTTTGTCATTGGCCGTAGGTTTATTCACCCTGTTATGCGGATAGCGTTTACCGCTCCAGAGGGTTTCACTCTTACCAACAGCCCCCAAAGGATCGCGATAGATGGGCCCGACGGCGTCCGGGGCGAATTCGGTGGAGGGCCTATTCCTCCCGGTGGTCTGGAAGATTACGCACCTCAGCTCGCATTCCGGCTTCTCGGTCCCCAGGCAAACCTTGGCCAAGGCGATCAAGTATCAGTCAATGGCCTTCGCACGCTGATCTATACCACTCGACACAGGTCCGATGAGGGCGAGGCGGTGCTCAGCTTAGCGGTATATGATGGTGGGAGCGGCGAGGCCTACCATTTCATCACCATTGCGCCGCCATCCGATGCATCAAGCCAACTCGTTGGCGCGCTTTTCAAATCCTTTCGCCGTGTGTCTGCGGAGGAAGCAAGCGCGCTTAAGCCGCGCCAGATTCGAGTGATAACTACGCAATCGCGACTCAACACAGATCGGCTGTCAAAGGATATGGCAAGCGAGTACCCAGGTGAGTTATTCCTGATGCTAAACGGCTTGAAAGCTCATCAGCTGCTTGGCAGAGGTGCCATGGTCAAACTTGTTACAGAGAGCAAGTAGAGGCCGGCTGGTAAACAATGTTAACCCGCCAGTCGACCAAAAATTATAAAACGCCAATAATATGATGAAACGCAGTAACCTATTGAGCAACTTAAGCTTGTTTTCGTTTGCCGAACGCCACATCTAAGGGAAACAGTGGCGGCACAACCCCGATTGCCCGGCAGCGTCGCGCAGGTCAGCAAATGCAGCAGCCTTGGCGCGCAGGGGCAGCAGCCAATCGGGAAGGAGGATCGGCCAGCCCAAACCGTCCATTGTCAAAGTCATAGCGCCAGCCAAACGAGGTCGTCAGGCGCCTGCCCGTCCAGCCTTGGAAATGGAAGGGCGACAGGTTGGCGGCGTCGATGGCGGCAATCAATGCATGTTCTTCAGTGGGCGTGATGGAAATCGTCTGCCATGGAGAGGCCCGGCAGCAGGAACGGTGGATTGAAGAGGTCAGATTGGGCGGTGAGCATGGCGCTTTCCTGCCCATATGGTGGCGGTGCAGTCCGCCTGCCATGCAGCCTCTGCTAAAGTAGCTTCGGAGTCGAAGCTGAACTAGCAGGCTTCAGCACGATTAGGGGGAATATTGCTTTAATGGGGTAACCTCGCCACTGTCTAACCGTTCAAAACCGTAGCGAAACGCGGGCATAATAGAATCCGCCGCTTAGCCCGAACGGGGCGAAATTGCCGTAGGCGCCAGAGCCGTCGTAAGCGATGATGCCGTTGCGATCCGGATAGACGTCGAACAGGTTGTTCGCGCCCACGGATAGGGTGACATTGTCGCTGAGATCATGGCCTAGCTCTAGATCCGTAACCCATTTCGTGCCGAACTTGCGATCCCCGCTCGCGACATTGCTCGATTCCACATAGCTGCCGTAGCGCGTCAGACGGGCCAGAAGATGGAAGCGGCCAAGCTCCCAGTTGTTGGACAGCACGATCTTGCTGTGCGGCGTGGCCGCGACGAGATCGCGCTGTGCCTGCCGCCCGAACAGGACCACATTGAGTGAACTCAGCTGCGGCGGATTGTCGATCACATTCAGGATTTTGGTCTTGTTGTAGCTGTAGGCGGCGTTCAGCTTGAATGTGCCGATATTGTCGGTGCGCAGCGTATATTCACCGACAACGTCAATGCCGCGCGTGCACGTGTCGATCGCGTTGGTGAAGAACTGTGCGCTGTCCACACCCGTTACGCCGCTCGCGATCATGATGTTGCGGATCGCCGCGCCGCCGTTCGAGGCGGTGCCGAGGAACTCGGTCTTTACGATGCGATCATCGACCCGGATCTGGTAAGCGTCCACCGTAAGGCGGACGGGGCCGCGTTCGAAAGTGAAACCCAGCGTATAGTTGAGCGACTTTTCAGGCTTCAGCGGTTTCGCACCGAGTGTGAGTGCCGCAACGCTATCTACAGGCAGGAACTTGGACGTCGTCGATACGCGATCCCCGCCGATCACCGTCACGGTGTTCTGGGTGGTTGAAAAGCCGGTCTGCGCCAGCGATGGCGCGCGGAAGCCGGTATTGACACCGCCCCGGATCGCAAAGCCCGGCGCGAACTTATAGCGTGTCGAGAATTTTCCGCTGACGGTGTTGCCCGCGCTGTCGTCATAATGTTCGAAGCGCCCGGCAACCCCTACGAACCATTCCGGCGTGATCTCGGTTGAGAGATCGACATAAGCCGCGAGATTATTACGGCTGAGCGAGCCTGCATCCACGGGTGATGTTCCAGTGAAGGAAACCAGTCCCGGCGACGGCGATCGGCCGCCATAAAGGAGGCCAAACGGCGTGCCGTCATTGGGTATGACATAGCCGCCGTCGCGATAGCTGTCGGGTTCGCCCGCGACGTTCTGGAATTTCTCCCAGCGATGCTCGACACCGAAGGCCACCGCCAGCGGCTTGTCGAACCCGATGTCAAAATCGCGGCGGAAATCGAGATTGTTGACCCACAAATCCTGGATCTGCTTGCCCATGAAGAAGCTGGTCGGGCTGGAGGGCCCAAGCGAGGGATTGAGCGTGTTGACCGCGCCCAATTCGACATGATCGCGCCCATAGCTTGATGAAAGGTCGAAGCCCCAGGAACCGAGATCGCCCTTGACGCCCAGGGCGGTCTGGTAATCCCACTCCCAGATACGCCGATAGGCCTGGAAGCCCGCGGGATAGATTTGCGGAAGCGACGAGAAGCCCTGGGAATTCGCCTGCCCGCCATAGCCGGTCGGGGACGGGAAATAGGCGCCGCGTGCATCCTTGATGTCGCGATAGCTCAGGGTCGAGAAGCTGTAGAGATCGATCGCCTCGTTGAGCGGCAGCTGCGCGTTCAGCGAGCTGTTGATGATCTTGTCGCGGTTCGACCTGCCATAGCCGCCGGCGATGACGTGATTGACGCTGCCTTCGCGCGGATCGAGTTGGCCGCCGATCCGCGGAAAGACGTTTGGCACGGGGTTCGCCGAGGATTCGGCGCGGTCTCGATATTTGCCTTCGATCGCCACGCGGACGAAGCCGTCGCCCAGATGCGCTCCATAGCTGATCGACTGCTGCAGTAGTTGAGCGCCCTTTTCATAGAGCTGGCCAGCGGTGGCGCTGAACTCGCCCCCGCTGGGGGAATCGTCAAGGATGATATTGATCACGCCCGAGATTGCGTCCGACCCATATTGGGCGGCTGCCCCATCGCGCAGCACCTCGATTCGGCCAACCGCGTTGGTCGGGATGAGATCGATGTCGACCGGGGTGGAGCCGCCCGAGATGCGCGAAAGATTGTTGATCAGCGAGGTCGTGTGCCGCCGCTTGCCGTTCACCAGTACGAGCAGATAATCGCCCGATAGCCCCCGGATCGAGATCGGGCGCACGCTGGCGGATGTGCCGCCGCCGCCGAGTGCGGGCATGGTGAGCGAGGGTACGATATTGCCCAGCACTTCCTTGAGGCCGGTGCGGCCGGTAGCCTTCAACTCGTGCGCGCCGATCACGTCGATCGGCACGGGGCTGTCGGCGACGGTGCGGGCGCTGGTGCCGCGCACACCGGTGACGATGATCACGCCGTCGTCGGCTGCTGCCGCGGCGAGCTGCGTGCCGTCGATCGGTGCGGGCGCCTCCTGGGCGATTGCGCTCTGGGCGAGAAACGCGGCCGAAGCGGCGGCGCTCGAAAGCAGGATGGTCTTCATTTTGGTCCCCATTTCTGATGGCGTTGGGCCGCACCTCTCCCTCGCGGACCATTTGGCCCGCGTCGGCGGCGGTTCTTTCGGAAGTTGCGGGTCAGCTACTGCGCGGCAGCGACCTCGGTTTTGGAAAAGCTCTTATCGAAACCGGCGGCGAGATCGCGTTTGCCTGCGACAGTCCCGGCTAGCTGGAAATCAGTGAGAACCCGGCGCTGCTCCTCGATCACGGTATCGTTGATCGGAATAGGCAGCCGGGCGTTCTTGACCGCATAGTCCCGGGCGATGTCGATCGGCAGACCCGTCTCCTGCGACAGCACCTGCGCGAATTCCTCGGTGTGCGATTTCACCCACTTGAGCGCCCTAGCTTCCCGTTCGAGGAAGTCAGCGAGCAGCGCGCGTTTGCCCTCGATCGCATCCACATTGGCGACGAGAAAGCCATAGCCGCTGACCAGTTCGCGCCCGTCGACGATCGTGCGCGCCCTGGCGTTGAAGGCGGGCCGCAGATAAGGCGCCCAGGTAGCCCACCCGTCGATCGAACCGGAATCGAACGCAGCCTTGGCGTCGCCGGGCGAAAGAAAGGTCAGCTTCACCCAGTCCAGCGGTAGCTTAGCATCGGCGAGCGCCCGGATCACGAGATAATGACCAACCGAACCGCGCGTGGTGGCAACTACCTCGCCTTTGAGATCGGCCAATGTACGCGCCCTGGACCGTGCCGGGACGATCAGCGCCAGCGCTCCGACCGGGCGTTCAGTCACCAGCTCGGCGCCGACCGCCTTGATCCGGCTACCGCTCTGATAGGCGAACATGAAGGGCGCATCACCGGTCAGCCCGACATCGACCGCGCCGCCCCCGATGGCCTCCAGCAGATGCTGGGCGGCCGGAAATTCGGACCATTCGATCTTATAAGGCGCGCCCTCCAGCACACCGCTCGCCAGCATCATTGCCTTGGTGCCGCCGCGCTGGCTGCCGACGTGGAGCGTATCGGGATCGCCGCTCGCTCCACCGCCGCACGCCGCCAGCAAAAATAGGCTCACAAAGGCTGCAACGATATTCTTCACGCAACGTCCCGTTCATTCTCGCGCTCGGCATCGAAGCGCGCGACGCGCTCATGGACGAGCGGCAGCAGTTCGCGGCCATATTTGATCGCGTCGCCCAGCGGATCGAAGCCGCGGATCAGGAAATGGTCGATGCCGAGCGCATAATAGTCGATCAGCGCATCGGCGACCTGCTCGGGCGTGCCGACCAGCCCTGTCGAATTGCCCTGCGCGCCCGCGACGGCGGCAAGCCCGGTCCACAGCCGCTTATCGGCGCGATAGCCGGCCTGCGCGGTCTGAAGCAGCCGCTGCGATCCGGCGTTGGGCGGCGTGTGGCCGCTGGTGCCGACACCCGCCTTCTCACGGATTTCGCGAACGATCTCGACGATCTCGTCAGCGCGCTTCCACGCCGCTTCCTCGGTATCGGCGATAACTGGGCGCAGCGACAGCGAGAAACCGGGGCCGGGACGGCCGTTGCGTCGCGCCGCCGCCCGCACGGTCGAGACCGCCTCGCGCACCTGGTCCTGCGTTTCGCCCCAAAGGGCATAGACATCGGCGTGACGTCCGGCGACCTCGATCGCCTCGTGCGAAGATCCGCCGAAGAACACCGGCAGGTTCTGCGGCTTCACCGCCGCGAAGCCGCCACGGATACGATAGAAATCGCCGTCATGGTCAAACGGCTTCTCGGCCGTCCATTCCTGCCGCAGCACCTTCAGATATTCGTCGGTGCGCGCATAGCGTTCAGCCTTGGTCGAGACGTCGCCATCCTTGGCCATCTCCTCATCGGCGCCGCCGGTAATGATATGGACGGCGACGCGTCCGCCCGAAAGCTGATCAAGCGTCGCCAGCTGCCGCGCCGCGACCGTCGGCTGGGTGAATCCGGGCCGGTGGGCGATCAGGAAGCCGAGCTTCGTGGTGATGGCCGCAGCGTGCGCGGCGACGATCTGGCTTTCGGGCGAATTGGAGCCGAATGGGATGAGAACGCGGTCGAAACCGATTTCTTCCTGCGCCTTCGCCGCCGCCTCGACATAGTCGCGGTCGAGCGCGCGGACCTGGCGCAGGCCGTGGATCTCGCTCTCATTGTTGAAGCCGATATAGCCAATGAACTTTACGGGCATGGATAGTCCTCCAGTTGGGATTCAGATGACGAAGAAGCCGTGGGTGCCATCGCGCGCCAGCTGTTCGACAAGGCCATATTCCCAGTCGAGATAAGCCTGCATCGCGGCGGCGGGGTTGTCGGTGCCCTCATAGGGGCGGCGATAGCGCCCTGCCGCGGGGCGCGGGGGCGAGGCATGGGGATTGCCGGTCTCGACAGCGTCGAACGGCCCAGCCAGCACATAGACCTCCAACCCCATCTGGGTGAGCCATGAGGCAGTCATGTCGGCTCGCACGCCAAGATCATCGGCCAGCACGATCCGGGCGCCGCGCACGGGCGCGAAATGATCGGTCTCCTGGACAAGCTGACCACCCGGCGCCGACAGGAAGCCGGGCAGATGGCCATGTGCATATTCTTCGGGCGTGCGGACGTCGAAGCGGTAAAGCGTACGGCTGTCCTCCTGCGCGATCACGTCCAACGTGGCGGCGTCGATCTGCTTCACGCCAGCGCGATAGGCAACGTTTCGAGCGCGATTGCGCGCTTCGTCCGCATCTTCTTGCGCAACCTCGGGAAATCGTTCTTCCCGGCCATGCGTGAGCGTCTGGCCGGCAAGCGTCCAGCCGATCGTGCCGTTGCGCAACGCGCGGACGGGATTGGGAATGCCCGCATTGATCAGTGACTGTGCGCCGATGATGCTCCGCGTCCGGCCGGCACAGTTGACGATGATCGTCGTCTCAGGGTCCGGCGCGATGGCGCGGGCGCGCAGCACCAGTTCCGCCCCCGGCACGCTGATCCCACCCGGCAGGCTCATGGTGTTGAACTCGTCGAAATGGCGAGCGTCGAGGATGGCGATATCGGCATCCTCGTTAATCAGCGCGTTGACCTCCGGCGCGGGCAGCGAAGGGGTGCCCCGGCGATGCTCGACCAATTCGCCGAAGGCCTTGGAGTAGCTGTTGACGTCCTCGAATAGCTCATAGCCAGCTGCCCGCCATCCGGCGAGATCGCCTTCGAGCAGGCTGACATCTGTATAGCCCAACGCCTCGAATTTTGCGGCAGCGGGCGCGGCAATGCCGGTGCTGCCGTCATACAGCACGATCGGCGTCGTGCGGCGGGGGATGCGTTGCGTGGCCTCGATCTCGATCCGATCGAACGGAAGCTGTGCTGCGAACAGCGGATGTCCGGTTGCGAATGCTGCCTCATCGCGGAGGTCGATCAACGCAATTTCGGATCGCGTCAGCAGTGCCGTGTGCACTTTGGCGGAAGAGAGGGTCGCCGTCATGGAACGAGCACCGGCAACGGATAATAGCCGGACACAAACCGCTTTTCCTGACCGCTGCGGTCAAAGGTAGCACGTTCGACCTTGCCGATATCAGCACCATAGACATGGATGCTGATCGAGACCTTGTGATCATAGGCGTTGGCAACGCGGTGGATATCGCCAATGCGCGGCGACACGGCCTCGACCTTGCCGGGATAGACCGTCCGCACGGGGCCGGCAGGGCGGATTGCCCCCTCCGGATCGCGCACGAAATACTCCGAAAACTCTGCCCCACGCAGCACGCCGATCAGACCCCAGGTCCGATGGTCATGCACCGGCGTCGCCTGTCCTGGCCCCCACACGAAGGACACGACCGAGAAACGCCCGCGCGGATCGAGATGCAGCAGATATTGGCGGTAGCGCTCCGGATCCGGCTGAGCATAGGCGTCCGGCAGCCAGTCGTCATGGCTCACCAGATCAGCCAGCAGTCGCCCGCCCCGCGCGATCAGCGCGCTTTCGACCGGCCGCTCATCGACTAGGCCAGCGAAATCCGCAATGAAGTCGGTCAGCCGCTTGAGGCCCAGATCGGGCGAAATGGAAGAGAGCGCGTTCATTCCGCAGCCTCCGCGAGAGGCTCGGGCGGCCCTGCCACAAGATCGGCATAGGAGCTTGCATGCGCATCGACGCCGAGATGCCCGAGCAGCCGCGCGCGCAGCCCACGCACCGTCGCGGTGCGATTGCCGCGTTCGGCCTCGATCCGCTCCTCGGCGATGATCTTGCCCTTGGCGAGCACCAGCACGCGATCCGCCATCGCCATCGCCTCATCAACGTCATGCGTCACGAGTAGGATGGCAGGCCGGTGCACGCGCCAGAGCTTGAGCACCAGCGCGTGCATCTTGAGCCGGGTCAGTGCGTCGAGCGCGGCGAAGGGCTCGTCGAGCAGCATCAGTTCGGGCTCACGCACCAGCGCCCGCGCGAGGGCGGTGCGCTGTGCCTCGCCGCCCGAAAGCGTCAGCGGCCAGGCATTGATCCGGTGCGACAGGCCGACCTCGGCCAGCGCTTCCTCAGCCTTGGCGCGCAGGTTACGCGCCTTGAGGCCAAGCACGACATTCTTCCAGACGCGCTCCCACGGCAGCAGACGCGCGTCCTGAAATACGACTGCGCGCGCGCCGGGGATGGTCACGTCCTGCCCGACAATATCATCGAGATTGGCGAGCGTGCGCAGCAACGTCGTCTTGCCGCTGCCCGAGTGGCCGAGCAGCGCCACGATTTCGCCATGGGCGATGTCGAGGTCGAGATTGTCGAGGATCATGTTGTCGCCGAAGCTGCGGGTGAAGCCGCGCAGCCGGACTAGGGATTTATCCTGCGCGGTACGGGGAAAGGCGAGTGTCACGGTCATGGGTCAGGCCTCCACCAACTTCGGGCGCCAGGCGAGCGCGCGGTTTTCGACGATGCGGATCAGGAAATCGGCGCCGAGGCCGAGCAGCGCATAGACCATGAGGCAGACGACGATGATGTCGGTCCGCATGAAATCGCGCGCATTGTTGACGAGGAAGCCGAGCCCGGCACTGGCGTTGATCTGCTCGGCGATCACCAGCATGACGATCGCGACGGTCAGAGAATAGCGCAGGCCCACGAGCAGCGACGGCAGCGCGCCGGGCAGGATGACGTGGAGGATGAGCTGCCAGCGGTTGAGCCCGAAGCTCAAGGCTGCATCGACCAGCCTTTTGTCGACACCGCGGATGCCGTTGTAGAGGTTGAGATAGACCGGGAAAAGCGTGGCGAAGGCTATCAGGGCCACCTTCGGCATCTCGCCGATTCCGAACCAGATGATGAACAGCGGTGCCAGCGCGACCACCGGGATGGTCCGCTTGATCTGCATAACCGGATCGACCAGCGCCTCGCCCTGTCGCGACAGGCCTGCGATCAGCCCGGCGACAATGCCGATACCGACGCCTATGGCGAGGCCAAGACTCACTCGGCCGAAAGAAACGAGCAAATTATGCGGCAGCTCGCCCGAACCGGTCATCTGCACTAGCGTGGACAGCACCGTGGAGGGCGCCGCCAGCGTATGCTCGGGTATCACGCCCGAGCGGGACAGGGTCTCCCAGAGTGCGAGCAGGGCGATAGGCGAGAGCCAGCGGGATCTAAGAGCAGTTTTGAGCATGCTCTTAGGGAGCGCCTATTATCTATCAATTCAATAGAGTTTGGCTTCACTGCCTTATTAGATCTGCTTGTATGAAAGATAATAGACTGTTTTTAAAAGATATTATCAGAGGCAGCCTTGCCGCCCTAGAAAGGCTTTAGCACTCTAAAGAATTGTAAGGATCAAATTCTCTATCGAATAGATAGAGATATGAAATGGCCGTCAATCTCCCAACCAACATGCTTCGCAGCTTCGTCGCGATCGTTGACACTGGATCGATGCTCAATGCCTCCGAACAGGTGTTCGTCACCCAGTCCGCGCTCAGCCTTCAGATCAAGCGGCTGGAGGAACTGATCCAGCAACCTCTTTTCCTGCGCGAAGGGCGCAGGCTGGAGCTTACCGCCGCCGGTGAGCTGATGCTGGGTTATGCGCGCCGTGTGCTATCGGTGCATGACGAGGCGCTGGCCGCGATCCATGCCGGGCGCTTCACCGGTCCGGTTCGGATCGGCATGGTCCAGGATTTCGCGGATATGCTTCTGACCGGGCTCCTGGCGCGCTTCGCAGAGCTGCACCCCGACGCGCAGATCTTCGCGCGCGTCGCGGGAACCGTCGAATTGGAAGAGATGCTGGAGCGTGGCCAGATCGATGTCGTGATCGGTTATGCGGCGCCCGGCCATGCCCATGCGGTCCGCACCGCGACGACCCACTGGCTGGGCGAGGAAAGCCTGCTGGAAAAGGATGTCCTGCCCCTGGCCGTGCTCGAAAAGCCCTGCCGGTTCCGCGAAGCGGCAATCGCCGCGCTGGATGCGAAAGGCCGTCCCTGGCGGATCGCCGTCGAAACCCCCAACTTGACCACGCTGCGCGCCGCCGTCACCGCCGGCCTCGGCATCACCTGCCGCACCGATATCTTCATGCGCGATCTCACCCTTATTGAAAGCAACGCCCTGCCGCTGCTGCCCGACGTAAGCTGCATTCTGGTCTCACGCGAGCAAGGGGGTGAGGCCGTGGGACATGTCGTCAATCTGGCTAGGGAGGCGATTCAAGCTCTTTGATGCCACCTATAAGCAAAGCTCAGCAGCTGTTTGAACATCCTCGTTGGCGCAGTTCCGCGGAAGAATTCTAATCCTCATACGCTCATTCAATGAGGATATCCCATGACCGCAATATCCACCTTTAGCCCGATAGATGTTCCTATCACCGGCAAGCTCACCATCGAACAGCTCACCCCCGTCATCGGCGCGGAGGTCGACGGGGTCGATCTTGGCAAGCCGCTTGATCGCAGCGTGCGCGACGAGCTTTACGCGCTGTTGCTCAAACACAAAGTCCTGTTCTTTCGCGATCAGGATATCAGCCGCGATGAACAGCTGGCGTTCGCAACCAATTTCGGCGAGCTTTACGCCCATCCCTCGGGCGGCCTCCAGAGCCACCGCATTATCCAGCCGATCGCCGCCGAAGACTTCAAGAAATATGACGTCCGTGAAAATCATTGGCATACGGACACAAGCTGGCGGCTCAACCCGGTGCTTGGGGCCGTGCTGCGGGCAGAGCATATCCCCGATTTGGGCGGCGACACGATCTGGGCCAATGGCGGATCCATACTGCGCGGCCTTTCGGACAGACTCCGCGCGAAGATCGACGATCTTTACGTTGTCCATGATTTCCAGTCGGCACTTGCCAAGGCTGGCGAGATCTATCCGCTGGTCTCGCACCCCGCGGTTCGCACCCATCCGGAAACGGGCGAGGACATCTTCTGGATCAACTTTAGCCTGAAGCCGCGCTTCGTCGATCTTGATCGTGCCGAGAGCGACGCTCTGCTCGCCGAGCTTTACGAGGAAGTGAAGAAGCCGGAACACAGCGTCCGTTTCCGCTGGCGCAAGAATTCGGTCGCCTTCTGGGATAATCGTGCCGGCCTGCATTATGCGGTTCGCGATTATGGCGATTTCCCACGCGTGATGCACCGCGTGCTGATCGCCAGCGACGATATTCCGCACCGCGTCCGCGCTGGCGCTTGAGCTACTCCAAGGGCCGCCGCGCGCAAGCTTCCCGCCGCGACGGCCCACCCGTCTTAAAGGAACATGGAAATGTCCGAATCCCTACACCAGCTTCTCGCCGACCTGCATGCCGAGCGCGTACGCACGTGGGAACCTGCCAAACTCCAAGTGAATATCGATCAGCGCCGTGAGCTGGTGGATGCATTTGATCCTGCGACGGCCATCAGGGAAGGGGATTTCCTTCCACCCTTCTCACTTCTCGATGTCGAGGGTGGTGAGATCACACGCGAAACGCTTCTGTCGGATGGCGCGGCCGTGCTGATCTTCTTCCGCTTCGCCGGCTGCCCCGCCTGCAACATCGCGCTGCCCTACTATCAACGCAATCTCTGGCCTGCACTAGAGAGGGCCGGAATCCCTCTTGTCGCTATCAGTCCGCAGGTGCCTGATCGGCTTATCGACATCAAAAAGCGGCACGGTCTGGACTTCGCCGTCGCTTCTGATCCTGACAACACGCTCGCACGAAGGCTGGGCATCACATATCAAGCGAATGCCGCATCGCGATCAGGTGGCGAAGGACGGGGTTGGATCGGCGAAATCGTAGGCACCGGAACATGGGAGCTGCCGCAGCCCGCCGTGTTGTTGATCGATCAGGACGGCGTCGTGGCGTTTGCCGATATTAGCCCGGACTGGTTGGTAAGAACCGAGGCCATCGAAGTGGTCCGTGCTCTCGGCAAGAAAGCCGCCAGCTTAGTTTGAGCGTGTAGGATGTGTTTGCTGCAACGGATCCGGTTGCGCCAAAGAGGAGTTGAAGGCCTATCCCTCTTGGGACCCAGCGGGCGACTTCGTCCCAAATTGTCCTTCTGTCACAGGCCGAGCAGACAAGCGAAGGGCAGGTTTCGGGACCATCAATGCTGACGTTTAACAGAAAAGTGAAGCACACCGCCGTCAGATCCGCGCTACAGACGAAATATGCTTAGATGGGCAGGGCCGGCCCCCTCCACTTTATATTTCGTCTGCAGCGTACCTTACCGACCATCGAGAAAGTATGCCGCGTCCAGTTACCAACATCTAAGCCGGGAACATCTCGAATCCGTAGATTCTTACCGCGCGAGGATAGACCCTGTGGCAGACGAATCGAAACGTGGTGGCGCTGATCGGCGCCGAATTGTAGGTGGCGAGGGCATCGAGATCAGCTACTTTCGTCCGTAAGCACGAGACCAGCAATGATCAGGCGCAGCACCTGATCAATCGGGTGGGGCATGATCGGGAAAAGTTGAACGCAGCGGCAGGCAAGCTATCCAAGGGATGGAGCCCTCGGCCGTCGATCGCGCTGATCAGCCTGATAACCGACCCTCGAAATTTTCGCCGTTGTTACCCATAAGTTACCCACGATGATCCGGCTCAGGCCTCACCAGCCCGATCCGACTATATAACCAGCTGTTTTTCTTATGGAAAACTGGAGCGGGCGAAGGGATTCGAACCCTCGACCCCAACCTTGGCAA
>QFCS01001171.1_pt1 | contig 202304 bp, 208 predicted proteins | sample 3576561 | NCBI WGS metagenome assembly QFCS01
GAGCACCTCAGGTCGGCGGACAGTCTCCAGACCAACTCCAGTGCGGGTGTCCAGTGCGCTCGTAAGGCTGTCGGCTTCCATACCGCCCAACGTCTGCCCCAATCACCACGTCGTGCAAGGTGGGTGGGAAACAGCGCTTACCCTGATCTCAATGCGCTCACCGTCCCAATAGAGGTTCCGTTTGTCGTCTACGCCGAGATAGTCGAGGCGATCTATTCCGATGCTCCAAACATGCGGCGGCCAATTTGCCTCTACCTCCCAACGATCCCGCTTTGTTTGGAATGGATCGCGAGCCATTTGAGTCGCCCCCCTTAGAAATCAGCCGCCAGAGGGTCTCAAACCGCCTACAACCGCGCCCTTCAGCGGCCCATTATCGACAAACTTAACCCGCTGATCTTCCAGCGCCTTGCGCATGCCCGCGATCAACTCAGGTTTCACGTTGCCCCCGGTCTCGAAGCGCACAACCGTCGCCACTCCGACTCCGGCCGCCTTGGCCAGATCGGCGCGAGACCAGCTTAGAGAAACCCTTGCCATCGAACATTGCTGTGGTGTCATCTGATAAAATTATTATCATTTCTCACTTGACGCAAGCGCGTTAACTGATAAATTATTTATCACCTGCTAGACGGCAGGCGGCCGGACGGGGAAGGTGGAAGCTCCCCACATCCGGCCTAACCACCACTCGCTGTAAGGAGCGAACAATGGCTACGTACGCATTACAGCCGGTTCCGGTACCGGCCAATGAAAACTCACCGGCAATCAATTTCCCTTCGGTCAAATCCCTGTTCCGCGCCCTTCCTGATGAGGATCAGGTGCGTTTCCTCGCCGCGCTCTATGATGAAATCCGCTTCGACGCGGACACCTTCCATGATGCCCTGCGTGACATGGCCGAAGAGGTGAGCGGCTTCCGCGCTTCCGACGATTATGCCGACCAGCTGCGCGCGGACGACATCTATCCCGGCACGATGCACAGCAAAGCTGCCCGCGCTCTGTATCGCACTGAGCGGGATCGGCGGCTGGATAGTTCGCTGGCCTATATCGGGAGGAGGGCTGGACGTGACGGCGCGGCCGTCGTCGAGCGCTTTTGCGCCGCAATCGAAGCATGCAACGACACGGACAAGCTTACCGCCGAAAGCATGCGGTCGCTGGTCGATCAGGCCGACATTACGTCCGGCGAGAGGCAATATCTGCATCTGCTGATCGATCGCCAAACCCGAAATCAGGAGATCGGAGCATGAACGCGATGACGACCAAGCGCCTGAAACGCGCCCAAGGCAGCGGCAACCACGCATCTGAACGAATTGGTGACGACCCGGCAACAACGAGCACCGCTCCCGAAACGATCAGTCCAGAAAGCAGGATCAGCAAAATGAATATGATGAGCAAGCTCGCTTCGACCACCGTCCCTGCAATCACTGAGCAGATGGATCAAAGGGCGCGATGGGAGGAGTGTCTAGCGACCTATCTCCGCGCAAATGGCGAATTGGAGCGCTACGAGAGAGAAGTCTACAATCCTGCCGCAGAAACCAATGATCCGATGGACCCGATCCAGGAGCGATTCGATGAATTGGTCGAAAGCAAAAATGGGGCCGCGCACCGACTGCTGTTACAGCCATCGCCGGACTTAAGAGCGCTAGCCGACAAATTGGAGATAGGAGCGGAGGAAGATTATCTTGGCGACGGATGGCGCTGGGGAAAAGAATTGCTCACAGCCGTTTGCCAGGATGCGCGGCGTCTCGCCTCTCCGGCTACTGACCCTCATATGGCATGGCTCACGGAACGTGACGCGATCATGGCCTTGGAAAACTCACGTCAGATCGAATTGCCTGAAGAGCAGTCCGGCGCGATTGCTGGTCGCCTGAACGAGTTGGATAACCTGATTTTCGATACGCCGGCTGCGAGTCGTGATGCCGCCGTCATAAAGCTCCTGACCGTCGTAAAGGCTCTCAGCGAGGGGCATTGCATGGTGGAAGATGATGCAGCGAAAGTCATTGCTGAAGTCGAACCGCTTCTTCGGCAGATGCCGCTTCAAATTGAAAAGACGGCAAGCATAAAAACTGCCGGAACACAGTTCATTGAGGCTACGGCGGCGTATCATATGGTGCGTACAGCACTGGCACAGGACGATTTGCCAGAACCGGAGATAGATCGGCTGGCTGATATTGAAACGGAAGCTGCGGAAGCTGTCTTTGCCATTCCCGCGCCGGACATCACCGCAGTAGTGGAGAAACTCCGAACCTTCCTGACGTCGTATGCCACACCGCATGACGACATCCTGAAGATGATACTCGGAGACATGAAACGGCTCGCCGCCCGGAGCGATGAAGTTTCGCCAGCTATGTCGAGCGCTGTTTTGAATTGGAAGGCAGCTACCAAGGCATATTGCGACGCGTGCGAGCACTGCAAAGCCGATGACGAAAAGTCGTCTGAGCTCTGTCGTGCCGCCGCTGATGCGGCTCGCGCATTGGCAGCGGTACCAGCCCACACATCAGCGGATTTCGCGATCAAAGTATATCTGCTGGCCTTGGTGGAGTGTGGGCAGACAGGCCCAAGACCATTAGTGCATGACGTAGATCCTCAGGATGCCGACTACGAGGAAACGCATCTCTGGCGCGGCATCATCGCCGATCTGCCGGAGGTGTCCAGCACCGTTCGAGAATTAATCAATACCGCCACATAGGCGCACGTGGATCTTTTAATCTCAGCCCCGCTGGCGTTGCTGGCGGGGTCTTCTTTAATTTCCGGATTGCCCTGAGGTCCGATAGTCAACCGTCAAATGATCGCGTACAACCCTCATGATCTGAGTCGGGGGACTTAGGCAATCGGGGGGATCAAGCATGAAGCTGCTGCGCGGCAATGAGGACGTCGAGGTCCATAGCGAGGCACCGACGGATACCGATGCTTGGTCATACCAAGCCGAAGAATTTGACGACTCTAATTATTTCATCCGCCATTGGCGAGGTAATTTAACCCTTCCGGTCTCTTACTGGATAAACGGTGGCATCGTTGCCTGGGCATTGGTGATTATAACAGGGCTCATTTTTGGAGCTGTAACAGAAGCTGGGACGGGGCTGCGCGCAATCTCCTTCCTCGGAATAGCATATATTCTTTTCGTTCCGGTCATATGGGTTTGGAGCGTCGTTGGCATCTGGCGATCGGCGGGTAAACATGTAGATCGGGGCGGTTCGGGCGGATGGGCGGCTGTCGCCAAATTCATGGTCATTATGGGTGTGCTTTCGATGGCAGGCCAGATGAAGACCACGCTAATCCCGCAATTTCTAGAATTCTCTTTCATTGCTGCCGGCCGTGACCCAGTCGGCCCACCAGCTTCCATCAAGATCTCAGCAGACGGCAAATCCATACTTGTCGATGGTGCAATTGCGGAAGGAACAGCTGGGCGGTTCCAAACCATAGTAGACAGCGCGCCGTCGGCGAAGACCGTTGTTCTGAACTCGCAAGGAGGTCGGATAATGGAAGCGAAAGCGATGGCGGATTTGATTAGCGCGAAGGGGTTGTCGACCTATGTAGAACGCCAGTGTGCATCAGCTTGCCCGTTGATCTTCATTGCCGGCAATGATCGCGCCGCTGAACCGAACGCCCGAATTGGCTTCCATCGATCGTCGTTTCCTGGGTTATCAGAAGCTGAGATCGATGACCGCGAGGTTCGGCAACGATATATCGACGCTGGCGTGGCGCAATCATTTGTCGAACGCGCATATACAACCTCCAATAGCGACATGTGGTATCCTACCCACGAGGAAATGTTAGACGCTGGCCTCATATCCCGGACCTCATTGGGTGGAGAAGTTGCATCCACGTTGTCGCAGCTTTCCAATCGGACCGAACTTCACCGTGCTTTTCTCAAAGTGCCGTTGTTCCGTTCCTTTCGCCAAGCTTACCCCGACGGCTTCGAGGAAGTAATTTCGGCTGCCTGGACCGCCCATCAATCGGGTGGTGCCGACGGGCAAATCTCTGCGGCCGCTCGTGCGAAGTTCGCCACCTACTTCCCGAAGATAATGGCAAATGCCTCAGACGAGGATCTGGATAAATATCTCACGTTGGTGGTTGAGGAAATCAACGCTGCCCGAGAAGTGAGCGTCGAAGCGTGTGATAAATTCACGCGGGGCGAATTAGACATCAGCCGGACGTTGCCACCGTCACTTACCGCGAGGGAGATGGCTATTCTCCAGTCAATTTTAGACAGCGCTGCCGTACGTCGCGGCCTCGACCATATGGCAGCGGATGAGGCTATAAGGCAAGCGATGGGCTCGCTGTCCCAGAGAAGCATAAATGCCATTGCAAATCCGGCTCAGGCGTCGCCATCCGATCGCTGCGAAGCCAACATTGATCTTTATGAGGCACTAAAGAATTTAGACGTTCATGCCCGCACATCTGCCCTTAAGCTAATGCTTACGTCGGCCTAACACGTATTGCACGTCACCTGCATTGGTTGTTCAAAACAGAACTTGAAGTAGCGCGACGCCGCAAATGATGCTGGCGCCATAGGCAATGATAAATCCCACGAGCTGTGCCACGGCCTTCGCTTTATTTGCGGCGGCATTCTGCCGGATTTGCGATTGAAGAACCGTTGCCTGCTCTACGCGTGCCCGTGTGATATTTTGCGCCGGTCCCGCCGGTACGCCCCATTCATCGGGATGCCAATTCTTTGGTTCGTTGCCCGGCACGCAGAAGCGACGCGGCCATGCGGTGGCTATAGTAAGGCCGCCCGCAGCCATCATTGAACCGGCATACCAGGCAGCTATCCGTGCCAGTTCCGTGTCTGGAGGCGTCGCGCGAACTAACGCGACTGCTCCGCTAAGGGCCGCTGTGGCAGCGGCGAGAACTAGGCCAGCAAAAGTGTAAGCACGTTGATCGGATGCCATACTCGCAGTGAGCTGAGCTTGGATCATGATCTCAGCCTCTCGCACCACCTCTGCTAGTACCTCGGGCGGAAGCGTCGCGAGATCATCCAGGGGATTGCCAGCGGCCATGCTTCAGGAATATCGTTTCACCTATGGCAAAGGAACCTGAAAAGCAGTGGCGGAATAATCCGCCGTCGGACCAAGGGCAAAAGTCAAATAAGCCCAGTCCTGCTCAAACACCGAGCCCCCGTCCTCAACCGAAGCCTGCGCCTGCCCCGAAAAAGAAGGGCTGACGCTCTTCCTTTCCAACCGCGCCGCGTCGGCGCAACGGTCCAAATCGTATTCAGCGATCTTCACCAAACGCCACCAAGTCTCATCAGCCGTTGGGCCGCTTCAACGCGCGGCTATGAGAAGAACCCACTGAGCTGGAGGATAACGTGAGGGACTTGGAAGAATTCGAAAATGATTACACCGATGCGGCCGACGACGTTTCCCGAGCCAAAAATCGGATGTTTGCAGAACGTCTTAGGCAATGGTGGGGAGTCGTGGACGCCTATCCTCCGGCCAACGCGCTGATAGGATCTCTTGTAGAGAATTTCGATTTCGACGCCTGGTATCGGCAAGGGCTATCGACCGTGGGCGGCATGGTCGGAAGTGGCCATCTTGATTGGTCTGTTGATCCATCGACCAGACTTGCGCAGAATGTAGGCCTCTTCCGATTCTTAGCCGAAAGAGACACCGCCTTTGCCGATTTCTCATCGAATTTTCTATGGGCCGGCAAACATCTTGACGATTCTGTCGCCAAGATCTCGGATCAGCTGTTCGAGCCGTTTGCCCGTGATCTGCTAAAGGCGATAAAGCGCTCGGCTCAGGCGGTGCCGGCGGCCGACCGTATCGTGAGCCTTGATCACAACTCGCAGAAGTATTCAGAAGTCGTCGATGCCTTGGAGAAGCTGGAGGTTGGGTTGGCACAGAGCAATTCCCTCGCGGCCGAACATCCGAAAGCACATAGTCAGATCATTGCCGAAATAGGTGCAGGCCGCCGCCTACTGAACGCCCTTCAAATCCGCCGCCGAGTTGCTTGGGATCTTCTGTCGCCCGCACTGACATGGGTGGTCCAGAATGTAGGAGCCACGGCCTTTGGCGTAGCGGTCACTGCCATAATCGCGATTCTTGCATCGACGCTGGGCATCAGCATTCCGGGGCTGTGAACTATTCGGGAAAGGCGCAAACCTCTTGCCTCACAGAACGCCGGATTCTGAAAACTGGCAACAAACCCCGGATGGCGAGAGGCGGAAGCAGTTCAACCTCCCACACTAGGCGCCCTCGCTAGACATGCCCACCCGCGCCCTCACTACGGCGATAGTCTCCGCGATCGGGTACTCAGCCAACGCAGGATCAGCGCCATTCGACCATTCGCGAACCTCGCCACCCATCGACATCACCCGTCCGCGCCCACGCTCGATGCGGGCCAATAGCCGTTCCTGCTGACGAGGGCTGGGTTGCCTAAGCTCAAGCTTGACGATACGATTTTTGATCGAGTTCATGTGTTCCTCCATTTCAAATTGAAACCCCGTCAACAGCAACACGAACCGGCGCGCCCGTGGGCTTGCGCACGCAAATGATTATGTCGGCCGCCCGCGCTGAAATGCCGCGCTGTTCAAGCGTCTCGTCCACGTCCAGATCCTCCGGGCCGATGACGGTGATCAGGCGCTCGCCAGCGTCTCCGGCTTCCAAACGAGATAGGCGGCGATGAATTTCCTTCGGCATGCATGCTCCTTCACTTGCTAGAATTGGCCGCTTCCAAGGCGGCAAGGCGTTTTTCGAGGTCGCTGGTTTCGACGATGGACCGATGCCCGGTCAGCAGCGCCATGACGCGTCCGGCCTCGTCAGGTGTCACCTCGCCAGCCGCGACCGCCGCCAGGAGAGAAGCAGATGCTTCCACGGCATCCGCCGCCGATCGCACAGGCGGGAGCAAGATTGAGATCGGCGCGTCCTTACGAGGCGGGGCAAGACGATCCAGGCAAAGGCGGAGCGCGGGACCGTCTCCGGCCAAGGCCATGTCGATCGCCTTCTGCGTAAGCGCCGCGTGCTGCCCTTCCAACAAGGCCTCGATGGCGAGCGTGGTTTTATGCCGAGCACCCATCGGACGACCGTTCGGGTTACGGATTTCGCCCGGTTTAATTTTGCCATCGGCCTTTTGTGGACCATTTGTTGATGGCCCAGCGTGTTTAGCCCCGCGCGTCATCTGAAGCTTCCAGAATGAAATGCGGTGAGCCTGCCTCGCGATGCCACGCGGCGCGGACGCTCTCGTTGCCGCCTGGCTCAACGCCAATCAGAATGATCTCATCGATGCTCTTGATGCCCACGCCGCTTGCAGCTTCCAGTCGATCAATCCGGGTTTCCAATCTATTCATTTCGTCCTCCATATTTCCGGCGCACGCCGCCGAGTTTCCAAAGGGATTTTGTCAGGCAGTCATGAAGCGCTGAACGCCCGCTCATCCCACAGCATCACCGCGCCATACTTCTCGCGGCGCTGATACCGATGCGGCGCGCCGCTCGGGTTGGGGATGGTTGCCGTCTGTTCAGTCAGGGCGATCACGGGACGCCCGCCCAGCGCCATGATCAGACTGCCACGTCCCCAGCGCTCCGGCCCAGGCGGGACCGAGAACAAGTCCATCGCGGTCCACCCGAAAGCGGCAGCTTGCTCGCCCCACTGCTGGAGGAAAGCATCGGCATCGGACAATATCTCGCGCCAGCGATGCGGCTGAAGCGAGGGCGGGCAGCGATCCGCATCACATCTGCCGATCAGTGTTGACCACTCACCTGCCAAGCCAGGCAACGCGATAACGGGGCGGCGATCTACCGAGCCATGCGACCCACTACCCATCTTGCGGGTAACTTGGGTAACAGGGGTAACAGCAAGGTTTTCTGGTGGTTTCAGCGTTACCCGAGCGTCAGCGTCTTGGGTAACAACGGTAACACACGGTGCGCTTGTTACCCGCGTTACCTTGCGAATATCGGATTGGGTAACAGGATTGGTGGCGGATTTCTGCGGTGTTACCCGCGTTACCCGTGTTACCCGCAAATCTGGTAGGTCATTGAGCCAATCGAGGGAGGGACTAGGCATCTTGGTCTCCGAAGATGGAGGCATTTACGACGTAGCAGCGCACCAGATTGAGACCCGGCAGGCGGGTCGGGATGGTGGGCTTGTTCTCCTTGTCGGTAAGGATCATGCTGCGATCGGCGAGGACGCGGGCGACGCGCTTTGCATCCATCCCGGCGCATACTTCATCCTTCCAGATGCCGGGCAAGATCAGGTGTTCGCGGTCGCCATCGACATTGCGCCAGAAGCCCGCGCGATTGACGACCTTGAAATCCACGGATTCATTTTCGCGGTCGATCGGTTCGAACCGGGAGGCGCCATGGGCTTCAAGAAATGCCCGGACCTTGGCCACGGCCTCTCGGTCCTCAGCCGCGCCAGCACCGCCCCGACCCTCAACCCATCGTGTGAATAGCATTGCCGCCGCTCTGGTTGCTTCACCGGCATCCCAAGGCAGCACCCCGCAGCGCGCAGCCATCTCACCCGCCGTGGCGATCAGGCCGAAGCGGCGGCACGCGCGGGCGACCTGTCCATCTGATCCCTTGGCGAGATATTCAGCGACGAAGCCGTCTATGCCCTTCTTAAGCGCGCCAGCGATGGCGTCGCGACGCTGGCACACGGCTTCAACGAATGCTGGACCCGCTGTGCCGTAATAGGTGGCAGCACCGTCCTTGATCGTTCTTGCCAGCAACTCCGCCGACGACAGACCGTGCAGCGCCTCGAACAAGCCCAGCCCGGCGCCAGCATCGGCTTCAACATCAAGGATCCGGACCTGCTGACCGGCAGCGGAGCGGCGGCCGCGCCCATCCTGCTTCGCAAGATCGGCAAGACCGATTTCACCGGACGAGAGGAACATGATCCGCCATTGCGCCGGAGACTTCAGCGCACCAGATCGAGCAGCACGCGCCTTACCCATGCCGTTGGCCAGCATGTAGGCGACTGACCCAGCCTCCTTGGGATCAAGCTGGCCAAGCTCGTCCAAGCAGAGCAAGGTCTCGTTGTGCTGGACCGCAACACCCTCAAGTCCATTGGAAGTCGCGCGCCATTGCCGGACGAAGCCATGCGGCCCCCAGACGCTGGCAGCGGCGAAGAGCGCCGTTGATTTGCCGATCGAAGACGGGCCACGCAGATTAAGGCCGCCGCCTTCCTCACTGATCAGATCCAGCAACGGTCCAACGAAGGCCGCCGATAGCGAAACCGCGATGCGGCTATTGCCGACACCATATTTGGCGACGGCATCCTGCCAATCTTTCAGATCGCCAGAGGTGCGATACTGGTGATCGAACGCAGCCGGGCCCTGATAGATAACATAGCGGCCGGAGTTCTCGCCGATGGTGCGATCCGGCAATGCGAACGCCTCTTCCGTCCAGCCCACCCGCTCAACAGCGCGAGCGCGGGTTTCTGTCTTCACGCCGGAGAAGAAATCGAGCAGCTTGGCCTTTGCCTTCGTGTTGGTGCCGAGAACGCAGCCGCGATCAAGAAGCGTTGCCCTGATTTCCCCGCCGTCGCCTGCCAGTAGTGACATCGGCATAGCCCAGCGATGTTCGTGTTTGTCGCTGTCCTCCCACCGGAGCAGCAGCCCCCACGATGCGCTGAGATCGTCCCGCGTCTGGGCGAGCACATCGATCGCGGTGGAAACGATCACGGGATCGTCATCGCCGCCCGCGAACAGCAACATCCCATTCTTGACCGAGTAGCCATAGGGAAACTTGGCCGTCTTCTCGGCGCCCGCGATCGACGCTCGAATGACATTATCATCCGGGACATCGGCGTAATCGATTGCTTCAGGCATGTGATTCCTCCCTGGGAGGTACGGCGACGCGCCCGCCCACAGCCGCAGCAGCGGCATGAGCGGCCTCGAGGCCGATGTTTCGTTTGATGGTTGGATGATCGACCAGATGCGCGTCATCGTCGGCACAGATGATCAGATCGAGATCGGGCCAGCGATCGGCAATCCGCCGCGCAACCGGAGTCAGATTCTTTTCCGAGAAGCTAGCCACTACGGCATGGCCGGTAGCTCGGCGCACCGCTGCCATCGTCCCCATGCCCTCACCAATGCAGATCACGGCGTCGGGCTCGCCGACCATGAACATCAGATCGTGCGTGCGGCCACCCTTCAGGAACAGCTTGCCCTTGTCGGGAAAGACGCGCTGAAGATTCCAGAGCCTTCCATCGATGTCCCGCATCGGCACCAGCAACATGGCGCCGGACTGACGAAGGCCCTCACCGGGGATGCGCTTCGCAACAAGATAAGGGTGGCTGGGATTAATCGGCCCTGCCGTGTTCCATAGGTTCTCAGCCTGATCGGCTACGGCGAGATGCTGTTGCTCGGTCTGGCGCTGCTTCTCGGCTTTCGCCTGTGCCATCTTCAGCTTGAAGGCGGCGCGATCGGCGCGGGACAGACGGGGCCGCTCGACATTCGCCCGCCACTTGTCGGAGATCCCACGCTTGTTACAGCCGAACGCCCCAGCCGGAACGCCGTCAAGATGCAGGACAGCCCAGCCGTTGCGGCGGCCAGCACGATCTCCTGCCACCTGAAAGCGGATGAGGCCGCCGGACGCGAGCTGCTGCACGATCGGCTCCGCCGGGGTCACGCCGGACGCCTCCATAGCCGTGATGAAGTCGGAGATAGCTTCTGACATCAGATGCTCTCCACCACTGGCAATTTATGAAGATCGGCAAGGTAGGCCGCGCGGTGCCGAGCCTTCTTCAGGCTGGGCCAGATGCGCCCAGTGCCGCCTTGGCAGAATGCCTCCTGCACCCCAACCACGAAGCCTTGGCCATCCTGCAGCCGGATAATAGCGACGCACCTGCCGATGACGCGCCATCCCCGGTCGCGTAGGCTGATCAGCACGGGCGCGCTCATAGGCTCACCTTCGCGCGCTGGCCCGGGCGCTTATGCTTTTGGCAGCGCCGGTTCGGCTCGAACTTCGCGGAAGCCTTGGGCGTCGTGATCGTGAAGGGCTCGCCGCAGGTCGCGCAGTTCGAAACCCAGGTAAGGATGGTCGCTTTGCTGCCATCGCGACGATCGCGCTTGAATTCGCCGATGACCGTGTAAATTTGGCCATGATGGGAGCGGATAAGGCTATTCATGCAACCCTCCATCGGCGAGGGGCGGAAGCTCAGCCCTATCAAGCAGCTTCACCAACCAATCCCGCTGCGCTTCGGTGAGCGGCGATGGATCAGCTACGACTTGGCCTAAAAAGCTCCCGGATTTCCGAGTCAGTGACGCTTCGCTGTTGAGCAGCGCCAACGCAGCGTTACGAGGTGAAAGGAAAGGCGCATTCATGCCTCGCCTCCCACCGCCGTCCAGACGATCGCCTTTTTACCGTTCGCGTTGCAGCGCCGGTATCCACTGTCACGGATGAGGCCGAGCAGCTTCAATTCTGAAGTACGAGGTTGCGCCGAACCGCGATCGATCCCGCACAATTCCGCAATCTCATTGGTAGTAATGCCGCGAGCGCCAGCATTACGAACGGCTTCCAGCACCAGTTTGCGAAGCCGCCCGGAGACCGGTGCGATGTCCGCTGCCGCCGCAACCGACGTATCAATGCCGCGCGAGCCGGGATGGTTGGGATAACGGTCAGCCATGGCCGCGACCTCCCCATGCAAGCGCCGCAATCAGCACGGCATAGCCGCCGACCACGCTATATTTGGCTGCCAGGAATTGAAGCTGAAGGGTTAGAGTGCTATCCTTGCTGTCGCTGCTGAAGTTCGAATGATTGTGAAGGGTCGGCGCTGTGGCGGTGCCGATCTTTCGCTCTTTATAGCCTCGCGGCTTTGCTGCTGTCGCCATAGCGGATCACGCTGCCTGATCCACCAATGCGCGGATACTTTCTGTCTTGATAAGCGTGCGACGGCCAATCTTGACGGTTTCGAGCTTACCCGCGTTGATTAGTTCATAAAGTTTGGTCGTGCCGATGCCGATGGCCTTCTTGGCCCCATCGACGGTGACAGTAACAGGTTCCATACTCACGGCCTCCAATAGTATGGCCGCGTATTCGCGGCCCTTCATGACCGCTCGCCAATGTTCACAGATTTGGAGATTGCACAAAAGAAAAGCAGGTCGAAACTTCGCTACGAACTCTCGGCCTCTCGCGGTTTTCTGCGCTGTTTGCGAAGATCTCGAATTGCCCAAACGATGCGCTGCAACAGCATTTCTGGCGGCTCATCACCCCAGCTAAGGATGTAGCTCCCTCTAGGATGCAACTCTCTCGGTCCAGCCAATACGTCTTTACGGTAATCGGAAATGGTGGACGCCTGTGTTCCGGATAGCTTCAGTTCGGCGCGGTATTCCTCGTATGAAATGCATCTCCGCCGCAACTCATCTGCGGCCTCGACTGCAAAGCTTCTCAATCGGAGCTCGTCAGTATCAGGCGCTCCGCCCTGGAGCCCGCCAATTTTTGGCACCAGCCCCGGCACAACATTGCCCCGATCAAGCTCCTGAAGACCTATAGACAAGCTCCGCAACTGTGGCGCGACATGTGCATCAAGGAGAAACTGGATTGTACGAATCCATACCCCCCGCTGCTTTTTCTCGTCGTCATCTTGAAAGAGCAGGTCGTCTGGCAACGCAGGGGTGAGCGTCTGCATAAGATGAAATATTGCCTGCTGCGCTTCAGCAATCGCGTTGGCCGAGCCCGGCTTGGCCGCCAGTGCATGATCGATGTGGGAAAGCATCAAGTCCTTGGCCGTAGGCGGCCGCTCTCCATCTAGTTTTCGCTTTCTGCTCCTCATGCTACGCCCCGATTCAGCCCATCGGAGCAAAATGCGCCCCATGCATCGAGAAGCTGACGCCGCATTTCCAGGAATGTCGTTCGTTTGTAGGCCCGAACGACCTTATCGGGAACGACGTGCGCGAGCGCTGCTTCGGCCACAGCTTCCGGAATGTGCGGCATCTTCTCCGCAGCCCAATCGCGGAATGACGATCGAAACCCGTGCGCGGCATAAGGCAGGCCAGCGTCGCGCAATACCTTCGTCAACGTCATATCACTGAGGGATTTGCTGCCCTTGCCGGGGAAAATCAGGCAGTCCGCCTGGGTGGTGCGAAGCTTGGCCGCGTCCTTGAGCACCGCAATGGCGGAATCATTGAGCGTCACGACATGCTCTGTCTTGGTTTTCATGAGCGCGGCCGGGCGGGTCCATATCTTTCGTTCCAGATCGACATGGCTCCATTTCGCCGATCGGACTTCGCCAGAGCGCGCCGCCGTGAATATAGTGAGGAGCAGGGCAAGCCGCCCAAGCGTGACGGGCTCGCCCCGAACTTCCTTCACGAAGTCCGGCACATCCGCATAAGGCATGGCCTTGAAATTGCCGCCCGCTCGCTGCCGGGGCAGGCCAATCGTTACTGATCTTTCGGGGACTTCCGTCGTCCGCCAGCCCTTCGACTTGGCGTAGTTCAGAACCGCATTCACCCGCTGCCTGACCTTGCGCGCCATGACCGGGATTTCCAGCCAGATCGGAGCCAGCATATCCCGGATGTGGGAAGCTTCGATATGATCGACGCGGAGATTACCCAGCTTGGCGAATGCGTGATCTTCCAGCGAGGAAAGGAATGCCGCAGCGTTCTTTGCTGCCCAACCTGCTTTCAGTTCTGAATGACACGCCTCAGTGGCTTTCCGGAACGTCGGAGGGGCCTTCTTATCTTTATCGCGGACCAGCACCGGATCATGGCCGGCCTTGGCGGCGCGACGAAGGAAGTCGGCTTTCTGCCGGGCCTCTTCCAGCGTCAGGACCGCTTTATGCTGGACCGGCGTGTCATCAGCCGACTCGGCCTTAGGGTCACGCTTGCGGGTAAGATCGACCGCCCCCAATCCCACATCACGACGCTTGCCATCTACCTGTACCCGCAGCACCCATGACCGCGCGCCTGATGGCTTCACAATGAGGCAAAGGCCCTTGCCGTCAACGTGCCGGCCGGGCTTTGCATTCTTGATGGCGAGATGAGTAAGCTGCCCCACAAAATTCCCACATTCGTTCCCACATAATATTGCGGCTTCTGGCGAAAATCAACGAACGATGGCGGAATGAGTGACGAGCTAAATCTAGTAAATCCTTGCGAGTCGCGATCCATGGCGAACTTCAGCGAAAATCAGTTATGATCCTCACGGGGCATCCAGCGATCAGAAGTATGATCTTGATGTAATCACGCCCAGCTAGAGCCGCTTCCGGTGACGAAAGCCCCGCCGGTCTGCGACCAGCGGGGCGATGAGGTTAAGCGGCGTCGCGATGCTCGTTCGCGTGGGCTTCGATCCGCCCGGGAGCAGCATTCGCGCCGCCGATCTCTATCTTTCGTGGCTTCATAGCCTCCGGCACGACGCGCTGGAGGGCGATATTCAGCAGGCCATCCTGAAAGCTCGCGGATCGCACTTCCACAAAATCGGCGAGCTGGAAGCGACGTTCGAATGAGCGCGTTGCAATTCCGCGATGAATATACTGGCTGTCCTGCCTGTCGTCGGCTTTCTTGCCGGTGACGCTGAGCTGGTTCTGCTGCGCGACGATCTCGATTTCGTCGGGTTTGAACCCGGCCACTGCGATCGTGATGCGGTAGCCATCGTCGCTTTCCTTGACGATATCGAATGGCGGGTAGCCCTCGGCGGCATCGGCGACATTGCCGGTTTCAAGCAGGTTGAACAGCCGATCAAATCCAACGGTCGAGCGGCGATAGGGTGCAAGATCAATCCTCATTTCCAAATCCTCCTGTCTGAGCAATTTGGGCATGAGATGCGCCGGAAGAGAGCCGGCGCTCTCAATGTCCAGCCGGACCCGAAAGGCGTCCGACGAGAATTAGCTAGGAAGCGAAACTCGTCTTTCAACCCCGTTTTTTTCCAAGCCGTCGACGACGCTGCCGGTGAAGGCCAAAAGGGGTCTTGAAACTTGATAATGTTGAGTTAAATTTCGAGATTGCGCTGCCCAGCGGCGCACTTGCATCGTCAACTTTGAACAACGGAGTGGCTATGTCAGACAAGTTCGTTGCGTATCTCAAACGGGAACATGCCCGGCTGGAGAAGGAGATTGATGAGGCCAGGCTGATCGTTCCAGACCAGATGCTCGTCGCCCGTCTCAAGAAGCTCAAACTGGCAGTCAAGGATCAAATCGCGTGGCTTGAGCGGCCCATGCGGTGTGATCGCGCTGCGTAGCAATCATCAGGAGAAGAGATCGACGAAAGGAGGCTGAAATGTCTTTTTCCCAGTTTCGTCACCCTTTTGATATCGCTCGGCATCCGAGTTTGGAACCGGAAGTGAAGCGCGCGATCCTGGCGTCCTGGGCGTCCGATGCCGCAGCCGTCAAAAACAAGCCCGCGATGCGGAGGATGCCGCATTCAAGACATGTTGCGCCAGTCGACGACGTAATGGCGGCGCTCAAATCTCTGGATCGATAGAACATGCTTGGGCGTGGGAGCCGAAACGCTTCCACACCCAGATACCCACATACAAGAAAAGGGCCGCTGGCAAGAGCGGCCCTTCCGCTTGTCCAATGGATCAGCGCTGGTTGCGATCCTGATCCGATTGGGTGCCTTGTTGGCGATTGCGGTCCTGGTCGGCGCCGCCTTGCTGACGATTTTTGTCGCCCTGTTGGTTCTGCTGGTCACGATCCGATCCCATGCCGCCCTGCTGGCGATCACGGTCCTGATTGGCGCGGTCCTGATTAGCGCCGCCCTGCTGTCGGTTTTCATTGCCTGCCTGGCTCTGCTGACGATTCTGGTTTTCGTTCTGGTCGGGCATTTCACTCTCCTTATACTGCGCGTCGTCCGCGCGACGCACTGAATGAAAACAGTAGAGATCGAGCGTCGTTCCGGGGCTTGCGGTCAACAGAGCAGCAAATCCGGCGCATTCATGCCGATCCGGGATTTATGCTCGCCGGCCGTTGCGTGATGACCAGGCGCACGCATGGGACCGTTGCATTGCCGATACGGTAACATCCTGATTGGCGGCGAATATTGCTCCGGCTAAACAGGTCTTGTCACCGGATCCCAATCCCTTTGACGGTGACGCCTCGGCTGAGCGCGTTCTGGGGCAAGATGCGCTCGCCGAGGCCCTCTTTTTATACCAGTATTCAGCGCAACGCCTCCACAATGCCTGAACCGGGGCTGTCGGCCCGACTCAGTCTTCATTCAAGAGCAAGCGTCCAGAACGGTTTTCAGTCGATGATATCGTTCGGAGGAGTCGTCATGAAAAATATTGTGCTGAAAGCCTTCAAGCTGGCCGTCGCCATGGGCGCGCTGACCGCCGTGGCCAGTCCGGCGCTCGCGGATAACTGGCATCATCGCGATCGGCACCATGATCGTCGGGATGGGGATCGGCGTGATTGGGATCGCCGTCACCACGATCGCTACGACGATGTCCGGCTGCGGGGTCCGGGGGTCGGAGATCTCAACCCGTGGTTTCGCAATGCAAAGAATGGACGTCGATTCGCGGCCGAGCGCGCCGGGACGTATATTTCCGATAGGGATGCCCGGATGCTCAACCGCGAATTTCGGTCGCGCGGCCGTTCACGCTGGTAAGATGCCGCAAGCCCCGAGCGGGTTTGCGATATCCCATTTCTTTTATGCGTCATCCGGTTTTTCTTGTGCGTAGGGAAAGGTTTCTTTGAGGGACCTTTCTCGACGCGTTTCAGTTTGTTATGGTCCCGCCTCCTGAGCCCCTGACGGAGGCAATTATGCCCTATACGTTCAAGGTCAACGGCAGCGACCGCACGGTCGATGTAGATGACGATACCCCTCTGTTGTGGGTTATCCGCGACGAACTTGGCCTCACCGGAACCAAGTTCGGTTGCGGAGTCGCGATGTGCGGCGCGTGCACCGTCCATGTGGACGGGCAGCCGTTGCGGTCCTGCTCCATCCCGATTTCCGAAGTATCGGGCGAGATCACCACGATCGAGGCAGTTGAAGGACGCGAGGCCAAGGCGGTTCAGGCGGCCTGGGTCGCAGGGGACGTGCCGCAATGCGGCTATTGCCAGTCAGGCCAGATCATGACGGCCGTGGCGTTGCTGCGGGAAAAGCCGCAGCCGAGTGATGAGGACATCGATCTGGCGATGAACGGCAATATCTGCCGCTGCGCCACCTATGTCCGCATACGCGCCGCGATCCATGACGCCGCCAAGGCTCTGCAGGGAGCGTCAGCATGACCGCGCATGATCTCAAGCTTTCGCGGCGCACCGTCCTACAGGGCGGGGGCGCGCTGGTGATCGGCATGATGCTGCCGTTCGGTAAGGCATTAGCGCAAGGGGCGCCGAAGCCAGGACCCGTCGATCCAAACGCATTCATCCGGATCACGCCGGACAGCAAGGTCCGGCTGCTCATCAAGCATCTGGAAATGGGGCAGGGGCCTTATACCGGCCTGAGTACGGCGATCTGCGAGGAACTTGACGCCGACTGGTCTCAGATCGTGGCGGAAGGCGCGCCGGCGGCGCCCGCTTACGTCAATACGCTGATGGGCATGCAGCTGACCGGCGGATCGACGGCGATGGCGGAAAGCTACATGCAGATGCGCAAGGCGGGGGCCGCGGCGCGGGCGATGCTGGTGCAGGCGGCGGCCAAGCGCTGGAAGGCCAAGCCCGAGGATATCGTCGTCGAAAAGGGCGTGATTCGGCACCTCAAGAACAAGAAGCAGGCCAGTTTCGGCGATTTCGTTGCCGACGCAGCGAAAATGCCGCTGCCTGCCGATCCGCCGCTCAAGGATCCCGCGAAATTCAGCCTGATCGGCCGAGACAAGTCGGTGGGCCGGCTCGACAGCATAGCAAAGACGAACGGCGCTGCGATGTTCGGGATCGATCAAAGCATGCCCAATATGCTGCACGTCGTGGTGGCGCGTCCCTCACGATTTGGTGGCAAGGCGGTAAGCTTCGATCCGGCGGCGGCGCTCAAGGTGCGCGGTGTGGTCGCGGTGCGGCAGCTTTCCAGCGGTGTAGCGGTCTATGCCAAGGGGACGTGGCCCGCGATCAAGGGACGCAAGGCGCTTGCGATAAAATGGGACGATAGCGGCGCGGAGATGCGCGGCACGGCCCAGATGGCTGACGAATTCCTCGCTCGCGCAAAGCAGCCGAGCGCGATCGCGAGTCTGCATGGCGATATCGATGCCTCGCTGCGGTCGGCGGGCGGCGATGTCATCGAAGCCGACTATGTGTTTCCCTATCTGGCGCATGCTCCGATGGAGCCGTTGAACGGCGTACTTGCCTGGGATGGAATGAGGGTGGAGGCCCGGTTCGGTTGTCAGGCGCAGACTTTCGATCAGAATGCGATCGCCAAGGTGTTCGGAATCAAGCCTGAGCAGGTTGCGATCACTACCCCCTTCGCGGGCGGCAGCTTTGGACGGCGGGCCACCGGCGATTCGCATTTCGCGGTCGAGCTCGCCGAGGCGGCCAGGGCGATGGGGCCCAACCAGCCGGTGAAGCTGGTCTGGACGCGTGAGGACGATATTACTGGCGGCTACTATCGGCCGTTCACGGTCCATCGCATGCGGGGCGTGGTGAAGGACGGGACGGTCGTCGGATGGTCGGACACCATCGTCGCGCAGTCCTTTGCGATTGGCACGCCGATGGAGTCGTTCATCGTCAAGGATGGCGTGGATGCGACGATGGTCGAGGGCGCCCGCGAGATCTTCTATGATGTTCCCAACTTCCGGTGTGATGTCGCCGTCGCAAAGTCGCCGGTGACAACGCTCTGGTGGCGGTCCGTGGGGCATACGCATACAGGCTATGCGGTGGAGACCTTCATCGATCAGCTCTTGGAAAGGGCGGGCAAGGATCCGGTCGAAGGGCGGCTGATGCTGATGGGCAAGACGCCGGCGTCGAGCCGTGCGGCGGCCACGCTGAAGGCCGTTGCCGAGCTTGCGAAATGGCAGGGGCCAGGGCCCGTCAATGGACGGGCGCGGGGTGTGGCGGTGGTCGAAAGCTTCAACAGCTGTGTTGCCCAGATCGCGGAAGTTTCCATCGGCGCAAATGGCGAACCAAAGGTGCACAAGGTGTGGGCGGCGGTCGACTGTGGCGTCGCGGTCAATCCGGACGTGATCCGTTCGCAGGTGGAGGGCGGCATCGGCTATGCGCTCGGCCATATCTTGTACGGCGAGGTTCCGCTGGAGGCCGGACGGCCGACGGTCTCCAACTTCAACGACTATCGTTCACTGCGCATCCAAGAAATGCCGGAGGTCGAGGTGACAATACTGAAGCTCAACAATCCGCCGACGGGCATCGGCGAACCGGGCGTGCCACCGCTGGGGCCGGCGGTTGCCAACGCGCTCGCCCGGCTCGGCCAGGCCAGACCGACCCGTTTGCCGATGGTGAAGCCGGCATGATCGCGCTGCGCATCCTTGGGGCCGCAAGCGCCCTCACCCTGATCGCGATCGCGGGCGCCGCAGCCAATAGCGCTCCAGACAAGCCGGTTCCGAAAGCGCCATTGGCGACCAGCCTCAAGCCGGTGACGGCTTTTTCGTCGATCAGGAACGAGAAGAAACGGTCCCTGGCGCTGTTCGTCGAGGTGGGTAAGGTGCTGCAGCATCCGCGCTGCCTCAACTGCCATCCCGTCGGTGAGCGGCCCACCCAGACTGAGGCGATGACCCCGCATATGCCGTTGGTGGTGCGCGGGGAGGCCGGGATGGGCGCGCCGGGGCTGTATTGCGTCACCTGCCACCATCAGAAGAATTTTGACCCCGCAGGCGTTCCGGGCAATCCCAAATGGTCGCTCGCGCCGCCTGAAATGGCGTGGCAGGGCAAGACGCTCGGACAGATCTGCGCGCAGATCAAGGACAAGCAACGCAACGGTGGCAAGGACATGGCGGAACTAATCCATCATATGGCCGAAGACGAATTGGTCGGCTGGGGCTGGCATCCCGGCGGCAAGCGTGTGCCCGCGCCGGGGACGCAGCAAGAATTCGGCGCGCTGTTCAAAGCATGGGCAGATTCAGGGGCCTATTGCCCGGCTTGATGACTTGAATATGCCCCTCGTCCCGGTCGGGACGAAGGGCGGCCAGTAGCCGGATTTCGCAACCGTTCTACTATTTTTTGCCTGACCTGTCGGAACCTCCTCTTCCCTATCGTCCTTGGGCAGGATGAAGGCTTGGCCTTCCAGTCCAGGAGAGACTCATGTCCAAGATCACCCCCTGCCTCTGGTTCGAGAAAGAGGCCGAGGAGGCCGTCAATTTCTACGTGTCGCTGCTGCCGGATTCGCGGATCGATCATGTCTATACGAACGTAATTGAAAATCCCGGCGGGCTGCCCGTGGGTTCGGTGCTGATGATCGAGTTCACGATGGGCGGCCAGCCCTTCCAGGCGCTCAACGGCGGCGTGAAGTTCGATAGTTCCATGACGGTTTCGCTCAGCTATTCCTGCAAGGATCAGGCTGAGGTCGACCGCCTATGGGACGGGCTTTCCGCCGGGGGGCAGGAAGTTGAATGTGGCTGGCTGACCGATCGCTACGGTTTCGCCTGGCAGATCGTGCCTGATATTATGTCGAAACTGCTAGCCGACCCGGATCGCGAGAAGGCGGGGCGGGCGATGAAAGCCATGCTGACGATGAAGAAGTTAGACATCGCCACGCTGGAACGCGCGGCGCGGGGCGATCTTACTTCGGCTTGACGAATTTCAGCGTCATGCGGTCGCTCTCGCCGATCGCGAGATAGCGATCACGGTCCTTGTCGCCGAGGCGAAGCGCCGGCGGCAAGGTCCAGACGCCATCGGGCCAGTCGGCCGTGTCCCTAGGATTGGCGTTGACCTCGCTTTCGCCAGCCGGTTTGAAACCGGCGGCAGTGGCAAGGCGGATGACGGTCGATCTCTTGAGATAGCCGCTGCTCTTCTCGCGCGCGGAGTCAGCTGTCTCCGGCAGGCGATGATCCACTACGCCGAGCACGCCGCCGGGCTTCAGTGCCTTGTAGAAATCGGCGAAAGCCTGCGCCGCGGCGGGGTCTCCAGCCATCAGCAGATTATGCACATTGCGAAATGTAAGGACGACATCAGCAGTGCCCGGCGGCGCGATCTCGGAGGGCTTGCCGGGCTCCAGCACGGTGAGCTTCACCTTGTCGAAACGCGTGGGATCGGACTGGATCAGATTGACCGTGACGTCGCGATATTTTCCGGGCGGCTGTGTCGCCGCATAGTAATTGCCCTTGTCGCGCAGCATGGGGGCCAAGATTTCTGCATACCAACCACCGCCGGGATAAACCTCGACCACCGTGTCAGTGGGCTTCACGCCAAAGAAAGCGAGGGTCTCCGCAGGATGGCGATATTTGTCACGGGCGCGGTTGGCCTCGCTGCGTTTCGGGCTGGCAACTGCTTGGTCGATGGCGCTGGCCGGCGCCGCAATGGCCGCTATCGGCTGGAGCAGCAGTGCCGTAGAGGCCGCCAGGAAGATTCGCCGCATCGTCACTCTCCCAATATTGTGCGCGAAACTTGGACGAAAAGGAACGCCAATGCAATCAACGCTCTGGACCGGTGCGGCAGGATGCATCGCTCTTGCGGGGATCGCAATTCTGAGCGACCGGCGTCGGCAAAAGCGCCGCGATCTGCGCGGCCTTGGCGATCAAGGGTCAATGAAACAAAAGCGTCCAAAAACAGGAACATGTCTGAAATATAAATTTCGTCAAAGCGTCATGCTTGGCGGTTAGCGGCCTCCCCAAGACATATCGTCGTCAAGGGGAAATATATGAGATCGCGCTCCGCGTGCCGCTTCGGCGGCCTGTTTGCTGTTGCCTTAATGGGATCGACCGGGATGGGGAGCGCGCTGCAAGCGGGCATCGTAACCGGCACCGTCAGCGACGCCACCGGCACCCGCACCCTGCAGAGTGCGCAGCTGCGGATCGTAGAGCTTGGCCGCGTCGCTGAATCCGGACGTGATGGTTCTTTCCGGTTCCCTGATGTGCCCGCCGGTACCTATACGCTGGAATCGCATTATATCGGCGCGGACACGGCTTCGCAGAAGATAGATGTCCCTGAGCAGGGCACGCTTAGCACGCCGGTCGTGATGGGCACCGACGACAGCCAGATCCTCGTGGTGGGACAATTGGCCAACCAGGCGGGCGCGCTCTCCCGACAGCGCGCGGCGGACGGCGTCGAAAGCGTGTTGACGCGCGACGCGGTCGGCCAGTTTCCGGACCAGAATGTCGCGGAATCGCTGCGCCGCCTGCCGGGCATCAATATCCTCAATGATCAGGGCGAGGGGCGTTTCGTGTCGGTGCGCGGGCTCGATCCCGAGTTGAACGCCACTTCTGTTAACGGCGTGCGCTTGCCGGCGCCGGAAAGCGACGTCCGTTCGGTCGCGCTCGACGTCATTTCAAGCGACAGCATCGAATCGATCGAGGTCAAGAAGTCGCTGACCCCCGACATGGATGCCGACACGATCGGCGCGTCCGTCGAAATTAACACCACCAGCGCTTTCGAGCGCCAGAAGAACCTGCTGACCATCAAGGCCGAGGGCAGCTACAATGATTATTCGGAGAAGCTGACGCCCAAGGGCAGCATCGATTTCTCGCAGCGGCTGGGCGATAACATCGGCGTATCGGGTGGCATTTCCTATTATCAGCGCAAGTTCGAGACCGACAATGTCGAGTCCGACGGCTGGAGCGAGGATGACGGTATCATCTCCACCGAGGAGGTGAATTACCGCGATTATGATGTCGAGCGGAAGCGGCTTTCAGCCAACCTCAATTTCGATTTCCGCGTGGGCGAGACGACCAAGCTTCATGCGCGCGGCGTCTACAGCCAGTTCGACGATCAGGAATATCGTCGCGAGACCAGCCTCAAGTTCGACGAGGCTGCGAGTTCCGGCAGCGGTACCGCGATCGAATATGACGACGCCGATGGCGAGATCTCGGTCCAGCGCTCGCTCAAAGACCGGTTCGAACGGCAGCGCATCCGGTCGCTGGCGCTGGGCGGTGAAACCGAGAGCGACGGGTGGAAGCTGCACTATATGGGCAGCTATGCGAAATCCTCGGAGCGCGAGAATGGGTCGATCGATCCGGCCAATTTCGAGAAGGGCTTCGATGGCGACGGGCTGACGCTCGGCCTCGACTTCGCCAATATGCGCAAGCCGCTTTATATGGTGGGTGGAGATGCAGGTGCGGTGGCGGATTTTTCCGATCCGTCCGAATATGAACTCGACAGCGTTCAGGTTACCAGCCTTTCGGACTCGCGCGACCGGGAATGGGCCGGCAAGTTCGATGTCGCCCGTGAATTCGCGATGGATGGCGGGACCTTCACGGTGCAGGCCGGCGCCAAGGGCCGCTGGCGCAAGAAGAGCTACAATCTCGAGACCGAATATTGGGAGAATGACGACCTGACCATGGAGGATCTGGTCGGCACGCAGGGCTATCGGATCACCGACATTTCGCCTGTGCTGAACAAGAAGGGCATGCGGAAATTCTTCGATGCTAATCGCGGCATCTTCGAACTGAACGCGTTCGACTCATTACTGGATTCGACGCTCGACGATTATTCAGTGAGCGAAGATATCATGGCCGGTTATCTGCTCGGCCGCTGGGAAAGCGCGACGCTGCGGGTCATCGGCGGCGTGCGGTATGAGCACACCAAGAACGATATTCGCGCCAACACGGTGCTGACGATCGAGGAGGATGGCACGCTCCCCGATGGCTCGACCGCCGATGAGGATACGCTCTTCGTCACGCCCAACCAGTTCAAGCGCAACTACAGCAACTGGCTGCCGAGCCTTACCGTTCGCTTCGAGCCGCAGCGCAACCTCGTGCTGCGCGCGGCGGGCTACAAGAGCCTCGTCCGGCCCAAGCTTTCGAAGCTCGCGCCGCATTTCACCATCGAGCAGAATGACGATGACGAGCGCGAAGGCGAGTTCGGCAATCCCGAGCTGAAGCCCTATCAGGCGTGGAATTTCGATGCGGGCGTCGAATATTATCTGCCTGGCAACGGGGCGGTCGCGGCGGGCTTTTTCTACAAGGATGTGAAGAACTTCATTGTCGATACCAATCTCGACGAGCCGGGCACCTACAATGGCATTGCCTATGACGAAGCGACCATCCCAATCAACGGTGCCAAGGCCAAGGTCTGGGGTATCGAATTGAGCTACGCACAGGCGCTTAAGTTCCTGCCATCGCCGCTCGACGGGTTTCTCGTGCAGGCGAACTACACCTATACTGACGCCACAGGAAAGGTGCCGAACGACGGCGATCCGACCGATCTGCGTAAGATCAACCTTCCGGCCAGCGCCAAGCACACCTTCAACGTCGCTCTGGGCTATGAGAAGGGGCCGGTCTCGCTCCGCCTCGCAGGCACCTATCGCTCGAAATATCTGGATGAGCTGGGCGACGTAGCCGCCGAGGACCGCATCGTCGACAATCATTTTCAGGTCGATCTCAGCGCCAAATATGACGTCACAAAGCGTTTCCAGGTCTTTTACGAGTGGGTGAACATCAACAACGCCAAATATTTCGCTTACAACCGCGTCGGCGATCGCCAGAATCTGCTGCAGTTCGAGGAATATAAGTGGACGATGAAGTTCGGCGCGCGGGTGAAGTTCTGATGCGGCTTTGCCTTGCGGCCCTGCCGCTGCTTGCTCTCGCCGGCTGTGCTACGGCGCCGATAGAGCCGACCACCGCCGAACTGATCGCCCGCGCCGCGCCCGCCAAGAGCGTGACGGCGCGGGGCCAGACCGAGCCGGTCGGAACGAGCAATGCCGATGCAGCCGACGATCCCGCGATCTGGCGCAATCCGGCCGATCCGGCGGAGAGCCTCGTGCTCGGGACGGACAAGAAGGCGGGGCTGTACGTCTATGGCCTCGACGGCAAGATCCGCGATTTCAGCAATGGCGGGCGGCTCAACAATGTCGATCTGCGCGACAATGTGAATTTCGGAAGCTCGACGGGAATTCTGGTCGTGGCGAGCGACCGGAATGATCCGGTCAATGCGAAGCTCGCGCTGTTCCGGCTCGATCCGGCGACGGCGAAGTTGACCCCGCTCGGCACGCTGCCGGCTGGTACGGGCGAGGCATATGGCGTGTGTCTGGCGCAGGACACGGCCGGGATTTCGGCGTTCATGGTGGTCAAGGACGGCACGATCAACCAGATCGCGCTCGATGTATCAGGCACCATGCCCAAGGGGCAGATAGTGCGCACGATGAAGCTCGGGACGCAGTCGGAAGGCTGCGCCGTCGATGACCGGATCGCGCGGCTTTACGTGGCTGAGGAGGATGTCGGGCTGTGGCGGTTCGGCGCGAAGGCGAGCGATCCCGTTACGCCGGTGAAGGTCGCGGCGGCGGATGGGCGCAACATCGTCGCCGACGCCGAGGGCGTTGGGATCGCGCAGGAGGGTGCGACCGGCGGCTATGTGCTGGTGTCGAGCCAGGGCGACAATGCCTATGCGGTCTACCGGATCGAGGATGACAGCTATGTCGGGCGGTTCCGGATCGTCGACGGGACGGTCGATGCGGTCGAGGAGACCGACGGCGTCGATCTCGTACTGGGCGATTTCGGGCCGGGATTTCCGGGCGGGCTGCTGATGGTGCAGGATGGCTTCCACGCGGCGGGGGCGCAGAATTTCAAGTTGCTGGCCTGGGATGATGTCAAGAAGGCGCTGGGGATTGAATGAATCCACCTATCCGTTCGTGCTGAGTAGCCATTGAGCCTGTCGAAATGGCGTATCGAAGCACCCTTCGATACGGGTCTTCGACAAGCTCAGCCCCTACTCAGGGCGAACGGGTAGGGTGTCATTACAAACACGCCTCAAGAAACGCCTGATCGAAGCCGAACTGGCGAGCCTTGTCGAGCGTGTAGGGACGCAGGCCCATCGAGCGGTATTCGCCCTGGATCTTGCCGTCCGCGTCTTCGGATATGTACTCGAACTTGAACAGCTCCTGGGTCACGATGACGGGGCCTTCCATGCCGATCACCTCGGTGATGTTGGTGATGCGGCGCGAGCCGTCGCGCAGGCGCTTGACCTGAACGATCAGATCCACCGAGTCCGCGATCTGTTTGGAGATGGCTTCCTTCGGGATCTTGATGTCGCCCATCAGGATCATGTTCTCCATACGGCCGAGGCATTCGCGCGGGCTGTTGGAGTGAAGCGTACACATCGATCCGTCGTGGCCGGTGTTCATCGCGGCAAGAAGATCGAAACACTCCTTGCCGCGAATTTCGCCGAGGATGATGCGGTCAGGGCGCATACGCAGCGCGTTCTTGACGAGATCGGCGATGGTGATCTCGCCCTGGCCTTCGAGGTTCGGCGGACGGGTTTCGAGCGGCAGCCAGTGCGGCTGCTGCAGCCGAAGCTCGGCCGCGTCCTCGATCGTCAGCACGCGCTCGCCGGGATCGATCATCTTCGACAGCGCATTGAGCATGGTCGTCTTGCCCGAGCCGGTGCCTCCGGAGATGACGATGTTGAAGCGGCAGGCGCCGGCGATCTTGAGCGCGGTCGCCATGGCGGGGCTCATCGCGCCCCAGGAGGCAAGCATGTCGATGGTGATCGGCTTGGCCGAGAATTTACGAATCGAGATCGCGGTGCCGCGCAAGGAGAGCGGCGGCACGATCACGTTGACGCGGCTGCCGTCGGGCAGGCGGGCGTCGGCGAGCGGGGTGGTCTGGTCGACGCGGCGGCCGACCTTGTTCACGATCCGCTGAGCGATCTGGAACAGATGCTCCTCGTCGCGAAATTGAATGGGCGCGATCTCGAGCCGGCCCTTGCGTTCGATGTAGGTCTGCTGCGGGCCGTTGACCATTATGTCGGAGATGGCCGGATCGGCCAGCAATTCCTCAAGCGGGCCGAAACCGAGCAACTCGTCGACCAACACCTTTTCGAGCGCGAACTGCTCGCGGCGGTTGAGGTTGATCTTGAGCTCGGCGAGCACCTCGCCGATGATCGGCCGGAATTCTTCGGCCAGCTCATCCTTGCTCAGGGTCGCGGCGGCTTCCGGATCGACGCGTTCGAGCAGGCGGGGGAGCACCTGCTCCTTGATCTTGTGGACTGAGGCTTCGAAGCCTTCGGCGGTTGAGACGCCGGCTTCGCCGGACGAGGCCTCACGAAACGCAAGGCGGGCCATCGCGTCCTGCGCGGCGGCTGAGCTTGAAGGTGCTCCGTCGACGGGGGGCGCCGCCGCTTCGGCAGTAGGAAGCGCGGCCGGATCGATCGGCGGGAACTGGGTTGCGCTGTCGGATGCTGGCCCGACCGGGACTGGGCCTTGCATGGGCCGCGCCACGCCGAAACTCGGGCGCTGTCCGGGGATCCCGCTTGCACCGCCGCGTCGCCCAAAAGCACTCATTTCAAACGCTCTCTTCCGTTAACAGCGGAATAGTTTCAATCCGCTGCCATGGTGAATAACGTGCAACCTTTGATAATCTGCTAATGCCTGCCACAGGAAATTTCTGTGAAGACTGAGGATGTTGCCGCCCGGCGTCGTTGCGCGCTGCTGCTTGCGCTGGCTGGATTCGGCATTTTCTCACTTGGCGACGGCATTACAAAATCCACCGCAGGCCATTGGCCGGGCGCGGCCGTCGCGGCCTTGCGCTTCTCGATCGGCGCGATCGGGCTTGGCCTGATCCTGTTCCTGCGGGAAGGCGTGCGGGGCTTCGCCATGCCGCGACCGCTGATCCAGATCGGGCGCGGCGCGGCGATGGCGGTTTCCACCGCCTGCTTCTTCGTGGCCGTGCAGGTGATGCCGCTGGCGACCGCGACCGCGATCGGGTTCACCGCCCCGCTGATAACGGCGCTGCTGTCCGCCGTGATCCTGCGAGAGCAGGTGCCGTTGCGGGTATGGGGCACGATCGCCATCGCGACGGCTGGGGTGATACTGGTGTTGCGGCCGAACTTTGCGGGCATGACGCTGCAACCGCTCTTGCCGCTCGGGGCGGCGCTGGGGATGGCGATCCTGATGATGCTCAACCGCGCCGTGGCGGGCAGCACGTCCGGGCTGCTTTCGCAGATGCTGGTCGCGGCGCTTGCGTCGCCCATCCTCATCGCCATCGCCTTTGCGTTGCACCAGACGGGCGATCCCGACTTTCACGTCGGCGCGCCCTCCGGGGCATTGATCCTGTGGGTTCTTGTGCTGGCGACAGGCGCCACGATCGGACACTGGCTGATCTATCTGGCGACGACGCGCGCGTCGGCCGCGACCGTCGCGCCGGCCAACTATGTCCAGCTTCCGATTGCGATCATCATGGGTTGGACGCTGTTCGGGGATCTGCCCGACTGGATCGATCTCGCAGGTATCGCACTGATCGTGATTGCCGGGGCGATGCTCCTGAAAGCGCCGGAAATCAGGCCGTGAGGCTTCCGAACAACATCATCATCGACAGCGCGTAGACGCAGACCAGCGTCAGCACCAGCATGGCGTTCGACTGCGACCTGTGGCTGAAGCCTTCCGGCCGGTAGCCGGCGTCCACGAGCGCCTTCTGCAAGTCGTGCGCGGGGGAGGCAACAGGCTCGATCACCTGACCGTCCGCAACGGCATGCACGATGCCGGGCGTTGCGGTTTTCGCTGCCTCTTGCGGCTGGATCTTGATCTTCTTGAGCGCGGCCATGATCGGATACCTCCACCGCCAAAAATAGGCGGCGAGGGTTAACGAATCCTAAAAACGGAAAGGCGCGGCCCGGCGGAGAAGAAAAGAGGGTCATCCTGACGAAAGTCAGGATCCATTCTCGCTACGGTGCGGACAATCGCGATGCAGCGTGTCTGGATCCCGATTTTCATCGGGATGACGATCCCGGATCAGCCGATATTCTCCCAGGCGCTGGCGATCTCGCCCAGCATGTCGCGGGCGCGCAGGATCAGGTCGGCGCGTTTTTCGCGGGTGCCGGTCGCGATCAGGCGGCTGCCTTCCCTGTAGATTTTGGACAGATTCGCCGCGACTTCGCCGCCGCGCACCTTATCGAGGCTCGCGTCCAGCGCCTGCAGGATCGACAGCGCATGCGCCTGACGGTCGGCCTGGCGCGCCATGTCGCCGCGCTCCATCGCGAGCTTGGTCGCATCGACGGCGCGCAGCAGCTCCTCGAACAGGATCGCGATCAGCTTGTGGGGCGATGCGCCCTCCAGCCGCGTGGCATTCTCGATGTTGCGATAGCGCGCGCCCGCGCCGCCGAAGTGTCCGGCTGCTCTGTACATGGTCCGATCCCTGTTTGTGTGGTGGTGAAGGATTAATTGTCGCTCTTGGTCCACAGCGCGACCTGCTGTTCCATATAGCTCTGGATTGATTTGTAGGCGGCGACGCGGGAGCTCATAACCGTGAACTGCTTGGTGAGCTGCTCTGCATATTTGGTCTCGCGCGCTTCCATCTTGCTGCGGTCGTTGGCGAGATCGGTGGTCTGCTGCTTGAGGCGGCTGGTGCTGCTGGCGAACGGGCCGGTGCTGCTGTTGATCAGGTCGTTGATCGCCTTGAGCGCGCCGCCGAGGCCGAGATCGACCGTGACGGTCGCGCTCGCGACCGCGCCCTGCGGCTCGATCACGAGGCCCGCCGCGCCGGAGGTCACGGAGGCGACGAGGCGGTTGGCGGCGCCGATTGCGGCCTTGCCGTCGATGAAGCCTGTCGCAGGCGTGCTGGTATCGCCGGGGACGAGGTTGGTGACGGCATAGGTGCCGGGCTTGGCGCGGCCATAGGCGCTGGTGATCTTGACCAGCGGATTGTCGCTGGTCTGGCCGGGGTTGAACAGGGCTTCTACCGAGTCCGGATCGTTGGTGAGCGCGGCATCGAGCCGGGTGCTGTCTACCGCCAGCGAACCGTCGCGCTGGGTGGCGACGCCGATCTCGGCGAGGGTCGAATAGGTTCCGCCGGAGGCGAGCGCCGTCGCGGTCAGGCGTGCAAGCTGCGCGCGAAGCGTGCGGATGCCGGTGTCGCCATGGAGCGGGCCGGCATCGGCCGATCCGGTGCGGGCCTTGGTCAGCTCGTCCAGCGTCGACTTCAGCGCATTATAGGTGTCGACGAAATCGGACACCGCCTGCTTGATCGCCGTGGTCGGGCGCGTGGCGCCGAGCGAGATGGCGGTGCCGGGCTTGGCGGTCTTGAGTTCGAGCTTCACGCCATCGATCAGATCGCTAATCGAGTTGCTCGAACGCGAAACCGGAACGCCGTCGAGCTTGAGCAGCGCGTCCTTGGGCTCCTGCGGGCGGGTCATGCCGCCGGAGACGTTGGGATCATAGGCGAAGCGGCCGAGATCGGCTTCCGCCGCAGGATCAACCGCGAGCTTGAACCATTGCTCCGCGCCCGAGCCGCCCTTCAGCACAAGCCGCGCGCCGTTGGTGTCCTCGACGATGCTGGCGGTGACGCCGGCGCCCTTCAGGTTGATCGCACGCGCCAGGCCGATCAGGCTGTTGTTGCTGTCGTCGATGGTGACTTCGAAATCGCCATTCTTGGTCGTCAGCGTGATCTTGCCCTTGCCGACGGTGGAGGAGACGTCGGTTAGGTTTGCCGAGACCAGCGACTGCGCCTGGGCGAGCTGGATCACTTCCAATTGGGTCGAAAGCCCGCCGATGCGTGCGCCGGGGAGCGCGGTGGCGCTCATCACGCTGCTGTCGGATACGGTCGGCTGGGTGAACAGCGTGCCGCCGCTGATGAGCTGGGTCAGCGCGGTCGAAAAGCCGCTGATCGAGGAGGATGCCTGGGCGATGGCGGATATCTTGGCGGTGTTGAGGTCTTCCTTGACCTTCAGCGCCGCTTCCTTGGGCGCGCGCGAGGCATTGGTCAGCTGGTCGATGAGCGATGCGGTGTCGAGGCCGCCGCCAATGCCGAGGCTGTTCGCAATTCCCGCTGAAACTGAAGTCACCATGAAAGTCCGGCCCCCGTCCGTTCAAGCTCAGTAACGGCAGGGGTGAGGGGAGCTTTAGCGCGGTGGTCCGATATTCCTTCAATTCTTTCGGAGCAAGGCACGAAGGATCGCTTGCCAATTAAAGCAAGTAAGATTGCCATGCGCGTAAGACATATACTAAATATGTCTCGCATCGATTCAATCAATGTAAAAATATATCAGTCAAAAATCAGGAGAATGGAAACATCATGAAACAAAATGATGATTTCAGGGATCTTGAAAAATACCTTAAAAAACAAATCAATAGCGTGTCTGGTTATTTGAGTTGCTTAGATGCGCTAGCGATAGCAGAGATGGGTAAATTCCAAAGCGCGCGTGATATATGCGGAAGCATGTGTGAATTGGGCGTGCATCATGGGCGACTATTTTTTATCCTCGCTCTGCTCAGGAGAGAAGGGGAACGGTTGCTGGGCTGCGATCTTTTTATAGACGGTCCTCAAAATGATGTCCGTGAGCATCGCGGCCGGGACCAGGCTATTTGGAAAAATAAGGAACGACTTAAGATAGAGCTTGCCGAGGACGAGCTTCTAAAGTGCGATACTCTGAAAATCGGTCCCGACGATCTGCTTGCGCGTATCGGCAAACCGCGGCTCATCAGCGTTGATGCAGGTCATCTTTATCATGAGGTGCAAAACGACATGCGGCTCGCGGGATCGATCGTCGCCGAGCAGGGCGTCATCATCGCCGACGACTATTTCAACATCTATTGGCCGGACGTCACCACGGCGGTGAACGACTTCCTCAAGGAACGGGACGATTTCGCTCCCTTCCTGATCACCCCCGGCAAACTTTATATCTGCCAGAAAGAGCAGCTCGGCCTGTACAAGGAATTTGCGGCCGCCTTGACCGCTCGCCCAAGCATAAAGTCGCGCGTGGTTGATTTGAACCGGGAGGAGATCATCGCGATCCGCCTATCGCGCAAAGGCGAATTGCGGCAAAGATTCGGGTTGGCGATCTAACGAAGCCAAGGCGCCGTAACGGCCTTTCGGATCAGACCTCGACCCAGCCCATGTCCTTGATCGCGGGCCAGCGCTTGACCTGCTCCTGGGTCCAGCGGGACTGCTGGATGCTTTCGATGGAAACCTCCGGGAAGATATCCGGCGCGATATCGTTGCGCAGGAAGAAGACGTTGAAGCCATGCTTGTGCGCGCCGATCAGGCGGTAGCCCTTCTTCGCGGACAATTTGCGCATCGCCTCCAGCGAGACCGAGCGGAACCATTGGCGGTCCCCTTCACCGGACAGATAATCGAAGCTGTCCGAGTAAGGCACGGTCAGGCTCAGGTCGCCGGGGATGAGGTTGTGGATCTCGAGGACGCACAGGCGCGGGTTGATCTCGGTGATTGCGTCCCAGATCCAATAGTCGTTGCCGTCCATATCCAGCGAGAAGACATCGACCTCGCCTGATGCGCCGGCATCGCGTAACAGATCATTGACGTTGTCGCGGGTGATCCAGCCGTTGGTGATCACCGGCTGGTTGAGCAGACAATCCTTCTTGGATTTGAAGAAGGCGTGGGCATTAAGGAAATTCTGATCGCTGCCTTCGAAAAGATAGCCCTTGTAACCATGGTTGAGGATCAGGTTGGTCGCCATGCATTCGGTGCCATCGCCGCAGCACATCTCGACGACTGAGCGGGTTTTCATCCCGATCGCCGCGAGAATATAGAGGATGATTCCATCTTCTTCGAACTGCGAAGTGCAGCGGAAACCGGCGTCGGCGATCCCGTCATAGGGAATGATATTCTGACGAAACGCCATGCGGTGTTGCGCCAATAGAAGTTGTTGAAGCTGCTGATGGGTTGTTTCGCCATTTTCGACGTAGGACGGACGAGGCTTGAGCCTGTGGTAGAGACGGCTGGCGCCAGGTATCTGTTTTGCTATCGTCTTTGCATCCATAAAGTCTCCTTCGCCCGTGAGCACTCAACGAGATGCGATCCGACAAGGTCTTTATGGTTAACGATCTGATCCGGTAGATCGGAGCAATTGTCCAGTATTTAGATCGGCAGCCACGCCATCTTGCACCCATTTTGGGACAGTAGGATGTCAATTGGCCTTGCGGCCGTCCTCATCGAAGCGGACGTCGCCCGGCACGTCGATATCCGGCTGGGCGACGCCTTCGGCCAGCGCGGTCTCGATATTGAAGACGAAGGCGAGGATGGTGGCGACGGCGATGAAGAGATCCTCCCGGATCATCTGGCCGGCGCGGGTGGTGTAATAGAGCGCGCGGGTCAGCTCCGGATAGCGGAGCATCGGCACTTCAAGTTCCTTGGCAAGATCGCGGATCGCCTCAGCCGTGACCCCGCGCCCGCGCGCGACCACGATCGGGGCGGCGTCGAAGCCGGGGCGGTAGCGCAGCGCCACGGCGAAATGGGTCGGATTGGTGAGTACCACGGTCGCCTCGGCCATCGCCTTGCGGTTGGAACCCATCAGGGTCTCCTGCTGGCGGCGACGGATCGCCTGGCGCATTTCGGGCGAGCCTTCGGTCTGTTTCGCTTCGTCCTTCACTTCCTGCTTGGTCATGCGCAGGCGTCCGCCGCGCTGGAAGATCTGGGCGGGGACGTCGATCCCCGCGATCACCGCCAGCGCGAACGCCATCACCAATATCGCGAACACGAACAGATAGCCGAGCTGGCTCAGCGCCAGCACGATCTCCTGCCGGCCAAGCGTCATCAGGTCGCCGGACTGATGCATCAGCACCCACACGCCGACCGCGCCGAGCAGCAGCACCTTGACCATCGATTTGCCCAGCTCGATCAGGCCCTGCGCGCCGAAGATGCGCTTGATGCCTTTCAGCGGATCGAGCTTGTTGGCCTTGAAGCCCATCGCACCCCAGCGGAAACCGAGCGATCCCAGCATGGCGGGCGCGGCGATGGCGGCAACGATCGTCAGCAGGAACAGGCTGAACAGCGGGATGACGATATCGGCGATCTGATCGAGCATGGCCTTGCCCGGCTTGAAATCCTCGATCGCGCCATGGTCGAACATCAGCGCATGCTGGACCATCGACTGGAGCGATGACATCATCCACGGGCCAGCCATTGCCAGCCAGGCGGCGCCCGCCAGCACGACCAGCGCAGTGCCCAACTCCTTGGATTGAAGGACATCGCCCTTCTTGACCGCCTCGCTCTTGCGCTTGGCGGTCGGCTGTTCGGTTTTCTGGTCCTTGTCGGCGTCTTCGGCCACGGGCTATCCCAGTCGTCCATGCGCGATGTCGCGCGAGAAATCGAGCGCGCGCAGCATCGCGGCGGTGATGCCCTCGCCCATCGAGGGCGCGGCGATCGCCATCAACACGAGACCCGCCATCAAGGTTGCCGGCAGGCCGACCGCGAACAGGTTCATCGCCGGTGCGGAGCGCGATAACATGCCCATGATGACCTGCACCAGCACCAGCGAGAAACCGACCGGCAGCGCGACCGCGAGGCCCGACGCGAACAGATCGCTGCCGAACAGGGCGATGCGCTGGGCCGCGTCGGCATCGATCCAGGCCTTGCCCGGGGGAAGCACCGTGTAGCTGTCGACGATGACAGACGCGAGGATCAGGTGCCCGCCCATGGCCAGGAACAGGAAGGTCGCGAGGATGGTCAGGAATTGCGAAAGCGCCGAGGTGGACGATCCGCTCATCGGATCGACCATGCTTGCAAAGCCCAGGCCCATCGTGTTGCCGATCGCCTCGCCCGCGATCGACGCGGCGGCGAACCCGATCTGGACCGCGAAGCCCATGGCGAGGCCGACGAGGATCTCGCCAGCGATCAGCGCAAAGCCCGCGACCGAGACCAGCCCATCCGCCGGCAGGCCGAACGGCACGAGATCGAGCGCCGGCATGCCGATCGCGAGCGAGACGATGAGGCGAAGCTGGACGGGCACGTTGGGCGATCCAAACACCGGCGCCGCGAGGAACGCCGCGCCGGGACGCAGCATCGCCAGCATCCACAGCCAGAGCTGGGCCTCGAGCGCTGCGAGATCGCCTACGGCGCTCATCTTAAGAGATCGGGAATCCGGGCGTACATCTCACGCGTGAAATCGCCGAGCATCATCATGATCGTCCCCCCCGCCAGCGCCAGCGCGACCGCGACGACGATCAGCTTGGGGACGAAGGAGAGCGTCTGTTCGTTGATCGAAGTCGCAGCCTGGATCATGCCGAGGATCAGCCCGGCGACGAGCGCGGGCAGCAGGATCGGGGCGGACGCGAGCGCGAGCACCCACAATGCCTGCTGGGCGACGCCGATGAAATAGTCCGCGGTTGCTGCGCTATCCATAAATCCTCCCCGGCACGGGGAGGGGGACCGCCGCAGGCGGTGGAGGGGGCTGGAGGCTGGGCGCATAGCTTGTGGCAAGCCCCCTCCACCACACTTCGTATGGTCCCCCTCCCCGTGCCGGGGAGGATCTCGATGCTGCCCTACCCACTGGCGAAACTCCCCGCCAGCGAGCCCATCGTCAGCGCCCAGCCGTCAACCAGCACGAACAGCAGCAGCTTGAACGGCATCGATATGATCGTCGGCGACAGCATCATCATGCCGAGCGCCATCAGCGTGGAGGCGACGACAAGGTCGATGATCAGGAAGGGCAGGAAGATCAGGAAGCCGATCTGGAAGGCGGTCTTGAGCTCGCTGGTGACGAAGGCGGGCAACAGGATCGAGAAGGGGATGTCGGCCGGTTTCGCGAACGGGGGGGCCTTGGCGATGTCGGCGAACAGCTTGAGGTCGGTCTGGCGGGTCTGCGCGACCATGAACTTGTGAAATGCCGCGCCGGATCGGGTGATCGCCTCCTCGATCGGGATCGTACCCTGACCATAGGGCTGATAGGCGGTCTGGTTGATCTGGTCCACGACAGGCCGCATCACGAACAGCGACAGGAACAGCGCGAGGCCGACCAGCACCTGATTGGGCGGGGTCTGCTGCAGCCCCAGCGCCTGCCGCAGGATCGAGAGCACGATGATTATGCGAGTGAAGCTGGTCATCATCAGGATCAGCGACGGCAGCACCGTCAGCAGGCTCATCAGCAGCATGATCTGCAGGCTGAGCGAGAGCGGGCGGCCGTCGCCTGAAATGGTGTTCAACGCGCGATCGATACCGCCGGTCGGCTGGGTCTGGGCGAAGGCGGGGGCGGCGAGGAGAAGGGCTGCCAGTAACGCCAGCACCAACATAATTATCCCCCTCCCCTTCAGGGGAGGGGTGTAGGGGTGGGGTAGCGGCGAAGGGGCTCGAAGCCCCTGAGATGCTGTCGAGCTGGAGTCTTTGGGCGCACAGACGTGCGCACCCACCCCTACGCCCCTCCCTTGAAAGGGAGGGGGAAGAATATGCGCCTCAAGCATCGTCGTCAGGCATCGTGAAGGTGGGCACAGGCGCTTCGGCAAGCTTCTCGATCTTGCCGCGCGAGATGGCGATCAGCAGGCGCTTGTCGGCGAACTCGACGACCGCAAGCCGGCCGGTCGCGCCCATCGGCATCGCATCCACCACGCGGATGGCGCGTTCGCGGCCGCCGGCGAGGCCGGGCTGCATCTTGCGCCAGAGCCAGAGCGATCCCACCGCCAATCCGATGACCAGCAGCAGCATCACCACAAGATTCAGAAAATAATGGAGATAATCCAACCCCGCATACCCCGTTCGGCCCCGACCGGGCCGATACCCGGGGTCATGCGCGGCGTTCTAGACCCGTCATCCGCGCATCGGTGGCGACTACATCGACCACCCTTATTCCAAATCGCCCGTTCACTGTCACTACCTCGCCTTTGGCGACGAGCGTGCCGTTGACCAGAATGTCGAGAAGCTCGTTGGCCTGGCGGTCAAGCTCGACCACGCTGCCCTCGGCGAGGCTCATCAGCTCGGAGAGCTTGAGCGATGTGCTGCCCACCTCGACCGACAGGCGGACGGGGATGTCCGACAGCAGCCGATAGTTGCGCCCGGCGAAATCGTCTGCGGCGGGGAAAGGGGCTTCGGTCATGTCGCTCATTTTTCGTTTCCTGCTCCAACAGATTCGACGAGGAGGGCGGCCCGGCCTTCCTGTTCGCCGATCGTACCTTCCGCAAATCGCTTCGATCCGACCAGTAACGGCACCTTCGCCGCAAGATTGATCGGGATAACATCGCCGGGCTTGAGCGCCATCAGCTGGCCCATGGTCAGTTCGGGCCGCGCGAGCACGCTGCGCACCGGCAGCCGAACGTCCTCGACCGCATAGGCAAGACGCTGGCGCCATTCGGCGTCGACCGGGCTTGAGTCATCGCGCACCTTGACCGACAGCGGGCCTTCAACAGGCCGCAGCGTCGTCTGCGGATAGATGAACGTGACCAAACCGGGCCGGCCATGCGCGGGAGCGAGCGTGAAGCGCTGCAGGATCACCGTGTCCGACGGCTTGGTGACGGTCACATAATCGGGATTGGTCTCGCGCGAGGCGAGGACCGGCTCGATCGGGATGACGTCGGCCCAGCTGTCCTTGAGCTGGCTGATCAGCTGCTCGGTCAGCCGCGCGATCATGCGATCCTCGCTGGCGGTGAACTCGCTGCGCTTGTGCGACGGAACGGTGCCCCGCCCGCCATAGAAGGAATCGACCATGCTTGCGATGAAATCGGCATCGAGCGCGATCATCATCGCGCCCTTCAGCGGGCGCAGGCGATAGATGCTGAGACTCATGAATTCGCGCTGGTCGCCGCACCAGTCGCCAAACCGGACATGATCGAGCGGCTCGGGATTGACCTGCGTCTTCACGCGCAGAAACGGTTCGATCGCGCCTCGGAGCTGGCGCGCGAAGCGCTCCCCGATCCGGTCGAGACCGGCGAGCTTCTGCGCTGGGCGAAGATTTTCCTCGCCCAGCGCGAACGGAACCGCGCCATCGGCGCTGGCGTCGATGTCAGCGCCGATGGCGAGGCCGCTTTCGCTCAGCTCCTCCATCAGGGCGCTCACTTCCTTGTCAGGTAAAGAACTCGCCTGCGTCGTCATTGAATGATGAAACTGGTGAAATACACGTCGTCGATGCCTCCAAAGCCCTCTCTGGATATGAGAACTTGGTTAATGGCGTCTTTAAGATCCTTCTGAAGTTGTTTTTTTCCTTCAGGGGTCGAGATCACGAAGCCGTCCTGGTTGGCGAGCGTCATCAGCACCGCCGAGCGGACGGGTATCTCGTCCTCCTTCATGCGATCCAGCACGCGCTGATCGTAGAAGGTCGAAACGCCGATGCCGAGCTGCATGAACCCGTCCGAATCGCGCATATTCGAAGTGAAGGGCTGCTCGAGCGTATAGTAGCTCGACTTGTATTTGGTGCGGTCATACTTCTCGGTGCCGTCGCCCTTGCCGGCCATATAGGTCGGGCCATGCGCGCCTTCCCTGAGCACCAGCTGGGGCTTGTTGGGATCTTCCTTCGGCCCTTCATGACCGCCGCCCACCAGACCGGAACCCGCCGCATAGAGGCCAGCGCCGACGCCGCCGCCGATCAGCACGAGCGCGCCGACGCCGATGACGAGCATCTTTTTCATGCCGCCCTTCTTCTTGGGCGCTGCTTCGGCTGCTTCTTCACTCATCGCTCAATTCCCTGTTACGTCACGCATAGCGTTCGCCGGATGCAACCGGCCTGTCCTGCTCCACCTCGGCGATCGCGCTGCCGCCGCCGGTGCGAATCACCACCGGCTGCTGCTGCTCGGCCATGTGACGCTGACCGCCGCCATGGCTTCCGACATTCACCTGGGCTTCGCTGATGCGAAGCCCCTGTGCCCGCGCCTCGGCGACCAGCTTGGGCTGGGCGTCGGCGAGGATCTGGCGCGCGGCCTCGGTCTCGGTGGTTAATTTGACCGAGGTGCCATTCGAGCTGTTTAGCAGCTCCACCTTTAAGGTTCCTAAATGCTCAGGGCTGAGCTGGAAGCGCATGTGGGTCTCGGAATTCGCAGCGCGCGCAATGTCGCGGGCGAGCGAATCGAGCCACTGGGTGTCCTTCGCCAGATCGAGATGATGCGTCATCATCTGGTCGGCCGGGACAGGCGTGGCGACCATCTGGGCGCCATCTGCCCTCGCGGCTGGCGCAGGCGTCGAGACGGGCGCGATGCCGAGCGAGGTCGTGGCGGCGGCGGCGGATGTGTCGGGCGTCGCTTGGGCCGGTTTGTCGTCCTTGCCGGCCTGCTGCATCGCATGGGCGAGAGCGGCGAGCGGTGGATCGATCGGGGGCGGCGCGGCGTTTGCGGCTGCCGCAGCCGGAAGCGGCGGCTGGGCCGCGCCCGGCTGCGACGAGGCCGTCATCCGCGCGAGCAACTCGGTCAGCTTCGTCATCGCCGCATTCTGCGGCTGGGCTGTTGTCTTGTCCGGGGAAACCGTGTCCGATTTTCCTGCATCCTTTGCAGCCGGCTGCGTTTCTTCTGCTTCGACGGGTGTGGGCGCAACCTCGGCCGGTGCGGCCATCTGCGCTTCGAGCTGGTTGAAGGCGGACTGAACTGCCCCCGGCGATGGCGCGGCCGGCGCACCGGCGCCGGTGGCGCGTGACGTGCGGGCGAGCAGGGCGGCGATGCTAGACGCCTGGGATCCGGCTGCGGCGACCGCTTTGGTTTCCTCCGTTTCGATCGGGGCCTTCCCGGGCTTGGCGCTGGCCGCTGCGAACGCGCGAACCGCCGCGAGCAGTGACGCAATGTCCAGCTTCTGGGGCGCCGTATCAGTTGCGGCAGGAACGATAGTGGCGAGCAGGTCGGTCAGCGATTCCCGCTTGGCATCATCGCCCTCGGCTTCGCCTTCCTTTGGCGTTTCGCTCTGGCCGTCGGCAGCGCCCTCAACCTTCTTCGCCAGCTTCGCGATCAGCTTGGCGGCGAGATCATGGGGGCCGGCGGCGGTTGTCGTGGCCCCGCCTTCGGTGATGGTTCCCTCGCTGTCCACCGTGATGCCGAGCTGTGCGAGCAGCGCCATGAAATCGGCGAGCGGATCACCGCCCTTGCCAGGCTTGGCTTGGGCGCCGGTGGTCGCGCCGGGCGTCTGGGCTGAGGCTGTTACGTTCATCCTGCTTCTCCGAGCATGGGTTTCTTCCGGCGCGGCGAGGCGACCGCGCGTTTCTCAAGGAATTCGGCGAGCGCGGCCTGTGCGCGCGCTTCGAGCTTGTTGGCGCTTTCCTGCCGACGGCGGGCGTCGAGGCGAACTTCGGCATGCTGTTCCGCGTTGGCGCGGGCGCTGGCGATGGCATCGGTCAGGCCGTGGCGGGCGTCATCGAGCCGCATCGCGAGTTCGCCGAGATTGGCGAGGGTTGCGCCGCTGCTCATGCCCTTGCCGACAGCCAGACTGAAGCGCAGCTGGGAGAGGCGCTGGGCGCTCGTTTCCAGCGTGACCGCCTGATGCTCGGCGCGCGCGGCGGCGGCGGCGGCGAGGCTGTGCTGCACCCGCCGGACGCGCGCGATGCGCGCGCGCTTGGCTACCTTTTGCTTTATCATCCGAACATGCCTTGCAGCGCGGCGACCGAGCCGTTGAAATCGATCCGTTCCTTCTGGCCCTGCTTCAGATATTCGAGCATCTCGGGATAGCGGCGGATCGCCTCGTCGAGCAGCGGATCGCTGCCCTCGCGGTAAGCGCCCATCAGGATCAGGTCGCGATTCTCTTCATAGACCGACCAGAGCCGCTTGAAGTTGGTCGCGGCGCCGGCATGGTTCGGCCCGACGATGTCGGACATCACGCGGCTCAGCGATTTGCCCACGTCGATCGCGGGAAAGACGCCTTGTTCGGCAAGGCTGCGCGACAGCACGAGATGGCCGTCGACGATCGCGCGGGCGGCGTCGACTATGGGATCTGCGTTATCGTCGCCGTCGGCAAGCACCGTATAGAGCGCCGTGATCGATCCGCCCGTGCGCGAATCGGCGCCGGCGCGTTCGACGAGGCGCGGGATCAGGCCAAGCGCGGAGGGCGGATACCCCTTCATCGTCGGTGGTTCGCCCAGCGACAGGCCAATCTCGCGCTGCGCGTGCGCGACGCGGGTAAGGCTGTCAATCAGCAGCAGCACGCGCTTGCCCTGCGCACGGAAATATTCGGCGATGGCGGTCGCGCGCATCGCGGCGCGCAGGCGCAGCACCGGGGGATGATCGGCGGGGACTGCGACCACGACGCTTTTCTGGCGGACCGGGCCGTTCAATTTGGTGGCGATAAAGTCGCTCACTTCGCGGCTGCGCTCCCCGATCAGGCCGACGACGATCACGTCGGCGTCTGCGCCGGCGATCATCTGGCCCATGAGGACGGATTTGCCGACGCCCGAACCGGCGACGATCGCGATGCGCTGGCCGACGCCCGCCGTGAACAATGCGTTGACCGCGCGCACGCCCATGTCGAACGCATCGACCACGCGGGCGCGGTCGAGCGGGTTGCCCTGCACGCCGGCGAGCGGCCAATGCTGATGCGCGGCGACCGGACCACGGCCGTCGAGCGGTTTGCCGGACGCATCGATGACGCGGCCGAGCAGCGCTTCGCCGACGCTGGCGATACCGCCGCCGCTGTCGGGCTCGACGCGAGCGCCGCAGCTGTGGCTGCCCTGCTGGTCGAGTGCCATCAGGAGGGTGCGATTGCCGCGAAAGCCGACAACTTCGGCGCGGGCGGCGTGGCCGTGCGAATCGATCACGCGGGCGCAGGCGCCGACCGGCATGCGCAGGCCGGTGGCCTCCAGCATCAGCCCGTCATAGGCGGCGAGGCGGCCGATATTGCGCGGGCCGATCGATCCGAGATCGAGCTTGCCGAGCATCGCTTCGGCCTGGGCGGTGAGAACGCTCACAGGGTTTCATCCTGGCGGGCGGCGAGGCCCATCTGATCGAGCGCGGCGCGCAGGCGTTCGAGGCGCGCCTCGGGGCCGTCCTCGATCCAGCCTTCGTCGGTCTCCAACCGGATCGTGCCGCGCAGCAGCTGCGCGTCGCCGACCAGCGGCGTGTCGATCGAGGCATCAGCGAGCAATTCGAGATCGTCGGGGTGGAGGCGCAGGCGCATCGGGCCGGCTTCCTCGCCGATCAGTTCGGCGGCATGTTCGCAGCGTTGAAGCAGCGTGTCGCGATCGATCGTGACGGTGCCCATGATCTGGCGCACGAGGCGCTCGACCGTCTCCGACAGGAGCATGGCCAATGCCTGGGACGGTTGGGGCTTGAGGACTTCCAGTGAGGCGACAAGCCCGGCCATAGCCGCGCGTTCCTCGCCGATCATGTCCTCGACGGCGCGGCGCCCTTCCTCGAATCCCTGCGCGAAGGCGGCGGCTTGAAGGTCAGCGGAGGTGTGCACATGGCTCGGGTCGTGATCGGGATGCGACGCGAGCGACGTCAGCGGCCCGCTGCCCATGTCCCAGGCCTGAAACGGCGCGGGTGCTCCCGGCTGAACCCAGACGGGCACGCGGGTGGCGGCGGCGACGGCTTCGGCCTGCCAGAGATTAGACATAATCGTCGTCCTTGCCGCCGAGATTGATGGTGCCTTCGCTGGCGAGGCGGCGGGCGATCGCGAGGATCTCCTTCTGCGCGTCCTGCACCTCGGCGAGGCGGATCGGACCGCGATCCGCCATTTCGTCGACGATGGACTGCGCAGCGCGGCTCGACATGCACCCGAGGATCTTGTCGCGCAGGCGCGGATCGGCGCCCTTGAGCGCGACCACAAGCACGTCGTTCTCGACCGAGCGCATGAGGGTACCGAGGCCCTTGTCGTCGACCGCCATGAGGTTGTCGAAGACGAACATTTCGTCCTCGATCGTGCGGGCCAGGCCCTTGTCGAGCTTGGCGAGCGCGCGAATGATCCGCTGCTCGGCGCTGGTGCGCGAATTGTTGACGATCTTGGCTGCCTCGGCCGCACCGCCACGCCGGCTCGGCGGGGGAGCGGCGGCACGGGTCTTCTGGCTCAGCAGCAATTTCTCCAGATCTTCCAGCGCTTCGGCGGTGACCGGACCAAGGGTCGCGACGCGATAGACCAGATCGGGCTGGATGGATTCGTCGAGAAGCTGAAGCACGTCGGCGGCGACGGGCGGCTCGAGATGCGCGAGCACGATCGCCGCGATCTGCGGATGCTCGCCTTCGACCATGTTGGCGATGGCGCGCGGGTCCATCCACTTAAGCGCCTCAAGCGCGTTGGACCTCGCCACGGGGGTGATGCGCGAGAGCATGTTTTCGGCCCGCTCGCTGCCCAGCGCGCGTTCCATCATGTTCTTGATCTGCGTCTCGGCGCCGTAACCGACCGTGGTGCGGGCGCGGGCCTGATCGACGAAGATGTTGAGCACGCTGTTGATCTGAACCTCGGACACGTCAGCGACGTTGAACATCGCGCCGCCAAGATGCTGGACCTCGTCGGGCTCAAGCCGGCTCAGCACCTGCGCGGCTTCGTCCTCGGCCAGCAGCATCAGCAGGATGGCGGCGGCTTCGCTGCCTTTCGGGGCGCGATTGGGATTCGCGGCGGTTGCTTCCTCAACCATTTTTGTCGTCTCCGCCCGGCATGTCGCTTCGGATCAGGTCGCGCACCACCAGAGCGGCGCGGGCCGGATCCTGACGGACGAAGTTGCGGATAAGTTCGGCGCGGTTGGAATAGCCGGGGGTCGCCTCGATCATGTCGAGCGTGATCTGGCCGCCACCGGCCGCCGAGCGCTGTTGCTCATTGAGCGCCTGGGCGATTTCGCCGCCGATTCTGGCGCGGTTGGCGGCATTGACGCCGGCCGGAGTCGGGCGCTTGGCGAGCAGCGGCTTGCCGATGCCGAAGATCAGCAGTGCGGCGAGAACCAGCATCCCGGCATTCTTGCCGAGCGTGGCGAGCCAAGGCGCTTCATAAAAGGGCGGATCCTCGGCTTCAGGCACCGGGGCGAACTTCTGGACGCTGACCGCGACGACGTCGCCGCGCTGCTGATCGAAGCCGACCGCGCCCTTGATGAGGTTCTCGAGCTGGGCCTGATCGGAGGCCTTGAGCTTCGCGCCGCCCTGCTTGATTGCGACCGCCACCGAGAGCCGCTTGATCGTGCCGACCGGTTCCTTGGTGACGGAGACCTGGCGATCAAGCTGATATTCGCGGTTGTAGTTCTCGGATGTCTTGCCGTTGACGCCGCCCTGCGCGCTCTGGCCCTGCGGCGCGCCTGGAATGGTGGGCACGATCGCGCCGTTGGGCGAGGCTGCAACCTGCGCGGCCGGCGGTGCCTGGTTGGAAAGCGTGCCGGGTACTCCGCCCGCCGTTCCACCGGCGCCTGCCTGGTCAGCGGTCCATGCGCCTTCTTCCTTCTGCACCACGGCGGTATCCTTGGGATAGCTTTCGCGGGTCGACTGGACTTCGGCGAAATTCAGGTCGGCATGGACCTGCGCGGTGAAATTCTCGACGCCGACCAGTGGAGTGAGAAGCGCATTGATCGAGTCGTTTAGCTGTTGCTCGATCTTGTTCTGAAGCTGCACCTGCGCATTGGTCGCGCGGCTCGCGGCATCGCCGCCAGTGTTCGAGAGCAGCCGGCCGGTCTGATCGACCAGCGAGACGTCGTCGGGGGAAAGCCCCGCAACAGAAGATGCAACCAGATGCACGATCGCAGACACCTGCGTGTCCGAAAGCCGGCGGCCCGAATAAAGACGCAGCATCACCGAAGCGGAAGGCTTGCTCGATTCGCGGAGAAAAACGCTCGGCTGTTCGACGGCCAGATGGACGCGCGCCTGCGCAACCGAATCGATCTGCTCGATGGTGCGCGCGAGATCGCTTTCCTGGGCCGAGCGCAGACGTTCGCCTTCGACGGCGCGGCTGGCGCCCATCGGGATCGAGCTCATCACATCCTCGCCGCTCGGCGCGCTCTTGGGCAGGCCCTGTTGCGCGAGCAGCATGCGGGCGCGGTAGAAATCCGCATCGGTGACTGCGATGTCGCCGGTGTTGCGGTCGACCGAATATTTGATGCCGGAGCTGTCGAGAGCACCAGCGACGGCGGCCTTGTCGCCATCCTGCATGCCGGGATAAAGCGGCTTGTTGGCGGGATCGCCAAACGCCCCCCACAGCATCCACGCGACACCGAACAGGCCAAGCATGATCAGCCACGGGATGCTCTTCAGCACCGCCGGCTGGCTGGTGAAGCGCGCGATTTGCTCAAGCGCCGGCCCGAAGCTTGCGGGTGGGCGCGCCATCGTGACTGGCAGCGCGCGGGCGGATTCGGGGGGGAGGACTGTTGCTTCGCTCATCTACTTATACCGGCATGCTCATGATGTCCTTGTAGGCGGCAAGGAGCTTGTTTCTGACCTGAAGGGTCGCCTGGAAACCGATCGAAGCCTGCTGGCGGGCCAGCATGACCGCGGCGATATCGGTCGTCTCACCCCGTTCGTAAGATTCTGAAATCGCCGAGGACTTCGACTGAAGATCATTGACCTTGCCGAGCGCCCCCTTGAGCGCCGCGCCGAAATCCGCCTGGTTCGCCGCACCCGCGCCGCCAAGCGCATCGGCCTTGCCGGCGCCGTTGGTCTGGGCGGCTTTCTGGAGCGCGCTGTTCTGCTGGAGGATGCTTGCCCGCATCGCCAGCACGCTGGCCGGGTTGATCGTGTTCATGATCTACTCCCTATGCCGCCACGGCCTGGCGCATGTCGGCCAGACGGTAACGGAGCGTGCGTTCGCTGATCCCCAGTCGTTCCGCTGCCCGCTGGCGATGTCCGCCGGTTGCGTCGAGCGCCGCGCGAATCGCGTCGGCTTCGGATTGGCGCGCGGCCTGGGCCAGGCGAATCGTAGTCGGGGTGGAGGTCGTCTCGCTGACGATCCGGCGATCGATCGCGAGGTCGCTGCCTTCGATCCGGTCGCCGCGATGGAGCAGTAGCGCGCGCTGGATGACATTTTCCAGCTCGCGGGCGTTGCCTGGCCAGTCATGGGTCATCAGGCGATCAAGCGCATTGGACGTGGGCCAAGGCACTGCTTTGCCCATCGGCGTGTGACGCAGTAGCATCGCGGCGGCGATCGCGCGGATGTCGAGGCGGCGGTGCGAGAGCGGCGCCAGCGTCAGCGGCAGCACGTTGAGACGCCAGTAAAGGTCGGCCCGGAAACGGCCCTCGGCGACTTCGCTGGCGAGATCGCGGTTGGCGGCGGCGATGACATGAACGTCGACGGGCACGGGCCGCGTCGCGCCGATTGGAAGCACCTCTCGCTCCTGCAGCGCGCGGAGCAGCTTGGCCTGCAAAGGCAAAGGAATTTCAGCAACTTCGTCCAGAAGTAGCGTGCCGCCATCAGCCGCGCGGAACAGGCCGTCGCTGGCGCCGGCGGCGCCGGTGAAGCTGCCCTTCTGATGGCCGAAGAGAATGGCCTCGAGCATGGTTTCAGGGAGCGCGGCGCAGTTGACCGCGACGAATTCCTTGCCAGCGCGTGGACCCATCGCGTGGATGTAGCGGGCGATGCCCTCCTTGCCGGTGCCGGTTTCGCCCAGGATCAGCACGGTCGCGTCATGCTGGGCGACCCGGCCCGCGAGGTCGAGCAGGTTGAGGCTGTCCGGCTCGCCGCAGGCAGGCTGGCCGGCGGGACGGACGAGTTCGGCGATCAGCGCGTGGCCGAACGCCATATCTTCGGGGCCAAAGACGAGTTCGGCGGGCTGGCCCTTGCCGGGGCGCAGCAAGCGGGGCGCTCCTTCGGCAAAATCGATGATGATATCGCGGTGGTTGGCGTAGACGCGCTCGGAGATGTGCAGGATCCGGGCGGCGTGACGGCCGACGGGATCGCCCGGATCAGCCGCTTCGCAGGAAATTCCGCTCGCCATAAGCCACCTGGTCAAGGTGGGCAGCGCCGCCGCGGCAGCTTCAGTTAAGCCAACGTCGTTCATCAGATCCCCCTGGGAAGCGGTGAAAATTCACCGTGGTCCCTTCCCGGTCCGAAGCGTGTCTCTTCGGATAATGGGGAAATTACGGGCCAAAAGATGATAAATGATTAATAAACGCAGGCGCGACGCGTGATCGCGCCATATGCGCGAGAAATTTTTCCCGCCCCGAAATATGCCTCGGAAATCCGCCGTTTTCCGGCGCTCTCCAAAAAAATCGATGGCCTCGCTTAAAGCTCCCGGTGCCCCCGCCGTTAACTGGCTTGTGGCGATCACGGTCATTGGAACCCGTCGCCTCGTAAATGAGCGGGAAAGGACCCCACAATGACTGTCATCAATACGAACGTCGGCGCACTGCGCGCCCAGAATGGTTCGCGGTCGGCCAGCATGACGCTGTCGACGGCGATGGAGCGTTTGTCGACCGGCAAGCGTATCAACAGCGCCAAGGACGACGCTGCCGGTATGGCGATCGCCAGCCGCATGAACGCTGAAGTCCGCGGCATGAACGTTGCAATTCGCAACGCGAACGACGGTATCTCTCTGGCCCAGACGGCTGAAGGCGCACTCGGCGAAGTCAGCAACATGCTGCAGCGCATGCGTGAACTGGCCGTTCAGTCCGCCAACGGCACCAACAGCTCGTCGGATCGCGCCGCGCTCCAGGCCGAGCTGTCTCAGCTGATCGCGGAAGTCGACGGCGTGTCGAAGTCCACGACCTTCAACGGCGTGCAGCTCCTCGACGGGTCTTCCAAGAATGTCAGCCTGCAGATCGGCACTCGCGCAACCGACAACCTCAGCTTCGGCATCTCGGCCGCTGACGCCAAGTCGCTCGGCCTCCAGGGCTTCGCGGTTGACGGTCAGCTGACCACGGGCCGCGTTGGCGGCGTGAACACGCTCGCCGTCGATGACGTGCTGATCAACGGCAAGGCCGCTTTCGCTTCGGTTGCGACCGCTGCGACCGCGACGGCTCTCGCCACCGCGATCAACACCAACACCGCACAGACCAACGTCAAGGCCACTGCCTACAACACGCTGACCAGTGCCCAGCCCAACGCGACCAGCTTCGCCGCCGGCGCGCTGACCATCAACGGTTCTTCGATCGGTGCATCGGGCAGCGTCGAAGAGCTCGTCGCTCACATCAATCGTGACGCTTCGGGTGTTGTCGCTTCGTTGAACGACAATGGCACGATCACCCTGTCGAACGACACCGGCGCCGACATCGTCATCGCTGGTTCGTCGCCGACTTCGGCTGGCTTTACCGCCGCGACCTACACCGGCTTCGTCGCCATCAACAGCGTCGACGGATCCGACATCAAGGTCCAGGCCAAGAACGCAGCCAACGGCTTCGTGGGTGGCGCTGGTACGCTTGCCGACGTGAAGGCCTTCGGTCTGAACGAAAGCGGCGACGGCAAGGTGTTCTCCGGCTCCGCGGTTTCGACCGCAGCTCTGTCGGCGACCGACGATCTCAAGATCAACGGTGTTCTGGTCGGCAAGTCCGATGCGGCATCCGCTGCTTCGAAGGCGGCCGCGATCAACAAGGTGTCCGAGCAGACGGGCGTTCTCGCCAGCGCCAAGACCACGGTTAAGGTCGCCGTCGATTTCGCGACTGCTCCTGGTGCCACCGACACGATCATCAACGGTGTTACCGTCGATCTTTCGGCAGCGACCAAGCTGTCGGATGTCGTCACCGCGATCAACGCGGCTGCTCCTGGCAGCGTCGTTGCAACGGCTGACGATCAGGGCAACCTGATCCTGACGGCTTCGGATGGTTCAGACATCAAGGTGCAGGACGCCGCCGGCAACATGTTCACCTCGGCGACCTCGCTCGAAGGTGAAGCAGGTTCGGGTTCGCTCGCTGCTGGCCTCACGATGGGCGGCCGCGTCACGCTCTCCTCGACTTCGGGTGCCGACATCCGCGTCGAAGGCAGCTCGGCGTCGTTGACGAAGGCCGGCCTGGCTCTTCAGGGCGGTTCGTCCGACCTGCTGGGCGGCGCGATGTCGATCACGACGGTTGCAGGGGCCCGTGGCGCCCTGGAGCAGATCGACAAAGCGATCAACAAGATCTCGGCACAGCGTGGCGCTCTCGGTGCGGTCCAGAACCGTCTCGAAACCCGCGTTAACGTGCTGACCTCTTCTTCGACCAACATCACCGAAGCGCAGAGCCGCATCGAGGATGCCGACTTCTCGGTCGAAACCACAAAGCTCGCCAAGGCTCAGATCCTGAGCCAGGCTGCTACGGCGATGCTCGCTCAGGCGAACCAGAGCCAGCAGGGCGTGCTCAGCCTGCTCCGGTAAGGACTGGTCCCCTTTACCGGGCATAAACAGGCCCCTGGCGCAACCAACCCCCCGCGCCAGGGGCCTAATTTTTCCCCACGGACCCCAAGATTTCCAGAAGACTTCTTCCAGCAGACCAACAGGACGAGGCGGACATGAGCGACGGCACCATCGGACGGATCAGCGAAGACGGGCAGGTTCCCCTGCTGGTGATCGACGACGAGCAGGACGATGCGGCCCCCGCGCTGATCATAGTCGAGGAAAGTGCTCCCGAGCTGCCGAAACCGGCGGTCGAAGCACTCGAAGTCGCCAAGCCCCAGATCGAGGAAGCCAAGGCTCCTGCTCCAGCCCGCAAGGCCGCACCGGCCCCAGTGATCGAAGTTGCCCCGGCTCCCGCGCCCGTTGTCGAAGCGCCTGCCCTAGTGGCGGAAGCCGCCCCGGCAACAAGCGCGCCTCTCCCTCAACCGCAGCAGGAAACGACGCCTGTCGCTGCCGCCGTTGAAGAGCCCCAGATGAAGAAGCACAAACCCAGCGTCATGCGCCACGTCCCGATGATCGCGGTTTCGCTGGCGGTGTTCACCAGCGGTCTTTCAATGGTCGGCCTGCTCGTTGCGAGCCGGACGGTCGCGGAGACCAAGCTAGTGCTGGAGGAAGTCCAGACGCATCAGCACAAGATGAAGAAGCTCGATACGCTGATCGAGCAGGTCGCAGCCCTGCGCCGCCGCGAGCAGATCGCGCTGGCGCGTGTCGAGCTTATCAACGCCGGCAAGCCCGTGACCGCCGAACAGCTTCGCGCCACGGCCGATGGCCTGCAGCTCGCGATGACAAAATATCAGCTGGGCACCGGCAACAGCACGCTGCAAAATATCCGCGACGGCCAGTATGAACTCGCCGAACGGGTGGGGACGATGTACCGGAAAGTCGAGCGGATGGACGATCAGCTCAGCAAGATGAGCGTCAGTTCCACTCCGAGAGCGAAGACCGCAGGCGGTCGAGAGCCGACTTCTTGATCTGGCAGACGCGCGCGGCGCCGACGCCGAGCGCCTGGCCGATCTCCTCGAGGTTCATTTCCTCGACGAAGTAGAGCTGCAGCACGAGCGCCTCGCGCTCCGGCAATTCGCCGATCCGGGAGGCGAGCGCTTCCTTCAGCTCCTCGCGTTCCATCGTCTCGTCGGCGCGATCCTCGACATCGGCGAACCACATCGAATGATCCGAATAAACCTCGTCGATCGATTCGTGGATCACGGACATGCTGCTGTCGACCAGTTGGCGATAGCTGCCCTGGTCCATGCTCATCGCGCTCGCCATCTCGGTTTCCGAAGGCGTGCGGCCAAGCAGATTCGACAGTCGTTCGCGCATCGAAGCCAGCTCGCGGCGCTTGGCCATGGTCGAACGGCAGACGGCGGCGTGGCGGCGCAGATGATCGATCATCGCGCCGCGGATGCGCATCGCCGCATAGGTGGCGAAGGCGTAGCCGCGATCCTCGTAATTGTTGGCGGCCTCGACCAGCGCGATCATGCCGATCTGGACGAGATCTTCGATGTCGATCGCGGACGCGACCCGGCCGTGCACATGCCAGGCGATCTTGCGGACGAGCGGCATATGCTGCTCGGCAAGGTTGCCCGGCGCGGCCCGTTGCGGGCGGCGCTGATATGTGCCGGCGATGTTGGCCGCGTTAGCGAACGACATGCGCGATCTCCGAATAGTTTATGTTGTTGTTTGCGCGCCGGGTCATCCAGCCATCTCCGGCTGCTGATGATGCGGCACGAAATGCTGCGGCGACGGATCGTTGCCGCCGACGATCGCGCTGACCTCGACCGGCTTGCCGTCAGGGATTTCAAGGAACGAGAGCACCGGCACGTCGGGCATATGCGGCTTGAGCAGCCGGGCGAGTGCGCGGCGGGCGAGCGGCGACGTGACGATCGCGAAGCGGGCGGCTTGCGCCATCAATGGCTGGGCGGCCGAGCCGACCGATTCGATGATGCGATTGGCGAGCGCCGGCTCGAACGGATGGGTTGCATTGGGTCCGGTGCGAACCGCCTGGGCGAGCAGCGATTCGAGACCGGCGTCGAGCGTTATGACCTGAAGCGGCATCTTCACCGGCACAAGCGTTTGGACGATCAACGCGCCGATGCGCAGGCGGACGGCCTCGACCAGGGCATTGGGATCGCTGGTTTGTGCGGCAGCGTCGACCATTGCCTCGGCGATGCGGCGGAAATCCTTGAGCGGAACCCCCTCGGACAGGAGCGTGCGGCAGAGCGCGGCAATCGCCGAGAGCGACAGGGGCTGCGGCGAAAGTCCGGCGACGAGCTGCGGCGCGCTTTCCTTGAGCTGGTCGAGCAGGCGCTGCGTCTCATCCATGCCGAACAGGTCGGCGGCGGCGGCGGCGATGATCTGGTTGAGGTGGGTGGCGACCACGGTGGCCGGATCGACCACGGTATAACCCGCGACCACGGCTTCAGCGCGCTGTTCGGGGGTGATCCAAACTGCCGGCAGGCCAAAGCTCGGATCCTGGACAAAGCGGCCCTCGACCGGACGATCGACGTCGCCGCCGTCAAGCGCGAGCAGATCGTCGGGCCAGCATTGGTCCTCGCCCATCACCACGCCGGCGACGCTGATGCGGTAGGCATTGGGCTCAAGCGAAAGATTGTCACGCACGCGGACGAGCGGAACGACGAAGCCCAGCTCGCGCGAAAGTTGGCGGCGGATGCCGGTGATGCGGCCCATCAACGGGGCGCCCTTGCGCTCGTCGACGAGGCCGATAAGGCCATAGCCAAGTTCGAGGCTGAGCGTAGCGCCGTCGCTGACCTCTTCCCAGCCGATGGTGGCGGGGGCGGGTTCGGTTTCGACCACAGCTTGCGCTTCGGGATCGACCGGCAGCGGCTTTGGCGTCTTCAGCTTCCAGGCGATGAAGCCCGCGATGCCGGCGGCCGGCAGGATAATGAAATGAGGCATGCCGGGAAGCAGACCAAGAAAGCCAAGGATGCCGGCAACCGGGGTCCAGGCCTTGCTCGATGCGAACTGGGACGTGATCTGGCCCGAAAGATCATGCGGCGACGTAACGCGCGTCACAATCGCGGCGGCGGCGATGGACAGCAGCAGCGCCGGGATCTGCGCGACCAGCGCGTCGCCGATCGCGAGCAGGATATAGACAGATGCGGCATCGCCAAGCGACATGCCGTGCGACAGGGTGCCGAGGATCAAGCCGCCGAAAATATTGACGACAAGGATCAGCACGCCGGCGACGGCGTCGCCCTTCACGAACTTGGAGGCGCCGTCCATCGATCCGTAGAAATCGGCTTCGGTCGCCACTTCCTGGCGGCGGGCCTTGGCTTCCTCGGGGGTCAGCAGGCCGGCGTTGAGATCGGCGTCGATCGCCATCTGCTTGCCGGGCAACGCATCGAGGGTGAAGCGGGCCGACACTTCCGAGACACGCCCCGCGCCCTTGGTGATGACCACCAGGTTGATGATCATCAGGATGCCGAACACAAACAGACCGACAGCATAATTGCCGCCGATCAGAAAGTTGCCGAACGATTCGATGACATGGCCCGCGGCGGCCTCGCCCTTGTGCCCGTCGACAAGCACGACGCGGGTCGATGCGACGTTTAATGCCAGGCGCAACAGCGTCGCGAACAACAGCACAGTCGGAAAGGCGGAAAAATCAAGCGGCTTGGCGGCGTTGAGCGCTACCATAAGAACCGCCAGCGAAATCATGATGTTGAGAATGAAACCGATGTCGAGGATAGTCGCCGGAACCGGCACGACCATCAGGCCCACCAGCATCAACGTGGCAAACGGCAGGATCGCCCCGCGACCCGCATCCAGCCAGACTTTCCGTTTAACCCCGTCGGTCGTCGACACCTGAAACCACCCCCAAAGGACCTAAGGTCCGGTCAGGAGGAAATTATGGTGAAGGTACAAATAAATGGTGAACGCGCTTTAGGAATTTGAAGCGGTAACGGCGTGCCTGACAGAAAGTTTAGGGCTGGCTGCGGATTTTTTTATGAAGCCAGATCAATTTCTTACGGCGTCCCGGATTTCATTTGGGTCCGCTGGTTTCCGGCACGATGGCCAGCGAGGGTCGTTACGCCCTCATCCGCGCGCGGCGGTCATAGGATTCGGCGGGGCGGTCGATCCCGGCGGCCTTGCAAAGCGCTTCGAAGCGGCGGCGATTCATGTCAGTGAGATAGTTTACGCGCGCGCGGGCGGCGTCCGCCAGCTTCATCGCATATTGCAGCTTTTCGATCACCTCGGGTGAACCGTGCCAGCCGCCGATCCCCTGCACGTCCTTGAGCGCGTTGGAGAAACGCAGCGTTGCCTGTTCGACGGCCTCGGCGCTGCCCTTGTCGAGCGCGTCGATCAGGCCTTCAGCGGATTCGGTAAGACGGGTGAGAACAGCTTCGCTCATCGATCAGAGTTTCAGCGGCAGGTCGAGCGCGATCATCTTCTCGGCGATGGCCTTCGGATCCACGGGGTAGCGGCCCTCGGCGATGGCGGCGCGGATCTCGGCAACCTTCTTCGCGTCGACCGGCGCGCCGAGCGAGGCGAGGTCGGCCGCGGGGTTGGACGGCTTCTCAACTTTCGCCGTTTCAGAGGCGAGCGGAGAGATCGCGGCAGCTGCGGCGCCACGGAGCGCGGGATCCGTGCGTGCGCTATCGATCCGTCCTTTTCCGGTCGATCCGATCCCGTTGATCATGTTCAAACCCTTCCGCATTTCGAGTCCTGACACACCCGATTCATACCGGGTAACGGCAGGGCCCGAGAGACCTTTAGTCGATTTTTCGCATTATTTGAATCCGGGCACGCGGACGCGCCCGCCTTCCACCACTTCGGCGATCATGATCGGCGCCTTCGGATCGGATTTGATCCGGATGCGATCACCCATCGCGCCATCTTCCTGCGCGATCGCTTCGGTGCTGACGCTGAAGCCCGCAGTCTCGACGAACAGCTCGACCGGATCGCCCTTGCGCACGATCGGCTGCGCTTTCGCGGCAGGTGCTGCGGAGGCGACGTAGCTCATCGGCACGCGGATGCGCCAGCCGATCGCTTCGCAGCGAATCGCGATGGCGCCCAGCGCGGGCGGATCGATCGTCGCCGGTTGCGGGCAGCGGGCCAGTTTCAGGCGCCGGTCGATTGGCTGCGCGGGGCCCCCCGGCATGCCAACATCAGCGCCGAGAGCCGCAGTCAGCCGCGATTCCAGTGTGTTTATATTCTCGAAGCCGGCCGTCTGCGCCTGGGCGGCGACGGGCAGCAGCATCGCGGCGAACGCGAGGAGAGATTGCTTGGTCATGACATAATAATGATCTCCTTTCTTAAAGAGATCGTTAAGCAAACTTCGCGCCATCGATTTTTGTCATTGCGGTCGAAGCAACTCGATGCCCATATGTTGTCCTTTGCTCACGTCAGCGCTGCTCATCGCCGGGATCGAGATGGTGATCGCCCTGTCAGAGACGCCACCCGCCTGAATTGCGCGCGCGATCGCCGCCGTGCGGGCCGCCGCCAGTTCCCAGCCGTCGAAACGGCGCGAGCCGGGATCGATGCCGATGCTTTCGATCCGAATGATAGCGCCGCTCCGCAGGGCGCGTTCGCCCAGCGCGAGCATTTCCGCGCGCGCGCCGCTCTGCAACACTGCCTCGCCGGGCTCGAACAGGCGGGCAAGCTGGAGGTCGTGCGCTTCAAGGATCGGGCTGGCCCGGCCGCCGAAGGCTTGCTTGATGCCGCTGACGACCTTGGACTGCTGGCTCGCCTGGGCGTGCAGAACCACGAAGAAGCCAAGCAACAGCATGCAGAGATCAGCGAAGCTCACCGCCCATGCGGGCGCGGTCGCCGCTTTCATGAAACGGTCCTCAGATGCGGACGCTTGTGGGGAGTCGCGGGGGTAAGCTCGGCTTCGGCAATGCCCAGCAGGCGCTCAAGCGCCTCGCGCTGCCAGGCGATCTCGGCGTTGGAGAGCCGCTCAAGACGGCTTGCGATCGGCGTAGCCATCACATTGGCGAGGATGATGCCGTAGAGCGTGGTCAGCATCGCCAGTGCCATCGCCGGGCCGAGACCCGCGAAATCGTCGAGCGACGCGAACATCTGGATCAGGCCAATGACGGTGCCGATCATGCCCATCGCGGGCGCGGCTTCGGCGACCGAGCGCCAATAGCCGATCGCGCCCTGGTGGCGGCGCTCGCGCTCGGCGAGGTCGTGGCGCGCCCAGCGCTCGAACGCTTCAGCCGTCTGCGCCTGCGCAAGGCGGCGGACGGCGCGGCGCAGGAAGCGCTCGGCGGTCTTGATCCGGTCGATGCAGGCGATGTTGCGGATTTCGGTGAGCTTCTCGACCTTTCCGATCGCCACGATCGCCGACATCGCGTCGGCTTCGGGATCGGCATGGAAAATTTGCCCCACGGCGCGGAACGCGCGTGCCGCATCCGCGCGAGTCGTGCGAAGCATCGCCACCACGGCAGCGCCACCAAACACGATCAGCATCGATAGCGGATCGAAAAAGCGCGGAATTTCGCCAAGCAATTGCATCTTTACCCCCACATGCCGGCAGACCGGCAAAATTTTGCCGCATCCGGCAACTGGCTGCCGGTTGCTGGTCCCGTGATCGCGCAACCGCTTGGTTTGCCTAGCCCAAGGCCAAGTTGGCACGGCCTTTGCTTAGACATGGTCGGCTGCCCGCTCACGAAGAGTAACGGCGGGATGCCAGCAAACTTTAGGGATTTAATTAATGGCCAACGAAACGCTTTTCGGACTGCATGGCACGGCGCTCGCGCTGCGCTCGCAGCGGCTTGCATTGCTGGCGTCCAACATTGCGAACGCGGGCACGCCCGGCTACAAGGCGCGCGACATCGATTTCAACAAGGCGCTCGAGGCTGCGAGCCGCGGCAACGGCGCCAATGTCGATAGTGCCGCGCGCGGCGCTCTTGGCTATCGCGTGCCGCTGGAAGTTTCGATGGACGGCAACACGGTCGAGCTTGCGACCGAACAGACCCAGTTCGCGGAGAATGCGGTGAAGTACCGCACGAGCCTTTCCTTCCTGGAAGGCCGGATCAACACGATCATGACCGCGCTGAGGGGAGAATAACCCATGGCCAATAATCCCCTGTCGGTATTCGATATCGCGGGTCGCGCAATGTCCGCGCAGATGCTGCGGCTCAACACGACGGCGTCGAACCTTGCCAACGCAGGCTCGGCCTCGGGTTCGGAGGCGACCGCCTTCCGTTCGATCAAGCCGGTCTTCAAGACGGTGACGCAATCGCCGGGCATCGCGACGGTTCAGGTCGATCGCGTGCTGACCACGAACATCACCCCCACCAAGCGGCACGATCCCACCAATCCCATCGCCGACAAGGACGGCAATGTGTGGGACGCGGGGGTCGATAGCGCGGCGGAGCTGGTCGATATGATCGAGGCGTCCCGCCAGTATCAGAACAATGTGCAGGTCATGCAGACCGCGAAAACCCTCACCCTCGATACTCTGAGGATCGGCAAATGAGCATTTCGACTGACACCATCAGCAAGATCAACGGCACGAGCAGCAACTCGAGCGCGACCAACACGGCGGCCAAGCAGAACGAGGTCGATCAGACGACGTTCCTGAAGCTGCTCACCACCCAGATGCAGCAGCAGGACCCGTTCAACCCGGTCGACCAGACCCAGATGGTCGCGCAGATGGCCCAATTCTCGGCCACAGCCGGCATCGCGGAGATGAACGCTTCGATGAAGCAGATGGCGTCGGACATCGCCGCTTCGCGCCTCGGCGACGCGTCCGGCTGGATCGGCCGCGCGGCGCTGGTGAAATCCGATGTCGCGACGCCGTTCAGCGACGGCAGTTATGCGGGCTCGGTCACATTCCCCAAGGCTGTCACCAACGCGAACATCAGCCTCGTCGATGGCAACGGCCAGACAGTCTACAGCCAGACGCTTGGCGCCCAGAGCGCCGGCGAAGTCGGGTTCAGCTGGAATGGCAAGGATGCCGAGGGCAACATCGTCGCCACCGGCTCGCTCGAACTCAGGGTGAGCGCGGTCGATGCCGACGGCGCCGTGACCCCCGATACCGCGACCTGGACCACGGTCAACGCCGTCCAGTCGCCCGCCAGCGGCACGAGCCAGCTCGTGACCGCCCTTGGCCTCATTTCGCCCAGCGACGCGCTGCGTCTCTCGTAATTCAGTCTTTCGAACGGAGTAACAACGGATGTCTTTCTATACCTCGCTCTCGGGCCTCAAGGCCGCCCAGTCCGATCTGTCGGTGATCTCGAACAACGTCGCCAACGTCGGCACGGTCGGCTTCAAGAAGTCGAGCAGCCAGTTTGGCGACATCATCTCGGCCTCGCCGCTGCAGTCTTCGGCCGTTGCCGGTCAGGGCACGCGCCTCAAGGGCATCGATCAGCAGTTCACCCAAGGCGGCTTCAAAAGCTCCGAGCGTTCGCTCGATCTCGCTATCTCGGGTCAGGGCTTCTTCGTGACCAAGACCGGCGTCACCAACGGCAGCATCAGCTTCACCCGCAACGGATCGTTCAGCGTCGATGCGGACCGCAATGTGGTCGATAACAGCGGCGCCTATGTGCAGGTGCTGCCGACCGACGCATCGGGCACCGTGACCGCGACCGGCATTGCTTCGGCCCGCAACCTGCAGCTTCCGCTGACCTCGGGCCTGTCGCGCGCCACCGCCGATATCGATATTTCGATCAACCTGCCGAGCACGGCCGATCTGCCCTCAAGCCGCTCGGTCTACGGCGTGTCCAACCCTTACGCGTTCGACCGGTTCGACCTGAACAGCTTCAACCAGCAGGCGGCGACCACGGTCTATGACATTCAGGGCAACGCACTGCCCGCCACCATCTACTATTCGCGCCTGACCACGCCGACGACCAGCGATCCCACCTCGCAGTGGGAAGCCCGCCTGTTCGTGGGCGACACACAGGTCAGCGCCGACGGCAATGCGGCGACCGTGCCGCCCGCGCCGCTGATCATGACCTTCGACTCGAACGGCACTATGACCGGCCAGGGCTATTATGACACTGCGACGCCGCCGGTGCTTCAGCCCCTGACCGGGGCGATCGACTATGCCGATGTGCAGCCTGCCGGTGCCGCGGCGACGCTCGCCCTGACGATCGACTATGGCTCGAACACCCGCCAGACCGCTTCGCCCTTCACGGTGAAGACCTTCAATCAGGACGGCTATGCCGCCGGTCAGCTCGATAACGTGACCGTGGACAGCGAGGGCATGGTGGTCGCCAGCTTCTCGAACGGCACGTCGCAGGCGCTTGGCAAGATCATGATCGCCAACTTTACCAACCCCGAGGGCCTCCGTCAGCTTGGCGATGCCAAATGGGCGGCGACTGGCTCGTCGGGCGATCCGATCGTCGGTGAAGCCGGCACCAACGGCTTCGGCTCGGTGGCCTCCGGTTCGCTGGAGCAGGCGAATGTCGACATCACCGAGGAACTTGTCGCGCTCATCCAGGCGCAGCGCAACTTCCAGGCGAACGCCAAGGCGATCGATACCGCCAACCAGATGACCCAGACGGTCGTCAACCTGCGCAATTAAGCGCGGGTTTCGGGGGGACTGACTAGATGGACCGCCTCATACACACTTCGCTGTCGGCGATGCGCGGCGCGATGGCCCGTCAGACGACGATCGCCAACAACCTCGCCAACGCCAACACCGTCGGCTTCCGCGCCGAAATCGCGTCGCAACGCCCGCTGTGGCTGCGCGGCGGCGAATTTCAGGGGCGGGCGCCGGCCTCGGAAGAGGTGGTCAACGCGGACATGAAGGCGGGCGCGCTGGTCCAGACCGGGCGCGACCTCGACGTGGCCATGCAGGGCGATTCCATGCTCGCCGTGCAGGCCGATGACGGCGAGGAAGCCTATACCCGCCGCGGCGATCTGATGATCGCGCCCAGCGGGTTGCTCACCACCGGCGACGGCGTACCCGTGCTGGGGGATGGCGGTCCGCTTACCTTGCCGCCTGCCGACAAGATCATGATCGGTGCCGATGGCAAGATCTCGATCGTGCCTGAAGGCGGCGATCCGACCCAGATGCAGCAAGTCGGCCAGCTCAAGATCACCTCGCCCAAGGGTTCGGAGATCGTGAAGGGTCTGGACGGCCTGTTCCGCGTGCGCGGCGGCGGCACCTTGCCGTCCGATCCGGACGCGCGGGTGACGCAGGGCGCGCTCGAACAGTCCAACGTCAACACCAGCGACGCGCTCGTCCAGATGATCGAAGCGAGCCGCTCATGGGAAACCCAGATCAAGCTGCTCACCACCGCCAAGGAACTCGACAGCTCGACGACCGACCTGATGCGGCTGCCTGAATAAAAGTTTTTGAAGGAGTAATAAGCGATGACAACCGCCGCTATGCACGTGGCCCGGACCGGGCTCGACGCCCAGTCCACCCGGATGCGCGTGATCGCCAACAACCTTGCCAACGTCAACACGACGGGGTTCAAGCGTGATCGCGCCAGCTTCGAGACGATGACCTATCAGGCCATCCGCGCGCCGGGTGCAAACAGCTCCGCCGACGACAAATATGCGATCGGTCTGTCGCTCGGCACCGGCGTCCAGATGATGGGCACGGCCAAGATCGATACGCAGGGTTCGCTCAACACGACGGGCAACTCGCTCGATCTCGCGATCGAGGGCAACGGCTTCTTCCAGGTGCTCATGCCCGACGGCCGCACCGGCTACACCCGCGCGGGCAATTTCAACCTGTCCGCCGAGGGCAAGATCGTCACCGACGCGGGCATGCCCGTCCAGCCCGAGATAACCGTGCCGGAAGGCGCAACCTCGATCACGATCGGCGCCGACGGCACCGTCACCGCGCAGGTCTCGGGTCAGAACGACATCAGCACCCTCGGCCAGATCGAGACCGCCCGGTTCATCAACCCGGCCGGCCTTGAGCCGGTTGGCGACAATATGCTCGTCGAATCGCCGGCGTCCGGCACGCCGCAGGCGGGCGCCGCCAATCTGGATGGCCGGGGCGCGATCCGGCAGGGGTCGCTTGAAACCTCGAACGTCAATGTCGTCGAGGAACTGGTCGACATGATCGAGACGCAGCGCGCCTATGAGGTGAACAGCAAGATGATTTCCGCCACCGACGAGATGCTGCGCTATGTCAACCAGCAGCTTTAATATCGGCAATATCGGCAAGGATTGGACGGCGGGCGTCGCCGTCCTCGCCGCCGCCGCGCTGCTCGCCTTCAGCGGGGGTCGCGCCGAAGCGAAAAGGTCCAAGGCGGACCCGGAATATGCGCCCAGCTATTCGCAGCCGCTGGCGCCGCGTCCGGCCAATGGCTCGATCTTTCAGGCGTCGGACGGCTATGCCCCGTTGACCAGCGGCGCGCGCGCCTCGCGCGTCGGCGACATGCTGACGATCGTGCTGGCCGAGCGCACCCAGGCGTCGAAGAGCAACGCCGCCAAAACCGACCGTTCGGGCGAAATCAGCCTGACCCCGCCGACTACCGGGCCGCTCGACCTGTTCAAGCCGACCGACATCGGCGCAAGCGGATCGAACACGTTCAACGGCAAGGGTGAAGCGACCCAGTCGAACCAGCTGAATGGCGAGATCACCGTCACGATCGCGGAGATCTATCCCAACGGCACGATGCTGGTGCGCGGCGAGAAGCTGCTGACCCTCAATCGGGGCGACGAGAATATCCGCATTTCCGGGATCGTCCGCGATGCCGACATCACGGCGGACAACCGCGTGTCATCGACCCGCGTCGCCAACGCCAGGATCACTTATGCCGGCAAGGGCGAGATCGCACGGGCAAGCCGGCAGGGCTGGCTTCAGCGTTTCTTTACCATGTTGAGCCCATTCTAGGACCATCATGCGCATCATCCTCGCTTTTCTCGCCGCGCTGCTGGTCAGCGCCCCGGTTGCCGCCGAACGGATCAAGGATCTTGGAGCGTTCCAGGGCCTCCGTCAGAACCAGCTGACGGGCTACGGCATCGTCGTTGGCCTGGCGGGCACGGGCGACGACAGCCTCGAATATACGACGCAGGCGATGAAGGGCGTGGCCTCGCGCTTCGGCCTGACGCTGCCGGCCGGGATCAACCCCTCGCTCAAGAATGCGGCGGCGGTGATGATAACCGCCGAACTGCCGCCCTTCGCCAAGCCCGGCCAGCGGCTCGACCTCACCGTCTCGGCGCTCGGCAAGGCCAAGTCGCTGCGCGGCGGCACGCTGCTGATGGCGCCGCTGCGTGGCGCCGATGGGCAGATTTATGCAATGGGGCAGGGAAACCTCGCCGTCGGCGGCCTTGGCGTCGATGCGGCGGACGGCTCCAAGCTTTCGGTCAATATTCCATCGGCTGGACGCATCCCGGGCGGCGCCTCGGTGGAGCGTTCGGTCGATGCCGGTTTTGCTCAGGCGACCCAGCTCGAATTCAACCTTTCCGAGGCAGACCTGACCACGGTCCGCCGCGTCGCCGAGGCGATCAACAAGGAAATGGGATCGCCGATCGCCCGCGCCACGGACGCGGTCACGGTCGCGATCGACGCGCCGGTCGGCGCCGAGGTTCGCACGGCCATGATGAGCCGGATCGAGAACCTGCTGGTGGACCCGGCGGAGGCCCCCGCGAGAATAATTATTAATGCTCGGACGGGTACGGTCGTTATCAATGGTGCGGTCCGTATCGCTCCCGCCGCGGTGAGCCACGGCAAGCTCACGGTCCGCATCGACGAGAAGCCGCGCATCGTGCAGCCCGCGCCCTTCTCGAAGGGGGAAACCGCGCTCGAACCATCGAGCACGATTGAAGTCGAGGAAAAGAAGTCGCCGATGTTCAATTTCCGGCCCGGAGCGTCGCTTGCCGACATCGTGAAAGCGGTGAACGCGATCGGTGCGTCCCCGTCCGATCTGGTCGCGATCCTCGAAGCCCTCAAGCAGGCCGGCGCGCTCAAGGCCGAGCTGGAAGTGCTGTGATCAACGCGGCGGCCTCCACCACGCCTGCGGCGGTCACGACCGATCCCGCCAAGGCGAAGCAGCTCGAAAAGCTGAAGGGCGCCGCCCAGCAGTTCGAGGCCGTGTTCCTGCGCCAGATGATCTCGTCGATGCGCTCCGCGAGCCTTGGCGACGACATTCTCGGTAGTGACGCCTCCAACCAGTTTCGCGACATGGCCGACGCCAACACCGCCGATCAGATGGCGAAGCGCGGCACGCTCGGCGTCGCCGACATGCTCCTCAGGCAATTCCAGCCGCGCGTGACGGGCGTGCCCGCCGCTGCGCCGACTGACGCGCCAAAGACTGAGACTGGGGCGGCGAAATGAGCGACCTCCTTTCAATCGGCTCCTCGGGCCTGCGCGCCTACCGCAACGCGCTGGCCTCGGTCAGCGACAATGTCGCCAACTCAAACACGGCGGGCTATTCGCGCCGCAAGATCGAGCTGACGGAATCCCCGGTCTCCTCGGGAACGTCATTGCTCTATCGCCCGCAGGCGACTTTCGGCGGTGTCGAGACCGGCGCGATCACGCGCGCCTGGGATCAGTTCAAGGCCGCCGATGCGCGGCTTTCCGGCAGCGATTATGGCGCGGCGTCAAGCCGCCTGACCTGGGTGCAGCGGATCGAGACCGCGCTTGACGATGGCGATTCCGGCGTTGGCGCAAAGATGACTGCGGTGTTCAACGCCGCCGATCAGCTGTCCGCCGATCCCAATGGCGATTTCGCGCGGCGCAATTTCCTGTCCTCGATCGATCTTGCGGCGGGCGCCTTCCGCCAGACAGCGGACGATATGACGCAGGTCGCCGACGGCATCGAATCCGAAGCGCTGGCGGGCACTGATCTCGTCAATGCCAATCTCCAGACGCTGGCCCGGCTCAATGTCCAGATCCGCAAGGCGGGCGTGGGCACCGCCACCTACGCGCAGGTCGCCGACGAGCGCGACCGCTTGCTCGACGAGATTGCAAGCAAGGTCGGCATCGACGTCACCATGGACAATGCCGGCACGGTCCGGATCACGCTGTCGGGCAGCAACGGCAAGGTGCTTCTCGAAGATGCGCGGGCGGGGCAGCTCGGCGTGCAGCGCGCGGCGGACGGCCGTCTCGGCTTCCTCGTCTCGAATAGCTCGGGCGCGTCGACCTTCACGCCGACGACCGGCGCTTTCGCCGGTCTGCAGGATGCGTCCGAACAGCTCGCCGGCCGCCGGCAGGAGCTGGACGGCATCGCCACCGATTTCGCCGATCTGCTCAACACATGGTCGGCGCAGGGCCTCGACAAGAACGCCGCCGCCGGCGTGCCGCTGCTGTCCGTGACCACCGGCGCCTCATCCATGCAGGCATTGGTCACTGATCCCGATCTCGTTCCCGCCGGTGATGCGACCAATGCGGATTTCGGCAATCTGCTTTCGCTCTCCACCGTGCGCAACTCGAGCGGCATCGAGAATCGCTGGGTGTCGCTGGTGGCCAATCAAGGCCAGGCGACCGCTTCGGCCAAGACCAATTCGGACGTGACCTCGGCGCGCAAGGACATCGCCTTTTCCGCGCGCGATGCGGTTTCGGGCGTGGACCTCGATGTCGAGGCGGCTGACCTGCTGCGCTATCAGCAAGCCTATTCGGCCTGCGCGCGCATCATCCAGGTCGCGCGCGATACGATGCAAGACATATTCAATATATTCTAGGGATTAGCTGAGATGGCCGGCATCACAGGTTACCGCCTCACCACCGAGATCAATCGCCAGCTCAAGCTGTCGAAGGAGATTGCGCGCTTTCAGTCCGATATCTCGTCGGGCAAGCGTCTGCAGACGGCTTCGGACGATCCCGCCGCCTGGGCGCGCGTCGCGGTCATCAAGCGGGTGGAATCGAACCAGCAGACCTGGCTCACCAACGTGAACACCGCCGCCGCCGTGGCGGATCAGGTCTCAAGCGTGTTCGATGGACTCCAGACCTCGTTCACACGGGCCGGCGAACTGATGGTCAACGCCAACAACGCCACTAACACCGCATCGGACCGGCAGGCGATCGCGGACGAACTCAATGGCATCGCCGATGATATCGATGCCGCCGCGACGACGGTCGATTCGCGCGGACTTCCGCTGTTTCCAACCGATACGCCGCTGCCGATCCCGATCAGCCGCGTGCTGCAGATCACCGCGACCGATACCAAGGCCAATGTGTTTGACGCCGTCCAGACGGCCGCTGGCCCCGTCTCGCTTTCGCAGATCCTGCGCGATGCGGCGACCGCCATCCTCAATCCGGACGACGCCCAGCGCAAGCTCGACAGCGCCGCATCGAACGACGCCGTCCAGGGCGCCATCACCCACATCACCGCGCTGGTCGGCCAGCACGGCGTCCGCGCCGGGCGCATCGACGATATCAAGGGCCAGCTTGAAACCAGCGCCTCGGCGCTGGAAGAAGAGCGCGGCAATCTCGAAGGCACCGACATCACCGGCACGGTGGCGAAACTTCAGGCCAACCTGCTGTCGCTGCAGGCCGCACAGGCGATCTTCGCGCGCATCAACCAGTCGACCTTATTCGATCTCATCAAGTAAACGGGTGCCATCCGTCGCCCCAGCGAAGGCTGGGCCCATGTTTGCCATCATGGGCGATGTCATCGAAAAGACGAGAGCCATGGATGCCAGCCTCCGCTGGCATGACGGCTATGGGGTGGGAAGCGGACGTAGCTAAATTTTGCGTGTGGCGCTCATCAGCAAATCAAGCAGGTCAATTGTTTCGCTGGCAAAGCCCGTGTCCGCCTCGCCTAAGGAACAAGCCTCAACCGCTTTGTTCAATCTTTGGGTTAGATCGTCATAATTGCGACGATCCCACCTTCCTTTGCGATCAAAGTCAATCGGCGGGGCCAATCCATAAAAAGAGCATTTGGCTCGAATTTGCAATGTAACTTTATCTACCCGTACGGTGAGATCGACAAACGGCTTTTCCGTAATGTGTTGTGCGTGGCAGTCAGCCCGATCTGTTCCAAGGCCAACGCAACTTACCTGCCAATCGTTGATCTGGAATACCTTAGCGGCTTCAAACGGCTCGCTTTGGACCGGGACGGCAAATCCCAAAAGCGCTATTCCAATTAACGTCGGTCGCATGCCGCATTCTTAGGCTATGAAAGGGAGAATGTCAGTAAATGGCTCGGAAGGCGTCACCCTTATTCTTCATCAGCGATGTTCCCACGGATTGAGGATAGGGACGCCAGTCGCCTCGAAATCCGCGCTATTGCGCGTGACCATCGTCAGGCCATGCACCAGAGCGGTTGCGGCGATCCAGCCATCGCGCTCGCTTACGGGATCAGGCACATGCAGGGCTGCGCAGGCAACCGCGACGGCGGCATCCATCGCCAGCACGCGGCCGGCAAAACCCGGCTTGACGATATGGTCCAGCCAATGCCGCAGTTTCTCGCCCTGTTCGGGGTCACGACGTTCCACACGCACCACGCCCAGCTCCAGTTCGAAAAGCGACATGGCCGAAATGAACGTAGTGCTGGGGTCTGTAATCTTGAGCCAGGCGACGACCTCTGACGCTGCGCGTCCGGATCGAATCTTGCGGCTTTCGGAGATGACGTTGGTATCGATCAGGAACATCAATCCAGGTCCGCCGGACGCGCCGTGGGCTGCGCCTTGGGCGGTTCGAAGTCGAAATCCTGATCGTCGCCCGGCATCAACACGTCGAACAGCGAAGTTCCGCGCCCGGCAAGCCGTTCATAATCCTTGATCGCCAGCACGACGAGCGAGGGCTTATTGCGGTCGGTGATGAACACGGGACCAGATAGAGCCGCCCGCTTGATGCTTCCCGGATCGCGATTGAAATCCCTGCTGGTGTATGTGGTGGGCATGATATTTCCATATGTAGTTACATACAGACATGTGCCGATGCACGCGGTGAATGTCAATGCATCGCGCGCTACCAGCCACGCCGGAAAAACAATTTTCCTACAGCACCTCTTGTGTGCCATCCCATGATTCGCGGCCACAACCACATCTGAAACCAAAAGCTGGAGGCATCCTATGTCCGGCAATGCTGACCCATGCCTGCGCATCTTACGCGCGCGCGGGCAGGCGCGGGCGTGCACGAAGCACCGTGAGTTTTGTGACTTTATGAACGGATCGATGATAGCACGGAGAGAGGGCGGTTGGGCTTAATCCGCCGCATCCCATGGCTAAAAATTCGTCTTAATTTCCAGGTAAGTATAAATCCTCACCATCCCTACCGTTATTCCAGTTACGACCATGATCAGACGCTTGCCGTCCGCCATGGTCGATAAGAGTGGGGTAATCGAATAATGTTCGCAGCTATCGGCCTTGTTGTGCTTCTAGGCATGGTGTTCGGCGGTTTTGCCATCACCGGCGGCGATCTCGGACCGGTGCTCCATGCCATTCCACACGAAATGCTGATCATCGGCGGTGCGGCCGTCGGCGCCGTCATTGCCGGCAATTCCATGAAGGAGCTGAAGGCCTTTGGCGGCGGCATTGGCAAGATTTTCAAGGGCCCCAGCTACAAGAAGAAGGACTTTCTGGACACGATCTTCCTGGTGTCGAGCCTGATGAAGATGCTGCGCACCGAAGGCCCGGTCGCGCTCGAGCCGCATATCGAGGACCCCAAGTCGAGTGCGGTGTTCGCCGAATATCCCAAGCTGCTGAAGGACAGCACGCTCATCCATCTCATCACCGATACGCTCCGGCTCGTCGTCATTTCGTCGGGCAATCTCGATCCGCACGCGGTCGAGGATGTCATGGACAACAGCATCAAGACCCACCACCATGATGCGGTCCGCCCCGCCGATATGCTGCAGAGCCTTGGCGACGCGCTTCCCGCGCTCGGCATCGTCGCGGCCGTGCTTGGCGTGGTCAAGACCATGGGCTCGATCGATCAGCCGCCGGCCATCCTTGGCGGGATGATTGGGTCCGCGCTCGTCGGAACCTTCCTCGGGGTGTTGCTCGCCTATGGCATCGTCAATCCATTCTCGGGCCGCTGCCGCGCGGTGATCGAAGCCGATGCGGCGATCTACGGCGTGGTCAAGCAGATCATCATCGCGTCGCTCCACGGCCATCCGCTGCCGCTCGTCATCGAGGCCGCGCGCTCGGGCATCGCGCATGAGAACCAGCCTGCGTTCGCTGACGTCTTCGACGGCATGCGCGGTCGCTGAGGCTGAATTCCGATGGCGCAACCTCCCAAGCGCGGCAAGAACGAGCCTGAACCCAGGCCTATCATCGTCAAGAAGATCATCGTGGACGGCCACGGGGGTCATCATGGCGGCGCCTGGAAGGTCGCCTATGCCGACTTCGTGACCGCGATGATGGCGTTCTTCCTGCTGCTCTGGATTCTTGGCGCCACCACCGAGAAGCAGCGCAAGGGCATCGCCGATTATTTCACGCCGACCCTCGTTGAGATGCGTCAGAAGAGCGCGGGCTCCAACGGCCCGTTCGGCGGCGACTCGATTATCGCCAAGGACAATTATCCGCACAAGCCGCAGCAGACCGGCACCAAGAGCCTGACCATCCCGAAGGATACCACCGGCGGGCAGAAGGAAGGCGCGTCGGCGCTGCGCTCAAGCGACAAGGCGCGGATGAAGGAGATGAAGCAGGAGCTGATGGCGCGGATGAAGAAGGATCCGGGCCTCGCCAAGCTGGCGAAGAACATCCGCTTCACCGAGACGCGCGAGGGCCTGCGCATCGATCTGGTCGATGAAGCCGATTTCTCGATGTTCTCGCTCGGCACCAACACGCTGCTGCCGGACGCGCGCAAGCTGATCAAGGAAGTGGCGACGCTGATCACCTCGGCGCCGAACGACGTCATCATTCGCGGCCATACCGACGCGCTGCCTTATGCAAAGGGCCGGATGGCGAACAACTGGACGCTCTCGACCTTCCGGGCCGAGGCGACCCGCCAGGCGCTGATGGACAGCGGCGTACCGAACGCCCAGTTCGCCCGCATCGAGGGCGTCGCCGACCGCGAGCCTTACGTGCCCGAGGACATCTACGATCCCCGCAATCGGCGCATGTCGATCACGCTCGCCTGGGATGGCGGCAATGGCGGCGGCGGTCAGATGAGCGACAAGGCGATTGACCAACAGGTACACCGGGATTCGGCCGTGGCGATGCGCATGGATCCCGCGCTTCCCGAGCATTGATGGATGAGCTTTCTGAATTTACCCGTTCGCACTGAGCTTGTCGAAGTGCCTTCTTTCTTTGCCGAAACTAAAGGGCTTAGACAGGTTCAGCCTGACGGTGAGGCGGGATTCAGAAGATGTCGTTCAGCAGATGAAGCGTCAGGCCGACGAGGCCGCCGACCAGCGTGCCGTTGATACGGATATATTGAAGGTCGCGCCCGACGGCGGCCTCCAGCCGGCCGGTGACGGTGTCGGCATCCCAGCCGCGCACGGTTTCCGACACAAGCTTGACGATGCCGCCGCCATAGCTTGCCGAGACGCCGACAATGGTGCGGCGGGCGAAGCGGTTGAGGACGGTGCGCAGCTCGGCATCATTCTGCAGGGTCTCGCCGAACTGGCGGATCGCGGCGCCGATGCGGCCGTCGCCAGCAGTGCCCGGCTCGCGGGCCGCGCGGAGGATGCTGGCGCGCAGCGACTGCCACATGGAATCGATCCACGCCGCGATCGCCGGGTTGCTGATGACGCCGTCGCGCAAACGGGCGACCTTGTCCCGCATCGCCGGATCGTCCCGCAGATCGTCGGCCAGCTTCTGCAGGCCCTCTTCGGCCTTGATGCGGATCGGGTGCTCAGGGTTTTCAGCCATTTCGGCCAGCAGCTTGGTCAAGCCGTCGATGATCGCCTCGGCGAGCCGCTCGTCCAGGCCGGTCAGGCGCATCAGCGTGTTGGCCTTGTCGTGGACCATCTGCCGGATCATGTCGGCATTGTCGGCCAGCGCATGATCGGCCCAACGGACAAAGGCTTCGAGCAGCGGTACATGGCGTTGCTCGTCGATCGCGCTTTCGAGCGCGCCGCCGATCAGCGGTGCGAGGTCCAGCGCGCGCAGCCGGGCGACGATCGCGCCCTTGATCATCGTGCCCAGCCGCTCGTCCGCCAGCGCCTCGACGACATCGCCAAGCAAGCGGCCCGTGCCTTCACGGACGCGACCGTTGACCGATGGCGCGGCCAACCATTTGCCAAGCCCCGAGGCGATGTCGACGCTTCGCATCCGCCGCGCGACCACCCTCGGTATCAGAAAATTGTCGCGCAGGAATAGCGCGAGCATGTCGCCGATCCGATCCTTGTTGCGTGGGATGATCGCGGTGTGCGGGATCGGCAGGCCGAGAGGATGGCGGAAGAGCGCGGTGACGGCGAACCAGTCAGCGAGGCCGCCCACCATCGCTGCCTCGGTGAATGCGCGCAGATAGCCCAAAGGCGGATAGCGCGGTTCGAGCGCGCGGGCGGCGATATAGATCATCGCCATCACCAGCAGCAGGCCGGTTGCGACCACACGCATGCCCCGGGCGCCACCCTGGGCAGGGTTGAAACGTTCGAGACCGGTAGCGGCGAAGAAATTCATGCCCCGAACAATGACCGGCGCGGCGGAAGGTTCAAGTCATTCCGCAGGATGCGGCGCGGGATGATGTCCTTCTTCCCCGCCATTTGTGAGCCAGCGGCGCAGACGTGGACCCAGCCAGGCTTCGATATCTTCGGCAATGCTGAAGCTCGGCGGGACGATCAGCAAGGTCAACAGGGTCGACAGGATCAGGCCGCCGATCACCGTGATGCCCATCGGCGCGCGCCAGCTTCCGTCGCCTGAAAGCGACAGCGCGATCGGCACCATGCCTGCGACCATCGCGACCGTGGTCATGACAATCGGTTGGGCGCGCTTGTGCCCCGCGTCCAGGATGGCTGCGTTCTTTTCGACGCCATGGCTGATCTCCTCGATCGCGAAATCGACCAGCAGGATCGAGTTCTTCGCGACGATGCCGAGCAGCATCAGCAGGCCGATCAGCACGGGCATCGATATGGGATTGCCCGTGAGATGCAGCGCGATGGCGCCGCCAAGCGGTGCAAGCAGCAGCGATCCCATGTTGACCAGCGGTGGCAGCACGCGCTTGTAGAGCAACACCAGCACCGCGAACACCATCAGCACGCCCGAGATGACCGCGATCAAGAAGTTGACGAACAACTCCGCTTGCCATTTGGCTTCACCGACAGCGACTTTTTTCACGCCGGGCGGCAGATTCTGAAGCGACTTCATAGCATCGATCTTTGGTTGGGCGTCGCCGCTGACGAGACCGGGAGCGAGGTCCGCGCCGATTGAGACACGGCGTTCCTGATTGTAGCGCCGGATCGCGCTCGGCCCTGCGCCGAAGCTGATCTCCGCAACCACCTTGAGCGGCACGGATCCGCCGCTTGCGGTCGGCACGGGCATGTTCTCGATCGTCGAAAGCGAACGGCGCGAATTCTCGTCGATCGCGACACGGATCGGGATCTGGCGATCGGAGAGCGAGAATTTGGCGACGTTCTGATCGATGTCGCCCAGCGTCGCGATGCGGATCGTCTCGCTGAGCGCGGCGGTCGTCACGCCAAGGTCGGCGGCGAGATCAAGGCGCGGCTTGATCGTTATCTCCGGGCGCTGGAGATCGCCGTTGATACGGGGGGCTCGCACTTCCTTGATCGTCGCAAGCTCGCGCACGACATCCTGCGCCGCCTTGTTCAGTGCCACGGGATCGCTGCCGACAAGCGTGATGTTAAGATCGCGCCCGTTGGTCATGCCGCCGCCGGCCTGCGACTGGAAGTTGATCCGGGCATCGGGGATTTCATGCAGTTTCGGCGCGGTGGCGCGCTCGAACTCTACGCTGGTGCGCTCCCTGTCCTTGCGCAGCGTGATATAGATATTGACCTCGCCGACCTCCTCTATGTCCGCGAACGCGGCAATGACCTCGGGCTCTTTCCGGATCAAGGCGGCGACGCGGTTGGCCATTGCGCGGGTCTGCTCGACGGTGGCGCCGGGCGGCATCTCGATGGATATCTGGCTGTAATCGGTGTTTATCGACGGCTGGAAGGTAACAGGCAATGTCGCGAACGCAAGGATGGTCGCGACGAAGGCGGCCACGCCGACCAGCATGGTCTTCCAGCGGTGCACCAGCGTCCAGCGCAGCGTGGCCATGTACATGTCCATCAACCAGCCTTCGCCATGCCCGGTGGCACCATGCGCTTTGAGGAAATAGGCGGCGATCATCGGTGTGATCATCCGGGCCACGGCGAGGCTCATCAGCACCGCGGCAACCACGGTCAGGCCGAAATTTTTGAAGAACTGGCCGGAGATGCCGGGCATCAGGCCGACCGGCAGGAACACGGCGACGATCGACATGGTGGTCGCGAGCACGGCAAGGCCGATCTCGTCGGCTGCGTCGATCGACGCCTGGTAGGCCGTTTTACCCATCCGCATGTGGCGGACGATATTCTCGATCTCGACGATCGCATCGTCCACCAGCACGCCAGCGACCAGGCTCAGCGCCAACAGGCTAAGACCGTTAAGCGTGAAACCCATCAGATCCATAAACCAGAAGGTCGGGATAGCCGAAAGCGGGATGGCGAGCGCCGAGATCGCGGTGGCGCGCCAGTCGCGCAAGAATAGGAACACGACCAGCACCGCCAGCACCGCGCCTTCGATCATCGCGCCGATCGCGGAATGATATTGACCCTTCACATAGTCGACGCTGGTGAAAAGCTGGGTGAACTTGATTTTTGGGCTCTCCTTGCGGAGCTCATCGATCGCCTTGACCGCCTCATCATAGACGGTCACGTCGGAATAGCCTTTCGCCTTTGATATGCCGAAGCTCAGAACCTGCCGGCCGTTCATGGTCGATAGCTGGCGCTGTTCGGCATAGAGATCGCGTACGTCGGCGATGTCCGCGAGACGGATTGTGCGCCCGCCGCTGACGCTGATCTGGGTTTCGCCGAGCGTTCGAGCATCGAGCGCGTTGCCCAGCACGCGCACCGACTGTTCCGAGCCGGCGATTTCTGTCCGTCCGCCGGCGGCGTTGACGTTCACCTGGCGAAGCTGGTTGTTGACCTCAACGGCAGTCAGGCCCTGCGCCTGCATTTTGACGGGATCGAGGATCACGCGGATTTCGCGGCTCACGCCGCCGCCGCGGCGGACCTGCGCCATGCCTTCGATCGCGAGGAGGCGTTTGGCGACCCTGTCGTCGACGAACCAGCTCAACTGCTCGAGCGTCATGTCGACCGCTTCAACCGAGAAATAAGCGAGCGGCCCGCCGGCAATATCGACGCGTGTGATTTGCGGTTCCAGGATGCCGTCCGGCAGTTCGCTGCGGACCCGCGAGACGGCTTCGCGCACGTCGTTCACAGCGCGATCTACGGGCGTGCCGATGGTGAACTGCACAGTCGTCTGCGAATTGCCTTCGCTGACATAGGAGGTAACTTCGTCTACGCCGGTGATGCCGCGGACCGCCGCTTCAACTCGCTGCGTAACTTGCGTCTCAAGCTCGGTCGGGGCGGCGCCGGGCTGGGTAATGCTGATCTCCGCAGCCGGAAATTCGATGTCCGGATTGTCGTTCACGTCCATGCGGATGAAGGCGACGATGCCAGCCAGCGTCAGCGCGACGAACAGGACGATCGGCGTCATCGGATTGCGGATCGACCACGCCGATATGTTGCGGAAGTTCATTTTGCCGGCTCGTTCCGGACCGGAATCACTTCATCGCCCGGGCTGAGGAACGCGCCCGCTGACAGCACAACCTGCTCCTTACCCGTCAGGCCGGACAGGATCGGCATGCCTTTTGCCGTGACGTCGCCCGCCTTGACGTTGCGGCGAACGACTTCGCGGTCAGGGCCCACGATGTAGACGAAGTTGCCTTGCTCGTCGCTCTGCACGGCGGATTCCGGGAGCAGCGGCGCGAGCGTCGTGCCGGTGTGAAGCTCCGCACTGGCGAAACCGCCCGGACGCAGCGCCTTGTTATAGTTGAGCGCCACGCGCGCCTCGCCCTGCCGCGTCGTATTGCTGATGACTGGCGCGACCTGCCAGACCCGTCCCGAATAGGTTTCGGCCGACCCCACAGGCCGCACCTGGGCGCTGTCGCCGACAGCGAGCTGAGCAAGATCATTCTCGGCGAGCTTGGCGCGCAGTTCCATCTCGCCGTCCTTGGCGAGGCGAAAGAGGACGCCGGCCGTGGGCGCGACAATTTGGCCGGGCTCGACCTCGCGCGTCAGGACCAGACCGGCGGCGGGCGCGCGGATCGCGAGCCGACCGATGCGGGCGTTGACCTCCCCGAGCTGTGCCTGCGTGACCGCGACCCGCGCGCGGGCGGCATCGCGAGTGGCGGTGCGCTGGTCCACGTCGGCTTTGGACACAAAACCGCGTGAAACCAGCGCCGTGGCGCGCTTCAGCTGAGCTTCGGCGAGATCGGCGTCAGCGCGGGCGGCGGCGATCTGGGCGCGGAGCTGCGCGGCCTCCTGAACCTGAACCGAGCTGTCGATCAGCGCCAGTGTCTGGCCGGCACGAACCCAGTCGCCAGCATCGACATAAACTCGCGTGATCGATCCGCCCTCGCCAGCGACGCCGACCGGCATTTCGCGCCGGGCGGCGAGAGTGCCGGTTGCTGACAAGGTGCGCGCGACCTGAGTTGCGCCTGGAACGATCACCGTGACCCTGGGCGGCGCCTCCGGCGTGGCGGCAGGTTCTCCGCCGCCACGCAAGAACAGCCACGCGACCACGAGCACAAGAAGCACAGCTGCGCCGATGATGGTCATCTTGCGCTTGCGAGCCATGGCGGCTTCTTCCTCAGCGGCCAAGGCTGTACCCAGTGCTTCCTTGGTGAAGCCAGGTTCGATGTTCATCGCTATAACCTAAGTAGTGCTCTGTCCTGACGGAGCTGTATTATACGAATATATCACCTCTCTCAAGCACCCTTGAAAAAAGCACCGTTCAGCGGCCATCAAGCGAGACTGCGATGATAGATGAAGTAGGCTGTCCCATGGCAGCCTGATTGAGGAGAACCCCATGATTTCGAAGTCGAGCGTCATGCCCCTGGTCTGTCTGGTTCTGGCGGCGCACCAGGCGGACGCACAAACCGTTGCCCAGCCGGTCATCAGCGGGACGCGGCTGGACGTGTCGGCCGAAGGCGCGATCACGCGCGCGCCGGACATTGCCATGATCAGCGCGGGAGTCGTCACCCAGGCGCTGACCGCGTCGGCCGCAATGCAGGAAAATGCCAGCAGGATGTCCGCGACGGTTGCGGCGTTGAAGGCGGCGGGCGTGGCTGATCGCGACATCCAGACCGCGTCGCTCAGCCTCAGCCCGCAATATCGCTATGCCGAGAACAAAGCGCCCGAGATCACCGGCTATCAGGCATCCAACCAGGTCAGCGTCCGCTTTCGCGACATCAAGCGCGCGGGAAGGATCCTTGATACGCTGGTCGCGCAGGGGGCGAACCAGATCAATGGGCCGGTCTTTTCCGTCGAGAAAGCCGATGCGGCCATTGACGAGGCGCGCGTGGCGGCGATCAAAACCGCACGGGCGCGGGCCGATCTTTACGCGCAGGCAGCTGGGCTGAGAGTGAAGCGGATCGTTTCGATCAGCGAATCGCAGGGTTACGCGCCGCCGCCCTATCCGATGCCGGTGATGATGGCGCGGGCGGAAAAGGCAGCGGACACTGCGATCGAGCCGGGCGAGCAGAAGCTCTCGGTCAATGTTTCCGTGAGCTTTGAACTGGAGTGAAAAACAAAGCGCCCCCGGGCAAGGGGTCCCGGGGGCGCTTCAATGTATCCCGAGCCTGAGCTCGCCCGGGATCAGTAGTTCTGCTGGCGCTCGTAAAGCGACTTGTAATGCTGGATGCGCGTGACGCGCAGGCCAGGCATGCCGGAGCGGTCGATCGCGCGCTGCCAGGTGGCGAATTCCTCCACCGTCAAACGGTAACGATCGCACACTTCGTCAACCGTGAGCAAACCGCCATTGACGGCCGCCACGACCTCGGCCTTGCGGCGCACCACCCAGCGGGTCGTGCTCGGCGGCGGCAGCGAATCAAGGGTCAGCGGCTCGCCGAGCGGGCCAATCACTTGAGCGGGGCGTATCTTCTGGTTCTCGATCATTACCTAACCTTCAATCTGGCCTTTTGCGACCCACTTCGTTTCCCCCGGTCAGGCTCTAAGCCACAGCCATTGAAGGAAGCCTAAAATGCCAAGGTAAACGTGTAGGATAGTTTCGTTTACAAGCTGTTATCACCGACGAGTCTGGCCACCCCCGGATGGAAGCTGCCTTCGAGTACGCCGGCAGCGGCACGCCATCCCGGATTGGCCCGCATCAGCATAGCCATGGCTTCTTCGCGTGAATGGGCAATGCGGCGGGCCACGTCATGATGGATCTGGGCCGTGCTCGTGGCACTGCCCGCCTGCGCGGTCAGCAGACTAGCCATCATCGCCCGAAACTCGATCGGTGCGGATTGGGCTCCCTTCAGTATCAATCTATGTTCTATCTGCATGCGACCCCGATATCCGCCCATTCGCGGCGTGAAGCCGTTGCATAGGCGGAATAACTGAAGGTCCGGTAAATCCCCCGGTTCCGCAATTACCGTATGTGCCCTATGGGAACGCGATGGACGTGGATTTTCAGATCGGGGGCGGATCGCTTGCCGGGCGGCGGATCGTCGTGGCGATGTCGGGCGGAGTCGACAGTTCGGTCGTAGCCGCGCTGGCGGCCGCAAGCGGGGCGGAGACGATCGGGATCACGCTCCAGCTCTACGATCATGGCGTGGCGACCGGACGGACGGGAAGCTGCTGCGCGGGCCAAGATATCCGTGACGCCCGCGCTGTCGCCGACAAGCTGGGGATCGCGCACTATGTATTTGATTATGAAAGCCGCTTCCGGGATTCGGTGATCGCCGACTTCGCCGACGAATATGCGCGGGGGCGGACGCCGATCCCGTGCGTGCGCTGCAATCAGGGGGTAAAGTTCACTGACCTGCTGGGCATGGCTCGCGAACTGGGGGCGGATTGCCTCGCCACCGGCCATTATGTCCGTCGTGTCGTGGGCACGGAGGGGGCAGAGCTGCATCGCGCGGCTGATCCAGCGCGCGACCAGAGCTATTTCCTGTTCGCAACCACCGCCGCGCAATTGGATTTCCTGCGGTTTCCGCTCGGCGACCTGCCAAAGGCGCGGGTGCGTGAAATCGCCGCGGGGCTGGGACTGGGCGTGGCGGCAAAGCCCGACAGCCAGGACATCTGCTTCGTGCCCGATGGCGACTACGCCAGGATCGTCGCGAAAATCCGGCCCGATGCCGCCGAGGCAGGAGAGATCGTCGCGCTCGACGGGCACGTGCTGGGGAGGCATCGCGGCCTGATCCACTTCACTGTCGGCCAGCGGCGCGGGATCGAGATCGGGGGAAGCCCCGAGCCGCTATACGTGGTTCGGCTGGAGCCCGAGAGCCGGCGGCTGGTCGTGGGGCCGAAGGCCGCGCTGGCGGTGCGCGCGGCGCGGCTGGAGGATATAAACTGGATCGGCGGCGCCCATGATGGACCGATGACCGTCAAGGTGCGCTCGCTCGCCAAGCCCGAGCCGGCGCGCTTCGACGGGGAAACAGTGGATTTCGATGTGTCGGCCTTTGGCGTTTCGCCCGGACAGGCGGCGGTGCTTTATGCCGGAGACCGCGTGCTGGGTGGCGGATGGATCGCCGAGACCGTACCGGCCGAACTCGTCACAGCCTAAACACACCCTCGATCACCGTCACGCATTGGCCGCCAAGGATCACGCGGTCGTCCGCCAAGCAACAGGTGAGATGGCCGCCCCGCTCGCTCGCCTGGAAGGCGGTCAACTCGATCTTGCCGAGCCGTTCGGCCCAATACGGCGTGAGCACCGCATGCGCGCTACCAGTGACGGAATCCTCGTCGATGCCGGCATTGGGCGCGAACATGCGGCTCACAAAATCGGTCCGCTCGCCGGGCGCGGTGAAGATGTGGCTGGGGTCCCCGGGCACCGCGGCGCCAAGGGCGCGGAAATCGGGCTTGAGTGCGCGGACCTGAGCTTCCGATTCGAGGACGGTCAGGAAATAGCCGCCTTCCCGAAACAACGTCGCGACCGGCTTCACGCCGAGCGCAACGGCGCTGCGCGCGTCGTCTGACGGTGAAGCGGGCAGGGCGGGAAGATCCAGCTCGTAACCGTTCCTCGATCGCCGCACCTCCAGTACGCCACGCTTGCGTGTCCGAAAGCGAACGGCGCTGAGCGCTGGCGCATCGGTCAGCACGACATGCCCGCTCGCCAGCGTCGCGTGGCCGCATAACGCGACTTCGACCTCGGGCGTGAACCAGCGTAGCTCATAATCGGCATCGCCATCGGTTGGGACATAGAAGGCGGTTTCGGCAAGGTTGTTCTCGGCCGCAATCGCCTGCAGCAGATCGTCCTCAAGCCAGCCGTCGAGCGGCATCACGGCGGCAGGGTTGCCGGTGAAGGGACGGTCTGCAAAGGCGTCGACCTGAACGATACGAATGTTCATGCGATGGCCTTTCGATCCACATGGCCTTCAGGGTCGGGATGGATCAGCACCTCGACGCCGGGGAACTCCTCTTCCAGCTTGGCTTCAATCTCATCCATTACCCGATGCGCTTCTAGAACCGTCATTTCCGGCGCGACCCAGACGTGGAACTGGACGAAGTCGTGGCTGCCGCTGGTGCGGGTGCGCAGATCGTGGATGCCCTTGAGCTGGGGATGTTGCGACACCACACGCAGGAAATGCTGGCGGCGCTCTTCAGGCCATTCAGTGTCCATCAGCTGGCCTATGGCCTGGTTCGATGCGCGGTATGCGCCCCATGCGAGCCACATCGCGATCCCTATGCCGAACAGCGGATCAGCACCCGGCAGCCCGGCATATTGATCGAGCAGCAGGGCTGCAATCACTGATCCGTTGAGCAGCAGGTCGCTCTGGTAATGAACATTGTCAGCGTTGATCGCGACCGAACCGGTGGCCCGGATCACGCGGCGCTGATAGGCGACGAGCAGCAGCGTGGCGCCGATCGCGATCAGCGAGACGCCAATTCCATATTCGGCATTGGCAGTTGGTTCGTCGTTGAGCAGGCGATCAATCGCGCGCCACGCGATACCGACGGCGGACACCGTGATCAGCACGATCTGAAACAATGCGGCAATCGCCTCCGCCTTGCCGTGGCCGAAACGATGGTTCCAGTCGGCGGGTTCGGCGGCCAGTTTCACGCCCCACAGCGTGACCAGCGAGGCGATCAGATCGAGACCGCTGTCGGCCAGCGATCCAAGCATCGCGACCGAATGGGTCGTCCAGGCCCCATAGCTCTTGAGCGCGATCAGGAAGATCGCTGTCGCGACGCTCGCCAACGCGGCGTTGCGGGTGAGCCGCGCCGACCTCACGGGTAAAGCAGGCCCTCGCGCCAGCCATCCCCCTCACGCACGAACAGGCGGCGCTCGTGCAGGCGATGCGCGCGGTCCATCCAGAACTCGATTGTCGTCGGCATGACGCGGAACCCGGACCAGTGCGGTGGGCGCGGCACCGTCTTGCCTTCAAAGCGGGCCGACATCTGTTCGAAGCGTTCTTCGAACAGCGCGCGGCTTTCGAGCGGGCGGGACTGATCCGAGGCCCAGGCGCCGAGCTGTGAGTCGCGGCTGCGGGTGCCGAAATAGGCGTCGCCCTCCTCCTCGGTAACGCGCGTTACCCGTCCTTCGACACGGATCTGCCGGCGCAGGCTCTTCCAGTGGAATAGCAGCGACGCATTCGGGTTGGCGGTCAGATCCTCGGCCTTCCGGCTCTCAAGATTGGTGTAGAAGACGAAGCCCCGCATATCATGGCCCTTGAGCAGCACCATACGCACCGAAGGCCGACCGTCGGCGTCAGCTGTTGCAAGCGCCATGGCGTTGCTATCGTTAAGCTCGCCGGCGCGCGCTTCGGCATACCAGGCATCGAACAGGGCGTGGGGATTGGCGTCGGACATCCAAATCTCTCTACGGCAGCGCGGCCGCAATATCGAGATCGATCATGCTGGCGTCCGGCCCGCTCCAGTGACATGATCGCGACATGATCGAACGCATCGCTGATCTCGGTCTGATCGAGGATGAGGATATCGAGCTGGATCGGGCAGCATTGCGGCTGGCCGCGCTCGATCATCCCGGAGTAGATATCGAAGCGAGCGAGGCCGTCATTGCCGCACTTGCGGATGAGGTAGCGGCGGTTTCGGTTCAGGCCTCCACAACGTCAAAACGCGCCGCCGCCCTCCGCGCAATCCTGGCCGACAAGCATGATTTCCGCGGCGACAGCGAAACCTATGACGCCGACATCAACGCCGATTTGATCAGCGTGATCGCGCGTCGGCGCGGCCTGCCGGTCGCGCTGGCGATCCTGTATGTCGGGATCGCCCGGCGGCTCGGCTGGACGGCGGATGTGCTCAATACGCCAGGCCATATCGTAATCACGCTCGGCGATGAGGGCGACAGGATCGTCCTCGATCCCTTCAATGGCGGACGCCAGCTTACGCCAGAAGATTTGCAGGATGTGGTCAAGCGGGCGACGGGAAGCTGGAAATCACTCGATCCGGCGGGGTGGACACCGATGGAAAATCGGGCCGTGCTGGTGCGGCTGGTCAACAATCTGGCGATCCGGGCGATGGGCGCGGGCGCGCTCGAACGGGCGGCGATACTCTATCAGCGTCTGACAACGATCGGGCCGACGATACCGGACCTGTGGTGGGAGCGCGCCAAGCTCGAACGGCGGCTGGGGCGCAACGCCAACGCCCGCGCCAGCCTCAGCGCGCTGATGGAGACGACGATCGATCCCGTGATGCGGCGCGAAATCAGGCGGATGTTCGACGATATCCCGCATGAGTGAGGACCGTTTCCATCTGTCACGATTTGTCGATGCTCAGGAGGGGAGTTACGAGCGCGCTCTGGCCGAGATTCGGCGGGGCGCCAAAAAATCGCACTGGATGTGGTTCATCTTTCCTCAGATCGCCGGCTTGGGACACAGCGCCCTGGCACAGCGTTACGCGATCGGATCGCTGGAGGAGGCACACGCATATCTCGCGCATCCGGTGTTGGGCCCACGTTACCATGAATGTGTCAGCGCGCTGCAGGACTTACCGATGACCAGCGCCGATGCTGTGTTTGGCGGCGTGGATGCCTTGAAGCTGCGATCATCGCTGACGCTTTTCGCCCAGGCCAGCGACGAGCCGCTGTTCCCCGCCGCGATTGATCGTTGGTTCGGGGGACGCCGCGACGAACGGACAATGGCGATTCTTGCCATATAATATCCATGGACTCGATTTGGGCAACCTCGCCAGGATTATCACGAACGGCTGACGGCCACGCAGCTGACGGTGGCGGCCGTACGGGTCCGGCCAGTGGGGATCATGACCGGCGGCAGGATACGGGGCCGGGCGTGACCGGCAGCCCATCCTCGCCCGGCAATAGCGCGCCTCATCAGGATGCGTTCACCAGCAGCTTCGTCGCCGGATGTTGTGGCCGGGCGATGATCTCCTCCGCCGGGCCCGTTTCGACGATTCGCCCGGCGTCCATCACTGCGATCCGATGGCAGAGGCGGCGGGCAACGGCGAGATCGTGGCTGATGAAGAGGATCGCGAGTCGGCGCTTGCGCTGAAGATCGGCGAGCAGGTCAAGCACCCGCCCCGCCACGAGCACGTCGAGCGCCGAGGTTGCCTCATCGAGCAACAGCAGCTCCGGATCGGCGATCAGCGCGCGGGCGATTGCGACACGCTGGGCCTGCCCGCCCGAAAGCTGGCGTGGTTTGCGCGTGGCGAATTCCGGCGGAAGGCCGACTTCATCGAGCAGCGCCGCGACCTTTCTGTCGCGTTCCGACGTGGCGCCGGGTTGGAGATAACGCAGCGGCTCGGCGATGATGTCGGCCACGCGCCATTGCGGATCGAGGCTGGCGATCGGGTCCTGAAACACCGGCTGGATATGGCGGCGCTCGGTGGGGCGGATGGCGTGGCGCGGCGGCAGAAGGGTGCCGCGCCACGACACCGCGCCAGCGCGCATCGGCCCAAGCCGCGCGATCGCGCGCGCCAAGGTGGATTTGCCTGATCCAGACCCGCCGACCAGAGCCAGCCCCTCGCCCTCGGCGAGATCGAGATCGGCGTCCTGTACCGCCGTCAGCAGGCCGCGCCGCCAGCCGGGGCGCGGGAAGGTAACGCTGATGCCACGGGCATTGAGCAGGGGCGTGCCGACCTTCGGCAAATCAGGCGGGGCATCGTCCAAGCGGGGCGATGCGGCGATCAGGGCCTTGGTATATGTCTCACGCGGCTGGCGTAGAATTTCGTTGGCGGCCCCGGCCTCCACCATGCGGCCTTCATTAAGCACCAGAATGCGGTCGGCGTGTGCGGCGACCGCCTTCAGGTCATGGCTGACGAGCAGCATCGCAAGGCCATGTTCGGTGCGCAGACGCGAAATCAGATCAAGGATTTCGGCGCGCAGCGGGGCGTCAAGCGCGGTCGTCGGCTCGTCGGCGATCAGCAGCTTGGGATTATGGGCGATTGCAGCGGCGATCATCACGCGCTGGCGCTGCCCACCCGAGAGGCGATGAGGATATTGGTGGAGCAATTCCGCCGGGCGCGGCAGGCCGACGCGATCGAGCGCGGCGGCGAGGGTCGCGCGATCTGGCTTGGGCGCCCCGGTTTGCCGCCATGCCTCAGCGAGCTGGCGGCCGATGGCGAGATGCGGAGTGAGCGCCGTCATCGGCTGCTGGAAAATAAATCCGGCATGCCGCCCTCGCGCCTCGCGGAGCGTTGCCTCGGTTGCACCCACCAGTTCCTGCCCCAGCAGGCGCGCCGATCCGCCGGCGACGCCGGGCGAAAGGCCGAAGGGCGTGAGGCAGCTCAGGCTCTTGCCCGATCCCGAAGCGCCGACCAGCGCGAGGCATTCGCCCGCCGCAAGGGTGAAATCGATGCCGTGCACCAGCGCGCGGCCGTCGATGGAAACCGTCAGATTGCGAGCTTCGTAAACCATCAAGATCCTCCCCGGCACGGGGAGGGGGACCATGCGCAGCATGGTGGAGGGGGCTGAAGGCTGGATGGAGCGCAAGTGGCGTGCCCCCTCCACCACTCGCTCCGCGAGCGGTCCCCCTCCCCGTGCCGGGGAGGACTCACGCCGCCATCCGGTCGCGCAGACGCTCGCCGAGCAGGGTGAGCGTGATCAGGATCGCCACCAGCATTCCCCCCGGTAGCAGCACGGCGTGGGGCGCGATGTCCATGTCGTCAGCGCCTTCCTTGACGAGGATGCCGAGCGAGGTGAGAGGCTCCTGCACGCCAAGGCCGAGGAAGGAGAGGAAGCTTTCGATCATCACCACCTGCGGCACCGTCAGCAGCAGATAGGCGAGCGCCACGCCCGCGACATTGGGGAGCAGGTGGCGCAGGATGATGGCGGGCGGCGTGGCACCGGCGGCCTCGGCGGCGAGAATGAAAGGGCGTTGTTTCAGCACCAGCACCTGGCCGCGCACGACGCGCGCCATCGTCAGCCATTCGACCGCCCCGATGCCGAGGAACACGAGCAGGATGGAGCGGCCGAACACGACCATCAGCAGGATCACCACGAACATGAAGGGCAGTGCATAGAGCGCGTCGACGATCCGCATCATCGCCTCGTCCACCTTGCCGCCAGCCCAGCCTGCGATCGCGCCCCACGCGACTCCGATCAGCAGGGAAACCAATGCGGCGGCCAGCGCGACCGCGAGCGTGATGCGGGTGCCCACCAGCGTGCGGGCCAGAAGATCGCGTCCGATGCTGTCGGTCCCGAGAAGGTGGTCGGGAGAGAGCGGCGGAACGCGAACGGCGTTCCAGTCGATCGCCTCATAGGACCATGGCAGAAATAGGGGTCCGAGCAGGGCGACGAGGATGATGATGAGGAGGATGGAAAGTAGCGCTCTCACCCCCGCGCCCTCGGATCGAGCCAGCCGTAGAGCAGGTCAGCGAAGAAATTGAACAGGATGATGAGCGCCGCGTAGAGCGTGACCACTGCAAGCACGAGCGGATAATCGCGGTTGAGCGCCCCCTGCACGAAATAGCGGCCAAGACCGGGCAGGGCGAACACGGTTTCGATCACGACCGCGCCGGTCAGCAGTCCGGCGGCGGCTGGCCCGGCATAGCTTGCGACCGGGACTAGCGCGGGGCGTAGCGCGTGGACCACCAGCACCTTGATCGGCGAGAGCCCCCGCGCCCTAGCGGTGCGGACATGATCCTGCACCAGCGCCTCCGCCAGACCGGCGCGCGAAAGTTTGGCGATGGCGCCCGCGACCGGCAAGGCCAGCGCGACTACCGGCAGGATCAGGTGGCGCTGGGTCTCAAGACCGGAAACCGGGAGCCAGCCGAGACCCAGCGCGAAGATCAGCACGAACAATGGGCCGGTCACGAAGGTGGGGAGGGCGGTCAGAAGCGTCGCCAGCAGCATCACGGCATGATCGATGCGACGTCCCGCATAGGCAGCCGCCGTCAGCCCCGCCCCGAGCCCCAATCCCAGCGCAAGCAGGAAGGCGAGGCCGCCCAGTGTGAGGGAAACGGGCAATCCTTGCGCCACCAGATCCGTGACCGTGAAATCGCGATAGACCAGCGAAGGGCCGAAATCGCCCTGCGCGATGCGGCCGACATAGCGGACGATCTGGGTCGGAAGCGGATCATTCAGGCCATAAGCCTGGACGAGCGCGGCGCGGGTTTCTGGATCAAGCGGACGCTCGCCATCAAACGGCCCGCCGGGGGCAAGGCGCATCAGCAGGAAAGACAGGATCAGGATCGCCGCCAGCGTCGGCAGCGCGGTGGCGAGCCGGCGGAAGATCAGGGCGCGCATCAGATCCTCCCCGGCACGGGGAGGGGGACCGCTCGCGAAGCGAGTGGTGGAGGGGGCTTGAGGCGGGGCGAAACGCAAGTGGCGAACCCCCTCCACCAGCCTGCGGCTGGTTCCCCTCCCCGTGCCGGGGAGGATCGAGGGGGAACCGCGTCAGGCCTTATTTCGGCACGCTCGCCGAGGCGTCGGGGCTGGTACTTTCCGGGGCCGACAGGATGTCGCGGGTGTTGCCGCCCTTGTCGACGACAGTGGTATTGGGATCGCCTGCGGTCGAACGAATGCCCGCATCGGGCGCGTTGCCCGCGCGGGTGGAAAGCGCTGACTCGCCGGCGCTGCGCGGGGCCTGGCCGCCGAACATCGCTTGTAGCGCGAGCGTGCTCGAATCGGCTTCCTGCGGGCGCGGGGCGCCGGGGCGGGGCGGGGTCAGCGCGAAATCGGGCGGGATCACCAGCGGGGCCCGGCGCTGCACCGCGAACTCGTCGGGCGCGGCATGGCCCATCACACCGCCCTTGCCGCCGCCGCAGCTCGCCAGCGTGGCCAGCATTGCCAAGCCCAGAACACCCATCGCCAATTTACGCATTCATTTTCTCCGTCGGGGCCTTCTTATCCCGGATGAGGAAGGCCCGCACAATCAAAAGCAATACGCCGATCGTAATCGCCGCGTCCGCCACATTGAAGACCAAAAAGGGATGCCAGTCGCCGAAATGCAGGTCGAGGAAATCGACCACATAGCCGAAGCGCACCCGATCAAGGATATTGCCGATCGCGCCGCCCAGCACCAGCGCGAGCGCGAGCACATCGCCGCGCGCCTTTTCACGCCACATCCAGATGGTCACGGCGGTCGCGATCGCTGTGGTGAGGCCGACGAGCAGCCAGCGTCCGGCATTGCTCTCGACCGTGAGGAAGCCCATCGAGACGCCGTAATTCTCGACCCAGACGAGGTTGAAGATCGGCAGCAGCACGATCAGTCCCTTCGCCTGGAGCCCGACGACATTGATGATGAGCCACTTGCTGATCTGATCGACGATCAGGATCAGCGCGGCGAGGAGGAAGCCTGCCTTGCGGTGGTGGCGGCGTACCTTCATCTCCCTCTCCCGCTTGCGGGAGAGGGTCGGGGTGAGGGGCTGATCGCAGCGAAGCTTCGGCCTTCGAAAAAGAAGAAGACCCTCACCCAACCCTCTCCCGCAAGCGAGAGAGGGCTTTTGAGCGCGCGCCGGTTACCCATGCACCACCTCGTCACAACGGGCGCAGAGATCGCCGTCTTCCTTCACCTCGGGCAGATGCCGCCAGCAGCGGCCGCATTTCTCATATTCGGTCTTCTGCACCTCGAACGCGATCGGATCGCCGTCGCGCAGTTCGAAGGCGCCCGGATCGCCATCTTCGATTTCGACCTTGGCGACGATTGCGATCTCGGAAAGATTGATGCCCCGGAGCAAAGCCGCCTCATCGCGCGCATAGCTGTAGGCCGTCACATCGACCTCGAGGCTCGATCCGATCATCTTCTCGCGGCGCAGCGGCTCGATCTGGCCGGTCAGCAGCGTGCGATAGCGGCGGATCAGCGCCCATTTCTCGCCCAGCGCGTCATCGGTCCAGCCCGCATCGATCTCCGGCCATTCCAGCAGATGCACGCTCCCGCCCTCCGGATAGCGCGTGCCCCACACTTCCTCCGCGGTGAAGCAGAGGATCGGCGCGGCGTAGCGGATCAGGGCGTGGAACAGGATATCGAGGACGGTGCGGTAGGCGCGGCGCTTGGGGCTCGTCGGCGCGTCGCAATAGAGGCAGTCCTTGCGGATATCGAACAGGAAGGCCGACAGGTCGTTGTTGGCGAATTCGCTCAGCGCGCGGCTGTAGCGGTTGAATTCGAAGGCAGCGGTCGCGTCCTTCAATTCCGTGTCCAGCTTTGCCAGCAGGTGCAGCGTGTAGCGTTCCAGCTCGGGCATCTCCGCCACCGGCAGACGCTCGGCCTCGGTGAAGCCGTCGAGCGCGCCGAGCAGGTAGCGATAGGTGTTGCGCAGCTTGCGATAGGCGTCCGAGGTGCCCGACAGGATCTCGTTGCCGATGCGAACATCCTCAAAATAGTCGGTGCTCGCGACCCAAAGGCGCAGGATATCGGCGCCGCTCGTCTCCATGATCTTGAGCGGATCGACGACATTGCCGAGCGATTTGGACATTTTGCGGCCCTGCCCGTCGAGCGCGAAGCCGTGGGTCAGCACCGCGTCATAGGGCGCGCGGCCGCGCGTGCCGCAGCTCTCGAGCAGCGAGGACTGGAACCAGCCGCGATGCTGGTCGGAGCCTTCGAGATAGAGGCTCGCCCGTGTGCCGGGGAAGCGCTTCTCCATCACGAAGGCGTGGGTCGATCCGCTGTCGAACCAGACGTCGAGAATGTCGTTCTGCGGTTCATAATCGGCGAGGTCATGATCCGGGCCGAGCAACGCCTGATGATCGGCGGTGAACCAGGCGTCCGCGCCACCCGCCTCGAACGCCGCGACGATGCGGGCATTGACCGCGGGGTCGCGCAGATAATCGCCGGTCTTGCGGTGCACATAGAGCGCGATCGGCACGCCCCAGGCGCGCTGGCGGCTGATCACCCAGTCGGGCCGACCCTCGACCATCGCGCCGATCCGGTTGCGGCCCTTCTCGGGCACCCAGCGGGTTTCCTCGATGGCGGCAAGCGCGGTCTGGCGGAGGGTGCGGGTGTTCCTCCCCCTCTCCCCTGAAGGGGAGAGGGTCGGGGAGAGGGGCTGTGCGGCTTGATCCGATGCAGGAGGGGCGCCTGACTGCCCCTCTCCCAACCCTCTCCCCTGAAGGGGAGAGGGCTTTTGGGCGGCCTTGATCTCAGCCTCGGTCGCACACGACGGGATATCTTCCCGCTCCCGATCCATCGGGATGAACCATTGCGGGGTGCAGCGGAAGATCACCTTGGCCTTGGAGCGCCAGCTGTGCGGATAGCTGTGCTTGTAGTCTGCGCTCGCGGCGAGCAGCGCGCCGGCCTCGCGCAGATCGGTGCAGATCGGGCCGTCGGGGGCGTTGAACTTGGGGTTGATGACGCTGCCCTGCCCGCCGAGCCATTCCCAGTTTTCGCGATATTTGCCGTCACCCTCGACCGCGAATTGCGGGCCGATGCCATGTTCCTTGCAGAGCAGGAAGTCGTCCTCGCCATGATCGGGCGCCATGTGGACTAGGCCGGTGCCGGTATCGGTCGTGACGAAATCGCCCGGAAGGAAGGGACGCGGCTTGGCGAAGAAGCCGCCAAGCTTGTGCATCGGGTGACGGGCGATGGTGCCGGCTAGTTGGGAGCCTTTACCGCGCCAAATTACCTTCGGATCAGTACTTGGTCCTCGATACTCCGGAGCAGTCGCTAGATGTGCATAGCGCTGATAGGGATCAGGAAATTGCTCGGGGTCGAGCAGCAGAAGGCGTTTGCCCGCGAATTCGGCCAGTGCATACTCAACATCCGGCCCATAGGCCAAAGCCTGATTGACCGGGATCGTCCAGGGCGTCGTCGTCCAGATCACCGCATGGGCGCCGACCAGTTCCCTGATCGGGCTTTCGACGATCTCGAACGCCACGTCGATCTGGGTCGAGACGATGTCCTCATATTCGACCTCGGCCTCGGCGAGCGCGGTCTTCTCTACGGGCGACCACATCACCGGCTTGGCGCCGCGGTAGAGCTGGCCGGAGGTGGCGAACTTCAGCAGCTCGCCGACGATCGCGGCTTCGGCGTCGAACTTCATGGTCAGATAGGGATCGTCCCAGTCGCCCATCACGCCGAGGCGCTTGAACTGATCGCGCTGGATATCGACCCACTTGGCCGCATAGGCGCGGCATTCGGCGCGGAATTCCTGCGGGGGAACCTCGTCCTTGTTCAGCTTCTTCTTGCGATATTCCTCCTCGATCTTCCATTCGATCGGCAGGCCGTGGCAATCCCAGCCGGGCACATAGGGCGCGTCCTTGCCGAGCAGGGACTGGCTGCGGACGATGATGTCCTTCAGCACCTTGTTCATCGCATGGCCCATGTGGATGTCGCCATTGGCGTAGGGCGGGCCATCGTGGAGGACGAACTTCTCGGCGGAGGCGCGCGCGGCGCGGAGCTTGCCGTACAGGTCTTCAGCCGCCCATTTCGCGAGGATCGCCGGTTCCTTCTGCGCGAGGCCGGCCTTCATCGGGAAGTCGGTCTTCGGCAGGAAGACGGTGTCGCGCCAGTCTTGCTGTGGGGTGTCGGGTTGGTCGGCCATGGTGGGCGGCTTCTAGCGCATTACGGCATTCAAGCAACACACCGTCATGCCGGACTTGATCCGGCATCCCGCTTCTTTGTGGCGGAAGGCAGCGGGGCCCCGGATCAAGTCCGGGGCGACGTTAAGGGGTGAGGGCAAGCACGCGCTTTGCCTCGGCGCAATCGGCCTCGATCTGGGCGATCAGCGCTTCGAGCGTGTCATATTTCGCTTCGGGCCGGATGAAGTGGATCAGGTCGACCTCGATGGTCTCGCCGTAGAGATCGCCTGAGAAATCGAAGAAATGCGGCTCGAACAACTCCTTGGGCGGGTCGAAGGTCGGGCGGATGCCAAGGTTCGCCGCGCCGCCGACCACGCTGCCATCGGGCATGTGGCCACGCACCGCGTAAATGCCGAAGGCGGGCCGGAGGTAACGGTCGAACGGGATGTTGGCGGTTGGAAATCCAATTGATCGGCCGAGCTTGTCGCCATGCTGTACCTGGCCTTGAATCGCGAACGGCCGGGTGAGGAGGCGGGTCGCGGTTTCGCAATCGCCGTTCTGCAGCGCTGCACGGATGCGGCTGGAGGAAATCGGGCCTTCATCGTCCGAGACCGGCCCGACCGCTTCCGCGCGCAGGCCAAGCGCGGGGCCGATCTGCTGGAGCAGGTCGACGCTGCCTGTGCGGCCTTTGCCGTAAGTGAAATCCTCGCCCGTCACGATGACGGCAGCGCCGATGCGACCGATCAACCAGTCCGCGACGAAATCATCGGCGCTAACCTCTGCCATCTCACGGTTGAAGTGGAACACCAGCATGGCATCGGCGCCGGCGGCCTCGAACAGGCGCTCGCGCTGATCAAGCGTCGTCAGGCGGAAAAAGGGCGCGTCGGGCTGGAAGACGCGCGAAGGATGCGGGGAGAAGGTCGCGACGATCAGCGGGCGGCCTTCTTCGCGCGCTATCTCCTGCGCCCGCGCCACCACCGCCTGATGCCCCCGGTGGAACCCATCGAAATTGCCCAGTGCGACTACCGCGTTCCGCCAGGGCGGGGGAACCGGTACGTCGCTCGTCAACCGCTCCATGCGGGCGCCTATAGGGGCGGTGCGCGGTTAAGCCAATCCGATGAGTGAAATCTGCCGGCCGTAATCGGGCTCGGCACGATGCGTGGCGCGGCGGAAGCTGTAGAAGCGCCGCTCATCGGCATAGGTGTCGAGACCGAGACAGGCGATCCGCGTGATCCCGGCGGCGGCGAGGCGCGCGGCGACATAGGCTTCCAGATCGAACTGGTGACGATCCGTGCGGACGCCCGAAGAGAAGAATCGTTCATTTTCGGGATCGGTTTCGCAGAAGCGGCGGAAGAAGCCCTCGTCCACTTCATAGGAGGCGCGGGCGATGCAGGGGCCGATCGCCGCGGCGATGCGGCTTCGTTCGGCGCCAAGCTCCTCCATCCGCGCGATGGTCGCATCGGTGACGCCGCCAATTGCGCCTTTCCAGCCGGCATGTGCGGCGCCCACCACACCCGCCTGGGCATCGGCCAGCAACACGGGCGCGCAATCGGCGGTGAGAATGCCGAGCAGAAGGCCGGGCCGATCGGTCACTAGCGCATCGGCATGGGGACGGGCGTCATCGGGGAAGGGCGCGGCGACGGCGATGGCGTCCGGGCTGTGGACCTGATGCAGCGTCACCAGTTTGGCGCCAGGCAGCACGCACTCGACGGCGCGTCGGCGGTTTTCAGTGATGGCTGCACGATCATCGCCTGAGCCAAGGCCCACGTTCAGGCCGGACAGGATACCGGTCGAAACGCCACCCTCACGGCCGAGGAAGCCGTGGGCGATATCGCCAAGGCCGACGGCGCGGATGGGGACTGGAAGGGCAGTTGCGGGATAAGCGAGGCTCACTCGCTGGCGCTTACCAGCTTCAGGCCCTGCGGAACAGCCGCACCGCTGAGGTGCGTCAGGCGCCCGTCGACCTCCGCGCCCACCGCCATACTGAGGCTTTCGTAGGATACATCGCCCTTGATGCGCGCGGTCGCCTCGATCACCAGCGTCTTGACCGTCAGCGTGCCTTCGACCGCGCCGGCGATCCGCGCCTGATTGGCCTCGATCGCGCCCATGATCTGGCTGCGTTCGCCTTGGACAAGCGTCGCGCAGGCGACGTCGCCTTGGATCCTGCCATCGATATGGAGGTCAACCGTCGCGCGGATATCGCCGGTGATGAGCACATCGGCGCCGATCACCGAGAAGGTCGCGCCCTTAGCTCCGCCGGTTGCCGACGGCAAAGCGACGTCCTGCCGCTGCCTTGATTTCGAGAACATCGGATGACGCCTCCAAATATGGCCGCGGGTTGACCGCGCGCCCGTTGATCCGCACTTCGAAATGAAGATGATTGCCGGTCGATCGCCCGGTCGATCCCATACGGGCGACCTGCTCGCCCGCCTTGACGATCGCGCCGGGGCGGATGGTGAAGCCTGACAGATGGCCGTAGCGAGTCTCGATGCCATGGCCGTGATCGATCACCACGACATTGCCATAGCCAGACCATGGCCCGACTCGGATTACGTGGCCGGCGGCGGCGGCATAGATCGGTTGGCCATAATCCCCTTTGATATCGAGCCCCGTGTGCATCGCCGCGCCGCCCGAGAAGGGATCGGCGCGGACGCCGAACGGGCTGCTCAGCGCGACCGGGGTGGCTGGGAGGGTCGAAGGCACCGCCATCAGCATGCGTTCGAGGCTGTCGAGCCGGGTGAGCATCCGGCCGAGCTGCTTGAGCGCCGCTGGATTGTTTGACACCGGAACATAAGGCCCGCCCACGCCCACCGGCAGCGGACGGCCAACGGTGCGTGGGTTGATGCCGTAACGGCGGAGCGCGGCTTCGGCCCTTACGCTGCGTTCGGCGGCGGCATCCGTGAGCGCGTTGGCGAAAGCGAGCTGCTGGCGTTCGATCGTAGCGAGGCGCTGGGTCTCCGGCAGCGGGGCGTTCAGGGCGATCGGTCTGACGGCGGCGGGCGCGCCATCGATTTTGCCGAAATAGCGGCCCACGATGCGATCGAGCTGGTGCTGGCGCTTCTCGAGCCGAACGGCGATGTCGTCGACCGAGGAGCGGAAGGCGGCCACCCGGCCAGCCGATTTTGCCACCATGGCCGCACGCTCGCCAAGCGCGATGCGCTCCTGCTCGACCATCATGCCCCGGACGAATGCCGCGCCGGTGGCGCCCAGCCAGATCAGCGCCACGACTAGCAGCGCGCCTGCGGCTTTGAGCTGCAGCGCTGTCGTAATACGAACGAAACGGACCTCGCCGTTCGAGCGCACGAAGATTTCTCTCTCCGGAAACCAGCGCGCAACGCGGCTGACAATCCGGCCTGAATTCAGACCAGCTATAGCATCCCCCTGAGGGCTGTTTTGGCTACGCGAATCGACTCGCTTTGTAGCGGAGCCATAACAAAGCCTTGCCAGAGTCGCGAATCGACTCATCGCGGCGAGACCAGCGTTGATCGGGGGCAGATGTGGCTAGTTCCGGTTTTCGCTTGTTTTCCAAAGCCATGCGATAAACCCGATAAAAGGGCTTATCCACCCCTTCCGGACGACCAGGCAATCGACGATCTCGGGGCCGCGCTCGGCGCCGATCGTCTGCTTGTAGCCGCCGTCGCCGGCGCCCCAGTCGACCAATCTGATGTGCCGGCCGATCGCCTCGGCAAGGTTGCGGTAATAAAGGCATTTGCCGGGGCTGTGCTTGGCGAAGGCCGGGTCATAGCTGTTGGCGATGGCATATTTGCGGTCGCCGACATCAAGATCGAAGGAGAAGGCGGCGGGTTTGCCGTCGACGTAGAGGATCGCCGCGTTCATGCGTTCGGCCTGCTCGGGATCGCCGGCAAGCCGTTCCCAAAAGCCGCGATGCGGGCCCGGCAGGAATTTGGGGTCGCTCGCGCTCGCATGCCAGCTCTTGGCCTCGATTTCGGCGAGGTCGGCGAACAGTTCCGGCGTCCAGTCTGATCCGCGCGCGAAACGCCATTCGAGTTGCCCATGACTCGCCAAATGCTTCTCGTGAAAGCGGTTTTTCCGGAGCGTGGAATTGCGCGGCCAGCCCCCTTCAGCGGCAAGCTGCCCCATATCGAGCAGATAGGCGGTGGCGATCGTCCGTGTGCAGATATGCCAGCCGGCGCGTGGCGCGGCATTCCGAAGCAATATCAAGGCCGGGTCGTCCGCATAGATCGGCCCAAGCCGCCAGAAGCCGCCCAATGCGCGCCGCGCGCCGCGATCCGACAGCAACGCGACCATATCCTCGGCGGAAGCGGACTCGGCGACGGGGAAGGACCGGAATGGCCAATAGCCGCTGGGCACCGTGCGCAGGAAGCGGCCCATGGCCGCGATCGGGAGCGCGATCAGCGGAGCGCCTTCGGCCCCGCTCAGCAGCAACGTGCATATCTCCTGCGATCCGGCGGCGGCGAACCAGCTGCGCGAAAGGAAGCGCCAGGCATCGCGCGCCATGCCCGCCACCCGATCAATCGACGGATCCAGTCCATTGACAACGCTGACCTTCGGCACCGAACGCTCGCCTCCTTAGGCTGCCGCATTAGCCGACAGCGGTTTCAATGCCGTAAATCCTTGCCTCGCCGATTGCGGCCGTTACCATCGCACCACGAATAGAAAAAGGTGAGCAGGATGCGGCATATCGCGGTGATCGGATCTGGGCCTGCCGGCTACTATACGGCCGAGGCCTGTCAGAAGCAGTTCGGGGACGACGTCAGGGTCGATATCATCGACCGATTGCCGGTGCCGTTCGGGCTGATACGCACCGGCGTCGCGCCCGATCATCAGTCGATCAAGGCGGTCTCGCGGCGGTACGAGCAGGTGGCGCTGAGCGACAATGTCCGCTTCGTCGGCAATGTCACCGTGGGCCAGGATGTCAGCATCGAGGAACTGGTCGACCTGTACGACGCAGTGGTGCTCGCGACCGGCGCGCCTGCGGATCGGCCGCTCGGCATTCCGGGCGAGGACTTGCCGGGCGTGATCGGATCGGCGGCGTTCGTCGGCTGGTACAATGGCCATCCCGATTTCGTCGATCTTGATCCGCCGCTTGGATCGGGCGAGTTCGCCGTGATCGGCAACGGCAATGTCGCGCTCGATGTCGCGCGCATCCTCGCCAAGACGGTGGCGGAGTTCGACGGTTCGGATATCGTGGGGCATGCGCTGGATGCACTCAACGCTGCGCCGACAAGGCATATCACGATCGTCGGGCGGCGGGGTCCCCACCAGATCGGGATGACGCCCAAGGAACTGGGCGAGCTTGGCCATCTGGAACGGGCGCGGCCGGTTGTCGAAGCGGACGACCTGCCGCCGGAGGACGCTGACGCCGCGCTTGATCCGGGGCTGCGCAAGTCCGTGACACATCTGCGGAATTTCGCGGTCGCCTCCGGCAACGGGATCGACAAGCCGGTGACTGTCAGCTTCGACTTCTTCGCGCGTCCGGTGGCGGTGGAAGGCGATGGCAAGGTCGAACGGCTGATCGTCGAGCGCACGAAGCTGGACGATATGGGCGCCGCAATCGGCACGGGCGAGACCTATGCGATCCCGTGCGGGATGGTGGTCGCCGCGATCGGCTACAAGACAACGCCGATCCCTGGCGTGCCGTATGACGACAAGCTGGGTCGGTTCACCAATGAGGAAGGGCGGATCTCGCCGGGGCTCTATGCGGTTGGCTGGGCGCGGCGAGGGCCGACCGGCACGATCGGCACGAATCGGCCCGACGGCTTCCTGATCGCAGAGACGATCGCCGCCGATCAGCCTGCCGCAGCGGGCAAGCAAGGTCGGCCGGGGCTGGACGCACTGCTGGCGAGCCGGGATGTCGACCCTGTGACCTTCCGCGACTGGCAGAAGATCGATCAGGCCGAGATTGGCCGCGCCCGATCCGGATCGCCGCGCGAGAAGTTCGTCGCCGTCTCGGACATGCTTGGCGCGCGCTGACCGGGAGGATGATTCTAGCGGCTTGAACGGGCGGACGCGCCCCGCTATAGCCCCGCTCCGCTGCCGCGGTCGGGCCCGAGCCATATAAACGACCGCCACTCCGTCGGGGAGTAGCTCAGCCTGGTAGAGCACTGTCTTCGGGAGGCAGGGGCCGGAGGTTCGAATCCTCTCTCCCCGACCATTTATTGTCGCGCAGGGTGAGCGTAACCGCGATCAGGCAAAGCATCAGCCCGACACCCGCGAACGGCGCGAGCAGGCGGGCCGTCATCCACGCATGGACCAGCGAATGCTGGAGCATCAGCAGGAACCAGGCGGGCACGATAGCGCCCGCCATCAGGAAGGCCGCTGGCAGCCCGAGACCTGACCCGCCCCTGCGATGAAGCCGCCAGAACAGAATCAATCCGGCGGCCCAGGCCAGCGCGCCCGAGACGTAGAACAGGTCGGCCAGCCGTGGCAGCGCGAAGAGATCGAAGGGCTTCTGGCGGACGTCGTTCAGCCGCTGCGCGAGCAGCAGCATGCGTTCGGGCCAAGGCAGCTCGGTGCCAGTGCCGGGCGTCGCGGTGCCATCGATGCGGAAAACGAGTTTGGCGCTCCAGTCGCGTACGGCGTCGAGGAGCGGCGCGCCCGAGACGAGCGCATAGCCGATGACGCGGGCCGCCACCGCCGATGCGCCGCCGATCATGAAGTAGCTTAGATTGGCGATGACCGCTTTCAGCGGCGCCCAACCATCGCGGGACTCTTCGCTTGGCGCGCGCCGGTCCCACGCCGCCATGACGAAGGGCATCGCGCTTTCGATGCAGACCAGCAAGGCGATCAGCGCGAGCCCGCCGTTCAACAGGCAGAAATAGACGGTCACGGCGCCGGCAAGGCCGTACCAGTAGGCGCGGGCGGCGGGCTGCCATTGGTTGACGCCGCGCAGGCTGATGATCCCGATCATGATGAACCCGGCCATCGTCGACGGCGCCTGCGATATGCTCCGTCCCATGCTCATCATGCTGAAGCCGAGCAGGATCGACAGCAAAAGCGGCGCGGCGAGCAGGCTCCTGACGCCGTAACGCCGCACGAAGGCGATCAGGATCAGGCCGAGGCCGGCGAAGCACAGCGCGTGAATCAGGTTGCGATACCCGGCAACCGAGAGCGGAGTCAGGCCGGCGAGCGTGCGGAACAGCGTGCCCGACCCCCACCAGTAGCGGTTGTAATTGATCCGCACGAAATCGTCGCCCAGCGGCTGACCAGCGACATAGCGGCTGAGCAACAGGCATTTGCCGGTGGTCTCGTCGGCCTCGTTGCCGCTCAGTGCGAAGGCGCGCTCGGTGTAGGTGTAGGCGCTGAAAGCATCCTTCAGAATATCGCCGTCTTGCGTGATCGCCATCTGCATCGCCAGGCAATCGGCCCAGGGATCAAGCCCCCTCGGATCGCGATAATGGCGGATATCCTCGATCGGGATCGCATTTGTGGCGAAGGCATTCCTGATCTTCGCGGTGACCAGCGCGGTGTCCGCCCCGAGCGACAGGAGGAACAGCCCCAGAGCCAACGCGAGGAAGGTAAGCGTGGCCAGCGCGATGCCCGCGATGCTCTGGCGAAGGCCGCCCGTGAAGGACTGCTGGCCAACGGTCGCCCTGCCAGCATGCGCCTGCAGGGATGCAACGCCGCCGCGCAGTACGGACGAGAGTGACCATTGCTGATCCATCGCGACTCGATCGCTCCCCCCAATTGTCCCCGGGGAAATTATGCAGCGATTTTGCGGCGCAGCAATTGCCTAATGTCGCTTGGTGGACCTCAAGCTTGTCTGGAATTGAAACAATGCGGCGACTTGATCAGCTCCTCGCGCTTGCAATCATCTGATCGATCGCGGTGGGAAGCACCGACAGCGGAACGCCGCCGGTTTTCACCACAGTATCGTTGAAGGTTGCGAGGTCGAAACGGTCGCCCAGCGCCGTCCGGGCGCGCTCGCGTTCGGCGAGAATCTTGTTGTGGCCGATCTTGTAGCCGCAGGCCTGGCCGGGCCAGACGCAGTAGCGGTCGACTTCGCTGGTCATCGCCTGCACGTTGCGGCCGGTGTGCTGCACCATGAACTGGATCGCCTGTTCGCGGGTCCAGCGCTTGGCGTGGATGCCGGTATCCACCACCAAACGGCAGGCGCGATATTGCTGGGCCTGCAGATAGCCGAGGCGGCTGAGCGGATCCTTGTCGAAGAGACCGGCTTCGTCGCAGAGCTGCTCGGCATAGAGCGCCCAGCCCTCGATGAAGGCGTTGAAGCCCATTTCGGAGAAGATCAGCGGGATTTCGGCATGATGCTCGGCCAGATAGGCGCCCTGCCAGGCATGGCCCGGAATGCCCTCATGGGTGGTGAGGGTCGTAAGCTGATATTTGGGCCAGAGCGCGGTGGTGCGCAGGTTGATATAATAAATGGCGGGGCGTGAGCCATCGAGTGCGGCGAAGTTCATATAGCCGAGCGGAGCGCCGTCCTGAATGTCAGGCGGAACGCGCTTGATCTGGACGGGCGCCTTGAGCGGCATGTGCGAGAGGCGCGGCATCAGCGCGCGGGCGGCGTCGAGCCGGTCGTTGAGATAGGCGATCAGCGCGGCGCGGCCCTGATCGTCGTCGGCATAGAGTTGCCTGGGATCTTTGGTTAGCGCCTGGAGGCGTTCGCCGACGCTGCCCTGGGTCATGCCCTGGGTCTTGAGAATGGCGTCCAGCTTGGCCTCGATTTCGCGATTCTGCTCGAGGCCGACCTGATGAACCTCGTCGGCGGTCATGTCGGTGGTGGTACCAAGCTTTAGCGCCCAGCGATAATAGGCGTCGCCGTCAGGCAGGCGGTGGACGCCGGCGATATCGGAGGCGTTCGCCGTCGCCTTGGTGAGTGCGGCGATCTGGCGATCGAGCGCGGGATAAATCTTCTGCTCGACCAGCGCGGTGGTTTTGGCGGCCCAGTCTCCGGCAATGCCAAGCTTGGCGGCGCGATCGGAGATTGAAGTGACGAGAGTCTGCTGGGCGGCGGGGCGTTTGCGATATTCGGACAGGATGCCCAGCGCGTTTTTCGCGATGAAGGAGGGCGGGGCGACGCCCCGGGCGGCATCGCTGGCGATGCGGGCGGTTTCCTGATCGAGCGCCGTCGCCATCGCCTCGACGCGGATCAGATAGGCGTCGGCATCTGCTTTGGCCGTGATGATGTGCTGCGAGTTGAGGAATTCCGGGAGATTGCCCAGCGTGCCGTCCTGCTGGCTGACCACATAAGGCACGGCGCGGCCGAAGAAGCCGTTGGCGGCGCCGCCATAGAAATATGTGTCGCCGTCGACGCCCATCTGCGCGGCGTGGCGGACGGTGTCGTAGCGGATCTGGTCGGCCTGACCGAGTGAGGCGCGGTTGATCGACGCGAGATCGGCCAGCATGGCCTTGAGTTGTCTGGTCCAGGCGGCGTTGCCGGCCAAGGAGATATCCGAAAGCTTCGATTTGAGAGGCGCGTTGGTGTCCTTGTCGAGGCCGAGCGACGTCGCGGTTTCCGGGCTGAGGACGAGAATGTCCTGCGCGTAGCGGGCGAGCGCGGCGGTGAATTGGTCCGAGGGCGCGGTGGCCGCTTTGGCGAAGGCGCGCGTTGCGGTGGGAAGCGTCGCGGCGGTGGCGAGCAGCGCCGTCAGGGTCTGGCGACGGTCGAACTGGAGGCTGGTCGGGTTCACGTCTGGCCCCTTTCAATATCGCTGCGAAACGAGTGCGCGCTGGTTTCGATCCGTTCTGGCCTTGAGAGCGGTGAAGGTAACTAAGGTAACGGTACGTATCGGTGGGAATGGGTTAAAGGTTGTCTGAGGGGGATCAGGCGATTGCGGATGAGCCGTTCATAAAGTCACAAAAGTCACGGTGCTTCGTGCACGCATGCGCCCGCCCGCGTGAAACGATGTGCAGACATGGATCAACATTGCCGGACATCGGGTGTCTCCAGCTTGTAGTTTCAGCAATGGTTGCAGCCGCGCATTATCGGATGGCATGAAAAGGGGCTGTAGGAAAATTGTTTTTTGGCGGTGGTAGGTTTCGACGACAATTTTGCCGTTCCATGCCAAAACCGTATTGCTGATAGCAGTTGCTCATAGGCGTTCGATCGTTTTCTGCGCCAACGCTCGCCACAGGTGCCAGAGACAACCTGCCAACACCGCAATGCCAAGACACCACCACGCCACGGTTAAGAGCCATCCAACTAACGGCCCAACGTAGAATGAGGGCATGAACGTCAGCATCACGACCTTTTGATACAAGTGTTCGGCTGGTCGGCTTATACCGCAGTACGATATTCCCAAGGCGAAGGGACCATCTGGCTGCGCGGCAGCGTCGTTTCCGCACATCCCGGCAAGCAATATCCCTATGATAGGTGCACCCACGGGGCTTACCAACAGTAGCAGATAGATGCCTGCTCGAACGAGGGTCCCCACGCGCCCAATTAACGGTAGCAGCCTTGTCGATCAATTAACGTACGCTTTCTACCCGTCAGGGACAGAAAGCGGATTGTCGCCTGACCACGACAAAGCCGTCATGCCAGCGGAGGCGGGCATCCATGGCTCTCTCCTCCTTGCCGCATCTGATTTGTGAGAGACATGGACCCCAGCCTGCGCTGGGGTGACGATGAAGTGAAGAGGCCGGGTGACGGTCCCTAGCGGCCGACCATCAGTTCGGGGCGGACGAGGCGGTCGAAGGTGGCCTCATTGACCAGTTTGAGGTCCAGCGCCGCTTCGCGCAGCGTCAGGCCCTTGGCGTGGGCGTGCTTGGCGATTTTGGCGGCGTTGTCGTAGCCGATTTCGGGGGCGAGGGCGGTGACGAGCATCAGGGAGCGGTCGACCAGTTCGGCGATGCGGGCGCGGTTGGGCACGAGGCCGTCGAGGGCATGTTCGGTGAACAGGCGCATGCCCTGCGCGAGCAGCGCGATCGAGCGGAGGATGTTGGCGCCGATCATCGGCTTGAAGACGTTCAGTTCGAAATGGCCCTGCAGGCCGCCGACGGTGATCGCCTGATGATTGCCGATCACCTGTGCCGCGACCATCGTCAGCATCTCGTTCTGGGTTGGGTTGACCTTGCCGGGCATGATCGAGCTGCCGGGCTCATTTTCCGGCAGGATCAGCTCGCCGATCCCGGAGCGCGGGCCGGACGCCATCAGGCGGATGTCGTTGGCGATCTTGGTGAGCGCGACCGCGAGCACGTTGAGCGCGCCGGACAGTTCGACCAGCGTGTCGTTGGAGGCCAGCGCTTCGAACTTGTTGGGCGCGGTGACGAAGGGCAGGCCAGTGAGCGCCGCGATCTCGCCCGCCATCGCTTCGCCGAAGCCTGCAGGCGCATTGAGGCCGGTGCCGACCGCCGTGCCGCCCTGTGCAAGCTGGAACAGGCGTGGCAGGGTTGCTTCGATCCGGTCGCGGGCGTTCCGGACCTGCATCGCATAGCCGGAGAATTCCTGGCCGAGCGTGAGCGGGGTCGCGTCCTGAAGATGGGTGCGGCCGATCTTGACGATGTCGTCCCAGTCGGTGGCTTGGGCGGCGAGTCGGGCGTGGATCGTGCCAAGCGCGGGCAGCAGATCTTCGTGGACCGCGCGGGCGGCCGCGATATGGAGCGCGGTCGGGAAACAGTCGTTAGAGCTTTGGCCGCGATTGACATGATCGTTGGGGTGGACCGGCGTCTTGCCGCCGCGCGTGCCGGCAAGCTGCTCGTTGGCGAGGCCGGCGATGACCTCGTTGACGTTCATGTTGGTCTGGGTGCCGCTGCCGGTCTGCCAGATGGCGAGGGGGAACTGGTCGTCATGTGCGCCGGAGGCGATGGCCGTCGCGGCGTCCTCGATCGCATCGGCAAGCCTGGGATCAAGGTCGTGCGTGCGGTTGATACGGGCGGCGGCCTGTTTGATGATTGCGAGCGCGTGGATGATCGCGATCGGCATCCGCTCCTGTGGCGGGAAAGCGAAATTGCCGAGCGAGCGCTGGGTCTGCGCGCCCCAGTAGCAGTCGGCGGGGACTTCGATTGGGCCGAAGCTGTCGGTTTCGGTGCGGGTCTGGGTCATTTGGCCACCTAACAAATCCTCTCCCTCCCCTTCAGGAGAGGGATGTAAGGGTGGGGTAGAGTTGGAGGGGCTCGATGCCCCGGAAACTCTTTTTTGCTAGGGCGGATTGAGTCTTGTTTGCCCGCGGACGCGGGCACCCGCCCCTACGCCCTCCCTTGAAAGGGAGGGAGAATTCTCGGCTATTTCTTCCGCGTGAAATCCACAGAAACGACGTTCGAGCCATCCTCGACCGGCGTCGCGGGCGGGGCGTCGTTTTCGGCGTTCTCATGCTCCACCGCGTCCTCGATCTCCTCGACCTGGGCGTGGAACTGGAGGGCGAAGTTGACGGCGGGGTCGTGAAAGGCGGTGACAGCGGCGAACGGGATCACGAGATGCGCGGGCACCTGATTGAAGGACAAACCAACCTCGAACTTGTCCTCGCCGACCTTCAAATCCCAGAAGCGGTTCTGGATGACGATGGTCATTTCGTCGGGGAAGCGTTCGGACAGGTGACGCGGGATGTCCACGCCCGGTGCCCCGGTCTTGAAGGTGATGTAGAAATGATGCTCGCCCGGCAGACCGCCGCGCCGCTGGATCTCTCCCAGCACTCGTCCGACCACCGCGCGCAGCGCGTTCTGGACGATCTCGTCGTAAGGAATCAGGCTGTCGGCAGGCGTATCATTCATACGACACCTAGGTGAACGCTCGATCCCGATGGGTCAAGACGCGTTGCACGCGCGAAAGCGGACGCTATAGCGCTGTTGCATGCGTACCGCACTCATCACGCGCACGACCAAGGAGACCGACATCTCCGTCAAGGTCAATCTGGACGGGACCGGAGTCTATTCGGTCTCGACCGGGATCGGTTTCCTCGATCATATGCTGGAGCAGCTCTCGCGCCATTCGCTGATCGATCTCGACGCCACGGTGAAGGGCGACCTGCATGTCGATCAGCATCATACGACCGAGGACAGCGCGATCGCGATCGGCGAGGCGGTGAGCAAGGCGCTGGGCGACCGGCGTGGCATTTCGCGTTACGGCACCGCCTTCGCGCCGATGGACGAGGCGTTGACGCGGGTCGCGCTCGATATTTCGGGGCGGCCGTTCCTCGTGTGGAAGGCCCAATTCTCGCAGCCCCGGTTGGGGGAGATGGATACCGAACTGTTCCAGCACTGGTTCCATGCCTTCTCGGGATCGGCGGGGATCACGCTGCACATCGAGAATCTGTACGGCGAGAACAACCATCATATCATCGAAAGCTGCTTCAAGGGGGTCGCCCGCGCGCTCCGGCAGGCCGTCGAGATCGATCCGCGCAAGGCGGACAGCGTGCCGTCGACCAAGGGGACGCTGGGCGGTGGCTGAGAGGCTGGCGCTGATCGATTATGGTGCGGGCAATCTCCGGTCAGTCGAAAACGCGCTGAAAGCGGCGGGCGCGGCTGAGGTGCTGGTGACGGCTGATCCGAAAGTCGTGCGCGGCGCCGACCGGATCGTGTTGCCGGGCGTGGGGGCGTTCGCCGCCTGCATGGGGGCGTTGTCGAGCATAAACGGCATGGTCGAGGCGATGAGTGAGGTTGTGCTCGACAAGGGCCAGCCCTTTCTCGGCATTTGCGTCGGAATGCAGCTGCTGGCCGATACCGGGGAGGAATATGGCAGCCATGCGGGGCTGGGCTGGATCGGCGGGACGGTGCGCGCGCTGAAGCCGTCCGAACCGGCGCTGAAGGTGCCGCATATGGGCTGGAACGATGTGACGCCGGTTGGACGGCATCCGCTGATCGTACCGGGTGAGGCCTATTTTCTGCACAGCTTCGCGATCGAGGATATCGATCCGGCGCTCCGGCTGGCGAACACCGATCATGGCGGGACGGTGACGGCGGCGGTCGGGCGTGACAACATCGTCGGGGTGCAGTTTCACCCGGAGAAGAGCCAGTCTTATGGGCTGGCGCTGCTGAACCGCTTTTTGGAATGGAAACCGTGAGCCTGATTGTCTTTCCCGCAGTGGACCTCAAGGGCGGGGAGGTCGTGCGTCTGGCGCAAGGCGATATGGACCGGGCGACCGTCTATGGCAGCGATCCGGCTGCGCAGGCGGCGAACTTCGCCGAGCAGGGCGCGGATCATCTGCATGTCGTCGATCTCGACGGGGCGTTTGCCGGGGAATCGGTCAATCCCCGCGCGGTCGAGGGGATCATCAAGGCGTTTCCGGGCAAGGTGCAGCTCGGCGGCGGTATCCGTGACCGGGCCGGGATCGATCGCTGGCTCTCGCTGGGTGTCTGGCGCGTCGTTATCGGGACGGCGGCGTTGAAGAACCCGGAGCTGGTGAAGGAAGCGGCGCGCGATCTGCCGGGCCGGATCGTGGTCGGGGTGGATGCGCGCGACGGCTATGTCGCGACTCATGGCTGGGCCGAGGTGTCCGACATGAAGGTGGAGGAGTTGGCCGACCGCTTCGCGGATGCGGGCGTGGCGGCGCTGCTGTTCACAGATGTCGGGCGGGACGGGCTGCTCAAGGGCTGCAATATCGAGGCGACCATCCATCTCGCGCGCAAGACCAGCATTCCCGTAATCGCCAGCGGCGGCGTGAAGGATATCGGCGACATCCTTGAACTGGCGCGTAGTGCTTCCGAGGGGATCGAAGGCGTGATCACTGGCCGGGCGCTTTATGACGGAACGCTCGATCTCGCCGGGGCGCTGGAGATTGCGCGGGCATGAGCGTCCGGGTTCGCGTCATCCCCTGTCTCGATGTCGCCGGCGGGCGGGTCGTCAAGGGCGTCAATTTCGTCGATCTCGCCGACGCGGGCGATCCGGTCGAGCAGGCGCGGGTTTACGATCAGGCGGGGGCCGACGAACTCTGCTTCCTCGATATCACCGCAAGTCATGAGGGGCGTGGGACGATCCTCGACGTAGTGGCGCGCACGGCGGAAGTCGTGTTTCTGCCGCTGACGGTGGGTGGCGGCGTGCGATCGGTCGAGGATGCGCGGGCCTTGCTGCTGGCGGGCGCGGACAAGGTGGCGGTCAATTCGGCGGCGGTCGCGCGGCCAGAGCTTATCGGAGAGATCGCCGATCGTTTCGGTGCCCAATGCGCGGTGGGCGCGGTCGATGCGCGGCAGACCGGGCCGGGCAGGTGGGAAATCTATACGCATGGCGGGCGGCGGCCTACGGGCATCGATGCAGTCGAGCATGCCGTGCGGCTCGCAAGCCTTGGCGCGGGCGAGATCCTGCTCACCTCGATGGATCGCGACGGCACGCGGAACGGTTATGATCTGGCGCTGACCCGTGCGGTAGCCGATGCGGTGCCGGTCCCGGTGATCGCGAGCGGCGGGGTCGGTGCACTCGATCATCTGGTCGAAGGGGTACGAGACGGCGGAGCTTCCGCCGTGCTCGCGGCGTCAATCTTCCATTTCGGCCAGCACAGCATTGCCGAGGCGCATGCAGCGCTGTGCGCCGCAGGATTGCCTGTGCGACGTTAACGAGTCGGTAAAATTTACATTGGTTAACGCGCCGCCGGGGCCGTTAACCATTTATGCCTTTGCTTATATCCTGCTTTCCCGGATTGGCAGGCTCCTTGCTTTAACCATGCGCGGTGGGCTGTCCGCCCATTGTTTCTGTGCGCTTGGGGGTTCCAGTCATGGCGTTGGTAAGAAGCGTTGCATTGACGCTGGTCGCCTTTTTGGCGTCGGCAACGGGCGCGTTGGCGAGCAGCGGCGCATCATCCGTACCCGAAGCGGGCAACCTCATGCTGTTTGCCGCCGGTGTTGCGGGGCTCATCATCGGACGCCGGAGCAGCCGCTCCCGCCGCCGCGACGATTGACTTGGTCGGCCTTTCCCGCTTCACAGGCGGGCATGGCCGACATCCTTGCTACCCTCGAACAGACCATCGCGGACCGGCGCGGCGGCGATCCGGCGTCATCCTATGTCGCCAAGCTTTTTGCATCAGGCAGGGCCAAGATCGCGCAGAAAGTCGGCGAGGAGGCCGTTGAGACGGTGATCGCGGCGATGGGCGGCGATGGCCGGGCGCTGGTCTCGGAATCGGCGGACCTTATCTTTCATCTGGCGGTGCTGCTCGCCGAACAGGGCTTGAGCTTCAACGATGTGCTCGCCGAAATCGGGCGGCGCGAAGGCGTGTCGGGCATTGCTGAAAAGGCTGCGCGCTCGTCGTAAAAAATCAGGAGTGTTTCATGCCGATCGACGCCTTGGCGCCCTATGACGACAATAATATTTTCGCAAAGATCCTGCGCGGCGAGATTCCGTCCAGGAAAGTCTATGAGGACGAGCACACGCTGGCGTTCCACGACATCAATCCGCAGGCGCCGCATCATATCCTTGTGATCCCCAAGGGGCGTTATGTGTCGTGGGACGATTTCGCGGCCAAGGCGAGCGATACCGAGATAGGCGCGTTCGTCCGCGCCGTAGGCCATGTCGCGCGGGAGGCGGGGCTGGCAGAGACCGGATACCGCCTGCTCGCTAACATCGGGCAGCATGGGCATCAGGAAGTGCCGCACCTCCACGTCCATGTTTTCGGCGGGCGGCAGTTCGGGGCGATGCTGGCCGGGTGAAAAGCAGTTGTGCGCGCCGGATTAGTGGCTAGGTTCCCCCAAACGCATTGAGGGGCTTCTCTATATGAACCTGCGCATCAAGTCGCTCGACGCCATCCTCGCCACTGCAGAAAAGAAAAGCCTGCACCGATCGCTCGGCGCGTTCCAGCTCACCATGCTCGGCGTTGGCGCCATCATCGGCACCGGCATCTTCGTGCTGACGGCGGAGGCGGCGCAGAAAGCCGGCCCCGGCATGATGATCAGTTTCATCATCGCGGGCTTTGTCTGTGCGGTGGCTGCGCTTTGTTACGCCGAAATGGCGTCGATGGTGCCGGTCTCCGGATCAGCCTACACCTATAGCTATGCAGTGATGGGCGAGTTGCTTGCCTGGATGGTGGGCTGGGCACTGGTTCTTGAATATGCGGTTGCGGCCGGCGCCGTTTCGGTCGGGTGGTCGGGTTATTTCGTGGGGTTGCTCCGCGAATATCTCGGGATCACGCTGCCCGGCGAAGTCGTCAACGCGAACGCGCTGATCGCCCATATCAAGATCGCATTCGGCGCTGTACCGAGCGACGAGCTTCGCACCGCCATGGACGTTGGCGGATACATCAATCTCCCGGCGTTCATCATCGCACTGCTTGTCACCTGGTTGCTGGTGATCGGCACGCGGGAGAGCGCTTTCGTCAACGCCGTTCTCGTGGTGGTCAAGATCCTCGCGCTGACGGTCTTCATCGCGCTTGCGGTTCCGATGATCAATGCCGATCATTTCATACCGTTCGCGCCGCTCGGTTTCGCCGGTATTTCTGCCGCGGCAGCGTCGATCTTTTTTGCTTATGTGGGCTTCGACGCCGTTTCGACCGCGGCGGAAGAGACCAAAAATCCGCAACGCAATATGCCTATCGGCCTGATCGGCAGCCTGGCGATCTGCACCATATTCTATCTGCTTGTCGCGGCAGGCGTTATCGGTACCGTGGGGGCGCAGCCATTGCTCGACGCGTCGGGCAACGGCATCCCGCCGGGCAACGCAACCGCCATGGCGGCCGCCTGCGCCGATATCGGCAGTCAGGCTGTGGTCTGTTCCAAGGAGGCGCTGGCCTGGACCCTGCGCACGATCGGCTGGACGCAGATTGGCAATCTGATCGGCCTTGCCGCCGGCCTCGCCCTGCCTTCGGTGGTGTTGATGATGATGTTTGGACAGACCCGCATCTTCTTCGTGATGAGCCGTGACGGATTGCTGCCCGAAGCGCTGAGCAAGGTCCACCCAAAATATAAAACGCCCTATGTGGTGACGATCATCACCGGTATCTTCGTCGCCCTGTTCGCGGCGCTGTTCCCGGTTGGCGCGCTTGCCGATATTTCCAATTCGGGAACGCTGTTCGCATTTGCGATGGTGGCGATCGCAGTGGTGATGCTGCGCCGCACCGATCCAGGCCGCAAGCGCCCCTTCAGAACGCCGGCCGTGACGATCGTGGCGCCCTTGGCGATCCTTGGCTGTCTCTATCTGTTCTACAGCCTTGATATGTATACAAAATCGCTATTCTTCGGATGGGCGCTGATCGGATTGCTGGTGTATTTCGGATATAGCCGCAAGCGCAGCCATGTGGGGCGCGGGCTCGTCGAGGTGCATGAGCACGATCCCGACGCGCCGCCGCAGCCGGTCCCCCCCGCACCGCATTTTTAGAGTTCGACCATGTAACGCCGTTCCCCGGCGAAGGCCGGGGTCCAGTATCGGGCCGATCGTAACTGGGCCCCGGCCTTCGCCGGGGAACTGATTTCTTCTCTCGCAGCAGATTTCTCGATTTACCCCAGCCGCTTCGCCACGAGCTGTTTGAGGTCCGTCTCGGGCCGTGCGCCATAGTGGGAGATCACCTCGGCGGCGGCGATGGCGCCCATCGTCAGCGAGTCCTTGAGCGAGCGGCTTTGCGCTTGCCCCGCGAGGAAGCCGGCGGCGAACAGGTCGCCCGCGCCGGTGGTGTCGATCACCTCGGCGATTGGCTCGGCCGGTACTTCGGCTCGTTCGCTGCCGCTGACGGCGAGCGCGCCCTTCTCGCTGCGCGTGACGACGAGCAGCGGCACCTTTGCGGCTGTCGTCGCGACGGCGGCTTCGAAATCGTCGGTCTCGTTAAGAGATAGGATTTCGGCTTCGTTAGCGAACAGGATGTCGAGCTTGCCGTCGTCGATCAGGGCGCGGAAGCTGTCGCGGTGCCGCTCGATGCAGAAGGTGTCCGACAGGGTGAAGGCGACCTTGCGGCCGGCGCTCCGAGCGGCGTCGATCGCGATGCGCATTGCGGCGCGGGGCTCCTCGGGATCCCAGAGATAGCCTTCGAGATAGAGGATCGCGGCTGACTTGATGAGATCGAGGTCGAGCGCGTCGGTAGCGAGGAATTGCGAGGCGCCGAGAAAGGTGTTCATCGTTCGCTGCGCGTCCGGCGTGACGAGGATGAGGCAGCGCGCGGTCGGCGGCTGGCCGGGGCGCGGGGCCGTGTTGAAATGCACGCCGAGCGCGCGAATGTCATGCGCGAAGACGCTGCCGAGCTGATCGTCGGCGACCTGTCCGATGAAGCCGGCCTTGCCGCCGAGCGCGGCCACGCCCGCCACTGTATTCGCCGCCGATCCGCCGCTTGCCTCGATGCCCGCACCCATCTTCGCATAGAGCGCCTCAGCCTCCTCGGAGGTGAAGAGCAACTGCATCGATCCCTTGGCGAGGCCTTCGCTGGCGATAAAGGCATCGTCGGATTGCGCAATCACGTCGACGATGGCGTTGCCGATGGCGATGATGTCGAGGCTGGGCGCGGTCACGAACGTCTCCTTGCGATTGCCCGTGCCGCCTAACGGCAGGCCGGATGACGCGCAAGCCGCGTGCCGCAAGACCTTGATCGTTTCAGGCTGAATCAGCCTGAAACGATCAAGGTCTCAGCCATTTGAATAGAGCCTGATTCACGCCCTCGGCGGAACCGCAAAGCGGTTCCTCCTCAGGCGATCAGGCTCTATGGAGACGCGATGGTACGACGCTTCGATCCCCGCCTGAGCCTGATCGCGCTCATCTCGCTCGCCGCCTGTGTCGAGACGCCGCCGCAGGCGACCGCGCCTGCGGCGCCAAGGCCGGTACAGCAAAGCGGGCTGAATCGGGTGATGGGGCAGAATGCAGAAATGCTGCGCGCGCTGTTCGGCGAGCCGGATCTCGACGTGCGCGAGGGCGCGGCGCGCAAGCTCCAATATGCGAGCACGGTATGCGTGCTTGACGCCTATCTCTACCCGCCGGCGGTGGGGCGGGAGCCGCAAGTGCGCTACATCGACGCGCGGTTGCCGAGTGGCGACGATTTCGACCGGGCGTCCTGTATCGCGGCGCTTATCCGGCGGGATCCGGGGCGGTAGAGTTACCCGTTCCCCGAAGGCCGGGGTCCAGTTACAACCGGCCCGAACCTGGACCCCGGCCTTTGCCGGGGAACTGTCTACTGTTTTGGATCAGCGGTCACCCCTGCCTGTTGGCAAGGAGGTTATCGACGACGGTTGGATCGGCCAGGGTAGAGGTGTCGCCGAGGTTTGAGGTGTCGCCTTCGGCGATCTTACGCAGGATGCGGCGCATGATCTTGCCCGAGCGCGTCTTGGGGAGCGAGGGCGCGAACTGGATCGCGTCGGGGGTGGCGATCGGGCCGATTTCGTGGCGCACCCACTGGACCAGTTCCTTGCGCAGCGCGTCGCTGTCGGGCTCGCCGGCGTTGAGGGTGACATAGGCGTAGATGCCCTGCCCCTTGATCTCGTGGGGCATGCCGACGACCGCGGCCTCGGCGACCTTGGCGTGGGCGACGAGCGCGCTTTCGACCTCGGCGGTGCCCATGCGGTGGCCCGAGACGTTGATCACGTCGTCGACCCGCCCGGTGATCCAGTAATAGCCGTCGGCGTCGCGGCGGCAGCCGTCGCCGGTGAAGTACTTACCCTTATAGGTGGTGAAATAGGTCTGGAAGAAGCGCTCATGATCGCCCCAGACGGTGCGCATCTGGCCGGGCCATGAATCGAGGATGCACAGATTGCCCTCGGCCGCGCCCTCAAGCACATTGCCCTCGGCATCCACCAGCTGGGGTTGCACGCCGAAGAAGGGCTTGGTCGCCGATCCCGGCTTGAGATCGGTCGCGCCGGGAAGCGGCGAGATCATCGCCGCGCCGGTCTCGGTCTGCCACCAGGTGTCGACGATCGGGCAGCGGCTGTCGCCCACCACCTTGTGATACCACAGCCACGCCTCGGGGTTGATCGGTTCACCAACCGAGCCGAGCAGGCGCAGCGATGAGCGGTCGGTCTTCTTCACCCATTCGTCGCCCTCGCGCATCAGCGCGCGGAGCGCCGTCGGCGCGGCGTAGAAGATGTTGACCTTGTACTTGTCGACCACCTGCCAGAAGCGGCTGAAGTCGGGATGGTTGGGCACGCCCTCGAACATCAACGTGGTCGCGCCGTTGGCGAGCGGGCCATAGACGACATAGCTGTGGCCCGTGACCCAGCCGATGTCGGCGGCGCACCAGTAGATGTCGCCGGGGCGGTAGTCGAAGATATACTGGTGGGTGATCGAGGCCCAGACCAGATAGCCGCCGGTGGTGTGGAGCACGCCCTTGGGTTTGCCGGTCGATCCCGAGGTGTAGAGGATGAACAGCGGATCTTCGGCGCCCATCGGCTCGGGCGCGCACTCGCGCGAAGCCGACGCCATCTCGTCATGATACCAGACATCGCGGCCCTCCTGCATCGGAACCGCCTTGCCGGTGCGCTTCACGACGATGACGCGCTCGACTGAGGTGCAATGCGTCAGCGCCTCGTCGACATTGGCCTTGAGTGGGATGGTCTTGCCGCCGCGCAGACCCTCGTCGGCGGTGACGACGAGGCGGGAGTCGCAATCCTGGATGCGGCCGGCGAGCGCATCGGGGGAGAAGCCCGCGAACACGATCGAATGGATCGCGCCGATGCGCGCGCAGGCAAGCATCGCCACCGCCGCCTCGGGGATCATCGGCAGATAGAGGGTCACCCGGTCGCCCTTGCGGACGCCGTTCGCCTGCAGGACGTTGGCAAAGCGGCAGACCTCGGCATAGAGCTCGGCGTAGGTGATCCTGCGGCTTTCGGAGGGATCGTCGCCCTCCCAGAGGATCGCGATATCCTGCCCACGTGACGCAAGATGCCGGTCGAGGCAGTTGGCCGACAGGTTCAGCACCCCGTCCGAGAACCATTTGATGCCGAAATCGGCTTCGTTGAAACTCGTCTCCTTCACTTTCGTGAAGGGCTTGATCCACTCCACACGCTGCGCCTCGCGCCGCCAGAAACCCTCCGGATCGAACACGGACTCGCCATATAACCGGTCATACTTCTCGCGATCGATAAATGCCCGACGCCTCCATTCCTCGCTGACCGGATACACCTCCTGGCTCATCTCGCTCTCCCTGCTCCGCTCGCTTTACGCTGGCGCGCGCTTGAATCGTCTGCAGGCTATAAAGCGATGACTCTCCGCGTCCAGCGGATCAGCATCGATAGGGCGAGGACAGGAGCTAGCCGCCGACCACAGTTCCTCCATTGGGATGGAGCACCTGCCCGCTCATGTAACTGGCATCGTCGCAAGCAAGGAACAGGAAGGCGGGGGCGACCTCATTGGGTTGGCCCGCGCGGCCCATCGGCGTGCTTTCGCCGAAATGCTTCATCTTTTCCTCTGACGCGCCGCCGCAGGGATTAAGCGGGGTCCAGATCGGCCCGGGCGCGACCGCGTTCACACGAATGCCGTCACCGACCAGATTCTCGGAAAGGGCACGGGTGAAGGACGTGATCGCGCCCTTGGTGCTTGAATAATCGAGCAATTCCTTCGAACCCTGGAAGCTCGTGACGCTCGTGCAATTGATGATCGCCGCACCCGGTTCAAGGTGTGGGCGCACGGCCTGCGTCAGGAAGAACATGCCGAATATGTTGGTCTGGAATGTGCGGCGCAGCTGCTCCTCGCTGATGTCGGTGATATCCTTGTCGGGATGCTGTTCGCCGGCATTGTTGACGAGAATGTCGATCCGGCCAAATTCGTCGACGACCTTGCCGACAGCGTCGTCGCAGAATGCTTTTTCTCCAAGATCGCCTGCGATGGCGAGCACGCGCCGGCCCTCGCGCTGGATGATTTCCGACGTCTTCGCGGCATCGTCATGCTCGCACAGATAGATGAAGGCGATGTCGGCGCCTTCGCGCGCGAACAGCGCCGCCACCGCGCGGCCTATTCCCGAATCAGCTCCGGTGATGAGCGCCACCTTCCCCTTGAGGCGATCCGATCCGCGATAGCGGGGCTCCCAATCGGGTTTGGGCGCAAGCCCGCTTTCGTGACCGGGAAGCTCGTCCTCATGAATCATGGGCTGGGTTTGCGGCTGGTCCATCGTCCTCTCCTAATGGCGGTTCGGACTGATCAACGCGCTGGGCAGGCAGGGGACGCACGGCTGCGCCCGCGCGTGTTGGCAAAGCGCCGTCAGGCGTCGCGACGCTGAACCAGCAGCTTGTCGATCTTGCGGCCGTCCATGTCGACGATCTCGAAGATCCATTCGTCATGCGTGAACTTGTCGCCTACGTCCGGCAGCCGCTTGAGCACCGCCAGCGCCAGGCCCGCGACGGTGGCGTAGTCGCGATCTTCCTCAAGATCGAAGCCCAGCTTCTCGGCCAGCATGTCGGCGGCGAAGGAGCCGGAGACGAGCCAGCTGCCATCCTCGCGCTCGTGCAGCGGGGGATCATTCTCGTCGTCATGATCGGAGACGAAGCTCCCCGCGATCGCGGCAAGCAGGTCGGCCGGGGTCACGATCCCTTCGAAATGGCCATATTCGTCATGGACCAGCACCATCGGCACTTCGGCGGCGCGCAGCACCTCAAGCGCGTTCATGGCGTCCATCTGATCGGGGACGACCGGCGCGGGGCGCATCAGTGCGCGCAGATCGGGGGCGCGGCCGGCGATGAGCGCGCTTACCAGATCGCGCGCGGTGACAACGCCAATGATGTTGTCGACCGAGCCGTCGGCAACCGGCAGCCGGCTGTGCGGCATGTCGGCGATGTTTTGCCGGATTCTGGCGTCGTCGGCTCCGGCATCGATCCAGGCGACCTGGGTGCGCGGCGTCATCACCTCGCGCACCGGGCGGTCGGCGAGGCGGACGACGCCCGAGATGATCGCGCGTTCGCTTTCCTCGATCACGCCGGCATTGGAGGCTTCGGCGACGATCAGGTGCAGTTCCTCGGCCGTGACCTGATTGTCGGACTGGCGGCTGAGGCCGAGGATACGGAAGGCGAGGCGTGTGGTCTTGTCGAGCAGCCAGACCAGCGGCGCGGTGATCTTCGACAGCCAGAGCATTGGCAACGCGACAGCACAGGCGATCGGCTCGGGCGAGCGCAGCGCGAACTGCTTCGGGATCAGTTCGCCGATGGTCAGCGAGGCATAGGTGGTCAGCGCAATGACGATCGCGAAGCCGATCTCGTCGGCGGTGTGCTGAAGCACGCCGGCCATCGCCAGCCGCTCGCTTACGGGCCCGCCAAGGCTCGCGCCCGAATAGGCGCCCGCGAGAACGCCGATCAGGGTGATTCCGATCTGGACGGTCGAGAGCATCCGGCCGGGGTCCTCGGCCAGCTTCAGCGCCGTCGATGCGCCGCTCCGCTTGGCGCGCGCCATCGCTTCGAGCCGCGCCTTGCGTGCTGACACCAGCGCAAGCTCGGACATCGAGAACACGCCGTTCAAGACGACCAGGAACAGGATAATCAGCACGTCCCACCAGGGGAAAGGCGTCAACGCGTTGATCGTGCCGGGATCGGGGGCCATCGCCAACGCCTATTGCTCGAATCTTTCGCTACGACAACAGGGACGCCAGCATCGGTTCAGATGGGAAGGCGCACAAGCGCGCGGCAGTAACAGTTGCGTAGCGTCTTTCATCAGCGTCGTTGGACAAAAAATTTCCGGAGCAGGGATGCTGCTTCGACGGCTCCGATGCCGCCGTAGATTTCGGGCCGGTGATTGCAGGTCGGTTGGGTGAACAGCCTTGGGCCGTGCAAGATTGCGCCGCCTTTCGGGTCTTCAGCGCCATAATAGAGCCGGGCGATCCGCGCATGGGCGATAGCGCCGGCGCACATGGCGCAAGGCTCCAACGTGACCCAAAGATCGCAATCCCCTAGACGATCCCGCTCAAGCCGCGCGGCGGCCTGCCTCATCGCAAGAATTTCTGCATGGGCAGTCGGATCATATGTGCCAGGGGGCGGGTTAGTCGCACTTCCGACGATCTCGCCATTCAGCGTGACGACCGCGCCGACCGGAACGCCACCGTGACCAGCAGCTTCGGCAGCGATTCGCAGGGCTTCAGCCATGGGCTGCGGCAGGGGAAAGGGCATACCGCCATATAGCTGGCTCTGGCGGACAAGGAAGCGGGCGCGATTCGCGTCGCGCCCGCGTCAGTTTCAGTAAAGTGATTCAGTTGGCTTTCTGGACGTCGACCGTTGGCAACTCCACGTCGGTCTTGCTGGTCCCGACCTCCACCTTTGGAACTTCGACGCTGGTTTCCCTGGAGCCAACATTCACCTTGGCGGTATCGACGTCGAACGCGGGAGCCTGGCCGCCCTGCACGGCCACTTCGGGCAGTTGTGTCTCTTTGGTTTGATTGACGTCGATGAGACCAAACGCGAAGGCGGCTATGACCGCCACCACGATTACGGCCGCCACTAGGATGCCACGCATGGCTGTTCTCCTTCTCCTCTGAACGGGGAGCGAACGCTCCTTTGCCGTTTGGGTTGCATGATCGGACGCGCGTGATCCTTGACGAAAGCCGTAAGCGCCGTTAGGGGCCACGGCTTTCCGGGCAACCCGAGACCAGGACGAACGAAGATGTCGCGTATTTGCGAGCTGACCGGCAAAGGCCGTCAGGTGGGCCACAATGTGTCCCATGCCAACAACAAGACCAAGCGGACCTTTCTGCCGAATCTGCAGAATGTGACGTTAATCTCCGACGCGCTGGCTAAGGGCGTGCGGCTGCGCGTCTCGACGCACGGCCTGCGTTCGGTCGAGCATGTCGGCGGTCTGGACAACTGGCTACTGAAGACGGCTGACACCAAGCTGTCGTTGCGCGCGCGGCGCCTCAAGCGCGAAGTCGCGAAGAAGCTCGCCGCCTGAACTAGCGCGTTCGCGCTTCCTTCAGCGCGAACTTGAGCAATATCGTCTGCTGTAGCGGATTGAAGTTGTCGTCGGAGGCGATCCAGAGGATCGTCCGGCCGTTCCGCTGTTCGACCGACAGCGCTTCCATATTATCGATATTGAGCGGTGGTTTCAGCGTGGCGACTACGCGCGAGCGTACGATTCGACCTGCCTGAATATCGCCGGGATCGATGATGGTCAGGATCGCCGCAACGCCGTCCATGATCGAGAAATGGCGGTTGACGATCAGCACCCGGCCGTCGGGCAGCAGAGCGGCGTCGGTCGGGCTGAAGCGAGGGGGCGGCTTGTAATAGAAGAGTTCGGCATTTTTGCCGCTTTTGATCGGGTCCCCAGCGAAAATCAGGGCTTCGGTCGAGGAATCCGGGCCGGGGCTTGCTTCGCTGAACAGCAGGAAGCGGCCGTCGGGAAGGCGCACGAAGGCTTCCGGCCCCTGGTTCAACGGCCATTTCTTCATGGCCGTCGGGGCGACCCAGGCTTCCTTGGCACCAAGATCGGCCGAGTAGCGGCGGATCGTATTCGAATACTCGAAGCCCACCCACATCTTTCCCGTCGCGGGATCGGTGGTCATCGATTCGGAATCGAGGTCCGGCTGACGGCTCGTATAGATGCCGGGCAACTGCCGGACTTTCAGTCGTGTCTGCCGCTGCCGCTCGTCGAACGCGAATTCCAGCACATAGGCGGCGTCGCTCAGCGCCATCACCTGCCCCTCGCGAATCCGCATCGAGGAGATGCCGCCGAAGAAGCTGTTGGCGCTTTTGAGCCGCCATGCGCCGAGCAGCTCAAGCTGTCCGAAATCGCGGCGATCAGGCTTGTCGCGGTCAAGCGCGATCGGTTCGATCAGGAGCGTGCTGTCGCGGCCCGGCGCTTGCGCGACTGAGGCCGACACCAGAAACATCAGGGCAAGGCCGAATAGCAAACGCATCGCCGCGCCATCTAACAGTCTGAGCTATCGCCGGAAAGCGGTTCGATTTCTGAACGGCAGCCAACATCGATGTTCAGGAACAGCTCAGTTCCGATTCGGCATAAGCTGATTCATCGTCGGCGAAAGCGCCGCGTAAAGGGTGTAAGAGGAGATATTAAATGTTCGCCAAGTCAATGACACTCGCTGCAGCAGCCGCACTGACTGTGGCGACATTTGCGTCGGCCCCGGCCGAGGCCCGCCGAGGGGATCATGGACGCCATTACGGCCATTATGATCGCGGCTATTATGGTGATCGCGGCTATTATCGGGGCGATCGCTACTATGGCGGATCGCGCCGCTATTATGGCGGCCGTGGCTATTGCCGCGACAAGGGCACCGGCGGCACGATCATCGGTGCCATTGCTGGCGGTCTGCTCGGCCATGAAATCGGCAACGGCCGCTACGATCGTGGCGACGGCACCACGGGTGCGATCGTCGGCGCGGGCGTGGGCGCGCTTGCCGGCCGCGCGATCGACCGCAACTGCTGATCTGACCGCTTTGGTTTGAAGACACCCGGTTCGCCATTACGGCGGGCCGGGTTTTTCATTGAGCGTCGAAGAGACCCGCGAGTTGCTCGACCAGAGTGCCGCCGAGCTGTTCAGCGTCCATGATCGTCACGGCGCGTTGATAATAGCGGGTCACGTCATGGCCGATGCCGATGGCGACCAGCTCGACTGGCGAGCGATTCTCGATCCAACCGATAACCTGCCGCAGGTGGCGTTCGAGATAGGTCCCCGAGTTAACCGACAAGGTCGAATCGTCGACCGGCGCGCCATCCGAGATCACCATCAGCACTTTGCGTTCTTCGGTGCGGCTGATCAGCCGGCTGTGCGCCCAGAGCAGCGCCTCGCCGTCGATATTCTCCTTGAGCAGCCCTTCGCGCATCATGAGGCCAAGCGACTTGCGCGCATGCCGCCACGGCTCGTCAGCCCGCTTGTAAACGATATGGCGCAGGTCGTTGAGCCGGCCGGGATGCGGAGGACGCCCCCCGGCGAGCCAATCCTCGCGCGATTGCCCGCCTTTCCAGGCGCGGGTCGTGAAGCCGAGAATCTCGGTCTTGACCCCGCACCGTTCTAGCGTGCGCGCCATGATGTCCGCCGAAATCGCAGCGATCGAGATCGGGCGGCCCCGCATCGACCCTGAATTGTCGATCAGCAGAGTGACGACGGTGTCGCGGAAATCAGTGTCGCGCTCGATCTTGTAGCTGAGGCTCTGTCCGGGATTGACGACCACGCGGGCGAGCCGCGCGGCATCAAGCAGCCCTTCCTCCTGATCGAAATCCCAGCTCCGGTTCTGCTGCGCCATCAGCCGGCGCTGGAGCCGATTGGCGAGCTTAGTGACGGCGCCCTGCAGATGCACGAGCTGCTGGTCGAGATAGGCGCGCAGCCGCGTCAGCTCCTCCTCGTCGCAAAGCTCGGCTGCGGTCACGACCTCGTCGAACTGGTCGGTATAGGCGCGGTAATCAAACTGCGGCGGAAGGTCGGAGAGTGGGCGATTGGGGCGAACCGGCATCATGCCCTCATCACCCTCGTCGCCGAAATCGGCGTCGCTGTCGGTCAGCGAATCCTCGTCGGTCTCCCGGCTTTCGCCGTCCTCCGACGTTTCTCCATCCGATTCCGAACGCACATCCATGTCGCTGTCGGAGGCGCCGCCGTCCTCTTCATCTCCGTTGTCCTCACTGTCCCCTTGATCCTGATCCTCGCCTTCGCCGCTCTCGCCCTCATCCTGTTCGTCGGTGGGCTCGATCTCTCCGTCGATAAGCTCGAGGTCTTCAAGCAGACGGGTCGTAAGGCGCGCAAAGGCGCTCTGGTCATCGATTGCAAGCGCCAAACTGTCGAGATCGCTCCCCGCTTTTTCCTCGATCCAGTCGCGCACCATGGCGAGGCCGCGCTCGGCGATAGCGGGCGGCGCCTGCCCGGTCAGCCGTTCGCGCGCGATCAGCGCCAGCGCGGTGGAGAGCGGCACCTCCTCGCGATTGCGCGCGCGGGTCAGCGGATCGGAGCGCAGCCGCATTTCCAGCGCGCTTGTCAGATTATCGCGCACGCCCGCCATGCCCCGAGAACCGACCGCCTCAACGCGCGACTGTTCCACCGCGTCGAACACGGCACGGGCGACCGCATCGGCGGGTGCGGCGCGGCTATGCTGGGCCGCATTATGATGGCGCAGCCTAAGTGCATAGCCGTCGGCAAAGCCGCGCGCTTCGGCGACCTGCTCGGCAGGCAGCGCGCGCGACGGCATCGGCACCTTGAGCGACTTGCCCAGCATCGAGGGCGCATCCGCCGAGAAGCCCAGCTCAAGCTCGGGCTCGCGCGCGATCGCGCGCGCCGCACCGCCGAGCACGAGGCGAAAGGCTTCGAGGGGGGTCTGCTCCGCCATTATTCGACCAGAAGCGCTCGCAGCTGCGCGCGTGCGGCCGTGCCTATCCCCAAAGTATCAGCGAGATAGGCGTCCACGCCGCCGAATTCCTGTTCGAGGGTATCGAACAGGGCCGCGAGATAATCGGCATCCGCCGCAAAAAGCGGCGCCACCACCTCCGGCGCCCGTTTCGCGACGCTTATGATCGCTGACTGGCGGCCCGCGAGATAGCGCGCGAAATCCGCATGGCTGTTCGTAAGCAGATAATCCTCGATGATCGTTTCGCGCGACACGCCCAGCGCGTGAAGGATAAGCGCGGCGGCGACCCCCGTGCGATCCTTGCCCGCCGCGCAATTGAAGAGCAGCGGGACGTGGCCGTCCAACAGACGCTCGAACATCACCCGATAGGACGGCGCGTGGTCGGTGGGGATCGCGCGATAGACCTGGATCATCGCTTCGCGCATCGCCGCCGGCGTTGCGGCGGTGTCCTTGATCACCTCGCCCAGCACGCCACTCGTTTCCTTATAGTCGCGCGACCAGTAATGGACGCCGGCGGGCACGCACCAGCGCGTCGGCTCGGCTGCACGCTCGCCGGGACGGCGCAGGTCGCATACCGTCGCGATGCCGAGCGATGCGAGATGGCGTTCGTCGGCCTCCGTCAGCATCGCCATCGTGCCTGAACGATAGAGCATGCCCGGCTTCACCTGGCCGCCATCGGCTGTCGCATAGCCGCCGAGATCGCGCAGGTTGAACGCACCCTCCAGTGGCAATGCGCGGCTGAAATCCGCCTGCGCTACCTTGCTCACTTGGCCTTGCCCACCACGCTTTCCGGCAGGTCCTTCCCGAACACGCGCTGATAATATTCGGCGACTAGCGTGCGTTCGGCCTCGTCGCATTTGTTGAGGAAGCTGAGGCGGAAGGCGAAGCCGACATCCTTGAAGATAAGCGCGTTCTGCGCCCAGCTGATGACGGTGCGCGGGCTCATGACCGTCGAGATATCGCCGGCCACGAAGCCCTGACGCGTCAGGTCGGCGACCTTGACCATGTTATCGACCGCCTTCTTGCCGTCGGGATTGTCATATTCGCCGGACTTGGCGAGCACGATCTGCGCCTCGGTGGCGGCGGGCAGATAGTTGAGCGTCACCACCAGATTCCAGCGGTCCATCTGACCCTGATTGATTTGCTGGGTGCCGTGATAGAGCCCGGTCGTGTCGCCGAGACCGACGGTGTTCGAGGTCGCGAACAGCCGGAAATTGGGGTTCGGACGGATCACGCGGTTCTGGTCGAGCAGAGTGAGCTTGCCTTCGGTCTCAAGCACGCGCTGGATCACGAACATAACGTCGGGACGGCCGGCGTCATATTCGTCGAAGACAAGCGCGGTCGGCGTCTGTAGCGCCCAGGGGAGCAAGCCTTCGCGGAACTCAGTCACCTGCTGGCCGTCGCGCAGCACGATCGCGTCGCGGCCGATCAGGTCGATGCGGCTGATATGCGCGTCGAGGTTGATGCGGATGCACGGCCAGTTGAGACGCGCCGCCACCTGCTCGATATGCGTTGATTTACCGGTGCCGTGATAGCCCTGCACCATCACGCGCCGGTTGAAGGCGAAGCCAGCGCAGATCGCGAGCGTCGTATCCGGATCGAACACATAGGCGGGATCGAGATCGGGCACGCGTTCATCCGCTTCGGAGAAGGCGGGGACTTCCATGTCCGAATCAATCCCGAAGACGTCACGCACCTTGATCTTGCGGTCAGGCGCTTCGAGCACGGTCGCCGCGCGACTATCGGGCTGGATGTTGGGCAGATCAGTCATCATTCACGCTTCCACTGAGTCGGTATTTTCCCAATCTCCTTGCCGTTCGGCTCGAGCTAAGTCGAGAACGCTCTTGCAATGCAACACAATAGCTAGGCTGAGCGGCTAGGCGAAGGCTGGGCGGGATTTGAGTTGGGTATAGGCGTGGATTACCTCCTGCAACGCCTTTTCATGGCTCCGGTCGCCGCCGTTGCGATCGGGATGATAACGGCGGACCAGTTCTGAATAACGCTTGCGCAGCGCGCTCCGATCCGCATCCTTGCTCAAGCCCATGGTTTTTAGGTGCTTCCGGTCATGGTCTGAAAGCATTTTGCCGTCCTCGCGCGGCATCCGGTCCTTGCCGAAATGCGCGCCGATGGCATCCAACGGATCGTGGAAATCACTCCAGCGCGGCCCGAGATTTGGCGCGGCTGAGAAAGCTCGGGTCTCTCGATCCCACCCCGCAAAGGGGCGTTGCGCCGCCTCGATCTCGTCGGGGCTCATGCCTTGGAAGAAATTATAGCCGGCATTGAATTCGCGGACATGATCGAGGCACAGCCACTGCCAGTCGCCGGGTCCGTTGAAATTCGAGCGCGTGCCTTCGCGGGCGGGCGCGCGGAACTCGCCCGTCTCATCGCAGCCCGGATGATTGCAGCCTTGCGTTCGGTCTGCGAAACGACCGTGCAATCGCTGAGGCCTGCGTTCTTTCTTCGATCCTGGCTGAGTCACGAGGGCAAATATAGGGCAACTCAGGACTTTTCCGAGGCCAGGACATGGAAAATTTGCACGGATGTGAAAATAGCGCGCCGAAGCGCTGGCTGATATCTGGATCGTCAATGCAGCTTGTGCATTTTGACGCTGCGCGCTTCGTCATGAGGCGGTGTTCGAAGACGCGACGATCGCCTGGTTTAACCAAGGAGAGAAGCCATGAGCTATTTCGAAGGATTTGTGCTCGCTGTCCCTGCGGACAAGAAGGAAGAATATCGCAAACATGCTGCGGAATTCGCACCGCTGTTCATGGAATTCGGCGCGACCCGCATGGTGGAAGCATGGGGAGACGATGTTCCCGACGGCAAGGTCACGGACTTCAAAGGCGCGGTCAAGGCGGAACCAGGCGAAGTCGTGGTTTTTTCCTGGTTTGAATATCCGGACAAGGCGACCCGTGATGCCGGCCAGAAAAAGATAATGTCCGATCCGCGCATGGAGGAGATGGGCGCCAACATGCCGTTCGATGGCAAGCGCATGATCTTCGGCGGGTTCGATCCACTGCTCGATGATCAGACGGGTGGAAAGATGGGCTATACCGACGGCTATCTCGTGCCATGTCCCAAGGACAATCGCGAAGCATATCGCGCGCTTGCGACCAAGGCCTCAGCGATCTTCAAGGAGCATGGGGCGACTCGCGTGGTCGAGGCGTGGGGCGATGATGTGCCCGACGGCAAGGTCACTGACTATCGCATGGCGGTAAAGGCCAAGGACAATGAGAATGTCCTCTTCTCGTGGGTCGAATGGCCGTCGAAGGAAGTCCGCAATGAGGGCTGGAAAAAGGTTATTGAAGATGAGCGCATGAAGCCGGACGGCGACGAGATGCCTTTCGACGGCAAGCGTATGATCTATGGCGGTTTCGAACCCATCCTCGACGTGAAGGGCTGAACCGGGCTATCGGCTCCTGATGACCGAGAAGAGCATCGGGCCCGTCGCCCTGGAAATCACCCGCCGTCTCGAAGCGGCCTTCGCTCCAACCCATCTCGCTGTCATCGATGACAGCGAGAAGCATCGCGGCCATGCGGGTCACGACGCGCGCGGGGAATCCCATTTCACCGTAGAGGTCGTGAGCGCGGCATTCGTGGGACAGAACCGCGTCGCCCGCCAACGCGCGATCAATCAGGTGCTGGCTGATCTGCTGGTCGAGCGTGTCCATGCGCTCGCGATCAAGGCGTATGCGCCAGACGATCGCTGATCTTGGGCTGCGGCCCTTGAAATTAAGCGGTTAGCACTGCACGCTGGATGTGGGCGGCTGTGCCCGCATCATTTTCAGCAGCACGCAGCATGAACGCCCGCGCCGAATAGCGCACTGACATGCGCTGGTGCGCCGCAGCCACCTCCGGCTGCTCGGATCGAAGCGCCCGGTGGGCCTCTTCGCGGGCTCGCTTGAGACAAAATTCCAGTTCGTTGCTGACCATGGCTCTCTCCTCGACACGATCGAGTGACTGCTACGTCACTATTGCGTAGCTTTTTATGACAAGCGCCCGGACTTTTTCGCCGCGATACGGAGCGGCGGCGCGCCCCCGAAGCAGGAGACCGACTCCGCTTCTGTGGATAACTATGACAGAGGCTGTGGGAAGCGTCCAGCCGATCGCCATTCGAATCGACGTAAACGGACCGGCAGCCATCGCAAGCGCAGTCCGGCAGGGGAATCCCCAGGTCCGGCCTAACCACTTGTTTACCGTCTTGTCCGATAAGTATGATCCAAAGTCACAGGATCCAGCGATGACAGCCAACGTGCCTGCCAATATCATGCTCTCCGACGCGGAACTGGATGAGCGTTGCCATGCCTACAATGCCGGGGGCAAGTTTGAAGCGGCGCTCAACGAGATCTGGGAGCGGTTCAGCACACGACTGATTGAAGTCACGGCCGAATTCCTGGCGATGGAGGATGCCCAGAAAGTCGGCATCCTGCCTGCGGACCAGGGCGGCATGTTCCAGCCTGCAGGCGCGGACCGGTTTCACGGCCAAGCCGTCAAATATCTCGAAGCGCGGTATCAGCGTCCGATCGACAGAGACTGGGTTCGGGGCATTGCCAGACAAGCGCATGTGTTGCGAGCGTCGACCACCTCGATGCCGACATTTCTCGAAAAATGCCTGCGCTTCTTCGACCATCTCCACGCCAATCTGGACAAAGGCGCCGCTTTCCAGGAGGAAGAGCTGGCCCAAGCGTTCGAGGTCATGAGCCGCCTCAGCCATATCACGACTGAAATCGTGCTGGCGGAAAATGCTGCGATCGAACGCGGACTCACCTCGGCAAACCGGGTGGAACTGAGCTCGGTCTTCGAAGGCGAAGTCCGCGAGATCGTATCGTCGGTGGCGAGCGATTCGCGCACGCTTGAGCGGCGCAGCGGTGCTACTGCAACATCCGCGCGCGGCATGCTGGGCAAGACCAGCGAAGTTGCGGCGGCGGCCGAACAGTCAGCCGTCGCAATGCGCGAGGCCGCGCAGACAGCGTCGGGGCTCATCCGGGCGATCGAGCAGGCGCGCGGCGAGGTCGAGGTCGCGGCGGGGATCGCCACCAAGGCGTCCGAACAGTCGGCGCAGGCACTTCTAACCTCCGAAGCGCTGTCCGATCATGCAAAGGCGATCGAATCTATCCTCGGGCTTATACGCGATATTGCCGGCCAGACCAATCTTCTGGCGCTCAACGCCACCATCGAAGCGGCACGCGCCGGCGATGCCGGGCGCGGCTTTGCGGTTGTGGCGCAGGAAGTGAAGAGCCTCGCAAGCCAGACCGCGCGCGCAACTGACGATATCACCGTCAAGATTGCGGCGATCCAGGCGGCGACGCGCCAGACCGTTGATGCCAATGGCTCGATCCGGGATACGGTGGCCGAGGTCCAGACCTCCGCCCAGCGCATCCGCGACGCCATGGAAAGTCAGGCCCGCACCGTCACCATGATTACCGCGTCAGTCGACGAGACTGCGCTTGCCGCCGATTCGATGTCCAACACCGTCAGCTCCATCCGCAAGGATGCCGAAGCGGTTGCGGGCGATATCGACCAGCTCGCCAACGGCTTTTCGGCGGTGGGTGAGAAGCTGTCACGCCTTGAACAGCAGACCGGCAATTTCCTGTCGCGCATGGTCGCCTGATCGATCGGCCTGTGATGATCGGCCTTTTCGGGCGCATCATTTTTGCCTAATCCGCGCCCCGGGAAGGGGATCATAGGATGGGTCAGAATATCGGAAGCTGGAAGATGAGCCTGCCGTGCGTGCAGGCCGAAGCCGAGGCGATTGCCGTCGCGGAACCGCTTGATAATCTGCCTGTTCTGCTTGCCCGCGAGATCGAGGGCTCACGACCGCCGCGCTGGGTGATCGAAGCCTATCTGGACCAAGAGCCGACGGCAGAGGATATTGATGGTTTTCAGGAGCTTGTGCCGAGTGCTGCCAGGCAGATCCCTGAGGTTGAGTGGCTTGCACCCGCCGATTGGCTGACTATCTCCCAGGCTGGTCTGGAGCCGGTCAGCGCCGGCCGTTTTTTCGTCTATACCAAGGCGCATGCCGATGCGGTGCCTGAAGACGCCATCGCCTTTCAGATCGAGGCGGGCAGGGCGTTCGGCACCGGGCAGCATGAGACCACGACAGGCTGCCTGCTGATGCTGGACCAGATCAGGCGCGAAGGCGCGCGCTTTGCCGAAATCGCCGACATCGGCACCGGTACGGGACTCCTCGCCTTCGCCGCGCTCCGGCTGTGGCCGCGCGCCAGCGTGGTGGCGTCCGACATCGATCCGATTGCGATCGATGTGTCGCGCGAGAACGCGGAGAATAATTCAATTCCGATTGGCGCCCGGCCAGGAATGGTCGAGCTGGTGACAGCGGCGGGGATGGCGCACCGGCGACTGCGCCAGCGTGCGCCTTATGATCTGGTGATCGCCAATATTCTTGCGGGGCCGCTGATCGATCTTGCGCCGGTGCTCAGCGCCGCGCTTGAGCCCGGCGGCACGCTCCTGCTGGCGGGCCTGCTCGATCATCAGGCCGATGCGGTCGCGGCCGCCTATCGCCGGCAAGGGATGCGTCTCGCCGGCACTGTGGTTCAGGGCGAATGGCCGACGCTGCGGCTGATCAAGCGGCGTCGTCTCCGGCCGGCTCGATCGGGTCAGGCGTCCCGTCCAGGATCGCCCGTACGCGGTGCGCCAGCTGAGCAATGGTGAAGGGCTTGGCGAGCAGCGCCACGCCGGGATCGAGAACGCCGTTATGAACCACGGCGTTGCGCGTGTAGCCGGTGGTGTAGAGCACCCGTAATCCCGGCAGGATCCGCTGCGCTTCATCCGCCAGCCGACGGCCGTTCATCCGCGGCATTACGATATCGGTCAGCAGCAGGGAAAGGCGCGGTTGTTCGCGGATGATGTCCAGGCCGTCGAAACCGTTAGACGCCGATAGCGTCGTATATCCCAGCTCCCGCAGGGCATCGACCGCAAAATTACGCACGCGATCCTCGTCTTCGACGACCAGGATAACCTCGCTCGTTTTCCCCTGCGGCAGCACCGTGGAGGCGTGAGGCTCGCTCGGACGCGTAGTGGCGGGGCCGACATGGCGCGGCAAATAGAGCTTGACCGTCGTCCCTTCGCCGATTTCCGAATAGATCGCGATATGGCCGCCCGATTGTTTGACGAAGCCGAACACCTGACTCAGCCCCAGCCCGGTCCCCTTGCCCACGCCCTTGGTGGTGAAAAAGGGCTCGAACGCCTGTCTCGCCACATCCTCGGCCATGCCGCTGCCCGTGTCGGTAATGCAGATCGCGACATATTGCCCTGGTTCCACCTCGGCGCGGGTTGCGGCATACGCTTCATCGAGATGGCTATTGGCGGTTTCGATCGTCAGACGACCGCCATCGGGCATCGCGTCCCGGCCGTTGACCGCCAGATTGAGCAGCGCGCTTTCGAGCTGTCCCGGATCAGCGAAGGTGGTCCACAAGCCGCCGGCCAGCACCGTTTCGACGGAAATATGGTCCCCCAGTGTCCGACGCAGCATTTCGGACATGCCGGACACCAGCTTGTTCGCATCGAGCGCCATGGGCGCGAGCGGCTGCTGACGTGAGAATGCCAGCAATCTTGCAGTAAGCGTCGCCGCACGTTGTGCGCCCTCTCTGGCATTCTCGATCGATTGGAGGGCGCGATCGGGTTCACGCCCCAGGCGGCGCTCGGCGAGATCGAGGCTGCCGATGACAATCGCCAGCATATTGTTGAAATCATGCGCGATACCGCCAGTGAGTTGCCCGATCGATTCCATCTTCTGCATCTGACGCAGGCGGGTTTCGGCTTCCTCGCGCGCGGCCATTTCGGCCTGCGCGGTATTGGCGGCGAGACGCGCCTCATCACGCGCCTGCTCAATCGCCAGATAGCGTCGGCGGGTTTCGGCGACGATCGCGGCGGCAACCCCCAGAATCATCAACAGCGCGATCAACATCCCGATGGTCAGCAGCCACACGGCGTTTTCCACGCGCGCGACGCGCTGCGCCAGGAGCCCGCGCTCGACAGCTTTCATCGAATCGATCTGATCGGAAATTCGCACTGTGGCGGCTCTGCCCGGTAAACGTCTGGACAGCTCGCGCATCTCCCCATCTCTGTTCTGCTGAACAAGCGTAACGGTGAGTCGGGCGAGAGCGATGCGGTCGTCGATCAGTGCCTTGAGCCGCTGGACATTTTCTATTTGTACGGGGTTATCGGACGTAAGCAGCCGAACCCGCGCCAGATCCCCGGAAAGATCGCGCGCGCTCAATGCCAGATCTTCGATCATCTCTGGACGGTGGGTATTCACATATCCGCGCACGGCCGATTCAACCGCACGGACCTTCTCGAGAACCTCGGTCAGCGCCACTTGAACTTCGATCGTGTGAGTGACGCGCGCGCTTGCCGCAGCCTGCGCGCGCACAAGGTAGATGCTGCCCAGTACCGACAGCACCACAACGGCCAGCGCAGCCAGCGAATAGATCGGCAATCGTCTGAAAGGGTAGGTGGCTGGCATCCGCTTTCTGAACGTCCCCCGATCCGGCTTTCTTAAATTCACGATTCGGGGCTTTGTTCAACACACAACGTGCAGGCGGCGGAAAAATTCGCTCAGGCGCCCGCCTCGGCCACGATTGCCAGCCAGCCGGCTTCGTCAGTCGTCTCGATTCCCAGTTCGGCCGCCTTCTTGAGCTTCGAGCCAGCGCCCGGCCCGGCGACGATCAGATCAGTCTTGGCGGAAACCGAGCCCGCGACCTTGGCCCCCAGCGCCTCGGCCTGCGCCTTGGCCTCGTCACGTGACAGCGTTTCGAGACTGCCGGTGAACACTACCGTCTTGCCGCTGACACGGGATGCACGCGTCTGGTGGATGACGTCGGCGGGCGCTACGCCATTGGCGAGCAGCGCGGATATCACTTCCTGATTATGCGGTTCGGCGAAGAAGGTGACGAGCGCGTCGGCGACCTCCGGGCCGATCCCTGGCGTCTCGATCACCGCCGCCATTTCCTTGGCGACGCGCAGGCGGAATTTCTCGTCGCTTTCCCCGAGCGCGGGTTGCAGCTCCGCGCGGCGGGCGATCGCCGTATCGATCACTGCTCTCAATCCATCGAACGAGACGTAGCGCCGCGCCAGATCGCGTGCTGTGACCTGCCCGACGTGCCGGATGCCGAGTCCGAACAGCAGGCGGTTAAGCGGCCGGGTGCGGCTCTCATCGATCGCTTTGATCAGATTGTTGGTCGAAACTTCAGCCCAACCCTCCCGGCCCATCAGCTTTTCGGCGGTCAGCGCGTAGATGTCGGCGGGGGAATGGATCAGTCCGTCGGCAAAGAAGCTTTCGACATGCGTGCCGCCCAACCCCTCGATATCCACCGCATTGCGCGACACGAAATGGCGGAGCCGTTCGACGCGCTGGGCGGGGCATATGAGCCCGCCGGTGCAGCGGATGTCTACTTCGCCCTCTTCGCGCACGGCGTCCGAATCGCATTCTGGGCAGCGATCGGGGAAATGCCATGGCTCGCGCGGCTCGTCGCGGGTGAGGTTCTCGACAATCTGCGGGATCACGTCGCCCGCGCGTTGGATGACGATGCGGTCGCCGGGCCGGACTCCCAGCCGCGCGATTTCATCCGCATTGTGCAGCGTCGCATTCTGCACGACCACGCCGCCGACCGTCACCGGCTTCAACCGCGCGACCGGCGTCAGCTTGCCCGTGCGGCCAACCTGGATGTCGATCTTCTCGATCGTGGTCTGGGCGCGCTCGGCCGGGAACTTGTGCGCGATCGCCCAACGCGGCGCCTTGGCGACGAAACCCAGCCGCGCCTGCCAGTCAAGCCGATCGACCTTGTAGACCACGCCGTCGATATCGAAGGGCAGGTCGGCTCGTTCCGCCTCGATACGGTGATAATGGGCCAGCGCCTCGTCAGCGCCATTGGTCCGGATGAACAGGCCGGTGTCGCGAAAGCCCCAATTGATGATCGCGGCGATCACCTCTGCCTGCGTTTCTCCCGGAACAGCGCTCGCTTCTCCCCAGCCGTGCGGGAAGAACCGCAATGGCCGTGCGGCGGTGATCGCGGCATCCTTCTGGCGGAGCGATCCGGCGGCGGCATTGCGCGGATTCGCGAAGATCTTACCGCCGTTTTTGGCTTGCTGCCTGTTGAGCGCCTCGAAATCGCCGCGATCCATGTAGATCTCGCCACGTATCTCGAACAGGTCGGGCGCGCCCGCCGGCAGAGTCTTAGGTATCTCGCGATCGGCGATCGTCCGGACATTGGCCGTGACATCCTCGCCGACCTGCCCGTCACCGCGCGTCGCCGCCTGCACCAGCTTGCGCTTCTCGTAGCGTAGCGAGCAGGAGAGGCCATCGATCTTGGGTTCGGCGGTCAAAGCAACCTCGACACTTTCGCCAAGACTCAGAAAGCGTCGAATGCGCCCGACGAAATCGGCAATGTCCTCATCGGCAAACGCATTGTCGAGGCTCAGCATTGCGCGGGCATGCGCGACCTTGGCCAGATGTCCGGCCGGCGCGGCGCCCACCGCCCGGCTGGGGCTGTCCGCCCGGATCAGATGCGGGAATTGTGCCTCAAGCGCATTGTTCTGCCGCACCAGCGAATCATAATCAGCGTCGGAAATCTCCGGTGCATCCTCGGTATGATAGCGTTCGTTGTGATAGGCGATGAGCTTGGCGAGACGCTCCAGCTCTGCCGCCGCGTCCTGTTCGTTCACACCACCTCCAAGAGCCGGCTTGCCTGCGCGCGGGCTTCATCGGTGATTTCTGCGCCGGAGAGCATGCGGGCGATTTCCTCGCGGCGCTCGCTTTCGTCAAGGGCGTGGACACTCGTGCGCGTAACCGTGCCGTCGCTCGATTTGGCGATCAGCCAGTGGCGATCGGCGCGGGCGGCGACCTGTGGGCTGTGGGTGACGACGAGCAGTTGCGCGCGGTCCGCCAGCCGCGCCAGCCGCTCGCCGATCGCGCTTGCGACTGCGCCGCCGACGCCGCGATCGATCTCGTCGAAGATCATGCTGGTCATCGCGCCTTCCTCGGCGAGCGCCACCTTGAGCGCAAGGATGAAGCGCGAAAGCTCGCCACCGCTGGCGATCTTGGCGAGCGGGGCGAAGGGCGCGCCGGGATTGGTCGCGATCTCATATTCTACACGGTCTCGGCCGGATGGCCCCCACTGGCTGTCGGGCAGGCGCACGATGGCGGTGCGGAAGCGGGCGGCATCGAGCTTGAGCGGCGCCAGCTCCCCCGCGACGGCGGCGTCGAGCCGCTTGGCGGTTGCCTGCCGGGCATCGGATAGCGCGGCGGCGGCGCGCTCATAATCCTCGCGAGCCGATCTGGCCTCGGCCTCAAGCTTGGCCAGCCCCGCATCGCCGGCCGTGATACGCGAAAGTTTTTCGGTGAGTTCCGCCATGAGCGCGGGCAACTGGTCCGGCTCGACCCGATGCTTGCGGGCAAGTGCGCGAATATCGAACAGCCGGGTTTCGACCGTTTCCAGCCGGTCGGGATCGAAGCGGAGCGCCCGCAAGGCAGCTTCGAGCTTTTCCTGACCCTCGCTTGCTTCGATGACCGCGCGATCGAGCGCGGCCAGCGCCTCGCCCAGCAACGGATGCTCATGCGCAATTCGGTCGAGCCGCCGCGCAGCCTGCCGCAATTCAGCGAGGGCGCCGTCCGATCCGTCGAGATGGGCGTTCACGGTGGTCAGATCGTCCGCAAGGCGCGCGCCCTTCTGCATATCCGAGCGCTCCTCGGACAAGGCCAGGTCCTCGCCCGGTTGGGGATCGACCGAGGCCAGTTGCTGGACGGCGTGATCGAGCCATTCGCGATCGCGAACGGCATTCTCCAGATCGTCATGCGCCTGTTCCAGCGCCTGTCTTGCAGCCTGCCACCGCTGCCATGCGGCAGTCACGCTCGCGGTATCGAGACGACCGAAGCTGTCGAGCAGCGCGCGGTGGCCGCGCGGGTTGATCAGGCCGCGATCGTCATGCTGGCCGTGGATCTCGACCAGCAGCGCGCCGAGTTCGCGCAGCAGACCGGCGGAGGTCGGCTGGTCATTGATGAAGGCGCGGCTGCCGCCGTCGACCTTGAGCAGCCGGCGGATTATCAGCGGTTCGCCAGTGGCCGTCTCAAGGCCATTTTCAGCGAGGAACAGGTTGGCGGGATGGGCCGGCTCCAGATCGAAGCTGGCGGTCACGCTGGCCTGTGCCGATCCGTTGCGTATCAGCCCGCTGTCCCCGCGCGCGCCCAGCGCAAGGCCCAGCGAATCGAGCAGGATCGACTTCCCGGCCCCGGTCTCGCCAGTCAGCACGCCGAGGCCCGATCCGAATTCGAGATCGAGCGCTTCGATCAAAACGACATCGCGGATGGCAAGTGCGGTCAGCATCTATGCGATGCTGTAGCCGATCCATTCGCGCGGGGGAATTAGCGGTTAGCTGGTGCCCAGGCGGCAAGCTGCTCGAATGGAATCGCCGTCTTGAAGGTGATGCCGATCATGTCGTCACGGCACCAGCGGACAACGCCGGTCAAAGGGGGCAGCCCCTCAAGCAGCAGGATGATCTCATCATCAACCTTGGCATCGCCGGCCGGGCCCAGCTTGGCGCCCCCCTGCGAAATATCCTGGATTTCAATGAGCTGGTAATGCGCGCCGAGACGGATGCGTCCGCGGCGGCGAATGTTGAGACGCGGCGCGCGGGCGACCTGATCGGTTTCGCCGGGCTGCGGCGCGAGCACCTCGGCAACGTCGATCTTCTCGTCGAACTGGACGCCGATCTTCCGGTCGCGGGACCAGACCACCAGACCCTTGACCGTCTTGCCGGCCTTCAGTTCGATCTCGACACGCTCTTGCGCGTCCTGCGCGGAATAGATGTGCGCCATCAGGCCGCCTGACGAAATATTACGGATCAGGCACAATTCCTGGCCACGCGACGTGATCAGCTTCCCCACCCGGAAAACGCTCATATGGCGCTGATCCGTGCGGCGATTGGCGGACGCGTCAGGATCAATATTGGGCAGGCCTTGGTCGATCCGGCCCTGGTCATTCAGCATATGCTTTACTCTCGCGTACCGTTCAGCAAGCCGGCAGACGCAACCGAACTCACCTTGCCCTCCCCTACCGCTTGTGTCTGATAATATCGTTAAGATCGCGGCTCCAAAAAAGGTGAACGACAGCAAAAATGTATCTCGAATCAATCATTTTCCGGCATAATTTTAACCTGTGTCAACAATCTGCTTGGCGGACGTTGGTATGCCGAAAGTTGTAGGTAGACGGCAAGGCTCGCCATTACGCCGCGTTGCGATTCGGCGACTCACGCCCTAAGGCCGAACCATGCATTTCCTTGATCAGGCGAAAATATTCCTGCGGTCCGGCGCCGGCGGCCCCGGCGCGGTCAGTTTCCGCCGCGAAAAGTTCATCGAATATGGCGGGCCTGACGGCGGCCATGGCGGCAAGGGCGGCGATATCGTGTTCGAGGCGGTGGCCGGGCTCAATACGCTGATCGACTTCCGCTACACGCAACATTTTCGCGCGCCACGCGGGCAGGGCGGCTCGGGTTCCAACCGCACCGGCGCCGGAGGCGACGATCTCGTGATCAAGGTGCCGGTGGGCACGCAAGTCCTGTCCGAAGACAAGGAACATGTGCTCGCCGACTTCACCAGGGCGGGCGAACGGCGCGTGTTCCTCAAAGGAGGTGATGGCGGGCGCGGCAATGCCAGCTACAAGACCTCCACCAACCGCGCGCCGCGCCAGCATGGCAGCGGCTGGCCAAGCGAGGAGATGTGGGTGTGGCTGCGGCTGAAGCTGCTCGCCGATATCGGTCTGGTGGGTCTTCCCAATGCCGGCAAGTCAACCTTCATCAACGCCGTGTCTAACGCCAAGGCCAAGGTCGGCGATTATCCCTTCACGACAGTTCGTCCCCAGCTTGGCGTGGCGAGCCACCATGAACGTGAGCTGGTCGTGGCCGACATTCCGGGTCTGATCGAGGGCGCGGCCGAGGGAGCCGGAATCGGTGATCGCTTTCTGGGGCATATCGAACGCTGCCGCGTCTTGCTCCACCTTGTGGATGCTTCAGGGGATGACCCTGTGGGCGGCTATGAAACGGTTTGTGCAGAATTGGAGGCCTATGGAGCTGGCCTCGAAGACAAGGCGCAGGTGGTGGCGCTTAACAAGATCGATGCGGTGGATCCGAAACAGGTGACGAAACTCAGGAAAAAGCTCGAAAAGGCAAGCGGCGGCGAAGTGATGCTGCTTTCCGGCGCCTCGGGCGAAGGGCTTGAGGCTATGCTCGACCGTCTGTTCGCGCTGGTGGAGCCCTCCGGCGAAGATGCGAGCGAGGATGCGGCGGGGACGGACACATGGTCGCCGATCTGAAGTTGCTGCCGGCGGCCCGCTTCGAACCGGCCGCCTGTCCGCGCCTGGTCGTGAAAATCGGTTCCGCGTTGCTGGTGGACCAGAGCGGCGCGGTCCGCCGCGATTGGTTGCAGGGGGTCGTGAGCGACATTGCCGCGCGCCATGCCGCCGGACAGCAGCTCATCATTGTCTCCTCGGGCGCGATCGCGCTTGGCGCTCGACGCCTTGGCTTGGCCAAGGGCGGACGGGCGAGCCTGGAAGACGCCCAAGCGGCGGCGGCGACTGGTCAGATCGCGCTGTCGCATTGCTGGGCGGAACTGCTCGGGAGCGAAGGGCTTACCGCCGCGCAGATCCTCGTGACGCTGAACGATCTGGAGGACCGGCGGCGCTATCTGAACGCGTCTTCAACGCTCGATCGCTTGCTTACGCTGGGGGTGGTGCCGATCATCAATGAAAATGATTCGGTCGCGACCGAAGAAATCCGTTTTGGCGACAATGATCGTCTGGCAGCGCGTGTAGGCCAGGCAGCCGGGGCGGCGGGGGTGATCCTGCTGTCCGATATCGACGGTCTCTACACAGCCAATCCCCAGCGCGATCCCAACGCGACCCATATCGCCGAAGTAGCGCGGATCGACGCCCGCATCCGCGCGATGGCGGATACCGGATCGCAATCGGGCATGGGTTCCGGCGGGATGGTCTCGAAGCTCGAAGCCGCACGGATCGCCACCTCGGCAGGGGCGCATCTTGCGATCATCTCGGGGCATATGGATCGGCCGCTGACGGCCTTTGGCTCGGGCGCGCGGGGGACAGTGTTTGTCGCCGGGCGGTCCGTAAGCGGGCGGCGCGCCTGGCTCGCCGGGCGATTGACGGTCAAAGGCACGCTGCATGTCGATGCCGGCGCGGCGCGGGCGCTGATGGAACGGCGGAGTCTGCTGCCGGCGGGCGTGGTGCGGGTCGAAGGTCTGTTCCGGCGCGGCGATGTGCTGGATATCATTGGGCCGGACGGCCATCCGCTCGCGCGCGGCCTGGCCGAATATGATCTGGAGGATGCGGCGCGCATCACCGGCATGCGGACCGAGATGCTGACCGAGATACTGGGTTACGCGCCCCGCGCGGCGATGGTGCACCGGGATCATATGGTGCTGATCGGATGAAGCTTGCCATCACGGGCGGCACCGGTTTTGTCGGCAGCCACGTAATCACCCTAGCCCTGGCGAAGAAACATGAGGTGCGGGCGCTGGCGCGGTCGCCGCAACCGGCGATACAGGGCGTGGAGTGGATCGAGGGCGCGATCGATCCGGCGCATAACCTCGATCGGCTCGTTGAGGGCGTCGACGCCGTGATCCACGTCGCGGGAGCGATCAACGCGCCCGATCGCGCGGCTTTCGCGGCGTGCAATATCGAAGGAACGGTGGCGATGCTGTCCGCCGCCCACGATGCCGGAGTGACGCGGTTCGTCCATGTCTCCTCGCTGGCGGCGCGCGAACCGGCGCTGTCGGATTATGGCTGGTCGAAAGCGGAGGCCGAGCGGCGCGTGGAGTCCTCGGGGCTGGACTGGACGATCGTCCGCCCGCCGGCCGTCTACGGGCCGGGCGATCGGGAGATGCTCGAACTGTTCAGGATGGCCGCACGGGGCTTCATGGTCGTGCCGCCGGAGGGACGGGTGTCAGTGATCGAAGTTGGCGATCTCTGCCGGCTCCTGCTCGCCTGTGCGCGGCAGGAGGGATTGCGCAAGATCTACGAGATCGACGATGGGACGGTGCGGGGCCTCACGCATCGCGAGCTTGCGATTGCCCTGGGCGAGGCAGTTGGCAAGCGTGTGTCAGTCGTTCGCGCGCCGGGCTTTCTGCTGCGGGGCGCATCGCTGATCGACAGCGTGGTGCGCGGGAAGAAGGCCAAGCTGACGCCCGATCGCGTGCGCTATTTCTGCCATCCCGATTGGGTGGCGCGGCGGTCCATGGCCCCGCCGGTAAGGCTGTGGAAGCCGAAGGTCGCGACCATCGAAGGGCTCCGCGCCACCGCAAAAGCCTATCGCGCGGCCGGATGGCTCTGACCGCTAACTGAAGCGGGTGACGCAGGCATCCATGACCTTCGCCGGGGACCCCAGCTTGGCGAATTTGGAAAGCTCCTTGTCGCGCGCAGCCTGGCGCGCCTCGTCCGATCTGATTCCGCGCTGATTGAAAGCATTCGCCACCTTGGGATCAAGGTCTCGTCCGAGCTTCCCATAGGCCAGGAGCTGCGTCTCATAGGCGGGGCCTTGCACTGACAGCGCTCGCATCATGAACTTGCTAAGCGTATAGCATCCGATCTGCGCTTCATCTGCATTCGACGGCAGGCTTACGGGACGGCTGATGTCGGTCTCGGGAAATGCCGTTTTGCATGGCTCGACCAAAGTCTTCCAGTTGCCGCCGGTCACATCCTCCTGAATTTCCTGCATCTTCTGAATAACCGCCGACGCTGCATCAGCCGAAAACTGCTCAGTCTGCGCACCGGCGAGCAGGGCGTAATGGACGATCTGCGACTGACGCTCGAACGCCAGCGGTGCGGCGACAGCGTTAGGATTTGCCGCACGGGCATCCGCGGCCGTCACGACACCGCAGGTCGCCGCCTTGCTGGCCAAATCTTCCGGCAAGGCGAGTTCGGATTTGCCGCAGCCTGCAAGAGCAAGCGCGACGACAGATATAAAGGCGCTAGCGGCGCGCATGATTCACCTCCGGAATAATCATCATCCGTACCAATGGTGAATCGCGTGGTGAGTTCCGCCCGCGCGCGGATTAGATGTGGATCGGCTTGCCCTGAACCGCCATCGCCGCTTCCTTGATCGCCTCGGAATGGGTCGGATGGGCGTGGCAGGTATAAGCGATATCCTCGGATGTCGCGCCGAATTCCATCGCCTGCGCGGCCTGCGCGATCATCGTGCCGGCGACCGATGCGATGATGTGGACGCCGAGCACGCGATCGGTCTTGGCGTCGGCGATGATCTTCACGAAGCCGTCGGTGTCGCGGTTGGTCTTGGCGCGGCTGTTGGCGAGCATCGGGAATTTGCCGACCTTGATCTCGCCTTTTGCCTTGGCGTCTTCCTCGGTGAGGCCGACGCTGGCGATCTCGGGATAGGTGTAGACCACAGCCGGGATGACGTCATGGTTCACGATGCCGGTCTGGCCCGCGATATTTTCGGCGACGGCGATGCCTTCGTCCTCGGCCTTGTGCGCAAGCATGGGGCCGGGGATGACGTCGCCGATCGCCCAGATGCCAGGCACACTGGTGCGGAAGTCATGATCGGTCTCGATCTGGCCGCGCTTGTTGAGCGTGAGACCCGCCTTGTCGAGGCCAAGTCCCTCGGTGTTCGGACGGCGGCCAATCGCGACCAGCACAGCATCAGCCTCTAGCGTTTCGGCGGCGCCACCGGCTGCGGGCTCGACCGTGACGGTCGCCCTCTTGCCCTTGACAGCGACGCCGGAAACCTTGGTCGAAAGCTTTAGGGTCATGCCCTGTTTCTTGAAGAGCTTGGCGGCTTCCTTGCGGACCTCGCCATCCATGCCAGGCAGCAGCTGGTCGAGGAATTCGACAACGGTGACTTGCGCGCCGAGACGCTTCCAGACGGAGCCCAGCTCAAGCCCGATCACGCCGCCGCCGATCACGACGAGATGCTCCGGCACCTTCTCAAGCGCGAGCGCGCCGGTCGAATCCACCACGATCTTTTGATCGATGTTCACGCCCGGCAGCGGAGTGACGCTTGAGCCGGTCGCAATGACGATATTCTTGGCGCGCACGGTGCGATCACCGACCTTTACGCTGTCCTTGCCCGTGAAGCTGGCGAGACCCTTCAACCACTCGATCTTGTTCTTCTTGAACAGGAACTCGATGCCGCCCGTCAGGCCCTTCACGGCCTCCGCCTTTTCCGCCATCATCGCGTTGAGGTCGAGGCTCGCGCCTTCGATCTTGATGCCGAACTTGGCGAGCGCCCCCGAATGCGCCTCCTCGAACAGTTCGGACGCATGCAGCAGCGCCTTGGACGGAATGCAGCCGACATTGAGACAGGTGCCGCCAAGCGTCTCGCGGCTCTCGGCGCAGGCCGTCTTGAGCCCGAGCTGCGCCGCCCGGATCGCCGCGACATATCCGCCGGGGCCCGCCCCGATCACCAGGACGTCAAAATCATAGTCGGCCATTATCTCTTCCTGCCACGTGTTCCTGCGAAGGCAGGAACCCAGTCAAACTGATCTCATCAAACAGATCGCGCCAATCCGGGTTTCTCTCTTCGATCACCCGCAATTTCCACGCCCGCTTCCATTTTTTCATCTGCAGTTCGCGTTGCCGGGCGTTCTGCAGATCGTCGTACGCCTCGTACCAGACCAAGAGTTTGCAACTATATTGCTTGCTGAATCCGTCGATCAGTCCGTTCCGATGCTCATAAGTTCGCCTGATCAGATTACTGGTCACACCCAGATAGAGAGTGCCGTTCCTGCGGCTGGACATGATATAGACAAATCCGTGCTTCGTATGTCGCTCCGTACTGGGCTCCTGCCTTCGCAGGAGCACACTTGTGCTATTTATTTAATGATCAAAGATCGATCAGCAACCGCGTCGGATCCTCGATCGCATTCTTGATCGCGACGAGGAAAGTCACTGCCTCGCGGCCGTCGATCAAGCGGTGGTCGTAGCTGAGCGCGAGATACATCATCGGGCGGGCGACGATCTGGCCGTCGCGGACGACCGGGCGGTCCTCGATACGGTGCAGACCGAGCACGCCGGACTGAGGCGGGTTGATGATCGGGGTCGACATCAGCGATCCGAACACGCCGCCGTTGGAGATAGTGAAGGTGCCGCCCTTCATTTCGTCCATGCTGAGCTTGCCCTCTTTCGCTCGGGCGCCGAAGTCGCCGATCGTTTTCTCGATCGCGGCGACCGACAGCTGGTCGGCATTACGGATCACCGGCACGACGAGGCCGTTCGGCGCGGAGACTGCAACCGAGATGTCGGCATAATTCCGATAGACGATCTCATCGCCCTCGATCGCGGCGTTGACAGACGGCACGTCCTTTAGCGCCATGCAGGCGGCCTTCACGAAGAAGCCCATGAAGCCGAGCTTCACGCCATGCTTCTTCTCGAACAGATCCTTGTACTTGGCGCGCGCGGCGATGACGGCGGTCATGTCGACATCATTGAAGGTGGTCAGGATCGCGGCGGTGTTCTGGGCATCTTTAAGGCGCGAGGCGATGGTCTGGCGCAGCCGCGTCATACGGACGCGCTCCTCGTGGCGATCGCCTGAGGACACTGACGCCGCCGCCGGAGCGGGGGTTGCGGCGGCGGCGGGCGCCGGAGTCGGTTTCTCCGTTTCCTTCAGCTTGGCGGCGGCCAGAACATCGTCCTTGGTGATCCGGCCATCCTTGCCGCTGCCATGGATGCGCGACGGATCGACTCCATGCTCAAGCACCGCGCGACGCACGGCAGGGGAGAGCGTCACCGGGTCACCATCCGCGATGGGCGCGGCGGCAGGCTCCGGCGGGGCGGCTGCTTCAGCCTGGCCGACGGCGGTGCGGTTCTCGACTTTGGGCGTGGCAGCGTCGGCAGGCGCCTTGCCGGCCTCGATCTGCGCGATGACCGCCCCGACATTTACGGTATCGCCCTCGGCGACCGCCAACTGCCCCATCACCCCTGCGACCGGAGCATTCACCTCGACGGCGACTTTATCAGTCTCAAGGCTCGCGACCGGCTCATCGGCTTTCACGGCCTCGCCGGGCTGCTTGAGCCACTGGCCGAGCGTCGCTTCGGTGATCGATTCACCCAGGGTCGGGACGACTACGTCAACTGCCATCGCTTATTCCTTATGTCCCAGAGCTGCCGCCACCAGCGCCTTCTGCTGTTCGACATGTTTGCGCATCAGGCCGGTCGCGGTCGCGGCCGAGGCCGCGCGGCCCGCATAGCTCGCACGGGCGGGCTTGGCGCCGGCTTCCTTCAAAACTTCCTCGATCAGCGGCTCGACGAAGAACCAGGCGCCATTGTTCTTCGGCTCTTCCTGCGCCCAGACGACAGTTTCGAGATTGGTCATCCGCGCGATCCGCTTGACCAGCGCCTCTGCCGGGAAGGGATAGATCTGCTCGACCCGGACGATCGAGATATTCTTGTCGCCCGCCGCGTCGCGTGCCTCGGCGAGATCGTAGAAGACCTTGCCCGAACACAGCACCAGCCGCTTCACATCCTTGTCCGCCGGCGCGTTCGGATCGGAGAGGAGGCGCATGAAGTGGCTATCGCCCGTGAACTGATCCACGGTAGACACCGCCGATTTGTGGCGCAGCAGCGACTTGGGCGTCATGATGATCAGCGGCTTGCGGAAGTCGCGGACCATCTGGCGACGCAGCACGTGGAAATAGTTGGCGGGCGTGGTGATGTTGCACACCTGCATATTGTCTTCGGCGCAAAGCTGCAGATAGCGCTCAAGGCGCGCCGAGCTATGCTCCGGCCCCTGACCTTCATAGCCATGCGGCAAGAGCATCACGAGGCCGTTGACGCGCAGCCACTTGGCCTCACCCGCCGCGATGAACTGGTCGATCATGACCTGCGCGCCGTTGGCGAAATCACCGAACTGGGCTTCCCACAGCACCAACGTGTTGGGCGCGGTCGAAGCATAGCCATATTCGAAGCCAAGCACGCCGAATTCGGAGAGCGGGCTGTCGAGCACCTGGAATTTGCGGTCGAGCGCCGACAGCGGAATATATTTGTGCCCGTCCTTCTGATCGACCCAGACGGCGTGCCGCTGGCTGAAGGTGCCGCGCCCGGAATCCTGGCCCGACAGCCGGACGCCGTAGCCATCCTGCAGCAGCGAACCGAAGGCCATCGCCTCGGCCGTCGCCCAGTCGAAACCCTCGCCGCTTTCGAACATAGCCTTCTTGGCGTCGAGGATGCGGTTCAGCGTCTTGTGGATATTGAGTTCGGGGGGAACGGTGGTCAGCGTCTTGCCGAGCGCTTCGACGCGATCGTGAGCGATGCCGGTATTCGCGGCGCGCCGTTCGGTGATCGGCTCGCGCGGGGACGCGAACCCTGACCAGTCCCCTTCGAACCAGTCCGCCTTGTTGACGCGGAAGCCCTTGGCGCCGTCAAATTCCTCTTCGAGATGGCTGACAAAGCTCGATACGACGTCGTTCGACCATTTCTCGTCTATCACGCCTTCCTGTGCCAGCTTGGCGCCGTAGATCATTGAGACGGGCGGATGCTTGCGGATGGCGTCGTACATTTGCGGCTGGGTGAAGCCCGGCTCGTCGCCTTCATTGTGGCCGAAGCGACGATAGCACCACATGTCGATCACGACATCGCGCTTGAATTGCTGGCGGAATTCGGTGGCGAGTTTGCAAGCGAAAGTCACCGCCTCGGGATCGTCGCCATTCACGTGCAGGATCGGCGCCTGCACCATTTTGGCAATATCGGACGGATAGGGCGATGAGCGCGCAAATTGCGGGCTGGTGGTGAAGCCCACTTGGTTGTTGATCACGAAATGGATCGTACCGCCGGTGTGGTAGCCGCGGAGGCCCGAGAAGCCGAAGCATTCCATGATGATGCCCTGGCCAGCAAAGGCGGCATCGCCGTGCAGCAGGATCGGCAGCACCTTTTCGCGATCGATGTCGTCGAGCTTCGTCTGCTTGGCGCGCGCCTTGCCGAGCACAACCGGGTTCACCGCTTCGAGATGGCTGGGATTTGGTGCGAGCGAGAGATGGACCATATGGCCATCGAACTCACGGTCGGTCGAGGTGCCAAGGTGATATTTGACGTCGCCCGAACCGCCGACATCCTCCGGATTGGCCGAGCCGCCGGCGAATTCGCTGAAGATCGCGCGATACGGCTTGGCCATCACATTGGCGAGTACGTTCAGGCGGCCGCGATGGGCCATGCCGATCACGATCTCGGTGACGCCGTACTGGCCGCCATATTTGATGATCGATTCCAGCGCGGGGATCATCGATTCGCCGCCATCGAGCCCGAAACGCTTCGTGCCGACATATTTGCGGCCGAGGAATTTTTCCCATTCCTCGGCTTCGATCACCTTGTTGAGGATCGCCTTCTTACCTTCCGGCGTGAAGTGGATTTCCTTGTCCTTGCCTTCCATCCGCTCTTGGAGAAAGCGGCGCTCCTCAATGTCGCCGATGTGCATATATTCGAGGCCGACATGGCCGCAGTAATTGCTGCGAAGAACCTGCAATAGCTCCCGAATGGTGGCCTGTTCGAAGCCGAGGTTGCCGGCAAGATAGATCGGCCGGTCCATGTCCGCTTCAGTAAAGCCGTGATATTCGGGCGTGAGATCGGCTGTCATCTCCCGCTTCGACAGACCCAACGGATCGAGATCCGCCAGCAGGTGACCCCGCACCCGGTACGTGCGGATCAGCATCATCGCACGGATGGAATCGTTGGCGGCCTGGATAATGGCTTGCGGGTCTGCGGACGCTTGAACAGCGGCCGACTTACCCTTGCGCTCCGGTTTGGGCGAAGCGGCCATCTGGGTTGGATCGAGGGCTTCGGTCAGCGGGTTCGCGTCAGCGGGCGGCCAGCCGGGCCGGGCCCAGCTCGGGCCTGAAACGGCGGACTCCAGACCCTCGAAATAACGCCGCCAGCTGGTCTCGATCGACGAGGGATCGGAATGATACTGGCGGTACAGCGCCTCGACGAACGAAGGGCTTACGCCTTCGAGCCCCTCGAATTCGAAACCTTCGACACCCATGATGTCCGTCCTTGCGCGGTCGCGCCCTAGCAGAAAAGCCGCCTGCTATGCAGATATAAGATTAACTAGCCCTTTAGCACCTGCGCCAGGGTGCTGCCCAGTTCCGATGGGCTGGCCGCAACCTTGATGCCGGCGCTTTCCATTGCCGCGATCTTGTCCTCGGCGCCGCCCTGGCCGCCGGATACGATCGCACCGGCATGGCCCATGCGGCGGCCCGGAGGCGCGGTGCGGCCCGCGATAAAGCCAGCCATCGGTTTCTTGCGCCCGCGTTTCGCTTCGTCCTTCAGGAACTGCGCTGCTTCTTCTTCGGCCGATCCGCCGATCTCGCCGATCATGATGATCGACTTGGTCTCGTCGTCCGCCAGGAACAGCTCGAGCACATCGATGAAGTTGGTGCCGTTGACCGGATCGCCGCCGATGCCGACGGCGGTGGTCTGGCCGAGGCCTTCATTGGTGGTCTGGAACACGGCTTCATAGGTAAGCGTGCCCGAACGCGAGACGACGCCCACCGATCCCTTGGAGAAGATGCTGCCGGGCATGATGCCGATCTTGCATTCGTTCGGGGTCAGCACGCCGGGGCAGTTAGGGCCGATCAGCCGCGACTTGGAGCCCGACAGCGCCCGCTTCACGCGGACCATGTCGAGCACTGGGATGCCTTCGGTGATGCAGACGATTAGCGGCACTTCGGCGTCGATGGCCTCGCAGATCGAATCCGCGGCGAAGGGCGGCGGCACATAGACGACGCTCGCGGTCGCGCCCGTAGCAGCGACGGCTTCATGCACCGTGTCATAGTTGGGCAGGCCGATATGGGTCGTGCCGCCCTTGCCGGGGGTCACGCCCGCAACCATCTGCGTTCCATAGGCAAGCGCCTGCTCGGTATGAAAGGTGCCGGTGTTGCCGGTCATCCCCTGGGTGATGACCTTGGTGTGCTTGTTGACGAGGATCGACATAGCTTGCTGCTGTCTCTCTTTTCCGAAGGGAGGAGGGCCGCGGGTTAGGCGAGGCTGCTGTCGATGCCCTTGCAGGCGACCAGCAGTTCCTTGACCGCGTCGACCGAGACCTGAAGGTTGGACTTGGCCTCGGCGTCCAGTTCGATCTCGACGATCTGCTCAACGCCGCCAGCGCCGATGATGACCGGCACGCCGACATAGAGGCCGTCGAGGCCGTACTTGCCCTCGACATAGGCGGCGCAGGGCAGCAGGCGCTTCTGGTCATTGAGATAGGCTTCGGCCATCGCGATGCCGCTGGTGGCGGGCGCGTAATAAGCCGAACCGGTCTTGAGGAGCGCGACGATCTCGCCGCCGCCCGAGCGGGTGCGCTGCACGATCGCGTCGATCCGCTCCTTGGTGGAGCGGCCCTGCTTGATGAGGTCCGGAACCGGGATGCCGGCGACAGTGGAATATTGAACCACAGGCACCATCGTGTCGCCATGGCCGCCGAGCACGAAGGTGTTTACGTCGCGCACCGAAACCTGGAATTCATCGGCGATGAAATGGCTGAAGCGCGCCGAATCGAGCACGCCCGCCATGCCGACCACCTTGTTGTGCGGCAGGCCGGAGAATTCACGCAGTGCCCACACCATCGCGTCGAGCGGGTTCGTGATGCAAATCACGAATGCGTCGGGGGCGTTATTCTTGATGCCTTCGCCGACGGCTTTCATCACCTTGAGGTTGATGCCCAGCAGATCGTCGCGGCTCATGCCGGGCTTGCGGGCGACGCCGGCGGTGACGATGATCACGTCAGCGCCCTTGATGTCGGCATAGTCGTTGGTGCCGGTGATCTTCGCGTCGAAGCCGTCGATCGGTCCGCACTGGCTGAGGTCAAGCGCCTTGCCCTGCGGAATGCCTTCAACGACGTCGAACAGGACGATGTCGCCCAGTTCCTTGATCGCCGCGAGATGGGCAAGCGTGCCGCCGATGTTGCCGGCGCCGATGAGCGCAATCTTCTTCCGAGCCATCCGACTCCCCTCGTTCGAACTACAGACTGAAAAGGACGCTGCGGCGTTGCAGCATCCCGAGAACGGCGCTCGCTTAGGCCGATTCGCGCGGCGCGGCAACCTTCGGGATGACTTTTTTGACCCGGTCAGTCCTCGCCATGTCCGAGCGCGAGATAATCGCGGCTTTGCATTTCCATCAGGCGCGAAACGGTGCGCTCGAACTCGAAGGCGCCGTCGCCGTCGGGGTAGAGATTGATCGGCTCGGCGTCGGCGGTCGCCAGCAGCTTGACCTTATGTTCGTAGAATGCGTCGATCAGCGTCTTGAAGCGCGCCGCCTCATTGCGCTTCTCCGGCCCCAGGATCGGGATGCCGACGATGATGACGGTATGGAAATGCCGGGCGATCGCGAGATAATCCACCGCGCCGCGCGCCTCCGCGCACAGCCGCTTGAACGAGAAGACGGCGACGCCCTTGAGACTCTTGGGCACATGGATCGATCGGCCGCCGGGGATGGCCAGTTCCTCGGACGGCACATGGATGCTGTCTTCCGGCGGATAATCGGTCAGCCGAAAGAAGGCGGCGCGCACCGCGTCCGTCGCTACCGGGCCGGTCGGCGAGTACCAGGTGGGATGGCCGCCAAGGCGTTCCAGCCGGTAATCGACCGGGCCGTTGAGGGACAGCACATCCAGCCGCTGCTCGATCAGCGCGATGAACGGCAGGAAATGCTCGCGATTGAGCCCGTCCTTGTAGAGATCCTTCGGCGGGCGGTTGGAGGTCGTCACCACCGTCACGCCCGCATCGATCAGCGCGGTGAACAGGCGCGAGAGGATCATCGCATCGGCGGTGTTGTTGACCACCATCTCGTCAAAGGCGAGCAGCTTCGCTTCTTCAGCCAGCGCCTCGGCGACCGGCGGGATCGGATCGCCCTTCTCCTTCGCGCGCTCGGTGCGGAGCCGGTCATGCACCTCGAGCATGAATTCGTGGAAGTGGACGCGCCGCTTGGCCTGGACCTTCACGCAGCCGAAGAACAGGTCCATCAGCATCGATTTGCCGCGCCCGACCCCGCCCCACATATAGATGCCGCGCGGGGGCTCGGGCGCCTTGCGGAGCATGCGCCAGAGCACGCTGCCGCGCGCGGGCCGTTCCTCAAGCTGCAAGGCAAGCGCGTTCAACCGCTCCGCCGTCCGGCGCTGATCGGTGTCAGGTCGCAATTCGCCTGCCGCGACCAGCGCATCATAACGGTCGATCACGCTGCTCATGATGTAGCGCGGGCTTTCTTGATCGTGCCTGAAAATGCGACCTTTACCGCGTCGTCTTGTTCGATCGTGCCCCGCATGAAGATCATCCGATGGGTCTCGCGCAGCGTTTCGAGGATCACGTCGATCGCCGCTTCCGGAATGACCGGCGCGAGGAACTGCGCGCTGACGTCGATCGTGCTGCCACCAGCCGCCTGGGATCGGCCCTGGACGGCAGGGCCAATGAACAGGGCATGGTCGACCACCGCGAGGAGAAAGCCGCCGTGGATGCTCTCGATGAGGTTCCGGTGTGCGAGGCGCGGGACAAGCCGGAGACGGGAGACGGTGGGGCTCTCCGCCCGCACGCGCATCTCGCCATAGGAGTCGAGGAAACGGTTCTCGTCGCTTTGCGGCCTGATCAGCCAGCCGGGATTTTCGGGATCGGGCCGATAACCGAAATGGTCGGACATCCCCGGATCAGATCTGCCGCTCGACCACCATCTTCTTGACCTCGGCGATCGCGCGCGCCGGGCTCAGCCCCTTGGGGCAGACATTGGCGCAGTTCATGATCGTGTGGCAGCGATAGAGCCGGAACGGATCCTCAAGCTCGTCAAGCCGCTCCCCGGTCATCTCGTCGCGGCTGTCGGCCAGCCAGCGATAGGCCTGGAGCAGGATCGCCGGCCCCAGGAACTTGTCGCTGTTCCACCAGTAGCTCGGGCAGCTCGTCGAGCAGCAGGCGCACAGAATGCACTCGTACAGGCCGTCGAGCTTGGAGCGATCCTCGGGCGACTGCAGCCGCTCCTTGCCTGAAGGCGGCGGCGTCACGGTCTTCAGCCAGGGCTGGATCGAGGCATATTGCGCGTAGAAATGGGTGAAATCGGGGACGAGATCCTTAATCACGTCCATGTGCGGCAGCGGCGTGATGCTGACCTGCTTGTCGCAATCCTCGATCGCGGTGGTGCAGGCCAGGCCGTTGCGGCCGTCCATGTTCATCGAACAGGAGCCGCAAATGCCCTCGCGGCAGGAGCGACGGAAGGTCAGCGAGGGATCGATCTCGTTCTTGATCTTGATGAGCGCGTCGAGGACCATCGGCCCGCACGTGTCGAGATCGATCTCGAACTGGTCATAGCGCGGATTTTCGCCCGAATCGGGATCGTAGCGATAGATTTTGAACGTGCGGACATTCTTCGCACCCTCGGGCGCCTTGTGCTTCTTGCCCTTACTCTTGATCTTACTGTTGGCGGGAAGGGTGAACTCGGCCATCTCTGTTCCTTGATCGATCGGTTCAAGCCGATAGCGAAGTGAAACGGATTGCGGAAGCCCGAAATCCGCGCGCGCCGCCGGGGCGGGCCGCCGACGTAACTTCACAATCTTCGCGCATCTCAACAACTGACAATATATATGGGCGAACGGGAATATCCTTTTCTTTCAGTTAGTTGATCTATCCTAACTACAGGGCTGTAGGACAGGCGAAAATACAGGCGCGACGTTACGCCGTTCGGCCACGGGTTTTCCGACGAAATGGAAGCTGGGCACGCATCCCGGTCGTTAAAGGCGTTCCGTCGATCGCCGGATAGCAGACGTTCGACTAGCGGAGCCGGAGGCCCGTCTGGAGCATTCGTGATGATTGTAGGTGATCGGGGGTTAGCGGCGTATTGTGAGTCCGATCGGCGATCTGGGGCCGCCGCCGAGCGGAGTTCAGACCATGCTCGTTACGATCTTCGTACCATCCCGCGTGCATCTGCTGGAAGTCGCCGGCGTGCGCGATGCGCTCTTCGAAGCAAACGGCAAGATGGCGTCTGGCGATAGCTATCGCGTTAGATTGGTGACCGAACGGGGAGTGCCGGAGCAGAGCGCCTCCGGCACCATATATGTGCCTGATGCAAGCATAAATGATGAGACCGAGGCATGCGACACCTTGATCGTCGCGGGGCCGTATGGCTTACCCGTTCCGCCCAGCGAAGCCGCAAGGCAATGGTTGAGGGAACAGGCACAGCGGTCGCGCCGCTACGGCTCGACGTGCACGGGCGCTTTCCTATTGGCGCATGCGGGATTGTTGGCGGGCCGCCGCGCGACGACCCACTGGCAATATGCCGAACGACTTGCCGCCGATTTTCCCGATATCCTCGTCGAGCCTGACCGTATCTTCGTGCGCGACGGGCCGGTGTTCAGCTCTGCCGGGGTGACGGCGGCAATCGATCTCGCCTTTTCTCTGATCGAAGAAGATCACGGGGGTGCGCTGGCGCTTTGGGCGGCGCGCCGCCTGGTTGTCTTTCTGAAGCGGCCCGGCGGTCAATCGCAGTTCAGCGCAGCATTGACCGCACAAGCCACCACCACGAGTCCGATCGACAGGATAAGGTTGCACATCCTCGAAAGCCCTCGGGCGAAGCTGAACCTTGAAGCGCTGGCCGAGGTGGCCGGTATGAGTCCCCGCCACTTATCCCGGCTGTTCCGCGCCGAACTAGGCATGAACCCGGTCGCCTATGTCGAGTTGACACGGATCGATATTGCGCGACGTCTGCTCGAGGACAGCGCCGCTCCGATCAAGGTGATAGCCTATACCGCCGGCTTCGGATCGACGACAACGCTCAGGCGCGCATTTCTGCGCAGGTTGGGCGTCACGCCGCTCCAGTATCGGTTGCAGTTTCAGACTGCAGGGTCTGGAGAGGCGACGAAAGCCTAAAGCGCCGCCGATTTGTCCTGAAACGGCGCTTCACCGAAGTTGAAGCGCCTGTGCCGGAGCCGCATCCTTGTGCCCGGAGGGCGATGACATGCGAATTGATCTGCCACGGGTGATCCAGCGAAAGAAATCCGGGGTGCGAAACCACTTCACCGGCACTGCCGATACGTTCCCTCGATGACGCGCGAAACAGGTCGCCCGGTTTCGGGGCGCTCCGCATTCACGCCAATGCGTTGGCCCCCGGTCAAGAACCGGCCAAGCGAACCGGTGGTGCCTCAGGTCGCTTCGTTGCTGGCGCTCGCCCATACCAGCGACGGCATGCTCGTTGCTGACATGCGCTTGGGAGGGCAGCCGATCGTGCATGTGAATCCATCATTCGAGATGATCACCGGTTATCCGGCTGCAGAGGCGATCGGCAAGAATTGCCGCTATCTCCAAGGGAGCGACCGGCTCCAGCCTGAGATCGCCGAAATCCGCGCGGCGCTGGCTGAAGGGCGCGCCTGTTCAGTGACGCTGCGCAATTACCGGCGGGACGGCACGATGTTCCACAACGCGCTGCGTCTTGAGCCGCTTCGGGATGACAACGGGCATGTCACGCATTTTGTCGGCCTGATGCGCGATGTCACGCATGCAGCGGGCATCGATCGACTGACCGGGCTGCTCGACCGCTACGGTTTGCTCGACAAGCTGAAGGCGATCGAAGGTCGGGCGAACTCCCTCCTGCTACTGGTCAAGTTCGACATTCTGCGGTTTCATGATGTTAATAGCGGTTTCGGCTATGATGTCGGCGACGCCCTCTTGCGATCGGTAGCCGCACGCCTCGCGACGCAACCGGCGGTTGCCATATCCCGTACCGGGACCAACAGCTTCGCGCTGGCGTTCGAACTCGACGATGCCAGTCGCGCCTCAAGCGTGGTCGCTGACGTCCTGGACCTGTTGAGACCGCGCTTCGTCCTTCCCGGCGCTTCCCTTGCGGTGCAGTTCGCCGCCGGCTTCACGATCGGCGTCGGTAACACCGACCCGCTTCAGCTCGTACGGCAGGCCGGGGCGGCATTGCAACGGTCCAAGGCGATGCCCACCCACCCACCGCATCCGTTCGCGGCGGCGGACGAGCGTGATGCGCGCAACCGCATCCGGTTGGCAAACGAACTGCAAACTGCTGTTTCGAATGAGGAACTGTTATTCCACTATCAGCCTCAGATTGATCTTGGCTCTGGCGAACTGGTCGGCGCCGAAGCCCTTCTGCGATGGAACCACGGTGCATTCGGCCTTCAGTCGCCCGCCCGTTTCATTGGCGTCGCAGAGGACACCGGCATTATCATGGAAATAGGAGCGTGGGGTCTGCGCACGTTGGCGACGCATGCCGTGCGGGTCAACCGCGGGCGTCGCACGCCGTTTCGCTTTGCCTTCAACGTTTCGGTGATCGAATTCACGCGACGCGACATGGCCGCCTTTGTCGAACGGGTGCTTGAGGATACCGGCTGCAGGGGTGAATGGCTTACGCTGGAACTCACTGAGAATCTGTTGATCCCTGAGCCGGACGATATCCGCCGGTCTTTTGAGCATTTGCGGCGCCTAGGCGTCGCCATTTCAATCGACGACTTTGGCACAGGCTATTCCAACCTCCGTTATCTGGAGCGCTTTCCGCTTAGCGAGATCAAGATCGATCGCAGCTTCGTTCATGACGTGGCGCACAGCACGGCGAAGCGCGTCATTGTCGAGAGCATCGTAAAGCTCGGCGCCGCGCTGGACATCCGTATCGTTGCCGAAGGAATCGAGACAGAGGCCGAACGCGCGATGATGCGGGCGCTCGGCTGCTCGGTGGGGCAGGGATATTTGTTTGCCGCGCCCATGGACGCGCTTCAGCTGGAGAGGTTGCTCAACGACGGTCTGATCTTGCGTGAAGGGTGGGACGCACGACGGTTTCTGACGATGCTGAACAGCGATAGCAGGGGCAGGTCAGCGTGAAAGGCGATTGATCTCGTGGTGAGCCATTGACCGAAACCTGACTATCCGAGCCGGCGCTGTCACCGACGAACTACCCACGCTCACGCAATCTCGGATTCATCCACCACCGGCCGGCTTTCGCGCGTGCCGCGCATGCGGTCCTTGGGGTTGTCGGGGTCGCTGGTGATGACGACATGGTCCTCGTGCACCTCCAGCAGCGTGCCCATGAAAGGGAAGTCCGCGAGGCTGCCGGTCACCCGGTAGCTGACGACGTCGCCCACCTTGAAGGTCGCCGGATCGAAATTGAATTCGAACGGACAGCTGCCGTCGCCCATGCCGAGCATCATGCTCTCCTCTACTGATCCTTGGCTGATCTCTCAGTGGATTATGCCAAGGAAGCCGGCCTGGAGTCCAGACGGCCTCACCCGCTCGCGATCTGGAGCATGCGGGCGGCGATTTCCCGTTCGCCCATGACGATATCATCGACGCCCAGGCGGTCGAGATGCTCCACCTCGGCGTCCGAATGGGCGCGGGCGATGACGCGGGCCAGCGGGTTCAGTTGCCGGGCATGCTCGAAGATGGCGCCGGCCTCATAGCCTTCGGGGATCGCGATCAGGACGGTCGAGGCGTCGCGTATGCCCGCCGCTTCCAGGCTGCGCGGATCGAGGGCGTCGGCGGTCACGGTCTTGAACCCGTCGGTTTCGGCCTGGCGGGCCATGTCCGCCTGATCCTCGACGACGACGAACGGCTTGCCCTTTTTGGCGAGGGCGGCCGCGATCAGGCTGCCCACCCGACCATAGCCGATCAGGATGACGTGGCCCGCTGGCTTTTTGGGTTGCGGCGCGTCTTCCTGTTCCCCGCCGTCCTCGGACTTGTCGAGCCGCTTCGCGAACAGGGAGAAGAGGAAGGGGTTGGCGAAGATCGAGATGATCGCGCCGGCCAGGATGAGATCCTGCCCTTCCTTGGGCAGCATGCCGAGATCGTTGCCGAGCGCGGCGAGGATGAAGGAGAATTCGCCGATCTGCGCGAGGCTCGCCGAGATGGTGAGCGCGGTGGTGTTGCTATGGCCGAAGGCGCGCACGATCGTGAAGGCGGCGAGCGACTTGCCGACGATGATGATCGCGACCGTCGCCAGCAGCGGCAGCGGCTGTTCGACCACCACGTTCGGATTGAACAGCATGCCGACCGACACGAAGAACAGCACCGCGAACGCATCGCGCAAGGGGAGAGTCTCTTCGGTCGCGCGGCGGCTGAGCGGAGTTTCGCCAAGGATCATGCCGGCGAAGAAGGCGCCCAGCGCGAACGACACGTCGAAGATATAGGCCGAGCCGAACGCCACCCCGAGCGCGATGGCGAGGACGGCGAGGCGGAACAGCTCGCGCGATCCGGTGTGCGCCACCCAGTGCAGCGCGGCGGGGATCACGCGCCGTCCGATCACGAGCATGACCGCGACGAAGCCGGCGACCTTGAACAATGTTATCGCCAGCGGCATCATCAGCGCGGAGAAGCCGCCATCGGCTTCCTTCAACACGCCCGCCAGCGCCGGCAGCATCACCAGCGCCAGCACCATCGCGAGATCTTCGACGATCAGCCAGCCGACCGCGATGCGCCCCCGCTCGGTCTGGACCAGATTGCGTGATTGCAGCGCCCTCAGAAGCACCACCGTACTCGCCACCGACAGCGCGAGGCCGAAGACGAAGCCGCTGGCGATGCTCCAGCCGAGCGCCCATGCCAGCGCCATGCCCAGGATCGTCGCCGTGGCGATCTGCACCAGCGCGCCGGGTACGGCGATCTTGCGGACCGACAGCAGATCGCGCAGCGAGAAGTGCAGGCCGACGCCGAACATCAGCAGAATCACGCCGATTTCGGCCAGTTCGTTGGCGATGCCGGTGTCCGCGACCAGGCCGGGCGTGAACGGCCCCACCATGACGCCCGCGATCAGATAGCCCGCGATCGGGGAAACCTTGAGGCGGTGCGCCAGCGCGCCCATCAGGAAGGCCGCGACGAGACCCGCGACGATAGTGAGGATCAGGGGCGAGTGATGCATCCACATTCCTTGCGGTTCCGGCCATCCTTATCCGGATGACCGGAACCCGTTTGCCGGGCTGATTCAACCAGCCGCGACGATGATCGAGACCGCCAGTCCCACGGCGCCCGCCATGCCCCCGAGGAGGGCCGGCAGGAACCACCAGGGCGGCGGTTCTTGCTTCGGTTTCATGATCGCTCTCCATGCGGGCGGGCAGATCGGAATCGCGCCGCCCGACGCATTGCACATCATTGCGATCGAATTCAGCCGCGCGGCGGCGCCCGGGGCCAGGCCTGCGTCCCACTGGCGTGCGGCAGCGGCGGCGCGATCGCATAGGCGCGCCATGCCGGCCGCTCGGCGATCGCGGGGGAGGGGAGGGATGGGGTTTGTGGGAAGAGGGCTGGGGCGGACGGTCCCGTCAGTCCGGGCGCAGCCGAGGCGTGGTCGTCGTCCTTCTCGAAACGCTGGGTCGCGAAGCGAATCTGTTCGGCGCGCCCGCGCAGGGCGACGGCGCTCGTCTCCGGGCTGAAGGCCGATCCGATGGTCTTGGTGAGAGGCAGGCCCGAAGGCCACAAGGCGCAAAGCAGCGCGGTCGCCAGCGCGACCCAGAGCGTGGGGATGAAAACCGGCCCCTTATGTCGCGTCGTTCCGCGGCTGATGATGCGCTCCCTCATAACGGCCATGCTCTGGCCGTAGCACGAGTATGGGGTTTTGCGGGCGCTTTTCCAACCCCGCCGATGCCGTTCAGGCGGCGCGGGCGCCCATCGCGCGCTGGCGCCGCCGCTGCACCGAGGAGCCGAGCCCGATCGCCTCGCGATATTTGGCCACGGTGCGGCGGGCGAGATCGAAGCCCTTGTCGCGGAGCAGCTCGACCAGCTTGTCGTCGGACAGGATGTCGTCGCCTTCGACCGCGATCAGCGCGCGGATCCCGTTCTTCACGGCTTCCGCCGACACGGCGTCTCCCCCATCGGACGCCGCCACGCCGCTGGTGAAGAAATATTTGAGCTCGAACACGCCGCGCTCGCAGGCGAGATATTTGTTCGATGTGACGCGGCTGACCGTCGACTCGTGCATGCCGATCGCATCGGCGACGGTGCGCAGCGTGAGCGGACGAAGATGTTCGACGCCGCCGAGGAAAAAGGCTTCCTGCTGCTTCACCAGCTCGCTCGCGACCTTGACGATGGTGCGCGCGCGCTGATCGAGCGCCTTCACCAGCCAGTTGGCGCTGGCAAGGCATTCGGAGAGCCAGGTGCGGCTCTGCTTGTCCTGCGGGCCCTGGGACAGCTCGGCGTAATAGGTGCGGTTGACGAGCAGGCGCGGCAGCGTCGCCGAATTGAGCTCGACCGCCCAGCCGGCGGCGGTGCGGCGGATGAAGATGTCCGGCGTCACCGGATGGGCGATGTCGCTGGCGAAGCGCAGGCCGGGCTTGGGATCATAGGCGCGCAGCTCGCGGATCATGTCGGCGAGATCCTCGGCATCGACGCCGCAGATGCGCCGGAGCTGCGGCAGGGCGCCCTTGGCGAGCAGATCGAGATTGTCGATCAGTCGCGCCATCGCCGGATCGTAGCGATCGGCCTCGCGCGCCTGAAGCGCGAGGCATTCGGACAGCGTGCGGGCGCCGACGCCGCTCGGATCGAACTGCTGAATGCCGCGCAGCGTCGCTTCCACTTCGGCGAGCGGCATGCCGAGCTGCAGCGCCATGTCGAGAAGCTGGCCGTGGAGATAGCCGGCCTCGTCGATCTGGCCGATCAGGTGGCGGGCGATGACCAGCCGCTGGGCGGAGAAGGTCGTGCCGGCCTGGGCGAGCAGATGTTCGTGCAGGGATAGGCTGCCGGCGGCGATGCTTTCGAAATCGGGGTCGATATCGCTCGCGCCGCCGCCCATTTCCATTCCGCCGCCCGCGCCGGATGAAAAACTGTCGGAGGGCGAATCGTGGTGGAAGGTCTCTTCGCGATAATTGACGTCGAGAGGCGCATCGCCTTCCGCATCGCCAGTGACCATCAGCCGATCGGCGGTGGCGGGGTCCTCGGCCTCGAAGCCGTCATTGTCCTCCCCGCCGGCGGGCTCGGACGGTTCGGGCTCGCGCTCGATCTCGCTCCCGCCCTGTTCGAGCAGCGGGTTCTTCTCGACCTCCTCGGCGATGAAGCTTTCGATTTCGAGATTGCTCAGCGCCAGCAGCCGGATCGCCTGCTGGAGCTGGGGGGTCATGACCAGAGACTGGCTCTGGCGAAGATGGAGACGAGGCCCGAGCGCCATGGCTATATGGCTTTCCGGCCCACGCCATCGAAGGTTCGAAGACGGGCCATGAGCCTAAAGCGAGAATCCCTCGCCGAGGTAGAGGCGGCGTACATTCTCATCGGCGGCGATTGCGGCGGGGCTACCCTGGAACAGCACCTTGCCGTCATAAATGATGCAGGCGCGATCCACGATGTCGAGCGTCTCGCGAACATTGTGATCGGTTATCAGCACGCCGATGTCGCGGGTCTTGAGTTCGCGGACCAGCCCGCGAATGTCAGCGATCGAGAGCGGATCGATGCCGGCGAAGGGCTCGTCGAGCAGCATGATGGAAGGGTCGGCAGCCAGCGCACGGGCGATCTCGCAGCGTCGGCGCTCGCCGCCTGACAGCGCCATCGCGGGCGCGTCACGCAGATGGCCGATATGGAATTCGGACAAGAGCTGCTCCAGCCGGTCGGCCCGCACCGATGGATCGGGTTCGACCAGTTCGATAACGGCGGCGATATTCTGCGCGACCGTGAGGCCCCGGAAGATCGAGGTTTCCTGCGGCAGATAGCCCAGCCCCAGGATCGAACGGCGATACATAGGCAGGCTGGTGATATCGTCGCCGTTGAGCAGGATGCGGCCGGCATCGGGCTTGGCCAGCCCCATGATCGAATAGAAGCAGGTCGTCTTGCCTGCGCCGTTCGGCCCGAGCAGGCCGACCACTTCGCCCGGAGCCACGTCGAGCGAGACATCGGTCAGCACGCGGCGCTTGTCGTAAGCCTTGGCGATGGAGACCACCGAAAGCCCGCGTGCGATTCCGTTGGTTTCAGGGTTCATTTCATCCGGGTGAATCAAGGTCTGGTCCATGGGTCCTCAGCGATCTGGTCGCACGAGATGGTTAGCGTTTGGTTACCAAAAAGGAAATTGGCAAGATTCCTGCATGTTCAACCGGGAGCGTCGGAAGTGCAAGAAAAAGGACGGGCGTTACTTGCCGCTAGGATTGCGGTCGGGAACGGCGAAGCGTCCGCTTACGCGCCCGTTGCTCGTTCGCGTGCCGGCCGATCCGCCGCCGTCGAGCGATGCCTTGCCGCTGTTGAGATCCAGCACGAGGCGATTGCCGCTGACCTTGGATCCGTTGCGATTGACGGTCACGCCGCCAATCATGGTGATCACGCGGCTGCCGAAATCATAGATTGCGAACTGTCCGCTCGCGGTTTCCGAGGGGCTGGTGACAGTCACGCCGCCGCTGGCGTCGAGCCGCTGGATTTCCGTCCCGCCCGCGCGAGTATAGGCCACGGTGACGCGGGGCGCCCTCAGCGTCAGCTCACCCTGCCTGATTTCCACATTGCCCGACAAAAGAGCACGGTCGGCGCGGTCCTGAAGCTCGATCCGGTCGGCCGCGACATCCACCGGCGCGCGGTTGTCATGCCCCTTCAGCGCAGAGACCGTAGCGGTCTGGCTAACCGCAGGCGCGAGCGGCAAAAGGAGCAGCAGCGAAAGCGGAACAACGCGACGGATCATGGCGTCCCTCTGGACTGGCCTTGCACGATATGCAAGCGCGCCCGGCCATCCAGCATCACGATGCGGCGGTTAAGATCGGCGCGCAGGCCATCGGCGCTGAATCGGCCGAGCGGCATGGTGCCGTCGACCGACCCCGCGCTGGCCAGCGAGCGGGTCTGAAGATCGATGCCGACGTCGCGGGTGGCGAGCCGGTAGCCGTCCTGCGTCTTGAAAACGACTGGGCCGATGATCGCAACGCGCTGCTTTTCCATGTCGTAACTGCCGTGATTGGCGGCGATCGCGGCGGGTCCGTCCTTGAGCTGGATCCGCGCAGAGAGCGCTTCGAGCTTGACGATGGGCTCGCTCGACGATCGCTGGACCGCGGAGCCGGCGCTGATCGCGAAGGGCTGGCCCTCATTGTCCGTCCCGCGATACTGGGCGTTGTTGACCCGCATCCGTTCCTTGGCCACCGCCACGCGATCCTTCGAGAGGATGAAGCTGATGTCCCGCCCCATGCTGAGCGGTGCGAAGGTCAGAAAGATGACGGCCAGCACGATGCCCGCAGGGATGAGCTTGCGGAGAATGCCGAGCAGTTTGTCATGGCTGCTGCCGGGGGCCGCCCAGCGCCGTTGTTCGCGCCGCGCCTGATCGGCCAGTTCAGACATGGTTGGGTTCAGACATGGGCGAAGATATCGACCTCCGGCCAACCCGCGAGGTCAAGCGCGGCGCGGTGCGGCAGGAAATCGAAGCAGGCCTGGGCCAACGCCGTACGGCCTTCGCGCGCCAGCCGCTCGTCGAGCTTGTCGCGCATCTGATGCAGATAGCGCACGTCGGACGCGGCATAATCCTTTTGTGCGTCGCTCAGCTCCGGCGCGCCCCAGTCCGAGCTTTGCTGTTGCTTGGACACCTCGACCCCCAGCAGCTCGCGGACCAGATCCTTGAGGCCGTGGCGATCGGTATAGGTGCGGATCAGGCGGGACGCGGTCTTGGTGCAATAGACTGGCGCCGCGACCACGCCGAGATAATGCTGGATCGCCGCCAGATCGAATCGCGCGAAATGATAGAGTTTGAGCCGCTGGGGATCGGCCAGCACCGCCTTCAGCACAGGCGCGGCATAGCTGCTGCCCGCCGAGAAACGAACAAGATGCTCGTCCCCGCCGCCGTCGGAAATCTGGACGACGCACAGCCGGTCGCGCGGGGTTATCAGCCCCATAGTTTCAGTGTCTACGGCTACGGGGCCGGGGCGGAGGACTCCTTCGGGGAGGTCTTCTTCATGAAGATATACGGTCATGCCGTCCGCATAGGCCCGGATTGGCCGAGGCTCAATGCGCCTGTTTGAGAAAGCGCGAAAGAGCGCTTTCCGAATGCGGCGCCGCCTTTCTCAAAGGCACTTTTAATGTTTACGGCGCCGCGCGAGCATGTTCAGCCCTTCGACCAGCGCCGAGAAGGCCATGGCAGCGTAGATATAGCCCTTGGGCACATGATGGCCGAAGCCTTCCGCGATCAGCGTCATGCCGATCAGGAACAGGAAGGCGAGCGCCAGCATCACTACCGTCGGGTTACGCTCCACGAAGCGCGAAAGCGGCCCGGCTGCCGTCAGCATCATCAACACCGCGAAGATCACGGCCACGAACATGATCGGCACATGCTCGGTCATGCCGACCGCAGTAATGATCGAATCGATCGAGAAGACGAGATCGAGCAGGATTATCTGGAAGATGGCAGCGCCGAACGTCAGCGTCGCCTTGGCGCTTTCGAACATGTCGCCGCCGGGATTGTGATCGACGCTGTGATGGATTTCCTTGGTGGCCTTCCACACGAGGAACAGGCCGCCCGCGATCAGGATGAAATCGCGCCAGGAGAAAGGATGTCCGAAAAGCTCCATCACCGGCCTTGTCAACGTGACGATGAAGGCGACGAAACTCAACAAAACGAGTCGCAGGCCCAGCGCGAGCCCGATGCCGATCTGCCGCCCGCGGGCGCGTTGATGCTCGGGCAGCTTGTTGGTCAGGATCGAGATGAAGATCAGGTTGTCGATCCCGAGCACCACCTCCATCGCGATCAGCGCGGCAATTGCCGCCCAGTTGGTGGGATCGAGGAAAATCGCGAGGATATCGGCCATAATGGGTTTTTCCCATGCCGTGCGGATCGTTGTCCGTCAATGTCCCGCGCCAATGATGCTTACCCTGTGGAAAACTGCTCGCAGAATGTCCGTTTTTACTATATGATTTTGGTTTGGCCGCTTTTTGGGGCCATCAAACCGGGGACTCGCGCGCAGCGCCCAGCTGGGAGTCTTGAAGGACAGTGGGCGATATTCGGGAAGACTAGAACGGCATGAGTTTTGATCGTGGGCGCCGCGGGCAGCGTGGTGGCAGGGATAAGCGCGACAGCTTTGGGGACGAAAGTTTCGGCGGTTATGGCGGTGGTGGCGACCGGTTCGGGGGCGGTGGCGACCGCTTCGGCGGCGGTGGCGGCTATGGCGGTGGCGGTGATCGCTTCGGAGGCGGTGGTGACCGCTTCGGTGGCGGAGGCGGCGGTGGTTTTCGCGGCGGAGGCGGTGGCGGCGGCGGAAGCCGAATGCCGGCGCAGGTCATTGGCGAAGGCACTGGCGTCGTAAAATTCTTCAATGGCCAGAAGGGATTCGGCTTCGTCGTGCGTGACGATGGCGGTGAAGATGTGTTCGTTCACATCTCGGCGGTCGAGCAGGCCGGCCTGACCGGCCTCGCTGAAGGGCAGCCGCTGGGCTTCACCCTCGTCGATCGTGGCGGCCGCATCTCGGCGACAGATCTAAAGATCGAGGGCGAGCCCCTGCCGGTTGAGGATCGTGGTCCTCCCCGCGATCGTCCGGATCGCGGGGGCGCGGGCGGCGCGCCGCAGCGTCAACTGACGGGTGAGAAGGCGACCGGGACGGTCAAGTTCTTCAACGCGATGAAGGGTTTCGGCTTCATTCAGCGCGATGACGGACAGCCGGATGCGTTCGTACACATCTCGGCGGTTGAGCGTGCAGGCATGACCAATCTTAACGAAGGCGATCGGCTGGAGTTCGAGCTTGAGGTCGATCGTCGCGGCAAATATGCTGCGGTAAACCTGACGCCGATGGCCTGATCGCTTCGGCGAGACGGAATGAGAAAGGCCCGGCTGAAACGCCGGGCCTTTTTCTTTGGGTCGGAGCAAAAAGCTGTTTGTCTTGAGCCTGTCGAAGGCTCGTTTCTCTGGCGAACAAGGAAAGGCTTCGACAAGCTCAGCCCGAGCGGTGTCCCCAAGATCAGCTCGCCGGCGGCAGCATCCCGCTGGAAATGCCCTGATCGGCCAGCACGAAGCTGCCCTGCAGCGCCCGCGCCGCATCGGACACGAGGAACAGCGCGACCTGCGCGATATCGTCCGGCTCCATCATCGCGTTGCCATAGGGGCTGATCGATCGCGCTTCGCGGCGGACCATGCCGGCCTGCTGTTCCTCGGTCAGCTCATCGCTGGTAAAACCCAGCATCTGGGTGCGCACCGATCCCGGTCCGATCGAATTGACGCGAATGTTGGTGCGCCGCAGCTCCGGCGCCAGCGTGCGGGTAAAATGCGCTATCGCTGCCTTGCTCGACGCGTAAACCGCCATTTCGTTGACGCCCAATACCGCCGCGCCCGAGGATATGTTGACGATCGCGCCGCCTCCTGCGCGGCGCATCGCGGGCAGCACCGCCTGGATCATGGAGATCGCGCCGATCACGTTGACGCCGTACATCAGGTCTATCTTGCGCGGCTCCATCGTCTCGATCGGCCCCGCGAAGCAAACGCCCGCGCTCTGGATAAGGATGTCGATCCGGCCCTGCTCACGCTCGACGGTTTCGACCAGCGCCGCGATCGAGCCCCGGTCCATCACGTCGCAGGTGACCGCGCTAGCCGACCCGCCATCCGCACGGATCTTCTCCACAACGGGCTGCATTGCGTCGACGCCAAGCTCCGACGTCAGCACGACATGCGCTCCATTCTTCGCGAACAGGCGGGCGATGGCCGCGCCGATGCCGGTGCCGCCGCCGGTGATGATGGCGACCTTGCCGTCAAGCATGCGCTTTCTCCTTGATGCGGCCCGCCATATTGCCCTCGCGAATGGCCATGAGGAGATCCCTCGGCGCGTTGGCGTCACCGATCAGATGCAGCTCATAGGGTTTGGGCGCCCGCGATCCGCCGCCCAGCGCCCGCCACAGATCGGCCTGCGCCTGATTGTAGCTGATGAATACGACGGTATCCGCCGGTACGTCCCACTCCTCGTCGCCATCGAGATAGCCGAGCGTGCAGCTGTCCTTGCCGATCTCGACGATCCTCCCCGAGACGACGAGATCGAACTTGCCCTTGCGCAGGCGGCGAAGCGCCGGGCCGGTACGCAGAATGATGTCCATCATCGGGGAAAAGCTCGAATGCCGCGCCACATAGGTCACGGCCACACCATTGGCGATCAGTTGCTCGGCGGCGGCGATTCCCTCGTAATGGCCGATATCGTCGAACACGACTGCGCTCTTGCCGTAACTGTCGGGCGCGTTGAGCAGCAGATCCCAGGACGACAGCACATGTGGCTGGTGGAAGCCGGGGATCGGGCGCTCGGGCCGTTGGGCCTGGAGACCGTCCATGCGCGGCAGCGATCCGGTGGCGATGATCACTACGTCCGGTTGTTCGGCCAGCACCTCTTCGGCCTCAGCATAGGTGGACAGGCGGACGTCGACGCCGAGCCGGAAAATCTCCTCCTCCTGCCAGATCGTGATGTCGTGGATCGCCTGAAGCTTGGGCGCTCGCTTGGCGATGTTGATCGCGCCCCCCAATGTCGGCTGCGCCTCCATCAGCACCACGTCATGGCCGCTGATCCGGGCGAGGCGCGCGGCTTCCATGCCCGCGGGGCCGCCGCCGACGATCACCACTTTTCGAGGGGTCTGGCCTGGCGTAATCAGCGCTTCGTCCATTGATCGCTCGAAGCCGACCGCCGGGTTCACCGTGCAGGTCATGCGCTGTACCGGCGTGCGGATGCCGCCGACGCAGCCCTGATTGCAGCCGATGCAAGGGCGGACATGGATCGCGTTGCCGGCCACCGATTTGTTCACAAGGTCTGGATCGGCGATCAGCGCGCGGACATAGCTGACCATATCGGCGAGGCCGGCGCGGATGATCTGCTCGCCCTCGTCGAGCGTGCCGAAGCGGCCAGCAACCATCGTCGGCACGGTCGCGCGTTGCACGATCGGCTCGGCCGAGGAGAGCATATAGCCCGAAGGCAGATCCATGCAGCCGAGCATGGAGGCGATGCTATAGGGGCTCCCCATCGATCCGCTGACATAATCGACCAGCTTGTCCTCGCACATGCGCGCGACGACATCGCCGGCTTCCTCGGGGGTAAGGCCGCCGGGGGCGTTATAGTCGGAGATACGGATGCCGAGCGGATAATCATCGCCCACGCGCTTGCGGATCGCGGCGAGGATGCCGTGCATGAAGCGCATCCGGTTTTCGAGGTTGCCGCCATAGTCGTCCTCGCGCCGATTGGTCAGCGGGCAGAGGAATTGGTGTATCAGATAGCCATGGCCGCAATGCAGCTCGATCCCGTCGAGACCGCTTTTGCGCACGCGTTCGGCGGCATCGGCGAACGCTTCGGTGATCTCTTCGATTTGATCGAGTGTCATCGGCTGCGGCGTGTTGGTGACGCCCAGCGGGCAGGGCACGTCCGAGGCCGAGATCGGGGCGCGACCGTCGGCGGGCGCCCAGCGGTGGCCGCCGTGCCAGAGCTGCACGAAGGTCCGCATGCCATGCTGCGAGCATGCTTTACCCAGCGCCGCGAAGCCGGGGACGATCGAATCGTCGAGCGCATTGACCGTGTGGTTCGAACTCGAAGGATGGACGACGGTTGCCTCGAGGATGTTCAGCCCCACGCCGCCCTTTGCACGCGCCTCATGATAGGCGATCAGATCGTCGCTGATCGCGCCCCGGCCATAGCTGGTGCCGTGCGCGGCGCGAGCGACCCGGTTTTTAATCTCGAGCCCGTTGATGATGATGGGGCTCAGGATGCGGTCGAATGACACGAGTGTTCATATCCTCTCAAGCACGCCGGTCTGTTGGCCTGACGTGGATATTATAGTGACCAGACCACCTTTTTCGCAGTCAAATCCTTGATTTCCTGATCGCTGAAGCCGGCATCTGCGAGAATCGCATCGGCTGGCGGGCTGCCGCGCGGATTGATCGTGGTGACCAAATCCGGGTGCGCCGAAAGGCGGGGGGCAGGCGCAGCGGTCAGCACGCCCCTGTCATGGGCGATCACGCTTTGCCTTGCGGCATTGTGCGGATCGGCGGCCAGTTCGTTGGTGGTGAGCACTGGCGCGCCGCACGAATCGACCGCGCCGAACAATTCGGTCCATTCATGCTGGGGCCTGGTGCGGAAGGCGGCAGCTATCCGCTCGCGCAGGGCAGGCCATTGCGAGCGGTCCATCTGCGCCTCGGCGGACGGATCGACATCGTCGAGACCCAGGATCGAAAGCATCGCCGCATAGAATTTCTGCTCGATCGCGCCGACCGAAAACCATTTCTCGTCGGCGCAGCGATAGACACCGTAGAAGGGCGCTTTCATGCCCAGCATCGCATGATCGGGATTGCCGTCCCACAGGCCAAGCTCAAGCTCGCCGAACATCGGGCCGAGCATGTAGGAGGCGCCATCGACGATCGCTGCGTCCACCACCTGTCCCTTGCCAGTGCGCTGGCGTTCGACCAGCGCCATCAGCACGCCCATCATCATCAGATAGGAGCCGTTGGCGAGATCGCCGAGCAGGCCCGGAGGTGCGGCGGGCTTATCCTCGCCGATCACGTTGAGCGCGCCGGAAATGGCGAGATAGTTGATGTCGTGCCCTGCGCGCTTCGCATAAGGGCCGGTCTGGCCCCAGCCGGTCAGCCGTGCGTAGATCAGGCCGGGGTTGTCGGGCATCAGCGCCTCTGGGCCGAGACCGAGGCGTTCCATTACGCCGGGGCGGAAGCCCTCGACAAAGATGTCGGCACCTTTCGAAAGCTTGCGCGCAACCTCCTGCCCCTCTGGGGAGCGCAGGTCGAGGCCGATAGCGGTCTTGCCGCGCGACATGGCGGCGGCGGGATCGAACGGCAGAGGGTCGGGCCGCCGCACGCTCAGCACTTCGGCGCCGAAATCGGCCAGCATCATCGTTGCGAAGGGCGCGGGGCCAAGTCCGCTCAGGTCCAGCACGCGAATGCCCGCCAGCGGCCCGCGCCGGACCTGCGCTACGCCGGCCATGCTCAGCCGTTCGCGGCGAGGGCCGGCTGGGATGCCGCTACCGCATTCACTTGCGGAATCACGTCGCTGCCCAGTCGCTCCACCATCTCCAGATATTCTTCGCGCCCAACGCCTCCCATGTCCATCTTGATAAGGTTGACGTCGGCGCCCACGAGCTGGCTGAGATAGATAAGGCGGTCGGCGAACTTGTTTGGCCCGCCTACGATCGCCGGGCCTTTGGTCGACAGCAACTCATAATCGAACGGCGCGCTGACATAGGAGGGCGGGTTCGGATTCACACTTTTGATCACCGCGAGGTTGAAGGCGTGATAGCCCTGATAGCGCGGCTCATATTTCGCCCGCGCGGTCGCGTCGTCCTTGTCGACCCAGCCGTGCCAGCAGGCGCCGACGCGCGCTTCATGCTTGTGGCCTGCCTTATCGAAGGCCTCGCGGTAGATGTCCGCGATCGGAATGAACTTGTCCGGGCGGCCAAAGGCGCTCGGAAGCATCAGCGCGAGTCCGAGCCTTCCGGCAAGCTTCGCCGTATCGGGCGAACTGCCGCCGCCGATCCAGAAGGGGGGGCGCTCGCGCTGGATCGGGGTCGGCTCAAGCCGCTGGCCGGAGATTGGCGCACGGAACTTGCCCGTCCAGTGGACAGGCTGCCCAGGCCAAAGCTTGCAGGCCAATTCCATGGCCTCGGCGAATCGCTCGGCCGATTCGGCGGAAGATTGGCCGAACAGGTCGAAGGTCTTTTCGAAGAAATTGCCGCGCCCAGTAACCAGCTCCAGCCGGCCGCCAGAGATCACGTCAACCGTCGCATAATCTTCCGCCATCCGAAACGTGTCGAGATTGGCGGCCAGCGCCACCGCGGTGCCGAGGCGTAGCCGCTTGGTGCGCTGCGCCAGCGCCGACAGCACCACCGCAGGCGAAGAAAAGGTGTAGTTTATGCCGTGATGCTCGCCGATGTAATAACCCTGAATCCCCACGCGGTCGGCGATCTCACCCGCATCCAGGGTCATGGCATAGCGCTCGGACGCGTCGAACCGACGCCCCGTGACGGGATCATCCATCATGTCGCCCAGCGACATCAGCGCAATCTGCATAACTCCCTCCCAACTGTCTGTTGCTCACTTTCTTACAGTGTATGGTACAAACTGCAATAGGTTTTAAGATCGACCAAAATTTTCGCAGTTTTCCTGAGCATAATTCGCGCAAAGACGTTAATTTAGGGGTCGAGCGGCGAAGGGTATTGATCGAATAGGCTCACAATGTTAGGTTATTGTCTGAAGCCGGGTTGCGCCTGAACGCGCCCGTCGAGTAGCGAGAGGAAATTGGGATGGGCGTTCACCACTTTGCGATTGCCACCAAAAATTTCGAGATGGCGCATCATTTCTATACGACGGTGATGAAATTCCCGCTTGTGGCGGGCGTGAAGCGGCAGGCGCCGGGCGGCGGCTGGACCAAGCATATGTTCTACGACATCGGCGACGGCGAGACGATGGCGCTGTGGGATCTGCGCGGGATCGAGGGCGTACAGCTGGATCCAGATTCGTGGCGCGCGCCTATTTCCACCGGGCTTGGTTTGCCGCGCTGGATCAATCACTTCGCATTCAACTGCAAAGGCGGCAATGAGGAGCTGGAGCAGCGCAAGCAGAACTGGCTCGATGCGGGCTACAATGTCTCGCAGACCGATCATGAGTTCATCCGCTCGATCTACACCTTCGATCCGGATGGCAATCTGATCGAGTGGACCTACGATACGCGGCCGATTAACGAAGAGGACACGCGCTACGCCCACGAGATTCTGCTCGACGACACGCCCGCGACCGAGGGCGATTATGAGGGGCCGTTCTTCAAATCCACCAAGGAAAAATATCGGCCAGCGCCCAAGCCGTTGCCTCAACCGGCGGAGTAATCTCCGCTTCAAGCGGCCATCTAAAGGGCGGGATTATTGTGAGCGGCAAGAGGCAGGCAGCGGCGCGCGGGCGTAACAGGTCGACGCCCGAACTGATCGAACTTTACCGGCGGATGCTGATGATCCGCGAGGCGGAGAAAAGCTGCGGCGCGCTGTTCGCGGCGGGCGAGATCCCCGGCTTCATCCATCTGAGCGATGGGCAGGAGGGTGTCAGCGTCGGCGTGATGTCTGCGCTGCGGCCTGACGACACGATCGCCTCTACCCATCGCGGCCATGGCCATGCGCTGGCCAAGGGGTTGGGCCTGGACGGCTTCTTCCGGGAATTAATGGGTAAGGCCGATGGCGCTTGCAAGGGGCGCGGCGGCAGCATGCATGTCGCGGATCTTTCGGTCGGCATGCTGGGGGCAAACGGCATCGTCGGCGGCGGCGTTGCGATCGCGGTGGGCAGCGGCATGGCCCAGAAGCTGCGCGGCGGCGATGGACTGGCGGTGTGCTTCTTCGGCGATGGCGCGCTGGCGGAAGGCATCGTCCACGAATGCCTCAACATCGCGCAGCTTAAGAAAATCCCGGTGCTGTTCGTGTGCGAGAATAATGGCTGGTCCGAATTCAGCCCGACCGCGACGCAGGTCACCTTCACGCTGGAAAAACTCGCGACCGCCTATGGCATCCCCTATTTCGGAATCGACGGATCGGATGTGGAGGCGGTCGCCGAACTTGCCGCCGATGTGGTCGGGCGGGTGCGGCGCGAGCGTTGCCCCGTTGTTCTTGAATGCGCGACCACCCGAATTCGCGGCCATTATGAGGGCGACTCGCAGCGTTATCGCAACGATCCCGCGCCGCCGGTCGATCCGCTCGCCATCGCGCGCGGCAAGCTGACGGACAGGGATGGCCTGACCGGCGAGATCGACACGATCGAGACCGATATCGCGCTGCTCGTGCATCAGGCCGTGGAGGCGGCGCGGCTCAGCCCTGATCCGACGCTGCAATCCGCCGCCGAGGACGTCTATGCGGAGGTTCGGGCGTGACCGAACTGCGCTTCGCTCATGCGATCAACCGCTCGCTCGACGACGCGATGGCGCGCGATCCCAGTGTTGTGCTGATGGGCGAGGATATTGCCAAGGCTGGCGGCTCCTTTGCGGTCACGCGGGGGCTGCTGGACAAATATGGATCGGATCGGGTGATCGACATGCCGATCGCGGAAAATGCGATTGCGGGCATGGCGGTCGGGCTGGCGCTGGGTGGCTACCGTCCGGTGATCGAGATCATGTTCATGGATTTCATGACGCTGACCATGGATGCGCTGGTCAATCAGGCGGCCAAGCTCCACTTCATGTTCGGCGGCCAGAGCCCCGTGCCGATGGTGGTGCGCACCCAGCATGGGGGCGGGCTGAACGCCGGGCCGCAGCATTCGCAATGTCTGGAGGCGTGGTTCGCGCATATTCCGGGGCTGAAGGTGGTTGTCCCGGCAACGCTCGACGATGCCTATGCGCTACTCCGGAGCGCGATCGAGGATCCCAATCCGGTGGTCTTCATCGAACATAAGGCGCTCTATCCCATGAAGGGCGTGCTTCCCGACGAGATCACGCCTGTGCCGTTGGGCAAGGCAAGGATCGCGCGAAAGGGTAGCGATGTCACCATCGTCAGCTATGGCGCGATGGTCCACAAGGCGCTGGAGGCGGCCGACCGATTGGCGGAGCGGAATGTTTCGGCCGAGGTGATCGACTTGCGCACGATCCAGCCTTGGGACGAGGCGGCGGTGCTGGAATCGCTGTCGCGCACGCACCGGCTGGTGATCGCGCATGAGGCGGTAGAGGCGTTCGGTGTCGGCGCCGAGATCGCGGCCCGCATGGCGCAGATCGGGTTCGATGAACTGGATGGGCCAATCATGCGGGTGGGGGCGCCGTTCATGCCGGTGCCGTTCGGACGCACCCTTGAGATCGATTATATGCCGAGCGTGGCCCAGATCGTCGAAGCGGTGCTCGCGACCGATGTCTGAGTTTGCCCCGATCGTCATGCCCAAGCTTGGCCTGACCATGTCGGAGGGTCTGATCGCCGAGTGGTGCGTAAAGCCCGGTGATGCGGTCCGGGCGGGGCAGGTCCTGTTTGTCGTCGAGACCGACAAGATCAGCAACGAGGTTCAGGCCCCCGCCGACGGCACGATCATTGACGTTCTGGCCGGCGAGGGAACGACGGTGGCTGTCGGGCTTCCGGTGGCGATGTGGACCGGGCCAGCGCAAGGCAATGTCGCCGTCAGCGAGGCGATACCTCAGCCGATAGCTTTACCCAAGGAAAAACAGCCGATCGCCAAGATGCTGAATGGCGAGCGCCGACTCTCGACGCCGTTCGCCCGCCGTCTGGCGCAGCAGGGCGGTATCGATATTGCCACTGTCGACGGCAGCGGCCCGCGTGGGCGGGTCAAGGCGCGCGATGTGCAGGCGGCGTTGGCGGCGCGTAGTTCGAAACCGGCTCCTGCACCGATCGGGCGGGGACGGGATTTGCGGTCACTCATCGCGGCGCGGGTGTCGCGCAGCAAGGCCGAGATTCCGCATTTCTACGTCGATGCCAATGCACGATTCGATGCGCTGGCAGCGTTACGGCGCGAGCTTAACGACGATCCCATGGCGAAGCGGAAGCTCTCCGTGACGGCCTTTCTCGGGGCGGCCGTGGCGCGTGCGCTGATCGTGAGGCCGGAGGCGAATATCGTGTGGCGGGATGGTCATGCCGTGCCGCTGCAAGGGCTGGCGATCGGGATTGCCGTCGAAGCGCCGGGCGGGGTGATGGCGCCGGTCGTGCCCTTCGGCGGTGGCATCCACGATTTTGCGGCGGCGCTCGACGGGGCGGTTGAGCGCGCCCGGGGCGGGCGGCTCGGGGCGGCGGATGTGGGGGAAGCGGTGATCGGCATCTCCAATGTCGGCATGTTCGGAGTGCGCGCGCTGACCCCGATCATCGATCCGGATCAGACCTTCATGCTCGGCGTTGGCGCGCCGCACATCAGCTTTCGCGCAGATGAGAAGGGCGCGCCCGTGGCTGTGCAGGAGGTGACGCTGAGCCTCGCCTGCGATCATCGCGCGATCGATGGTGCGGCCGCCGCGCGATTTCTGGCGACGATCGTTGAACTGATCGAGCACCCGATAAGACTGCTGATCCCGCAACAATAAACGGGGAGTGAAGATGCGTGATTGCGACGTGCTGGTCGTTGGCGGCGGCGGCGCGGGGATGGCGGCTGCGATCGAGGCGGCGGATGCCGGCGCATCGGTGGTCGTGCTCGAAGCCGGCAAGCGGCCCGGCGGATCGACGGCGCTGTCAGGCGGGGTGATATATGCGGCGGGCACCAGCATCCAGCGCGCGGCGGGTGTCGAGGACGATGCCGAGCGGATGTACCGCTACTATATGACGCTCAACCGCTGGAATCTTGAGCCTTGGCTGATCCGGCGTTTCTGCACGGAATCCGGGCCGACGCTCGAATGGCTGATCGGGCTTGGCGTGGATATCCCGGTCGATGGCCTGTACATCTCCGGAGTCGACGATACCCCGCGCGGGCATCACACTCATGGTTCGGGGATCGCGCTGTTCGAGCATCTTCTGGGGGCTGCGTCATCACGCGGGGTGGCGATCCATCCCGATGTTCGAGTCGAAGCGCTACTCATCGAGAATGGCCGCGTCGCAGGCGTTTCGGCGCAGGGCGCTGAGATGCGCGCCGGCGCGGTGGTGCTGGCGACCGGCGGCTATGGCGCCAACCGGGAGATGCTGGCCGAATTCAACCCGGACATTGCCGCGCAGGATGAGCGCTGGTCCTTCTATTTCGGTTCGGAGACGAGCCGGGGTGACGGTATTCGGATGGCGCGGGAACTCGGCGCGGCGGTGGTCGGCAAGAACCGGTTGCTGGTGAACGCATCACCGGGATTCTCGCGCGATGTCGCCGATTTCCATCCGCCATGGCTGGTGTTCGTCAACCGCGACGGCCAGCGCTTCATGGACGAGACCTGGCCCTATTGCATCGCCGGCCACCGGATCGAGGAGCAGTCAGACCGCCTCTGTTTCGCCATCTTCGACGAGCCGACCCGCGCTGCGTCACCCTCTCGTCATCCTTTTGCCGACAAGCTGGGCGTGGGCGACTATGCCTATTCGTGCGACCGGCTGGCTGAAGAGGCCGCCAAGGGCCGGGTGCTGGCGGCCGATACGCTGGAGGAACTGGCGGCGAAGGCGGGCATCGATCCGGTCGGGTTGGCCGGTTCGGTGGCGGCTTATAGTGCCGATGTGCGCTCCGACGGCGATCGTCAGTTTTTCAAACAGGGGGCGCTGACGACGATCGAAACGGCCCCCTTCTATGCAGCGGAAGTCCACGCGGCGAGTTTTGGAGCGACATCGGCTGGTATCCGTACCGATCCCGATGCGCGCGTGCTTGGCGCGGATGCCCATGCGATTCCCGGCCTTTACGCAGCGGGCGAGACGGCCGGGGGTGTGCTGGGCGAGCGCTACATCGGCGGCGGCAACTATATCAGTAATGCGCTCATTTTCGGCCGCATCGCAGGGCGGGGTGCCGCAGCCTTCGCCGCTCAGCCGGCGTAGCTGACCACCTCGTCAAGCGGTGCTCGCGTCGTTCGGAAGTCATTGGCGGGATGCTCAGGATCGGCATAGCCGAAGGAAATGCCGCACACGATCTTGCGGTGATCGGGGATCGCGAAATGCTCCCGGACGAAACCCGCGACCCCGGCCAGCGCGGCCTGTGCGATCGTCGCGAGGCCGAGGCTCTGCGCCGCCAGCATGACGTGCGCGACATAGGCGCCGCAATCGATTGCGCCGTACACGCCGAGATCCTCCTCGGTGGTGATGATCATTACGTGCGGCGCGCCGAACAGGCGGAAATTCTCAAGCATCTGCTTGCCCGATCCGACGCGGTCGCCATGCGCGATGCCGACGCTCTCGTAAAGCGCCCAGCCGGTGGCGCGCTGGCGCTCCTTGTAGATGCCAACATAGCGGGCGGGGAACGGGAAATCGGGTTGCTCAGGGCGGTTGGTCTGGTCGGCCCAGTTCTGCGATGTCGCGAAGCTGTAGAGCGCATCGCGGAAACGCTCGGTCTCTCCGCCTTCGGTGACGATTACCTGCCAGGGCTGAGAATTGCACCAGGACGCGGCACCCTGCGCGATCGCGAGCATCGTATCGATGGTTTCGCGCGGTACCTGCCGGGGAAGATAGCCACGGCAGCTATGTCGTTCGCTGATGAGCCGCGCCAAGGTTTCCGCATCGGCAGGCAGGCGGGTGTCCAGGGCCAGGGCCGGCATCTCTTCTCTCCCTTCGGATTGTGTCCAGATTTATTATTCATACAATGATAGTTTTTGAAGTGCGTTATAGTGATGATGTTTGCCTTTTTACAAGGATATGCATATCCAATTGGTGAAAGATAAAACATCTCGACATGGGGCGGCTGCTTGTCTGACACTGTCATGGAGCTTTCAGAACGCGCGCGGCAAGACCGTATCGCCATGCTGCGCCGCCTGATCGATCGGCTGGGGCGCATTCAGCCCGATGGCAATGACCGCTTCTCGATCGAGCCGGCGATCGGCGCGTTCGATCGGGTCTATGGCGGGCAGAGTCTTGCGGAAGCAATGATCGCGGCGGCGCGGACCGTCGATCCGGTTCGCGCGATCAGCTCGGTGCATTGCCACTTCCTCCGGCTCGGAGATCCGTTGCGGCCGGTTGTCTATGTGGTTGAGCGGTTGCGCGACACGCGTTCCTTCTCGCTGCGCCAGGTGCGCGCGGAGCAGGAAGGGCAGGCGATCATCATCGCGACCTTCTCCTTCGCGGCGCCTTCCGCCGGAATCACGCATCAGGAACCCATGCCGGAGGCGCCAGCGCCCGAGCATGTGATGTCGCGCGATGTTGCACTGCTGACGATGCATGCTGGCGATCTGCCGAAGAATGTCGGCGTACCCTGGCCCGTGGACCTGCGCCATGTCGATCAGCCGCCCTGGGAGCCGCATATCGGCAATGGCCGCCACCGCGTCTGGATGCGGGTCGATGAGGAGCTGCCGGACGATCCGCTGCTTCATGCCTGCCTGCTGCTTTATGCGAGCGATCTCACCATGGCGGATGCGGTGACCAACCAACATCCGATCGTCTGGGAGGATCTGATCGCGGCGCGGGGTCTGTTCGGGGCGTCGCTCGACCATGCCTTCTGGCTGCATGTGCCGCCGCGCATCGACCAGTGGCTTCTGCATGTGCAGGAATCGACCCGCGCTTCCAATGGGCGGGGCTTCACGACCGGCCGCTTTTTCGACCGCGCCGGGACCCTCGTCGCATCAGTGGCGCAGGAAATCCTTATCAAGGACTCGAGTGGAGAGCGTGGATGAAACCCTGGGTCAAGGACTGGGTCTCCTTCCATGCGGTGCGTCAGCCGGACGCGCCGGCAGTGACCTGCGTCGAGCGCGGCGTCACCGTGAGCTGGGGCGAGCTTGAGCGGCGGGTCGGCCGGCTGGCGTATCTGCTGCGCCATCGTTTCGGATTGCAGACTGGCGATCGGGTGATGTCGATCACCGAGAATGACGCACGTATGTTCGAGCTGCAGTTCGCCTGCATGCGCGCCGGGTTGATCTGGGTGCCGCTGAGCTGGCGGCTGTCGGCGGGCGAACTGGTCACGCTCGCCAGGGACGCCGGGCCGGGAATTATGATCTATGACGAGATGTGGCGGGAAATGGGTGATGCCGTCGCCGATGTCGTGAACATCGGAAACCGCATTCTGTGGTCCGACGATCTGGCCGCGAGCGACTATGACCGCCTGATCGCCGAGGCGGGCGACACGATGCCGGGCGGCATTCATGATGAGGATGCGATCACGCACATCCTCTACACCTCCGGCACCACCGGACTGCCCAAGGGCGCGCTGTGCAGCCAGGGGACGCTCAAGCATCACGCCATCAACAGCGCGCAAACGTCTCGGACAAGCGAGCGAGGCAACCATCATTTCAACATGGTGCCGCTGTTCCATGCGGGCGGGCTCAACACCTTTTCCAACCCCACCCTGTTCTGGGGCGGGCATGTCACGACGGTCCGGCGGTTCGATCCGCGCGTGGCGCTCCAGCATCTGACCGATCCCGAGGTGGGGATCACCCACCTGTGCGGCGTGCTCCAGATGTATGAGTTGATCACGGCGCTGCCCGAGTTCGAAAAGGCGAGTTTTCCGACACTTCGCACCGGCCTGTTCGGCGGCTGGGGGCCTAAGACAGTCTGGGTGCATCAGACCTGGCAGGATCGCGGCTTCTTTCTCCAGCTCTCCTACGGGTCGACCGAGCAGGGGCCGAATGTCTCGGTGCTCGAAGGCGGGCGGGAACTGGCGCTGCTCAATTGCTCGGGCGTGATTAATGCGGGTACGGACCTGCGTCTGGTCGATCCCGATGGCAATGACGTGCCCCAAGGCGAAGTCGGCGAGATCTGGACGCGGGGGCCCGCGATCACGCCGGGTTATTGGAACCGCCCGCGCGAGGATTTCTTTACCGGCGAGTGGTTCCGCACCGGCGATTGCGGCCGGCTGGACGAGGCGGGGCGGCTCTACATCGTTGACCGGCTGCGCGAGGTCTATCGCTCGGGCGGCGAGAATATCTATCCGGCCGAGGTCGAGCTGGTCCTCGCGGATGCGCCGGGCGTGCAGGAGGTGGCGGTGATTGCGGTACCTGACGATCGCTGGGGCGAGGTCGGCATGGCGATCGTCGAGCCAAAGGCGGGGGCCGAAGTGACGCTCGACGGATTGCTGGCCCATGCCGACGGCAAGCTGGCGCGGTTCAAGCTGCCCAAGCATTTCGCCACAATCGACGAGATGCCGCGCAACGCGACCCTCAAGATCGACCGCCCCACGCTCAAGAAAACCTTCGGCGCGGCCCCGGCGGTCTGAGATGCCGAGCCAGTCGCTTGCGGACATGGCTGGCCTCATCGGGCAGGAGATCGGCCGATCCGACTGGGTCCAGGTCGATCAGGATCGCATCACGCGCTTCGCCGATGCGACCGACGATCATTCCGCAGTGCATCTCGACAAGGAGGTGGCGCGCGCCTTCGGCTTCGATAATACGTTCGCGCAGGGGTTCCTCACCCTGTCCATGCTAATGCGCCTGCAAGAAGGCGTCGTACCCGAGCCGGAAGGCATGACGAGGGGTTTCAACTATGGCCTCGATCGTGTCCGCTTCCTCTCGCCGGTGGCGAATGGCGCGCGCATCCGGGGATGTTTCTCCCTCCTGCGGCTGGAGGAAGCGCGGCCCGGCCATTGGCGGCGGACGCTGGGCGTCACGATCGAGATCGAGGACCAGCCAAAGCCTGCGCTGAGCGCAGAATGGATAGGATATTATATCGTTGAGCAGGGTTAGCCGTCGGCCGGGAAGAGGTGGCGAAACATGGCGTGCTTTGCTTCCTCGTCAAACTGCTCCTTGAAGCTATGCGCATCGCGCAGGGCAATTGCGCGTTGTGCCGCCGGGCGGGCATTGATCGTGTCGAGAAAGCGGGCCAGGCGCGGAAAGCGCTCCGGCGCATCCTCCCCGACGACACGTGTTATGTTACGCACCCACCCCCAGACCGCGATGTCGACGATCGTGTAATCGTCCCCCAGCATCCAGGGGCGATCCCCGAGCTGCGCATCGAGGATGCCATAATGGCGGCGCGCCTCGAACAGATAGCGTTCGACGGCATAGTCCTTGGGCTCGGGCGCGAAATGCCGGAAATGGACGGCCTGGCCCGAATAGGGGCCGACCCCAGTGGCCACGAACATCAGCCAGGAAAGCAGCGCGCCGCGTGCCTTTTCATCGTTCAAAGGCAGGAAGCGGCCATGCTTTTCCGCCAGGAAGAGAAGGATTGCGTTGCTGTCGAAGACCGTCGCGCCGTCATCGACGATCACGGGAACCTTGTTGTTGGGATTAAGCGCCGTGAAATGCGTGTCGAATTGCTGGCCCTTCAGCATATCCACCGGGATGAGCCGATATGGGAGCTCCAGTTCCTCAAGCAGCAGGGCGACCTTCATCGGGTTCGGCCCGAGATTGAAATAGAAGTCGATCATATTCCCCTCCGTCATGATTTTGGCGAAGATCGGTGCTTTCGAACGATGTCACAAGGGTGGTCGGTCGTTGCGATCATCCAGGGCGCGCAGGAGTTCCCACCTCGCGGCACTTGCGGCAGGACGCCGGTTTCAGAACCGCATTGCCAGGCTAAGGCCGCCGCCCTTCGTGTCGCCCCATGGGGTGAGGACCGCCAATCTCCCCGGCCGCTGGCGGGTAATCAGGAAGCCCGACGCCATGCCGATGCCGGCGCCCACAGCGACATCGTACCAATGATGCTTGTCGGCTTCGACGCGCGCCACGCCGACGAAGCTTGCGACCGCCATTGCCGGGACGCCGAGGGCGGCGCCCTCGCGATTGAAAACCGTCGAGGCGGCGGCAAAGGCCGTTGATGTATGGGCAGATGGAAAGCTCTTGCGGTCGCTGCGGTCGGGCCGCCATTCGGGAAAGGCTTCCTTGAGGCCATAGGTTACCAGTTTCGCCGCGCTTATGCTGCCCGCGGCCTGTAACGCGCCCGGCAAATCGCTTCGCACGAGCGGAGCGCCGACTGCGACGGCCATCAATCCATACACGCCGACCGTGCTGGCATCGTCCCACCCTTTCTCGCTGGCCTGCGCCGGCACCGTGACCAACATAAGCATCGGAGCCATGAAGTTAGCCATTCCAGAGATCTTGCGCGGCATCGATCGCTCCCGCCTAGGCTCCCATGATCTCCGCAACTGTCAGCTTTTCAAATCCATTTTGCAAATGCAGCGGCGATGGTTTCACGCTTGATCCTTTCCTTAATCATCGGCGAGCGATAATCCCTGTCCATGCATGCCCCCTCCGCGCTGCCGTTGCTCCGGTCGCCCCCCTTTCCCGGCATCAATCCAGAAATCGCGGCCGTCAGCGTCCGACGCGCATCGGCACCTGGCGGAACTCCTGATCTGGCGCGCGCATCTGCGCTCGTCGATGCGATCGACGCAGCGGGCGTTGCGGGGGATTTCTGGGACCATGAAGCGCAATCGGTGTCGCTTCAGCCCTATCGAGACGATCTCGAACTGGCGTGGCGAAGCCTGATTGGAGACATCTCCTATCGCGATCCGTTCACCGGCGCCGAGGCGAGCGCAGAGGATGCTGTCGCATTGCTCGCGCATTGGCGAACCGAAATCCGGCGTAATCCCGGCTGGGGTGGCCGTCATGTGCTGGGCGTCGGTATCGCCAAGTGGAAACAGCGCGAGGTGGCGCACCTCCTTTGGGCCGGCAGCGGCAGCCGTATCGACTTCGGCAAGGGTGGTCGGCTGGGCGGGGTGGATGCGCTCGCCGCCTGGCCAGCCCGATCCGATCCGGGCCTTGTCGCGAGAGCGGCAGAGGCCGGACTGCCCTATTGGCGCATCGAGGATGGTTTCATCCGGTCGGTGGGCCTGGGCGCGGCCTGCCATCCGCCCTTCTCGATCGTGATGGACTCCGCGGGCGCGCATTATGATCCGTCGGGACCTAGCGATCTCGAGACTTTGCTCGCCACCGCGGAGTTTTCGTCCGCGTTGCTGGCGCGGGCTGATGCGCTGATCGCGTTGATCGTGCGCGCGGGCATCAGCAAATATGAGATTTGCTCCGGCTTTGCGCCGCTTCCACCGAAGACGCGGCGGCGCGTCCTCGTCACCGGTCAGGTCGAGGATGATCAATCGGTGCTGCTGGGGGGCGGCGCGGTGCGCAGCAACCTGGAGCTGCTGCGGCGCGCCCGCGCCGCGGAGCCCGAGGCGGAGATCTGGTTCAAGCCGCATCCCGACGTCGATGCCGGCCATCGCAAGGGGCATGTTTCCGATGGCGATGCCCTGCTTCATGCCGATCAGGTGGTGCGGGGCGTGCCGATGGCGAGTCTCTTCGGCGCGATCGACGGCCTTCATGTGCTGACGTCGCTCGCAGGGTTCGAGGCGCTGCTGCGCGGGGTTGAGGTCACTACGCACGGCACGCCCTTCTATGCGGGCTGGGGGTTGACGCGCGACCTCGGGACCGTGCCTTCCCGGCGCAACCGTCGACTTGCGCTCAACCAGCTTGCGGCAGGGGTTTTGCTGCTCTATCCCAAATATCTTGACCCCATTACCGGCCTGCCCTGCACTCCGGAAATTCTTATCCACCGCCTTTCGGAACAAAAGCGTCCGCAAGAGACTTGGCTGACTCGACTGCGTAATCTACAGGGGAAACTGCGACGGCGACTAAGCCAATTATGAGTGCAGAATGAAACAAAAGCCGATCACGCGGCGGGCTTATCTCTTCCTGCAAGGGCCGCCGGGCCCGTTCTTCTTCAGGCTGGGAAGCGTGCTTGGCGAGCATGGTTTTGCGGTTCATCGCATAAATTTCAACGGCGGCGATCGATCCGACTGGCGAAAAGGCGCAGTCGATTATGCTGGCAGCGCGCAGGATTGGCCGCATTATTTCGATCGTTTTGTCGTCAAGCATGGCATCACTGACCTGATATTGTTCGGCGACTGCCGCCCGATGCACGAAGCAGCGCACGGCATGGCCACGCTTCGCAAATTGCGCATCCACGTGTTCGAGGAAGGCTATATCAGGCCGGATTGGGTGACGCTGGAGCTGGATGGCGTCAACGGCCATTCGACCCTGTCGAAAGATCCCAATTGGTATCTGGAGCGCGCCAAGAAGTTGCCGCCGCTGCCCGATCTGCCGAGTATTCCGGCGAGCGCAGGCCGTCGCTGGCGGGAAGCGGCGGGCTATTATGGCAAGTCGATCCTGCAGAGCTGGCGTTTCCTTCATTATGAATCGCATCGCCCCGATCCGTGGTTCGCGGAGGCGGCGGGCTGGGGACTTCGCCTGCTTGGCGAGAAGCGCGCCGAGCGACGGACCGGACGGACGCTCGATCAGATAGCGCGCCTGCCCCACTTTCTGCTGCCGCTTCAATTGAGTTCGGACCATCAGATCCGCGTCCATTCGCCCTTCCGCAACATGAAGGTGGCGGCGGACTATGTGATCGACAGCTTCGCCCGCGCGGCGCCGGAGGGGCTGCATCTGGTGGTGAAGCAGCATCCGCTCGACAATGGTCTCGTGAACTGGCGCCGCTTCATCGCCCGCCAGGCGCGGCGGCACGGCATCGCCGATCGTGTCCATTTCGTCGAAGGCGGCAATATCGACCTGATGGTGCGGCAGGCGCGGGGTCTCGTCACGGTCAACAGCACCACGGGCACGTTGGCGTTGAGCGCGGGTGTGCCAGTCAAGGTGCTTGGCCGCGCGATCTACGATGTCGACGGCATCACCGATCAGGGCCTGCTCGATGATTTCTGGTCGCAGCCGGATGCGCCCGATCCGAAAATTTACGACGCCTTTTGCCGCACCTTGCTTGACCGTTGCCTGATTCGGGGCGGCTTTGCGAGCGAGGAGGGGCTGCGGATGCTGATCGACGCGGCATTCCGCCGCCTGACCGCTGACGAGCAGGCGAGTCTGGTGACCGTGGGCCGGCTGGGGAATGCGCCGTGAACATGTGGTCCAAGCCGGCGGTCGGCGTGCCGGCCGCCGTGGGCGACGCGTCGGCGCCTGAAATCATCCTTGATCTCTCGCGGCTGCTGTCGCGCGTGCTGCACCCGACACCGACCGGGATTGACCGGGTCGAGATGGCCTATGCCCGGGAATTGTCGCGGCGGGCGCCCGATCGGTTGCGCTTTGCCGCGGTTCATCCGGTCGTCGGATATGGGCGCTTGCCACACGAAGCAGTCCTCGCGTTTCTTGACGAGACCGAGGGGCTCTGGGCGGGCCTCGAAAGTCATGACAAGTTTGGTTTGCGCCTCGCCGCAGCGCGCAAGCTGCTCGCACTCCGGCCCCGGCCGGCATCAAAAAAGGAAGACGCGGCGGTCGCCCGCGTCTATCTGCAGGCGTCGCCCAACAATCTGCACAAACCCGACCTGATCGGCCGTATCCTCAAGCGAGAGCAGGCGCATTTCGTCTGTCTGGTGCACGATCTCATTCCGATCCAGTTTCCTGAATATGCGCGGCCCGGCGGGGCGGATCAGCATCGCCAGCGCATGGATACGCTTGGCTTTCATGCCGCGGCGCTGATCGCCAACAGCGGCGCTACGCGGGATATTCTCGCGGCCTACCTTGCCGGATTGGGCAGGGCGCCGCCAATCCACGTCGCCCATCTTGGTACGGCCATGGTCGAAGGCGGGCGCAAGGGCGCGCCGATCGACATTCCTTACTTCGTCTGCGTTGGCACGATCGAGCCGCGCAAGAACCATCTGCTGCTGCTCAATCTCTGGCGGCGCATGGTTGAGCGGCGACGGGAGGGCGAGACGATCCCCAAGCTCGTGCTGGTCGGCCGGCGGGGATGGGAAAACGAGAATGTGGTGGACATGCTGGATCGCTGTCCGGCGCTCAGCGGACATGTCATCGAAGCGAGCCGGATGCCCGACGGCGATGTCGAGGATCTGATCGCGGGCGCGCGTGCTCTCCTGCTTCCGTCTTTTGCGGAGGGCTATGGCATGCCGGTGGCGGAAGCGCTGGCCATGGGCGTGCCGGTGCTGTGCAGCGATCTGTCGGCGCATCGTGAAGTGGGGGGAAGCGCTCCCGAATATCTCGATCCGCTTGATGGACCAGCATGGCTGGCGGCGATCGACGACTACGCGTCGGAGAATTCGGTCCGACGCAGGCTTCAGCAGCAGCGCATGCGCCGGTGGCGCGCGCCGAACTGGGAAGATCATCTCGAAATTGTGCTGGCGGCGTGCGACGAGGCAGCGCTTCAACAGGTATGAGATGCCTGTCGTCGTACCATGTTGTTGCCTGTTAACCTGCTCGCGCGCAAAAGGCCGGCATGCGCTGGAACTTGCCCTTTCTGAGCAAAGCCGAAGAGCCTGTAAGCCGGCTTGCCGACGCGCGCGCGCCGGATGGGCAGCGCATTTACGCGATCGGCGACGTACATGGACGCTTCGATCTGCTTATTGGTCTGCTCAAGCGGATCAAGGCCGACACGGCCGCCCGGCGCCCTGCGGATACGCATGTCGTGATGCTCGGCGATCTGATCGACCGAGGACCTCATTCGGCGCATGTGCTGGAGTATCTGCGCGCTCACCGCGACGGGTTTGCCACATTCCACTTCGTGGGCGGCAATCATGAGGAGGCGATGCTCACCTCCTTGCGCGACGACAATACGCCGGAGGAAAGTGGATGGCTTGATTTCGGCGGGCGGGAAACGATGCTCAGCTATGGCGCGGATCCTTCGATATTCGATACGCAAGGCGCTGAACTTGCGTTTGCGATGCGCCGCCTGGTGCCGCGCATCCATCTCGATTTCCTCGACAGTTTCGAAGACAGTATTCGATTTGGCGATTATCTCTTCGTCCACGCCGGGATACGTCCGGGCCTCGCGGTCGATCAGCAGACCCGAAAGGATTTGCGCTGGATCCGTCAGCTTTTCCTGGAGGATGAACGGGATCATGGCGTAGTCGTGGTTCATGGACACAGCATCTCCGAGGAACCCGACGTTCGGCATAACCGCATCGGCATCGACACCGGCGCGTATCGGAGCGGCGTGCTGACCGCGCTTGCAGTTGAAGGCGGCGAGCGCTGGCTGATGATGGAGCAGGGATGATGGCTGGAATGCTGCGCCATGCGTTGTGGCCGGTCTGGGCTGCCCAGCTTGCGACCGGCGCGAAGAGCTTCGTCGACAATCCGCTGATCGGATCGCGCCGGTTGAACGAGGTGGGATTGCATGTGGCGCGGCTCAAGCTGGCGCACAGCATGGCCTGGTCACGCCGGCGTCGGCTGGCGCGGCTGATCGATCAAGCGGATCGCGCTGCCTTTGATCGCGATGGTTTTGTGCTTAGGCGGAATTTCCTGTCAGCAGATGCATTTCAGCGGCTGGGCGACCAGATCAGAGCCTATCGAGGAGCGGCGCGTGAGATGGTGCAGGGCGACACCATAACCCGCAGAATCGCGCTCGATCCCGAAGCGCTGGCGGCGATGCCCGAGGCGCGAAGCGTTCTTGATAATGGCGATTTTCGGGGGCTGGTCCGGTATGTCGGCAGCTATGACAGCCAACCGCTCTGTTTCATCCAGACGATCCTGGCGAAGCGGTATCCCGGCGCCCAAGATCCTCAGGTCCATCTGCACGCCGACACCTTTCACCCGACCGTCAAGGCATGGCTGTTCCTTGAAGATGTCGCGATCGATGACGGACCATTCGCCTATGTGCCCGGATCGCACCGGCTGACGCCGCAGCGGATCGCCTGGGAGCAGCGCAAGAGCCTTGACGCCCGCCACGCGGAGCGACTGACGGCACGCGGATCGTTCAGGATCGAACCGGATGAGCTGGCAGGCCTTGATCTGCCGCCGGCTGAAAGTTTTGCGGTGCCGGCAAATACGCTGATCGTCGCGGATACGTTCGGCTTCCATGCCCGTGGCGTGGCAAACCATGCCTCCACTCGCGTGGAGATCTGGGCCTATGGTCGGCGCAATCCCTATATCCCTTGGGCGGGCATGGATCTGATGAGCCTGCCAGGCGTTAGTGAGCGCCGCATCGGGTGGCGAATGTGGCTGCGCGACCGTTATCCACGTTGGCTCGGACAACCCTGGAAGGATGTCGGGCGCAAAAATGCGTTCGAAAGTGGTTCAGTTGAGCCCTGAAACAACACCACTCGCCGCAGCGTATTAACCATAAGTGGAAACAATTTGTCTTTCTTGCTGCAGTGCATATAGCGCAGGTAATAATTCGTTAAGAATATTGGTCGCACACGTATAGCCGACTATCAGGGATCACATCGCGTGCTGATTGATATTGCTAGAAAAGGTGGCCTCCGTTCGGCCCATGCCGATGCGTCGATCATCGGGCGGGGACGGGCTGTCATCGAGACTGAGGCTGCTGCGCTTGCTCAGCTCTCCACCGCACTCGATGGGAACTTTGCCCTCGCAACCGAACTGATCCTGGAGACGCGCGGCCGTGTCGTCGTGACCGGTATGGGCAAATCCGGTCATATCGGCCGCAAGCTTGCCGCCACGCTGGCATCGACCGGTACGCCTGCGATCTTTGTTCATCCAGCCGAAGCGGCGCATGGCGATCTCGGCATGCTGATGGCGGGCGACGTGCTGATCGTGCTGTCCAATTCGGGCGCGACCAGCGAACTCAAGATGATTCTTCGCCATGCGAAGACGCTGAACTGCGCCATCATCGGCGTCGCGGGTCAGCTGGATTCGCCGGTGATGCACGCGGCCGATGCGAAACTGGTGCTGCCGGCGGCGCGTGAGGCCTGCCCGGCCAATATTGCGCCAACCACTTCCACCACGCTCATGCTTGCGCTGGGGGATGCGCTGGCGATTGCGGTGATGGGCGTGCGCGGTATCTCACGGGAGGGTCTTAAGGCGCTGCATCCGGGCGGGGTGATCGGCAACCGGCTGCTTCCGGTGAACGAGCTGATGCACCGGGGTGAGAATATGCCGTTGGTTGCGGCCGACATGCCCATGCGCGAGGTGGTGATCGCCATTACGCAAAAGAGTTTCGGAATCGCTGGCGTCATTGATGGCGACGGCAAACTGGCGGGCGTCATCACTGACGGCGACCTCCGCCGCCATGTCGAGCGTTTGTTGATGAGCACGGCGGCGGATGTCATGACCACGGACCCCAAGACAATTCCTGAAGGCACTTATGCCGAGGATGCGCTGGCGATCATGAATGCCAACAAGATCACCTCGCTGTTCGTCATGCGCCATGACGAGCCCGCAATGCCAGCAGGGCTGATCCATATTCACGATTTCGCCCGGCTCGGCCTGATTTAGGACGGGTCGACGGGATGACTGCATTGCCGCGCGTCGGCATCATCATTCCGGCGCGCTATGCGTCCAGCCGCTATCCCGGTAAGCCGCTAGCTCCGATCCGGGGTGCGACGGGCATCGCAAAATCGCTGATTGAACGAAGCTGGCTTGCAGCACGGGCAGTGGCTGACGTCGAGGCGATCTGGGTCGCCACGGACGATGATCGTATCGCCGATGCCGCCCGGGCGTTTGGCGCTGATGTGTTGATGACGCCGGAATCCTGCCGCAACGGCACCGAGCGTTGCGCCGCCGCCATTTCGCAACTCGCCGATCCGCCAGAGATCGTCGTCAACCTGCAGGGCGACGCTCTGCTGACGCCACCGGAAATCGTGACGGCCTTGCTGGCGCGCATGAGATCGGACAAGGACGTTATGGTTGCGACGCCGGCTATCCGGTGCACGCCTTCGCTCTACCGCCATCTAGTCGAGGATCAGGCGCAGGGCAGGGTGGGCGGCACGACCATGGTGTTCGACGCGCGGGGCAATGCGCTCTATTTCTCGAAGCGAGTGATCCCTCACCTGCCGACCGATTATCCCGCCGATGACGGCGTCCCGGTTTATCTCCATATGGGGGTCTATGCTTACCGTACCGCCGCTCTACGCCGCTACACCGCAGCCGAGCCGTGCATGCTCGAGCACCTTGAGGGGCTTGAGCAACTCCGTTTCCTCGACATCGGCGTGCCCGTTGCCGCCGTGCAATGCGATCCGCCCGCTTGGGACGTGATCGAGCTCAACAATCCGACCGACCTTGCGCCAATCGAAGAGAACCTTAAAGCTCGCGGCGTCGAATAGGACGGGATGCGATGCAGCTTTGCGGACGTGAGATCGGGGTCGAGGAGAAGCTGTTCCTGATCGCGGGGCCCTGTGTGATCGAATCCGAGGCGCTCTGCATGCAGGTGGCCGAGGCGTTGCGGCGGATCGCGGACGAACTCGATATCCTCGTGATCTTCAAGTCGAGCTTCGACAAGGCGAACCGAACCTCCGGCGGCTCCTTTCGAGGGCCAGGTGTTGAGGGCGGTCTTCGCATATTGGAGAAGATCAGACGGGAAACCGGCCTGCCCTTGCTGACGGACGTGCATGCGCCCGACCAGATCGGTCCGGTCGCCGAGGTTGTCGACGTCCTGCAAACGCCTGCCTTTCTTGCTCGGCAAACCGATCTGATCGATGCAGCCGCAGCAAGCGGCAAGCCGGTCAATTTCAAGAAGGGGCAGTTCATGGCGCCCCTGGACATGAAGCCGCTGGTCGAAAAAGCGCGCGACGCGGCGCGTGAAGCCAATGTGCCGGATCAGTTCATGGTTTGCGAGCGCGGGGCCAGCTTTGGCTACAATAATCTCGTGGTCGATTACCGCAGCCTCGTCATCATGCGCGAGACGGGATGCCCCGTCGTGTTCGACGCTACCCACAGCGTCCAGCAACCCGGCGGCCTCGGCAACAAATCCGGCGGCCAGCGCGAGTTCGTGCCGCATCTCGTGCGGGCAGCCTGCGCCGTGGGGGTGGCCGGGCTGTTCATCGAGACCCATCCCGATCCGTCGGTCGCGCTTTCGGATGCGGCGACGTCCTGGCCGCTCGATCAGCTTCCCGATCTGATGCGGGCGGCGGTGGATATCGATCGATTGGCTAACGCGGCTTAAGGGCTTCGGGTCAGCCGACTGCCAAGGCAGCGGCTTCGATATTCTGCGGCGTGAAGATCTTCTGCATGGTCTCGACCAGCTCGGGCTCATGCACGTTTAGCAATCCGCCATTGCCGTCGACCCACTGGAAGTCATGCTTGATGCGGTTCATCAGCCATTCGTCGCCCTGCCGCTCGAACCAGAAATCGTACCAGCCATATTGCGTGTTCATCGACGTGCCATTGTCAGTCGATTTCCAGTGGCGTGCTGTCATGTAGACGAGCGCATGCGCGCGATCGCCGTCGATTGCGATGTCGAAATTGGAATAGACATGGTGGCGGCGAACCGGCGAGAGAATCTGTTCCGCAAAAAGGGTCCAGAGATCGGCGCCGATACGGACCTCGTCGAAGCCCGTGAGTCGCTTGAAGTTGACGTTGACGGGATCAGTGAAGCAGGAGCGGTAGGCCGCCCAATTGCCAGTATCCAGCGCGCGACCGAAGCGCAGGATCACCTTCATAACCTGCTTTTCTTCCCAGAGTGCGCTGGCTTTCTCCGCCTCGGTCATCCTCTTTCTCCTTTATTTCACCACGCCCGCACGCCGCCATCGACTGCGATGTCCGCGCCGGTTACGTAGGAGGCGTCGGAGCTCGCCAGGAAAGCGACTACGCTCGCGACCTCCTCCGGCTGGCCCATGCGGTTCATCATCGCGCGGCCGAGCTGGACTTTGCACCATTCCGGGTCCTCGAGAATGAAGCGGGTCTGGTTGGTCTCGATCGTGCCCGGCGAGACCGAATTGGCGCGGATGCCATGGGTGCGGCCCTCCATAGCAAGCTGCCGGGTCATTGAGAGGACGCCGCCCTTGGCCGCCGTGTGCGCGAGACCGGGCAGCAGTTCGATGCCGGCCCAGGCGGATAGCGAGGCTGTGTTGACGATCGCGCCCTTGCTCTTGATCAGCTCGGGCCAAGCCGCCCGCGTCATCAGGAAGACGAGATGAAGTTCCTCATTGATGGTCTTGTACCAGAGATCGTCGGTCATATCAGCGATCCAGGCGAAATAGGCCATCGCGCCATTGTTGAAGAGGACGTCGATCCCACCGAACCGATCGACCGCCGTCGTTACGACGCGTTCGCATTCGCTCTTTTGGGTAAGGTCCGCGGGCTGGACCGAGATCATCGTGCCGCCGGCGGCCTCGACCAGACGGACCGTCTCCAGCGCACCTGTTTCGACCACATCGCAGCCGACGACATTGGCGCCTTCGGCCGCGAAGCGAAGCGCCGTCGCCCGCCCGATGCTGCCGCCCGATCCCGTCACGATACAGGTCTTGCCCGCCAGCCTTTTGGTATAATCAACCATTCGACGTCTGCCGCTATATGAAGTCGAAACCGCAGCCGCAGGCTTGCGGCTCCAGAGTAGTCATCGCCGATCAGAGTTCGCCGTCGGCCACCATCTGCCGCACACGGCTGATCGTCGCATCGACCGCGCCCACATAGGCGCCGCGCATGCCATCGCCGTAGCTCTTTTCGGCGTCGCTATTTTCCTCAATGCCGGGAAAGGTAATGCCGAACGTGAATGACAGAATCAGGCCATCCTCGGACTCGGTCAGCGTGTTATCGATCCAGCCCGTGCCGTCCATCCGCTCGAACCGGACCTTCACGGGGGGAAACAGGGTGATGAATTCCTTGTGCTGGCTGCCCTTGAAGGTGACGACACGCGTTATCGTGTTGTCCGCGCGGTCCAGCACATCACATTGGGACATGCCGTTCACAAAGGGGATCGCGTTTTCCGCCTTCATTTCAAGACCGCGCCAAACCTGTTCCTTGGTGAGTCTGGGCTCGACACCCGCCGGATTGACGGGAATGGCATAAGAGAGCGTGTACATGGGTTTCCTTCCTCAGATCGAAAGATAGCCGCCGTCGACCGCGATGGCTGCGCCATTGACGAAGGAGGCGGCGTCCGACAGCAGCCATTTGACGCCTTCTCCGATCTCGCTCGGCTCGCCGAAGCGCCCCATGCTATGCCGCGACCGGAGGCGATCGAATACTGCCGAAAGCTGGGGGTCCTCGCTCAATCTGGTGATCATCGGGGTGCGGGTTATGCCGGGCAAGATGGCATTCACCCTTATGCCTTGTGCCCCATAATCCGCACCGGCAGCCCGCGTCAGGCCGACGACGCCATGCTTCGCCGAAACATATTCGGACGCGCCGGCAAGCCCGACCTGGCCAAGCGAAGAGGCGGTGTTGACGATGGAGCCGCCGCCGGACGACAAGATCGCCTTCACCTGATATTTAACGCACAGGAACACGGCGGTGAGATCGATGCGGATCGCGCGGTCCCATTCCGCCAGAGTCAGATCGGCGAGCGGTTTGTTGCACTGCTCGACCCCCGCATTGTTGAACGCACCGTCGAGCCGGCCGAAGCGCTTGACCGCCGCGTCGACCAGTCCAGCGATCTGCTCTTCCGACCAGAGATCGGCAGGATGCAGATCGGCCTCGCCCCCTGCGTCGCGCACGGCACTTACCGTCGCTTCGCACATTTCCCGGGATACGTCGGTCACCATCAGCCGGGCGCCGGCGGCCGCCAGCACAAGGCACGCCGCGCTGCCGATGCCGCCGCCGGCGCCCGTTACGATGATGACCTTGCCATCAAGTACGCTACTCATGCTTGGCAGTCCGATCAGAAATTGAACCCGGCGCGGACGCCGTAGGTGCGCGGCGCGTCCATATAGGCCGTGGCAGGGCCAGGGATGCCCGCTGCGGCGGTTGCTGCGATCACCGCCTCGTCAGTCAGGTTCTTGCCCCAAACGCCGATGTTCCAGCGATCACCATCGGAATAGTAAGTGAGCGAGGCATTGACCTTGGCGTAGGCCTTTTGCTTCGTGCCGAGATTGTGGACGAAATCGGCATACCACTTGCTTTCATAGCGGGCATCCGCCGCCGCCCGGACATAACCGGAAGCGAGATGGAAATCCTGGCTGAAGCCGCCGCTGATCGTCCAGTCAGCCGCATAGGGGCCGGATAGGCCATTGAAGTTTTGGCCGTCGGGGGTGACGAAATCCTTGTTCCGGGCGTGGATATAGCTGATCGACACATTCAGGCGTGTGTCCGGTGTCGGCGCAAACAATATGTCGAGCTGGTTACCCGGAATGGTCACCTTCTTGGCGTTGAAGATTTCGTTGAACAGCTTGCTCGCGTCATACGCCTGAATCGCGAGATCGTTGTAGATGTAGTAAAATGTCTCGTTGTTGATCTGCAGCTTGTTGTCGAAGAAGCGCGACTTGAAGCCGCCGGAGATGCCCTTCATCTTGCCGCTCTTCACAAGATTCGATCCGCCGCTCGGCAAGACGTCGACTTCGTTGAACGTGCCGGGCTGATAGCCGGTCTGATAGGTGGCGTAGAGCATGATATGCTCCGCGACATCATATTCGAAACCGGCCTTGTAATCGAAGCGCTTGAAGGTTTCGTTGAAGGTGTAGGGCGTGGTCTGGTCCACGAGCGAACGACCGCGCGCCTTGCGGCTATCGACGCCGTATCGTGCGCCGAGCGTGACGCGCAGGTCGTCGTTGAGACTATAGGTCCCCTGACCGAATACGGCCGCACCTCGCTTGAGGTTCCGACCCACATTCGACGAATCGAACGGGAACGGCGTGCCTGGGATCGCGGGACCGTTCGGGCTTCCCGTGGCGGTGCCGACGACGGCGCGGCCATGGCCCACATTGCGATAGGTGAACAGACCGACCAGCCACTTCAGCCGGCCGGCATCGCCGGAAAGGCGAAGCTCGTTGCTGAGGTTGCGATACTGGTCAAGCTTGTATGCCGGAAGCACGCCCAGCCAATAGTCGGTGGTTTCCGCATCCAGATACACATAGCCGATGATGTCGGTCAGCGTGACATTGTCGCTCAAATTCGCTTCGATCTGCGCGCCCGTCATCCAGTTACGGTAGTTCTGATCGGATGCGTTGGGCTGACCGAACGGCGCGGTTTCCGCCAGCACGCCCGGCCGCGTGTCGTTCCACGGATCCAGCAGGAAGGCGTTCTCGTTGTAGGTGAATTGCAGATTGCCGCCCGCATCGCGGATGGGGTTACCGGCGGAATCGACGACGAGTTCAGATCCCTTGTTCACCAGATTCGGCGTGTGGCCGTATTTGTGCGTGGTCGCGCCCCACCAGTAGATCGAAAAATCGGTGTTCGGCTTATAAAGTAGGCCAATGCGGGCCGAGATGTCGTCCTTGGAATCCGAGCCCGTCTTCATGAAGCCCTTGCGGTAATGATAGTCAGCGCCGAGGCGTACCGCGAGCTGATCCGACAGCGGCGCGTTAGCGACCAGCGTGCCATGGACCAGGCCGTAGTTGCCAACTTCCAGCGTGCCGCTCGCGGCATTGCTGAATTCCGGTTTGCGGAAGCTGACGTTGATCGTGCCGCCGATGGCGTTGCCGCCGTATAATGTGCCCTGCGGGCCGGGAAGCACTTCGAAACGCTCGATGTCATACAACGGAACGCTGGTCGCTTCACGCGGAATCGCCACGCCGTTGAAGTTGAACGCGACTGAAGGTTCCACATTGGCGAAGTCGAGATTGGAACCGATCCCGCGCAAGAACACCTGAGTGGTGTTGCCTTCCTGGTGGAAACGGGCGCCTGGAACGAGCTCCTGCGCCGACGCAAGGTTGGCGATACCGCTGGAAACGAGCCGCTCGCCGCTGAGGGCGGTAACGGCTGCCGGAGTCTTCTGGAGATTTTCCGCACGCTTCTGGGCCGTGACAACAATGTCTTCGATGCCAACCGTCTCCGGCGCCGCCGAGGCTGAGGTGGTCTGGGCCGATGCCGCCGTGATGGCGATAATGCTGGCGGCGAAGCCAAATGCCGCAATATTCTTGCTCATATTACTCCCCTTCATCGTCATTCTTGTCTTGGTGAAGCCATGGGAGCTCCCATGTTTAGGGAGCGGCTCGATGATCAGGATCCGGAGCGAGGACGTGCGCCGATGCGAAGTATGTCCCGCCAAAGTCTTTCGACTACCCCCTCCTATGGCTGTGCTGTTCTAGTGGATGCACTTGTGCCACCGTTGACAGGTGAAGTCAATGTAGGACCTATACGTCCTGATATTAATTTTATACCCAGGTATCATATTGATATTATTATACCTTGTGGATTTATAAGTTTCTTATTCACCTCGTTGCGCCGAGCGTGAACACGGCAAGCTGGTTGACAGCATGAACAGGGAATGCAAAATGTGTATCCACTGAACGCTGCCTTATGGTGACGTCAGCAAGTCAGAGGCAGGGGGATCATCATGGCCGCAGCGACGCGTTGGTCTGTTCGTCAAGGCGGACGATATGCGCGCTTTCGCCACGCTTCACCGTGCCTCGATCAACAAGGATAAGGTCGGTGCCGATCATCTCTGTCAACATGCTGGCTGGGCGGTCCAACGAAACCAAGCGCGAACTCATCCGGGTCCTGACTGAAGGCGCGGTCGCCACCCTGGGCGTATCGTCTGAAGCGGTGCGCGTTCTGCTGTTTGACATGCCTCCGGAGCATTGGGGTGCGGGCGGTGTTCCCAAAGATCCACCCGTGCCCGCGCCGGGGGAGAAGTCATCATGAGCGCGTTTTATAGACTGGCGTCCGCCAGAGATGGCGATGGCCGCCATGTATATGCGGAGCGGGCGGGAAAACTCTTCCGACTTTGTGATGCCCTCTCGGATCAGCAGATCGCCGCATTGGGCGGGCCGCCTGTCGATTTGCTGCCGTTAATCAACGACTGGGAGCATTGGCAGGCCGCGCTGCCAAGGTTGATAGACGCTCATCTAGCGGTGAACCCCGCGCTGGTCGATGAAACCAGCCTCCAGTTCTGCCCGCCGATCCAGAGCCCGCCCAAGCTGCTGTGCATCGGCGCCAATTATCATGACCATATCGCGGAAATGAAAATCGCGATGACGCCGACCTATCCCTATTCCTTCGTGAAACCCTCAAGCAACACCCTGCGCGGATCGGGTGATAGCGTGGCAGTGCCTGACGGCGTCGAGATGATGGATTGGGAGGCCGAGCTTGCCGCCATAATAGGTATAAAATCGCGGAAACTCAGTGCCAACAATGCGCTCAGCGCCGTCGCGGGCTATACCAATTTTAATGATCTGTCGGCGCGCGACTGGCTCGCGACGCGCCCGCCGGTCGGCATCGACTGGGTGCGGCACAAGGCATTCGATGGTTTCGGCCCAATGGGGCCTTATTTCGTGCCGGCCGAGTTCGTACCCGACCCGCAGCAACTCGCAGTGGAACTCAAGGTCAACGGAGCCGTCAAGCAATCCTCCTCCACGGCCCATATGGTATTCGGCGTCGCGGAAATCATCGAGCATCTGTCTTCGATCATGACTCTTGAGCCGGGCGACGTGATCGCGACCGGGACGCCTGCGGGCGTTGCGGGCGGCCATGATCCGATCGTGTTCCTGAAGGCGGGCGATGTGGTGACGATGGCGGTCGGTGACTGCGGGGTGCTTGAAACCCCGATCGTCTGACCACTCAAGTCGGCGGCCGTTCGAGCCCGATGAGGATTCGGAGCGCGCGGATGAAGTCGCCGCGCATATGCTCCGGCAGCGGGGCGAGGATTTCGCGTTGGGCGTCCACCACCCGGTCGATCCGTTCAGCGAGCAGCGCGGCGCCGTCCGGCGTAACGTGCATAGTCCAGGCGCGGTTGTCCCTGGGATCGCGTTCGCGTGAGACCCAGCCGCGTTTGATCATCCGGCCCAACATTTCCTTTAGCGTGCTCTTATCGATTCCCGTGGCACCGACCAATTCATTCTGGGAAGCCCCCGGTCTTTCCGAAAGCGCGATCAGCAAGGCGATCTGCTGGCGAGTAATATCCTCGCCTACCAGCTTGCTGAAGATATCTTGCGAGCGCTGATGGTTACGGCGGAGCAGATGGCCGGGCGCGCGCAGGAGATCTAGCTGCGTCGCCTCACCCGGTTGCTGATCCACCTTATTCGTCATGTGCCCCGTATTTTCGGTGCAGATAGTTCAGGCTTGCTGGCGCCTACAAGTACCGTCAACCTCACTTAACGCGAAATTCGGCGCGGCCGATCTTCTGGACCTGAAGGCGGACATGCTGGCCGGGGGACAGCGCTTCGGCTGCGGTAGCGCCGCCCGCCATCACGACATCGCCCGCCTGCAGCGGTTCCCCGGCGGCGGCGGCGAGCCGGGCGGCCGCGACCAGCGAGCGGATCGGGTTGCCGAGAATCGCGGCGCTGGAACCGATCTGCTTCGGCTCGCCGTCGATCTCGAGGATCATGCCGAGGTTCGAGAGATTGGTTGAAGGATCGGCCCATGGTCCGATCACCAGCGCCGAGGATGAGCTATTGTCGGCCACGACATCCGTCAGCGAAAAGCGGAAATTCTGGTAGCGCGAGTCGATGATCTCAAGCGCGGGCGCCACGCCGCCGACCGCCAGCAGCGCCGCCGCAAGCGTAACGGTCGCAGGCAGGGGATCCTTCAGTATGAAGGCGATCTCGGGTTCGACGCGCGGATGCACGAAGCGGCCAAAGTCGATCGATCCGCCGTCCTCGACCAGCATCGCATCGGTCAGGCGGCCCCAGATCATCTCGTCGAGGCCCATCTGGATCATCTTCGCGCGGCTGGTGAATCCCATCTTGATGCCAATCCGCCGTTCGCCACGGGCGTAGCGCCGCTGCATCGACGCCGCCTGCACGGCGTAGGCCTCTTCCATGCTGAGCGGCTCGGCGAGCTGCTCGATCGCGCCGGCATTGAGCATTGCACTATCCACGCGCTCGGCGATCGTCGCGATATCAGCCATTTGCACCTCCACCCGTGCCGAAGCGAACACTCACTGATCCCAGCCCTTCGATCCGCGCCTCGACATAATCGCCCGGCGCGACCGCGACCATCGGGCCGAGCGCGCCTGAGAGAATGACGTCCCCCGCCGCGAGCGGGCGGCCGATGCCCGCCATGGTTCGCGCGAGCCAGGCCAGCGCGTGCAGCGGGTTGCCGAGGCAGGCAGCCCCCGCGCCGAAGGAGGTCTGGTCGCCATTCTTTTCAAGCACCATGCCGCACAGGCGCAAGTCGATCTCGGAGAGGGGGACCGCTTTGCAGCCGAGCACGAATAGTCCGGACGAAGCGTTGTCGGCGACGGTATCGACGATGCCGATGCTCCAGTTTGCAATGCGGCTATCGACGATCTCGATCGCGGGCAGGGCGTAGGCGATGGAGTCCATCAGCTCAGATATGGTGAGCCTGGTGACATCGGGCGTGCGCGAGAGGACGAAGGCGATTTCAGCTTCCACCTTCGGCTGCATGAGCCTGCCGGCCGGCACGGTGCCGCCGTCCTCCACCGTCATGTCAGCGAACAGCGATCCGAAATCCGGCTGATCGACGCCCAATTGCTTCTGGACCGCCTTGGCGGTCAGGCCGATCTTGGCGCCCACCAGCACGCGGCCTTCGCGCAGCCAATGCTCCGTGTTCTCGGCCTGGATCGCATAGGCATGAGCGACGGTCGCATCGGGCAGGGCTTCGCGGATGGGGGAAATCGCCTCGCCGGTCGTATAGGCGTTGCGTAGTCGCTTGGCCTGCTCGCTGATCTGCGCGGCGCCGATCTGCGATCGGGTCAGTTCTGTTGTTGCCATTCGGGGTCTCCGTAACAGAGAAATTGCCACATCCGCTCAATCAGGGCGCCAGCCTTGATCGCCCGGGCGGACACTTCCTGTGGCGAATATTGACGCGGTTCGATACCGGCGGCGCGGGCGGGCAGTATCGCCAATTCCAGCCGGGCGGCATCTTCGAGGAAGTAGGTTAGGGCGGCGGCTTCTTCGATCGTCTCGCCCGCGACAACGGCGCCATTGCCGCTCAGCACGATCGCGGCGGCCTTGCCCATTTTCTCGGCGACGGCGACGGCCTGCGCGTCGTCGCGGACCAGCGCCACGCCTTCCCAGAGCGGCGGCGCGGGCGCGAAATAGGTTCCGAGGCCGTGCAACGCGCGGGGCGTTTCGCGCAGCGCCGACAGCGCCATGACAGCGGGCGGCTGTACCCGGCAGATCCCGCCGATCTCACTACGATTGCGATAGATTTCGCGATGGATGCGGACCTCGGGCAGCGCGCCGGGCGGCAGATCTCCTTCCAGCCGCACGATCACGCCCGGCTCGTCCGGCTCGACACAACCGAGGGGCATGGCCGGGGTGACGAGGAAAGAGCGGTCGTCGATCCGCGTGCTGGCATGGCCATAAGCGTGGGCGAGCCCGTGCCGCGCCATCGCGCGCGCCGCCATCCGCAAGGCACGCGCCTTCTCAGGCTGCACGGGCGAGTTTGTCCACGGTCTTGAACTCGGGAATGTCGGGCTTTGAGCCCCACATGCAGAATGAACTCGACTCCAGCGGAAAGGAGCGCGGCACGTAGGTTTTCTCGTCTTCCTCCGTGATCATCCGCACGCCGGTCGAATATTCGTAGACCATGTCGTCCGGCCCCTGAAAATAGAGGAAGCGAGCGCCGGATGTCGGATGCCTGCCTGGCCCGAATACGATGCGGACATTGTTATTCTGCAGATGGTAGAAGGATCGCATGATGTCGTCCTGCGACTCCACCTGGAAGTTGACGTGCTGGACGCCAAGCTTGGTAGAGGGGAATAGCGCGACATTGTGATGCACCTCGTTGATGCGGATCAGCGCCGCATCCCCGATCCAGTCGCTTACCTTTCCACCCAGATTCTGGACCCAGAAGGACTCATCTGCTGGCGCGTCGCGGGTGTGCATGCCGACGTGGCTGAAATGCGTGATCCCGGCGTCGCGCGTGCCGAAATAGCGGCGTCCGCTGGCGGCGGGGCGGGCCACCAGTTCGATGGTGTTGCCGGTGGGATCGTTCAGCACCAGCAGCCCGCGCACCCGGCGCTTCTCGCGCTCCTCGGACGTACCGGCGCGGACCTTCACGCCATTCGCTTCAAAATCGGCGGCGGCCTTATCCAGCGAATCCATGCTGGAAACTTCCCAGCCCGTCACCGTGCCATCGGCGCGGCCCTTGGTGTAGCAGATATTATGGTCGCGATTGTCGCCGCGCAGATAGGCATTGCCGGCATCGCGCTCCATCAGTTCGAGACCGAGGATATCGGTCGCGAAGCGGACGCTTTCGTCGAGATCGTCGGAGCCGATCCGGACGTAGCGGATGTCGTGAAGATCGGCGCCCATCCTATTTCCCCTTGGTCAGGGTGGAATCAGGGCGCTTGAAGTCGCGGCTCATATGACCCTTGCCGGTTTGGTCGCCCATTTCGAAGCCCCAGCGATAGCCGCCTTCGGGGTTGCACAGGATTTCCCAGCAATTGTCGTCCACGTCGAAGAAATAGAAGCCATAGGTGCCATGCTGGACGATCGGCTTGGTGATCTTCTTGAGGCCCCATTTCTCCGCGTCACGCTTTACGATCTCCCACGCGGCGTCGACTTCCGCCTCGGTGCGGACGTCGAGACCGTTATGGTTCAGGAAGGGCATATCGGCCTTCTTGCCGGTCGGGCTCTGGACGACGACGATGATCTGATCGCCGCCCATCCGCGCCCAGAAGGACACGTCCGCCATCTGGACGACCTGAAAGCCAAGAAACTCCCTGAAGAAGCGCCGGGTGAACTTGATGTCCCTCGCCTCCAACGTTGCATGCGAATAGAATTTCAGGTCCAGCGCCGGCTTGACGTTTTCGTTTGTCGCCGGGGCCTGATCGGTGGTCACAGTCGCCATGACATCTCTCCTGACGCTTACAGCTTGATGCATATATTGGTGGGTTCGGAATAGAAGTTGATCGAATGCTCACCGCCTTCGCGGCCGATGCCGGACATCTTCGCACCGCCGAACGGCGTGCGCAGATCGCGCAGGAACCAGCAGTTCACCCAGGAAATACCGACCTCCATCGCCTTGCCGACGCGGTGGGCGCGTGAGAGGTTGGTCGTCCAGACCGACGACGCCAGGCCATATTCGCTGTCATTGGCCATGCGGATTGCCTCCTCCTCGGTATCGAAGGGAATGATCGCGCTGCAGGGGCCGAAAATCTCCTCGCGGCAGACGCGCGCATCGTGAGGCAGGCCGGTCCAGATCGTCGGTTCGACGAAGAAGCCGCCAGCGGCTGCCCCGCTCAGCGCAGGCACACCGCCTCCGGTGACGACTGTCGCGCCCTCATCAACGGCGACCTTGTAATAATCCAGCACCTTGCGGCGATGCTCGTCCGAGATCAGAGGGCCGAAATCCACGCCCTTGTCATGGGGATGGCCAGGCTTGAGCGCCTCGGCCTTCATTTTCATCCCGGCAACGAAGCGATCGAATACCGGCCGCTCGACATAGATGCGCTCGGGGGCGAGGCAGACCTGCCCGGTGTTGAGGAAGACGGCGCGGGAAAGGCCAGCGACGGCTTCGTCCATGTCGGCATCGGCGAAGACGATCGCGGCATTCTTGCCGCCAAGTTCGAACGACAGGGCCTTCACAGTCGGAGCCGCCGCCTTCATGATTGCGGAGCCCGTCCGCGTTTCGCCCGTGAAGGTGATCGCGCGGATACCGGGGTGACTGGTCAGCAGTTCGCCCGCCGATCCCGGACCGAAGCCATGCACGACATTATAGGCGCCGTCGGGCATGCCGATCTGCGCCATCACCTCGCCGAGCAGAGTGGTCGTGGACGGCGTTTCCTCGGACGGCTTGACGATCACGGCGTTGCCGCAGGCAAGCGCGGGGGCCGCCTTCCATGTCATCAGCAGCAGCGGCAGGTTCCAGGGTGAGATGATGCCCACCACGCCGAGCGGTTTGCGGACGGCATAGTTGAGCGCCTTGCCGCCATCTGGGGTATCCATCTCGAAGGTTTCGGTCGAAAGGTTCGCGATGGCGTCAGCGAACACCCGGAAATTGGCTGCGCCGCGCGGGATGTCGAGATGGTGCGCCAGGTCGTGCGGTTTGCCGGTATCCGCGATCTCGGCCTCAAGGAAATCATCGAACCGCGCTTCGATGCCATCGGCGATGGCATTGAGCAGCTTGCGCCGGGCGGTAAGGGTCATGCGGCCCCAATCTCCGTCGACGGCCTTTTGGGCAGCGGCGACTGCGGCGTCGACGACAGCCGAGTCGGCCTCGAGTGCGATGGCGTGCATCTGTCCCGTCGCCGGATCGACGACGTCAAAAGGCTTGCCGCCCTCGACGAACTTGCCGCCCACGAAGTTGCGCAACAGGCGCGGCGCCGTTTGATTCAAATGTGCGGCGTGGCTTGTCGCCATCATCATCTCCACGGCTCGAATGGACTTCAATAAAAGACGTATACGTCCTACATGGACAAAAGACAATAGACCAAGTCTTGGCCCGCTAGCGGGCGGCGCTGGGGCGGGTGCGACGCATGCTATTGTCGTCAATCACGTTGCGCGCCGCGCCGATGGCGTGCTGAAGGCTCATCCGCAGCCCCGACGAGTCATGTTCCGGGGCCAGCGCCGCCAGCAGTTCCAGCGCGGTGCGCGCAAGATGCTTGGCCGAAAGCTCCGCTGCGCGTCCGGCGTCGCGGGCGGAGATCGCGTCGAATATCTCGCGATGCTCGACCTCGCCGCGCATCCACCACCCTGGCAGATGCGCGCCCTTGTAAGCGGATTGATAACGCTCGCTGCGCCGCTCCAGCACGTCGATGTCCGCTGCGAACGGCCCGCCGGCATTCTGTGTGATGAGATGATGATAGCGGCGGTGCAGGGAAAGCCAGGTATTAAAGGAATTGTGGGACTCTTCGCCCTCCAGCGCACGAACGACGCCTTCCAGTTCGGCAAGTTGCTCCTGCGTCATCCGCAGGGTGGTGATCGCGACGCCGAAGGATTCGACCAGAATGCGCTTCATGTAGAGCGCCTCGACCTCGTCCGGGTTGAAGCCGAGCACCCTGCATCGGAAATTCGGTTCGGCGCTGACCAGATCGCCTTCCTGCAACCGGCGGAGCGCTTCCCGCACCGGAGTCCTGCTGACCCCCAGCATGCGAGACAGCTCGACCTGCGAGAGCACCGCGCCTGGGGGCAGGCGCCCGCTCATGATAAGGTCGCGCAGAATATCATGGATGTCGATGACCGCGCGCCGACCCTCGGGCTTTTCGAACGGTGCAAAGATTTCCGGATCAAGAGGCATGTACGACCTGTTTGGGGGGAAGAATCCAACCCTCTATCGTCAGCAAAACGCAATTGAAAAGCGGAATCTGGGCAAAGGCCGGGTGGCGAGTCATTCGGCTGCCAGGGGCTCGGTCATGCAATTGGCGCGATACCAGTCGTTGATCTCGCCGCCGGTGGTCAGCCAAATGTCGTCATGGCCCGCGATATAGCCAAGCGCCGCCTCGAAATGCTTCATCCGGAAAGGATGGCCGATGATGAAGGGATGGATCGAGATCGACATCACCCGGGGAAGCTCCTTCGCCTCCTCATAGAGGACGTCGAACTGGTCGCGGATCATTTGGCCGAACACTTCGGCCGATGCGCCCTTGCCATTGATCGTCGGCACGTCGTTAATCTCGAGCGTATAGGGCATGGTAAGCAAAGTGCCGTTCTTGACCCGCATCGGCACCGGCAGCTCGTCATGCGCATAGTTCGATACATATTCGATCCCGGCCTCCGCCAGGAAATCGGGGGTGTGATGGCTCTCGGACAGAAACATGCTGAGCCAGCCCTTGGGCTGTTTGCCGGTCGCCTCGCGGACAATCGCGATGTTCTTCTGAATGAACGCGCGCTCGGCCTCCGGTTCCATGGTTGCCGGAACGCTGGTGTTGTTGTCGCCCTGAACGCCCCATTCCCAGTTTCGGCGGTTTCCCTCCTCGATAATCAAGGGAAATTCGCGGCAGACATCGCTGTTGAGATTTACGGTTCCGCGCATCCCGTAGCGATCCATCGCGCGCATGATCCGCCAGAGGCCGACACGGTTGCCATAATCGCGCCAGCCATGGTTGAGGATGTCTGGGCTGAACTGGAGCGTGCCGGGATAGATGGCGTGCGCGCCTCCGGTACTTCCGAACGGTACATGCTCGATGTTCACGTATATCATCAGCGCCAAGCGTTTGCCGCCCGGAAACTTCACAGGTTTGCGATGGATGATCGGCTGGAAATCATAGCGAGGATGGTGCGTGGACATGGCCTCTCCAAGCCGATTTATCATTGTGCACCAATGTTGACTGAAAATGTCTTGCCCGTCAAGATTGGATCCACATTGGAGGGTGAGAGCTGTGTCTGTTCGCAACGCCAGATTGTCCGCGAGCATTAGTCGGATTTTGTGGCGCAACATGGTGAAATGATCGCGCTTTAATATATGCGTCATTAAAGAATCGCAGGGATAGTTTGATGTGTCCGATCTCGGACGAAGCCAATCCCGTGAAGTTAAACCGCATGTCAGCAAAAATGCCATGGTGCGTTCAGAATTCTCCTTCTACCGGGTTTTTATGCCTAGCGGCAGGAGGTAGGGTAGCGGATGGTTAGTGTTTCGAGCCCCCGCGACAGAGCGGTTCGGTTCATTCCCTGGCTTATAGCTCTGTCAGCTCTCGCCGCCTGTTCGGGCGAGGAGGACAACCGGCGCGATGCTGGCCCGCCCGAAGTCGGCTATGTTACGCTGAAGCAGGAAAATGTGCCTCTTTATGTGGAACTGGCCGGGCGCACCGCCGCCTACGAGACATCCGAGGTGCGGCCCCAGGTTTCCGGCTTGATCAAGGCGCGGCTGTTCACTGAAGGCAGCGTCGTGCGTGCCGGGCAGACCCTCTATCAGATCGATCCCAGCCTCTATCGGGCGGCGGTCGATCAGGCGCAGGCCAATCTCGCAAATGCCCAGGCCAGTCGGGAAGCAGCGCAGGCGAGAGCGGACCGCTTTCGCCCGCTCGCGGAGATGGAAGCGGTCGCCAAGCAGGATTATACCGATGCGGTCGCGTCCGCGCGCCAGGCCGCGGCCGGCGTCGCGCAAACCCGCGCCAGTCTGGAGACGGCGCGGATCAACCTGCAATTCACGCGGGTGCCCGCGCCGATCACTGGCAGAATCGGCCGATCGCTGTTCACGACGGGCGCGCTTGTCTCGGCCGGACAGGCCGATCCGCTGGCGACGATTCAGCGGCTTGACCCGATCTATGTCGATATCCAGCAATCGAGCGCTGACCTGCTTGCTCTGCGGCGCTCCTTATCCACCGGCGATTCAGTTCCATCTTCAACGGCGGTCAGGCTCGAGCTTGAGGACGGCAGCGGATATCCCGTGGCGGGCACGCTCGAATTCGCCGAGGCGATGGTCGATCCCAACACCGGTACGGTGACGCTTCGCGCGCGCTTTCCCAATCCTTCCGGCATGCTGCTGCCCGGCATGTATGTCCGCGCCCGCCTGAGTCAGGCCACGTCGCAGAACGCCATCCTCGTGCCGCAACAGGCGGTGTCGCGCGATCCGCGCGGCAATGCGACGGTGATGATCGTGGGCTCGGACAACAAGGCCGTGCAAAAGACGGTGACCGCGAGCCAGACGATCGGGGACAAATGGCTGGTCACGACCGGACTCGCGGCAGGCGACAGGGTGGTTGTTGAAGGGCTCGGCAAGGCGAAGGCGGGGCAGCCGGTCAAACCGGTTCCGGCGGGTAAGCCTTCCGCGAAGGCATCCCGCTAAGCGATGATCTCCCGCATCTTCATCGATCGGCCCATTCTGGCCTGGGTGATCGCGATCGTGATTATGCTGACGGGCATCGGCAGCGTGCTTTCGCTGCCGGTCGAGCAATATCCAGATATCGCGCCGCCTTCGGTCAATATCCGTGCAACCTATCCGGGCGCGTCGGCCGAAACGGTCGAAACGAGCGTGACGCAGATCATCGAGCAGCAGCTCACCGGTCTCGACGGGATGATCTATTTCTCCTCGACATCGAATTCTTCGGGGACGGTAAATATCACCGTGACCTTCAATAAGGGCACCGATCCGGACATCGCGCAGGTCCAGGTGCAGAACAAGGTGCAGCAGGCAATTTCACGTCTGCCCCAGCAGGTGCAGCAACAGGGCCTCAGGGTCACCAAATCCAACGCCGATTTCCTGATGGTCGTGTCGATCTACGATGAGTCCGACCGGATGACGAGCAGAGACATCAGCGACTATCTCGTCTCCAATCTTCAGGATCCGGTGGGACGCATTCCCGGCGTGGGCGACCTCAACGTGTTCGGCGCCCAATATGCGATGCGGATTTGGCTCGATCCCTACAAGCTGGCCGCAGTGAAGCTGATGCCCAGCGACGTTATCTCAGCCATCGAGGCGCAGAATGCGCAGGTCGCTGCCGGGCAGATCGGCGGATTGCCGTCGCCCGATACGCAGATGCTCAACGCGATCGTCACGGCGCGGACGCGACTGACGAGCGTAGATGAGTTTCGCAATATCATCCTGAAGACGCAGACCAATGGATCGCAGGTCCTGCTTGAGGATGTCGCCCGTATCGAGCTCGGCAGCGAAAACTACACGACGCAGAGCAAACTCAACGGGCATCCGGGCGCGGGAATTGCGATCCAGCTTGCGCCGGGCGCGGACGCGCTCAAGACGGCCGAGCTCGTCCGGCACTTCATGGACCAGCGCGCGCCGTCGCTCCCCGAGGGCCTGACCTACTCTTATCCCAACGACACTACTGCCTTCATCAAGCTTTCGGTGGAGGACGTCATCAAGACGCTGATCGAGGCGATCATCCTTGTCGTCGTGGTGATGTTCCTGTTTTTGCAGAGCTGGCGTGCGACGCTGATCCCCGCGATCGCCGTACCGGTCGTCCTGCTGGGCACGTTCGGCGTTCTCGCCGCCTTCGGTTTTTCGATCAACACGCTCACATTGTTCGGCATGGTGCTCGCGATTGGGCTGCTGGTCGACGATGCGATCGTCGTCGTTGAAAATGTCGAGCGCGTGATGGAGGAGGAGCCGGACATCTCACCGCGTGATGCGACGATCAAATCCATGGCGGAAATCAACACCGCGTTGATCGCCATCGCGCTGGTGCTATCCGCAGTTTTCCTGCCGATGGCGTTTTTCGGCGGGTCGACCGGGGTGATCTACAAACAGTTTTCGATCACCATCGTGTCATCGATGGTGTTGTCCGTGATCGTCGCGTTAGTTCTTTCACCCGCGCTCGCGGCGACCTTGCTCAAACGTCCTACCGAGGAAGATCGCGCAAGGCGCGGCAGGCTCGTCGCCAAGGCCCATGACTATGGCGATCACTTCAATGCCTGGTTTGCCCGCACTTCGGACCGTTATCGGGATTCGGTTGCCCGGCTTTTTGGTCATATGCTTGCGGTCATGCTCGTCTTTGCGGGCATCGTCATCCTGCTGGGAGTCGTCTTTTTCCGGCTGCCCTCAAGCTTTCTACCCGTCGAGGATCAAGGCATCGCCCAGCTCCAGTATACGCTGCCGCCCGGGGCGACGTTCAGCCGCACACTGGCTGCCGCTGATGCAATCACGCACTATTTCCTGACCAGGGAGAAGGCAAACATCAACGCGGTCTACACCGTCGTTGGATCGAGCCAGGCTGGCCAAGGCCAAAATGCCGGCCGGGGGTTCATCTCCTTCGCGCCATGGGATGAGCGCTCCGGCCAGAACAACGAAGCATCCGCCATCACCGCGCGCGCCACGAAAGCCATCAATGGCGAACTGCGCGATGTCCAGTTCAATGCACTCAATCCGCCGCCGGTGCGCGGGCTTGGGCAATCGAGCGGCTTCACGCTCCAGCTGCTCAATACGGGGAATCTCAGTCGAACTGAGTTCAAGGCGCGGCGCGACCAGCTTTTGGAGGCTGCCTCGTCGGACCCGGAACTGGCCCAGGTCCGCCAGAACAGTCTGGAAGATACCGCGACCCTTGCGATCGACATCGATCAGGAAAAGGTCAACGCGCTGGGCATTTCACAGGCCAGCGTCGACGCGACCCTGTCGACTGCATGGGGGGGCAGTTACGTCAACGATTTCATCGATCGCGGGCGGGTGAAGCGCGTCTATGTCCAGGGGGATGCGCCCTTCCGCAGCCGTCCGGAAGATCTGAGCGCCTGGTTCGTGCGCACGTCGAATGGCGAGATGGCGCCCTTCTCGTCCTTCGCGCGGGTTCACTGGAGTAATGCCGCGAACACGCTGACGCGCTTCAATGGTTCCTCATCCTACGAAATTCAGGGGCAGGCCGCTGAAGGACAAAGTTCGGGGGAGGCCATGAGCCGCATCGCGGAACTCGCGGCCAAGCTGCCGGGCACGTCGATCGCATGGGCGGGCCTTTCCTATCAGGAGCAGCTTTCGGGCGGCCAGGCGCCGCTGCTGTATGGATTGTCGTTGCTGGTTGTATTCCTCTGTCTGGCAGGGCTTTACGAAAGCTGGTCAATTCCGCTCGCGGTGATGCTGGTGATGCCGCTGGGCTTGATCGGCGCGACCCTGGCGGTCCTATTAAGAGGGCTGGAAAACGACATTTATTTCCAGGTCGGCCTGCTGACCACGATGGGCCTGTCGGCGAAGAACGCGATCCTGATCGTCGAATTCGCCGAACAGGCGGAGAAGAGAGGGAGAACCGCCGTGGAAGCCGCGCTGGAAGCTGCGCGCATCCGCCTGCGGCCGATCCTGATGACCAGCCTCGCCTTCATCTTCGGCGTGCTGCCGCTGGCGATCTCCACCGGGGCGGGCGCCAAGAGCCGGGTGGCGATCGGGACGGCGGTAATCGGCGGCATGACCACGGCGACGATCCTGGCGATCTTCTTCGTTCCGCTGTTCTACGTGCTGGTGCGAAAGATATTTGGCGGCAAGGCTCATTCCGATGCCGCCGTGGAAAAACGAGACGCTCCGTGATCCGGGCAGCCTCCCTCTTTCCGCTCGCGTTGCTCACGGCGTGCAGCTTGCAGCCAACCTACAAACGGCCGGCGCCTGCGGTGCCCGTCGTCTGGCCGGCGGGGGACGCCTATCCGAATCCGGGCGACGCAGCGCTGCCGTCGCTCAGTTATCGGGACGTCTTCCGCGATCCCCATCTCCAGACGATCATCGATCAGGCGCTTGCCAACAATCAGGACCTGCGTCTGGCAGTTGCCAACATCGCGGCGGCGCGCGCGCAATATCATGTGACGCAGGCAGCGTTGTTTCCGGTGATCGATGCGAGTGGCCGCGTCTCCGTTGAAAATGGCTCGACCCGCGTGCGATCATCGAGCGCAGGGGCCCCCAGTTCAGGCGGCGGCACTGATACAAGCTACAGTGCAGATGTAGGGACGACAGCGTTCGAGATCGATCTGTTCGGCCGGCTGCGCAACCAGAGCAGCGCCGCCTTCGCGGAATATATGGGCACGGCCGCCGCCGCCCGCGCCGCGCGGCTGACGCTGATCGGTGAAGTGGCAAGGGCCTATCTTCAGTATGCGGCCGACAAGAGCCTGTTGGCGATCGCGACCGATACCATTGCCAATGCCGGCAGGAATGTGGAGCTGACACGGGCAAGGCTGCAAGGCGGCGTCGCGCCGCGCACTGATCTGCGGCAGGCCGAGACGATTCTCGCTCAGGCAAGATCGGATGAGGCGTCGTTCACCACCGCTGTGGCTCAGGATCGCAACGCACTCGAATTGCTGGTCGGCGCGCCCGTATCCGACGCGCTGTTGCCGGCCTCGCTGGAGAGCATCGACGGTCTTCTGCAGCCGGTTCCCGCGGGGCTCGATTCCGGCATTCTCCTGCGCCGTCCCGACGTGGTGCAGGCCGAATATCAGTTACGCACGGCGAATGCGCGGATCGGTGCGGCACGGGCTGCTTTCTTTCCACGCCTGGCGCTTACGGCGGCGGCCGGTTTTGCAAGTTCCGGCCTGTCCAGCCTGTTCAGCGGCGGCGCCTTCGCCTGGAGCGTGCAGCCATCCGCAACACTGCCGATTTTCGATGCTGGCGCCAATATCCGCAACCTGAAATATGCCAACGCCCAGCGAACGGCGGCAATTGCGGGCTATCAGAAAGCGATCCAGGCGGCATTCCGTGAAGTCGCCGATGCGCTGGCCCGGCAAGGGACGATCGATCGCCAGCTTGCCGCCGACCAGCAGTTGAATGACGCAACGGAGGATAGCCTGACGCTCAGCAGGGCGCGTTACAATGAAGGTATCGATTCCTATCTGGCGACCCTCGACGCGCAGCGTTCATTCTATTCGGCCCGGCGGACGCTGATTACCACCCGTCTGATCCGTGCGCAGAACCTTGCCACGCTTTATCAGGCGCTTGGCGGCGACCAACTGATCAGCGAAGGCAGGATGTAATCAGCCGGGTATCGTCGGCCCAAGAAATCGCTATTGACGGCGGGGCATTTAGGCGTTGCACATACCCCGGGGGCGAGATTTGGCTGACACGATGGTGCCGATAATAGCAGTGGGGAACAACCCCACACCGATCTGGGGCATGGACGTGGGTGAACGCGTCCGCCGGATCGCTCGGGCATTCGGATCGCCTGACGATGGTGCAGGCTTAACTGATGGCGCTGCCCTGCTGGTAAACACCCGCTTCGTTTGCGACCCGTTGTGGCTGAAACATTATCGCAAGCACCCCGGATCGGTTCTCACCATGGGTGGCGTTCCCGCTATCGCGCATGTTCGAAACGCTGCGGAACGCGCGCAAGTGGAAGCCGCCATGGTCGCAAATTCGCCGATTGACGGCGATACGGCCTTGACGATCATAGCGCATGAAAACGCTGGCACGATCGTCAACGCTGAATTGCGGAAACGCGAGACGCCCTTCATCCTGCCGCTTGAGCCGTCGACCGTTCGCGCCGTGGAGCGAGCCAGCTACTTCGGCGCCTACAAGGGCGTGACGGATGTTCTGACCAAATATCTCTGGCCGGAATGGGCTCTCGTGCTGACCCGGATCGCGGCGCGCGCGGGCATTACGCCGAACATGGTCACGGCGGTGGGCGCGATCCTGTGCATCGTGGCGACATGGCTGTTCTGGTACGGCCATTACTGGACAGGCATGGCGGCCGGTCTGGGGTTCATGGTTCTCGATACCGTCGACGGCAAACTCGCCCGCTGCACGATCACATCGTCCAAATGGGGCAATGTCTTCGACCACGGTCTGGACCTCGTCCATCCACCCTTCTGGTGGTACGCATGGGGGGTTGGTCTTTCGGCTTGGGGGCTGGCGCTGTCGCCGGCGCATTTCGACCTAGTCATGGTGGCGATTGTCGGAGGCTATGTCGTGCAGCGCCTTATCGAGGGCGCCTTCATGCGGCTTTACGGCATGCATATCCATGTCTGGCGAAAGCTCGATTCCAATTTCCGGCTCATCACCGCGCGGCGCAATCCGAACATGGTGATCCTGTTCGTCAGCGTCATAGCTCAACGGCCCGATATTGGGCTGGTGGCGGTGGCGTGGTGGACCATTTTGTCATGCCTGTTCCATCTGGTGCGGCTGATCCAGGCAATGATCGTACAAGGCCGGAAAAAGGAAATCAGCTCATGGCTTGCCTGATCGGTCAGTCACGGTGAATCTGGCCCCGCTGATCGCGTTATGCCCTCCCGGCGGCTCTGTTGCAAAGATTGGCGGCAGTCAGAGGTAGGCTGTCGCTCTGCGCCGATCAGGCGGCTGCTGCGAAATGGTGGTTGAGCATGCCCATGGCCTCCGTCAGCGCCGAGGGCCCAATGCCAAAAGCTCTCTCCACAA